>Ga0207695_10000053_pt1 | contig 396740 bp, 376 predicted proteins | sample KBSC54metaG_FD_184354 | JGI IMG/M metagenome (GOLD analysis project Ga0207695, IMG submission 184354) | Corn rhizosphere microbial communities from Kellogg Biological Station, Michigan, USA - KBS C5-4 metaG (SPAdes) (version 2) | ecosystem: Host-associated > Plants > Roots > Rhizosphere >...
AAATGTCTGTGATTAATGCTGTTAGAAACAAATTGATCGCCTTGATCTTAGCAGTGATCAAAAGAAACAGTCCTTTTGAAAAAAATTACTCTTTCTCTTGATTTTGCCATAGAAATCCCTAACGCAAGTAAATCCGAAATCGAACGTCCGAAATCCGAAATTATTCTCACCTTTGTTCTCCGTAAAACAATTATCATGTCGGTACACAAAGAAGTTAAGCGCATTACCACCAATACGGTACAGGAAATGAAGAACAATGGCGAGAAGATCGCCATGCTCACTGCCTATGATTATTCTATGGCCACCATTGTTGATGATGCAGGCATGGATATTATACTGGTAGGCGATTCCGCCTCGAACGTAATGGCCGGGCATGAAACGACCCTGCCTATCACGCTCGACCAGATGATCTATCATGCCTCATCGGTAGTGCGTGCTGCAAAGCGTGCTTTGGTGGTAGTCGACCTGCCATTTGGCTCATACCAGGGCAACTCGAAAGAAGCGCTAAACTCTGCCATCCGCATTATGAAAGAAGCAGGCGCTCATGCCGTAAAAATGGAAGGCGGCGTTGAGATAGCCGAGTCGGTGAGCCGTATTTTAACGGCAGGCATACCTGTAATGGGGCATTTGGGCTTAACACCACAATCTATTTACAAGTTCGGCACCTATACCGTACGTGCAAAACACGATGCCGAAGCTAAAAAGTTAAAAGAAGACGCCATGAAGTTGCAGGAATTAGGCTGCTTTGCCATCGTACTTGAAAAAATACCGGCCAAACTTGCAGCCGAAGTAAGCAAAAGTTTAAGCATACCCAGTATAGGTATAGGCGCAGGCCAGCATTGCGACGGCCAGGTTTTGGTGATACACGACATGCTGGGCATAAATAAAGGCTTTAAACCACGTTTTTTACGCCAGTATGCCGAATTGTATGATGTAATGAACGGCGCTATAAAAAATTACGTAAGTGATATAAAAACAAAAAGCTTCCCGAACGAGAAGGAGCAGTATTAGCCCCCCACCCCCTGAAGGGGGAGTTTACTTGCGGACTTCCCGACTTTTCGGACTTTCTGACTAACAAAATGGCCAAACCTGAATTTAAATATATCAGCCACGATATTACCGACAGCGACATACTGTACGAGGATAATCACCTTATAGCCATAAATAAACGCGCGGGCGATATTGTGCAGGTTGATGATACGGGTGATGAGTCACTTGAGGATAAGGTCAAAAAATACATCGCCAAAAAATATAACAAACCTAATGGCGCGTTTTTGGGTGTGGTACATCGATTAGACAGGCCTGTAAGTGGCGTTATACTCTTTGCGAAAACCAGCAAGGCGCTTGAACGGATAAACGAGATGTTCAAGAAGCGCGAGATGCATAAAACCTATTATGCCGTGGTACGCAACAAACCACAGCCGGAAAGCGGTAGACTGATACACTGGCTGTTAAAAAACCCGCAAAAAAATGTAACCAAAGCCCACGACCATGAGGTACCAGGAAGCCTCCGCTCTGAACTTACTTATACACTGGTTGGTGAATTAAATGGCTATTATTTAATCGAGGTCGACCCGATAACCGGCCGGCCACATCAAATACGCGTACAGCTAAGTACACTTGGTTGCTCCATAGTGGGTGACAATAAATACGGCTATCCACGTGGCAGCCTGCGCCGCAGCATTTGCCTTCATGCCCGGAGGTTGCAATTTATCCATCCCATAAAAAAGGAACCTGTATTAATTACCGCGCCAGTGCCAAAAGATGGTTTTTGGGAAAAGTTTGAGGGTATGATGGGTTGATTATTGTACCGGCATCATACTATTTACCCCCGTTACTTAATGTGATAAGGTTTAGGGGAATTAAATATCTTGGGATAAATAGTTTAAACTTTAATCAAAAGTATCCAAACACTACCGATATGGCAATCCCTATTTATATGGATTTTTTTCTGTCTTATAAATATTCTTTATCTTTATAAACAGATTTTTAATTACGCGTTAAGTTATACCCCTTAAAAGATATATGCTGAAAAGCAATTTATGAACACCGAGATATTCAGCATTGAAGCTAATAATATTTGGAAGAAGTCGGCAAGCGATAACCAGCTACGCAACCTTAAAGTTGATGTCGACTTATATAAAAAACTATTAACCTTTTTTCAGGTCGGTGATTTTTTTTATTGGGTTTTTAGTATGGCCAATACAGAACTTGAATTGGTTAGCAGCGATGTAAAAAACGTGTTGGGCTATGAACCTTCTGGCTTCGACATAAATTTTTTGCTGGAAATTATCCACCCTGACGACAGGCCCTGGTTTCTGAACTTTGAAAACAAACTGCGTGATTTTTTTGAAAGCTTGCCTGTTGATAAATTAATGAAATACAAGGCAAGATATGATATACGCCTGCGCCGGAAAGATGGCTCTTATATTAGGATGCTGAACCAGGCTATGGTAGTTGAACATACTGAGCAGGGCCAGGTGCTACGTACTTTTGGTATTTTTACCGATATCAGTCATCTTAAATCAGAAGGCAGGCCCGCACTCTCTTGCATTGGTATTGACGGCGAACCTTCATACATTGATATTGATGTAAAAGAGGTATTTAATGTAAGCAAGCACAACTTAAGCAAAAGAGAAAAAGAAATACTGCTACTGATCATCGACGGCAAGTTAAGTAAAGAAATAAGCGAGATACTACACATCAGCAAGCAAACGGTTGACAGCCACCGCAACAATATGCTGGCAAAAAACCACCTTAAAAATACCAGCGAACTTATAGCCAAAGCAATAAAGCAGGGCTGGATATAAGTCTGCCATAATACATTTCGCCTCGCCATGTACTATTTTCAACTTAAAACAGTTATAATTATCATAGCCTGTTTACAATAGCCGCAAATTTTTACTTTTGCACATAAATTTTTAAATGAAAAACAAGATCCTCTTTTTTTTTATAGCGATGCTATTGCTTACCGGCGTCGCAGTTAATTCATGCAAAAAGGACAACAACAGTTCCATACAAACGCTGTTTACAACCGGCCGCTGGCAACTGGCGTCTGTATTAGTTTATCACTATCTGGGTAGCAGCCAAACCAGCGTCGACACCTTTAATACTACCTGCGACACCACACAGTATTTTACCTTCCCCAACAATAATACCTGTACTTATACCAATTATCATTGTGTACATCAGGACATAGCAACCGGTACATGGTCATTAACTCACGACCAGCTTTTTTTACTGGTTAACATAACTTGTACCGACACTTTGCCCGGCGGCTCGGCTACAACTCACGTGCATCCATTTGGATATACAAAAATCCTGGCGCTTGGCCCATATTCCATGATACTGCAAACCGGCGATATTGGCGCCTATTATACCTCAACAACCAAACGCACGGTTTATCAATACGGCTTTGTGCACCTAACCACTACAACTAAGTAGGTAGGTAATTTCGTTCATGAAAGCGACAGAAAACCCATTATTGTAAAATTTAAAAACAAACTTTGGCCTTATCCCGTTAATTATATCATGAAAATTTTATATTTGGATGAATATAAAATTGATCTGCCATTTTGAAAAAAAGAATAGCCATTTTTGCTTCAGGTTCCGGGTCAAATGCGCAAAAGATAATGGAACACTTTAAGCGCAGCTCTGATGCCGAGGTTGTGCTTATACTCACCAACAACCCACATGCCTATGTTTTGCAGCGTGCTGATAATTTTGAAGTGCCCTCGCATATATTCACCCGGAACGAATTTTATAATACCGACGATGTAATAAAACTGCTCAAAAACCTGCAGGTCGACCTGATAGTTTTAGCCGGTTTTTTATGGCTGGTACCTGTACCACTATTAAAGGCTTTTCCAAACAAAATAATTAATTTGCATCCTGCACTATTACCCAAATACGGCGGCGCCGGCATGTATGGCGACCATGTACATAAAGCCGTGTTAGCCAACAATGAAGATGAATCGGGCATAACCATACACTTTGTTAACGAAATGTTTGATGAAGGCGAGGTGATTCATCAATCCAAATTCCGCATCGAACCCGGCGATAATTTAGAAATGATAAAATTCAAAGGCCAGCAACTGGAGCACCAGCATTTCCCAAGGGTGATAGAGGGGTTATTGAAGAAAATGAAGAGTTAGTTTTTAGTGGTTTGTGATCAGAGTTGAGTGATTAGTTAGCTTAAGTGTTTTGATTGACGCAACACTAAAACAACTAATTAGTTATCCTTAAAAAAACTTCCTGTTAATCACTAATCTCTAATCACTAATCATTACCTTTGCGGCTCAAAAAAACGCATTGCTGATGAGCCATTCTGTTCAAATAAAAAACGCTTTAATTTCAGTTTATTACAAAGATAATCTTGAGCCTATTATTCATGAATTAAACCGCCTGGGTGTAAATATTTATACTACCGGTGGCACCGAAACTTTTATACGCTCGCTGGGGGTTGGTGTAATTGCAGTTGAGGACCTTACCTCCTATCCGTCGATACTTGGTGGCCGTGTAAAAACGTTGCACCCAAAGGTATTTGGCGGTATTTTGGCCCGCAGAAGTTTCGAAGGCGATGAACAGCAACTGGCTCAATATGAGATACCCGAAATTGATCTTGTGATCGTCGATCTTTACCCTTTTGAAGAAACTGTAAAATCAGGTGCCGGGCAGGATGATGTGATCGAAAAGATCGACATCGGCGGCATATCGCTTATCCGTGCCGCAGCTAAAAATTACAAAGATGTGGTTATCATTGCCTCGAAAGATGATTACACTGGTCTTCACAATTTATTAACCACCCAAAACGGTTCAACAACTTATAATCAGCGCCGCTTATATGCGCAAAAGGCATTTAACATAACATCGAACTACGATACGGCCATCTTTCAATATTTTAACCAGGAAGACCCACTGCCGGTATTTAAACAAAGCATTTTAACCAGTCAAACCCTGCGTTACGGCGAAAACCCGCACCAGAAAGGCGTTTTCTATGGTAACTTGGATGCCATGTTCACCAAATTGAATGGTAAGGAACTATCATACAATAACTTGGTTGATGTTGATGCTGCTGTGGCTCTGATTGATGAATTTACTAATGAACCAACCATCGCCATATTAAAACACACCAACGCTTGCGGTATCGCTTCCCGCTCATTCATAAAAGAGGCCTGGATAGATGCTTTAGCCTGCGACCCGGTTTCAGCCTTCGGAGGCGTTATTATAGCTAATGACGAGATTGATGCAGCCACAGCAACCGAAATAGATAAGATATTTTATGAAGTGCTGATAGCCCCGGCTTATACCGATGAGGCTGTGCAAATATTGCAGGCTAAGAAAAACCGCATCATCCTTATTCGTCAAACTGTTGAATTGCCAACAAAACAATTTAAAACATTATTGAACGGTGTTATTGAGCAGGATAAAGATGCTGTTATTGAAGGCCCGTCGCAAATGACAACTGTTACCGTAAAACAGCCAACGGAGCATGAACTGCACGATCTGCACTTTGCCAATAAAGTTGTAAAACATACCAAATCAAATACCATAGTTTTCGCCAAATACAACCAGTTAATGGCAAGTGGTGTTGGTCAAACTTCAAGGGTTGATTCATTAAAACAGGCGATAATTAAAGCTGAAAGCTTTGGGTTCGATCTGAATGGCGCGGTGATGGCGTCCGACGCGTTTTTCCCGTTTGCGGATTGTGCCGAACTGGCTGCTGAGGCCGGAATTACAGCCATTTTGCAACCCGGCGGTTCGATAAACGACCAGAAATCTATCGACATGTGTAATGAAAAAGGCATAGCTATGGTTACCACCGGGGTACGCCATTTCAAACACTAATATTATTTTCACTAATTACACTAATTGATACGAATTACGCAAAAACGGAGTTATATTTATCAACTTTCGCTAATTCGTGAAATTCGTACAATCATACTTTTTACCAAAGCATTAATTCGTAAAATTTGTGCTTTTTAACTGATTACAAATGGGTCTATTTAATTTTTTTACGCAGGAAATTGCTATCGACTTAGGTACTGCAAATACCCTGATCATACATAACGATAAAGTTGTGGTTGATGAGCCGTCTATTGTGGCGTTCGACCGCACTACAAATAAAGTAATAGCTATAGGTCGTCAGGCCATGCAAATGGAAGGCAAGACCCACGATAATATCCGTACCGTTCGCCCGCTGAAAGACGGTGTAATTGCCGACTTCAACGCAGCCGAACACATGATACGCGGTATGATAAAAATGATCAACCCCGGCAAGGGCTGGTTCTTCCCGTCATTACGTATGGTGATCTGTATCCCTTCAGGTATTACCGAGGTAGAAAAACGTGCTGTACGCGACAGTGCCGAAATCGCGGGCGCTAAAGAAGTTTACCTGATTCACGAACCAATGGCAGCAGCCGTAGGTATCGGCATCGACGTAGAGGAGCCGATGGGTAACATGATCATCGATATTGGTGGTGGTACTACCGAGATCGCGGTTATCGCCTTATCGGGTATCGTGTGCGACCAGTCTATCCGTGTTGCGGGTGATAACTTCGACTCTGACATTGTTCAATATATCCGCCGCCAGCATAACATCATGATCGGCGACCGTACTGCTGAAAAAATCAAAATTGAAGTGGGCGCTGCATTGCCGGAATTGGCAGATCCTCCGGGCGATTTTGCTGTACAGGGCCGTGACCTGATGACCGGCGTACCAAAACAGATCATGGTATCCTACACCGAGATCGCGCATTGCCTGGATAAATCCATCTCGAAAATAGAGGAAGCGATACTGAAAGCATTGGAAATAACCCCACCCGAATTATCTGCCGATATTTACCAAACAGGTATTTACCTAACAGGAGGTGGCGCGTTATTACGCGGACTGGACAAACGTGTGGCCTCAAAAACAAAACTGCCGGTGCATGTAGCCGAAGATCCGCTTCGTGCAGTAGTACGTGGCACAGGTACAGCCCTGAAAAATATTGGTAATTTTAAATTCTTAATGCAGTAAATTAGAGGCAAGATACAAGAATCAAGAATCAGGACTAAAAATTTTCATTCTTGGTTCTTGGCTCTTGTTTCTTGATTCCACTTTTAAAACTGATAAGCCCCAATGCGTAATCTACTTATCTTCATCACCAAGTACAACGCATTTTTCTTATTTATCATTTTCGAGATAAGCTCGCTTATTATCTACATAAAATATAATGCTTTTCAAAAGGCGAGTTTTATCAACAGCTCGAATGTTGTTACCGGTAATTTGAATAAGCAATATACCGGGTTAAAAAGCTACCTTTCATTACAGGAAGTTAATGATAGCCTCGCACGCGAAAATGCCAGATTACGCAACCAGCTTAAATCCTCCTTTTATATTGATACCCTTGCCAAACGCAAGGTTGATGACACCGTATTTAAAGTAAAGTACGAGTATATTACGGCTAAAGTCATTAACAATTCAACCAACCGCAGCTATAATTATTTAACCATCGACCGTGGCAGTAAGGATGGCATTACGATAGGTATGGGCGTTATTTGCAGCGCAGGTATTGTGGGCAAGGTAGTAAATGTTACGCCGCACATGGCCAACATACAATCTATGCTGAATAAATACAGTCGTTTTAGCGTAATGCTGGCTAAAAATAAAGAAATAGGCTCCATCCAATGGGGCGACGACCTCGACCCGCACAAAGGCATACTGGTTGATGTAAGTACCAACGCCCAGCCCACACTTGGCGAAGCGGTTTTAACTTCGGGTTTTTCCTTATTTCCCCAGGGGATAATGGTAGGCAAGGTAAGTAACCTGCACCCCAAAGGCGGCAGCATATCATTAAATATGGAAGTTAATTTTGCTGTGGATTATACCAAGTTGGAATACGTGGACGTGGTCGACTATAAATTTGCACAGGAACAATCGGGATTGGAGGCTCAGCAAAAGAAAGATGATTAGGACAATTATTATCAATGTGCTGCGGTTTATCCTGCTGGTTTTTATACAGGTATTTTTGTTGAAGAATATAACGCTGTATAGCTTCTCTACGCCTTATTTATATATTCTATTCATTCTGCTGCTGCCATTTGAAACACCAAATGTTCTGCTGTTTATACTCGCATTTGTATTAGGTTTAACTATCGATGCATTTTATGATACCCCCGGCTTGCATGCCGCTGCTTGTGTGGTATTAGCGCTGGTAAGGGTATTGTTCATCAGCATTACCGTGCAAAAAGAGGGCTTTGATAACGAACCGGAACCCACCCTTAGCATAATGGGCTTCCGCTGGTTTTTCACCTATGCACTGGTGCTTACATTTTTTCACCACTTTTTCCTGTTTACGCTCGAAGTTTTTAGCTTTTCCGGTATTCAATATACACTAAGCCGCGTTATTTCGAGTTCTATTTTTACTGTATTTTTGATGTTGGTTTCGGGTTTATTATTTTACAGGAGAAAAGAGCGTAAATGAACAGTTTTTTTGTACGCCGGTACGTTATTTCGGGCATTTTTATTACTATCATTTTACTGCTTATAGCCAAGCTGTTTTACATACAAATAATCGACGACCACTATAGCCTGTATGCTACTAAGAATGTATTGCGCCCTATAAAACAATACCCTGCACGCGGCCCTATCCTCGACCGCAACGGCAAGGTGCTGGTACAAAACGAAGCTTTTTATGATATTATGGTAATACCCCGCCAGGTAAAACCATTTGATACGCTTGAATTTTGCAAGCTGCTGAATATTGACAAAACCGAATTTGATAAACGTTTTGAAAAAGCCATAAAATATTCGCCAAACCTGGCATCGATATTTGAGAAACAGCTGACTGCCGAGGCCTATGCCTCATTCCAGGAACGCTTGTCGGAGTTTCCGGGATTCTTCTCTACTACCCGTTATTTGCGTACTTATCCTGATTCCACAGCCGCACAGTTCTTAGGTTATATTGGCGAGGTTACCCAGCGTGATATTGACCGTGGTAGCGGCCATTATCAATCGGGCGACTATATCGGTGTTACCGGTGTGGAAAAAGCTTACGAAGATGTTTTAAGGGGAACAGTAGGTGTAAAGAATGTGGTGGTTAATTCACATAACGTGCCGCAAGGCAGCTACGAGAATGGCCGCTTTGATACCGCAGCACGTGCAGGTCAGCGCCTTATATCTTCACTTGATATCCGCATACAAAAACTGGGCGAACAATTAATGCATAATAAGGTGGGTAGTATAGTCGCCATTGAACCATCAACCGGCGAAATTTTGGCCTTTGTGAGCAGCCCTACTTATGACCCCAACCTAATGGTAGGCCGCGAACGCGGTAATAACGTTGCAAAGATGTATAAGGATCCTTATACCCCCCTTTTGATACGTCCCATACAGGCGTACTACCCGCCGGGCTCATCATTCAAACCATTAAGCGCGCTTATTGCCCTGCAGGAGCATATTATTACCCCGCAAACCAGCTATGTGTGCCATGCGGCTTATCCTGCGGGCGGCCATATTGTGCATTGCGATGAGGTACATGGTTTATGCGATCTGGCGCGCGGTATAGCCGAATCATGCAATACTTACTTCTGCAGTGTGTTCGAAAAACTACTGAATGTCAATGGCCCGAAAAACACCGATACTACTTTTGTCGACTGGCGCAAAAATGTAAGCAAATTTGGCTTTGGTTCAAGGCTGGATGTCGACCTGCCAAACGAAGGCAAAGGTAATTTACCTACCGCGCAACATTACAATAAGGTATTTGGCGCTAACCACTGGCGCTCGAGCACCATTATTTCATTGGCTATTGGCCAGGGTGAGCTGGAATCTACTCCCTTGCAGATGGCAAATATTGAGTGTACAATAGCCAATCATGGTTTTTATTACAAGCCCCATCTTATTAAAGGCATTGGCGATAAAGACATTATTAAACCCGAGTACACCCAAAAAAATTATGTAGGCATTGACGGGCAGTATTTTGAGCCGGTAATTGATGGTATGCAGCAGGTAGTGGAAAGCGGTACAGCGCGCAGCTCAAAAATACCCGGTATTGTGATGTGCGGAAAAACGGGTACAGCCCAGAACAACCATGGTAAGAACCACTCCATATTTGTAGCCTTTGCTCCACGCGAAAATCCTAAAATTGCCATTGCCGTGGTAGTTGAGAACGGCGGGCAGGGCGCCTGGTATGCCGCGCCTATTGCCAGCTATATTGTAGAAAAATATTTAACCGACACCATTGCCCGGCCAAAAGATGAGTTTGATCGTATTATGAATGCCAATCTTTTGCCCGATACCAATAATTATTACCACCTGAAAGGCAAAGCGCATAAAGAAAAGCAAACAGTTGATTCAACCCAAAAAAGCGTTTATAAAAAGGCAGCATCTAAAAAACAAAAAACCAAATTGGTTGCCCTTGTAACAACACCTACAAAGCGGAGGTACCATGAGTAACCCGCAGCGCAGCCTTTTTTTTAACGTCGACTGGATATGCGTATTCATTTATCTCGCACTTTGTACCATTGGTTGGTTCAATATTCACTCAGCAGATCCAAGGCACTCAGGTATATTAGACGCTTCAACCGATTATGGCAAACAACTCATATACCTATGCGTTGCAGTACCAATAGGTTTTGTTATTTTATTGCTTGAAAGCCGCTTTATTACAGCGCTTTCAGTACCCGCCTATGTGATTACTTCGCTACTGCTCATGCTGGTTCTGGTAGTTGGACGTAATGTGGGCGGCAACCAGGCCTGGATACCACTTGGCGGCGGGTTCAGGCTACAACCCTCTGAATTTGCCAAATTCAGTACCTGTTTGCTGCTGGCGCGATATTTAAGCGGCACCAATATAAAGGTCACCGAACTAAAATCATTTCTTATTGCGGCAGGCATCATCGCGTTTCCTATGCTTCTCATCATGCTGCAGCCCGATGCAGGCTCAACGCTTGTATTTAGCGCATTGATATTTGTGTTGTACCGTGAGGGGCTATCTCCTTATTTCCTGATATTGGAGGGCCTGTTTATTGTTCTGTTTGTTTTAACACTTAAGCTCGATAATCACTGGTACATTATTGGGGCGCTCGCGGCTATCGCGGGTATAATTGTACTCCTGTTTAAGCGGAATAAAAAAATAGTTTCAAGCGTACTGATTGGCCTTTGTATATGCATTGCTTTTGTTTTCAGCGTTAAATTTTTGTACAACCACGTTTTACAACCGCACCAAAAAGTACGTATTGATATTGTTTTAGGCATAACCAGCGATCTTAAAGGCAAAGGCTACAACGTTAATCAATCCAAAATAGCCATTGGTTCGGGTAAACTTTGGGGCAAGGGCTATATGCAGGGTACGCAAACCAAATATTCCTTCGTGCCCGAACAAAGTACCGATTTTATTTTTTGCACCGTAGGCGAAGAGTGGGGGTTTGCAGGTGCAGTAGTGGTGCTTGGCTTATACCTGTTCCTGGTATTGCGTATCATCAGGATAGCTGAACGGCAGCGGTCACCATTTACACGGGTTTATGCTTATGGCGTAGCTTCTGTTATTTTCTTCCACGTAGTTATCAATATCGGCATGACCATCGGTATCGTACCATCTATTGGCATTCCGCTACCATTCATAAGTTATGGGGGCTCGTCGTTGCTTAATTTCACTATCCTGCTGTTCGTCCTACTTAAGCTCGACTCCAACCGTATGGGTATTATTTACGCGTAACGGCGCTGCAGCAAAGCGTAAAATTTCGCGGTCGTTTCCGGCTTGCCTTCCCAATTGTTTTTTACTACATAATTCTTTTTCAAAAACAGGTCGGCTTCGTTTAAGCTGGTAAAACGGTTCAATATCTCAATGGCTTCGCTGTAAGCAAGGCTGTAACCATTAAACAGGTCTTTTATGTAAAGCAGCTTTTCATTAAGCGTAATGGCTTTTTTAAGGTCGCTTATCTTATCAATGTTTACTTGTTCGGCCGCCGTGTTACGGGTTTCAGCCATTTTAGCCGACATCCTTTCATTTACAGTAAGTACTTCCTCTTTTCCAGGCGCTTTAGGTTTTTCAACAACGGGAGGAACTACAATCGGTTCAGGTACTTCAACCTTGGCTTCAACAGTTGGTATTTCAACTTCCTTCTCTGCCGGTTTTTCTTCAACGATTGGTGGCATTTCCTTCTCCTCTGTCGTTATTTCTACTACCGGGGGTACTTCAATTTCTTTCTCTTCAGCTACAACTTCGGGTTCATGAAGTATCTCCTTCTCCCTTGCCTTTACTTCAGGCACCGGCGGTATCTCAATTTCTTCGTCGCTTATATCTTTCTGCACTTCATCTTCATCCTCCCAATCAGCTTCATCCAAAATTAATTCGTGGCGTATGGTTTCGGGTTCTTCCTCCCTTATGTACGAATAGGTATCATCTCCGCTGCCTGGGCTCAGGTCAATTTCTGGTACAGGGGTATCTTCAATAATAGGCTTTAGCTTTTCAGTTGGTTTGTTAAAGTTTACAGGGGCTTGCACAAGCGGCTCAAAAAAATTAAGGGTATGCAGTTCTACAGGTCTTTCTTCAGGCTTTTTAGGGGCAATGTTTTGCGAATTAAGTTTGCTTAGTATAGTTACATGGTCGCCTAAAAAATGTGAGTTAGCTAAAAAAAGTTCCAGTTCCAGTTCGTTCAACGGGCCATCCACGGTTTTAAGGTATTCATACTGGTCATTAAGTTCCTTTATAATTACGCCTATCTTTTTAAAAACTTCCTGTTGCTTCATGGCTTTTATATTCAAAATGCTATCCAAAAATAAGATTAAATTCTGATATTTGACGCCTTTAAAAGTTCAGGATGCAGGTAAGCGACGAAGTATTTAAGCGAAAAACCGAAGGCGGCGGCAGTATTGAAGTAATATGCGGCTCAATGTTTTCGGGCAAAACCGAAGAATTGATGCGCCGTTTAAAACGCGCCCGCATAGCCCGCTTAAGTGTAGAAATATTCAGCCCAAAAGCCGATACCCGCTACAGTGAAACTGCCCTGGTATCGCACAACTCCAATTCCATACCCTCGATGCCGGTTACAAAGGCTTCGGCCATATTGGCGCCCGGCAGCCAGGTACAGGTAGTGGGGATTGATGAGGCCCAATTTTTTGATGATAAACTGCCCGAAATATGTAACGAACTTGCCAATAAAGGCGTGCGTGTAATAGTAGCAGGTTTGGATATGGATTTCCAGGGCAAACCATTCGGCCCTATGCCCGCCCTCATGGCCATTGCCGAATCAGTTACCAAACTGCATGCGGTGTGCGTTGTTTGCGGCAATCCTGCATTATACTCCTACCGCATCGTCCCCGGCGATGGCCAGATATTATTAGGCGAAAAAGAAAGCTACGAGCCCCGTTGCAGGTTATGCTATAACAGCTAAACCTTTGAATTAGGCCCTCTGATAGGTTTTTTACAAAAAATCACACCAAAAAATTCATTTGCCTAAAACAAAAGATACTGCTTATGGTATTAGTAGTATAGCATTAATTGTAACTACTAAATTTAGTTTTATATAGAGATTTTTACCCTCGATCGTATCGCAGCCTTTATGGAAAATACCAGCAAAAAAATTCTTGTTATTGAGGATGATAAAGACATAAGGGACACTATTGTTTATATTTTGGAAGAAGAAAGCTATGAGGTAATAGCTTCGGAGGACTCCAGGATCCTGAAATCCATCGGTACCCATAAACCCGACCTGGTATTGTTAGACAACTGGCTTACCGACTGGAAAAGTGATGCCAACGGCCAGCAACTAAGCAAAGAACTAAAAACCAACCCCGCAACACAACATATCCCGGTTATCATCATTTCGGCCGTGAGCAATATTAAAGAAATTGCCGAAGCCGGCCTGGCCGATGGCTTCCTGAGAAAACCTTTCGACCTGTCAGACCTTGTTGATATAGTAAAAAGGCATATCAAATAACAAGCTTTCTCAAGCATAGTTGTATTCCCCAAACCGCCGCTTTTTTGTTTGTAGCTTAAATCTGTGTAAGTTTAACAAGGTTAATAAATAATAACCCGCCCCACTACTGCTCCATGGCCACAGACACATTCAAATTAACCATACACATGGTTTCAAGTCTCGACGGGATCATCGCAAAGCCAGACAATACGGTTTGATGGTTTGAAACCACCGATATTTATGAAAAAGGTGTTACACCCACAAACGAAGAGATGGCAGCGTTTCTGAAAAATATAGATTGTTATGTAATGGGCGCCCGCACCTATGAGCACGCGATGGAACTTTCCAAATCATACGCCTGGCTCTACGGTGATGTTCCGGCTATAATATTAACACACAGAAATTTGCAGGCGGAAAGAGAAAATATTGAATTTTATTCGGGGGGCCTGGACACCCTTGTAAATGAGCAGCTAAAACCCAATTACAACAATGTTTGGATGGTAGGCGGGCCAAAAATGCTAAAGAACTGCTTCGTTTAAATTTGGCCGACGAGATCAGGCTTTCGGTTATGCCGATTGTATTGGGTGACGGGAAACCTTTTTTTGACCACATAGGGCAGGAAAAATTACTGCACCTGGAAAATGTAACAGCTTATAAAAACGGGATAGTGGAATTATATTATCAAATAAAAAAATAAGATAGTTGCTAACCATATTTTAGCCTTATTTATAATTTTAATATTTAAGGTTAAATTAATACTTTTACGCATTAAACTTATTTGCATACTTATGGCCTGTTGTAAGCCCTGCTATATCGGGTTCTCCGTCTAAGTAAAAAATAAGCGCTTCGATTGAAAAACCAATTTATAAAACAGTAAAATAAATTTATGATGATTAAGAACGTGTACTTATTGCTGGTGGGAATTTTTCTCATCAGTTTTACTGCTTGCAAAAAAAGTGATAATCCCGGCAAAGGTTCCGGGAACGTTACCGATACAACTAAGACAGGTGGCAAAGATGTCCCTGCGGGAGCTGACGACGGAGTTACTTTTATTAACTCGGGCAAATCGGCCATATTCAATATCTATGCCCCTGGCAAAAAAGCCATGTACCTGATAGGCGATTTTAACAACTGGTCGAAAACTGCAACGCCCATGATAAAAACACCCGATGGCACACGTTTTTGGGTACAGGTGGACAATTTAGACCCAAGCATTGAATATGGTTATCAATATTACATTGACAACACCCTTACTGTAGCCGATCCATACAGCCATAAAATACTCGACCCGACCAATAATGCCGACCAAGGCATACCAACTACCGTTTATCCAAACCTAAAGGCCTACCCTACCGGTAAAACAACAGGTATTGTTTCGGTAACCCAGGGCAACCCGCCGGCTTACATCTGGAAAACATCTAATTTCACGCCTGCGCCCCAGAAAAACCTGGTAATTTATGAATTGCTAGTGCGCGATTTTGTAGCCACCCACTCATACAAGGAGCTTACCGACTCATTGAATTACATAGCCAATTTGGGTGTAAATGCCATTGAGCTGATGCCGGTAAGCGAATTTGAGGGCAACGACTCATGGGGCTACAATTCCAACTTTATGTTCGCTCTCGATAAATATTATGGCACCCCTAATGATTACAAAGCATTTATTGATGCCTGCCACGCAAAAGGCATAGCTGTGATTATGGATATGGTGCTGGAAGACCAGTTCGGGTCATCGCCAATGGTGCGCATGTATGCCACTTCTACTGATCCGTCGGCAGGGCCTTCTGCAAACAGCCCGTGGTTCGATCAAACCAATATGCACCCTGATGCTGTAGGCTGGCAATTGAACCATTCAAAAGCGGCAACTCAATCTTTTACCGAAAATGTAATGAAATACTGGGTACAGGAGTATCATATTGATGGTTATAGGTTTGATGAGGCCAAAGGATACACACAGGTTAACTCGGGCAATGATGAAGGCGCATGGGCCGCCTATGACCAAACCCGGGTAGACCTTTGGACCAGGTACAACAACTATATGAAAAGCCTTAACCCTAATTTGTACGTAATATTAGAGATGTTTTCGGCTAACAACGAGGAAGCCAAGTATGCAGCCCAGGGAATGATGTGCTGGACCAACCTGAGCACTCCTGCCGAACAGGCCACAATGGGCTATAATGACTCGGGAGGCTCATGGGACCTTTCGGGCTTATTTTATAATGGTTATGGTTTTCCAAATACAGCGCCTTCGCCTTATGGCCTGGTTGCCTATTTTGAAAGCCATGACCAGGAACGTCTGCAGTTTAAAAACGGCGCCTATGGCAATGTAAGCGGCACTTACAGTGTAAAAGACCTGGCAACCGGCTTAAAACGCGATGAAATGGGCGCCGCATTTATGTTCTCGTCGCCCGGCCCTAAAATGGTGTGGCAGTTTGGCGAACGCGGTTATGACATCTCTATTGATAACGGCGGAAGGCTGGGTGATAAACTCCCTCATTGGGAATATATGAATGATGTTAACCGCAGGCATCTGTACAGCATTTATCGCAAAATGATAAATATGAAGATTAAAAACCCGGTTTTTGCCACGACAAATTTCACTTATGACCTGGGTAATGATGCAGTAAAATGGATACAACTGCTTGATGCTTCCGCCGATGTTGAGGTAGTAGGCAACTTTGCCGTAACGCCGCAAACGGCAAATATTACATTCCCGGCAACAGGTATATGGATAGATAACATTACCGGCGCCACATACAATGTTACTTCAACAACTATAAGTATGATACTTGCCCCCGGCGAATATCATGTTTACAGTAATGTTGCTTTAAATCAATAATTTGGCTTTTTAACAATAACAAAAACCTTTGTAAGTGGTACTTACAAAGGTTTCTTTATTTTACCGGTTTCTTATATTATTAATGAAAAATGTATCCCTGCCCGAACATCTTTCGTATAACGTAATAATATCATTATATTAGCCCTGCCTACTTAAACAATTAAACTGTAATGAGGATTCTTTTTTTTAGCAAAGCTGATTTAAGCGGCCGTTCTGCTTTCCGTTCCTATTACACACTCCAAAATTTAAGGACGGTAAAAGCTATCGCCCTTACCTATTTCATATTTACACTGATAATAAGAGGTTTGTTTTTTGCTTTCAATCTTTCAAACCAAACTGTACAACACATTGATGAATTTGACGCGGCCAATTGGATGGCGCTGATTATACTTCCTCTTTTTTATTTAACCAGCATACAGGTAATAAAACATTTTACCCCAAGGGCTAAATATTTAAGGCTGGCACAGTTACTGGTGCTATTATTTGCAATATTTGTTATATTCAGTTGTATGCGTGCAAGTTTTTTCAGTATGCACAACCCACGCAATACCCTGCTAATGTATATGATGGGCCTCATTATAGTAGGCGTGTTTTACACTTTTGAATATTATGAAACTTTAGCAATCGCGTTTGCTACCAGCATCATATTCAGCACCTTACTTCCCTTTTATCAGCACACTATAAATGAACTCGTATTAAACAACGTGGCATCAATGGTTCTACTGGTAAGTTTTTTTTGTATTTCAAGGTATTTATTTTCCTACCGGGCCGATAACTTCCTGAAATTAAAGGCCATTGAAGAGAAAAATATCGAGATAGAAAATGCCAGCCATGCCAAGAACGAGATATTGGGCGTTGTAGCGCACGACTTGCGGAACCCACTTGCCGTTATCAAATCCATAACCATGCTGATGGAAACTGATGACCTTAAAGCTGATGATTACCTGGAAAACCTGCACATGATTCAAGCCTCATGCGATAAAGCAAGCTTTATAATTAACGATCTGCTCGAAACCGCCGAAAATGAAACACTAAACAATTTCGAGCTTGAAAAAACCGAACTGGGTGGCTTTCTTTTTTCAATTATCGATGAATGGCTTAAAAATAAAAAGGGACAGGTAAATATTAGTTATAATAACCCCGATATGCCTGTTTACGCGTTGGTGAATAAAGAAAAATTGCAGCGCGTAATGGATAACCTCATCATCAACGCCATAAAATTTTCGGGGCCGAATGGCAATATCGATATTAACCTGTCGGCCATGCACAATGAAATTTCCATCAGTGTAAAAGATTCAGGCATCGGTATACCAAAGGATATGCTGCCTTATATTTTCGATCGCTTTTCAAAAGCCCGCCGCACGGGCATACGCGGTGAAGCATCGGTTGGCCTGGGCCTGAGCATAGTGCGCCAGATAATAAGAAAACACAATGGCGAAATAGAAGCGGAGAGCAACGAAAAACAAGGCACTACCTTCATAATTACCTTACCACAGGTTAAATCAACAGCACAAATCCCCACACCTGTTACAGCCACTGCCGCATTAGGGCAAGGCCTGGGCTTAGGTTACTGACAAAACACTGTCACCATTTTTTTAATTTCTTATATCGATATTTGAAATTATCAGTGTAGGTACAATCCCATCGGTGAAATCATAATATAATCGTACGCCCGCTGTATCAAAACCGAACAATTTCCAATAGCAAAAAAACAGCATTTAATTAACTATCAATAAGTTACATCGATGGCATATTGTTGGTTATTTAAATTTCCGTTACTGCACAACGTTAATTAACCATTACTGTCATGTTCAAAAGCTATTTTAAAACCGCTTTCCGCTTTTTGTTAAAAAACAAAACGTTCAGTTTTATTAATATCATTGGCCTTGCAACAGGTACTCTTTGCTGCCTGTATATAGTTTTATACGTGCAGGACCAGTATAGTTTTGACAAACACCATAAAAACGTAGCCGACATTTACCGCGTTACCACCACGCTGCAACTGCCCGGCGATAATCATAACAATTCGTCATCATCGCCACCTATTGTCCCCGCTATGAGGCGCGACTTTCCCGAGGTAAAACAATATACCAGGATAGTACCTGCCGCAGGTTTGGGTGCCAATAAAACATTGCTTACTTACAAAGAAAAATCATTTTACGAAAAAGATCTTTTATATGTCGACTCCACTTTTTTTGATGTATTTACTTATCATTTCACAAACGGCGCTGCTATAAAGTGTCTTAATGATCCGTATAGCACCGTATTGATAAAATCGGTGGCAGACAAGTTGTTTGGCAACGAAGACCCTGTTGGCAAAGTTATTACGCTGGATAATGGCTTTGGGAAACATGATTTTAAAGTGACTGCCGTGGTTGACGAAAGCTTGGGTAAAACACACGTACTCGGAAGCATCTTTGTCACCATGAACAGCGGCGGCTTAGGCGATTATGTAATACACGACAATGATTGGGGAGGCAATAATTTCGCTTATAGCTATGTAAAACTCCAACCGGGTGCCGATCCTGCCCGACTACAAGCCAAGTTACCCGCATTTTTAAATAAATATGGTGCCCAGCAAATGAAAGCCATGGGCATGACCAAGCAGCTGCATCTGCAAAAAGTAGCCAGCATACATACCACAACAGGCTATGAACATGAACTTACAGAAGGCGTAAGCCCATCATTCCTTTACATTTTATTACTTATAGCTATCATGATACAGGTGATAGCTTGTATCAACTTCATGAACCTGTCAACCGCCCGCGCGTCAAAACGCGCGAAAGAAGTTGGGGTACGCAAAGTTATAGGCGCTGGTAAGTTCGATCTCGTGAAACAGTTCCTCGGCGAATCGTTTTTATTGGCATTTATAGGGGTGATTATCGCGTTGCCTTTACTGGCCCTGTTGCTCCCCTATCTTAACCAGCTTACCGGCTCAAATATCGGGCTATCCATTTTCAGCGATTATCGCTTATGGACAATGCTAACCATACTCGTATTGGTCACCGGCTTTTTGGCAGGCAGTTACCCCGCTTTTTATCTGTCCGCTTTCCAGGCTGTAAAGGTTATAAAAGGTAATTTCAATAATCATATCTCTGCCGCAGGCATACGGCGTTCATTGGTGGTATTTCAATTCGTGTTATCTATTATATTAATTACAGGCATCATAATTATATACAGCCAGTTAAACTATATAAAAAATAAAGATCTGGGCTTCGACAAAAACCAAAAGCTCATCTTTAATTTCTATACCAGCGACACACAGAAAAAAATGGGTGACCTTGCCAACGACCTTCGGCAGATGGCTGATGTAAAAGTGGTGAGCAAAACCGACAATTACCTAAGCCAGTTCATTCCGCACGACCACGGTGTTTACCCGGCTGGTGGAAACATGACAACAGCCATTGATGCCCAAAATATAGTTACCGATGAGAATGTAATTAAAGCCAATGGCATAAAAATCATTGCCGGCCGCGATTTCAGGCTGAACGATACCAACCGGGTGCTCATAAACCAAACCCTTGCAAAAAGGCTTGGCCTCACTATGGATAAAGCGGTAGGCGCCAGGCTTTATTCCCAGTATGGCTCAAATCCTGCTTATTTTGTTGACGTCGTTGGGGTGATGAAGGATTTTAACTATAACTCGTTACATGGCGAAGTGAAACCTTTTATGTTTATATATGACAACAACCCCGCCCGGTTTACCAACCTGATAGTAGCTGTAAAAAGCAACAATTACAAATCATTATTAAGCAGCATAGGGGCAATTTGGCACAAGGATCTGCCTTCAACTCCCTTTGAATATACGTTCCTTGATCAGGAGGTTCAAAAGCAATATGAGGCCGAGATCACCATGTCGCAGATCATCAATTCATTTACCATTATGGCCATTCTTATTTCCTGCCTGGGTTTATTCGGCCTTGCAGCTTTCAGTGCCGAGCAGCGCAGCAAGGAAATAGGTATACGCAAGGTATTGGGCGCAAGCGTTTCGGGTATAATCAGCCTGCTATCAATGGATTTTCTAAAACTGGTAATCATATCCTTTATAATTGCAACCCCAATTGCATGGTACGGCATGAGCAAATGGTTGCAGGTGTTTGCCTACCGTGTACCCATCACTTGGTGGATGTTTGCTTTAGCCGGAATAATAGCACTCTTTATAGCGCTGTTTACAGTAAGTTTTCAGGCTATAAAGGCAGCAATAGCTAATCCCGTAAAAAGTTTAAAAACAGAATAAACAAAAAATTCACCTTCTTTTGGCGAACCGCGCAGAAGTCGACAAGCGCAGCACCGCCGGGGTGAGTTAACGGAACGCGTTCATTAGCGAATGATACCCTATTGCGCTTTTAATGTTTTTACATAAATTTATAAAAACATTAAAAGTGATGAAGAACCAAACTACAGCAATTTTTAAATATTGGCTGCTGGCGCTACCGGCATTGGCCATTATGTTTTCATGTAATTACGCTAAGCCACAGCTTACCCCCGATGAAATAGGCCATGTTCAGGGCAAAGTAAACAAATTAATGAGTAGTGTAGCTGCCGATGTTTTAGCAAAGGGCCCCGGTGTGTGGGTTAACTATTTGCAGGATACTTCAAATTTCTTCATGGCAGATAATGGTCAGCTGGCATTTAAAGATTACAATGCGGCTAAGAAATTCGTACAGGACACACTGAGTAAAACCATGCCTAAAGTAGACTTGAAATGGAGCAATATACGCATCGACCCGCTTACCAATAATATTGCATGCATTGGTGCCGACTATCATGAAGATGTTACTGATACCTCTGCCACAGTAAAGCCTTACGATGGTTATTTTACAGCTACAGCCATACAAGTAAACGACGAGTGGAAATTCCGTAACCTGCATTGGTCTGATAAACCGGCTAAAAAATAAAGTCAGTAAATTATCATAAAGCATATTTACAGTAATTATATTACGGATGTTCTATTACATTTATAAAAAATACCGATTAGTATATTTTATAAAACAATCATATATAAACAGCGTTCATAAATAATAATAAATCATATTTTTGCTGGCGCGATAATAATATGGGCATTAATTATAGCTACCTGTAAATGACAAAAAAAAAGATACTGATTACCGGTGCCAGCAGGGGGCTTGGTTGGGCCATAGCACAGAAACTGTCCCCTGATTATTCGCTCATTCTACATGCCTCTAAACCCGAAAGTTTTACCGCCACCATACCCGGCGCCGATATTTTGTGCGCTGATTTCAGCGATAGCGAACAAATAACCGAATTTTGCAAGCAGCTAAAAAAACAACACGGTAGTGAGTTGTATGGGGTAATTAACAATGCCGGAGTTACGTTCGACAAGCCCATCACTTTCCAACCAGAGCGCGAGATAGAAGCCATGCTCAACGTTAACCTCAAGACGCCCATCATGATATGCAAAACCGCGATGAAGATATTCGGCTTGAACCAAACCGGTGTTATCATCAACATCAGTTCGGTAGTGGGCGAAACGGGCAACGCTTTTCAATCCGTTTATGCCGCAACCAAGGCAGGATTGGCAGCATTATCACGCTCACTGGCACAGGAAGCGGCAGCTACAAACACCGAACATACCATCAGGGTATTGAGCGTATCGCCCGGTTTTATTGAAACTGATATGACCGATGCCATTCCTGATGCCTATAAGGATAAATATCTCGGCATGATCCCCGCCAAACGCTTTGGCAAAGTGGATGATGTAGCCGAAACCATAGCATTTTTAATTTCAGACAAAGCCTCATATATTAACGGCACCAACATACATATAAACGGAGGTTTAATTTGAGACGGAAACTTACATCAGTTGACCAAATTCCTGAAACACTGGTAGGCGACCTGCCCGAACACTGGCTTTTACATGGCCCTACCAAGCGTTATGTAGATAACTACCACTGGCACCAGCCTAATGTGGGCATTGTGGCCAGTTATACACCCACTGAACAAAATGTGGAAGATCATTTTGATATATTCAGGGGTGTTGATCAAATTGAATCGTTCGCACAGGCAACCGTGGTATCATTAGGTACTTATTTAGAATGTAATAAATTAAAGGTAGTACCTGAAACCCTTGCCGAATTGTTCATCCCAACATTCATCAGCATTGGTAATGTGTTTTACCATTCCTATTTGGAAAAGGGGCAAACTTTTGTTAACATTGGTTTTATCAAGTTTTACAAATGGCGCCAAATGGTATGCGAGGGCCGCATATACCGTGCGCCTAAAGGCATGGACCTCGATGCCTATTTTAAAGATTTTGACGAGCAGCGGCTCAGGAACTTTGACCTCGACCCCGGCTTTGTTTTCATTGCCGAGTTGTATGACATTACCGGCAGGGGTATTAAAAAAGAAATGTTTGACAAACTACTATAAAACAATAATGGACAGAAAAGAAATACTTGCAGGCCTGATTGAAGTTTTACGCACCATAAGAACGGTTGACCCGGCCAAGCTGGAAAACGTGACGGAAGAAACCGACTTCATGACCGATATGAACACCCCATCAACCGAATTGATAAATATAGCCGCCAAGGTTGAACAAAAGTTTGACGTAGAGTTTGAAGATGAAGATATCGACGAACTGGGCTCGAAGGTGAAGGACGTTATTGACCTGATCATCAAAGCAAAAGCAAGGACCGACGAAGAAAGAGGTAACTAAAATGGTAACAGGCAGAAAAGTAGCAGTTGTTGGTATGGGGGGCTCCTTTCCTGACTGTGCCGATATAAATGAATTCGACCGGAAGATATTCTCGGGTCAAACACTGATACGTGAGTGGTCGAAAGCTGCTGAACGCGATAAACAAATACGCTCAAAGGTAGCCGGTTACATTAATGATAACGACCTGGGCATTGAACCGATATATTTGGTTGAAGGCTATGATTGGCCCGAAACATTTGTTGATACCCGTGGCCGCATTCCCGACATTAACCTCTCCACTGCCGACCTCGGCTGCGTGTGGGCCATGAACGGCGCGCTCGATTCTATTGAAATGGCCGGCTGGACAAAGGAAGAAACCCAATCAGAAATGACAGGCGTGGTAGTGGCATCCGGCGGCGGGGGTAACGTGATTATGCGCAATGCCTGGCACGCCTTCTTCGAAATGGGTAAAAAATCAAGGCAGGCCGGTTCCCACATGGTTGATAGGGCGATGTCATACCGCGAAGCGGCAAATATATCATGCCTCATCAAAAATCGCGGCGTATGCGAATCCATTATTTCAGCCTGTGCTACGGGTTTGGGAAATATTGGCTATGCTTATCGCCTCATAAAATTTGGCCTGCAGGACCGTGCCATAGCAGGCGGCGTTGAAGGCACATCGCTCGAAACCTTTATCGGTTTTGACGCTATGCAGGTATTAAGCAAGGGCTTCGCCCCGGCTGAAAGCTCTCGTCCCTTCGATGTAAAACGCAATGGTTTTGTATGTTCTTTTGGTGCGGGCATTGTAGCTTTGGAAGAATACGAAATGGCAAAAGCCCGCGGCGCGAATATTTTAGCGGTGATCGATAGCTATTTTAATAATTCCGATGGTGATGGCGATATGTTTTATCCATCCTATAACGGACAGCTGCGGATGTGGAAGGGCTTATCGGCAGATGCACATATAAAACCCGATGTAGTTAAAGTACACGGCACCGCGACCCCGGTAGGCGATATATTGGAACTGATAAGCGTGGTGGACACCCTCGGCGAAGAAGGCTACCATGTTTCGGCGCCAAAATCGCAATTCGGGCACATGCTGGGTGCAGCGGGTTCTGTTGAGTTTATTGTTGCCTTGTTGATGCTGAAAAACCAACAAACACCGGGCTGCATCAACTCTGACACGCTGAACCCGGAATTGGAAAACTTCCAGAAAAAAGAGGGATGGCAAGGCTCCATGAAACCGGCCGCAGCTTACAGGCATCTCATCCCGCAGGAAACAATAAATAAAGAAATAAACCAAATAGTGTGCTTGAACTACGGCTTCGGCGGTACCAATAGTGCGATGGCTATTTCGAGGGATATATAATTATATAGATTTGTCATTGCGAGGAACGAAGCAATCGCGAACAACACATTTGCTATTTTGCATCCTTGCGATTGCTTCGTTCCTCGCAATGACAAAAAGAGTAATGGCATGATCAACAACCAAAATAAAGTTGCAGTAGTATTCGGTGTCCGTAATGACAGCTCCATAGCTTATGATGTGGCGCTGAAACTGCATCGTTCAGGCTGCAAAGTAGCCCTAAGCTACATGAACGATACCAAGGATGATGTGCTGTACCTGATGGAACAAATGGGTATGGACACCCAATACGCCATGGAAGTTGACGTGCGCGATGAACAGCAGATCACCGGTTTCCTGCAAAAGGTTTACAACGATCTCGGCGCTATTGATTATATTTTACATGGGGTAGCTTTTGGCACCAGCAAGGTTATCTACTATACTCAAGCCGCCACCGGCGAACAGGAAATGCCATCGTACCTCGATATACCTTTTGAGGATCTGATGGATTCATTCAACATCAGTGCCTATTCACTCATCCGCATATGCCGCGTGGCCGAAAAACTATTAGCACCAAACGCCTCGATCCTTACGCTTACTTATAATGCATCGCAACGGGTATTTCCGCCGTATGCGGGGATGGCTATTAATAAAGCCGCTTTGGAAAATATAGTCATCTATCTTGCCAGTCATTTCAGGGATAAAAAAATACGCGTTAACGCAATATCCGCAGGCTTGGTGATGACTACATCAGCCGGTGTTATTTACGGCGCGCGCAAATTGCGTAAAATGGGCAAGTTCACCGCGCCTTTGGGTAATATTGATGCTGGTGATGTAGGTGATACTGCCTTATACTATTTCTCTCCGCTATCAAAAAAGGTTACCGGTAACATCCATTTTGTTGATGGCGGGTTTAATATCATGGGTCTGGGAGTTGATGAACAGTAAACTCGAAGCATCGGTTACAGCTACCATTAGCGACAGATTCGCCGTAGGTAACGACCTGGTTTACCTACCCGATTTCAAATTATCACTCAACGAACTTTTCAAAAAGAAAGTCTACACACCTGCTGAAATAGCGTATTGCAACCAGTTTGATGATGCCGACCTGCATTACGCCTCTACCTGGGCAGCAAAAGAGGCCGTTTATAAAGCCGTTAAACAGTTAGACCCATCTGCCCTGCCATTCAAAAAAATAGAAATTTTGCGCGATAAACCCGGCGGCCGCCCCTATGTTATGTTGCAAAAAAATACAGGCAGGTTTAAAATTAGTTTAACAATATCGCACGATGGGGACTATATTTGGGCCATAGCACTAATTGAGATCAATCCTTGACATCGCATTACTTTGAGAACGCCTTAGTTAAACTCCACTACTATAAGTTTGGTAATGGCGCACAAACGATGTTATGCTTTCACGGTTATGGCATGCACGGCAAGCAATTCATATCGCTTGAACCTGCGCTGGGCAACAAGTACACATTTATCGGCTTCGATCTTTTTTTTCACAAGGAAACCAAACTGCAGGATCAAACACTTACCGCTGTAAAATCTCCCATCACCAAAAAAGCTTTTGCCGGTTTAATAGCAGAGTTTTGCGCGTTTGAAAATATAGGCCGCTTTTCGGTTATTGGTTATTCTATGGGTTCGCATTTTGCCACGGTGGTGGTTGAAGAAATAGGCGAACGGGTTGATGAATACATTGTCGCGGCGCCATCTTCTATAAACCCGGGATTATTGATACGGGCATTCAGCAAATATAAATTAGGTAACAAATTACTGGAGCGTTTTACCCAAAGTGAAAGGGCGTTAATTAATGTACTGAATTTCAGCAAGCGGCTGGGTTTGATAGATGACGTTGGAAGGAATATCTTATACAAAGAAATAGACACGCCCGAGCTACGCTTTATTCTATATGCCAGCTTTACTTATTTACGACTGTTTGAAACCGATGAGGGCAAATTAATACAGGTATTGGTTAAACAAAACATCCGTAGCATTTTTATATTTGGCAAACGCGATGCGATGTATCCGCCGCGCATAGGCAAAAAATTTTTAAAAAAGCTGCCAAAGGCTGAGGTCATCATACTGGATAAAAACCACGAGATGATTGATAAGGACTTTATTGCTGCATTATCAGGCTTACTATTATGATCATTAAGTCAAAACCATTGCCATTGTATATGCTGAAATTTTTTGGCTGGCTTAGCGGTGTAGTATTTAATTTTCGCTGCAGCAAGCTTATTGTTGAGGATATAGAACTTAAACCCGGCCACTCCTATCTGTACATGGCCAACCATTTCAGCTTTTGGGATGGCTTTTGGGCGTTTTATGTATTCAGGAAAACATTTCTGAAAAAGCATAACATGAAGCGACTGTACATCATGTCGCTTAAAAAGCAGATGGAGAAGAATAAGTGGCTGCGCTACATAGGCAGTTTTTCCGTCGACCCAGGCAAGCGCTCCATACAGGAGAGCTTTGAATATGCTGCTGAAATATTATCCGAACCCGGTAATATGCTACTATTCTACCCACAGGGCAAACTCGAAAGCTGTTATATCCGCTACATTAAGTTTGATGAGGGATTGTATGAGATAGTTCCGCAAATTAAAGGTGACTGCCAATTGATATGGGCCAGCACTACCGCCGAATATTTTGAGCATCTGAGCCCTGTAGTTCACAATACTATGCTTGATTGCGGCACCAACCACGAATTTGACTTTGAAGCGCTAAAGAAAAAGGTTAACGAGTTTCACCTGAAAGCTATCCAGCGAAACATCCGTTATACTGACGAGCCAATTACTTATAATTTTTAACGATGTATCCGTTCCAGGCCTTCTTTTGCCTGGGTATCAATGCTGCTTTGGTATTCGTGGTTCTTCATACTTAGGGCCATTTTATAGTACTTGGCCGCCTGGTCATAACTTTTAATATACTCATAAATTGTACCGGCATTTAATGCAGCATTTGCTGAGAAATAATATCGTGTTGCCCTACCCAATGCAATAGCCTTGTCATAGCTATCAACCGCATCATTGTACTTCTTCAGCATTTGGTATACCCTGCCGAGGCGGTAATTCCATTCGGTTTTATCGCGAAGTAATTTAAAGTCGTTCTCCTGTTTATTTTGTAATTGGGCCAGCGCTTTGGTGTAGTAACCACCATCGAAATACAGGCGGGCACGCAGCAGGTTGATGTCCGGGTGCACATCGTTGGCTTCTTCCAATGCCTGTTTGTCTTTTTCGTCAACTGCGTAGCCTTTGGTGCGCGCCAGTTTTACATAATAATTGTAATGTGCATCATCATTTTTCAACAGATAGAAGTAGGCTATTTTCAAGTATGAATCCTTAATAAAATTAATGCCCCTGTATTTATTGATGTAGGCGAGTAGAAAGTTACAGGCATCACTATCCATGCGGCATAGTTTTGCGTTGCCTATCAAATAATCAGCAACAGGCAGTTCAATATATTGGGCAGATTTAGGGATGGATTGTAAATTTGCTATGGCATCATCATTATGGCCGGTACGGGCAGCTATGTATCCCTGCAGGTAGGTGCGTAATATGCTATGGCTGTCGATATCGTCAAGGTAATTACTCAGTTTGACGTAGTTGTTTTTATCGTGCAAAACATCAACATCCATTATACATAAAAAGAAAACCACTTCGGTTTTATAAAAGCTGTATGGCGTGCCGTTTATTTGGGTGCGCAGTTTTTCAAGCTCAGAGTAACCGGTTTGTATATTGCCCGACATGCCGAAAAGTTTTGCTATCCCCCTTAAATTAGTGGGCAGCGAACCAAACACCACATCTATCAGCGCCAGGCTTTTTTGATTGGGTAAAAAGTCGGGGTATTTCTCAGCATTATTCTTCAGCAAGTTCCTCGCCTTTTTCAGGTCGGTGGCTGATGACATATAATCACCGAACCGCCCTTTTATCAATCCCCATTGTAAATAGACCTCGGCCTGCGCATACAGGTACCAGGGCGAATTTTCCTTGTTTTCTTCCAGTGCATCTATCCTGTCGGATTTGCGGTCGCCCATTTTGCTGTAATCGGCTTTACTGTCGGATGTAAGCAGAGCAATGTAATCAACATAATTATCCAGCAATACCGGGATGCCGTTTTGCGGGTTTTGCTGTTTTTCCTGTTGGATAAGCGCTTTGGCATCATTCAACCTGAAATCAAAAATTGCTTTGTAAGCCTGCAAGCAACGCGCGTTGAAACTATAGTTAGCTTTAGCAGTTAATCCGCAGCTTAAAAAAAGTACGAGGGAAATAAAACGTTTAATATCCATTATTTATAAAAGCGGCGGGTATTTTTATTGAAGATAGCACTTTGTTCAAATTTGCGTTACGCCTTTTGAATATAACTATAACGGCAGGCCACGGGTTAAATTTTGCCAAACCTGTAAGCGACACTAATAGATGCCCACTGATCGCCCAAAGCGGTGCTTTTCACCTCGCGCGACCTGATATAGGCTATATAATTAGCCGACCACCGCGCCGATGAAAATTCCAAACCGAATTGCTGCTGGTAAACATAATGATATATGCCAAAAGTAACCGGGCCTTTATCGCTTATTCCCAAACCACCCTCAATAGTGGCATCATAAGCTACATAATTAACTTGCGGGATTGTAAAAAAGTAAAATTCATGAGTTTGTTGCTCTTTAGGGTCGCTGCTTACGCGACTGTTAGTAATGGTTGACTGGTAGAACTTCCCAAAATGCCCAAACCTGAATTGCATACCCGCACTTGCCCCTGTAAAGGTATTTCCCAGCCAGGCGGTAGGGTTAAAAGCCATATCGAACCAGTTTCCACTGTTTCGATAGAGAAACATTTTATAATCGCCCCTTAAGTTCACACCGGGTGCATTATTAAGTTGGGTCGACCAGCCGCGTGCGTCATATAAGCCAAAAAGATTATGAAAACCGGTTTGTACCTGCTTGCCAAGGGCCGCAGGTCCTATGGTTCCGATTTCAGCGTTTAATTTCAATGCATTTTCATTTTTATATAGAAAATTCATTGCCATACCCGCAAATAAATAGCCGGTAAATGGCCTATCAACCCTATAATGCTTGTAGTTGGCAGGAGCGCTCGGCAACCTGAACGCGCTTGCAGTGTAGGAGTTGTATATCCGTTGCCCAAATTCAAATTCAAGTATCTTTTTCGCAAAAGTACTATCTGCATGCTTACGCTTTAGCGCGTGTGTGAAATTAAATACAACCCCATCAGTATAATACCTGTCGTGATTGGGGTTTACATATTGGTCGTTATCCGAGGTTACGGTAAGCTGGTTTTTATAATCCTGCGCGTGCAGTTGACTTATACTTATAAAACTAAAAATAACTGTAAAAAAAATGCAAGGAGTAGCTGTTTTTATCATTTATATGGGTGTTACTTTACAAAGAAACTGTATAATTAACAAAATTACATTCGCCGTTAATTGTTTTTATAATTTACAATTATTGCAAAGGTTTTATTGAATTACCGTAGCCCACAATTATTACCGAAAAGATAATAACCATTATACCGATAATAAGGGTTGTAAAAGCCCTGCGGCTTACCCCTTTCCATTCTTTTAATACGATGCCCCATACATTGGCCACCAGAATGATGAACGACATGTGCAGTATCCATGAACTGGCGCCATTGCCCAGCCTGCTTTCGCCCATGCCATAAAAAAAGAACTGCAGGAACCAGGTAGTGCCGGCCAATGCCGATAACAGGTAGTTTTTTAATAAGGGTTTTTTAGCGTTGGTATAATCACCAAACGTTTTGTTGCGGGCGTTCAGTATCATACACCAGATAAAGTTGGTGGTTAAGCCGCCCCAAAGTATCACTATATAGGTAACATTATTCTGGTACAGGAAATTACCCGAATTAGGGTGTACCGCCTGCCAGGCCGCATTGGCCACGTTGGCCATGTCTTTACCTGAATCGATCCCAAAAGCGAAGCAGGCGCTTAGGATACCTGATACTATCGCCACGAAAATACCCAGGCCGAATTTGTATTCGGTGTTGTTGGTAGCCACTTCTTTATCTTTCGATAATTCTTTTTCTTTCAGCATCCCCGCTTTACCGGTTATCACAATACCTATTATACAAACCAGTATGCCCAAAAGCACCAGTTCGCCCCAGTGGCTGGTTGCCAGGTCGGTAATGGTGTCTTTCCCTGTTTTTGGGTAGAACTGGTAATACACCGATGGGATAAGCGCCCCGAAAACCGAGCATAAACCTAATATGATAGAGCTGCCCAATGCCACACCCAGGTACCTTACACCCAAACCATAGGTTAGGCCGCCAATGCCCCAAAGTACGCCAAATACATAGGTAAGGGTTAATACCGTGTGGTTTGCTGTTGCTATAATATCCCAAAAACCGGGGATGGTTAACCATGCCGCCAGCGGTGGTACTATTAACCACGAAAATATGCCGCCAACTATCCAGAAGCTTTCCCATGCCCAGCCTTTTACCTTGGTGTAAGGAATATAAAAACTGCCCGAGGCAAAGCCACCGATAAAGTGGAAGATAACACCGAAAATAATTTCCATAATGTTGGGATTATAGCTATGGTTTTAGGATGACCGTTTTAGCGTTCCAAATATATGCGCAGTTTGTTAAAAATGGCGCTATAATCCTTATAGAACCACATTATTTTAACTCAAATGCTTTTTCCTATCAATACCTGGCTTATCAGTAACAAATTTATTACATATTATAAGTGCCGTTCAAACTATATATCTTAGGTATCGTATCAGTTCCGCCAAAACAAAAATCAAATAGTACATTTAAAAAAATTGCTTTTTAATATAAAAAAGTGCATTTTCATATAAACATTGAAGTTTTTACCAAAACCGATATACCAATTGCATTTTTAATGCGTAGCATTTTGTACTAAAGTAATTTCCATTAACTATTGCATTGGGTATAACAGTCGGAAAAATTTGGTTAAACAATATTATATCAGCACGAACCAATTAATCACAGTATCCAGAAAGTTTAATTGGTTTTATTTGTATCAGAACCTGCAGATTTCGTAATAAAAATTATTATTTGCATTACGTGTCTGTTATTATATACCTTAATTCACATTCGTTAGTTAGTTTTTATTAAAATTTTAAACTATGAAAAAAAACCTTTACACACACAAAGTCAATTCCATTTTAAAATTTCTCGCCTTAAGTATGCTGGTCACCTTATTGTTTGGCGTTACAGCAATTGCGCAAACCGCACGCGTAATTAAAGGTAAGGTAACCGATGCCGTAACAAATGAAGCCGTTCCGGGAGCTACGGTAAAAGTAAAAGGTTCAACCTCACAGGCTGTAACTACAAATGCAACTGGGGATTATTCCATTTCTGTGCTTACGCCTACAACACTTGTTTATTCATATATAGGTTATGCCGCACAGGAAGTTAGTATTACTAACCAGGAAATTGTAAATATTAAAATGACTGAATCGTCAGAGCAACTTACTGAGGTTAAAGTGGTTACCGCCTTAGGTGTTACCAAAGAGCGCCGCGCAATAGGCTATTCTGAAACCACAGTAAAAGGCGCTACATTAACCGAGGCGCGTACAAACAGCTTTGTTAACGGCCTTGAAGGCAAAATTGCAGGTGTTAATGTTAGTGGGGTAGCCAGCGGCCCAAATGGTTCCACCAATGTAGTTATTCGTGGCATCACTAACATGACCGGTAATAACCAACCATTATATGTGGTTGATAACATCCCATTAGTAAATAACAATTATCAAACTACAAGCCTTGGTGGCTGGGGTGGCCGTGATGGCGGTGATGGCATGAGTAGTATTAACCCTGATGATATTGAAACCATTTCTGTTTTGAAGGGTGCTGCCGCAACCGCGTTATATGGTTATCGCGGATCAAATGGTGTAGTTTTAATAACTACTAAAAAAGGAAAATCCGGGCAAGGTTTAGGGGTTGAGATCAACTCAAACTATGTTATGGAAAAAATCATTGATGAAACTGATTTCCAACATGAATATGGCCAGGGTGGTAGTGGAACTGCACCGGTTAATAAAGGCGATGCTTTGGGCTCAATGGAATCAAGTTGGGGTGCAAAGCTAAGTGGCGCTAATATAGTACAGTTTGATGGGGTAAAAAGACCTTATTCATATGTATCCGGGGGCAATCTTTCCCGTTTTTACACTACCGGCGGAAATGCCAACAATACCATTGCATTTACCAAAGGTTTTAGCGATGGAAGCACCACCCGTTTCTCTTTTGGGGATCTTTCAGATAAAAGTTATGTGCCTAATGCAGGTTTTCAACGTATGACCTTTACACAAAATACCAATTTAAAACTGAGTAAAAACTTAACGTTAGATCTATCATCTTCGTATGTTACCGAATATACCAAAAACGCACCTAACATAGCCGACGCCGTTGGTAATATGAACTGGCAGGGCATGTTTCTGCCGCCAAACATTGATATAACCACCTTAGCTGGCCCAAATGGGAACGGAACACAAGCTGATGGTAATGAGTTGAATGCATCGGGCGACTCTTATACCACTAACCCATATTATTCTGCTTATGTTCTACAGGAGGCATTGCACCGTAATCGTTTCACCGGTTCCGCTAATGCAAGATATACGTTTGATAACGGATACTTTATAGGGCTGCAGGTTGCAGATGATTATATGAACGATCGTTTTACCAATATCGAGCCTCCTACTGCGGCTTATGTTGTTGATGAAGGCATCGGCGGCGATATGACCGACCAAAATGTTAAACAAACCGAATTAAACATTGATTTGACGACCGGTAAAAAGTTCGAATTTAATAAAGATTTCTCATTAGACCTGTTGCTGGGTACAAATTACAGGAAGTCAGTTCAGGAATATTTAACCTCTGGAGGAAATTATTTTGCATTGCCTAATTTATACGTTATACAAAACCTGGAATTTCCTTCTGAATCTTATGGCATAAATAATGAAGAATATCAATCACTTTATGGTAGCGCGGATTTTGCTTATAAAAATTATCTTTATTTAACGGTTACTGGCCGTAATGACTGGTATTCAACTTTAGCACCTGGTAAAACAAATTACTTTTACCCATCAATAAGCGGATCATTTGTATTCTCTGAGTTGCTACATATCCCTCAAATGGATCTGGGTAAATTAAGAATGAGTTATGCCAATGTAGGTGGCGCGGTTGACGCTCCGTACCAAACACTGCAAACTTATGGTTTACAGGGGACCCTAAATGTTGCAAGAGGTAGCTATCCCATAGGATACGCTGGTAACGGAACGGTTCCAAACAGTGGTTTAGTTCCGTCATCGAGAAGAGAGTTTGAGGTAGGTACCGAGATGGATTTTTTCAAAAACCGTTTAACGTTCGATCTTGCCGTTTATCGTAAAAACGTAGTTAATGATATTGTACCGGTAAGTATTGACTATACTTCAGGATATACTAATGCTTTACTTAATGTTGGTAATTTAAGGTATGATGGTATTGAGGTTGCTTTAGGCGGCACACCTGTTAAATCAGATAATTTCAGCTGGCAGATCAATGGTAATTTTGCCTATGCTAAAGGCAAAGTATTATCGTTAGGCGGGCAGCCGAACATTACTTTAAGCAGCGAAGCAAGCGACTGGAGTGCTAATGCATACATTCAACAAGTAGTAGGGAAAGAACCACTCCAAATATTTGCTGCAACTCCTCAAACAGATGTAAACGGTAAGGTTGTTATTGACCCTACAACCGGCGCACCTGATTATTTACAATCAACGATAAAAGATTTTGGTTCGGCAGAAAATCCGTGGAGCGGGGGCCTTGAGAATAATTTCAAATACAAACACTTCAGATTAGAATTTATGATCGATGGGAAATTTGGCGGTCATATATTTTCACAAACTAACCTCGTAGCCGTTACCTCTGGTTTAGCCAAATCTACAGAAGTAGGCCGTGATAAAGGTTATGGAACAGATAATGTATATGCATCAACTTACTATGGTAACTGGGCATTAGCAGACCAGGGACAATTTGTTTACAGTGATAGTTTCATCAAATTCAGGCAGATTATCTTCGGATATGATTTTCCGGCAAAAATGTTCCATAATAAAATACAGGGCTTAAATTTAAGCTTTGTTGCCCGGAACGTATTTACTATTATGAAAAAAATCCCGAATGTCGATCCTGAATCTTCTTATTCATCCGAAATTCAAACCCAGGGCTTTGAATCGCCATCGGTTCCTTATTCCCGCACATTTGGTTTAAACCTAAAACTAACACTCTAATCGCACATCATCTGAAAAATAAAAAGATCATGAAAATATTAAACTTATATTACATTACAGTGGCGCTGTTATTATTAACATTCGCTTCCTGTAAAAAGGACCTGTTAAAAACAAATACTAACCCTACAGCAAGCACGGCAGATAATTACGACCCGAACTTATTGCTTACTGAGGTTGAATTAAACTACTGCGGAAGCCAGGCTGGTGAAAACTGGGGTGCTGAATGGTGCGGTATAGCTGGTTTTATACAGCATGATGCAGGTATTGACTTCTATTATAACGGTGATAAATATCTGAATAACGTTTCCAACTTTGGCGGTTATTTTGCCCAACAGTACCCCTCCACAGTACAACCTGTGGTTGAACTATATCATTTAACAGCTAATAACCCTAAATATGCCAACCTTCATCAAATATCACGCATTATGAAAGCCCTGGTATTTGAACGCATAACTGACCTTTATGGCGATGTGCCATATTTTCAGGCTGGCTTAGGTTATTATGAACGCATTTACCAACCGGCGTTTGATCGCCAAAAAGATATTTATACCGACTTGCTTAAAGAAGTATCACAAGCTGTTGATAGTCTGAATACATCAGCCGATCAATCGACAGGTGATATTATGTATTATGCAAGCGGCAACCAGATTAACGAATGGAAAAAATTTGGCAACTCCTTGTTGTTGCGCATCGCCATGCGATATACTAAAGTAGACCCAGCCACTGCCCAAACATATGTAGCGAAAGTAAAGGGGCAAACTTTTGCCAGTAACGATGATAACGCTATTGTTGAGCATAGCGCACAAAGCGGTGAAACGTTTAACCGTGATGCACAAACCATATTAGGCAACGACAGCGGTGGTATAAAATTGAATAAAACGCTTATTGATACCATGAAAGCTTATAAAGATCCACGGTTACATGTAATAGCATACATATTCAAAAGGGGTGGTAAATCTGATACCATATCCAAACATCAGTTAGGATTACCAGGCGGATTGATATTGGGCGGTCTTAATCCCCAATACAACATCGCGATCCAGGATTCTGATAATTGGAAGAAAAAAGGCTTATATGGTTATTCAACTATAAATTCAAACATATTAAATATAAGCGCACCAACATTAGTACTTACCTATGCCCAAACAGAACTGTTACTTGCTGACGCTGCGGCGCGATGGGGCTCGCTGGCTGATGCCAAAACCCATTATAACAATGGAGTTGCTGCTGCCATAACCCAATTGTCTGCATATGGCGGTGGGGCTACCCTTAGTGACAACGATGCAAGTACTTATTTAAGACACCATGCGTTATCTTCAAATAATGCTCAAACGGCACTTGCTCAAATCAATTATGAATATTGGATCTGCTGCTTTATGGATGAATATGAGACCTGGTGTAACTGGCGGCGAACCGATAATAAAATAACTCAACAAACAGTAAACGGTATTGTGGGCCGGGGTTATCCAACGCTATTTCCTACAAACTTCCCGGGAAATGCGACTGGCGGCACAATCCCACGCAGGCTTAATTATCCGGCTGATCAAAAAATATCTGATGGAGCCGCTTACAAGGCCGCCGTAGCTCGCCAGGGCCCTGATGAGTTAACTACCCGTATGTGGTGGGATGTAGATAATTAATAATAATGTTTAAAATTATTGAAGCGCATAGTTTTTAAAAACTATGCGCTTTTTTGTTATTAACCAACTAATAGATTTTAAGAAACTTTAGATACAGTAAAGCTATCCATTATCTTCATCAGCGTAACGGCTTCGTCAATACTACATGGATTAGTGCCATCGCCTTTAAAATAGGCCACTATCTTAGTTATCATAGGTTGCTGTATATGCTGTGGATGGGTAAATTCAACTGTTTCTTCACCAGCAGCATTTTTACAGGTTACATATTTGCCAAAGAAGGGGAATGTTATTTTGCCTTTCGTGCCAATGATCTCGCAAGTGTCGGTGGTTTCGCTTTCTGCCACATTAAAGCACCAGGAGCCGTTTACCACTACTTCGTTTTTAAATAGTATCTGCCCGCATACATGGTCATCGGCCGGGGTAGCTTGTGATTGGTTTAATGAAAAGCCACTGTAATAGTCAGGCTCGCCAAAATAAAACAGCATCAGGTCGAGCTGGTGAGGTGCAAGATCATGAAAATAACCGCCGCCTGATAGTTCGGGTTGTACACGCCAATTGGTTTCCACATCGGCTACTAATTTGGGCTTGCGGGCCTGCCACATACGTATTTGAACGGTGCGTACATCGCCAATGGCATTATCATCCAGTAATTTTTTTACATGCAGAAACATAGGCACTGCCCTGCGGTAATGCGCTACGGTTAGTTTGGAGTTTCCCTGTTTAAGAGTATCGGCTATTTGCTGTGCTTCGGAGGCGTTACGGGTAATGGGCTTTTCAACATACACATTAAAGCCTTTTTTTAAGGCTTCCAAAGCGTAAGGCATATGCGAGGCGGGGGGCGTGGCAATGTAGATGGCATTTATTTCCGCATCACTCATCAGTGCTTCCGCGTCATCATACCATTTGTCAACGCTGTGCCTTTTGGCATAATCGGCGGCTTTGGCAGCATCGCGGCGCATAACTGCTACCAGTTTACTGCCTTCAACCTTATTAAATGCCGGACCGCTTTTTACTTCGGTTACATCGCCGCAACCTATTATACCCCAATTGATGGTGTTCATAAAGCCCCCTCTAAATCTCCCCCGGTAGGGGAGACTTTTTGTTTTTTCGTTTTTTATTTTTAAAGTCCTCCCTACCGGAGAGAATTGGGTGGGGCTGATTTTTTACTTCAATATCGCCTCTATTTTCGCCAGTTCTTCGCTTGAGAACATAAGGTTATCCAGACATTTTAACGAGTCGGTCAATTGCTCGGGCTTGCTGGCACCGATCAGTACCGATGTTACGCGTGAATTTTTTAGTATCCATGACAAGGCCATTTGCGCCAGTGTTTGCCCGCGTTGTTTGGCTAAAGCATCAAGTTTTTTTATTTCTTCAAGCCTTTTTTCAGTTATTTGGCTGGTTTGTAAAAAACCGGTTGATTTTGCCGCGCGCGAATCTTCGGGGATACCGTGCAGGTATTTATTGGTAAGCATACCTTGTGCCAATGGCGAAAACGGGATACAGCCCACGCCTTCAGCAGCCAGTACATCCAATAAACCGCCTTCCACCCAACGCTCGAACATGGAATATTTGGGTTGATGAATAAGGCATGGCGTACCTAATTGCTTTAATATATCAATAGCTTTAGCAGCTTCATCAGCCGGGTAGTTAGAGATGCCCGCGTATAAAGCCTTACCCTGACGAACGATAAGATCGAGGGCGCCCATGGTTTCTTCCAACGGTGTTTCGGGATCAGGGCGGTGATGATAGAATATGTCTACATATTCCAGGCCCATTCTTTTCAGGCTTTGATCTAAACTGGATACGAGGTATTTTTTCGAGCCCCAGTCGCCGTAAGGCCCATCCCACATAGTGTAACCTGCTTTGGTGGATATGATCATCTCATCACGATAAGCACTGAAATCTTCCTTTAATATACGCCCGAAATTTTCCTCGGCTGATCCCGGGGGTGGCCCGTAATTATTGGCCAAATCGAAGTGAGTGATGCCGCTATCGAAAGCGAGATGCAATATTTTACGGAAGTTATCGGCCACATCCACATGACCAAAGTTGTGCCATAAGCCCAGCGATACGGCCGGCAGTTTAAGCCCGCTTTTACCACAGCGGCGGTATTGCATATTTTTATAGCGTTTTGGCGAAGCTACGTACGTCATAATGGGACAAGTATTAGTTTGATGGTAAAAATAGAATTATTTTGTCTGAACCCGAATTTTTGGAATTTAATAATTGGGCAGGATGATTTTAATAATCGAAGGTATAGATTTTGAAAGTTCCTTATTTCTACAAATTCAGGTTCAGGCCATCCTGTAACATTTCAAACCTCCCGGTATCTAAACCCGCAATCAATATAAAAGGATGTTTATATTAAAACCGTATTTACGCCTGCCTCGGTAACTATGCCTGATTTTGAAGAAATATATTCATTGTACTCGCCCCAGATATTCAGGGTATGTATGGGTTATGTGAACGATCATGACCAGGCGAAAGATCTGGTACAGGAAACCTTTATAGCGGTTTGGCGCAATTTGTCTTCGTTCAGAAATGAATCAAAAATAAGCACCTGGATTTTCCGTATAGCTACCAATAATTGTTTACGGGCGATAGAGAAAAACAAGCGCGTAACAAAAGTGGAACTGCCTTTTAACCTGCCCGTTGTACAAGAGGAAACCCAGGAAGAAAAGCTCACTTTTTTGTACAACTGCATTGCCGAACTGGAGGAAATGGACAGGATAATCATCGGCTTGGTGCTGGAAGACCTGCCACAAGCCGAGATAGCCGGCATTGTGGGATTAAGCGCAGGTAATATAAGGGTGAAAATACACCGCATTAAAGAGAAACTGGCCATTAAATTTAAAGATCATGGACAATTTGAATGATTTAAAAGCGATTTGGCTAACGGCTAAAACCGACGATCTGCCCGGGTCGAAGGAAATGCTGCGGATTGTAAAAAAATTCAGGAATGAAAGGCTGAGGAAAAAGTTATTGATAATACTTGTGGCATTGATTGTAATAGCGATGATGGTAGTAACCATAGTCATCGTACGATCAACCATGATCACCACTATTTTGGGCGAGGCATTTACAATTATTGCAGCGGGTATTTTGATATTCACTAACACAAAATCGATGAAACGTTTCATCGACCTGCAAGATTGCAGCAATAAGGAATTTATTGCGTTTTTGGAACAGACCCGCAGGAACCAGGTATTCTATTATAAAAAAACACAGGTTGCGGGTATGTTGCTAAGCTCGGCAGGGCTGTTTTTGTATGTGTATGAACAAGTTTACAGGAGCCTGCTTTTAACCGCTATTATTTATGCGATAATTATTATATGGACACTATTTCTGTGGTTATATATACGGCCAAGAAACTTTAAAAAGCAAGGCGCGAAACTAAACGCAACCATGGAAAAACTCAGAAAAATTTCAGATCAGATCAACGAAGATGAAAAATAACAAAATGACAAGGCGTGAACTGTTGTTCATCTGTATCGGGCTGCTATTGGTTACCACTCCCACCTTAATTAACTACTGGATAAAATTACCCGATTTTTTTTGTGGCTTATTGGCCGGATTGGGTATTGGATTAGAAATTGGCAGGTTGATATTAATGGTGAGAAGAAAAAAGATGGAATCAATTCAACAATAAGAATTTGTGCTAAGGGACGAAGCATCATATTCGCTATGCAAATCGAATACTTATATCTTTTAGAAGATCCTTCACTACGTTCAGGATGACAAAGCGGAGGTTACACTACTTCTGCCACAACAAAGGTACTGCCGCCCACAAATACCAGGTCATTTTTACCTGCATTTTTTTGTGCCGATAACAATGCGTCCTTAACGGATGGATAAACATTGCCATTCAATCCAAAGCTTTCCGCTTTTTGTTTTAAACTTTCTGCTTCCAAACCACGTGGAATACCGGGGCTGCAAAAGTAATAGGTGGCATTAGTTGGTAGCAAGCTTAATACTTTACCGCTGTCTTTATCATTCACCATACCTATTACAAAATGGAGATACTCAAAGGATGTAGCCGCTATGTTTTTTAATACTTCTTTTATGCCTTCGGGGTTATGGCCCGTATCGCAAATGGTTAGCGGATCGGTACTTAATACCTCCCAGCGGCCGTGCAGACCGGTTAAAGTTTTAACCTGGCGCAGTGCCGTTTGCAAATGCTCATTGGTAATAACAAACCCTTGCCTGCGCAATTCATCTACAGCTACTAATACCGTTTTTATATTTTTAAGCTGATAACTGCCGGTGAGGTCGAGTTGGAGGTTGAAAGTTGAAGGTTGAAAGTTTTTACTTTGAACTTGAATATCTAAAAGCCCCGAGCTTTCGACTTTCGACTTTTGACTTTTGACTTCGAACTGGTCTGATGCAAAAATCAGCTCCGTTTCTTCCTTTGCTGCCTTGCTGAGGAATATTGCCGCTACTTCAACCTGGTATTCGCCAATAACAACCGGGACGCACTGTTTAATTATGCCTGCCTTTTCGCCGGCAATGAGTTGCAGGGTGCTACCCAAAATATTCATATGATCCCAACCTATGTTGGTAATTACAGAGAGCAGCGGCGTAATAATGTTGGTAGAATCAAGCCTGCCACCAAGGCCGACCTCAATAATGGCAATGTCAACCTTTTCCTTTGCGAAGATATCAAATGCCAGCCCCACTGTCATTTCAAAGAAGGAGGGCTTAATATCTTCGAAATCAGTTTTATGGTCAGCAACAAAATCAATTACCTGCTGCTCACTTATCATTTGCCCGTTTATGCGTATGCGTTCACGAAAATCAACCAAATGTGGCGAAGTATATAGCCCTGTTTTATAGCCCGCAACCTGCAATATGGCCGCCAGCATGTGCGAAGTTGAGCCCTTGCCATTGGTACCGGCCACATGCACGCTTTTGAATTTATCCTGTGGGTCGCCAAGCCTTGCACATAATTCAATGGTGTTGGTCAGGTCTTCTTTATAGGCAGATGCCCCAACACGTGTAAATATGGGCAGTTGCTCGTAAAGATATTTAATGGTTTCGGCGTAATCCATATCACGCGGTGTTATTGTGCAATCAAATTCCCAAACAACCGGGCATGCCAACTATCTTTAAAAGGTACCTCCCAATTATTTTCCAGTTCGGTCAGATCTTTGGCAAGATTGTTAAATACTATGGTATTGTTAGTTATGGTGCCATCTTTCAGCATTCTTTCAAATTCATCACGCGGTACAGAACGCACTTCGCTGCCACTACGGTAAGCCAGGTTAAACCTGTCGAATAAATTAATGCCGAACTGCTGTTCTATGTTATGCATAAAATGTACCGATTTATCTATTGAGCAACCACTGGCGCCTGCCTGGCTTTCGTCAACTATCAGTATAATAAAACGGTTGTAGCGTACCTCGGCTTTGGCTTTTAGCTGGTTGTTATGAGCAGTCCAGCCGGTGGTAAAATTATCTAACTGCACTTGTAATTGAATTACCTGGGCACCGGTTAGTTCTTTGTCCGACTGGTATATCCAAACCCTTGAATTTTCTGAAAATTGCATAGTACAAATTTAGTATTTTATTAACTTTGAAAAGAGCAAGGTTGTCATGATAAGATCAGTTATTCAAAAAGCTAACAAAACTTATTTTTTAACAGCTATTGTTGCCATCTCATTGCTCCATTTTAGCTTTAAAGCCGAAATGAGCGAACAGGAAATGCTTGCCTGGAGCAATAAATGCCTCGCTCAATCCTACGACCCATCAGGCGAAGCCAAACTAAAAAAATGGGATATTACCCTAACCGATGACGCATTTGTGCGCCTGCGTAAAGTATACACTAACGGCATGCAAAGCTATTACTCGTTCCAACTGCACCGGTTTAATGATATGGACTACCTGGGCACAACTACCGGCGGCACTTTGGAGCTAAGAGCTATTGCCGATGATATTATTGTACAAACTTATAATGACCCTAAAGGTGACATTGACAGTATGGCCACACAATTGGACCTGCCGGTTAAAAATATCGAACCCGGGCAATTGGATAGCCTGCAAATGGCACTGAATTATTTTAAAAAGAAAGAGTAATGATGTAATTGCATATATTAGTAATAATTTAAACCAATTTATCACATTATGAATCAATTATACGTTGAAGCCAATAAATCTTATAAACAAGGTTTTATTTTGACGGAACAAGAACTTCGAAGATTTAATGAATTAATTAGAGAACAGATAAAAAAGATTAATCCTCAAGCAAATATTGCATTTAATTTTCAAGTTAAATTTCAAAGTGGGATTGTTGCAGAAACCCAAGATTTAGAATATATATTAGATTTGGAGAATGAGGCCTCTAAAAAGTTAATAACATTAATTGCTTCCGGAAAAGATGAAAAATCAAATTTAATATCCTTTGATTTTTACAATATTGATTCTGATAGCGTTGATTCTAAATATTCAATAAAATATAATATAAGAAGTAGTGACAGAGATTGGGTTTTCGTAACAAGTTCCTTAATCGAGGAAAGAATTAGCAAAATCAAACGATTTAGTTTCGCTTCATCATCTCCAATTATATCTAAAAGCGCCGCCATGTTACTCCCTTTGTTAATTGTGTTCGCTATTTCCTTGACTATGATTACCACGTTAACAAAAAATGCCGACTATGTAAAGGATATAAAAGCGAATTATGAAAAAGGATTAATTAAAAACACCAATGATTTAATACTTCAATTGGAACAAAAAAGATATGAACAAACAGCACTTTTAAATCATCCCGGTGATTTATTTTATTATCCTGGACTTGTTATAGGGGGGATACTTATATTACTTATCGTAATAGGGATATATATTCAAAAACTGTACCCCTTATACAACTTTTGCTGGGGCGATTATCTTGAGGTATTTAAAAAGAAAGAAACAACTCGCAAAACATTTAACACAGTTGTTATAATTGGGTTAATTGTTTCCATAATAGGTAGTTTGATTGCAAACAGATTTAAGTTTTAACATCCTTGAACTTATTGACAAAAAAATGGGGTATGAATATGTCCAATGAACTTATATATTATAAATTTTGTAACCCGTTCACCCTAACGGTTATCTCTGCAATATCCAAAACCTGTATTTCCTGTTCTTTGTCGCGGTGCTTTACGCCATCGGTCAGCATCGTCATACAAAAGGGGCAGCCGGCAGCTATTACGGTGGCATTTGTCGCAATGGCTTCGTCAATGCGTTCGTCGTTAATATCTTTGTTGCCTTTTTCGGGTTCTTTGAACATTTGCGCGCCGCCTGCACCGCAGCACAGGCCGTTGCTTTTGCAGCGTTTCATTTCCACCAGTTCGGTATCCAGTATCTCCAAAGCTTTGCGTGGGGCTTCGTACACATTATTTCCTCGACCTAAATAGCATGGATCGTGATAAGTAATGCGTTTGCCTTTAAAACTTTCGCCTCCTTCGGCTTTTAGTTTGCCTTCATCGATCAATTGTTGTATCAGTTGGGTGTGGTGGATCACTTCATAAGTGCCGCCCAAACCGGGATATTCGTTTTTAATAGTATTGAAACAATGCGGGCAACCGGTCACTATTTTTTTTATGTTGTAGCCGTTAAGTACTTCAATGTTCATCATGGCCTGCATCTGGAACAGAAACTCATTGCCCGCGCGTTTGGCAGGGTCGCCGGTGCAGCTTTCTTCGGTACCCAACACTGCAAAACTGATGCCTACATGCTGCAATATCTTGCAAATGTCGCGGGTTATTTTTTGCGCGCGTTCATCAAAACTGCCCGCGCAACCCACCCAAAAAAGTATCTCCGGCTCTTTGCCTTCAGCTACTAATTCGGCCATAGTTGGTACCTTCAGTATTTCGGATTTCGGATTTTCGATTTCGGATTTATTTTCCATTCTTTTTTGACTATCGACTAAAGACTCCAGACTTAGGACTTGTTTTCCACCCAATTCGCCCTATCTGCCTGTGAGTATTTCCAGGGGGCACCGTTATTCTCCACATTACCGAACATATTGTTGAGGCTGGCAGGGGCCTGGGCTTCTTCCATTACAGCATAGCGGCGCAATTCGGTTATAATTTCAAGCGGATTTATATTTACCGGGCAGGCTTCCACACAGGCATTACAGGTGGTACAAGCCCAAATTTCTTCGCGCGAGATATAGTTATCCAGCAAACTTTTATCGTCTTTATAATCTTCCCCATGCAGGTCGATGTTGTTGCCCACCTCGGTAATGCGGTCGCGGGTATCCATCATTATCTTGCGGGGTGATAACAACTTACCGGTAATATTCGCGGGGCAAACCGATGTGCAGCGCCCACACTCGGTACAGGTATAGGCTTCCATCAGGTTTTTCCAGGTGAGATCGGTAACATCCTTTGTACCAAACCTGCTCACCCCGCCATCGGTGGCAGGCGGTATAAATGATGGATCGAGCATGGCTTTTACCTCGTTGGTTACCGATGCCATATTTGTAAACCTCCCTTTGGGGTTCAGGTTCGAATAATATACATTTGGAAATGCCAGCAGGATATGGAAATGCTTGGAGTATGGCAGGTAATTTAAAAACGCCAGTATGCCACAAATGTGGAACCACCAGCAACCTCGCTCGATCATCACCAGTGTGTTGGCGTTATTTGGCAATATGGGAGCTATCAAGCTGCTTACCGGAAAACTGCCTGCTTTGATATATTCGCCAAAATGCAAGGCCTGCAACTTGTAGTCGGCGGCATTCATGGTAAGGAAAGCGGTCATTAGCAATATCTCAATGCACAGGATATAATTTGCATCTGATTTGGGCCATTCGGTCATTTCCACACCGGTAAAGCGCTTTAAACGGATAATATTTCTGCGGATGAGGAAAACTATACAAGCGGTAAGCACAAGAATGGCCAGGAACTCAAATCCACCGATCAGTAAACCATACAGGCCGCCAATAACGTGCGAAAAAATACGGTGTGACCCGAAGATACCATCTATCATTATCTCCATTACTTCCAGGTTGATAATGATAAAACCCACGTAAATAAAGAAATGCATCACCGCGGCAACCGGGCGTTTTACCATTTTGCTTTGGCCCAGCGCTACTTTCGCCATTATTCTCCAGCGCTCAGCGGGCCGGTCGGAGCGGTCGGTATCCTTACCAAGCAATATGTTACGCCTTATTTTACCCACGTTTTTACTGAACAGGTAAATGGCAGCTAATAAAATGATGATGAATATAATTTGGCCAATCATTATGCGTGCATAGTATTTTTTCAAATATAGTTATTTGCACCATTCGGCAAATAGCAAGGCAAAATTTAAGTTTTATATTTATGATTATCAGTTTATTAAAAGCTTTTTTACAAAAAAGTTTTCATAAACAAAAAAACAAGCTACATTTGCACTCCCCAATCGGGGGTGCCATAGCTCAGTTGGTAGAGCAAAGGACTGAAAATCCTTGTGTCCCTGGTTCGAATCCAGGTGGTACCACAAAAATAAAAAAGGTCTTTTTCGCAAGAAAAAGGCCTTTTTTCGTATATTTGGGCACTTTTCAAAGGCTAACGCCATCTGTCAGGAACGATCCGTTCCGATAGCTTTTACATAATAATTTGTTTAACCCATCGTAAAAAGGGCACAAATAGGGCACAAAACTATTTGAACTTTTTACGCCAAACGAATTTTGTTATGGCAACTGTAGGTATTAAAATTCACAAACACCACAAAAAAGCAGACGGAACGTACAATGTAAAGATCAGAGTTGCACACAAAGGGGAGAAAAAATATATCGATACTCCCCACTTTGTTGTCGACAAGCAACTAACCGCAAAATGCACCCTTAAGGATGCTACGTTAAAACAGATACTGAATAAAACCCTTGATGATTACAGGGTAACAATCAGTAGCCTGGGGCCTAAACTGGAACTCTTTAATGCGGAAACTTTAAGGAATCATTTAAGGGACAAGAACGAACCTATGGACTTTTTCAAGTTTTGCAAAGACCATATTGCAGATTTAAAGAAACAGGGAAGAAAGGGTTCAGCAGGCACGCTAAATACTGTTTTACTAAGCCTCCAGGATTATTTTAAAAGAAATGCCGTTTCACCTTTAGAAATCAATGAATGGATGCTCAGTGCCTATGAGAAATATTTACGGGCTGAAAGAAAACTGAAGCGCTTAAACCAGGGGAGAGAAATCATCCGCACAGTGAAAGGTATGAGTGATGCTGCCATACACAATCACTTCCGGGATTTGCGGATACTTTTCAAGGCATCCATGAAATTCTATAATAAACCGCAAATCGGCGAAATCAGGATACCTTATTGCCCATTTGATAATTACAAAATAGTCGATGCTCCGGAAACCAGAAAACGTAATCTGACCATTGAGCAAATAAAAGCAATCCGGGAGTGCGATGTACCAGCTAACAGCAGAGCAGAACTGGCCAAAGACCTATTTATGTTATCTTTTTATTTGTGTGGGATGAATGCTGTCGACCTGTACCATCTAAAATCTGCAAATATTGTTAAAGGCAGGGTTGAGTATAACAGGAGCAAAACAATCCGGAGGTCAGACAAGGCATTTATTAGCATTAAACTTATAAAAGAGGCCAAGCCGCTTTTGGATAAATACATTGAAAAGCTGCCTGCCCGGTATAATAACTTTGAAAACCTGGACAGGGGGATCAACGAGGGGATGAAAACAATTAATGAAAAGATCAAATTATCCGGCGTGACCTTTTATTGGGCAAGACATACCTTTGCCAATTTGGGCCGTAATAAATGCCGAATGAGCAAGGACGATGTGGGTCTTGCACTCAATCATGTGGACCAGGGAAACAAAACGACTGATATTTATATCGAAAAAGATTGGGCTATCGTTGATGATGTACAGTCTAACGTGATTAGGCTGTTAAGTGAACCTGACCTTCCCAAAGTTAAAAAGTTAAGTAACCCAAATGAACAACGGAAAACCATGCGCCTGGTAAGTGCGTGATAAATTATTAGGTATTATGAGAACATTTATTTTGTTATGCCTGACTTCTATAGTAGGAACCGGTGCATTTTTATATGCAACCATTGCGGAAAATAAATTACCAGCGTTTATGATCGGTTTTGGTGTTTGGATTTTATTTTTTATCTATTTGGGTAAAAAAATAAGCCGGTAAATACAATGCCCAGGAAATCCGGGATCAGGTTTCCCCTGTGGAATTTTTGGCCCGCCTGGGCCACCAACCTGCCTACAAATCAGGCAAGGAGCATTTTTATTTGAGCATGCTCCGCGAAGAAAGATCGCCCTCTTTTTGCGTGGATGATAAACTCGGCGTATGGTACGATTGGGGTGGCGCAAATCCATCCGGCATAAAGGGCGGCAATGTCATTGACCTTGCCCTGGCCTATTGGTATCCTTTGGGTTTCAGGGAAGTATTGGAGAAAATTAACGAAGTCTGCAATATCGAACCCGGTATCGCTTCGGCAGTCAGCCGCGAAAACTTGCGGCCAAGAAAGGCGACAAAAATTCCCAATTATAAGATTTCCGGGATCAAGGAACTCGGCAGCAATCCGGCCATCACGAATTATCTGCAATCGAGGCGCATCTGGCCGGTCGCACACAGGCATTTAAAAGAGGTGTATTATTATATTGAGGATGAGAAAAAACTCCGCAAGTATTTTTTTTCAGCAGGCTGGCCAAACGAAAACGGCGGCTGGGAAGTGAACAATCCTTATTTTAAAGGGTGTCTCGGCCCGAAAGGGTTAACCCTTGTGCCGGGTGCCCCTGACCGCCTTGTGCTTTTTGAGGGGATGCTGGATTATCTCAGCTGGAAGTTTGAACAACTGGATAACGGCGAAACCGTAATATTATTGAACGGGGTGACATTTATTGAAGCAGCGATTAAGAGGGCTGCCGGTTATAGAGAAAAAACGGTATTCTTTGATAACGATGAGGCAGGTGAATCCGCCAGCCAGGCTTTTCAGAATGCCTATCCGCTGACCCGTAACGGCGCATCTGATTATGCTGGTTTCAAAGATTATAATCAGCGGCTCATATCAGAATTGGATAACCTGTACCGCCTTCCTGTTGGTAATAGCAGCACGCAGGTAAAGACCGGCCTGCGCAGGTAATGCTGTATATACGGATATATGTATAAGCGTATATCCTTTTATATAAATAAACAATCCGCTGCATATTCAAATATTTGAATAGCTTTTTAGTTACATATAGCATTAGTTATATAGACAATTATTCAGCTATACCTCTTTGCAGCTATCCATTAATACAGATATACCGCTATTCAACTAAGCAAATAGACCTATCAATAAATAACTGGCCATACAGCTAAACATATAGTCATTCATTTAGATAAATTAATATTTATGGAAATCACCATCACATGGACGAAGATCATCGTCCTCATCGCCGGGTATTTCGCCGGGCGTTATGTTTATTATTCCTATTGGAAATGGGTAACAGGCTGTCCCGACCCGTTCGACCCGACCGAACATTATCAGACATCCGCTTACACACGCGGATGGAATATGGGCTATATACACGGCAGCCATAAGCTGAAAACCAAGTATGAAAAATGCCGCAGGCAGTACACGGAATTAAAGGAAAAATACCGCGTAGTGCATGCAAAAGTTGTGGCATTGGAAAACAATTTGCCTGATTAACACCTTGTTTTTTTCTTTTTGCCAGGCTCTGCTTTCCTTAACCATTAAGTTTTTTAGTATGCAAAGGTATAGCGGTTTGCCTCATTGATCCGTCAAGGGTGCATAAACCACGATTGCATCGCGGCCCTTGACTGATCAGGTAACCGCTTTTCATACCTGCATTAAAAAACTTAAATGTATGTTATGGAAAATCTGATTTTAAGCCCTGAAACAAAAAATGCAATTACAGATTACATTAACCAATGCCACTTGGTAAAGCATGAAAAAGCTATACTGGACGAAATCATGGAAGCTGTTAACGGCACTGACCACGCCAAACTTGAATGGTTTAGCCAGTTTGGGCCTTCAATCAGGCATATCCACATGAATGTTCATGCCTATCGCAAAGGAATAGAATTTGGCTTTACAGGAATAGAATTTGGCAAATATAACTGGCTCGCCCGCCCCGAATTTCTCGACAAAGAGGATATTGTCTTAGGCAATCCGAAACATTACGCCGAACACAGTATTATTCATTTAGGCCGTGGCCCGGCTGGTATATGGACTTATGCCCTCAATTATAGTTATGGTTTAGCCGGTGGCGGTTCAGCTTTGTCGGTTTACGGCAAACAGTTTACAAACAGGCATGATGCGTTGATCACTGGCCTGAGCAAACTGAAAACCATGATGACCAAAGCCGTCGGTAATAAAGATACAAGCAATTATAAACAACCTATCATCCTGGGAACCCTGAATGATATCCGAAAGGCAGAAATTAACATGGTACAGATGACCCTGTTTTAACAGGGCCTTTTTATTGGCCAAAGCCTGAACAAGGGTAAATATCTGTTTAGCTGTATATATAGCCTATTGTTTGTTTTTCCCCCGGCAAGTTGTGTTTTTGTGTCACAAAAACTTACTTGCCCGCTGCCGCAAAGCGGCTGGGGATTGGGAAAACCTGCGCAACTTGGTTTTCCTTTTTTTAAGTCCTAAACCTATGGATAAGCCCCGCAAACCTTTTAAACAACCCGGACGACCGGAGTTAAAGGATGGCAAAAAGGAACACTTTATCCGCGCCAGGTTAACAGCGGACGAATATCAAATGCTACTGGCTTTGGAAAAGGAACTCGGCATGAACCATACCGATCTGATCCGGCACCGGCTTTTAGGCAGCCAGCATAAGCAACTGGTCAATTCCCGCGAGGTTTTAAACCGCCTGGATTATATGGGTGCCGAGTTAGGGCGCGCAGGTAATAACATTAACCAATTGGCCAGGCATGCCAATATTTTAAATAAACGGGGAATGCTTAACGAAATCGTAGTCATGGAATTTAACCTGTTATTCCGGGAGTATGCCCGCATCCGAAACGAAACCGAGAAATCGCTTCGGCAAATCATCCGACTAATCCGGGGCTGACATGATCGTTAAATTTTTAAGGCCGTCAACCTCCTTTAAGGGGGTCGGCTACAGCTTTGCCAAAATGCTGCTGGATAAAGGGGAACTGATGCAGGTTAAAAATTTTGGTGTCATCGGGGGTTTGTCCAATCCCCGCGCAGAGGACTATGTGAATTATCTCGAAGCTGTTACGGGAAAAAACAAAAGAATTGTGAACCCGCAGTTACACGTTACTATTTCTACCAAAGGCCGGGATCACACTAAAGAGGAACTGTCAGGCATTGCCGAAAAATGGCTGGATGGTATGGGCTATGGCAAACATCCTTATTTAATTATTTTCCATAAAGACACGCAAAATAACCACGTCCATTTAGTGTCTACCAGAATTGGCCGGGACGGTAAAAAGGTTAATGACAGTTACGAAAAAGTTAGAGCATATCAGGTGCTCAACGAGATAATGGGCTTGAATGAAACCGAGCAGGTTCGAAAGGACGTCGGCCAGGCGCTAAATTACAGCTTTGCCTCAAGGGCGCAGTTTATGATGCTGCTGGAGGTGAAAGGCTACACCTTAAATCTGAAAGACGGCAAATATCAAATCTTCAAGTTTGGAGGAAAACAGGATATCCTATCCGTGGAAGAAGTTGACCGGCATATTGGAGATTACCAACTTAACAAAAAACGGTTACAGCAATTGCGGACGATTATTGATAAGTACCGGCCTCAATACGACCCTGCTCTTTATTCGGAAAAAAGCAAGCTGCCGGGAGGCGGTGAGGGAAAGACCACAGGCTATAATTCCCAATTGGCCGGTATGCTGCAACAGGACTTCGGCCTGCAAATCTTTTTCCATGCAAAAGACGGGAAACCGCCCTATGGTTACACGATCATTGACCATGCACAAAAAGCAGTTTATAAAGGCGGCGAACTGATGCCATTGGCCGAGTTTATCAAACCGGCACCTGCAAATAAAGCCGCAGAAAAAGTACACGAACAAGCCCACTGGTTGGAAAACTTTGAAAATAACGACCAGGAAGAAACACAGGAAATAACGATGGAGGAACCCGGAAATTATTTGCCATTGGAAAGTACGGGCGAATACTATTCTCCATTTATAGAATACACTTCATCCGGAACTTATGTGCCGCCATTACGGATTGATATCTCGGATGACATTGACGACGAGCAGATCAACGGTCGTAACCGGCGTAGAAAACGAAAGGCAAGAACCAATACCAGATAACCCAATTTTAAATTTATTATGATCATACTTATCGGCAACCAAAAGGGCGGCGCGGGGAAAAGTACGCTCACCCTGTTACTGGCAAATTACCTGACTACCGTACATCAGCACCCGGTCACCATACTGGATATGGATTACCAGCAATCTATCGCGGCCAAAGCAGAAAAAGCCAAAATACTGGAGAATGAACCCCTGTATGACGTGGTACCCACCGACCTGAAACAATTCCCGGATCTGTTGCAGGTCATTAACAAAAAGAAAAATGACATCGCCATTTTAGATATGCCTGGCAAAATGGATGATGATGGCCTGATTCCGGCAATTGCGGCAGCAGACTTTATATTATGTCCTTTTGCCTATGATGAATTTACGGTGGACTCGACCATTCTTTTTGCGATGGTGGTGCGCCGGATCAATAACCTCGCTCCACTGATTTTCATTCCAAACCGCATCAAACAAACGGTTAAATACGAAACACAGGCCGAGGTCGAAAAAGTGATCCGGCAATTCGGTCCCGTTATTCCCGGCTTGCCCGACCGCATCGACTTCCAGCGTATCAGCACTTTTCAAACTCCGCTGATCCTTTACCCGGTCATATTGCCGACGCTCAATTTTATCTATGACCAATACCTGTTTAAAAAGGGGGCGGCATGACAGCGATACGATCATTAGCCGATGAATTGAGAGAAAAAATGCGTCAGCAGCCCGGAGTTGAAAAACCCGAAACGGAAAAACAAAACCAGGCGCAGCCAGCCGATCAGGAAAAGCCCGTCAAAAAGAAAGCTGGCAAACCTCCACCTGAAAAACCGTCAGTCGAACTGGAAACCTTATTTTCCGAACTATCGGCCTACGAACTGACCGGTAACGAAAAATTGTTAATCCGGCTGGATGGCCGCACCGTTTTTATGCTCAAGCAACTCAAAGTGACCAAAGGCATCGACATGAACAAGCTGATCGCTTACAGTCTCGATGTTTTTTTTAAGGAACGCCCGGAATTAATTAATTACATCAAAGCATCCCTGCAAACCATTGAATTATGAACTGGAACCATTTTATACTACTGCTCACAGGCATTTACCTGGGGTATTACGCCATTAACATCGTTGCCGACCTGTTTCTGAAAAAGAAACCGCAAGGCGAAATAGTCGATCAGGATGTCCTGTTTTTCTCCGAGGATACCCAGCCGGAAATTATTATTTACGATGATGAGCCGGAACAGACGGTAGATACAACCGCTGCAACGCGGCAGAATTTGCCAGCCCAGGAACCCGCACAAACCTATCCCGCACCTGCAATGGAATCGACCGGTGCAGTCAGTCTTAAAGAGCTGATCCGGGTGGCGCAGGCTGGACTGCTGCAATACACCAAAGCAATTCCTTATTGACATGAAACACAAATCATTAATTTTAAAGACGGCATCCGCCGTCTTTTTTTTTGCTTTCACTTTTCAGGCCTTCGCGCAAGACCCGCCCGGCATTGATGATTTTAACCAGGCCACGCAACAAATGCACAGCGTATATTTCAGCCTGTCCGACCTTGTGCTGGTGATAGGTGCCCTTACAGGTATCATAGGCGGTTTGCGGGTTTACACCAACTGGCAGATCGGCGGCCACCGCCACCGCCATCCCATTGACAGCCAGGTTATTGGCTGGTTCTGTTCCTGCCTGTTTCTGATACTCGCGGGCATCTTCATCAAAGCCCTTTACGGGATTTAACAACCCATCATTTTTTTATTCACCCTTTTATTCTTTAAGTTTTATGACAGTAAAAAACAAGAAACTGTTAGCATTAGCTGCGTCCGTTACGGTCGTAGTACAGGGCGCATTCGCGCAAACCGGCGGCGGTACAACAGGCATCAATGCCGCCACCTCATCCCTTACCAGTTATGTTGACCCCGTTTCGACACTCTGCCTTGCCATCGGTGCAGTAGTGGGCATTATCGGCGGCGTCCGGGTCTACATTAAGTGGAACGCGGGTGATCAGGACATCAACAAGGAAATTATGGGATGGGGAGGTTCCTGCCTTTTCCTGGTATTGGTTTCTGTGGTGATCAAAGCCTTTTTCGGGGTATGATGCGCAAGTACGCAATTTATAAGGGGCTTCAAAAGCCCCTTATTTATCGTGGCTTCAAAGGCAAATTTATTGCCTGGGGCATCGGCTCCCTGGTCGTCGGGCTGGTTTCAGGCGGCCTGACGGGCGCACTGACCAGCATGTATTTAGGCGGTGCAGTTACCATACTTACAATCGCAGGCGGCCTCCTTTACACCTTTCAAAAACAGAAAGGCGGCCTTCATTCCAAGTCACGCCATAAAGGCGTTTTTGTTCACCCCGTCCATTTCCAATCCTATGGCATCCCATCAGAAAAACTCCTTTGAACTGCCGTATGCGGGTATAGACCATCACAACGGTTTAAGCCTTTTATACGGTCTGCGCGGGGATTACTCGGTAATCTTCAAAATTCAAAACCCTGTATTGCAATATGCTGCCGATCCGGACGGCTATAACAGTTATCACAGCGTGCTGCTTAACCTCGTTAAGATTTTGGGCGAGGGTTACATCCTCCAAAAGCAAGATGTTTTTTGCAGGAAGCAATATAAGGGTAAGGCCGCCCCTGAATTTCTTCAGGAAAAGTATCATCAGCATTTCGAGGGCCGGGAATACACGGCGATCTATACTTATCTCATCATTACCCGGCAGGTAAAGCGCAATGCCTTTTATGTTTTCGATCAGAAAGCGCTGAATGAATTTAAGCAGGCGGTGCTGAAAGCCAGCGACCTGTTAACCGGCGCAGGTTTAAAACCAACCCTTTTAGAAGAAAAGGACATGCAGCATTATGTCAAACGCATTTTGGGCATGTCCTTTTCCAGCGACCTGATCACGCTGGATAATTTGCTCTCGCTCGACCAGGAACTCAAAATGGGCGGGCGCACCATCCGCAGTATTAGCCTGATCGATACCGACCTCATCGACCTGCCGGAACAGGTTGCCACTTATACCGAAAAACAAGAGGGCCAAACCAAAAGTACGCTGCCGGTCGATAATTTCAGTTTTCTGCATACCGTCCCCGGTTACGACTGCATCATCTTTAACCAGGTATTAGAAATTCCGCAGCAAAGGGTAACGCTGAATAAGCTGGAATTGAAACGAAAGCGCCATTCCGGCGTACCCGACCCGGCCAATAATCTTTGCGTAGAGGACATAGATCAATTGCTGGCCGACGTAGCCAGAGAAAACCAATTACTGGTCAACGCCCATTTCAATATCATGGTTTGCGCGACGGACGACCGGATCAGCCGGGCAGCCAATTATATCGAGGCCGCGCTGTTCCAGCAAGGGATCATCCCTTCCAAAAACGCCTATAACCAAATGGAGCTGTACCGCTCCGTGTTACCGGGCAATGCCGTTGAGTTACAAAAGTATGATTGGTTTTTAACGACCTCCGATGCCGCTCTCTGCTTTTTTTTCAAGGAAGCCCTGCTGACTGATGACCCCTCCGATTTCCTGGTAAGGTTCACCGACCGGCAGGGCATTCCGGTTGCCATTGACCCCTCAGACCTGCCCATGCGGCAAAATCGGATCAGCGCAAGAAACCGCTTTTGCTTAGGCCCCAGCGGATCGGGTAAATCTTACTTTATCAATTCTTTAACAGAGCAATATCTCCTGTATAACATGGATGTGGTGATCGTGGATACCGGGCATTCCTATTCCGGCCTGTGCAGTTACTACAAAGGCAAGTACATCACTTATACTGATAAGAAACCCATCACGATGAACCCCTTCCAGATCACGGAGGCCGAGTACAATATCGAAAAGAAAGACTTCTTAGTAACGCTGATCAGCCTGTTATGGAAAGGTGCCGAGGGTAGTATTTCTTCCGTCGAAAGGGATGTGATCTCCAATGTAATCAGCGCTTATTACAGCGATGGATTTGGGGAAGCAGATTATCCATTCTGCTTTAACACCTTTTACAATTTTGCGTTAAACAAAATCCCGCAGATTAAAAAGGAAGAACGCATTCCGTTTGATGTGGATGAATTTCGGTATGTATTGAAGAAGTTTTCCAAAGGCGGCGAATTTCAAAGCATACTTAATGAAGCCGCCGATCAGTCCCTTTTTACCGAAAGATTTATTGTTTTTGAAATCGACTCGATCAAAGAAAACCGCATTCTATTTCCCATCGTCACACTCATTATTATGGATGTTTTCATCCAGAAAATGCGCTACCGTTCCGATTACCGGAAATGTCTGATTGTCGAAGAAGCTTGGAAAGCCATCGCAAGCCCCTTAATGGCGGGTTATTTATTGTATCTCTATAAAACGGTTCGTAAGTTTTGGGGAGAAGCCATAGTCGTAACCCAGGAACTCGGCGACATCTTAGGAAACGCGGTGGTTAAGGATAGTATTTTAAGCAATTCGGATACGATCATGCTGCTTGACCAATCGCGATTTAAAGACAATTACCAGGAAATCGCCAAACTTTTATCCCTGTCTGAAACGGAGCAAAAGAAAATCTTTACCATTAATCAGCTGGATAATAAGGATGGCCGGGGCAAGTTCAAGGAGGTTTATATCCGCCGTGGAAATACCGGCGAAGTGTATGGCGTAGAAGTGTCCATGTATCAGTATTTGACTTATACCACCGAGAAGCCGGAGAAAAGCGCCGTTGAAAAATACGTTGCCATTTTCCATGATTATCCCGCAGCCTTAACCGCATTTGTGCAGGATCTGCAATCGTCCGGCCTTAAACTGGAGGCCTTTGTAAAACAGGTAAACAAACATGGGCCACTATCCCAAAATGCCGCTTAACTTTTAATCTCTCAAATTATGAAACCCTTATTTTCCTTCATCATCCTTGCCACGTTTTGTGTGGCAAAAGTTTCCGCCCAGGCGGTTTATGTCGACCCGGCCACCGCTGCAGCGATGGCCGTGCATTCGGGTATCATCAACAGCCAATTGAACAGCACGAATAATAAACTAACGCTCATCCAAACCGGCCAACTGGCTGTTACCGGCCAGTTAACCGCCGTGAATACTTTACAGAAAGATATTTACAAGGGATTGAGTGAGGTTTCTTCCATAATGAGCAACCTGCTGGCGATAAAAGATATTGCCGAAATCAGCAGCGATATTGTAACCGACGTAGGCAAAGCATCCAGCCTCGCACAAAGCGACCCTGTATTATTACTCTTTGCCCAGCAGGGTGCCACCGAATTTAAAACGCGGGCTGTTGCGCTCTCATCCGAGGTCAGCACCTTTATTTTACAGGGCGGTCAAAGTAATTTGATGGATAGCGGGGAAAGAGCAAAACTCCTGAACCGCATCGTCAGTGAATTATCCGTTATCAGGGGCGTGGCGTATGGCATGTACCGAACGATGTACTACGCTAAAATGCGTGGCATCCTGAACTCCTTAAATCCTTACTCCGGCTTTATCAATATTGACCGGCAGATCGGTGATAACATTATTCAAAACTCCAAAACCTTAAAGCAATGAAAAAGCTGATCTATTTAAGCCTCGGCCTGTTGCTGTTGGTAAAAATGGGTTACGCACAAACCAACGTAGAACTGCTGGATCAACTGGTTACGGAAAGCCAGTCTGAACACGACCGGCAGACCACCGCCCGAACCGAACAGGCAACGGTAACAGCCAACGAGGATGTCAACAAATCGCAAATGACCACCTTAAAAACGACCTATCGTAACATCCAAAGCCGGTTTCATACGTTGGGGCTGGTCATTGATGCAGGTGAGATCGGGCTGGAAGCCACACCGCTGCTGAACGAAATTATCAGCCAGCAAAAACTAATCGTGGCGCAATGCGAGGGCAACCCGGTATTGATTTTGCTGGCCGCCAACTCCGAGGTCGACCTCGCCGACCAGGCAACATTATTGACCGAATATTGCGCCGGGCTGATTTTGAGTATCGGTGACGTAAACCAAATGAAAGCCAGCGACCGCAAAATGCTTTTTAGTTATGTAATAAGCGAACTGCGGCGCATCGACGGGGCATCACGCGGGCTGTTAACGGCTATTACCAATTTTAACAATCAACTACATTCCAAATCGGGTAACCCATTCGGCAGCTTTATCAACCAGGATAAAAGCCTGGTAGATGATATTATACGGAATGCAAAAGCCCTCAAATAACCCATTATGAAAAAAGTTTTATTGATCGGCCTGTTCCTGCTTACAGCAGGTGGCCTGAAAAGTTACGCCCAAACCATCATTTTCGATGCCCAGCATTTTGCCATTGTCAATGAGAATGGCCTAACGAGAGAGGCCGCAGAAAATACGCACCAAAATTCGCTGAATAAGATCAAGCAGGATTTAGACAACATTAACCTTAATCTTAGTTCTGTGGTGCTGGTACAGGATATGATCCACCAGGCGCTCGTTACAGTGGATGGCACTTTGAAAGACGGGCTTGCCGTAAAGCAGGTCGCGGAGATTATCAGCGATATTACCACGCAGTGTAGCCAGATCACCGGCCTCGCTAAAGGCGATCCCTTACTGTTACTATTTGCCCAGCAAAACGCGGAGCAAATGAAAACACGGGGAATCAACCTGGTATCAGAAGTATCATCCTTTATTTTAAAGGAGGGCGACAACGTGCTGATGGACTACGAAAAACGCGATTTTTTACTACGCAAGGTGATCCTTGATTTGCAAGTGATGCGGGCGCTTTCTTACAGCATTTACAAAACCATGTATTTCGCCAAACTCAACGGCGTAATTAAATCTGCCGACCCTTTTCAAAGCTTTATCAATCAGGACACCCATCTCGCTGACCAGCTACTGCTCCAGTATCACCTTTTAAAACCATAAGCTTATGAGAAAAAGAATAGTCATCATAGCAATGCTGTTGCTATGCCTGGGCAAGTATGGCGTTGCCCAAATGTATGTCAATGACCAGTCCGTTAGATACCAGCAGGAACGTATGGTGTTCAAGCAGTGGAACCAAAACGATTTTACACCCACGCATGGTTTTCTCTGGCTCAACCCGCTTTACTGGATGACCTGGGCATGGTTTCCGAATTATCATAAAACCGACCTCCGTCCGCTTGGTCCGTCCGGCCCTCAGACCCAGCGGCTGGCACTTGCCGCCGCGATGCAAAATACGGATAATGCCTATAAACTACAGGCCGATACCTTGCGCAATTCTGCGGTATCCGAGGCGGTTAATTATTCGGGGCTTATTTCGTCCGCTGATCCCTTGTGGCTTTTATATTACAGCAAGGAATTTAAGGATTTGCTTAACCAGCAGGATAGTCAGTTATTAGGCGGGGTATCCGCCAAAGTGCAAAGTTATCTCGTCAGCAGCGGCACCTATGCCTGGTATCTCGAACAATCGCACAGCCTTGCTGAGCGGCTCAACACGGCACGAACTACTACGCTCGACCGGGGATCGCGCATTTTAACCTATTACCGTTTGCTGGCAGAATACCGCAGGCTAAATGCTGCCTGGGCAACTAAAAAACAGCAGGCCGGTACCTTTCTCGCATTAAGCGAAAAGGCAAAAAGCCTGAAATCGCCTGCCACAACGCCTGTTACCATCCCGCCCGGTTATAAAACAGACCAGCAGATCGCGGATGAAATTTTAGCCAATTACAAACTTTAAACACCGATTTATGCTCAGTATATTATTACAGGTCCAGCCGGTCAGCGTATCTGACTCGTTTAAGGCCACCTTTAACTTCCTGCAAGGCAACGGCGTATATGAGGACGGCATGATGCATATGCTCCAACTCATGAAATACGACGTATGGGGCAGGTTTGATACCTTTATCGCCGATGCCCAGGCGCTTGCCGCCATATTTATGATCATCTTTTTTTCCCTGAAAGCATACGAAATGATGTCCGGCGACAAACAATTGGAGATCATGCCATTACTCAGGCCCTTTGCGCTGGTGATGGTGATCCTCTGGTGGGGCACATTCACAAGGGTTGTCGCCTGGCCGACGACAATCATTGAAAATAAGACAAACGCCATGTTTAACGGCAGCGAAATCCAATTAAACGATTTGCGGGTACAACGGGCGCAGCTGATGGTGACGGTAGCGGACTCCCTGATGAGTATGCAGGCGCAAACAGAAGTCGCCAGCAATGAGGCTGGTACCTGGTACGAAAAAGCCTGGGAATCGGTGAAGTCAACCGTGAAGGACGGCTTTGCACAAATTTGGAACCCGATCATTGAACTGCGGAACCGGCTACAGGTCGGTTTGCAACTACTGGCCACTTCATTACTTGAAACACTTGCGATCTGGATATTACGGTTATGCGTCTATATCATATTCTTTGTGCAGATTATTTTTTCAACCATACTCATTATCCTGGGGCCGTTTTCCGTCGCGGTCAGTATACTGCCCGCCTTCCGGGATTCGTTTACGACCTGGGTCGCCCGTTTCATATCGGTCAACCTGTATAGCGGAATTGCCTATCTGGTTTTATATATCTCCACACAATTCCAACAGTTTGCAATGGAGGGAGAAATAAGCAGGTTTCAGCAATTACTGGACACATCAGGTAACATGATGGAGAAGTTAAGCTGGTTTGCATCCAACGGTATCTTGTCATTCGGGATGGTTATCATAACCTTTTTAATTGGCGGCCTCACCATGCTAACAGTACCGAGCATCTCCACCTGGATCGTGTCTACGTCGGGTATCACCTCGGCAGCTTCTACAATGGGACGTGGCGCTTCCAGTCTCGGCGCGACCGTGACCCGCCTGATCGCTAAGATTTAACAAACCCTTATTTAACCAATAAAAGCTGCCCCGCAAAGGCGGCTTTTTTTATTCCCAAGCAGATGATCATTAAAAATATTGAATCCAAGATCAGGCTGGCTACCTTTTTATCCGCAGGCAGCTTTTTATGCGCGCTGGCAATGGTGGGTGTGGTCAGCTTTTTTGCCTATAAACAGGTAGCCATTGCCAGGAAAAGCGTTTATGTTTTGGATGCCAACAGTACCCCGGTGCTGGCCCGGCAAACGGACGTACAAATGAACCGCGCAGCCGAGTACCGCTCTGACATTATCCGCTTTCACACGCTTTTTTTTACCCTTACGCCTGATGATAAATACATCGAATATCAGATGAAGCAGGCCATGTACCTGGTGGATGAAAGCGGGGCGTTACAGTACAATAATCTAAAGGAAAAGGGATTTTTCAACTCCATTTTATCCTCCAGCGCCGTGCTGACCATCACGACGGACTCGGTTTATTTGGATATGCCACATAAGTATTTCAGGTATTACGGTAAACAAAAGATCGACCGCCGGAGCAGCACCCTGACCCGTTCGCTGGTCACGGAGGGTTACTTAAAAGACCTTGACGTGCGTTCGGATAACAACCCTAATGCCGTTCTCATCACCCAATGGAAAACACTTGAAAATAAAGACCTTGATAATGTTCAGAAAAATAACTTCTAATCGTGACCCCGGTAAAACATTGGGGAGCGAACTGAAAAAGGAATTCGGTATTTATTTCGAACGCGCTGGTAAACGAAGCCGCCAGGTAATGGAAAAATATCCCCGCCAGGTTTTTACCCTCATGGTGATTGCCATGCTATTTTCCGGTGTACTGGCTTTTACGGTGATGCGCGAGCAGCAAAAACCGATCTTACAGGTAAAGAACGCGCCTCAAAATGCAGCATCCGGCTTTGGGCAAATCATCAGCACGGCTAATGCCCTGCAAGCCTTATGGGCTACCCAGCAACAGGTTGACCTGCTGTTAAAAAAAGATACGCTTACTCATACTGACAGCCTGACCCTAAACCACGCGCTTACCCAAATGGAAAGCCTCCGGGCTTTAATTCAAAAGTCCCGGCCATCCGGTAATAACTCAAATCATTAAATCATGAAAGTAAATTTTAAAAGCCCCAGGTACATATTACCACTTATCCTGCTGCCTTTCTTTCTGCTGCTTTTTTACACCTATAAAAGCAGCTTCGGCAAACCAAAACCGGTTGTCAAAGGAAAGGAAACCTTACAGGATAACGTGGCGGATGTTTCCGATCAGGTTAAGAAAAGCACCTTAACCGACAAACTGGATGCCTACCGTGACCAGTATAAAAAAGCGGATGGCTATACGGCCATCAACCAATTACAGGATGATACCACCTCAACCTCGTCGGCACCAAGTTTATACAATGATGCCGAAAAAAGGAAGCTGGACTCCCTAAAGAAAGCGGTTGCCGCCAAATACAAAAACAGCCGATCACAGTCGTTACCGCCAATTTATTCCGGTTTCCCTGATGCGTCAGCGGTTCCGACTAAGCCTGCTAAACATAGTTCATCAGACCAGGCTTTGGCAGAGGCGCTCAACCGGATGCGCAGCCAGCCCGCGCAAACTTATAATCGTGGCAACCCGCAAAATACCGATCCGATGCAATTGTTCCGCCAGCAAATGGCGCTGATTGACAGCATGGATAAATCACATGACCCGGACTATAAAGCGCAGCAGAAAAAAGCCTTAGCGGAAAAACAGGCTGCTGCGGTGCCACCCGAAAAAACGTTGCCAGTTACCAAAGCCAGCAGTTCAACCGCCGCTTTTAATACCATCATGCCGGAGCAGCATGACGGCCTTATCCGCGCTATTGTTGACCAAAATATTACCGGTTACCAGGGATCACGCTTGCGCATACGATTACTGGAAGATTTAATGGCGGGGCATTTCCTGGTTAAGCAAGGGACTTACCTTTATGCCGAAATATCCGGCTTTACCGGGCAGCGGGTATTATTAACCATTAAATCCATAATGCAAGACGACCAGCTGCTGCCTGTCAAATTATCCATTTATGATAACGACGGATTACCCGGCCTATACGTTCCGGCATCCGCATTTCGGGATTTTACCAAAGACCTCGGCAGCGATGCCAGCCAGGGCCTGACCTTGCAGCAATCGGCCGATAACAATAATCAAATGGTGATGAGCGTCGTACAGCGCATGTTTGAGTCAACGACCACCGCAGTAAGCAAGCTGATCCGTCAAAACAAGGCCAAGCTGAAATACAATACGCTCGTTTACCTGATCGATCCCGAAACCCTCCACAACCAACTGCAAAACAAATAACCCTTATGAAAAAAGTATTTTTATTTTTAACCGCCCTGTTAGGCGCGGCACAAATTCTTTTTGCCCAAATCCCCGGCCAAACCAATATTGATTCGCTGCCCGAAATTGACATCAGCGCAAAGGCCGACATCCATTTTCTATCGCCCGAACCTATCCAGTACGCGGATATTTCCAGCCACAGCATTATCGGCGATATGCCGGTCAGGAACCTGCTCCGCATCAAACTCGTGTCGGATTCCCTGCGGCACTTGCAGACGGATTGCACCAGTCTCGGCGTGATCACCATCGTAGGTGAAAGCTTTATTGCGCAGTACCGGCTGGTATTCACCAACTCCCAAAATGACCAAATCCCCTCGGAGATTGAAATACAGCCGGGGCAATGCAGGCCGCTTGACTTTCCGGGGATAACACTGACTACCCCTGAAATGAAATCCTATGCGATGGATATTTTGCACAGGGGTGAAAAATCCGAAATCCGGAAAGCTAAAGCATACGGGCTGACGGCTTACCTGAACCATATATATACGGTTGGCGATCATGTATTTTTAGATATAGCTTTTCAAAACAAAACCAACTTGCCTTATGACATCGACGAATTGCGGTTTAAAATAGAAGATAAAAAGATCACTAAGGCGACCAACGTTCAGTCGTTGGAGATTAAGCCGGAATGGCAGCTTTACCCGCAGACATCATTTAAACGAGAGTATCATAATATTTTTGTATTTAAAAAGGTCACCTTTCCGGATAACAAAATCCTGAACGTTGAACTTTCGGAAAAGCAGGTATCCGGCAGAACGTTAACACTGCAAATCAAGTATAGCGATGTTCTTAATGCTGATGCACTTTAAATTTAATTTAGAAATAATCGTACCGCTTCTTTCAGCTTATCAATATAAATCGGTCGATATTGGACACCAAATTTGTCATCCTTTATAGTTGTAAAGAGCATTGGTGGTGCCGATGGATCAGTATCATCAACGAATACCACGAGGTCGCTATGATACTTACCCTCTTTATAAATAAAAATGCAGCTTACAACTTCGTAACTTTTGCAATCCAGGGTTAATAATTTTTGTCCGAGTGGTTCCTGATCCCGGAATTGTCTAATAATATGGATTTTAGGGTTGTCCGCCGCGAGATTGCGAACAATAGCATTACCTTGAAGATAACTGTTATGGATAACGGAATAGGACGTTAATCGGTCTGGGGAATCTGCATTGCAGTAATAAAACGCATAAGAAAGGTTTTCATAACGATGAAATTGACCTTTTTCGTAATAAACGACATCGAATCCACCACCCCAACCGTCCTGCAACAATTCAGTTGTTTTTTGTTCATGACTAAGAAAGGAAATACAGGATAACAATGCTCTCTGCTTGCAGTCCACTGAGCGGATGCCCGTCCTTTCTAAATAGGGGGCATAATTTACAAAATGTTCAGTCCAGCGCGAAGCACCAGTTCCGCAGGATATTATATCCAATTTTTCCTTGCTTTGGTCGCGTATCCACTCACCGGAGTAAGCTACCATTAAACGATTTTCGGTAAACTCAGGGCCACCAAGTGCGAATAAGACGGATATTTCATTGCCATAATGTATTTCATCAAGCATTTCTTTATAGGTCTGTGCATTTATTGGCCGGTGCAGGAAAAAGTCGACAATCCAATCATAGACTTGCTCTATCGAATAAACTTCGCCAGCAAACGCTATGCACAATATGTCCTTAATAATTACTGTTTTGACGCGAAACTCGGCCACCGGTGTAGGTGAATAAGTTTCCTGGTTGGTTGTTGGCAATATTACTTTTTGCTTACTGTCAGGTAATGAAATTGCTCTGTCACTTACAATTACCGGATAGCCGTTACCATTGATCATCGAAATAAGCGTCATCGCGCGGGATTTATCAAGCACAACTCTGTGCTCATTACAAAAATAGTCATTACTGCCGGGTTGGATAATAGCCAATTCCGGCACTTCATTAAACTTTATGGAAGAAAGCAAAGAGCAGCAAAGCCAGCATAGGTTTTTGCAGGCCGCTATTTATTTGTCCGTAGCACTTGAAATATTTTGTTTTATCTGCGGCCCCCGGTTATTACAAAGCCATGCCTACAAAGGCCTGGCTTTTTTTATTGAACGATTGCACCGGTTAAAGATTTACCAGCACCCCCTAAACAGCAAACTATTTACCCTGATCCTGATCTGCCTGGTCTCGGTAGGCACCCTTAGTAAAAAGCAAAAAGACTTTAACCCTAAGAATTCGGTGGCTTACCCTTTGAGTGTTGGGCTACTGCTGTTTTTTGGCTGCTTATGGTTTTACGGGCGACAGGGGCTACCTGTCGTTTACGGTTTAAGCTGGTCCGACATCGCCTATATCGTTCTTGCCTTTGCAGGGACGGTGCTGATCCATATTTCTATGGACAATGTTTCCAAAATGATCAGCGCCCGCCTCGGTAAAGATCGCTGGAACATCGAGGAAGAATCTTTTATGCAGCGCACCACTCCGCTGCTGGCGAACAATGCCGTGAATATCCCGACCCTGTTTTATTTTAAAAGAAAGGTTCACCGGGGCTACCTCGTTTTAGAGAATTTATACAGGGGAATACTGCTGTTAGGTGTTCCCGGATCAGGTAAAAGTTTTGGGATTGTGATGCCGGTCATCCGGCAGATGATTGCCAACGAATTTACGCTTTGCGTGTACGACCTGAAATTTCCGGATTTGGGTAAGGTTGCTTACTACCACTATCTGTTAGCTAAACAGAACGGCAAATGCGAGGGCTATACTTTTCACGTAGTCAACCTGAACGACCCGGAAAAGAGCAGGCGGGTCAACCCGTTTAACCGGAAGTATCTGAAAACGCTGGCTGATGCCTCGGAGAATGCAGAAGCCTTAGTCGAAGCTTTAAAGAAAGGCGATAAGAGCGGCGGCAGCGACCAGTTTTTTACGCAAAGTGCGGTCAATTTCTTAGCAGCTTGTATTTACTTCTTTAGCAAATACGAGGACGGTAAATATTCCAGCCTGCCCCATGTACTGGCGTTTTTAAACCTGCCTTATGAGGAAGTTTTTAATACGCTCTTTTCCGAACCTGAACTGGCCTCCTTATTGTCACCTTTTGTTACGGCCTACCGTGCTAAAGCTTTTGAGCAGTTAGAGGGCCAGGTCGGCACCCTGAAAATCTTTATCAGCCGGATGGCGACAAAGGAAACATTTTGGGTGTTTTCGGGCGATGATTTCGACCTCAAGATCAGCGATCCCAATCATCCCGGCATTTTGATACTGGCCAACGACCCCAGCACGCAAAGCATTAACTCGGCCTGCTATTCGGTGGTGATGAATTGTATCCTGCGGGAGGTCAATTCCAAAGGCAATATCCCGGTTGGTATTGTGGTCGATGAAAGCCCAAGTTTATACTGCCACCGGGTCGATGTATGCGTTTCCCAGGCAAGATCGAATCGCGTATCCGTGCTTTTGGGAATGCAGGAATTACCGATGCTACGGCAACAATATGGTAAAGAAACCGCCGAAACGATTACCTCGGTCATGGGGAATGTATTATCAGGATCGGTTCGCAACAAAGATACCCTCGAATGGCTGGAGCGGCTTTTTGGCAAGGTAAAACAAACCGGGGAAAGCATTAGTATAGACCGCAATAAAACCTCGCTATCCTTAAATGAAAGACTGGAGCCACTTATACCTGCCGGTAAGATCGCTTCTTTAAAAGCGGGAGAAATGGTTGGACTTTTAGCATCCGATGCAGTGGAAAAATTTACCGGTAAATACGAAACGTCTGCCGTGAACTGCCGCATTAACCTGGACTTAGAAGCAATTAAAACGGAGGAAAAAGCTTATAAGGACTTGCCACTATTCTATGATTTTAAAGGCAAAAAGGACGAGGTATTGCGTAGCAATTACCTGCGGATCACTAACGAGGTACTGGCCATGACCAGGACATTCCGAAAAATACCGCCACAGCAACCAGCAGGCGGCGTCAAAGGCACGATGAGGCCAGCTAATACAATACAAAACACTTTAAGGAAATAATTTTATGTACGAACTACTGGATAAGGTGGTCATGGTTCACCCATCTCTCACCCATGACCCTGTTCACATGCAAGGCCACATGGGCACCATATACAATTTAGATATAGAAAAAGACGAGGTGCTGGTCAAATTCAAAAATCAAATGATCGGTTTGTACGGCACGGATGCCCTGCTAATGCTGGTGCCCGGTGAAGAAATACTCGACAAATTGCGCGCTCACCTCGACGAGGAAATTGACGGCCAGGACGTAATCGATATTTTAGGATTATATCTTTTGGATGCTACCGGCGAACTGGATCACCGGAAAGAGGCGTTGGATTTAGCGATGAGCAGGTCAAATTTGATGTTTGCTACCGTGGTCAGCGTACAGGATTATATTGATGTTCATCGCGATCTTGATCCGGGTTATGAACCCGGCAGAAGTCGCTAACAATAGGACTTATGGTTACAAAACGAAAAATCAGCCTTATTTTTCTTTTGCTACTAATAGTGACAAAAGCCAGGCCTCAAACGGATTGCAGTTACCTGAATCTCAGCTTGCCGTTAAAGCGTTTACGTCAAACCTCTGGTTTTGGCTGGCGCGTTCATCCCATAACAGGTAAGTTTCAGTTTCACAATGGCATTGACCTTGCCGCCCGCCATGATACTGTTTATAGTGTTTTAAATGGTATAGTCAGCACCATAGGCTATAACGCCCACATCGGGAATTATATCATTATCACTCATCCAGGGGATGTGCAAAGTATTTACGGGCATCTATCTGAAATCGCCGTTTTGCCGGATGAACCCGTAATGGCAGGCCAGGCAATCGGTATTACCGGCGCAACAGGCCGGGTGACGGGGGAACACCTGCATTTTTCCATAAAGTATCAAGGCCGGGAATTGTCTCCGCTGGCCTTTCTCGGCGGCTTGTTTGCCAGGCCGCCTTAAACCACAAACAAATCATTATGAATTACGACTATCATAACCGGCACCTCGATTCGCTGGAAAGAAAATTACAACTGATCGCCGATGGGCAGGAACTGGAATTGACACCCGAAGAAGTATTAATCTACGGCGTTGATTACACCGATGAGTTTACGGAGGATATGGACGAAAGAAAGGAGGGTGACTATGGCTGCAGATAAAAAGGCGCTTCATGTGGAAGTAGCCGAAAAACTGATCGAAGCCCTAAAGGCCGGAACTGCGCCCTGGCAAAAACCCTGGAACAGCAAGGGCCTGCCAGCTTTCCAACTACCTTATAATGCCGTTACCGGCAATCGTTATCAGGGGATCAACACTTTGTCTCTTATCATGAGCGGTAGAAACGATCCCCGCTGGATGACTTTTAAACAGGCGGACGATAACGGCTGGCAGATAAAAAGGGGATCAAAAAATACTTCCATCCAGTACATTAAACTTTACGAGCAGAGAACAAAAAGGGACGAGCAGGGTAAGGTAGTAAAAGACGAAAAAGGCAACCCCGTTAAAATTACGGTGAAGCTGAACAGGCCGATCATTACAACATTTGCCGTTTTTAACGCCGAGCAGGTTAATGGCATCCCTGAACTGGTAATGCCCGATATTTCAACGCTCGGCTGGCAGCCGCTGGAAAGAGCGGAACAACTGATCAAAACCTCCGGGGCCGATATACAGCATATTGCGGGTAACCGGGCATTTTACAGCCCTTTTAAGGATAGCATAACCATGCCGCTTAAACAGCAATTTGACGAGCCGGGCAAATACTACGCGACCGCACTTCATGAACTCGGTCATTGGACTGGCCATGAAAGCCGCCTTGACCGCAGCCTGTTAAACAAATTCGGCACAAAGGAATATGCACGGGAAGAATTGCGGGCAGAGATTGCATCCCTGTTAATTGGCGATGAACTGCGGATCGGCCATGACCCCGGCCAGCACACGGCCTATGTAGATAGCTGGATCAGTATATTAACCGATCATCCTTTTGAAATACACAGCGCCGCCGCTGATGCCGAGAAAATTTACACCTACCTGCTTGACCTCGAAAGAAAACGGAATATGGAACTGACTGCATTCGCCGATGATAAAAAGGTATCTAATCACCTTTTGACAGAAAACGATCATATCAGCTATAACGGGACGGTTTTTAAGGTGAATGAAAGCCTGAAAAACGGTCGCCTGAAAATGGAAGACCTGGGCAGTGGTCAACAGTTTATTTTAAAGCGGGAGGACCTGCTTTATAAAAACCTGCTGGAAGCTAAACAGCAAAAGCCGGGGGTGCTGACGATTGCATCCCTCATCAGGGAATCCCCGGAAATATTAGAACCGGAGCAAACCAATCATTATCAATTAAAACGCTAAAAATAGAATTATGAAAAACCCATTTAATGTCAATGAACTTCCTTTGGAAGAAATGGAAATCCTCGGTATCGTTGATCCGGATGGCAATTATGCCATTAGCCAGGAAGATGTCGAAGCCCTGCTGGCTGGTCGGCGAACCAGCCTGGTAAGTCTAAACGAATTACAGGCAGGCGGTTTCCGGATCGAACACCTGGATGCCAAATTATCCCTTTCCCGCGAACCGGATGGAAAAGTAGCTTTTAAATTGCATCCGATCTACAAGAACCCCGTAAAACCAGAATTGCTGGATGACGATGAGGCGCAGGCGTTGGTTAGCGGGAAACAAACAATTATTCAAAAGATCAAGCCGGGGCCGGGCAAACAGGAGATTGTATTTGAGTATGATTCTGATACCAGGGAATTTGTTTCCTACGATCCCGCCCTCGTGCTTGCCCCCGATAAGATCAACGGCTATAAGTTAAAGGATTGGCAAAAGGATGATTTTAAAAAGGGTTTTAGGGTAGAATTGCCGGATGGCACTGAATTGCAGCACAGGGCTACTGACCCTAAAGGCGTTCGCGCTGACAGAGCGGCCTTAATATTTTCGGTTTTGATCGATGGCGGTATTTCTTACTTGCTGATCCGTGGTATCAGGCACTTAATGAACAGCAACAAGGCGCAGGCAGACGGCCTGACACCTGCCTTTCAAAAAGCACAGGCAGAAATGGAGAAACATCAGGCGAAGAAAGGACAGGCAACTGATCAGCCCAATGAAGAAAGCAGGGGTTATACCAAGACCCGTGCCCGTTAATACATAATGGTTAATATTAAGCCGGAGGTAGCTGATTTTTTTAAACCCTTTTTTCAAATAGGCAACAATGGCGGGTTGGTTTTCAGCTATGGCCAAAATTCATTTGAATATTGGACACCAGGAATACATCGCGTTCCGACAACACAGGGAATATGGTTTGGCGGAGGAATATGCCCTGAAATTATAACCGATCTGTTTATTGCCTATTCTGCGGCAGATATACTTTGTTTTGCTTCACAACAATCACAGTATTTATTAAATCATCCGGAGCAACGAGCATTTGCTGCAATAGGCTTATTACCCGCAGCTAATCAAATCCAACTATTAAAGGCAACTTTCCCATTTGCGCGCTGGCACTTATTATTTGGCCCGGAACTCCTGGGGAGGATAGCAGACGGTTGTATAGCAGCATGGTATAAAGGTTATTCGGTGTCTTTCCGGGTGACCGGCAAAGGAGTTCGTACCAAGTACCGTAACCAGCTATTCTACTTTGATGCCGGTAAACTTTCATTGCATCGCTTTGAACTGGTCACCGGCCTGCGGACTGGATTGCGAACACATAAACCGCCGACCGGCTTCAACTCCTTTTTAGCTTATCAAAACATGATTGCGTATGATACCTGAGCAATTTAAGCAAAATGTTGACCTTGACATTAAGGTGTATGGTCACGATGTGCAGGTTAAGTACCGGTATTACTGGCTGGATAAACAGCCCGAACCGGGAAACGAACCTTTGGTGAGCCACATGGAATTCCGCTCGGAAAGTCCCATCATCAGCGAAACGGGGTATCGGTCACATTTCTTTCATACTGAGTTATTGGAAGATACCGCATATCGGGATATAACAGAACTGGTCACCGATTTTGGTGAACACTTTGCCAGGGCCGAGGGCTACGAGCCGCCCGTCATCGGCCATCAATACAAACTTTTTTAACCACTAAAATTTTATCGTATGGTCAAGAACGAAAAAAATCTCGAATACCTGCAAAAATTGCAGAGCAGCCTCGGGTTCGGCGACAAGCTGAACGGAGTGCTTGAAACGGCGATCAGCCGTGAATTACCTAAATTTACCCTGGGTATCAGTAATGTACATCGTCCTTTGGAAAGTAAAGATGTTAACGCGCCAAAATCGGATTATATTCAATATGGCCTGAACTTTAACAGGCAAAAAGATGGTGATGCTTATTTCTTAAATACCATTGACGTCACCCTGCATAAAACCGGGGAATCCGTGCCGCGTGAGCAAACATTTGATATCGAAAGGGATCACCGCATTACCGCCTTACAGGCCTACAAATTATTATCCGGCCTGTCCCTTGAAAAAGATATTTACGTAAGGCCGCAAGGTGCAGAGCCGGATGCTAAAAAAACCGAAAAAATCAAGGCCTGGTTCAAACTGCAATTGGATGTTAAGGATGCGTATGGTAACCACCCGTTAAAAGTACTAAGGCCGGAATATGGCTACCAGTTTGAAAGCGGCATAGGTAAGTACCCCTTAAAGGGGCTGGATAAGGAAGCCACCAAATCCGAGGGACTGCAGGCTATGCGCAACGGCAATTATTGGCAAACGGAACTAACGATAGGTAAAAAAGCTATTCCTGTAATGGTAGCTGCCAATCCGGTTATGAAATCATTTGACATCTACGATAAAAACATGAAAGAGATCAGGGATGCGGATATATGGCCGGAAAAGGCAGCAGAAATAAATAACCGTGAACCGGCCAAAACTACAACGGTTAAACGTGAGGAGCTTGCAGAGAACGACCTGGATAATTCGTTTGAGCAGGCGGAAACTGAGGTGAATAACGTTACCAGGGGCCGATGAGCGGCCTAACCGGCCATTGCATCAACACCGTAGTGTTTGCTGGCGACAATGAACTGGAAATTTTAGAACACTTCAACCAAATGGAGGAACATACACCGCCTTTTCTTTCGATCATGGTTTATGATAATGCGCTCCATTTTGACTCACGCTGGATACCGCCGATCAGGAGCCTCAACGAAATTGCCGAACAATTCGATGTAAGTTATAAGATAGATTACCGGGTTCCCTATGAAGATCGCGGCACCTATAATTATACTTGTTTACAGCATCAGCCTTTATCTCCCCAGGCGGACTTGTTACGGGCATTTATAAATAACTCCGAAAATCCTGAACAGCTTGCCGAAAAGGAAACTTATCTGACCCGTCACATTCTCGCGCAAAGCTTAGACCTGCATGAACTGGAGGTTTTATCTTATCTCACCGGTAAGAAATATAATGAATTCCGGTTAAAGGAAATTCAGGATCGCGATGATGGTCGCCATACAATAGGCCGTTAGTCCAAATCTTAAACCATTTCTCTGCCTTGCCTTGCAGGAAAGCGGGCTAACCCTTTGCGCATACGTACCCGCTATCGCCGGGAACGCTTGCGCCGGGAACGCCCGCATACCTTCCGGCACCCACGCCGGGACAAAGCCGCCCTTCTCCAACCCCGTTTTTCAAACGGGCCGGGCGGCTTAGACCTGGCTTTTTCCAACCCGCAAATTTTTTAAACGATGAAACACATTCTTGCAAAGGTCGACCGGATCAGGGCCAGCGGCACCGCGATGGTTCAGATGCCGGAAGATTCGCCCTATGCTATCTATAACGGCCAAATATTTAAGGTGCAAAGCATGGGAACCCCAGGCGTAAAATGTAGGGTATCCCTGCTGATCAATGACGAGGTGGTCGACCTCATTTTAACCGATGTTCTGTAAATCCCTAAATCTTTTTCATGAGCAACGTCCAAATCAAAACGCCTGTTACCTATTATGGCGGCAAGCAAAATCTCGCGGAAAAGATTGTAACCATGATTCCCAGGCACGTACTTTATGCTGAACCTTTTACCGGAGGGGCCGCTATATTTTTTGCAAAGCATCCTGCTGAGGTAGAAGTACTGAACGACACTAACGGGGAATTGATCAATCTTTACCGGGTGATACAACAAAATTACCCTGCTTTATATGAGGAAGTAAAAGCAACGCTTCACAGCCGGGAACTCCATCGGCAGGCATGGGTGGTCTATAATAATACCAATATGTTTTCCGAAGTAAAGCGGGCCTGGGCAACCTGGGTGCTATGTTGTCAAAGCTTTGGTTCCATGATCGATGGCGGTTGGGGTTATGATATTACGGGAAACACCATGAATCAAAAGCTGCAAAACAAGGTTGACAATTTTACCAAAAGGCTGGTCAAACGTTTGCAGAATTGCCAACTGGAATGTGCAGATGCCTTATATATCATCAAAAGCCGCGATAACGAAAACAGTTTTTTTTATTGCGACCCTCCTTATTTCAATTCCAATATGGGTCACTATGACGGTTACTCCGAACAGGATTTTGAGAACTTGCTGTCTTTACTGGCAAAAATAAAAGGGAAGTTTTTACTGTCCGCTTATCCATCCCAGGTATTAGCGAAGTATATCAAACAGCACCAATGGGAAGAATATGCAATAATCCAGCCTATTGCTGTCAATGCTAAAAACCGCAAACAAAAATTAAAGACGGAAATGCTGGTCGCTAATTATCCTTTTCATTTGGCGCAGAACTATGGCCAGTTATTATTTTAAGCTTGTTAAAAGATCAATTGGGTTCTGTATTTTTGTTAAGACAGATGGTTTTTAAGGGAATACTGGAAAATATTAATGTTATGAGAATTGTTGAGATAAACTACCATAAGCCGGCCAATTCATTGATCGCGGCCTTGCAAAAATATTGTATGACACTCATGTCTGCGCCGGAACAGCATGACATTTTTAGCTTAAAGGACTTAGAAGATAAAATTTGGAAGTTTGCAGAGGAACAACATGCTACTTCGCCAAAATGCAAACTGGATAATTTAGAAGTCATTTCGGATTCGAACATGGTACATGAGTGGTATAATTTACTATATAGGGGCGAAAAGTCCATGATAACTATATCTGCCCGGCCCGACGCATTCGAGAGTGCTTTTCGCGATTACGATGACCAAAGAAAAAAGCAGCCCAAAGGTTATTCAATTAAGGTTTACACCAGCCATTCGCTTACACGCTGAAATAAATGCGGGATCACCTTAAAAAAAGCACCCTAACCCAGCCGGGTTGGGGGTGCTTTGCTGTACCTTTAATTCCACGATACTAAAATGATCGGCGCTTCTAAAGGATTGATTAACGTACCGGGTTTGATCAACTCTTGTTCTCCGTTATGGTACCTGACCGTACTGCCGTCTTCACCCAGGGCAATAACGACACAACCCCTGTCATTGACCTCAATACAGCGGTTGGTGCCGATTTTTTCTATTGGTTTTAAATGCTCCTTCATACTATAAAAAGGCAAGGATTCGGTGTAAAGGGAAGTTTAAATTCCACTTTTTTGGATCGCCTTGAAAATATTGTAAATAAATTAGGCAGCTTATTGACTTGGAAAAATTACAAATAGACCGTGTCTTATGTATCTACTGCGGAATAAAGTAGCGAAGAAGTTGACTTCATTTTGGCGTTTTACAATTTTGGTTTGTAACAAAGTAAACCCAGTTTTAGCTCAATCTTGTAACAAAATAAAGGCAGTTTAAAATGTTTGAAGGGCAAAGTTATCTGAAATTGGCTCGTAGAGCGTTTCCATTACCTCGAAGAGTTGCATCATTTGGAGTATTCAATTAAGTAAATATTTAAGAATATGGTAGGTTGGGAAGTTACCGAATAACTTGATTGCGGATTTTATTTTAGGATTATTACTTTCGCCTTATGGACATATTGCGCATCAGAAAACTCTTACAACTGAAGGAAAGTATCCGGCTTGAATTCAAAGAATCCGTTTCTGAACTGCCAAGAAATCTTTTTGAAAGTATATGTGCCATGCTTAACCGCGAGGGCGGCGACATCCTGTTGGGTGTCCGGGACAATGGCTCCGTGGTCGGTATGGATGCTGCTAAAATTGAAAAGATCACCACGGATCTGGTTAATTTATCGAATAATCCGCAAAAACTTGATCCGGTTTTTATTCTTCACCCTCAAATTTATCATATTGAAGATAAAATCGTCATGCACATAGCCGTGCCTGAAAGTTCGGAAATTCATAAAACAGGCAACGTCATTTATGACCGAAGTAATGATGGGGATTTTAAAGTAACAAACCCGGCATTAATCGCCTCCCTTTTTAACCGCAAGCGTAGTCATTATTCCGAGGCGGTGATTTACCCTGCGCTCGGAATAGATGACTTTAAAACCGAGTTGTTTACACGGGTTAGAAATAGGATACGAAACCGTTATCACAATCACCCCTGGCTTGATCTCACCGATGAACAGATGCTATATAAGGCAGGTCTATACAGCAGGGATACACAAACGGGAAAAGAAGGATATAACCTTGCTGCGGTTTTGTTATTCGGGAAAGACGAAACCATTTTAAATGTTTTACCTCAATACAAAATTGATGCACTTGTGCGCAGGCAGGATATGGATCGTTATGACGACAGGGATTATATCAACATTAATCTTATTGAAGCTTACGACCGTATTATGGCATTCGTGGAGAAACATCTGCCGGATAAATTTTATTTGCAGGGAGATCAGCGAATCAGCCTGCGGTCACTTGTTTTTAGGGAAGTTGCCGCCAATCTGATCATTCACAGGGAATACACCAGCGGCTATCCCGCTACTTTTATTATTTATAAAGACAGGGTGCAGATCATCAACCCCAATAACCCGCATGGCAATGGCTTATTATTGCCTGAACAATTTATACCATTTGCTAAAAACCCCATTATTGCCAAATTTTTTATTCAGTTGGGATTGGTAGATGAATTGGGGTCAGGCGTATTGAACGTTTATAAATATCTTAAAGAATACAGCCCCGGAAAACAACCCCAGTTTATTGAAGATAAGTTGTTTAAAACTATTATACCAATAGTGGATACGGTTAGTAGAGATTATGAAAATGTCCCAGTTGTAACCGATGATGCTGTAAATGATGCTGTAAATGATGCTGTAAATGATGCTGTAAGTATTCAGGTGCGGGATAGATTAAAAGCAGAATTAAGGTGGATACAGCAACATGATGGAGTAACACTTAAAGCACTTATTGAGACATTTAAAATAAAAAGAGCAACCGGGCAGCGGGATATAAAACAATTGAAAGACGCAGGTTTAATAAACTTTATTGGTTCAGACAGAAGCGGTAAATATATATTGACTGCAAAGGGAAAAGATTTGTTCAAATGACAAAATTATTTATTGTAGGATTCCCACGGGATATGCAGGAAATAGAGCTTGTTGAAAGCTTCAGTGCATACGGCCAGGTCAGCACCATAACTATTGTTACCGATAAAGAAACGGGTAAGAGCAAGGGATATGGTTTTATAACTATGACGGACGAGGCTGGCGCTAAACGGGCTATTGAAGCAATGAATGGTGCAACCATCGGTGACCGGCAGATCAGTGTAAGGACAGCTGAGGATAAATCCGCCCCGGCATTGGGTCGTTACAATACAACCAAACCTTCATTTCATACAACAAACTATAATAAGGTAGAAAAGTCAATTACGCCGTTAAAAAATAAACGTCCAAGACGGCCTCTTTGATTACCTGCAAAAATAAAATAGCGCATTCTTTCAACTGTCGCTATTGATGATTTATTAACCGGTTTAATAAACCAAAAAACAGTGTAAAAAATACACCGGACACAAGGACTAAAACCGCAAAAAAAAGGGCACAAAAAGGGCACAAAAGATTTGCGTATCCGAAAAAAAAGTCGTAAAATCGCTTATTAAAAGCAATCAGAGCGGTTTTTGTGCCGTTTCTGACAACCCACGAAAAAGACTGAAAATCCTTGTGTCGCTGGTTCGATTCCAGCTGGCACCACAGAAAAAATTGAAAGCCTGTTTTCGTAATGAAAACAGGTTTTTTTCTATTCTAAAGGCTTTTTTTGCGCTACTTCTGCCGTTACTCGAAGCCAAAAGCAGTGCTATGTTTTATTTCAGTCATTACAAATGCACTTTGAACAATCCTTACGTTGGGAAACTTAGCCAGCTTATTAACGATGAAGTTTTGGTACTCGTCCATATCCTTTATAGCTATTTTTAACATGTAATCGTTAATGCCGGTCATATGATAGCATTCCATAACTTCGTTAAAAGTCACAATTTCTTTTTCAAATTGTTTAAGCATAAGGTATTCATGCTGCTTTAGTTGTATAGTTGTAAAAGCAATTAGGCTTCTTTCAATTTTCCGGCTGTTTAACAACGCCACATAATTGGTTATAAACCCCTCTTCTTCCAGCTTTTTTATTCGTTCGTAAACAGAAGTACTTGATTTGCTTACCTTATCAGCTATCTCTTTGTTGGTAAGCTTGGCATCATGCTGCAGCAGCGCAAGTATTTTAAAGTCGGTTGTATCGAGTTGCATGTGAAGAATTTTCTGTTTAAAAATATTTTTTAAACAAAAATAGAATATAAATCTAATATAGTTTACAATAGTAGATTTGTTTTCTATACTACATCAAAATGTAAACTTTACATATTATTTTAATTGAGATTTGTAGAAAATATATCAATTATGAATTTGAAAAAGTACTCCCCTGAAAGCTTAATGATGAGCTATGGCTATAAACCGGAATTAAGCGAAGGAGCAATAAAATGCCCCATATTTCAAACTTCAACTTTTGTTTTTAAAAATGCCGAAGAAGGGAAAGCCTTTTTCGAGATCGCTTATGGGAAACGGCAGAAAGGCCAGGAGGAAGAAATGGGGCTTATATACAGCCGTATCAATAATCCCGACATCGAAATTTTAGAGAATAGGTTAACCTTATGGGACGAAGCTGAAGAAGCCGCAGTTTTTGAAAGCGGAATGAGCGCCATAAGTACCGTACTTATGGAATTTTTACAGCCCGGTGATGTAGTACTGTATAGCACCCCGCTTTATGGCGGCACACACCACTTTATGAACCATATATTGAGAAAATATGGAATTAACGCAGTTGGCTTTAACCCGTTTAGTAATGAGGAGGAGATTGAAGCCTTGTTAATAAAAGAAACCATACAGGCCAAACTGGCGATGATATATATTGAAACCCCGGCAAACCCAACTAATGATATTATCAATATCAGGATGTGCGCCAGTTTAGCTGAAAAATTTTCAAAGCCCGGTAAAAAGGTACTTCTTGCAGTTGATAACACATACATGGGCCCCATATGGCAGCATCCCTTACTACATGGCGCTGATATTGTGATTTACTCGGCTACTAAATATATAGGCGGGCATAGTGATGTTATAGCCGGGGCCGTTTTAGGCGCAAGTGAAATAATAACGCGTGTAAAAACGTTGCGTACTTTTTTAGGTAATATGTGCAGCCCGCATACTGCCTGGTTGCTTATGCGCAGCCTGGAAACATTGAAAGTTAGGATGGACCAGCAGCAAACCAATGCAGTAGAGGTGGCAACATATCTTCAAAGGCACCCAATGGTTGAAAAAGTTTATTATCCGGCTTTGATCAATGAAACGGATAACCCCATACAATATGCCGTTTATAAGCAACAATGCAAAGGCAGCGGGGCAATGGTAAGCTTTGAGATAAAGGGCGGGGAAAAAGAAGCATTTGCTTTTTTAAACAACCTGAAGCTTATAAAGCTTGCCGTAAGTTTGGGCAGTACCGAAAGCCTTATTGAACACCCCGCTACCATGACACACACTGATATACCTGATGAAGAAAAAAAACAGATTGGGATAACTGAAAACCTTATTCGTTTATCGGTAGGCGTTGAAAATTATCTTGACATTATTAGTGATATGGATGCAGCATTTGAAAGTTTAGCGCTACCATGTTCTGCCAATAAAATACGGGGGCAATAGACCTGCTATTACAAGCTTAATTCTGTTTGGGGTAATTATGGGAATCTAAATTTCAACTCCAATCTTTTTACCTGTCTTAGCAGCCAAATATATAGCATCGATCAATTTCAGATCCTTTACCGCTTCATCACCATCAATAGGAAGGGGTGGCTTTTCACCTTCAAAAATAATGGCAGCCATTTCGTCCATTTGCACGGTTTGATGAACCGTTATTGGCTGCGTCAATTCGCCTTTATTGGTGCGGCCCATGATGGGGCCATAGCCGGTTGATGGCCACATTTCGGCAAATCCCTTTTCTCCATCAAGGAAAAACCTGTCGAGATAGTTCATATTGTAGGATGACAAGCACGAGGCTACGGCACCGCTGGGAAAACCAAACTGAAATTGAATAGTTTCATCAACGCCTTCTTTAAACTTTACGTAATCGGTTTTGGTTTCCTGCGCTGTAACCCAAACCGGGTCTTCGCCGGTCATATAGCGGGAGCCGTTGATAGCATAAATACCAATATCCATCATTGATCCGCCACCTGAGAGTTGTTTGTTCAAGCGCCATTGCATGGGGTCGCCGATAGTGAAGCCGCACAATCCCTGGAAGAAGGAGATCTTTCCAAATTCGCCGGCATTTCGCATGCGGATCACTTCCAATGTGCGGGGTTCAAAGTGCATACGGTAACCTACCAGTAATTTAACATTGGCTTTTTTACAGGCATCTACCATCTCCTGCCCTTCCGCAGCGTTAACCGCCATTGGTTTTTCGCAAATGACGTGCTTCCCGGCCTTTGCTACCCGTAATACCTGGTCGTGATGTTGGCCGTTAGGTGTGATGACGTATACCGCATCAATATCAGGGTTATCTTTTATACTATCGAAATTATCATAGTTGTAGCAGTTTTTGGTAGGGATGCCATATTTGTTTTGCCAGGCGGTAATTTTTGATGGGGTGCCGCTAATCACACCAACCAGTTTAGCTTTAGTACAAGCTCTCATGGCTTCGGCAACACGGGTACCATAACTGCCAAGCCCCATGATGGCTACCCGCAGTACCGGCCCATCATACTTTTCAATGCGTGGTTCATTGCCTTTTGCCCAGGTTATAGCCGGGGATAATTGCGCGGCTAATGCCGATACGCCTAATACCTGTAAAAAATTTCTACGTGAATTCATGATCAATGGTGTTATTGAGAGGCTACAAGCCGCTTTTCTGCAATCGATTGCACATGCCAATATCGTTAAAAAATGCATCATTCATATACAATTAAAATTACATTTAATAACAATTTTGTTAACTTGAGAAATAGATTTTTGCCAAAAAATTTTAACACAGGCGGTTATCTCCTCCTTTAAAAATTCATTAGTTTTGAATTTCCGATGAATAAAAAGAGCTCAAATACATACAACCAGGAACAAACCAGTCACCGCAGGATAAAATAATTAGAGGAATGACGACTACGCTTGAATCCTATTACATATCAAAACCTGAGCCTTATCAAAGCTGTCTGTTAGCTTTAAAGGATGTAATATTGCGCGCTAACCCCGGCATCCAACATGAACGCAAGTTCCAGATACCATTCTTTACTTATAAAAATAAAAAGCTGGGTTACCTGTGGCTTAATCAAAAAAAGCTGATGCTTGGTTTTTGCCTGGATAAGAGTTTACAGGAAGTGGCAACAGGCATAAAACCAAAAGATAAATATGAATCGTTCTGTATTGACCCTAACGACGACTTGCCAATGGATGTAATTATGGAAAAGCTTAACTATTATTTGGGCAGGATTGATAAAGGGGAATGAAACGTTACATTAAAAAACAGTGTTTAAACGTTAATAAGTCGGGTGTTCTTCGCCGTGTGCATCATGCAGGTATTCCAGGCGACCTTGTTCATTAACTGCTAAATTACTTAATTCGGGTTTTGTTTGGGTGGTTTTGACTGTCTTGCGCGGACCGCGCAACGGTATGATGATACAAGCCAGCAAGGCCAATACCTCAACAATTATATAAAATGTGGTCATTACGTTAAAATAAACTATTTATAGCTATGCTAAGTTTATGCCACAATTTGTAATTATGGGCATAATAGTTCATTACAACGTTTAAATATAGTTTTTTGTTTTAGTATTGAATTTCTTCGTTTTTAAATACCTTCTCATTTTGATACACAAACCATCAAAATGATATTGCCGGGTTGTCCGGGATAATATTTACCTAAAGTAAAAAAGCCTTCGGATGTTAAGTCCGAAGGCTTGCATATTAAGCAACCTGCTTAAAAATAAACTATAGGTTACTAATGAGGAAAAACGTTAGGATGGGGTTTGCGATAAGCACAAGCTTAAAAAACTTTTTGTAGTTGTTGGTTATCTCCATATCGGCCATCCTGCCCGTCCCTTTCAACCTGTCGAATTTAAAGTCGTACCGTTTGTAAAATACCAGTAAAACCATTTCGATGAAACAGCTGCTCAAAACTATGGCAGTTGTTAAAAAATTAAAATTAAAATAGTCCATTTAATGCGTACCCGTTTGGTAAATAAAAAAGGTTTAAAAGGCAATTATTACCTTAAACGCAAATGAGATGCCAAACGTTACTTATTATTTAACATCTGCACCATAAGGTTATAAAATATGGCATGGGGAATTTAAAAACGGGAAATATATTACTCGCTTACCGGATTGTGGAGGTTATCGGCACGTTTAATAATTTCGGCCAGGGTGGCTTCTTTCAGCATCCTTACGGTTTCGCGCCTTACATCAGCAAAAATATCCCGTATGCCGCAATTAGCCTCATCTTTACATTCGTTGCATTTTTGGTAATATTTGTGAGCAACGCAAGGTAACAAGGCTATGGGGCCATCAAATATGCGCATTACCTCGGCCATATTTATAGCTTCAGGGGCTTGCAGTAAATGGTAACCACCGGCTTTACCTTTTTTGCTGTTCACTATCCCGGCATTACGTAAATCGAGCAATATCGACTCTAAAAATTTTCGCGAAATATTTTCGTGCCCGGCAATAGTGCTGATCTGTATGGGTTGGTCTAAAGGTTGTTGGGCTAAATAAACCAGGGCATTTATAGCATATTTGGCTTTTTTGGAAAGCATAGCTTCAAAATTACGTTTTTTTGTTAAATATCAGAAAATTGAACTTCATTTAGATATCATATTAATTTAATGATAAGGAAAAAGTTACATACCATAAAGCACACTGCCCGGCAACCATAAATAGATTTTTTACGTAAAATACCAAATAATAACTATGATATTTACCGATAAAAAACTGGGCACCCCGCTTTTATTTCTCTTTTAAATTTTAAGCATATAAGTTTGTTAAATATTGTGCGTTATACTGTGAGTTTACCGGAGGCTACTGATAATTAAAAGATTACATTAAACTAAATGAAAAATAAATACCCTGTTATATTACTGCAATTAATAGCTGTGCTTACAATTGCTGTATCATCATGCAAGAAGGATTCGACTCCTGCGCCTGCAGTTGTTAACGCGAAACCTGTTACTATTGGGCTGTTTGAATATGCTGCGAGCAGTAATAATACCACTATTAAAAGAGTATTTATTCCCATCTCAAAAATAGGTACGCAAACAGTAAACTACGATCTGATATTTGATACAGGTTCAACCGGTTTTACTATTGGCGCATCTGGTATTGTGCCTGATGCCGATGTAACCAATACAGGTTTTAATATAGCTGCAGGCGACTCGTTAGTATTAAAAAATGGTATTGTTATTACCTCGCATGCGTCTACCATGAGTTATGGCAATGCAACAAGTTCGACAACCGAATATGGCAACCTGGCTTATGCATCAATAACCATACCCGACGAGGCAGGCAAGGGTGTTACTATAAAAAGGGTGCCTATGTTTTTATATTACAAAATTGAACAAACAGTAAATAATGTAACTACTAAACTGGGCGCTCATGCGGGCGATATATTTGGGGTTGGCCCGGGTGTAAGCTATACCAACAGCTCAATTGGCAGCCCACTAAGCTATTATTCACCAGGTACGAGTTTAACCAAGGGCTTTAAATTATCTCAATTCGTTTCGACTGATTTTGTAACCGATACTGGCAATTATGTAGAGAATTTACTTACTTTAGGCCTGACATCGGCTGATCTTAATTCATCAGGTTTTATTATGCATCCGCTATCTATTATCGATCAATCAGGCTACTCGCCCAATATACCCGGAACGATAACTTATAACGGCAATACTATTTCAGCACAATTATTATTTGATACAGGCACACCATCGATAACCATCATCGAGAAACCGGCCAGCATCCCGCCTTTATTACCTAAAAACACAGTAGTTACTGTTACAACCAATAAAGGGTTCACCTATACCTATACCACCACCGATACAAACAATCTTACCCAGGTGCAAAACCCTAATAACACAGGTGATCTCCGGTCGATATTCAGTATTAACTTTTTTGTAGATAACGAATTTTTAACTGATTATGCCGGCCACCAAATAGGCTTAAAAAATAATTAAGCAAATCATTTACCTATTTAACACATACCAACGTATTTATGGAATGCATCGGGCTCATTTATGCCTTACTTTTATACCACAGGCATCGTACATCTATTACATCCATTGTTAATTAATGATTAATATTGCGTTAACAAAAATCAATATTAAAGCACGTAAACAACAATAAATTTAAAAATACGGGCTCATAGTAGCATCAGTTATAACGCCTCTCCATCAGCTTATTATCAATTCCGTTAAAAAAAAGGCGTGGATTAATGGGGAACAAACGCCTCGTTATTTTATCTATTGGGAATTAATTTTCCATATAATTAATAGTTAATATTCCCTATAAGCATCCTTTTTCAATTATATTCCAAATTTTATCGGGCTGGTATATTGTTTGTATAACCTATAGCAAATCAATCTAAACAATTAAACGATAAAATTATGAAATCACGCATCTTACTACTTTTGGTATTCCTTCTTGGAGCGACAATGTTTCATCCAACCGTGGCAAAAGCTGACCTTCTTGGCGACTTACTTGGCGGCCTTTTTGGCAACAATAACAATACCCAGGGTACCAACCTGCCAATAAATGGTGATGCTATTTATTTAATGATAGCGGGGCTTGCTATTGGTATAGTTGCTGTTAAAAAAGTAAAAAAGGCTGAAGCCACTATCAAAGCTTAAGTTGTTAAACATTTAGCGCTATTTAAACGGCATAATTGTATAGGTTGTGGAATTTTTATACGTGAAAAATAATTTCTGTGTATAATTTTTCTCTCATCATCATAAACATTTTTTAAATATTGAATATACCACCTTTAGGGGTGGTTTTATTTTTTTGGGTATGGTATATGCATTGTAAGGAACTGAAATAAACCCGCAAACCCTGAATAATGAAGCGTACTATTTATTTATTTACCATTGTTGTTTTAACATTAACCCTAACAGTGTCGACAATGGCACATGCAAAAAAGAAAGACCCTAAACCTCCTAAACCACATAAAGGCTCAACATTGCCAATAAATACAAATATTGTATATTTGGTTATTGCCGGCCTTGCTATTGGTGTTGTTGCAGTTAAAAAAGCAAAACAACCTGAAGCCGGCGTTAGATAACGCGAGATATGGTTTTAAGCACTTACCGGGATAAGTGGAATAAAGTTCCGGTTGCAGTAAAAAGATTTATCTTCAAGGCTTTCATTATACTATTGGTATGGAAGGTACTCTATCTTGTTTTTCTGCTGCCAGCGCGGGTTTTAGATAAGCCGCTTACTTATTCGGTAGGAGTGGCTACCACGTGGTTGTTAAACACATATACCAGTTCATCTGATTATTCCACGCGGAGCGAGATCAGCAATGTTGCTACTGACCAGGGCCTTACTCCAATGCCCTTGCAAAAAATTTTCTTTCATAATACCAACGTTGTCTCTATTGAAGACGGATGCAATGCTTTGGAGTTATTTGTGCTTTATGCCGGTTTTATAATTTGTATGCCTGCCCGCATCCTTCGTAAAACCTTATTTATTATTGGCGGTATAATAGCCATATATATAACTAACGTAATAAGGTGTGCCGGTGTAGCCTATATTATTATATATCACCCCCGTTACGCCGATTTCGCGCATCATTATGTTTTTACTTTTGTAGTTTACGGCCTGATCATAGCGCTGTGGCTTATCTTCTCAAAAAAACTTAATTTTGCAAATGCCGAAAATTAATAAGCGCACTTATTTTTGGATAGGTTTTATCATCATAGTTGTTATATACTCCTTATATAACCTTTATTTGGTTGATGTTAATTATTACCAATCCATACCACGTAAAGTAAGGCACATTTGCAAATTTGTGGCCATTCTAAGTATTTATGGCACAGGCACCTTCGCCCTAAAAAAATATACTGCAGCCTGGATGATGTATATATGGCATTTACTGCACATTATTATTATTGCCTTGTTGCTATTAATAGGTATTTACGACTGGAGCTTTGGCGAAATATCAGACCAATTCCGAAATGTTGCCAATACACTTTTTGAATTCCTGATCTCGCCGGTTATTTATATTGCCGTTGGCATTTTAAATAACAAATTCGCTAAGAATGACAGTGCCGGCAAATCGCATAAACGAACTGTTAAGCATTTTTGAAACCGGCGATAATACTGCCGCCTTGTTAGTCTTTACTTTTAAAACCTGATTTTTACCTGTCTGCTTATTGGAGCAACCATAATTATTACAGATATTTGGTATACCATGCGATATATCAAAAACCTATTAACTGTAATAATGGCGTGCGGGGCAACAGTTGCCTTCGCCCAAAAAAATACCGGGCTAAATAACAGCTTGAGCAATTTGTACCAGGTGTCTGATGCAAAAAGCCGTTCAATAAGCCCCGAAAATTTTACCGGCGAAAAAGGCAAAGGCGGTATGGCATTAACAGGCACCGGCAAAGATGCCGCCAGGGAGCTGGGCCAGGGCTGGAAAGTTAGCCCCAGCGTAGTGATAAAATCAAAAACCACCTTTACTATTGCCGAGATAACCGGTCCGGGTGCTATACAGCATATATGGATGACCCCTACGGGTAACTGGCGCTATTCGATATTACGTTTTTATTGGGATGATGAAACTACTCCGTCGGTAGAGGTACCCGTGGGCGACTTTTTTTGTAACGGCTGGGGCGAATACGCACCTGTACAGTCATTAGCAGTAGCGGTAAACCCGGGCAGCGCGTTTAATTGTTACTGGCCTATGCCGTTTCGTAAAAAATGCCGCATCACCATGGAGAATTTGGATGATGAGAATATGACGCTGTACTACCAGGTTGACTATACACTGGCCCCGGTACCTAACGACGCGGCTTATTTTCATGCGCAATTCAGGCGTGTAAATCCTGTGCCTTTTAAAAAGAATTATGTTTTGGTTGATAGCATACAAGGCAAAGGGCAATACGTAGGTACTTATATGGCCTACGGGTCGAATAAAGATGGCTGGTGGGGCGAAGGCGAAATCAAATTTTTTATTGATGGCGACACCCAGTTCCCGACCATTAACGGCACAGGTACCGAGGATTATTTTTGCGGATCGTATGATTTTGATACCCGCAGAACTAACAAAAATGGAGTTGAAACGTCGGAATACACCGAATTTACCGGGCCATATACCGGCCTTGCGCAGGTTATCCGCGGCGATGGGCATTATCATAATGCGCAACGCTTTGGTTTATACCGCTGGCATATTACCGACCCTATACGTTTTGAAAACAGCCTGAAAGTAACTATACAGGACCTTGGCTGGCACCATAATGGCCGCTACATGCCTTTGCAGGATGATATTGCAACCACCGTCTTCTGGTACCAGTTGGGCGGGCAAAACAACTTTCCGAAATTACCGTCGAAGGATGAACTGGAGGTAAATTGATAATATCGAACATCGAATGCCGAATATCGAATAATGAAGTAAACTTTGGCGTTGGACATTCAGCATTCGATGTTCGATATTAACTTAACTTGATTGCTTATAAAAGGACTACTTCTTCTTCGGTACTTTCGCACCTTCTTTTCGTGCTTCGGACAGGCCTATTGCAACCGCTTGTTTTTTACTGGTAACTTTTTTGCCACTGCCGCTTTTCAGCTTGCCTTCCTTCATTTCGTGCATGGTTTTTTCAACTTTTTCGCCCGCTTTTTCTGAATACTTTGCCATAACATTTTTCTTTAGGTAGATAATGTTTTAATCACACAAATTATCTGCCAAAAACGTATGTAAATTAATTTATGCGCAATAATGCTTACCTTCAAAACATAAAAACGCAAAGCGTGTTCATTAAAACCAAATCCCACTGCGTATGCCCGTGAAAAAAATAGTTGCCCCTTTTTATGAAAAGCTTTCGTTAGTGCTTGTTGGCCTTATTGCTTTGGGCTATTTGGTTATTGAAGGAAAGGAGGTGCTGGATCCTCTTATGTTCGGCCTTTTATTTGCCATACTTTTATTGCCGGTTTCAAACTTTTTTGAAAAAAAGCTCCGTCTGCCGCGCAGTATGTCGTCATTACTATCCATACTGTTATTCGTAGGGTTTGTTTTCGGCATAGGCTACCTGGTGGGTTCGCAAATATCAAACCTGGCAAGTGACTGGCCGCAGTTAAAAAACCAGGTATCGCAATCTGTAGGCGACTTGCAGGACTGGATAACGTCGGCCTTCCACGTTAACGCAAGCAAACAGATGACCTATATTAATAATACCACTAAAAAACTAATTGCATCAGGAACAGATGTTATAGAGACAACCTTCGGCGCCATATCATCACTTATGTTGTTTTACACGTTTATAATGATATTTACGTTTTTTATCCTGTTTTACCGCAGGCTGCTGTTTAAATTTATTATATGGGTTTTTAATGAAGACAACGCCCCTATTGTACATGATATAGTTGAAAATATACAAAGCATATTAAGGCAATACATAATTGGCTTACTGCTTGAAATGGGCATAGTGGCTACCATTGCCTGTACGGCATTCTGGATAATTGGTGTAAAATACGCGGTACTACTGGGGCTAATAGTGGGATTATTTAATATTATACCTTATGTAGGCATTTTTACCGCTTTGTTTTTAAGCGGTATAATAACATTTGCCACCGGTACAATTAAGGAAACTTTATTTGTGGTAGTTAGCGTAATTGGCATACATGCTGTCGACTCGAACCTGTTGCTGCCCACCATTGTTGGTTCAAAAGTAAGGCTGAACGCGCTTATTACTTTCCTGGGTATAGTGTTTGGCGAAATGGTGTGGGGGCTATCGGGTATGTTTTTGTCAATCCCTGTTATGGCTATTATGAAGATCATATTCGACCGTATTGAAAGCCTTAAACCCTGGGGGTTTTTATTGGGCGGCGATTATGAATACAAAAAGGCTGCCGAGAAAAAGATGAAAACCGAATAGTCCCTCAGGCTACTGCCTGGTAAACTTTTATAAATACGGCTATACCGTAGGCCATTAATACCAACGTGTTTACGACCAACAGCCAGTTAAGATCGGTTGTTTTATACTTTTTGATAGTGCAGGTGATGAGTAAGCCAATAAATCCCAAAATAAGTATGGCGGGAAAGATCAGCGTCCAGGTTTGGTGTACTATAAAATTGAAATTTTGTAATTTGGCATTATCGCCCTGCAAAAATGGGACGGTTGATATAAGCAGCAGTAGTAAAAATACCCGCACAACGGCTTTGACTGCAATTTGACTGGTTTTCATTATCGGCCAAAATTAAATAAAAATATATTGTATATGTTTCGTAAGGTCATTGTGTTCATCCTTCCTGTTTTATTTGCAAGTGTAACAATCGCCCAAACTAAAAACACAACAGCATTTAAAATAGTGCCGCTTGGGGTTATGGGCGGTATTGATGAAAGCAACCTTTCGGCCTATATGGTTGCTGCGGAAGGGACAAATAATTATATATGCCTTGACGCAGGCACGCTGCATTACGGCATTGAAAGGGCCATTGCCAATAAAGTATTTTCTATACCGGCCGATGATGTACTTAAGCATTATATTAAGGGCTATTTTATTTCGCACGCACACCTTGACCACATTGCCGGGCTTATTATTAACTCGCCTGATGATACTGCTAAAAATATTTACGGGCTGGCAAGTACGCTGAAAACTATCAGAACAGATTATTTTACATGGGAAAGCTGGGCCAATTTTGCCGATGAAGGTGAAGCGCCTGCATTAAAGAAATACCATTATGAAGCGTTAACACCGGATAGTACCATCAGCATAAAAAATACCGGGCTAAAGGTGCGAGCATTCCCATTGAGCCATTCGAACTTAACAAGCACCGCGTTTTTAGTTAGCAATGGCGATGCCTATATTTTGTATTTAGGCGATACCGGCCCTGACGCTGTTGAAAGAAGCGAAAACCTGCATAAGCTTTGGATTACTATCGCACCGCTTATAAAAGGCAAAAAGTTAAAAGCCATAATGATAGAAACTTCGTTCCCCGACGAGCAGCCTGATAAAACCTTGTTCGGCCACCTTACCCCCCGCTGGCTGATAACAGAAATGAATGACCTCGGCACCCTCACCGGGAAAGGGGCGCTTACAGGCCTGAATGTCATTATTACGCATGTTAAACCCCCGCTAAATAATATTGAAAAAATAAAGCGGCAACTTAAGGCTGAAAACACGGCGGGATTAAACCTGATTTTCCCTCAACAAGGCAAGGCTATCAATTTGTAACTTTTGTAATAAATGCTACTTTTATGCTAATAAAATGCTTTTAGCAGTTATATTAGCATAACAATTATATCGGGGCCTATAACCTCCTTTTTTTCATACCTATATTTATGTACAGCAAATATGGTTGGTAGCAATATCAATAAAATATTAGTGTGTGTATCCATTGCTATGGTATGGGGGGGCATGGCCTGTGCGCAGAGGCCAGGTTTTACCCCTAAACAGCCTCAGCCTATTACCATACAGCTCCCGGTTTCGGGAAATTTAATAGATCTGCTTGGTATTGTTAAGCCCGATAATCTGAACCCTAACCCTGCTATAACCATTACACCTGCTGCATTCGGGTGTTATAACACCGGGTTACAAACAGTTAATATTAAGATAAGCGATAACACTACGCCCGTTACTTTTAACCAGCCTACCGGTATTTGTATTGATGCTGCCGGAAACGCTTATATAGCCGATGCGGGCAACCATGTGATACGAAAAATAGACCCGGCAAGCAACGTAACCACCTTTGCCGGAAGCGGCACAGTTGGCAACCTTGACGGGACAGGCACAGCCGCCAGTTTTGATACGCCCGAAGGCATTGCCATTGATGCCGCCGGTAATTTGTATGTTACCGATTCAAAATCGGGTCTGCTAAGGGTTATAAGCCCGGCAGGCGCTGTAACAACATTGGCGGGCAATGCTTATTATACCGGCAATGACGTAGGATCGGGGTTAGGTGTTAGCTTTGATAAGCCTTACGGCATAGCTGTTGACAGCCACGGCAACATGTTTATAGCCGATGCCGGGGGCAACCAGATAAGGAAAGTTACCCCCGCAGGGCTGGTTTATACCTTCGCGGGCAACAAAACGCCCGGCTTTGCAGACGGTCCCGGGAGTACCGCCCTTTTTAACGCCCCGGCGGGCATAACTATTGACGCATCAGATAACTTATACGTGGCCGATACCTACAATAACCGCATAAGGAAAATTACACCTGCCGGCTTTGTAACAACCATAGCTGGCAATAGCGTACCCGGCAGGTTTGACGCGGTGGGCACTACCGCAAATTTTGACATGCCTTATAACTTAACTATTGATAAGAATGGAAATATTTATGTGGCCGACACTCAAAACAATGATATAAGAAAAATAGATCCAAACTCTTCGGTAACCACCATTGCAGGCAACGACATGGGCGGCAACACCGATGGCTATATTTATATAAAAGGCACAACACAGCCTGTTGCTCAGTTTAATGAACCTATAGGCCTGGCAGTAATGAAAAACGGCAATTTGCTGATAGGCGATGTGAACAATAATGAAATAAGGCAATTGGTATTTTCGTCTGCCAGTACCTATACCAGTACCTTAGGCGGAAACGGGACAGCGGGCCTGGTAAACGGCAACCTGAATTACGATGCCCTGCACAGTACAACTGCTATGGTAACAGTTGATGTGAAATCGTACCTGAAAATAAAGACCGTTTTTAATAATGCCACCTTAGAACCATGTGTTAGTACCATGCCCGACTTTATTAAACTGAACAGCCCACTTAGCTACGACTATGTTTGCAACGACAATATTGCCCCTCACCAGGAACCTGCGCCAGGCACGCCTTTAACCAGCAATACCACTTATAACGTACAAATAATAGCCGAAAATGCCGAAGCTAATTATGATACCGCTACATTTAAAGTTACCACAAAAGATATAGTGCCCCTGCCTGTTGTTACCATAACCCCTTCAACCACCGGCGATGTTTGCCCGGGCAGCCCGGTAACATTTACTGCCGCCACACAGAATAGCGATGCCCCTACCTACCGATGGACGGTTAACGGGGCAAGCGCCGGTACCAATAGCTCTACTTTTACCAGTACTTTTAACGATGGCGATGCCGTGGCCTGCAATATTATTAGCGGTACGTGCTCGGCACCAGCAACCAGTGCACCGTACATTGTTCATGTTGCCCCCGCGCCTACGGTAATCTTTGATAAAAACATTATTATAAAATATGGCAAAAGTATTGAACTCGACCCGGTAACCACCGGCGATATTGTAAGCTACCAATGGAGCCCGACCGATGGCCTGAGCAGCAGCACTGTTGCCAACCCGGTTTTAACGGCGGAAAAAACAGGCAACTATAAATTAACGGTAACATCGGCTACGGGGTGTGAAGGCTCAGGAACTGTGAACGTGCAGGTTATAGGGGATGTGGAAGTGCCTAATGCTTTTACACCTAACAGCGATGGTGTAAATGATCTTTGGGAAATACCGGGGTTAATTTTATACCCCAACTGCGTGGTTTCGGTATATAACAGATACGGAACGCGGGTGTATTATTCTACCGGCTATGCCAAGCCCTGGAACGGCACTTACAAAAACCATTCGTTGCCAACCGGCACCTATTATTATATTATCGACTTGAAAATTAATAAGCCCAAAGTAGCGGGGCCGGTAACCATTTTAAAATAAACGAGCTAAATATTTGCAAATCCAAATCTGATTTGGCAACTATATACATACATACCGACTTAATCAATATCCACCTAAATTTTTTTAAACATGAGCTCAGCTGTTAAAGACTTATCGTACCCAAGATAACAAGCAAAATTATTAATAGAATATTACAGCAAATGATGGAATAAGACATTTAGTTGTAACTAATAATATTTACCCCCGTAATAAGTACGTATGAGGGGATTTCTGACTATTCCGCATACTATGCACGTAACAGGTTGCAGCCAATGCGGCGCGCGCCCTGTCATAGCCTTAGTAAAAGTGGCCGAATACACTGTAAAGTGCCCCATTAGCGACGATCACTACCATACCGAGCCGGGCCTTATTGATTTGGATGACTGGAACAGGCACAATGCCCCCCATACCTTGGGCGACCATTACCTAAGTTTAGCCATCGCTATATAACCCTTAAAAATCTATAGGTACTAAATGAACAAACTAAAGCGGCTGATAGGATATGATGACCCGAACCTTACTTTAGAAAATAAACTCTTTAACGCCGTTGTGCTTATCATCGGCGTTTATGCTTTATTATCGTTAGTTAGCAATATCATATTAGGGTTTGATATTTATTTAGATATTTCGAGTATTACTGTATTTGGATTAGCTGTATTTGCTTATTACAGGTGCCGGTATGTTGGCTATGAAGAGAACCTTGTGCTGGTATATATCGGCCTATGTTTGTGCTTGTTTATCCCCGGCTGGTTTTATAATGGCGGCGTAATGGGTTCCACCCCGCAGGAAGGTGTGTTGTTAGTGGCGCTTATTACCATTATCATCAGGCGCAAATACCATCCTGTACTTGTTGGCGTATTGATAGCGGTATTTATAGGCTGTTTTTTTGTTGAAAAGCAATTCCCTTACCTGGTTACCCTGCCCGGCAAAAGTGATTCGACCAGGAACGACATTATCATCAGCTCTGTAATGGACATTTTTGTTATCGGCCTGCTGATAAGCGTATTGAAGAAAAACCATGAAACTGATAAAGCATTGCTATTGAAACAGCAGGACGAGCTTCAATCATCGCAAACAGCACTCTCACACGCTAAAGACCAGGCCGAGGCCGCGACTTTTGCCAAATCGAACTTTTTGGCTAACATGAGCCATGAGATACGTACGCCGCTGAACGGTATTATAGGCACAAGTCAGTTATTAGCGAAGTCTGATCTTTCGGCTGAGCAACAGGAATTGCTGCAAACCTTACAATCAAGTAGTCATCTGCTTATAAATATTATCAGCGATATACTTGATCTTTCAAAAATTGAGGCTGATAAACTAATCCTCACCCCTACCGTATTTAATATACACGACTGTATAAAAACGGTAATGGAAATATGCCAGCCCGGTGTTGAAAATGCTAAAAAAGCCATAACGCTTAGTTGCACGAAAGATAATATGCTGGTAGGTTATGTGAGGGCAGATGAGAGCCGTTTACAGCAAATTTTAATAAACCTTATTGGCAACGCCATTAAATTTACCGATGAAGGCTTTGTTGATTTAAAGGTTGAAGTAGCCGAAACACAAAACAATATACAGAAAGTGATATTCCATGTAAGCGATAGCGGCATTGGCATTAGCGAAGAAGCACTGGCGCAATTATTTAAGCCATTTACACAGGTAAACACAACCGCGTTAAGAAAATATGGCGGCACGGGCCTGGGCCTTTCCATCTGCAAAAAATTAGTGGAACTGATGGGAGGCAAAATATGGGTAAAAAGTAAGGAGTTGAATGGTTCGGTTTTTAGCTTTAGCCTGCCATTACCCGTTGCTGAAGCTGCATTAGATAACGCTATGTTTATTAATAATACTAAACAGGCATATACGCACAAACCGTTGCGCATTTTACTGGCCGAAGATAACCGAATGAACCAGTTGGTTGCCGGCAGGATATTTGAAAAAATAGGTTATAATATTGATATGGCCGATAATGGCGCCCTGGCCATTGAGAAAATGCAGCAAAACGATTACGACCTGATATTTATGGACATACAGATGCCCGAAATGGACGGCCTTGATGCAACACGACGCATAATTGACCTGTATGGCGATAGCGCTCCGCCCATAATTGCCATGACGGCCAATGTGCTAAGCGAGAACGAGGCTGAATGTAAACAGGCTGGCATGAAAGATTTTTTAAGTAAGCCCTTTACTATCGAACGCCTGGAGGCCATTATACACAGGTGGAGCTAACAGGCCTTTTAATGTTAAACACTGAATATTTAAATGTTGAATGATGAAGTGGGCGGTACATTTAATAAAAATTACATTAGTTACAAAACGTATCTTTACTAAAACTGTTAATAGCTGCAGGAGGATACCCAGATGGCAAATTTTAAAGAAATTATAAACTCGGAAAAACCGGTATTGATAGATTTTTCGGCAGAATGGTGCGGCCCCTGCAAAATGATGCCGCCGATATTGAAGCAATTGAAAGACAATATGGGCGATAAGGTGACGATATTGAAAATTGACGTTGATAAAAACCCGAGTGCCGCCAGTGCCTACCACGTGCAAAGCGTACCCACCCTTATAGTTTTTAAGAATGGAGAAACCAAATGGCGGCAAAGTGGCGTAGTGCAAGCGGGGCAGTTGCAGCAGGTGATTGAGCAATTTGTGTAGACCTCACCCTGCCCTCTCCCAAAGGAGAGGGTTCTGATTAGCTTCCTTACATTTTAGCCTCGTTCTTCATTAACATTTATTTTTTTGCCAATGCCACTATCTCATCAAAGGGCCCTAATTGGTGCTGCCGTTCAGTAAACTTGTCGGCATACGGGCCGATAGGATAATCAATGGGTTTCTTTTTTATATCGGGCCAATCCCCGGAGAAAAGTTTGTGCGGGCGGGGCTGTCTCTCTATATAGGCAGCTACATCCCAGGCCTGCTGACTGGTCAAAGCCGGATTTTTATAAGTGGTGCCGTAAGGCATATTGTTTTTGATGAAACCGGCCAGTTTACCGAGCCTGTACATCCCCGCGCTTACATTGTAACTGTTTGGTCCCCAAAGCGGCGGATATGTGTATGACCTGCCATCGGCAGCGGGTAGGCCCAGCCCATTTTTGCCATGGCAAACCGCGCATTTAGCACTAAAAATTACTCCACCTTTTATAGGGTCGGCGGCGCGGGTTAAGTAGGCCAGCTTTTCAATGCCTGCACCTTTTGGGGCCGAAGCTTTGGTTACACCGGCGCCTACCCATTTTATATAGGCAATCATGGCTTCTACCTCCTTGCTTGTGCTGTCTAAAGCTGTGCCGTTCAAACTACGTTGCATACAACTATTTATGCGGTCGGCAATAGTTTCAACCCTGCCGGTACGGGGGCTGAATTGCGGGTAATTAATATTAGCAACCGCAAAAGAATTACCGTATAATTCTTCACCTGCCTGCATATGGCAGCTTTGGCAATCAATACCATTGCTAACGTGCGCCACGGTGCCATTTGGGCCTAAATAATTTGCGGTATGTATGATGAGTTGCCTGCCGTACTCGATCTGTGTCCCGTTGACAATGAGTGGGATAGCCGCACTATCCGGAGCCTGCCAATCATCTGTTATGACCTTATCCGCAGGCGGTTTTGGTGTGATAAGAACATCAACCACTAAAAGAAATACCAATAACAGGCCCAAAAGGCGCGGGAACCATGGGGAGTTGAGGAGTTTCATGATGACAGGCATTGATCGATGATACAAGGTAAAAAAAATTAGTTTCCCAATCCGCTGAACATGACGTTTATTTTGCGCGCGCCGTTTACTCACCTCCCCGAAGTTTCGGAACTGCGATTGTCTTCTCTCTCTTCGTCTGTTGCGGAAAGAGGCGGGAAAACAGTTGGTTGTTATTGGGTAAAAACCAGCCTATTTACTAATCATGTTTTAAAAAATTCTCAAATTCATAACTTTTAATAAATTTGTTTATCATTTACCTCTTGGAATAACTGACCATGTTAAAATCATTCATTTTCTGCGCGTTTTCGTGCCTTGTACTTTTGCAGGCCGACGCTCAAACACTCACCATGCCCGCAGGCATACAACAAGCCTATACTAATGGTACACGCTCGTTAAGCGGCAAGCCCGGAAAAAAATACTGGGAAAATCACGGGCACTACCATATCGCTTTAACTGTGATGCCGCCAAGCAACATTATTAAAGGCGTTGAGCAGATCACCTATTTTAATAATAGCCCCGATGTATTGAAAAGCCTGAACATGAAGCTCATAGTAAATGTTCACCGAGTTGCGGGACGCAGGCAGGCAGCAGACACCTCTGCCGGTATTAAGGTTGATGAGCTAATGATAAACGGCACCAAAACAGTTTGGGACAACCAGGCAGATACCACCACCAATCAAATGGTAAACTTACCTGCGCCACTAATGCCGCATGATTCGGTTAAGCTTAATATTACCTGGCATTATGCGCTATCAAAAAGGCCCGGTCGCGACGGGGTAATTGACCCCACCAGTTTTTATATCGCCTATTTTTATCCGCGGGTATCGGTATATGATGATTATAAAGGATGGGACACTCAGCCGCATACAGGTTCTTTAGAGTTTTATAACGATTTTAATAATTATACGCTGGATGTAACCGTGCCTAAAAACTTTATAGTATGGGCAACGGGCACTTTGTTAAACCCATCAGAAGTGCTGCAACCTGAATATGCAAAAAGATTGGAGCGATCCATGGCAAGCGACTCCACCATACACATCGCGACAGCGCAGGAGCTTGCTGCACAAAATATCACCCAACAAAATGCCACCAATACCTGGAAATGGGCCGCTACCAATGTATCAGATGTGGCGATAGGCATAAGCGACCATTATGACTGGGATGCCGCGAGTGTTGTAGTTGATAATAAAACCCAACGCCGCACCAGTATGCAGGCCGCTTTCCCCGACACATCAGAGGATTTTCATCATTCGGTGCAATTTGGCAGGTATTCGCTAGCGTGGTATTCAAATAACTGGCCGGGGGTTCCTTACCCGTATTCAAAATCAAACGCTTTCCAGGGCTTTGCCGATATGGAATACCCCATGATGATGAATGACAGCCATACCGCTAATCTAACTTTTGCCGAATTGGTGCAGGACCATGAGCAGGCGCATACCTATTTCCCGTTTTACATGGGCACAAATGAAAGCTATTATGCTTTTATGGATGAGGGTTGGGCCACTACGTTTGAATATTTGATAGGCATTTCGGAAAAAGGGCAGAAAGCTGCCGATGACTTTTACAAGCCGTTCCGCGTTACCCGATGGATACGCGGCAAGCACGATAAAGAAAACCCCATTATAACGCCCAGCCCTGATGTTACTTTTGGGGCCGGTAATAATGCTTACGGCAAACCGAGTTTAAGTTACCTGGCTTTGAAAGACTTGCTTGGCGACAAACTATTTAAAAAAGCTTTACATAATTATATGAGCAACTGGAACGGGAAGCACCCTATTCCATGGGACTATTTCAATTCAATGAACAGCGGATCAGGTAAGAACCTGAACTGGTTCTTTTATAACTGGTTCTTCACCCCGTATTACATTGACCTTGATTTAGTTAAGAGCGAAAAAACCAATAGCGGGTATACCCTATCCATTAAAAACATTGGTGGTTTTGCCGTACCGTTTGATGTGGTGGCTACTTATGATGACGGCACGACCGAAAGCTTTCATCAAACACCGATAGTTTGGGAGCGTGATCAAAAGCAGGTAACGGTAAATATAAAAACCACTAAAGCTGTAAAATCCATAAAGCTGGATGGCGGCATATTTATGGACGCGAATGAAAAGGATAATACGTGGGTGGCGGGGGCGCTATAACGCACCTATTTACTCACACGACATCGCTACGCTCGCCGCCCTCTTCACCTTCGGTGGAAAGAGGGCTTGTGAATACTATCGGTATCCCATGGCCTGCAGATCAAAAAGTTCGGCGTAGCGGCCGCCTTTGATGAGGAGTTCTTCGTGGCTGCCTATTTCTATTAATTCTCCTTTTTCGAGGACCAATATCCTATCGGCCATACGCACGGTGCTGAAGCGGTGCGAGATGAGTACGGCGGATTTGCCTTTGGTCAGTTCGGCAAAGCGCTGGAACACATCATACTCGGCACGGGCGTCGAGGGCCGAAGTGGGCTCATCAAGGATTAGCAGCTGCGCATCGCGCATGTAGGCACGGGCAAGGGCCACTTTTTGCCATTCGCCACCTGATAGTTCTACGCCATCGGCAAAGCGTTTGCCGAGCTGCTGGTCGTAAGCGCCGGGAAGGCGGGCGGCCAGCTTGTCAGCCAGGCTTTGGCGGGCGGAGTTTTCTATTAACGGGCGGTTTTCTTTTTGGGCGATGTTGCCTACGGCGATATTTTGCGCGAAGGTCATTTGGTAACGCAAATAATCCTGGAAGATGATGCCCACGTTGAGGCGAACATCGGCAAGATCATAGTCGCGCAAGTCGTGGCCATCAAGCAATATGCGGCCTTCAGTTGGGTCATATAAACGGGCAAGCAGCTTTACCAGGGTAGTTTTGCCTGCGCCGTTCTCGCCTACCAGCGCCAGCTTTTCGCCAGGTTGCAGAGTGAAATTCAGGTGCCGGTTTGCCCAGCGTTCTGAATTAATGTATTTAAAGCCCACATCCTCAAAAGTAAAACCCTCTTGTATAGTTTTGGGGAATGGCAGTGGTTTATCCGCTAATTTTATTTTTGGTTTGATGTCGAAGAATTCAAAAAAATCCCGCAAATAAATGGCTCCTTGCGATACGGCGGTAAAACGGGTCAATATGCCTTCCAGCAAACTCCGTAACTGGCGAAATGATCCCGCAAGGAACGCCAGCTCGCCTATGCTCACGGTTCCTTCGACTGCTTTGATGATAATGTAAACATAAGCCGCGTAATAGCCTATGCTGCCCAACATAGCGAAGAACGTACCCCATAATGAACGTTGTATGGATAGACGGCGGTTATCCCAATAAAATTTGTTCGACAGTTGCTTAAAGCGGTCGATGATAAACCCAGAAAGGTCAAAAATCTTCACTTCTTTGGCGGTTTCATCGCTGGCACCCAGGTATCGCACATAATCCAGTTCACGGCGCTCGGGCGTTTGTCCCCTGGTAAGGGCATAGCTTTGATCGTTAAAGTGCGATTCGCCCAAAAAAGCGGGAATTATCGCGATCAATAACAAAACGATGAGCCATGGATTAAAGGCCATCAACCCTACAGCTAAAAAACCCATGGTGATTAAGTCTTGCACCTGGCCCATTACCTGCGACAGTAATATGGTACGGCCCACGGTTTGCTGACGGGCGCGTTCCAGTTTATCATAGAAAACCGCGTCCTCAAATTGGTCAAGGTCGAGCGTGGCGGCGTGCTCCATTATCCTTACTGAAGTATGGTTGCTGAACAGGTCGCCAAGCAGGCTATCCATCAAAGTAATGGCGCGGCTGAGCATATCAGAAATAATAGCCAAGGCAAATTCGGTGGCAACCAGTTGCCATAAATAATGTGTACCGATGGCGTGGTTACGGGTAATGGCAATAACCTGATCGATGATGAGTTTGCCAATGTATAATAATCCCAGCGGCGTTGCCGAGCGTGTTATACGCAGGATGGAACTCACCACCGTCATCCATGGGCTGGTTTGCCAAACCAGTTTAAAAAACGCAGGCAGATTGCGCAAGGCGTCGATACGTTCTTTAAAAGTTAATGGTTCGGGGCGTGTGTTTTTGGGTGGCCGTGCAGTATTCAATAGGGTCGCTTTCTTTTATTTATAGTAAAATTAACGAAAATCGACCGCCTGTCCCCTACGCTCCTGCTTTTTGTGAAACCAGTGTGACATAGCAACAAAAAAGGGATACCGTTTGGCATCCCTTTCTAAATTCATTTATAATGGCTTAAATCTTATGAACTGATTTAGTCACCGGAGCAACCATTGAGCGTTCATGTATCTCGCGCTGTAAGCGTGGATTATGATTCAGATCATGATGAATATGCGGAGCGATAACCAATGAAACTATCGACATTAATTTGATCAATATATTCATTGACGGGCCCGAGGTATCTTTAAACGGATCGCCCACAGTATCACCTGTTACTGATGCCTTGTGCGGTTCCGATTTTTTGTAATACATCTCGCCGTTGATCTCCACGCCTTTTTCGAATGATTTTTTGGCATTATCCCATGCACCACCGGCGTTGCTCTGGAATATACCCATCAACACACCCGATACGGTTACACCGGCCAGCAAACCACCTAATACTTCGGGGCCAAATACAAAACCTACAATTATAGGGGTGATCAAAGCTATAAGCCCGGGCGCTACCATCTCGCGTATAGATGCTTTGGTTGATATGGCCACGCATTTTTCGTATTCAGGTTTTGCTTTGTATTCCATTATACCCGGTATCTCGCGGAACTGGCGCCTAACTTCCTCCACCATAGCCATAGCTGCACGGCCCACTGCCGAGATAGCCAAAGCTGAGAAGATGAAAGGGATCATACCGCCTACAAATAGTCCGGCTAAAACATCAGCCTTATAAATATCGATATGCTCAATACCTGCAACACCTACGAAAGCCGCAAACAAAGCCAGTGAAGTTAATGCTGCTGATGCGATAGCAAAACCTTTACCTGTTGCAGCGGTAGTATTACCTACGGCATCCAAATTATCCGTACGGTGACGAACTTCTTCGGGCAGGCGGCTCATTTCAGCAATACCCCCGGCGTTATCGGCAATCGGGCCGAACGCATCAATTGATAACTGCATGGCGGTGGTCGACATCATACCCGCCGCCGCGATAGCAACGCCATATAAACCTGCACAATGATATGAGCCATATATACCGGCTGCTAAAACTAAAATAGGCAACACTGTTGATTCCATACCTACTGCTAAACCTGCAATGATATTAGTTGCATGCCCTGTTGACGATTGGCGAATGATGCCCAGTACCGGGCGTTTACCCATAGCCGTATAATATTCAGTGATCATCGACATTAAAGTACCCACCACTAAACCAACTACTATCGCGCCAAAAACACCCCCTTTGGTAAATTCTATCGAACCTTCTTTCAATACACCGCCTACCATATCGCGGCTCATGAAGAAGTTACCATCAGGTAACATCCAGTTCACTAAAAAGTAAGTGGCTATCGCTGTTAAAACTATCGATGCCCAATTACCTATGTTCAATGCGGTTTGTACGCTTGAATGTTCATCTTTTATTTTAACAAACGCTGCACCTACTATCGAGAATATCAGGCCTAAACCTGCTATAACCATCGGTAACAATACCGGAGCTATGCCGCCAAAATTATCATGCGATACGATCTCACGACCCAATACCATAGTAGCCAGCATGGTAGCAACGTACGAACCGAATAAATCGGCGCCCATACCTGCTACGTCGCCTACGTTATCGCCCACGTTATCTGCAATGGTAGCGGGGTTACGCACGTCATCCTCAGGGATGCCCGCTTCAACTTTACCAACAAGGTCGGCGCCTACGTCGGCAGCCTTGGTATATATACCACCGCCAACACGTGCAAATAAAGCTATGGATTCAGCACCCAGCGAAAATCCGGCCAAAACGTCGAGCGCCCTGGCCATATCCGGGCCATTAACATCGCCCTGAAGGTTAGTAACAAAATGAGTATAAAATACGATAAATAACGAGCCTAAACCTATGATAGCCAAACCGGCAACGCCCAAGCCCATAACCGTACCACCCGTGAATGATACTTTTAAAGCTTTAGCTAAACTTGTACGTGCAGCCTGTGTGGTACGCACGTTTGCTTTGGTAGCAATGCGCATACCTAAAAATCCGGCAAAGGCCGATAAAAAGGCACCGATAAGGAACGAGCCTGCTATTATCGGACTGGAAGTACTAACGGTAGTGCCTGAATAAGCCAGCAGTAAACCCGCTATGACCACGAAGTAGCCAAGTATTTTCCATTCAGCACGTAAAAAGGCCATAGCGCCATCGGCAATATAACCGGCCAGTTTTGCCATATCCCCGTCGCCAGCATCCTGTTTAGTAACCCAGGCCGATTTAATGGCCATTACCAAAATACCGATAAGCCCTAAAACGGGTATACAGTAAATTAAGTTATTGTATAAGAAATCCATATTTAAAAATTAGTTAAAAAAAAATCGTTAATAGTTTATAATGCCCATTAAAATGGGAGTGCAAAATAGCAAATTAATTTATTTACAATAGCCTGTCAATTATAAAGTTTTTTGAATAGTTTAGAGTTTTTAACCCAACCCTCAATGAGTAAAAATCCTGATCAGCCCAAATTAAAGCATTCCTTAGGTTTATTAGATGGTACAATGATAGTATCCGGGTCGATGATAGGCTCAGGTATATTTATTGTAAGTGCCGACATTATACGTAATGTAGGCTCATCAGGCTGGCTGATCATTGTTTGGGCGCTTACCGGTTTCATGACCCTAACTGCAGCCCTTAGTTACGGTGAATTAAGCGGCATGTTCCCAAAGGCAGGCGGCCAATATGTATATTTAAAAGAGGCCTACAACAAGTTCGTGGCCTTTTTGTACGGCTGGAGCTTTTTTGCCGTGATACAAACCGGGACCATAGCCGCAGTTGGTGTGGCATTCGCGAAATTCACCGCCTACCTTATCCCTGCTGTAAACGACGATAACATACTTTTGAATTTAGGCTGGCTTAAAATAAACGCGGCGCAGGTATTGAGTATTGTGCTAATTGTTTTCCTTACTTTTATTAATACCCGCGGCGTAAAAAGCGGGAAAATCATCCAAAACACCTTTACTATAACTAAGCTTGCCAGTTTGTTCGGGCTCATCATATTCGGGTTTATTATGTTTAAGGGCGATATATGGCACGCGAACTGGGCAGATGCCTGGCACCTGCAAAAATTAAGCGCTGACGGTAATACCTTTTCACAATATACCATGGGCGCGGCATTGGGGGCTATCGCGGCAGCAATGGTGGGGTCCATCTTCAGCAGCGACGCCTGGAACAACGTAACTTTTATAGCAGGCGAAATGCGCAACCCCAAACGTGATATTGGCTTAAGTTTATTTTTCGGTACATTGATAGTGACCGTCATTTATATATCCATGAACCTGGTTTATACATCTGTACTGCCCATACACGATATTGCCACCGCTGCTAAGGACAGAGTTGCCGTATCTGCCTCACAGGTGATTTTCGGCAACGTAGGCACTTTAGTTATCGCTTTGATGATCATGGTATCGACATTTGGTTGTAATAATGGATTGATACTATCAGGAGCACGTGTTTATTATACAATGGCTAAGGACGGCTTATTTTTTAAGAAAACGGGAGAACTAAACGAAGCTTCGGTGCCAGAATTTGGTTTATGGATACAGTGCCTTGTAGCATCCATACTTTGTTTAAGTGGCCATTACGGCGATCTGCTGGATATGATATCATTTGTAGTGGTCATATTCTATATCCTTACTATTGTAGGCATTTACATCCTTAGGAAAAGAATGCCTGATGCCGAGCGGCCTTATAAAGCTTTTGGTTACCCTATACTACCCGCAATTTATATTATAATGGGATTGGCATTTTGCACGTTATTGATACTATATAAAGGCCAATATGCCTGGGGTGGATTAGTAATTGTATTAATTGGTATCCCGATATATTATATAACACAATATAATGCGAACAAAAAGGCTACTAACGCTTAGTTTATTATTTATAGCGGGGTATTGCTCCGCCCAAACACTTCAGCAAAAATTAACTAAGGCATTTGAAAAGCTACAGCTCGACAGCCAATGCCGCTATGCTTCCATTTCATTAACGGTACTGGACGTAAATACCGGGCGGGAAATATTCTCGGCTAATCCCAACATGGGCCTGGCAACAGCATCAACCTTAAAAACCATCACCACTATTACCGCTTTTAATGTTTTGGGGAAGGATTTTAAATATCAAACCCACATTGGCTACAGCGGAACAATAACAAATGGCACACTTAATGGCGATATCATCATCAAAGGCTCCGGCGACCCCACCTTCGGCAGCCCGCGCTATGAAAGCAGCCGCGAGGAACATGTGTTAACTTTAATGGTTGATGCCTTGCGCAAAGCCGGTATCAAAAAAATAAACGGGCGCATTATTGGCGATGATTCCATTTTCGGTACGCAAAGCATACCAGACGGCTGGATATATGAGGATGTGGGTAATTACTATGGTGCAGGCACATCCGGACTTTGCTGGCGCGAGAATGAATACAATATCCACTTCCGCACCGGAGAAAACGGCACACCGTTGGAGATTACCCGCCAGTCGCCCCTCATGCCTTACCTTAAATTTGTAAATGAGGCCATCAACGCCCCGGCACATACCGGCGACAATACCTACGCTTATTTACCCGAAAACACAAACGTGGTTTATCTCCGCGGTACCTACGCTGCCGACCAAACCAAAAAATATGTGTCCGCCGCTTTGCCTGACCCTGCTTTTGATGCCGCTTTCCGCCTCAATGATACCTTGAACGGCCTCGGCATAACGTCTACCGGTGGCCCGGCTTCAATTACCACATTAACGGCCAAAGGACAGGCCACGCCAACAATTACTTCTGACCTGCTCACCATTTCCTCACCGGAATTAAGCAAGATCATTTATTGGACCAACCAAAAAAGCATCAATCTATATGCCGAGCAATTACTTAAAACCATTGCCTGGAAATCAGGCAAACCTGTATCAACTATAAACGGCGTAACTGTTTTACAGGACTTTTGGAAACAACAAGGAATCGACCCAAATTCATTAAATATATTCGATGGCTCAGGCCTGTCCCCCGCCGACCGTGTCACTACCCGTACCTTGGCTACCATATTGCTATCAGCTACCAAACAACTCTGGTACCACGATTTTTATGAAAGCCTGCCCGTTTATAACAATATGCACATGAAAAGCGGCAGTATCATCAACGTGCTCAACTACGCCGGCTACCAAACCCACAACGGGCAGCAGCTATGCTTCTCTATCATGGTGAATAATTATAATGGCCCGGGGAAGGATATAAAGGAAAAGATATTTAAGGTTTTGGATGAGTTGAAATAGCAAATATGAATACAAGCAGCGGGGCTAATAAGTCAAAAAAGATAGGATTAGCACTTTCGGGCGGCGGAATAAGGGGCGTTGCTCATTTAGGCGTGATGCAGGCGCTTATCGATAACAACATAAAGTTTTCGCACATTTCCGGCACCAGCGCGGGGGTCATAGCCGCAGCATTTTTTGCAGCGGGCTATGCGCCAAAAGAAATATTGCAAGGGATTAAAGATGCCCGGCTGCTTAAATTACTTCGCCCGGCCTTTGGCAGCACTGGCTTGGTATCCATCATGAATGTGAGCTCAGTTATCAGGAACTACATTCCGCACAACTCCTTTCAAAAGCTTAATACACGGGTTACCATAGCTGCTGTTGATCTGGGCGAAAGCAAATTAGTTTATTTTACCGAAGGCGAACTGGATATTGCCATTTTAGCCTCTTGCTGCCTGCCAGGCGTTTTCAAGCCCATTTTTATCGATGGCCATATGTATGTTGATGGCGGCATTCTGAACAACTTCCCCGTTGATCCGCTCGTAGGTAATTGTGATTTTATTATCGGTTCATGCTGCAACCACCTGCCGGTTGTTACCGAGATCAAGTCGTTCGCTAACATGATCGACCGCGCAGCCATGATCGCTATAAATGCCGGACTTAACGCTCATAAATTGCTATGCGACGTAGTTATCGAACCCCACAATTTAGGGCGTTACGGCATATTCGACACGGATGCGGCCGATGAAATTTATATGATAGGATACGAAGAAGGACTGAAAACCATCAGAGGAAACGAGAAAATGAAGGAGATAATGGGTACGTAATACCTGAATGCTCTGCGCACTCGCTCGGCTCCAGCCGAGTGAGCAATATCACGCGGCATCTTGCCGCATAGGCCGGAAGCTTTATCATAATCATCACTCGGCACAAACCGAGCGATTGCGAGAGAGTAGATGTTTACATAATTAAAGGTTTAATTATGAACACTTGAACTGGCGGAAAGTGCATTTTTTACCAGTAATTTGCTATTATTACAGTATAAAATCCATTTCGATATATACTTTATTAACCTTATCATATGATCAAAGATATAGCATCTAACTCATTGAAGTCCTCCATTTTGCTATTTATTTCTGTCGGATTAGGATTAATACCCTACTTATTAAATTTTTCAACTATATCTTTGTCCGCAGATGGTTTCTTTCTGATTTTTGATGGTTTATTTCCGATTATAGTAGTATTTATTATAGCCCTATTGATCCTAAAAGGTTATAAATGGGTTAAATGGTTATACCTGGCTTGGCTTATCATAAATATGCCAGGATTGATTTGGGTACTACCTTTTATTTTAACAGTGAATACAATAAGTGGTTGCATCGAGATTGCAGAGATAATTTTACAAATAGCTGCACTTATTTTGCTATTTATTTCAGCAAAAAATCAGGTTAGTTCAGATTTATAATTAATGACTAATCAAATAATCTCTACCCTAACACCGGCTGCACATTCGTGATATTATAAATATCCACCAGCAAATCGTCGCTCGGATTAACTTTTACTGCTTTGGAGAAAGCTTCCAGCGAGATGTTCTCTTCCCTGTCCTTCACCAAAAACTTCAGGGTACAGTTTTTCATCGGGTGCTTTTGGCAGTTATCGTCAACCACCTGTTGTATGTTATTGAGCAAACCTTCGTTCAAGCTATTCAGGTCGATGTAAACGGTTAGCGACTTCGTCAGCTTATCGCGCATTTCTGAAAGTAGCCCCATGGTCATTATACGCAGGTCCCAGTTATCCTTCTGCCTGAATTTTTCCTCGATATTTCCTTTAATATGCAGAAAATAGCCGTCCATCATCAGGTTGCGGAATTTCACATAATCCTCGCCAAACAGCGCGAACTCATACGATTCCTTATAATCTTCCAACACAAAAGTCCCGAAAGGCTTGCCGGTTTTGGTCATTTTGTGCTGCACGCCAGATACCAACCCGCCAATACGTATTTCGCCTCGCTTGCGGAATTCGGCAAAAGCGCTCATGATCTCGTCGCCGCCTTCGCCGCTGCGTGCTTTTTGCATATTTTTCAGGTCGCCAATGTCGCTGTTGCAATACTTCTCCAGTTCCAGCTTGTAATTATCCAGCGGGTGCCCGGTAAGGTAAATGCCAATTACGTCCTTCTCGTATTTTAATTTTTCTATCAGTGGCCACTCATCAGCTTCGGGCATGCTTGGCTCAGGGATATAGGATGCCACCGAACCACCAAACAACGACGACTGGTTGCTGCTTTGTGTATTCTGGTAATCGTTCGCATATTTTATCAGGCGTTCAACACCGGTTAAAATACCATTCTCGGTTTTGGCAAAGAATTGCGAACGGTTCAATCCCATGGCATCAAAAGCACCTCCATAAACCAGGTTTTCGTACGATTTCCGGTTCACGCTACGCGTATTCGAACGTTGCGCAAAATCATAAATACTTTTAAACGGCCCGCGTTCATTACGTTCCTCAATTATACTTTCAACTGCCTTATCACCTACACCTTTAACGCCTGTAAGCCCAAAACGTATCTCGCCCTTATTATTCACCGCAAATGCCATGTCGCTTTCATTAATATCCGGGCCTAACACCGGCACACCCATACGGCGGCATTCGTCCATAAAAAAGGTGATCTTCTCAATATTGTTCTGGTTGTTCAATACCGCGGCCATATATTCTGCCGGATAATGTGCTTTTAAATAGGCCGTTTGGTAGGCTACAAAAGCGTAACAGGTAGAATGCGATTTATTGAACGCGTACTGCGCGAAAGCCTTCCAATCCGTCCATATTTTGGTCAGTTTATCTTTAGGGTGACCTTTGGCAATGGCGCCTTCCATAAACTGCGCCTCCATTTTGTTCAGCACCTCTATCTGCTTTTTCCCCATCGCCTTACGCAAAACGTCGGCATCGCCCTTGCTAAAGCCCGCCAGCTTTTGCGATAAAAGCATCACCTGTTCCTGGTACACGGTAATACCGTAGGTTTCGCCCAGGTATTCTTCCATATCCGGCACGTCGAAAGTTATCGCTTCACGGCCATGCTTCCTGCTGATGAAGTTGGGTATATATTCTATCGGCCCCGGGCGGTACAGCGCGTTCATGGCTATCAAATCCTCAAACTTATCCGGTTTTAGTTCTCGCAGGTACATTTGCATACCGTCGCTTTCAAACTGGAATGTACCGTTGGTATCTCCGCGCTGGTAAAGCTCAAAGGTCTCCTTATCGTCAAGCGGGATGTAATCTATGTCTATCTCAACACCATGATTTTGCTTGATCATGCGCAGCGCGTCCTTAATAATGGTAAGGGTTTTCAAACCCAAAAAGTCCATCTTAATTACGCCTGCATCTTCAATAACCCGACCATCATACTGGGTAACCAGCAGATCAGAATCTTTTGCTGTCGCGACGGGGACTATATCCGTCAAATCATACGGCGCGATGATGATACCCGCCGCGTGTACACCTGTGTTTCTTATTGACCCTTCCAGTTTTTCAGCCTCACGCAAAACCGTACCGCGCAAATCTTTGGCTTCATAAATGGCTTTTAGGTCGGGCACCTGGTCAATAGCATCGCGCAAAGTAATGCCCAACGTTTCAGGCACCAGTTTCTTCATTAAAGTCACTTCCGAAAGCGGCATATCCAGCACGCGGCCAACGTCCTGTATACTGGTACGGGCAGCCATGGAACCATAAGTAATAATCTGTGCTACCTGGTTCTTACCGTACTTATCAACCACATAATCAATTACGCGCTGGCGGCCTGCGTCGTCAAAATCCGTATCAATATCGGGCATCGACTTACGGTCGGGGTTCAAAAACCTTTCGAACAGCAGGTTGTACTTCATCGGGTCGATATTGGTGATACCCGTACAATACGCCACCACCGAACCCGCGGCCGAACCACGCCCCGGCCCTATGAACACGCCCATATCGCGCCCCGCCTTAATAAAGTCAGATACGATCAAAAAGTACCCCGCAAAACCCATCGTGCGGATGGTAAACAGCTCAAAGTTGATGCGTTCCTCAACTTCGGGGCTGATGTCCTTATATCTTTCCTTAGCGCCTAAAAAGGTCAGGTGCTTTAGGTATTCCCATTGGTTCAGCGTATCGGCCTCGGGTGTAGTATCGCTGTGTATCTTAAATTCCTGCGGTATAACGAAATTGGGTAGCAAAATATCCCGCTTCAACTTCAATACATCAACCTTATCGACGATCTCGTTGGTGTTATCCAGCGATTCCGGAATATCAGCGAACAGCTTGCCCATTTCGGCCTGCGTTTTAAAATAAAACTGGTCGTTAGGGAAACCGAACCTGTAGCCCTTGCCGCCTTCCTCATCGGTAGCTATCGGTGTGCTTTGCATGTCGCCGGTGTTTACACACAGCAAAATATCATGCGCGTTGCTATCCTGCTGATCCACATAATGCGAATCATTGGAACAGATCACCTTTACATTATATTTTTTAGCGTATTTAAGCAGCGCGTTGTTTACGGTAAGCTGCTCAGGTATATCGTGGCGTTGTACTTCAATATAATAATCCTCACCAAACAGGTCGAGCCACCATTTAAATTCCTTTTCGGCTTCTTCCTCGCCGTTCTTCAATATTTCCTGTGGAACCGAAGCACCAATACAGCAAGTGGTTGCTATCAGTCCTTTATGATATTTTAAAATAAGCTCCTTATCAATACGCGGCCATTTGCTGTACAAACCTTCCATGTATCCAAGCGAGCACAATTTCACAAGGTTTTTATAACCCTCGGCATTTTTTGCCAGCAGTAATTGGTGCCGCCTTACGTCTTTCTTCTCTTTGGTGAATTGTTTTTTGTGCCTGTCCTCAACCACATAAAATTCGCAGCCCACAATGGGCTTTACGTTATGCTTTCCCGCTTCGGCCACAAACTTAAACACGCCAAACATATTGCCGTGGTCGGTAATAGCCAGGGCCTTCATACCATCGGCAGCGGCCTTTTTATATAATTTGCTTATATCGGCGGCGCCATCAAGTAACGAAAACTGGGTATGTACGTGTAAGTGTGAAAAATCGGGCATATCAACCTCTCTAAATCTTAATTTTTTGCAGAAATACAAAGTTATCAAAAAACAACTTGTAGCATACTGGTGTTGAAAACCTATAGCGATGGTTGAAAAATATATTATAAATGCTATTTTTTTTAAAAGTCTCCCCTACGGAGGAGATTTAGAGGGGGCTTTTTTAGCACACTATTTGCACATTACTGGTAATATCGATCTTCACCTTTGAAAAACATATAAATTTGAAACGATTTGGACTAATAGTATTAAAAACCGTTCTCTGGATAGTTGCAAGCGTACTGTTTCTACTGCTGCTTGTAGCTATTTTAATACAGGTACCCGCCATTCAGAATTACGTAAAGGATAAAGCGGTAACCTTCATTCAAAATAAAATTCACACCAAAGTTCAGATAGGCCACATCAGCCTCGGCATACCTAAAACGCTGGTTTTAGACGATGTTTATTTCGAAGATCAGAAAAAAGACACCTTGATTGCCGGCAAAAGATTAAAGGTTGATATCAGCATGTACAAGCTGCTGCACCATACCGTTGAGATAAACGAGATAAACCTGAATGGCGTTACTGCCAACATTAACCGCGGGCCCGACAGCCTTTTCAATTTCGACTATATATTAAGGGCCTTTGCAAGCAAAGCTCCTGAAAAACCAAAACCAGTCGATACTTCTGCGGCAATGACAATTTCAATTGATAAAATTATCCTTGATAAAATACACATTGGTTACAATGACGCGATAACAGGCTATAATATAAATTTCTTTCTCGGCCATTTTGATACGCGCATAAAAACCTTCGACCTGGATAAAATGAAATTCGCTATCCCGAAGATCACCTTATCAGGTTTTAACGCCCGTATTAAACAAAGTTTGGTAGATGCGCCGGTAAACGCGCCGGTTGATACGGCTACCAAGCCGCTGAATATGTCGCTCGATTTGGGCACTATCGATATTTCGAAAATAGATCTTGACTATGCCGGGCCAACAATGGTAACAAGGGTGGGCCTTGGTCAGCTTTTGGTCGAAATGAAGAACATTGATCTGAAAAATCAAATTGTAGGTATCAAATCTATCAACCTCGATAATACAACCGCGGCGCTTACCTTCCTGCAGCCCGAGAAAGTTAAAAAAGATGTAGTAAAGGATATTAAAAAACTCGATACGCTGGCAAAACCATCCACAAGTAATAAAGGATGGGCGGCAACATTAGATAAGATCACCTTCAGCAACGACAATATAAAGTTCGACAACAACGCGCAAAAAGCATTGCCCAAAGGCCTGGATTTTGCGCACATGAACATCCATAACCTTAACGCCGAAATAGCCAACCTTTCTTATAATCCAGATACCATTTCAGGAAAGGTTAACTCATTTACTTTCACCGAAAAAAGCGGGCTTACGCTGAATAAGTTTCATACCTCATTTTTTTATGGGCCGAAGAATGCCTATTTGAAAGATCTGCTGGTGCAAACACCGCAAACAACTATCCAAAAAGAACTGGACGTTACCTACCCTTCGTTAGATGCGTTGACTAAAAACTTAGGCGCGCTTGGCATCAATGCCAATTTGAACGGCAGCAAAGTAGCCATTAAGGATGTTTTATTGTTAATGCCAACCATGAGCAATATGAACGGCATGAAGCTATCGCCAAACGAAGTATTCAAAATTAATGGCCGCGTTTACGGCAAGGTGAACGACCTGCATATCCCCAACTTTGAGGTTACCGGATTAGGCAACACCCACATTAAGGCATCCGCTGATATGAGGGGATTGCCTGATATGAAAAAATCAACATTCAACGTAAACATTGCCGATTTTAAAACCAGCCGCGCGGATATTAACAGGCTAGTTTCGGCAAAAATGCTGCCCGCCAACGTTAGCATCCCGCAGGATCTGGATTTGAAAGGCAACTTTAAAGGCAGCATGAACAACTTCAACACCAAAATGAGTTTACGCTCAAGCTATGGCGCGGTTGATCTGGATGCAGTGATGAAGAATGGGAATAACAAGGAAAGAGCTACCTACTCAGCTAATGTAAAACTTAATGAACTGAATGTAGGCGCATTGACCAAACAGCCGCAAATGGCCGGCAAAGTAACCCTCAGCGCCAACATCAAAGGTACCGGCCTCGATCCAAAGAAGGCCAGTCTTCAATTTAACGGCGATGTAGCCAGCGCTTACGTAAAAGGCTATACCTATAAAAATTTAAGACTGACCGGCACCTCGCACAATGGCAATTATACAGCTAAAGTAGCGATGAAAGACCCTAACATTCATTTCAGTTTGGATGCCAAAGCCGACATGAACAAAAAATACCCATCGGTAAATGCAACGCTGATGGTGGACAGCATCGACCTGCAAAAACTCAATTTCTTTACTACGCCGATGCGTTTTCATGGGAAGATCGTAGCCAATGTACCAACTGCTGACCCCAATTATTTAAATGCTAATATTAAAGCTACTGACCTGCTGATAGTGAACGGCACCAACCGTATACAGTTAGATACCGTTAGCCTAATCTCGACTGCCAGCGCCGATAGCAGCACTATCAAACTAAAAACACCGATGCTCACCGCCCACATGGCCGGCAAATACAAACTGCCCGAAATTGGCGCTGCCATGCAGGATTTGATCAACAAATACTACGATACCAACCTGGCGGGCGGCAAACAAAAGGTTAAATACTCACCCGAGAATTTCAAGTTCGATATACACCTTATAAAAACACCCCTCATTACTCAGTTCGCCCCCGATCTGAAACAAATGCAGCCTGTAAATATTACGGGGAATTTCGATAGCCGGGCTGGTACGCTAATAGTCAATGGCGCCATGCCAAAGGTGGTTTACGGCACCAACATTATTAACAACATGAAGCTGGATATACATACCGGCAACAATGCACTGAATTATAATTTATCGGTTGACGAAATAAAAGCCTCCTCTTCGCTCGACCTGCTATATACCAGTATTTCGGGCAGCGCCCAAAATAATAAGTTAAACCTAAGTTTACAGGTACGCGATGCCACTAAAAAAGAGCGTTATCGTATAGCAGGCGTTTTCAGCGCCATGCCGAATGAATACCAGTTCAGTTTTCTGCAAAACGGTTTGCTGTTGGATTATAAAGAATGGTCGGTAGCAGCCGATAACGCCCTGCAATTTGGCAATAAAGGCATTTTAGCTAAGGATTTTACCATCAGCAACGCAGGCCAGTCGTTAAGCGTTAGCAGCAACCCGCAAACCTTTAATTCGCCGCTTACAGTCGACTTTAAGAATTTCCGCATCGAAACGCTTACCCGCCTCGCCCAGCAGGATTCGCTGCAAGTTGGCGGCGTAATAAACGGCGATGCCCATATCAGCAACTTCCAAAAATCACCGGTGTTTACCACAGCCTTAAACATTAACAATTTTAATTTTAAGGAAGATACCGTAGGCAACATCGCCCTCAAGGTTGATAATAAAACCGCCAACGCTTTCACAGCAAGCATGCAGGTAACAGGCAAAGGCAACCAGGTTAACCTCGATGGCACCTACTACACCAAACCCGACAGCCGTTTCGACCTTAATCTCGATATCGTATCGTTAAAAATGAAAAGCATTGAAGGCTTCAGTTTCGGCAGCCTTAAAAATGCCAGCGGTGATATTACCGGCAAGCTGAAAATAGCAGGTACAACCACATCCCCGGCCATTCGCGGCGATATTAACTTTAATAAGGTCGGCTTTAATGTAGCCATGCTCAATTCCTATTTCAGTATGCCGAATGAGAGCATTACTTTCAATAATGACGGTATCCGTTTTAATGATTTTACCCTTATCGACTCAACCGGCAATAAGGCCATCATTACCGGCTCTATCGATACAAAAACTTATACTGATTTTGCTTTCGCCATGAATATCCGCATGGATAATTTCAGGGTAATCAACTCCACTCAGGCCGATAATAAATTTTACTACGGCAAGCTTTACCTCAACAGCAATGTTAAGATTGGCGGTAACATGAACAAGCCTATAGTGGATGCCACGCTCAGGGTCAATGACAAAACGGACCTTACCATTGTATTACCCGAAGACGACCCCGGTATTGAGGACAGGAAGGGTGTGGTAGAAGTAATTAATCCAAATGCTACCAGTGCCGATTCCATTTTAATGGCGCGCCAGTTGGATTCGCTTAAAAAGACAGGTTTACGTGGCATGGATCTGTCGGCCAATGTAAATATTGATAAGGGCGCCAAATTCACCATAGTAGTCGACCCACGCAACGGCGATGTGGTACACCTGCAGGGCGAAGCGCACCTTAACGGTGGCATTGATGCCAGCGGCAAAACAAACCTCACCGGCACTTACCAGGTGGAAAGCGGTTCGTATAACTTATCATACGCTACCGTTAAACGCACTTTCCGTTTTAAAAAAGGCAGTACCATTACCTGGACAGGCGACCCCACCACCGCCGATGTAAACTTAACGGCAGTTTATGTTGCCAACGTGCCCCCTATCGACCTGGTGAGCCAGCAATTAGGCGGCGATGCCACAACTACCACCATGTACAAGGAAAAATTGCCTTTCAACGTCGACCTAAATTTGAAGGATCAGTTGTTGAAACCAACCATCACTTTTGATATTGTACTGCCTGACAGCAGTTACGAGGTATCGCCCGAAGTGGTACAAACGGTCAATACCCGCCTTGCTCAAATACGCCAGGACCCTAATGAAATAAACAAACAGGTATTAGGCGTTTTAGTCCTCGGCCACTTTATTGGCGATAACCCGCTGCAAAGCCAGGGCGGCAGCACCGGCATAAACGGCGCCATCCGTAACAGTGTGAGCAGCCTGTTATCCGATCAGTTGAACAAGCTGGCGGGTAACCTGATTGGCGGCGTGCAGCTTAGCTTTGACCTTACCTCCGGCGCGGATTATTCAACCGGTGTTGAACAAAACCGCACCGACCTGAACGTTGGCCTGTCGAAAAAATTCCTTAACGACCGTATAACTGTTACTGTTGGTAATAACTTTAACCTGGAAGGGCAAAATCAGCCCGGACAAAAAACCACGGATATAGCCGGTAACCTATCGGTAAACTATAAACTGACCGAAGACGGCCGCTACCTGATACGTGCTTATCGAAAGGATGAATTTATTGTAGTTGAGGGCCAGGTTGTTGAAACCGGCGTAGGCTTTACCATAACTTACGAATACAACCGTTTTAAGGAGCTCTTCAGAAAGAAAACCCCGAAAGAAAAGGAAATGCGGAAACAGTATAAAGAAAAGCAGAAAGAGAAAAAGAAGGAACAAAAAGAAGCGGATAAGGAGCATGATGCGCAAGTAGCCGATGTTAAACAACCTGCAGACCAGCCTGCGGAACAAAAACAACCATCAAACTAATATGGCCAGGTTTAAACACATATTGATTGTACTGATTGCCGTTTTAATAAGCGCGTGCAGCACTACCAAATTCTTAGCGCCGGGCCAAAAATTGTATACCGGCGGCGAAGTAAAAATAACCGACAAGCAAAACACCACCAAAGCCGAGGCAAAAGCCTTAAGCGCTGAACTTACCGCATTGCTAAGGCCCGTACCCAATGCTACTATCCTGGGCCTGCGTTATAAACTGTGGATATACGATAAAACCCGCACCAATAAACGCAGGGGCCTTAAACATTATCTCAACACCCATTTAGGCGAACCACCGGTATTAGTAAGTTCTGTCGACCTGGAAAAGAATGCCAGCATTTTACAGAACAGGCTGCAAAACGAAAGCTACTTTGTAGCACAGGTTGCGGGCGATACGGTAAGCAAAAAGAATTCGAAATTATCCAAGGCGGTTTATACCGTACAAACCGGGCCGGCCTATCATTATCGTAAAATTGTATTCCCGCAGGAAAAGGATGATTTGGATACCGCTGTTACCGGCACATCAAGTCTCAGCCTTTTAAAAGTTGGCGATAAGTACAATCTTGATATTATAAAGAGCGAACGTATACGCATAGATGCCCGTTTAAAAGAAGAAGGTTTCTTTTACTTTTCACCTGATAACCTGATCATGAAGTACGATAGTACCGTGGCCGGCCATCAGGTTGATATGTTCGTAAAAGTAAAGGGCTCAACACCCGATGAAGCCTCGTGGATATATAAGATCAGGAATATTTATGTTTATCCGAAATATTCCCTCAAGGATACTTCCACAAAACTTGATTCAGCAGTAAAATACCGCTGGTATAATGTCATCGACCCTAAAAAAACCGTCCGGCCGTTTACATTTAAAAATACGGTATTACTGCATCCCGGCGATATTTACAATCGTACCGAACATAACAACAGCCTAAACCGCTTTATTGAACTGGGGCCTTTCACCTATGTAAAGAACCGTTTTGAAGATGTTACGCCCGATTCGGCTTTTCTCGATGTATATTACTATCTAACACAGGCTAAGCGCAAATCGCTTACCGCCGAAATTATTGCCCGGCAAACATCGGCAAATTACGATGGTACACAGCTTAATTTCACTTTCAGGAACAAGAACACTTTTAAGGGTGCCGAATTATTTACACTGAATTTTTTCATCAGCACCGATAAACAGTTTGGCAGTTACAATAACGGGTTTAACGTTTACCAGTTTGGCGTGCAGCCGTCCATATCATGGCCGCGCTTTATCAGTCCGTTTAATTTTAGTACCGATAACGCTTTTATACCGCATACCTTACTTACCACAGGTTATACCTATATCGATAGGGTGCGGCTTTACCAGTTAAATTCATTCACCGGCTCATGGGGGTATCAGTGGAAGCCAAGCCTTCATAAACAACATACGCTCGACCTGCTTGATTTAAATTATGTAGACGCCGCGAATGTTAGTGAGTTGTACCGTGATAGCATTCGCAAAACACGCAACCCAACACTAACCCACGTTATTAATAATCAGCTAACCTTTGGCCCGAGTTATAGCTTCACTTACGATAACTCTACCGAAGATTTCCGCAAAAACAGCATTTATTATATGGGCAAGATCAGCTCCTCTGCTGCCTTGTATGGCATTGTAACAGGTGCCGATACCTTGGGCGGCAAGGTTGGCAAAGTGTTCGGCACCCCTTTCAACCAATACATTAAGCTGGAAAATGACTTTAGGTACTTCCATAAACTTGGCCCTAACAGCAAATTAGCTGCCAGATTATTGGTTGATGTCGGCATTCCATTTGGCAACTCAACTATTTTGCCTTACAGCCAGCAATTTTTCATCGGCGGCCCTAATAGTTTAAGGGGCTTCCAGGCAAGGTCTATCGGCCCGGGCAATTATTATCCGCCCACAACAGTAACAGGCGCCACCCAGTTTTTACCCGACGAATCAGGCGATATAAAGCTTGAAGCAAATGTCGAATATCGCCCAAAATTATTCAGCATTGTTGAAGGTGCATTGTTTGTTGATGCAGGCAATATCTGGGATATGAAAAGCCAGTATGGGTTGCCCGGCGCTGCATTTGGGAAAAACTTCATTAACCAGGTAGCGGTAGATGCCGGTTTCGGTTTACGCTTTAATCTTTCGGTATTAATACTACGCACCGATTTTGGTTTCCCATTGGTTGAACCCAATCCCGGGCAGCGCGGCATAATTGATGGGGTTGATTTCAGGGATTCAGGCTGGCACGGCTCTAATATGATATTTAACCTGGCTATTGGCTATCCTTTTTAATTATTGAGTGTTTAATTTATTGAGTGAATGAGTGAGTTAGCGAATTAGTGTTTTTTGATTACTAATTTTCAAATTAAACTCATCTGCATATTTTCCTCATTCAATTCAGCTTATTCCCTTATTAAGTCTTAACTTTATTAGCATCATCACATTTGTTATAGGGGAAGCATTTCCTGTGTATTTATTAGTATAAAATGGATCGTCCGCAACAAAACAGGGCAATTGTAACTATAAGCCTCATTATAGTAGCTTTTGGCATATTTGTTATGGCGGGTTGGGTATTGAACAGCCCCCGCCTTGCAAGCATAGTCATTGGTTATATTGCCATGCGTTTTAACACAGGATTATGCTTTACTTTGTTTGGCGGCGCATTGCTATTTTCTCAATATCAAACCATAAAATATGCAAACCCTGGTTTTATTATAACAGTATTATTAGCTACCGTCATAGCTTTCTTCACCATTTACCAGGACCTGTTTCACACAGACTTTGGTATCGACCAGTTTTTTGTAACTGATAAAACCCCTGTATCGTTTTATATTCCACATCCCGGACGAATGGCTTCTACTACTTCTGCCGGTTTTTCTCTTTTGGGATCGGGCTTTTTATTGCTTATTAATAAAAACAAGGCATTTCATATAGCGGCACAATATATTTTCCATTTGGTCACTTTTATATCCCTTGTGGCGTTAATTGGTAATATGCATGGCGTAGCATTATTTCGCACGCTTTTATATATAACCTCCATGCCAACTATTACTGCAACACTGCTGCTCCTTTTATCATTAGCAGCCGCAAATCTAAATCCTTGCCTGGGTATCTCTCATATGTTTACGGGCAGGCAAGTTGGCAATCAAATGGCAAAAAGGTTAGTTAGTCTTATGATATTAATGGTGATATTGTTTGGAGCAATTAACAGTGAAATGCAGAATTCCAGGCTATTTTCTTCGTTGGATATCAGTATGTCGATACTGGAGGTTTGTTTTTTGTTGTTAGGTTTACTGTTTATATGGAATACCACAAACTGGTTAAATAAAATAGATACGCAGCGCACCGAAGCTGAAGCAAAAGTTAAAGAAATGAATACTGGGCTGGAACAAAGAGTAAAGGAGCAGACAGGTGAGTTAAGGGATGCTGAATTAAAGTTCAGAACGATTGCTGAAAAATCGATGGTTGGGGTTTATATAGTTCAGGACGACGTTTTTACTTATATAAACCCACGGCTTGCAACCATTTTTGGTTATAAGCCCGGGGAATTGCTCAACAACATAGTACTAAAAACAAACATATTTGACGAAAGCTATATAGACCTGGTACGTGAAAACATACGCAAACGCATTGAAGGAGAAGTGGAGAGCATACATTACGAGGCAATGGGGAAAAAAAAGGACGGCACCACCAACTGGATAGAAATTTATGGCAACAGGGTAATGATAAGCGGTAAACCGGCTATAATTGGGTCGATGATAGATATTAGTGAGCGTAAAAAGACAGAGGAGGAGCTTAGGTCATCTGAACAAAAATATAAACTACTTTTTGAGAGCAGCCCTATGCCCATGTGGATGATTGCCAGAGATGACCTGTCGATAATTGCGGTAAATGAGGCAGCTGCAAAACTTTACGGCTATAATAAAGACGAACTTTTACATATGAATGTGCGGATGATGAGGCCACCCGAAGATGCCGCCATTCAGATGGACGATTACGGCGAGGAAGCCAATGAGCGCCGCATTGTGAGGCACCTGAAAAAAGATGGTTCGATAATGACCATTCAGATAATAGCCCACGATATTATTTTTGAGGGACGACCTGTTAGGCTATCATTAACAAACGACATTACCGAAAAGATCAAGGCCGAGGAAGCGCTGCAAAAATCGGAAGCCAACTTGCAGGCCATACTAAATACCACTGATACCGCGTATGCTCTTTTTGATAAAGACCTGAGGGTATTAACCTTTAATCAGAAAGCCATTGAATTTGTTAAATCACAATACAATCACATGCCTCAGAAAAACGACCGCCTGGCCGATTATTTTCCTAAGCAGCGTTTTCCGGAATTTAGCAAATATGCAGCAGGGGCGTTGCAGGGGAATAACATTAATTATGAGATAGACTACCCACAGCCCAATGGCTCAGTATGTTGGTATTATGTGCGCCTGTTCCCTATAACCGGCGAAAACAACCAGGTTTTAGGTATGTTAATGGCTTTATATGATATAACTGAACGGAAGAATGCCGAAGAAAAACTAAAAACTGCCTACAAACACATCCAGGACCACGTAAATAGTATAAAGGAGATGGCCTGGAAACAATCACATCTTATAAGGAGCCCTTTGGCTAACTTAAAAGCACTGGCCGCCATGCTTGATGACAATCCCGGTCCGGAGGTAATTGAGCACATTAAAAACGAACTTAACCGAATGGATGCTATCATTATAGAAATGGCCAGGGATGCATCGGAAAATTATAAGGACTAATTCACTCAATCAATAAATGACTATTACCGTTCCCCTGCAAATCATCGACCTTAATGAAGATGGTTTTCATCCTTTATTAAACATTAAAGTTTTTGGCAAAAAATTCACCTTAGTGCTTGATACTGGTGCCTCAAAAACTGCTTTTGATAAAACATTGCTGCAACAGGCAAACGGATCGGCCCCAATAACGGAAAGCAACATTCTCTCTACAGGTCTTGGTACCAACAGTATGGCCTCATTTACTGCTACCATACCAGATTTGCGCATAGGGCGTTTAAAGATCCCACAGTTTGAAGTAGCTGTGCTTGATCTCTCCACCATAAATTTCGCTTACTCACAAATGGGGCACCCGCAGGTTTTGGGTGTTATAGGAGGCGATATTTTAATGCAATACAAGGCTGTGATAGATTATGGCAAGCGTAGGATTAAGTTTTATAATTGATACGACTTTTTGTCATTCTGAGCGATAGCGAAGAATCTTCAATAACAAGGGGCATAAAAAACAAAAAGCTCCGCTTTTCGGCGGAGCTCAAATGTTATATTCCATTAAGGAGGCCGGGCTTTACACGTCTATCTTAGCGTATTTAGCGTTCTTCTCAATAAACTCCCTGCGTGGTGCAACTTCATCACCCATCAGCATGCTGAAAGTATGGTCGCATTCAGCAGCGTTTTCAATGCTGGCACGTTTAAGGGTACGGGTTGCCGGGTTCATGGTGGTGTCCCATAATTGCTCGGCGTTCATTTCACCTAAACCTTTATAGCGCTGTGTATTTACACTATCTTCTTTACCTGCACCTTTCAGGCGTTGTATAGCGGCATCACGCTGCTCGTCTGTCCAGCAATATTCAAACTCTTTACCTTTTTTCACCTGGTATAATGGCGGCGATGCAATGTAAACATAGCCGTTCTCCACCAGTTCCTTCATATAACGGAAAAAGAAGGTGAGGATAAGTGTGGTAATGTGCGAACCGTCAACGTCAGCATCCGTCATGATCACTATCTTGTGGTAACGGAGTTTGGCAAAATTCAGGGCCTTATCATCTTCGGCAGTACCTATGCTCACGCCCAGGGCGGTAAACATATTTTTTATTTCCTCGTTCTCGTAAATCTTGTGCTCCATGGCTTTCTCTACGTTCAATATCTTACCACGTAGCGGAAGTATGGCTTGGTAATCGCGGTTACGGCCCTGTTTGGCAGTACCACCCGCCGAGTCCCCTTCCACAAGGTATATCTCGCATAAGGCAGGGTCGCTGTTAGCGCAATCGGCCAGTTTACCCGGCAGTCCCGACCCACCCATAACACTCTTGCGCTGTACCATTTCGCGGGCCTTACGGGCAGCAGCGCGGGCTGTAGCGGCAAGTATTACTTTGTTCACTATCATTTTGGCCTCTTTCGGGTGCTCTTCCAGGTAGTTACCTAAAATTTCCCCTACCGCCATATCCACGGCGCCCATTACCTCGTTGTTACCTAACTTGGTTTTGGTTTGCCCTTCAAATTGCGGCTCGGCCACTTTAACTGAAATTACGGCGGTTAATCCTTCCCTGAAGTCATCCCCGGTAATTTCCACCTTCATATTTTTTAACAGGCCCGATTTATCGGCATAAGCCTTCAGTGTACGGGTTAACCCTCTGCGGAAACCGGCAACATGCGTACCGCCCTCAATAGTGTTGATATTATTTACGTACGAGAATACATTCTCTGAGTAAGTATCGTTGTACTGTAGAGCCAGTTCAACCGGGATGCCTTGTTTTACACCATCCACATAAATTGGCTCCGGGATTATCGGAGGGCGCGTACCGTCAAGGTATTTAACAAACTCGCTTAAGCCGCCCTGCGAATAAAACTCTTCTGAAGGGTAGGTTCCATCTTCGTTAGCTTCGCGCTCATCAGTCAAAGTTAAACGTATGCCTTTGTTAAGATACGACAACTCGCGCAAACGTGCCGCCAGTGTATCAAACTTATATTCGGTTGTTAATGTGAATATTTCCGGGTCGGGTTGAAAGGTTTGCGTAGTACCGGTACGCTGTGATACACCAATTTCCTTTACGTCAAATAAAGGCTTGCCTTGTTCATATTCTTGTGTAAATATTTTACCTTCACGTTCAACAACAGTTTTCATGTGAGTTGATAGCGCGTTAACGCAACTTACACCCACACCATGCAAACCGCCGGATACTTTGTAAGTGTCCTTATCAAATTTACCCCCGGCATGTAATACCGTCATTACAATTTGCAGTGCTGAAACTTTTTCTTTGGTAGTTATGCCTGTCGGGATACCACGGCCATTATCAACAACGGTGATGGAGTTGCCTTTGTGTATGGTAACATTTATAGTGTCGCAATAGCCGGCAAGGGCCTCATCTATCGAGTTATCTACTACCTCATAAACCAGGTGGTGCAGGCCTTTTACGCCGGTATCACCTATGTACATGGAAGGGCGTTTCCTAACCGCTTCCAATCCCTCTAAAACCTGTATATTATCTGCTGAATAGTTTGATTTGTCCTGATTTTTTTCGCTCATAATTGATTAAAGAATAACCTTTTCCCAAAAAGGGTTTAACAAACAAAAATACGCATTTCACCCCGCATTTTGGGTATTTGTGGATAAAAATGACCCGTTATAAACACCATTTTAAAATACTTAGGAAACTTGACCTGAAAGTTTATCTTTGTAAACTTTTATTAAAAAAAATTACAGGTACGACAGGCGGATAAATGCCTGTAAAACCATTATTTAACAAAGAAATTGCACAATGAAAAGAGCACCCATTTTAAATTTAGCGCTGGCTGTTTTAGTTGCCGGAAGCATAACCGCCTGTAAGCAAGGCCCTGCTACACCTGCAAACCCCGCCCCGGCAGCGGCATCAACCGATGCTAAGAACGAGATAGTATTTATTAACTCTGATAGTTTATCGAAAAACTATACTTATGTTAAGGACATGGACAAGCGCCTTACCACAAAAAGTGATGCTGCAAAAGCCGACCTGCAATCGAAAGGGGAAGCGTTCCAGCGTGAGGTAGCCGAATATCAGAAATCTGCCAGTACCATGCCTGCCGACCAGCGCCAAACCACCGAGCAGCGCCTGCAACGCGAGCAGCAACAGTTACAATCATACCAGCAAAATGCTTCAGCTGAAGTTCAGAACGAACAAAGCGTAGAAATGGGTAAATTATATGATAAAATATCGGATTTCATAAAATCGTATGCCAAAGAAAAGGGTTATAAAATGGTATTAACCTATTCAAAAAACAACACTTCGATGCTTTATGGCGATGCCAGCCTTGACGTTACAGCTGATGTAGTAAAAAGACTGAACGACGCTTACGCGAAAGACGGCGGCAAGTAATTAACAGTTTAAAGTAGCAAGTTAAAAGCTGAAAGTTTTGCACGTGCAAGGCTCTCAGCTTTTTTGTTTTTATGCTTCCCGCGCGTCATTGCTGTAATGAGCAGGGCTGTGCGAGCAGAATGACAAAGCAATCTCATAAAGATAGGCGGAGAATTTAAAAGTCCGTCACTTAGCTTTTGGGGTTGCTTTATCGTACCTCATCAATGACTGGATTGATTAAAGCCGCCCGTCAACCATCTCTTTTGGCAACACCCCCTTTACATCATATATCACTTTATTTGCTTTGCAAAGCTCTGCAAAGTCGATGGCTTTAAACTCATCATGTGCTACCGCAATGATTACGGCATCGTAACATTTACCAATAGGCAATTCCTTAACCGAACCCCAGCCATACTCATGTTTAACATCCAAAGGTTCAGCACGCGGATCAAAAATAGTGAGTTTAGTATCATAGCTTTTCAGCGTATTCAAAATATCAACAACCTTACTGTTCCGCACATCGGCACAATTTTCTTTAAATGCTATCCCAAGCACCAATATATCAGCATCCTTTACTACAATATCCTTTCGCACCATCAGCCTCACCACTTCATGCGCCACATACTCACCCATCCCGTCATTCAGCCTGCGGCCCGCTAAAATTATTTCGGGGTGATAACCTACCTGTTGTGCTTTTCGTGCTAAATAATATGGGTCGATACCTATGCAATGGCCGCCAACCAGTCCGGGTTTATATTTCTGGAAGTTCCATTTAGTGCCGGCTGCCTGCAATACTTCGTCTGTATCAATATCCAACCGGTTAAATATTTTAGCCAGTTCGTTTACAAAAGCGATGTTAATATCGCGCTGCGAATTTTCAATTACTTTAGCCGCTTCGGCTACCTTTATTGATGTTGCTTTATGCGTACCTGCCGGGATAATGGAGCTATAAAGCTGATCCACCGTTTCGGCAGCTTCAGGTGTTGACCCCGAAGTGATTTTCATCACCCTGGTCAGGGTATGCTCCTTATCACCAGGGTTTATACGTTCGGGGGAATATCCTGCGAAAAAATCAATGTTAAACCTTAAGCCCGATGCTTTTTCTATTATAGGCACACATTCCTCCTCGGTAGCCCCGGGATAAACGGTAGATTCATAAATAACAATATCACCTGTTTTCAGAACCTTCCCCACCGTTTCGCTGGCCTTACAAAGGTGCGACAGGTCAGGGCGGTTAAACTTATCAACCGGGGTAGGTACGGTTACAATATAAAAATTGCAATCGGCCATATCGCTGATATCATTGGTAAAAGTCAGCCCATTTGTGCCATTTTTGGGGTTGATAACCCTGGCTAATTCATCATCGTCAATGGTTTGTATACGGTCGTGGCCCTTGTTCAATTCGGTAATGCGTTGTTTGCCGGTATCAAAACCCGCTACTTTATATTTTTTAGCGAATTCAGCAGCAAGCGGCAAGCCAACATAACCCAGGCCGATAATGCCTATCTTAATATTTTGTGGTTTTAATTTAGTATTGGTTGATGCCATCCTTCGCTATAATAGTGTGGTAAATATCTGCTATTATTCCTTATTATCCTCATTTGTGAAAAAGTCATCCTTCAGGTCATCTATCTCCCGGCGGTCTTTTTTGGTAGGGCGGCCGGTACCCCTGTCCCGTTTTAATATCGGGGCATGGAACATGGATTTAAATGCCATTGTTTGCTCAACCGGGGTAATATCTTCGTAAAAAAACACGGCCGTTTTAGCATCCACACGGTTCTCCAGCAACCCCGTAACTTTTATCACCTTTCGCTCAATGCCTTTAGCCATCTGGTATATCTCACCAACTTTCACTTCGTGCGATGGCTTTATATTATTTCCGTCCAGTTTCACCCTGCCCGCCTTACAGGCATCTGATGCCAGCGTGCGCGTTTTGAACGCGCGTATGGCCCAAAGGTATTTGTCTATTCTTAATTTTTCTTTTTCAGGCATTTTTCATTCAACTTATCGGCGTCATGCTGAGCTTGTCGAAGCATGTGGGCGAGGCCTTACGCTCATGCTTCGACAGCCTCAGCATGACACCCTTTTTTAGATGATGTTATACAAAGCGCCACCCTTTTCCCCCATCTTATCTACCAGCTTCTCTACTGCCGGGTCCTTTTCCAGTACCGGCGCATGATGCGGTTTTATCCGGGCGTCAATGATCAGCGGCCCTTTACAGCCCCAATGTTTATGCTCCGTAAAACTATGCATCCCATAAATATCATGCGATGGGTTGCTCCTTGTAAACGTTACCCATACAAAATTATCTAAATTTTGGGCAACGAACCCTGCATCGTCACAAAGCACCATTAAAGGCAGCCCGCTCAAATCGCTATCGCCAAAATGGTCATCCAGTATGGTTATTAAATCGCCTATATCCTTGCTGTTAATACTTTTAGGTATCTCCACAGCCAATATACCCGGCATCACCATTTTAAATATATCAAACGGGCGGGGCAGGGTAAAGTTTACCGGCAGTTCATTTAATAACTCCCTTTTTATATCTCCTGCTACGGTAATAGCCACTTTGCTTCCTGAATTTAAATCACTACCGCTATAATCAAGTGTATCGATAGTGGTTTTGGTATAAAAATGCAGGTCGCGGGTAAGGTCGATGCGTTGCAGCACATGTTTCAAAAACCCGCCTATGTCGTTAACATTCAATGCCGGGTCATCTTCTTTAGCTGCAATGAATAGATATTTCGCTAAACTCAGCTGGCTTTTCCCCAAAATATGATTGGCAATGGTTAATATCTCCTGTGGCTTACGTTCCTTAATATAAGGGGTATAGCGTTCGCTGCCAATGGCGAACAATAGGGGGTGAACACCCGCCGCATCAACCGCGTTTACAGCGTGCAACCCCGGAACTTCTTTTGGTATGGCCGATCCTGTTATCTCATGTATCAATGCACCAAAACTGGTATCTTCCTGCGGCGGCCTGCCCACTACCGTGAACGACCATATCGCATCCTTACGGTGATATACATTATGCACCTTCATCAGCGGAAATGGGTGCTTCAAACTATAATACCCCAAATGGTCGCCGAACGGCCCCTCTGGCTTGTTTTCATGCGGCATTACCGTACCTGTTATCACAAAATCGGCATCTGCCGAAATGCAAAAACCTTCGGTATCATAAAAATAACGGAAGCGGCGGTTGCCCAATGCCCCGGCAAAGGTCATTTCTGATAAGCCCTCAGGCAGCGGCATCACTGCAGCCACCGGGTGCGACGGCGGCCCGCCCACAAATATGCTTACTTTTAATGGCTGCCCCTTAGCGTTTGCTTTGGTTTGATGTACACCGATACCCCTGTGCAACTGGTAATGCAGGCCGATCTCCTGATCCAAAACGTAATCATTACCGGCCATTTGTATACGGTACATCCCCAGGTTGGCATTCATAATGCCCGGTTTGTCGGCATCCTCGGTATAAACCTGCGGCATCGTAACAAACGGGCCGCCATCATTGGGCCAATTCACTATTTGTGGTAATTCATGTATTTGGGTACGACCAAAATTTATGGGCGAATTTTTACCCGTTTTCATCGGCAGGGCCGATAAAGCGGTCAGCCCCACATTCGCATATTTAAAAGGGCTTTTTATGGCTTTGACAGGATCAGACTTCAGATCCACAAGTGTTTTTATTTTATCAAGCGTATCCCTAAAAATGAATTTGGAACGATCCAGCGTACCGAACAGGTTGGATACTGCCGGGAACTTACTGCCTTTAACATTCTCGAATAAAATAGCAGGCCCCTGGTGCTCAAACACACGCAAATGTATCGCCGCCATTTGCAGGTATGGGTCAACTTCTTCGCGGATGCGGATCAATCGGCCATTTTTTTCAAGATCGGTAATGCAGGCTTGTAAACTTGAGTAACCCATAAACAAATAGACACAATTTTTGCGAATTTAACAGACAGCTACAGGTAAATTTTGGCTAAAGCCAATCCTTTTAGCCACAAAAAAACCGTTGGCTAAAGCCAACGGCAATAATGCTTTTTATAAACTGATTATATTTTCAGATAGTTATTTTATCGTACAGGCAGCTTTTTCAAATACATACCGTAACCGCTCTTAATGTACTTTTCAGCAAGTACCATTAGTTCACCATGGTTGATAAAGCCCATACGATAGGCAATTTCCTCAATGCAGCCAATTTTGGTATCCTGGCGTTTTTCTATCACACGCACAAATTCCGATGCATCACTTAATGAGTCAAAGGTGCCGGTATCTAACCAGGCCATTCCCCTATCCATAACGCCTACATGCAGCTTGCCGCTTTTTAAGTACTCTTTGTTTACGTCGGTTATTTCATACTCACCGCGTGGCGATGGGGCAATGTTTTTGGCTATCTCAACCACCGTATTATCGTAAAAATACAAACCAGGTACCGCGTAATTCGATTTTGGCGCAACTGGCTTTTCTTCTATTGACAAGGCTTTAAATTCCTTATCAAACTCCACTACACCATAGCGCTCAGGGTCTGATACCGGGTAAGCGAATATAGCAGCGCCATCAACATCATTAAAACTTTGTATCAGTGTGCTAAAACCCGACCCGTAGAAAATATTATCGCCCAAAACCAGCGCGACCTTATCATTGCCAATAAATTCCTCGCCAATTACAAATGCCTGGGCCAATCCGTTTGGTTTTTCCTGCACGGCAAACTCAAAGCTGCAGCCCAGTTCAGCGCCATCGCCTAATAAGCGTTTAAAGCCGTCCTGGTCTTCAGGAGTGGTAATGATCAGCACATCCTTTATGCCTGCCAGCATCAGTACCGATAAAGGATAATAGATCATCGGCTTATCATATATCGGCATCAACTGCTTGCTGATAGCTTTTGTTATAGGGTAAAGACGGGTTCCTGAACCGCCGGCAAGTATTATTCCTTTCATATGGTGTGTTGCGTTTTTTTATTTAAGCCTTTCAATACATACCGCCAGGCTATCCCGCCAATACGGTATCTCAATGCCAAATGTTGTCTTAATTTTACTTTTATCCATCACCGAATAGGCCGGGCGTGTAGCTTTTGTAGGATATTCGTCTGTACGGATAGGCAATACCTTTACATCTGTTGCCGAAAGATCGAATATACCCTTCGCAAAATCATACCATGAGGTCACACCCTCATTACTATAATGATATATACCGTAAGCTTTTGAACCAGATGTGATAATATCCAATACACAAGCTGCCAGGTCAATACCATAGGTTGGTGTGCCCACCTGGTCGGCAATTATTTTCAGCAGGTCGCGCTCGGCGCCAAGCTTAAGCATGGTTTTTACAAAATTGTTTCCAAACTCTGAATACAACCAACTGGTACGGATAATAAAATACTCATCCATTAAACGGGCAATATCCTGCTCACCTTCCAGTTTGGTCAATCCATACACACTTATAGGTTCGGCAATATCATTCTCAACCAATGGCGATGCCTTATCACCCTTAAAAACAAAATCGGTTGAAATATGAATGAATTTCGTTTGATAACTCTTACAGGCTTCAGCTAAATTTTCCGCGCCGGTTTTATTTATTTTCCGGGCAAGGTCAATCTCGTCCTCGGCCTTATCAACAGCGGTATAAGCTGCGCAATTAATGGCAAACGCGGGCTTGTATTGCTCGAAAACGCTTTTCAGCGCCTCTTTATCAAGTATATTGGCTTCAGATTCGGGCGGGAAATAGATATTAGTGATACCTTTTTCTTCGGCTACTTTTTTTAAGCAGTTTCCTAACTGTCCCGAAGCGCCGAATACTACAATTTTATTCATTAGGTTGATGTATTACGCTTTTTTAAAATCCCAGGTCGCCTGCATCGGCTAAAAACGGGAGTTCTTTGTCTTTATCAGATACGAGCAGGTCGCTCGCGGTAAGCTGCCAGTCGATGCCCAAAGCAGGGTCGGCATAATGCAGGCCGCCTTCCGACTGTTTATTATAATAATTATCGCATTTATACTGAAAGATGGCATCATCACTCAACACCACAAATCCGTGAGCAAAACCACGCGGAACAAAAAACTGGCAATGGTTTTCTTCCGACAGCATAGCTACAGCATACTGGCCAAAAGTAGGTGAACCTTTTCTCAGGTCGACGGCAACATCCAGCACTTCACCTTTAGCTACACGTACCAGCTTTGCCTGTGAATGTTCACCTTTTTGAAAGTGAAGCCCGCGAAGCACCCCTTTTGTGGAGTATGATTGGTTGTCTTGTACAAAATGCACTTCCCGGCCGGCGGCCTCATTAAATGTACGCTCATTGAACGTTTCGAAAAAATATCCCCTTTCATCATTAAAAACACGGGGCGTTAGCACAAAACAGCCCGCTAACGGGGTAGTAGTTATAGTCATTTATTTATATAAAGGGCCGTTAATGTTAACGGGTTTCATACTGATTGTCATAGTAATGGGCATACGCTCCGCTTGTAACATTATCAAGCCACTTTTTGTTTGATAAAAACCAATCAATAGTAGCCGAAAGTCCTTGTTCAAATGTTACCGATGGTTTCCAGCCCAGTTCTTTATTTATCTTGGTAGCGTCAATAGCATACCTAAGGTCGTGGCCGGGGCGGTCCTTAACAAAGGTGATAAGCTTGGCACTGGTACCTGGTTCGCGGCCCAGTTTCTCATCCATTTGCTGGCATAAAAGTTTAACCAGGTCAATATTTTGCCACTCATTAAATCCGCCTATGTTGTAAGTATCACCTTTCTTGCCTTCATGGAATATAAGGTCAATTGCGCGGGCATGATCTATAACATAAAGCCAGTCGCGGGTGTATTTACCATCCCCGTAAACTGGTAATGGTTTATTGTTGATAATGTTATTTATGCTTAGTGGGATCAATTTCTCGGGGAAGTGATTTGGCCCATAATTATTTGAGCAGTTCGATACTACTACAGGCAAACCATAAGTATCATAATAAGCACGCACAAAATGATCGGAAGCTGCCTTGCTTGCGCTGTACGGCGAATGTGGGTCATAACGGGTATCTTCGGTAAATAGGCCAGTTTCGCCCAAAGCACCATACACCTCATCGGTTGATACATGGTAAAAAAGGTGACCGCTGTAATCGCTTTTCCATTTTTCTTTTGCCACATCAAGCAGCGTAACAGTACCTATTACATTGGTATAAACAAAATCCATCGGGCTCAGGATACTCCTGTCCACATGCGATTCTGCCGCCAGGTGTATAACATCCGTCACATTATATTTATCAAATAAAGCGCTTATATGTTCCCTGTCTTTAATATCGGCCTTTTCAAAAACATAGTTTTTTGAGCTTTCAATGTCTTCCAGGTTCTCTAAATTACCGGCATAGGTAAGTACGTCAACATTTAAGATGGTATAATCAGGGTACTGCGTTACAAAACGGCGCACCACGTGCGAACCTATAAACCCGGCACCACCGGTTATCAGAATTGTTTTCATAGAGTTTTTATTAATACGTTATGATCTCAGTACGTTATAAGTATAAAATCAAAATATATATACCTAAAGGTAGTAAATATTTGCTACCTCTCGGCCAATATCTTATCCTTACTTAAAAAATCGGCATATGCCAGGGCAATCCCTTCGCGCAGGGTAGTATGGTATCTCCAGCCCAGATCGTTCAGTTTGCTAACATCCATTAGCTTGCGCGGGGTGCCATCGGGCTTGGTGGTATCAAATTGTATTTCGCCCTCGTAACCTGTAATCTCTTTAATCAGTAAAGCAAGGTCCTTTATAGGCAGGTCTTCTCCTGTGCCTATGTTAACCAGGCCAGGTTCATTATAATTCTCCATTAAATAATAACAAGCCTCGGCAAGGTCGTCGGCAAATAAAAACTCCCGTTTAGGCGAGCCCGTGCCCCATATAATTACCGATGGCGCGTTTTGCTCTTTAGCCTCATGAAAACGGCGTATCAGGGCAGGCAATACGTGCGAGTTATTTGGATGATAATTATCGTTATAACCATAAAGGTTGGTTGGCATTACCGATATAAAGTTACAGCCATATTGGTCGCGGTAAGCATCGCACATCTTAATGCCTGCTATTTTGGCAATGGCGTAAGGCTCGTTGGTTGGTTCAAGCAACCCGGTTAGCAGGTATTCTTCCTTCAACGGTTGCGGCGCCATTTTAGGGTAGATACAGCTTGACCCCAAAAACATCAGCTTCTTTACATCATTAAGGTATGAGTAGTGGATAACATTATTCTGTATCTGTAAATTCTCATACAAAAAATCGGCACGATAGGTATTGTTAGCTACTATCCCCCCTACTTTAGCAGCCGCCAAAAAAACATAATCAGGTTTTTCCTGCTTAAAAAAATCGGATACAGCTTGCTGGTTACGCAGGTCGAGCGTATCGGATGTACGGAGAACGAAGTTTGTGAACCCTTCTTTTACTAATTTGCGATGAATTGCCGAACCAACCATCCCCCGGTGGCCTGCAATATATATTTTGAATTCCTTTTCCATAAAATTCACTCGAATTGATTTTTTATAACGTAACCTGAATCTTTTAACAGCTTTTCGCGGCGGAACAATTCCACATCGGCAGCAACCATTTCGCTTACAAGGCTCTGTAAGTTGTATTTGGGCTTCCAACCAAGCTTCGTTTGTGATTTTGTCGGATCCCCTATCAAAAGGTCAACTTCTGTAGGCCTAAAATATTTTTCATCTACTGATACTATTTCCTTACCCGTTTCAATTTGAAAATCAGGGTTTGAACATGATTCTACATATCCCTTTTCATCAACTCCCTTGCCTTTAAATTCTATTGTAATGCCAACTTCTGCAAATGCCATCCTAACAAATTCACGCACTCTTGTGGTAACGCCCGTGGCTATTACATAATCATCCGGCTCATCCTGCTGTAATATCATATACATAGCCTCAACATAATCTTTGGCATGGCCCCAATCCCGTTGTGAATCCAGGTTACCTAAAAATAATTTATCCTGGATACCCATAGAAATTTTTGCAACTGCGCGGGTTATCTTTCGGGTTACAAAGGTTTCGCCCCTTAATGGGCTCTCATGATTAAATAAAATACCATTACAACCATAAATTCCATATGCTTCACGGTAATTAACCGTGATCCAGTAAGCATAAAGTTTAGCAACAGCATAAGGCGACCTGGGGTAAAAAGGTGTGGTTTCTGATTGTGGAACGGCCTGCACTAAACCGTACAGTTCTGATGTTGATGCCTGATATATCTTAGTCTTTTTTGTAAGATTTAATAGTCTGATTGCTTCCAGTATCCTTAGCGCACCGATACCATCTGCATTAGCAGTGTATTCGGGAGTATCAAAGCTAACTTTTACATGCGACATGGCACCAAGATTATAAATTTCATCGGGTTGAACCTGTTGAATAATCCTGATTAGATTAGTACTGTCGCTCAGGTCTCCATAATGCAGTATTAAATTTTTGTTAATATCGTGCGGATCCTGATATAGGTGATCAATCCTATCAGTGTTAAATAATGAACTTCTCCGCTTTATGCCATGTACCTCATACCCTTTTGATAATAGTAATTCTGCTAAATAAGCGCCATCCTGCCCGGTTATACCTGTTAATAGAGCTGTTTTTTTCTTCATATATTTAATGTAATCTATTAGTTTTATAACAATTAAGTTAATTCTATATTTTTAATTACTTAATGCATTCGATTTTTTTTTGCAAAATATGCAATTTTAACAATATCTACTATTAAAAATCACAATTTCTACTCCGATTAATGAATTAATAAATTACATTTGCTTAGCACTATGGAACAATTCTATTTATAATATGGTCTCAAAATTACTCTCAGGTGAGGTACTTCATTTTCTAATTATAGTAACCGTTGTATTAGTACTTGCACGTGTACTTGGCGAACTTTGCCGGAAATATAAGCAACCTGCCATTATTGGCGAGATCATTGCCGGTATTGTATTAGGGCCTACTTTGCTTGGCGCGTATTTCCCTCATTTATTTAATAATATATTTTTGGTTAGCCCAAGGGCTTACGGTGCATTTGACGGGCTTGCTAATGTTGGGATTATTTTATTAATGTTTATTGCCGGTTTCGAGGTTGATATTAAGCAGATAAGGAGAGATGGCAAACAAGCGGCCGCTATAAGCCTCACAGGTATTATTTTTCCTTTTATTATAGGTTTTGCTACTGCCTGGTTCTTTTACCAGCGCATTTTTTCAAACAACGAAAGCAACCAGTTTATAACATCAATGTTTTTTGGCACCGCATTATCAATTACCGCACTTTCGGTTATTACTAAAATATTGATGGACCTGGATATTTTAAAAACCAAAATAGGTAACCTGGTACTTACATCGGCTATGATAGATGATTTTTTGGGTTGGGTATTATTTTCTATTATAATGCAAATGATGCACACTGGTAAAGACTATGGTTCGTGGTTATCTGTAGTAATGGTATTAGCGTTTGCTGCATTTATGGTAACCATTGGCCGTTGGGGAGTTAATAAAATGCTGTTTGTAGCGCAAAAGAACTTAAAGATTGGCCGCGTAATAACGCTTGCTATTTGCCTATGCTTTATTTCGGCTATTATAACCGAATACCTGGGCGTACGCGGCGTGTTCGGCGCATTTTTAATGGGTGTGGCCGTAGGCGATTCGGAATATTTTACCGAACGCCATAAACTTATTTTACACCAGTTTACTGTAAATATCATAGCCCCTTTATTTTTTGCTTCTGTAGGCCTTCGTTTAAATTTTGTTAACAATTTTGATTTTGAAGTAATTGCCATAATACTATGTATTGCTTGCCTGGCAAAACTTATTGGCGCGGGCATAGGCGGCCGCATTAGCGGAATGAATAAAAATGAATCGATAGCCGTTGCATTTGGCATGAATGCCCGTGGATCGCAGGAGATAGTTTTGGGTTTATTGGCCCTGCAAGCAAAAATTATTGATGAAAAAGTATTCGAAGGCCTTGTGTTGATGACAGTTTTTACAGTAATAATTTCAGGGCCTGTCATGAATTATTACTTTATGAAAGAACGAAAGAATAAGCTTGCAGATGATTTAACTTTGGATAGTTATGGAAACGGTTTACCGATTCCGGAGAATATAGATAATGCGGGGTGATATTCTCCGATGGTGAATCCCCAGCGCTTGCTGGATAGCGGAACAGAAAGTGTACACAGAGCTATATCATATACCTGTAACTGATAACAAGAACCATTCCTAACCTGCTGCATAATTATATTCCCGCCATTTGCTAAAAAAAGTATTGTAACCCTAAGTTAGCTCTCCTTAAGCCTAACAGGTAAAATAAATATTTAATTTTTCAATACCGTTTTATAAGCCTCCGATGTTTCCCAAGCCGCTTTTTCCCATATATAATCGTTGAGGATCAAATCCCTCAATCTCAAATCCACATCACTTTTATAGGCTTGCAGCACTGAATTTCTAATTGAATCTATATCATCGGGATCACAGTAAAATGCCAGATCTTTAAAATATTCTTCGGTATCACCCTTTTTAGTCACCACAATGTTGCATTCCATTACACTGGCTTCTAATGAACTTAAACCAGTAGTTTCGAACCAACTCGGCAAAACATGTACTTTAGCCGCTTTATAAATTTTAATTAATTCGTTATGACTTATGTGATCTAAAAAAAATATATTTTTTGCCTGCGAAGCCAGTTGTTTACATGCATTATAATAATTTATATGATTAGGTGAAGGCTGTCCAATAATGGTAAGCTTAACTTCAGTATCAATTAGGGCTTTGATCAAATTTAATTGATTCTTTCGTCCTTCAATTCTACCAACACAAATAATATGGTCTCTATAAGATTCGTTGGCCTCAGTATTTAAATTAAATATCAAAGGATCTATTGCATTCACAATCTTTTTATGTGGTGCATCCATCTTCAGATACCTGCTTAAACGCATATATTCACTGTTGGAATTTGGCAAAAGCATTTTCGACCTCGCCAAAAGGTATTTCATTGATTTGTCATGCCCATTCCAAAAATAGTAGGATGATTTTATTTTGTCGCCGTTTTTAGCCCATCGAGCCAACGCTTTTATATATTCAATTGAACCTGGCCTAAAATATTTAAATAACCACTTTGTTATTCCGGTTCTTTTCAACTTTTCATATTCCGAATAATCCACAAATATTGTAGAAATTACAAATGGAATATTTTCTTTTGTATGCAGTAATATATCATCGGGCCTGATTATATTAAAAAAATGTATAAGATCATAATTACTATACTCAATTTTGGAATTAGCCAATTTTATTTCAACATTTATATCAAGCATTCTTAAATACTTAGCGGTCATGTCTACTTGTATGGTATCTCCGCCTGGTGAAGAATACATGTTATTTCTAACGATCATTAGTATATTCATCTGCTCAAATCCAATCTGGTTTTAATATCATATCCAATTCTATAATAGTTAAAGTCATTTGTTGTTATAATAATTAAAACCATCTCCATTCACAAATAATTTTATTTAATCGAATATTCCGATGGCAATAACATCTGTGATTTAATTTCAATAAAAAAACGAATTATTTTTTTCAAATATAACAACGTTATTGCTTCTCAAATATGTTATTTGCTAAATTATATCTTTTTTTAATTAGGAATTGGTTTGAGTTTGTAACTTATCAGTGAGATATGAATTGGCCATTAAACAGGGGCAACACTAACCAAACAATGTAAGCGTTAATATGTAATCATATAATAGCCTTATACTGATTTTAATAAAACCATATGAAAAAGCATTCTTTGTTGAAAACGATTTTATTTACGTTTAGCGCCGTTACAATAGGGTACCTTTTTTTAGAAGCCCGTATCCATACAAACAATTCAAAACCGTTTCGTGCAGATAACACGATAATAGCGAAATTAAACAATGATACCCGAGAACTGCCGCTTTATGGCTTTAATGGAAATATTGAAGGAGGCGTTGGATGGGATGACCCAGCTTTTAGCGATTCAGTTGCTTCGCTTTACCCTAAAATTATCCGTTATCCGGGAGGGACCATTGCAAATTATTGGGATTGGCAAAACGGCGGTATGGAACAGAAAGAGATGCCTAACTACCCAAAGCCTTTTGCTAAACTACGCCACACCCGCAATGACCTAAGGGAGTTAAAATTTATAGTTAACAAAACTCACAGTGATGCAGTGTTTGTTTTAAATATGATAACAAGAAATGTGGATGACCAGATAAACATGTTAAAGCAGGCACAATCATTGGGTATACCAATAAAATGGGTTGAACTTGGAAACGAGTTTAATGCAAGGAAAAATATTGGGGGAGCAATATACAAAACGCCTTTAGACTATGCGAGAACTTGCCAAAACTGGATAAATGTACTTAAAAGGGATTTCCCCGATGTGAAAATTGCAATAGTTGGCGGTAATACAAAATATAAATTGCCTGTTGTTGATGTAAGCCATTGGAACGAGGATATATTAAGTACAGCTTCAAATGCCGATGCTGTAATTTTACACAGCTATCCACCGGCTAAATTATTTGTTGATGACTCGGGTATAAATTTTGAGAAACTTTATAATGAATGTGTTGATATATACACTAAACAAGGGTTTAAATCAATACCAAATAAACAAAAAATCTGGGTTACGGAATATAACGTAAACTGGAATGGCCCGGATAGTTTAAAAAGATATTATTTGACTTGGGGACAATCTTTATCTATATTATTATTAACATCTACTCTTACCAATATTTCTGACCAGGTGGAAATGGTAATCAATCATAATATAATAGGCTGGAAGTTTGGGGCAATTAATGTGAAGAATGGTTTTAAAAAATTCCCCAATGGCATCGGAATGCAAATCTGGTTAAAAGCGGCGGATGGCATGAATTCATTAACTAAAATAAATTTATTTGATGGCAAGCATTTAATAGATGATTTCAATGCTTTCGGTTGGGAATTTTCTGATAGTAAACAAAATATATCTGATCTGTTATTAGTTAACCTGTCAGACCATGCAATTGCCATAAACCTTGGCCAGCTACCTAAAAAATATAGCAGATATGAAACAAAGTTTGCAGGCAAAGATATTGTGATCAATAATTACAATGGTATTAAAGGTATAAATAGCGCGATTTCAAATAATGTTATCCAATTGCCCGGGTACTCTGTTACTACTGTAACAAAATAATAATTAATTGATTCGGTACTGGCCGGCCAATAAATCTGATCTACTTTTTAGCAATTACTACAGGATTATATTTTTTATTATATATCTCGGTAAAATGTTGCACATATTGATCAACTATCTTATCCCAACTAAATGTAGATGCTATTTTTTCCCGGTTATTATCTAAGTACGATGTGTGTTCAGTTTTAATTATAGTTTTTAAAACGGTTGCAACCTCATTCTTATTTTTAAAATAAAACGCATTGTTTTCAAGAATTGAACTATTAAAATTATTGTTGTTTGCACATATAAGCGCATTGCTGGCCATAGCTTCTAATAACGATGGATTTGTACCGCCAACAGTATGCCCGTGAAAATATAAATTGGAAAAATATCTTAAATTATTTAGAATGTTAATATCATATATAGCACCAATAAATTTAATTTTTTTATTCGATTGAAATTTATTTCTCAAATACTCGCCGTAAGTGGTAGTATGTTTCCCGATCACTAAAAAAGGGCGATCGGTTTTAGCTAATTCCACGCCCTGCAAAATTACTTCAATACTATTTTCAGGCTCAAGCCTCGCAATAAGTAAATCATAGCCCAAAGGCTGTAATTCATAATTACTTAAACAAGCAGCATCATAATTAAAAAACAAGTTGGCCCCGTAAGGGATATAAACAGAGTCGGCGTTATACTTTTCTTTAATGTATTGTTGTATACCTAATGAATCAGATATTAAATAATCACTAAATTTTACTCCAAGTTTTTCGGCATATAACAAAAAAGTTCTTACAATGCTCGAGTACTTTGTTCTTTTCCATTCCAACCCGTCCATATTGGTAGTTATGATCGAGTATTTCGGCATAAGCCCTCCCCAAACAGAACTGCTGGTATAACCCAATTGCAGAATAATATCACATTTTCTTTTCCTTACATCTAATATACATTTCAAATCATATAAAAATTGCCCTGCTGTACCCCACTTATATTCGGGGTCATAGCAATGAACAATCTCTATTCCATTCCAATGATCAAGTTGATAAGGATGATTATGTGAATTATATACAATTACCTCAAAGCCTATGTTCACTAAACCGCGCGCCAAGTACTCGGCACATTGTTCAAAGCCACCATAATAATTTGGAATGCCCCGTGTGCCTATAATTGCAATTCTCATTTATTAATAATTTTTTAACTTATGTTGATGCATTTATTACCACGACATATCCTTTTCGTAACCAAGCATTTCAAGTATGTCCTGTATTTGTTCTTTACATATCTTTTTGTGTTCAGGGGTAAAATAACTTTTCCATTTATTTATTTTACCAGTATTAAAAGTTGGGCTTTTTGACGAAAATATCTTAGCATTAATTTTTGTCAACTGTTTTTCTGTTAGTTGTAATCCAAGAAAATCAATTACCTTTTGCGTTGCGGTCGCCTGTAATTCATCTGAACCGCCACCACTTTTACCAACCAGGTCTTCAAACTTTATTATTAATGTATCAGGTTTAGTTAGCCAGCCGAAAAACTTTTTAGCAACATCTGAAAATGGTTCAATAATATCCTCCCTTCCCTTAATAATGGCTTTAAATTGTTCTATGTCGCCTTTTATACTATTGATATAAGCACTGGATTTATGTGTTTTATCTAAATCACGGATATATAAAAGATGAGAGATAAGTACATCCCGGGGATCCCGTACTATTTGCACAACTTTTATATTTTCATTCAAAATAACGTTATACACTTTATCATTAAACTGTATGTGTGTTGGGGCAAACTGGCCTTTTTTTATTGATCTGAGCTTTTTAGAATTTTGCTCAAACGTATCATCCTGATTATTAATAATGATGGTCCTGCCACCATAATGCCCCATCATCGGAAGTTCAAAAAACAGGGCTTCTATTAAATGAGTCCCTGATTTTGGTAAAGAATTTAGTATTACTTTAGTACCGGATAGCCTGCCCTTTAATTTAGTGAGGGAAAGGTTCTTCAGGATTATTGTACCTTTTTTTATTAAAAAGTATTTATAGCGGTCTGTTTGAGTAATAAATTTCATCAATATTCAATTTTAGATGTAACTGTTAAGCAGTAAACATTGGAACAGTGCCAATGCATATATCTTTTTTCGGGTGCTTTAGTTGTATTGTCATTCGGCGTAATAAGAGTACATCAGATACGCGGTTCATTTGAAACATAATTCTTTCCACAGATATTTTCATTCAAGGTTCACTCCATAAATTTCTTTTACTTTTTTTACCTCATCAGCATATATCCCTGTTAAAAAAGTTAACGACTGCGCGTCAATTTCTTGCTTGTCAACCTTGTTTGTGTATAGCTTATTTTTAAAAGCAAAAGGCACCTGCCTTGACAGTTTTTTTAAAAAAACACTGTTGTCTTTTATTTTTCTTAGTTTCAGAAAAAATGCTGATTTCATTTTTTTACTATCATTATGCACTTTATCGTATTGTATTAACGGGCTGTTTTCAACGTTTAAAAAATTAAAAACCTTATCCATTACTAATCTTGGATCTTTTTTAAACTCCGAGAAATTCAGTATCAGTATATTTCCTTTTGCAAACAAATTTGAATATTTTGCTAACTGCTCTGTATAAAATCCAAGTTCAACATACAGCCTGCCTTTTACACCCCACTTTTTCCCTTCAAGGTTCCAATCTGTTATGATCTCTTTATAAAAATCATTTGGAAACATTGCAGTACCAATCATACAATTGGCTTTAAAATGTGAGAATGCCCTCTCAACCGGGTTTCTTAATATGGCAATGATCTTAGCATCAGGATTAAACGCGTATATTTTACTTGCAGCATTCAAATCGGGCAGGTATGATACACTCCCTTCTCCCCTGACAGGAAAATCAGCAGCGGCACTAAAAAGGCTTAAATAAACTTTTTCATCCCTAACAATCTTTTTATGATACTTTTCTCCATCAACCGGCGGCAGATAGTCAAACGGATTGGAAGATTCAGCATCGGAAAAAAAATGTGGTTCTTTCACCGAACTCATGTAAATTTCTGGATGGTTGTCTAAATATTCATATAATGAGGTTGTACCACACTTTGCAGCCCCAACAATAAAAAGGTTTGGTTTTACCATTGTTTAGTTGTTTGCTATTTTCTTAAGTAAATATTTAACCCCAGGCCTTTTAATATTTTTCGCAGCGTTACTTTAATATAGGTATTGTAATAAAATAAATTAGCCTTCCATACAGGTACGCCTCCGGTTGTTAACACCGCTTTTTTATGTTCTTTCAGTGCTTTAACGTTGTCACTTGCACCGCCATCACTCATTAAAACTGTAACTTCACTAATAAAACAGGCCTTTAATTTACTTCCTGGCCTCAAAAGAAACTCATAGTCGCCGGTTATTTTATAATTAATATCAAACAAACCATATTTTTCAAAAAGCCTTTTGGAATGTAACGACCCGGGATGCGCAACGGACATTTGCCTTAAAAACAAGGGCCATTCCCACTGCCAGCCTGTTGTTCTAAATGGCTTCCCGGTGTTTTTATTTATCATTTGTTTTTTTGACGATATATAATCAATATCACTATTATGATGATTGATAAAATTAATATACAAGCAAATGGCATTTGGCAACAAAATATCATCTGCACCTAAAAACATGATCCAATCGCCTTTTGTATGTTTAACCCCTTTATTCCAGGCGTCATAAATCCCCTGATCTTTTTCACTCAGGTAAAAAGAAATCATATCCTTATTGGCTTCTATAATATCGGTCGTCCCATCCGTTGAACCACCATCAATAATTATGAATTCAAAATCTTGGCAAACTTGTTTTCTAATACTATCAATTAAAACAGGTAAAAAGGCCGATGCATTATATACAGCTGTAACTATTGAAATTGGAATATTTTTGGACGTATTACTCATAATGACAAATTCATATACATTTTCACCTCGCTTATTTCAAATGTTTTCTCAATTTCATTTTCAACATAAGCGCATAAATAAGCTTATTATAATGATGATCTGATTTATTAAGGTTACGAAGTATCTTTTTTGCCCCGGCTCCTGTGTTGCTTAAAGACAAGCTATCTAAATCAATAAAAATTTGATTATTGTCTTCAACAATTTTCTTCATCCTGCTATTGAACTTTAATGCAAGACCCGTTCTTTGCTTCAGGTCGGCTTTTACTTCCTTCCTTAAGTTCGATATTTCTCCCCAGTTGTTATCATCATAAATTGTGGGTAAGGGAGAACTTATAACAATTACCTGTTTATTTTTAAGATCAGGGTTAGTAAGTAATAAGTTGTAGTTTTTCAAGGCCATTTCAAGCATGTCATCAACATTGGCATTATATTTTTGGGCCCTATACCAAATCACAAAACCAGTATCAACTTCCCCCAGTAAAAAAATAACAGTTTGGGCATCGGGGTTAGCTGTAAAAGCGTTAAAAAATATTTGACTGGCATTTGTTTTGGAATTTGGGTTCTCTAGCCCCGATACAGTTGCTCCATTTACCGACACGACTGTAAATCTTCCTTTTCCGAACAGAAGTTTAACGAACTTCGAATTAAAAACCAATGCATGGGAATCTCCCAACACCAATATCTTTTTATTCATAAAAACTTGACTATTTCAGGTTTAACTTTATCCTATCTTTCCAAATAGCCATTGTATTAAACCCTAATCTTTTTTTCACAGTAAATACCGCCGCTAAATTTTGAACAGCTACGGAGATGCTTATTCCGATTGCTGCTCCTAATGTACCGAATGCATTTATAAGCAACAGGTTTAATATAACAGAAAAAATACCGCACACGAGTGTGATATTTTTAAGATTTTTTTCATGCCCGCTCATCATTAACAAATAACCGACGCTCCCGGTTACGATATTCATAAATTGCCCTAAAGTTAAAATCCTTAACAAGTTTGCGCCGCCGCTAAACCCTTTCCCGAACAAATTCATTATCATGGTGGGAAATAAAATCATAGTTAAAGTTATAGGCAGGGCAAAAATCACCATTATCCGGGTGGAATTTATTGCGTACCTTTTTAACTCATCCATCTTTTTCTGTTTATATAAACTTGCAAAACGTGGTGCACTAACAAGGTTAACTGCAACCAGGATAAAGGATATTAGCATCGAGGTTCGTTGTGCAACGGCAAGTAGCGCAACACTTTTCGAATCGCAAAATATACCTACCATAAACTGCCCCCCCCATTGTATGGATGCCTGCAGGATGCTTAAGTACCAAAGTTCGCGTGTACTTTTCCAAAAAGTATTGGGTAAAGGCTCTTTACCAGCTGAGGTATCAATCCTTTTATGTACAAATTTTATCCAGTAGAAAATCCCAACTAACATTATGGCTACTGATATAAAAAAATACAATTCACCTACATTTTTTGCAGTAGATGGCTTAATAATTAAAACCAACAACGAAAGTGCAGATTGGATGAATATTCCTTGTAAAGAGATAGATAGTAATACCTTCTTTATCCCTTGAAACGCATAAGCAAGAAGCGTGGTAAATGTATAAACAGGAATAGTTAAAAACATCCAGAACAGTGTTGGAGATATATCATTTTTGTGGAATATGTTTTGCGAAATAAAATGGCAGCATGATATTAATAAAATTGTGGCCGGTATGGCAAAAAGTAAAACTCTTTTTATTATTTGCCAAAACACATTAGAAACGTATGCCCAGTTATCTTCATCACTGTAAATACCTAAATAACGCACCAACTGGTTGTTACCTCCTAACGCAAATAAAATACCGGATACGGTAACCAGCACAATACCGAGAAAAAAATTGCCTGCCTCAGTTACCCCTAATTGCCTTGCAATAACCAGGTTCATAAAGAACGAAGCGACGGCACCAAGCGATCTTATGATAAATGCTAACGAAGAGTCGACAAGTAATTGCTTATTTTGCGATCCTATTTTATTAAGCTTATCTTTTAAAAACCCCATAAAGTATATCATTAAATTTTTTTACCATTTACATGCATTTTTTACTTCTTCACCAACCAACCGGTGAGGTCTCTTTTTATCATATCTTGAAGTTTTAATATATCCTCTCTATATAAATCAATAAGGTTGTTATGTGTTTGCACGCTTAGTGTAAGATCTGATTTCTTTAAAAACCTGTTTTTTATATTTCTTCTCAGCCTTTCTCTTTCTGATGTGCTATATTTTTTATTTATAAAATGCCGGATACCTTTTTTTAGAAAGTTATCATTAAAAATGATCCATTCAACAAATTTGTTTCTGGGTACACCTGATTTATTATACATGGTTTTTGCATCAATATTAATACGCGGCACTTCAAGAAAATCAAAAATATCGTTTAATACAGAGTTTGCATCATTATTAAAATCATCCATAAGAACAATCTTTACCCTAGAAAAAGCATCCATATAATGTTTTACCTGTTCGTAGTAATATCCCTGCCCTATGTAGAACCAGAATGAATTCCATCCTTCTTTTTGTCGGCTGGTTTCCAATGCTATTGCTTCCTCGAAAGAATATTGGCGATCCTTTTTAAGATAAGTATAATTTGAAAAAGCCCTTTCAACCGGGTTTCTTAAAACAATAAGAATGATAGGATCACCAAGATATTTTTTTATTTCAGGTATAACAATTTCATGATAATAAAGATATTGAACACTGGCATCACATCTATACTCTGCCAATTCGCTTTCCTTATATATATCCTCATACGCCTCTTGTGTTAAAGTGCTTGATTTAATAAGATATTCTCTAAATGGGTCTGCCTGCGACAAATTTTTAATTGTTTGTGCAACAAAAAACCTGGGCTCCTTTATTTGGGGTACAAAAATATCTTTGTGCTGCTTAAAATATTCACACAAAGACGTCGTGGCTGATTTCGGCGCCCCTGGTATTATTAAATTAGGTAGTTGCGACATACATTTTTATTAAAACAATTCAATGCTTTGTTAATTTCTGCTTAAAAAGCATTTATTGAAATAAATACTTTATAAAAGTCCCACGTTATACGGCGTACGTTGTTCAGCAGAAAAGTTCTTTTTATAAATTATCTTCTTTTTTTGATACCCCTTTTTTAATACAATTGCAGAAAACGGAAACAATAGGAAAAAAGAAGTGTACGTTATAGGTTCTGATATAAACGTTATCATATATATGAGGAAAAATAATAAGGCTGATTTTTTATCTTCATCTATTATTTTATTTTTATAAAAAAGATAGAAAAGTATAAATGCTACCGGCAATCCGAACCAACTTGCCAGTCCTAATAAACCATTAGTATAACCACCCGACATTTCTCCAAACATTTTCAGGTAATCATCAGAAAACAAGCTTGACTCAAGCTTACTTACATATGGCTTTGTCATTAAATATTGGGTGGTAAATAAACCGTGTCCAAAAATGGGCTTTTCGTTTATCAAGTCTATACCAATGTTAAAATCCCTTAACCGAACAAGCCCGGATGTATTCGATTGATTAAATTTTGCAGTAATATTTTTTTCGATCAGCGCAAAAAAGAACAATAACACAACAACACCAAAGCCTAATACCAATGATTTTTTGACAGTAAAATTTTTTGTTAAAAAATAAACAAAATTGATCCCTAAAATTATGTAGCCCGCGGTTGAAAATGTAGAAATAACGCCAAGTAAACAAGCAAACAATAATATTTTGCTGGCATTCCGTTTTATATTAAGGAAAAGGAATACATTAAACATTAACTGCAAAAGCCCCGGTTCCCAGCATAACCCCACATTTCTATTAAGTCCATCAAAATCGAGGTCGGCAACATAAAACAAATGAGCAAAGGTTTTATACTTCATATCATTCAAAGTAACGGGAACAAATGAATGAGACAACAACATATAAACCGTATAACCCGCTAAGCCATAAAAACACATTATCTTAACTACCACATAAAAATCTTCTAAAAGATTGCCCTTATACCTGTATTGAAGCAAAAATATATAGGCGACTAAAATCAAGGAGATCTGATAGATAAACTCGGAAATTTCGAAAGAAGGATTGAGCAATTTATTTATACACAGATAAATTAGCATGACCAACAAGAGCATATAATCCTTTAGCTTAATATTTGCCAGCCCGGTAATAGACAACAGAAATACCGATAAAGACAGAAGCGTACCCTGCCCGCTAAAAAAGCGTATCCCTATACTTTGAATAACTATTAAAAAAAGACCGATAATTCGTATATATGAATAAAAAGGTCTTTTTTTTCGCATGTTTTGCATATGTAAAGAATTGGTATTTGAATACCCTCTATCAAAATTAATTCAAACTAAATAACATACTTTAAAAGTACAGAGAAGCAGCAACCCGGGTTAAATGAGTTGCTTCACATTATTACCGTTTGTTTATTATGCAGGAATGTTGAAAACCCTAATCCACATTTAACTACAACAATTTTTCAACATTATTTTAAAGCGTCAAGGCTCAATTTATTACATAGTTCGATTGTTCGCACTTAACTGTTCCTTCGTTTAAATATTCCTTTGAACTTGCTATTTATTATTGCAAACCTTCCTTTCTTATCATTTTCATAATAACCGTAGCCATAACCATAACCATAACCATAACCATAACCGTAACCATTTTTCGTTTCGATATCATTTACCACAATGCTTATCTTTTTCATTTTATCTGTATTGTAAAGATCTTGTGGGATGTTAAGTTGTTCTTTAAAGGTATAATTCTGGCGTACGATATATAACGTCATATCTGAAAAACGACTTAATAGCTGTGCATCGGTAACCAAACCTATAGGTGGCGCATCTATCAAAATATAATCAAATTCTTTTCGCAGAAGTGCCATCAGTTCATCCGTACGTTCATCCAGTATAAGTTCAGCCGGATTAGGGGGTATAGGCCCTGATGAAACAATATACAAGTTTTCATGAAACGCCGAGTGTGTTATAATTGAAGACGTAGTTATATGATTTGAAATAATATAATTAGAGAACCCGTTAGTGTTTTCAACACCAAAATAATTTGATATTTTGGGCTTGCGTAAATCTAATTCCATTAATACTACCCTTTTACCAGAAATTGCCAGTGCGCCTGCTAGGTTAATTGTAGTAAATGATTTCCCCTCGCCCGACATACTTGAAGTAACTAGTATTACTTTTTCATCAGCCTTATTAATAAAATACTGCAAGTTAGTTCGCAAAGCCCTGAATTGTTCAGCAATTGCCGATCGCGACGTGGTTAACATTACGAGGTTCTGCGCCGATTTATCATGGCTTATTTCCCCAATTATTGGCACTGATGAGTTTTTTGTAATATCCTCGCGTACTAAAATCTTATTATTTAATAAATCTTTAGTAAACACACGTGCAACAGGGAAACCGAACGCCAAAATAAATGCAGTTGCAGCTACGTACAAAATGTTGGGGCTGTAAGGCTTATAATCTGATTTAGGCGGATCAATTACTGTTGCTATAGAAAGGTTGGATGTCTTTGATATTTCAGTTTCCTCTTTAGTTTGTAGTAAGTAAGTATATAATGCTTGTTTAATTGCTTGTTGCCTTGACAAATCAAGATAAATTTTTTCTTTAGCCGGAACATTGGTTATTTGGTTTGAAAAGCTATTGGTAGTATTTTTTAACTTGCTATCAGTTATTTGCAATGTTTTTTTGGTGGTTTGCAAATTTTTGATCATATCCTTGCGAAGGGAAGCAATCCTGGCATCTAAATTCTGCATGAAGGGGTTATCCTTGGTTACAGATAGTAACTGCCTTTCGCGCTCTACCAGTAACTCATTATAAGAATTCACCAAGGCTGTTAATACCAAGTCAGATGGCAATACAGATACCGGAACCACTGTTTTATTTTTTGTTTCATCCTGCAAATAATCAATCAATGACTCAACAATAGATAACTGGGTTTCATTCTTTGCTAACTGATCTGTGTACGTACCTGAGTATTCCACAAGTAATTTACCTTGTTCACTCAAATCGCCAATCAACTTATTATTCTCTTTAAAATTTTGAATATGCCCTTCAATACCCCCCAATTCGGAATCAACAATCAAAAGCCGCTTATTTATGAAATTAATTGTGCTGTCAGCAACCTGATTTTTTAATTGCAAATTCTGTATTTGATAATTTTTAATTAACCTGTTTAATATATCTTCCCCTTCACGCGGAATAGGGTAATCGAAAACTAGATCGATTGTTGATACAGTTGTACTGGTAACGCTGATGGTTAATAGTTTCTGCAAATCATAGATACGTTGATCCGGTGATTCAATATCAAAACGATATTCATTGTTTCCAAAGCTAAATTGAGGGTTCAGTGTAATATTAATTATACCAACGCCAGTCACATTGAAAGGTTTATTATAATTAACAATTGTATCTACCCTGCTTGTACTTAAATCCGGAAAAGTTTCTTTATACTTTAATTCAAGGCGCTTATTATCAATATAGGTAACTTTAAATTTGGTAGTTTGTATAGTATCAATGGGTTTAATAATTTGTACAATAATAGGATTTCGGTTAATTTCCAGGTCCGTTAAAAAACGCCTTTGGTAGTAAATGATATTCAGATTCATATCACGAACTGTTTCCTCTAACAAATGGCGGGTTTGAAGCACCTGCGCTTCATTATCAACATTAGATTTAAGATCCAAAAGCGAACTTAAATCAAGCAGCGAACTACTCGATCCTATTGAACTCGCATTACTACTTTCATCGGCTATAAGAATTTGGCCGGCTATATTATATGAAGGCGGGGCATAATACATGAAAAGTACCGCACATATGCCACAAATTAAAAAACTAAGGACAAATATCCACCAGCTTGCCTTTAATTTATTGATAAATGCCTTTACATCAAAGCTTTCTTCTCCTTCAGTTTTATTCAAAGCACTATTATTAATATTAGTGTTGTTAATCATAATCGATCTATAAATTTTGAATACCTTTTATTTTAAACGTAATATCAATATTAAGCCAGTTATAATTGATGCCGCTATGGTCACTACACGCGTTTGTTCTGCATCAGCCTGGACTGCTTTAGATTTATTGGGCTGAACATAAATAACATCGTTTTGCTTAAGATAAAAATACGGCGACTCAAACAAATCAGAACTATTTAGGTTTAAGCGTGTTAATTCTTTTTTGCCATCAATTTCCCTTATGAGCAAAACATTGTCGCGACGGCCATAAATGGTAAGATCTCCTGCCAGGCCTAAGGCATCGAGCACAGAAACTTTTTCATTGGGTACAATAAAAGAAGAAGGATGCGCTACCTCACCAATAACCGTAATTTTAAAATTAGCAAAACGCAATTGTACATCTGGATCTTTGAAGTACAGCATAGCTTTTTCTTTTATAAGTTTTTTTGCCTGGAAGGTAGTTAAACCAGCTACCTTGACAGTACCGATTATTGGCAAAGAAATTTCTCCATTTTTATCAACCAGTAAGCCTGGAACCTGTTCAGAGGTACCGTTGCTTGAATTAGAAACAGGAACGTTAACTGCCTGGTTAACCGGTGCAGCTGTTGTAGGATCAATAGTAACAATTGTTACAGATAGTATATCATCCGGAATAATTACCGGATCCTTATAAGGCGCATCCACCAGCATTTTTTCTTTGGTACTGTCTGATATGTCCTGGAAATACGGTACATTTTTAGTTGATGCGCAAGAGGCAAATGTAATAGCTATTGCACAACTAATTAATCCTTTTGCTACACTTTGCCGGTATTGTTTCATCTTCAATTAGTTATTTCTTGTTAGGGGTTATGAATGTATTGTACCAGCAGCTACAGTTTCGTTTGTAGCTTCGTCAATAAGTATTAATGATCCGGTTATGCGGTTGCGGCGGTATTCATCAAAAACAAGCGGGCGCGTGGTACGCATACGTACACGGGCCATATCGTTCATTTTAATATCATCATCCTGATCGAGCCGTTGCATGGTATTAATATCAATTTTATAAATAACCTCTTTAATAATAGCCATTACATCATTAGTAGTGCTTTTTAAATGATATTTTGCACCAGGCCTTGGGCCTTTAGGGGCCATCCAGCACAGCAATACATCAAGATCCTGCGATGCCTCGGGCTGATTGTTATTTTTCACGATCATGTCGCCCCGGCTTACGTCAATATCATCTTCCAGGTTAATAGAAACTGACATTGGCGAAAACGCTTCATCAACATCTCCGGAGAAAGTATTTATTGATTTTATGGTTGAAGTAAGGCCTGATGGCAGTATGGTCACTTTATCGCCGGGCCTGAAAATCCCCCCTGCTACCCTGCCGGCATAACCACGGTAATCATGGTATTCGTCCTGGTGCGGGCGTATAACGGTTTGTACCGGGAAACGGGCATCCAGATGATTTTGGTCGCTACTAATATGTATGGTCTCCAGCGTATCCAATAAACTGGCGCCTTTATACCATGGCATATTTTCAGAACGGTTTACCACATTATCGCCGTCAAGGGCACTCATAGGTATGTACCGTATATCTTTTATATCAAGCTTACTTGCAAACGTATGGTACTCTTCAACTACTTTGTTAAAAACCTCTTCGGAATAATCAACAAGGTCCATTTTATTAATACATACTATTATATGCGGTATTTTAAGCAATGATGCTATAAAGGAGTGGCGGCAGGTTTGTTCAATTACCCCATGGCGGGCATCAACAAGCACTAACGCAAGGTTAGCTGTTGAAGCACCTGTAACCATATTACGTGTATATTGAATATGGCCGGGTGTATCGGCAATTATAAATTTACGTTTGGGGGTAGCAAAATATCTGTAGGCAACGTCAATGGTTATGCCTTGTTCCCTTTCAGAACGTAAACCGTCGGTGAGCAGGGAAAGATCGACATGTTGAAGTCCCTTTCTTTCACTCGACTGTTTTACGGCCGCTATCTGATCTTCGAAAATTGATTTGGAGTCGTATAGCAAACGTCCAATAAGGGTACTTTTGCCATCATCAACACTTCCAGCAGTTGTAAAACGCAGTAATTCCATATTTATCGGGGGCAATATATAGCTTTTTTATTAATTTATGATGAAGTTAAATATCGGCGAACCGGCATATTTAACAATTATTAAATAAGGAACAGTATTAAAAATAACCCTGTTTCTTCCTGTCTTCCATTGAGTTATCTGAGCGCTTATCATCGCTGCGGTTACCACGTTCGGTGCTGCGCGTGGCCGATACTTCCTGAACTATCTTCTCCAGGGTATCAGCATCCGATTCGATACCGCCGGTAATGGTTATGTCTCCCAGCGTACGGAAACGCATTAATTTTTTCTCTATTTTTTCACCCTCTCTTAAAACCATAAACTCCGAATTCGGCAACCAGGTACCATCGCGATAAACGGCTTCGCGCTCATGAGCAAAATATAATGATGGAATAGGCAGGTTTTCTTGTAATATGTAATTCCAAACATCCATTTCGGTCCAGTTACTTATCGGGAATACCCTAAAGTGTTCGCCCATACGTTTACGGCCATTGAATATGTTCCAAAGTTCGGGGCGCTGGTTTTTAGGATCCCACTGGCCAAATTCATCACGGTGCGAGAAAAAACGTTCTTTTGCCCTAGCTTTTTCCTCGTCACGGCGGGCGCCACCCATTGCTGCATCAATTTTATTGGCTTCAATAGTATCAAGCAATGATACAATTTGCAGCACATTGCGGCTCGCATTAATTCCTTTTTCTTCAACCGCGCGGCCATTATCAATAGCTTCCTGTACCGAACCAACTATAAGCTGGATCCCGAGGTCATCAACCAGTTTATCGCGAAATTCCATGGTTTCGATAAAATTATGGCCGGTATCGATATGAATTAGCGGCATAGGTATTTTGGCGGGCCAGAACGCTTTGCGTGCAAGATGAGTTACAACAATTGAGTCCTTACCCCCCGAAAATAGAATTGCTGGCCTGTCAAACTGGGCATATACTTCCCGTATAACATATATGGCTTCTGATTCGAGTTCCTGAAGGTGTGTAAGATAATATTTAGACATATTAATTAATTACTTAACTGTATTTTAGGTAGTATATTTTCCAAAACTAAATTAACCGACTGATCGAGCGTATAATCAGCAGTAACAAGATGAATGTCGGGTGATGGCGGCGCTTCAAAAGGCGAACTAATACCCGTAAAATTACTTATTTCGCCAGCCCTTGCTTTTTTGTATAATCCCTTTACATCGCGCTGTTCGCAAACTTCGATAGAGGTATCGACAAATATTTCATAAAATGATGAACCTAACAGTTCGCGCAGCATCTGGCGCTCCCGTATAAATGGAGAAACAAATGCAGCTAATACTACGAGGCCGGCGTTACACATTAATTTGGCAACCTCGCCAATTCTTCGCAGATTTTCGTCCCTGTCATGTGCGCTAAAAGTGAGTCCTTTGCTTAAGCCGTTCCTCACATTATCACCATCCAATACAAATGTTTTAATTCCACGTGCGAATAATTCCTGCTCGACCAGGTTAGCCACAGTACTTTTACCCGAACCGGACAAACCGGTAAACCAAAAGCAAATAGCTTTATGCCCGTTGGCACGTTCGCGTTCAGCGCGGGTTATTCCAAATGAGTGCTCAATAATATGTAGCTTTTCGGCCATTGGCAATTGTATCTTTATCAACCAATTTAATAAACAAATACCTTATTAATATTCACTTATCGTATTGGTTATAATATATTATTTAAAAGCAAATAATGTAATCTTATAGTTATTAATTTGCCCAATTTTTATTACTGCGCGGCAACAACAAACCATGGGTTCAGCATATTTTGTTTGTTGTATTTTAGCTCAATGCCGGTGGTATAATCATATACTTTGCAATCTGAAAATGATGCAACAGCATGGCCTGCAGCCGTATCCCATTCCATTGTAGGTGCCAAACGTGGGTAAACATGTGCTTTGCGTTCGGCTACCAAGCATAATTTAAGCGAACTTCCTGCACTTATCAGGTCAATATCACCTACCTCGGCTTTTTTACGGCTCACAAAATCATCCGTTTCTTTAGTTGAATGCGAACGGCTTGCTACAATAGTGTATATGGTAGGATATTCGCTATCGTTCAATGATACTGACCGTTCAATAAGTGTATCAATATCCTTTTCTGAAAAATCTTCAGACAGCTTTATTTTAAAGCTACCGATGGCTGATGACGCATAATATAATATTCGCGTAACAGGTACGTAAACTACCCCAATAATAGGTGTATCCTGTTCAATTAATGCAATATTTACTGTGAACTCGCCATTTTTCTTGATGAACTCTTTAGTACCATCAAGCGGATCGACCAACCAAAACAGTTCCCATTTGGAGCGATCTTCATAAGGTATGGTTTTACCTTCTTCGCTTAGTAAAGGCAGGCCTGATGACTTAAGCCCTTCAACAATGGCCTGGTGGGCGTTTTTGTCGGCTTTAGTGAGTGGAGATTCGTCTGATTTATATTCAATAATAAAATCTTCGACATATATTTTCAGGATTTCCTTACCGGCTTTTATCGCCGATAGGATAGCTAATTGCAGATTTTTGTCCATAAAAAAGGTAGATAGTCCTTTAACACTATTACAAATACAATGCTAAAATACAAAAAATAATGAAAAAATAACAATTTTTTTTATTTCTATTTAATAATTTAATACCTAAGCCGGTTTTTTGTTAACATTAATTTTATATTAAGCTATTATGCCTGGCCCATTGTTCCACCAAAATTCATAGGAAAACCCGATGGTTCTTGTTGGGTTTTTATACGGCCATTAGCAGTTTCAAATTTCTCAACATTATCTTGCATAGCTGCAAGCAAACGCTTGGCATGTTCAGGGGTTAATATGATCCTCGCCTTAACTTTAGCCTTAGGCACACCCGGCATCACCCGGATAAAGTCGAGCACAAACTCTGAGCTTGAATGAGTAATGATAGCTAAATTAGAATATATCCCTTCTGAAATTTCTTCTGAAAGTTCAATATTCAACTGGTTTTCCTGTTGTTCTTCCATGTTGCGAAATTAATAAACCAAACTATTCCTAAAATGTTTTTCAAATATTTATTATTTATAATTTAATAATATTGACTGAATTTTTCAATATACAATTTCGACTGGCTTAGCAATTCTTTATTGTTATATCCACAGAAATCAATCCCATTTTTTGCTGCAGCATCATGATCGTTGATGGAATCGCCTATAAAGGCTACCTCCTTATTATTATAATTGTATGCTTCCAAAACCTGCCTGGTAAGCTCGGGCTTAAGTGTTGGGGAACCCGTTATTGATATAAAATAATTTGAAAGGCTCAGATGATCACATATTTTTCTTAACTCAGTTTGATCAGATCCGGAAACAATATGCATTTTGAATTTTGTATAATTTGCCTTTATGAAAGAAACTGTATCGGGGATGAGTAACGATCTGTCAAAAAGCTTTTTAAGCATAATTTCAGAAAAGCGGGTCGATAAGGCGGCTATCTCCTTTTCATCTGGTTGTTCGCCACGTATCTTGGCGAAAAAATACCGAAACTTATCATAGCGAGGTAATCCGCCGTTTTGCTTGTGATATGTTATCAGTTCGCCTACCTGGTTTGGCGGATAGTTTTTAAGCACTTTCTCAAATCCATAGGTCCGCACAGGATTTGAATCCATTATCACCCCATCGAAATCCCACAGCAATACTTTATAAGTATCTAACATCGTTATTAATACTAAAGTGGTAAAAATAAAAAAAGCCTGCTAATTTAAATTAGCAGGCTTTGATAATATATTTCGTTAATTACGCTTCTACTTCTTCAGTTTTTGAAGCCATCAAACGATCAAATTCCTCCTGTGAACCTACACGGATATTTTCATAAGCGCGTAAACCGGTTCCTGACGGGATAAGGTGACCAACGATCACGTTTTCTTTCAGGCCAAGCATGTTGTCTTTTTTACCTGCTATTGCCGCTTCGTTCAGTACTTTGGTAGTTTCCTGGAACGATGCTGCCGAGATAAACGACTTGGTGCCTAATGATGCCCTGGTGATACCTTGCAATATTGGGCTTGATGTTGCTGCGATAGCGTCACGTACTTCAACTAATTTTAAATCTTTACGTTTCAAAATAGAGTTTTCATCGCGAAGCTTTCTAACCGACAATATTTGCCCGGCTTTAACCGCCGTTGAATCTCCCGGATCAACAACAACCTTTTTATCAAAGATCTCATCGTTCTCGATCATGAAGTCCCATCCGTCAACTGCTTCTTTCTCTAAGAAAGTAGTGTCGCCGGCGTCTTCAATTGATACTTTTTGCATCATTTGGTGAACGATAACCTCAAAGTGTTTGTCATTGATCTTCACACCTTGTAAACGGTAAACTTCCTGTATACCATTCACCAGGTATTCCTGTACTGCAGCCGGGCCTTTAATAGCCAGGATATCAGCCGGAGATATTGAACCATCAGACAATGGCATACCAGCTTTAACAAAGTCGTTATCCTGTACAAGTATGTGTTTGGACAATTGAACCAGGTATTTTTTGATCTGACCATCTTTTGATTCGATAGTGATCTCGCGGTTACCGCGTTTAACACCACCCAAAGTTACAACACCATCAATTTCGGTTACTACAGCCGGGTTCGACGGGTTACGTGCTTCGAATAACTCAGTTACACGAGGCAGACCACCGGTGATGTCACGGGTTTTACCTGTTGAACGAGGTATTTTAGCAATAACCTGCCCTGTTTGTAGCTTCTCGCCTTCATCAACTGCGATGTGGGCGCCTACCGGTATATTATAGCCTTTTACTACGTTACCTTTACCATCGGTTATTTGTATAACCGGGTTTTTGGTTTTGTCGCGGGTATCGATAACCACTTTTTCGCGGTGGCCTGTTTGCTCGTCTGATTCTTCGCGGAAAGTGATACCTTCCAATACAGCTTCAAACTGGGTTGTACCTGCAAATTCAGATATAATTACCGCGTTGTACGGATCCCATGAACAGATACGGTCGCCACGTTTAATTTTGCTGCCATCTTTCACATATAAGTAAGCACCGTAAGGGATGTTATTGGTAACGATCACCTTATTGGTTCCTTCTTCAACTATGCGGAATTCGCCCGAACGGCCCAGAACCACGTCAACAGCGCCATCTTCAGCAGTGTTGTAAGTTACTGTACGTACGTTCTCAAATTCGATAACACCATCAAACTTAGCATTGATCTGTGATTCAGCCGCGATGTTTGACGCGGTACCACCTACGTGGAATGTACGCAGTGTTAACTGTGTACCCGGCTCACCGATTGATTGTGCTGCAATTACACCAACAGCCTCGCCCCTTTGCACGCGTTTACCGCTGGCAAGGTTACGGCCGTAGCACAAGGCACATACGCCACGTTTGCTTTCGCAGGTTAATACTGAACGTATCTCGATACCTTCCAGCGGAGAGTTCTCGATGTTTTTAGCTATATCTTCGTCAATGTCCTGACCAGCTGATACCAACAGTTCGTTGGTAATAGGGTCATAAACATCGCTTAAAGCAGTACGGCCTAATATACGTTCGTGCAATGGCTCAACAATATCCTCGTTATCTTTAAGGGCGGTTGTGTATATACCCCTTAAAGTACCGCAATCCTCTTCGCCTACAATCATATCCTGGGCAACGTCATGCAACCTACGTGTTAAGTAACCGGCGTCAGCAGTTTTTAAAGCTGTATCGGCCAAACCTTTACGTGCACCGTGGGTTGAGATGAAGTATTCCAATACCGACAAACCTTCTTTAAAGTTTGAAAGGATAGGGTTTTCAATAATTTCACCACCTGAACCTGATTTTTGAGGTTTCGCCATCAAACCACGCATACCTGCAAGCTGGCGGATCTGTTCTTTCGAACCACGCGCGCCTGAATCAAGCATCATGTATACTGAGTTAAAGCCCTGGTTGTCAGTCGACAGTATCTCCATTACATTCGCGGTTAAGCGGTTGTTGATACGTGTCCAGATATCGATGATTTGGTTGTAACGCTCATTGTTAGTGATGAAACCCATGTTATAGTTACCCATAACTTCTTCAACTTCTTTCGAAGCCTGTTCAATCAGCTTAACTTTTTGCTCAGGGATATTAATATCCTTCAGGTTAAATGATAACCCACCCTGGAACGCCATCTTGAAACCTAATTCCTTAATATCATCAAGGAACTGGGCAGCGCGTGCCATACCGGTAGTTTTTACTACCTCACCAATAATATCACGCAGTGATTTTTTGGTAAGCAGTTCATTTATATAACCAACCTCTTCAGGCACGTGCTGATTGAACATCACGCGGCCCACAGTGGTATCAATTACTTTACTTACTATGCTACCATCGCGTTCTTTAACACGTGCTTTTACCTTAATAAAGGCGTGCAGGTCTAACTTCTTCTCGTTATAAGCGATGATCACTTCTTCGGCAGAATAGAAAGTAAGGCCCGAACCCTTTACAATATGCCCTTCTTCAGACTTACGGCCTTTGGTTATGTAGTACAAACCAAGCACCATGTCTTGCGACGGTACTGTAATAGGTGTACCGTTGGCAGGGTTAAGGATGTTGTGCGATGCAAGCATTAATATCTGGGCTTCCAAAATTGCCGCGTTACCAAGTGGTACGTGAACGGCCATCTGGTCACCGTCGAAATCCGCGTTGAAAGCTGTACAGGTTAACGGGTGCAGCTGGATAGCTTTACCTTCAACCAGTTTTGGCTGGAACGACTGGATACCCAACCTGTGCAGCGTAGGCGCACGGTTAAGCAATACAGGGTGCCCTTTCAATACGTTTTCCAATATATCCCAAACTAATGGGTCTTTACGGTCAACAATTTTCTTAGCAGATTTTACTGTTTTAACCACACCACGCTCAATCATTTTGCGGATGATAAATGGTTTGAACAGCTCGGCAGCCATATCCTTTGGTAAACCGCACTCGTGCAGTTTCAGGTTAGGGCCTACAACAATTACCGAACGAGCAGAGTAGTCAACACGTTTACCTAATAAGTTTTGGCGGAAACGGCCTTGTTTACCTTTCAGGATATCTGAAAGTGATTTCAAAGCACGGTTACCTTCAGTTTTTACCGCGTTTACTTTACGTGAGTTATCGAATAACGAGTCAACAGCTTCCTGTAACATACGTTTTTCGTTACGTAATATAACTTCCGGTGCTTTTATCTCTATCAATCGTTTTAAACGGTTGTTACGGATAATTACACGGCGGTATAAGTCGTTCAAATCGGAAGTAGCGAAACGGCCACCTTCCAACGGAACTAACGGGCGAAGCTCAGGCGGGATAACCGGAACGATCTTCACGATCATCCACTCAGGGTTATTCTCGATCCTTTCGCGCGAATCGCGGAAGGCTTCAACAACCTGTAAGCGTTTTAAGGCTTCGTTTTTACGTTGTTGTGAAGTTTCGTTAGCTGCCTGGTGACGTAAGCTGAAAGAAAGCTCGTCAAGGTCAAGGCGTTTTAAAAGCTCTTCTAAAGCTTCAGCACCCATTTTAGCTACGAATTTCTGCGGATCCTTATCATCTAAATACTGGTTTTCTTTTGGAAGGGTATCCAAAACATCCAGGTATTCTTCTTCAGTAAGGAAATCCATTTTGTTGATACCGTCGGCTTCTTTAACACCCGGCTGGATAACCACATATCTTTCATAATATATGATAAGATCTAACCTTTTGGTAGGTAAGCCTAACAGGTAACCAATTTTGTTTGGTAACGAACGGAAGTACCAGATGTGCGCAACAGGAACCACTAAGTTAATGTGGCCCATACGCTCACGGCGTACCTTCTTTTCGGTTACTTCAACACCGCAACGGTCGCAAACTATACCCTTGTAACGGATACGTTTGTATTTACCGCAATGGCACTCATAATCTTTTACCGGACCGAATATACGTTCGCAGAATAAACCATCACGCTCAGGCTTGTAGGTCCTGTAGTTAATGGTTTCCGGTTTTAAAACTTCACCGCTCGAACGCTCCAGGATAGACTCAGGCGAGGCTAAGCTGATGGTAATGGTGGTAAAGTTACTTTTGATTTTATTATCCTTTTTGTAAGACATAGTCTCCTTTGTTTTAATTATTGAAGGAATGAATTATTGATTTATTGATTTTTGAGGGATTGAACTAATCTATAATTCAATCCCTCAATAATTCAATAATTATTCTAAAGTGATATCCAAACCTAAGCCTCTTAGCTCATGAACCAATACGTTGAATGATTCAGGAACTGAAGGTGTTGGCAGGTTCTCACCTTTAACAATAGCCTCGTAGGTTTTAGCACGGCCGATAACATCATCAGATTTAACGGTCAATATTTCCTGCAGGATGTTGGCTGCACCGAATGCTTCCAGTGCCCAAACCTCCATCTCACCAAAACGCTGACCACCGAATTGTGCTTTACCGCCCAATGGTTGTTGTGTAATTAATGAGTATGGCCCTATTGAACGCGCGTGCATCTTATCGTCAACCATGTGACCTAATTTCAGCATGTAGATTATACCTACTGTGGTTTGCTGGTCAAAACGATCGCCGGTTAAGCCGTTGTATAAATAGGTACGGCCCGATTCAGGTAAGTTTGCCTTTGTTATCCACTCTTCCACTTCATCATGGCTTGCACCATCGAAAATCGGGGTAGCGAATTTAACACCCAACTCTTTACCTGCCCAACCTAATACAGTTTCATATATCTGGCCCAGGTTCATACGCGAAGGTACACCCAGCGGGTTCAATACAATATCAACAGGTGTTCCGTCTTCAAGGAAAGGCATGTCTTCGTCACGTACAATACGTGCAACAATACCTTTGTTACCGTGGCGGCCGGCCATTTTATCACCCACTTTAAGCTTACGCTTTTTAGCGATGTAAACCTTAGCCATTTGCACAATACCTGATGGCAGCTCATCACCCACGCTGATAGCGAACTTATCGCGACGGTAAGCACCCAGTTCTTCATTAAACTTAATGTTGTAGTTATGAAGCAGGGTTTTTATCTGGTCGTTCTTATCGTCATCAGTTGTCCATTTGGTTGGGTTAATGTTATCATAATTAAGCTCAACCAATATTTTCTGGGTGAATTTTACACCTTTTGGTACCTGTAACTCTTTGTAAACATTGTAAACACCTTGCGATGTTTTGCCGTTCACTATCTCAAATAACTTTTCGATCAAAGTATTTTTAAGGTCTTTTACAGCTTTGTCATGTTTGGTATCCAATTTTTCTAACTGTGCCTTTTCTTCTGCTTTCGTAGTTTTCTTGGCCCGTGAGAATAACTTGGTATCAATTACCACACCGGCGATTGACGGAGGTGTTTTTAAAGACGCATCTTTAACATCACCTGCTTTATCACCAAATATGGCGCGTAATAGTTTTTCTTCCGGTGAAGGGTCAGATTCACCTTTTGGAGTGATCTTACCTATCAGGATATCGCCTTCTTTAACCTCGGCGCCTACACGGATGATACCGTCTTCGTCAAGATCCTTGGTAGCTTCTTCAGATACGTTAGGGATATCAGGTGTTAATTCTTCTTCACCACGTTTGGTATCACGTACTTCAAGCTCAAATTCTTCAACGTGAAGTGATGTGAATATATCCTGTGAAACCACACGTTCAGAAATTACTATCGCATCCTCAAAGTTATATCCCTGCCAAGGCATGAATGCTACTTTTAAGTTACGACCTAAGGCAAGCTCGCCATTTTGGGTTGCATAACCTTCGCAAAGCACCTGTCCTTTTTCAACGCGCTGGCCTTTCTTAACAATAGGCTTCAGGTTGATGGTTGTGCTTTGGTTAGTTTTCTTGAACTTGGTTAAACGATAGCTTTTGCTGTCGCCTTCGAAAGAGATCAAACGATCCAATTCGTTACGGTCATATTTAATACGGATCTCGTTGGCATCAACATACTCAACTACACCATCGCCTTCGGCGTTGATAAGCGTACGTGAGTCTTTAGCCACACGGCCTTCCAAACCGGTACCAACAATTGGCGCTTCAGGGCGTAACAATGGTACGGCCTGGCGTTGCATGTTCGAACCCATCAATGCACGGTTAGCATCATCATGTTCAAGGAACGGAATTAATGAAGCTGCGATAGATGTGATCTGGTTTGGCGCGATGTCCATATAATCCAAACGATCTGGCTCAATGATCGGGAAGTCACCCTCGAAACGTGCTTTTACACGTGGCGTGGCAAATACACCTTTATCATTATAAACCGCGTTAGCCTGGCCTATGGTTTTACCGTCTTCATCTTCTGCTGATAAATACACAACAGGCTCATCCATTGATACTACACCGTCAACCACACGCTTGTATGGTGTTTCGATGAAGCCCAGGTTATTGATCTTGGCGTGTACGCAAAGTGATGATATCAGACCGATGTTTGGTCCTTCCGGTGTTTCAATAGTACATAAACGGCCGTAGTGGGTGTAGTGTACGTCACGAACCTCGAAACCTGCACGCTCACGTGACAGACCGCCTGGCCCTAAGGCTGACAGACGACGCTTGTGCGTGATCTCTGCCAGTGGGTTGGTTTGGTCCATGAACTGTGATAGCTGGTTTGTTCCGAAGAACGAGTTGATCACTGATGATAGTGTACGTGCGTTGATCAGGTCGGTTGGTGTGAACACCTCGTTATCGCGAATGTTCATACGCTCGCGGATGGTACGTGCCATACGCGCTAAACCAACACCGAACTGTGCATATAACTGCTCACCTACGGTACGAACGCGACGGTTTGATAAGTGATCGATATCATCCACCTCGGCTTTTGAGTTGATGAGTTTGATCAGGTATTTTACTATCGCGATGATGTCCTGTTTAGTTAAAACTTTGGTTTCTTCCGAAGTTGTAAGTTTTAATTTACGGTTGATGCGGTAACGGCCCACATCACCCAGGTCATAACGTTTATCAGAGAAGAACAAACGATCTATGATACCACGAGCGGTTTCCTCATCAGGTGGTTCAGCGTTACGTAATTGACGGTAGATATGCTCAACCGCTTCTTTCTCTGAGTTTGAAGTATCCTTTTGTAAGGTATTGTATATAATAGTATAGTCACCACTGGTTGAGGCATCTTCCTTGTTCAGGATGATGGTTTTTACACCTGCGTCAATGATCATGTCAATATGGTCATCTTCCAGCACGGTTTCACGTTCCAGGATGATCTCGTTACGGTCGATAGAAACAACTTCACCGGTATCTTCGTCAACAAAGTCTTCAACCCATTTTTTAAGCACCCTTGCGGCAAGCTTACGCCCAATGAATTTTTTAAGACCTGATTTGCTAACTTTTACCTCGTCGGCCAGTTCGAACAATTCCAATATGTCTTTATCAGAATCGTAACCGATGGCGCGTAACAGGGTAGTAACCGGGAATTTCTTTTTACGGTCGATATAAGCATACATCACGTTGTTAACGTCTGTAGCAAACTCAATCCATGAACCTTTGAAAGGTATAACACGGGCCGAGTATAATTTAGTACCGTTAGTATGGCGGCTCTGGCCAAAGAATACGCCTGGTGAACGGTGCAACTGCGATACAATTACACGCTCGGCGCCATTGATAACGAAGGTACCTTTAGGCGTCATATACGGGATGGTTCCCAGGTACACGTCCTGTACTATCGTTTCAAAATCTTCGTGCTCTTCATCATTACATGAAAGGCGAAGCTTGGCTTTTAAGGGCACGCTATAAGTTAACCCGCGCTCGATACACTCTTGTATATCATAACGTGGCGGATCAATAAAATAGTCAAGAAACTCTAAAACAAAGATGTTTCTTGAATCTGAAATAGGAAAGTTTTCGGCAAACACTTTAAACAACCCTTCTTTATAGCGGTTGTCTGAAGTAGTTTCTAATTGGAAAAATTCCTGGAAAGATTGCAACTGAACATCCAGAAAATCGGGGTAATCAAGTACCTTCCTGCTGGTTGCAAAGTTTACTCTTTGATTTTGATTATTTGCCAAGGGATTATAATTTTAGTTTATTAATAAACTGTTGTAGATGCTTTTTTAGATGTGAGATATGAGACCTGAGAGAAGGTATAAAATTCATTAACGGTTCGATCCCGTAATAAACCCCATATCCCAAATTCAACATCTAACCATTATAAACAGCAATAGACCCCGACCAAAAACGGTCGGAGTCTGATGCTATTGTGTATCGCGGTTAACTTATTTAACCTCAACTACTGCTCCGGCTTCTTCTAATTGTTTTTTCAGAGATTCAGCTTCTTCTTTGGTTACACCAGTTTTAACTTCTTTAGGTGCGCCATCAACTAAGTCTTTAGCTTCTTTTAAACCAAGGCCGGTTAGGTCTTTTACTAATTTTACAACTGCTAATTTAGCGCCACCTGCTTCTTTCAGGATAACGTCGAATGCAGTTTGTGCAGCTTCAGCAGCAGGGGCATCATCGCCACCGCCAGCAGCAGGTGCAGCAACAGCAACAGCTGCAGCAGCAGGCTCAATGCCATACTCGTCTTTTAAGATCTGAGCTAATTCGTTAACTTCTTTTACTGTTAAGTTTACCAACTGTTCAGCAAACGCTTTTAAATCCGCCATTTTATTTAATTTTTACTTTTAATGCTTTTTGTTTTTTAATCCGGAGCTTAAGGGTGTCCGGTTTAACCTCTTTCCTGTAATGTTTTTACAACGCCTGCCAGTATGTTTCCGCCTGATTGCAGTGCAGAAACAACGTTCTTAGCTGGTGATTGCAATAATCCGATGATCTCGCCTATCAGTTGTTCCTTAGATTTTAATTTGATCAAGGTATCAAGCTGATTGTCGCCCACAAATATTGACGAATCAATGTAAGCTGCTTTTAAAACCGGTTTATCACCTTTTTTCCTTAATTGTTTGATCAGCTTTGCCGGGGCAGTTGCTGATTTTGAGAAAAGGATTGATGATGAACCTTTTAAAGCTTCATGCATTGGCGCAAAATCGCCACCTACGGCATCCATAGCTTTTTTGATCAAGCTATTTTTGGTTACCTGCATGGTGATGTCGCTTTCGAAACATTGGCGACGGATATCATTTACTTTTGCAACCGTTAGATTCGAGGTATCAGTAATATAAAAATTACCGTACTCTTTCATCTGTTCAGTAAGGGCAATAACTAAGTCGTGTTTTTCTTCTTTTGTCATGATTTAGATCCCCGCTACTGTTTTAGTTTCAATTTCAATTCCCGGCGACATTGTTGACGAGAGATGGATACTTTTAAAATATGTTCCTTTTGCTGATGAAGGTTTTAACTTCGAGATCACCTGTAATACTTCAAGCGCGTTCTCATAGATCTTATCAGCAGGGAAAGATACTTTTCCTATTGAAGCGTGGATGATACCGGTTTTATCAACCTTGAAATCGATCTTACCACCTTTAACCTCAGTTACAGCTTTACCAACTTCGGTAGTTACTGTACCCGATTTAGGGTTAGGCATAAGGTTACGCGGACCGAGAATACGACCCAAACGACCTACTTTAGCCATAACACTTGGCATTGTGATGATAATATCAACATCAGTCCATCCGCCTTCAATTTTGGCAATATAATCATCCAAACCTACGAAATCTGCACCTGCGTCTTTTGCTTCTTGTTCCTTATCAGGAGTGCAAAGCACCAACACACGTACAGTTTTACCGGTTCCATGAGGCAGTGTTGCTATACCGCGTACCATTTGATTGGCTTTACGGGGGTCAACACCTAAACGTACATCTATATCAACTGATGAATCAAACTTGGTATTGGTTATATCCTTTACCAGGCTGGTTGCATCCTGTAATGAGTATGCTTTGTTAGCCTCAATTTTGGAGAGTGCCACTTTTTGATTTTTTGTTAATCTTGCCACTGTCTTAAACTGATTTAAATTAATTAATTCCAGGGTGCCGTACCTGATACGGTTATCCCCATACTGCGAGCCGTTCCGGCTACCATTTTCATGGCTGATTCAACTGTGAACGCGTTCAAATCGGTCATTTTATCTTTTGCTATCGCCTCAACCTGGCTCCAGTTTACACTGGCTACCTTTTTACGGTTAGGCTCGGCTGAACCACTTTTTAAACCTGTTACTTCCATTAACTGGATAGCTACAGGAGGGGTTTTAATGATAAAATCGAAAGACTTGTCAACATAAACAGTAATAACTACAGGTAACACTTTACCAGGCCTATCCTGGGTACGTGCGTTGAACTGCTTGCAAAACTCCATTATGTTCACACCCTTTGCACCCAATGCTGGGCCAATTGGTGGAGATGGGTTTGCAGCGCCGCCCTTCACTTGTAGTTTCACCATCGCACCGACTTCTTTTGCCATTTTTGTTTTTACTTTAATTGTTACTCAATGTTAGTAAGTGGAAGCTATGTAACATTTGTATAAGCTCTTTGATTTCGGATTTCGGATGTTCAATTTCGAATTTAGTTATCCGCCGAAATTTATATTTTGTTGGTTTTAACATCCGAAATCGAACATTCGAAATCCGAAATTTTAAAACTACTCTTTCTCTACCTGCATGTAATTTAATTCAAGCGGCGTACGGCGCCCGAATATTTTTACCATTACTTTCAGTTTCTTTTTCTCTTCGTTAACCTCTTCAATTACGCCGCTAAAGCCGTTGAAGGGGCCATCCATCACTTTCACATTCTCGCCTACATAGTAAGGCACATTCATGGTTTCGCCCTGAGCGCTCATTTCGTCAACCTTACCTAAAATACGGTTAACTTCGGCCTGGCGAAGCGGTATTGCATTTCCGGCTTTATCGCCCAGGAAACCTATAACGCTGTTTATGTTTTTTATAACGTGCTCAATTTCACCATCAAGCTGGGCTTCCATCAGCACATATCCCGGGAAGAAGTTACGCTCTTTGGCTATCTTCTTTCCGTCGCGCATCTGGTAATATTTTTCGGTAGGAATCAATATCTGCGGGATAAGTTCAGAAATACCCAAACGGTTTATTTCAGCCTCGATATATTGTTTTACCTTTTTTTCTTTACCACTTATGGCACGTACTACGTACCATTTTAATTGATCGCTCATGTACTTATATATTAACCAAGTGAACTATAAAAATATTTAAGCGCCCCGCCTATCACCTGATCCATGCCTGCAACAATGAGAGCGATGATAACCGTAGCCACAAGCACTAAAACAGCGCTGTTTTGCAGCTCGCGCCAGGTTGGCCAGGTTACCTTTTCAACCATCTCGATATAAGATTCTTTTATATATTCACTTACGTTAGCCATATCCAGTTATTTATGCACGGGAACAAGGATTCGAACCCTGATCAAAGGTTTTGGAGACCTCTATTCTACCATTGAACTATTCCCGTGTATCAGTTCCCTAAATCCGTAAAGGACTTATGTATGTATTTATTACTAACAAAGTACTTAGCTAAAATCAGCTAAGTACTTTGCGTAAATTAACCTTGCCTAATTACTCCTGTTTAAAGGAATTTAGAGGTCTTTTTATTTCAATATTTCAGTTACCTGGCCAGCACCTACTGTCCTGCCACCTTCACGGATAGCGAAACGTAAGCCTTTTTCCATTGCGATAGCGTTGATCAACTGTACAGTGATGGTAACGTTATCACCTGGCATAACCATTTCTACGCCTTCAGCAAGGGTGATCTCACCTGTTACGTCAGTTGTACGGAAATAGAATTGCGGGCGGTATTTGTTGAAGAATGGAGTGTGACGGCCACCTTCTGCTTTTGATAAAACGTAAACTTCGGCTTTGAAGTTAGTGTGCGGGGTTACTGAACCTGGTTTGCAAATAACCATACCACGGCGGATATCAGTTTTTTCAATACCACGTAACAATAAACCTACGTTGTCACCAGCTTCGCCACGGTCAAGTATCTTGCGGAACATCTCAACACCTGTAACAGTTGATTTTAAGTTCTCAGCACCCATACCTAATATATCTACAGCATCACCAGAGTTGATAACACCACGCTCGATACGACCTGTTGCAACAGTACCACGACCTGTGATCGAGAATACGTCTTCAACTGGCATAAGGAAAGGAAGATCAGTTAAACGCGGAGGAATTGGGATGTAAGCATCAACAGCGTCCATCAATTCCATAATTTTAGCAACCCATTTTGGATCGTTGTTCAAGCCACCTAAAGCTGAACCTTGAATAACAGGAATATCATCACCAGGGAAATCATAGAACGATAATAATTCGCGGATCTCCATTTCAACTAATTCTAATAATTCAGGATCATCAACCATATCCACTTTATTCATGAATACAACCAATGAAGGTACACCTACCTGGCGGGCTAACAGGATGTGCTCACGAGTCTGAGGCATTGGGCCGTCAGTAGCAGCAACAACAATGATGGCACCGTCCATTTGAGCAGCACCAGTAACCATGTTTTTCACATAATCCGCGTGACCTGGGCAGTCAACGTGAGCATAGTGACGGTTAGCAGTTGAATACTCAACGTGAGCAGTGTTAATAGTAATACCACGTTCTTTTTCTTCAGGAGCAGAGTCGATAGAATCGAACGAGCGAGCTTCTGAAAACCCTTTATCAGATAATACTTTAGTAATAGCTGCGGTAAGGGTTGTTTTACCGTGGTCAACGTGACCGATTGTACCGATGTTTAAGTGCGGCTTACTGCGGTCAAACTTTTCTTTTGCCATGATTTATAATGTTTGTAGGTTAATTTTTATTTTAAAACTTATTATTTACTATTAATATAGTGAGCCAACAATGGGATTTGAACCCATGACCTCTTCCTTACCAAGGAAGTGCTCTACCCCTGAGCTACGTCGGCTTTTGATTTCGGATTTCGGATGTTCAATTTCGGATTTATATTTCCTCTATTTTTCCCGGCGCCCTATTCAACTTTTTAAGTCCGAAATCGAAATTTCGAAATCCGACATCCTTTTTGAGCGGAAGACGAGGTTCGAACTCGCGACCTATAGCTTGGAAGGCTATCGCTCTACCAACTGAGCTACTTCCGCTTATACAAAATATTGAATGACTGAATTATCGATCTATTGACTTTAACATCAATAATTCTATAATTCAATCAATCAATCCAGTGTGGGGGGAGAAGGATTCGAACCTTCGTAGCCGAAGCAACGGATTTACAGTCCGTCCCATTTGACCGCTCTGGTATCCCCCCATTTGTGAATTTCGGATTTCGGATGTTCGATTTCGGATTTATTAAATCTTTAATCAATCATCTTTCATTCGGAATAAACAGAGCCTCCTATCGGGATCGAACCAATGACCTACTGATTACAAGTCAGTCGCTCTACCAGCTGAGCTAAGGAGGCTTAAATATTTACCTTTCTTCACTCCCCTGCCCTGTGCGGATCGTTGGAATTTTACCGGTTAAATTATATAAGGTTATTTTCTATTTTAAAGAACATCCCTATTGGCGAAAAAGTGAGGTGCATACCTCTCCAAAAGGGATTGCAAATTTACAAATAAAAAACGCCTAACAAAATTTTTTATCAAAAAAAATCGGCAGGTTAAAAACCCACCGATTTTACCAAAATTTAATTGGCTAAAATATATTAAAAATCATCCTCTGTACCAGCTAAAACCGCTTTTTTAACGGTCTCGGCAGCAATGGTTTTCTTTTGTTTATGTTTGTTAATTTGTTTGCGCAGGCTCTCGACCGCCAGGTCGGTAGCCTCTTCAAAACTCTTGCATTGTTCCTTAGCGAACAATTGACAGCCCGGCAGCATCAGTTTAATCTCCGTTATCTTATTTGCTTCATCTTCTACATTTTCCAGTTTCAAATACACCTCGCCGCTAATAATATGGTCATAAAAGGTATCGAGCTTATCGGCTTTTTTCTGGATAAAGTCTAACAATTTTTTGTCTGCGTTAAAACGAATAGATTGCACTGTAATTTTCATGATTCCTCCTTTTTATGCCTTTGGATGGGCTTGTTTATAAATAGACTTTAACCGCTCAACAGAGTTGTGCGTATAGATTTGGGTTGCGCTAAGGTTAGCATGGCCCAAAAGTTCTTTAATGGCGTTCAGGTCGGCGCCGCGGTTCAGCAGGCTTGTTGCGAATGTGTGCCTTAGCACATGCGGGCTTTTTTTGTTCTGGGTTGATATGTTGGAAAGATACTTCTGCACTATTAAATATATAAGCTTTGGATATGCATCGGCGCCTTTATCTGTAACGATCAATGTTCCGGAATTGTTATGAAAATTTTGATTTTTCTTTAACTCCAGGTAATTGGCCACCAGGTGCTTTAACTCGTTATTAATAGGTATTATCCTCTGTTTGTTGCGTTTACCTAAAACCTTAACTGTTCCTTCGTAAATATTAATGTCCGATTCTTTTACGCCCATCAGCTCGGCAAGGCGCATACCGGTGCCAAACAAAGCTTCCACCACCAGTTTATCGCGGGTACCTTTAAAGTCGGAGGTAAAAATTTCGGCATCATCAAGCATTTGGGTGAGGCGGGCATCCTCAACCACTACGGGTAAATTCTTAGGTATTTTTGGCGTAGTTATTTTTGATGTTGGGTTATGGGTAATAACTCCCTCCTGCAATAAAAATTTAAAATATTTGCGCAGTGTGGCTATTTTGCGGTTAATGCTGCGCGCGATAATATCATGGCTCATCATTTCCACCATCCAATTGCGGATGAGGTGATGTGTTATTTGCGAAGGATGTGTTATTTCGGGCTCGGGGGCCGGATCTTTTTTATCGGGGTTATTGAGGTAGCCGATAAACTGATCAAGGTCCGACTGGTATGCCGAGACTGTGTGCGGGGAGTACCGTTTTTCGAATTTAATATACTGTATAAAACGCTCTGTAAACATAAAAACTACTTGTACACCGCTAAAGTGAATGTACAAATAGTTTTTTATATCGCGTCCAAAAAAAGTTAAAAACTTTTATGAAAAAAGCCTTAAACAGTTTCGGTGTTCATACCTTGTTTGTAGATAGCGTGTTTAACCACGTGACGACGGGTAACGGATTTTTTCTCAAAAGCCTGGCGACTGCGAAGCTCGCGTAAAACGCCTGTTTTTTCGAATTTCTTTTTAAAGCGTTTAAGCGCTTTGTCTAATGATTCGCCGTCTTTTACATTAATAATGATCATAATTCCTGAAATACCTCCTTTCGTGGGAGGGCAAAGATAAGTATTTGGTTTTGAATATGGAAATGGGATTTTGAAATTAGTTGGATGAGGTGGATTGCCTATCTATGGTAATTGGATTTGGTTTGACCAAATCATATTACTGGTTTCAACTCTTAAGAAATATTTAAAGGGGTCAAAATCCCATGAATCATTATGGTCAATATATTTTTGAAGACTCATGCCTATCCGAAATTTTCGGTCAATAATTTTAACATTCCTTTTTAAAACAATTGGAATAGTAATTCTTATGGTATGGTGGGGTAGAATTGTATTTACACAAGGTTCATTCTTAAAACAAATTTGCCTAACAAATTCAATGCTTTTATTATCTGTAAAAAAATAATCAAGCCATGAGCAATCCATGCCAAGATACTTAAGCGTATAGTTAGAATAATTCGTAAATTTTAGAGGTATATTGATAACCAATTCTTTATTGTTGAATATAGTTGTGTCATGAGCCTTTTTGATTGCATTTTGATCGATGCTAAAAACATATTGCTTTCTATCTTCTTTAGTTAAAGCGTAGTAAGCAGGCACCGGCGTTTTCAGTAAACTATCGATGCGTTTGCTATCAAGAATTTGACTTTTAATCATTTCGTAATTGCCCATTAAACCCGAATAAAGAGTAGTGTCAGCATATAATGGAAGGTTCGACCTCTTACCGGTATCAACTGTTGCTAATTTTTTAGCAACGGGAACTTGGAAGATTTTCTTAGGAACCATGCTTAGTAAAGAACCCGTTAAAAAAAGAAAAACAATTGAAACTGATATTTTAAGGCAAGGCTTTTTCATTAATTAAATGTAGGAAATTAATAAATGCAATAGAAATTGCCTTAACACAAAATGCCGAATAGTGAAGCTAACTTCAATATTCGGCATTCAATATTCGGTGTTCGGTATTCAAATCCTACCCCCTCAGCACTTCCCTGCCGATAACGATCTTTTGTATCTCGCTTGTCCCCTCGCCTATAGTACAAAGTTTAGCATCGCGATAAAATTTCTCCACCGGGAAATCTTTGGTGTAGCCGTAGCCACCGAATATTTGCACGGCCTCCGTTGCGGTACGCACGGCAACTTCTGAGGCATAATATTTAGCCATTGCCGCCTGTTTGGTTACCGGTTGGTGACGGTTCTTCAGATCGGCGGCTTGCATTACCAATAATTCGGCTGCTTCAATCTCGGTAGCCATATCAGCCAACTTAAAGCTGATGCCCTGGAAGTTGGCGATGGGCTGACCAAACTGCTTCCTCTCCTTAGCATAAGCCACCGCGGCATCAAACGCGCCTTTGGCTATCCCTAACGACAGCGCTGCTATTGAGATCCGCCCCCCATCCAGCACTTTCATGGCTTGTTTAAAACCTTCGCCTTCAGCACCTAATAAGTTTTCTTTGGGCACACGGCAATTATCAAATACCAGCTCAGTAGTTTCTGATGCGCGCATACCCAGTTTGTTCTCTTTTTTACCGTGGGTAAAGCCCGGCGTGCCCTTCTCTATCACCAGGGCCGAGATACCTTTTGAGTCGCCTTTCTCGCCCGTGCGCACCATTACCACGGCCACATTGCTTGATTTTCCGTGCGTAATCCAGTTCTTTGAACCATTTACAATGTAGTGGTCGCCATCTAAAACGGCTGTTGTGGCCATGCCCATGGCATCGCTGCCGGTGTTGGCTTCAGTTAGGCCCCAGGCGCCCAGCCATTCGCAGGTAGCCAGTTTGGGCAGCCAACGCTGTTTCTGCTCATCATTGGCAAAGGCCATGATATGCCCGGTACACAATGAGTTATGCGCCGCTACCGATAACCCTATCGAGCCGCATACCCGCGCTATCTCCACAATTACAGTAACGTATTCATTATAGCCGAAACCCGAGCCACCATATTGCTCTGGTACCATAACGCCCATCATGCCCAGCTCGCCCAGTTGTTTAAACAGGTCGATGGGGAAAATTTGCGCTTCGTCCCACTCCATTACGTGGGGGCGGATGTGGCGCTCGGCGAAATCTTTCGCCATTTGCCCCACCATTTGCTGGTTATCGCTTACAGAAAAATCAAACCCGCCCGCAAGCGGGGTATCGGTTAACAAGGTATCCATTGGTCAGTATTTTTATAATTGGTCGCCGCAAAGTAACGCAATAAAAATGAGCCCGCTAACCCTTTTTTATCCGCAGATAGTAGTACAAAATGGTTTATGGTATAAAATAATGGTTTAGCGGTTTTTGGAGCAGAAAGCAAAAAGCTAAAGCTGAAAGATTTTTTTGCTTTAAACTCTGGCCTCTCCCATTAAGCTAAAAAAGTTTATGAAGCGTTCGATTTTAGGTGCTGGTTTTTTGAAAGACCCAAAAAGTACCGCTACAACAACCAAATAACTCTAAAACATTACCAAAAACATACCTGAACAACAGTTTAGAATTTAAGGTGCTTTATAGGCTGAACAGTGGGCGTTACGCTGGCGGTAGAAGCTGGGCCAGGCTTTTCGCATACGCGTGTAGAAATGCTACTGTTATTACCTGTTTTAAACCTTCATTAACAATCGTGTAAAACGTTATATTGCCTGGTTTAATGTCTGTTAGGGAAATTTTTACTACTTTCGCGCCATGAAAAAATTTATACCTAAACTATTATTACTTTCAGGCGTGGCTATAGCTATGGCCGCTTGCTCAAAAAAAGATTCGGCAAAACCAAGCAACGAGATTGTTGGCAAGTGGAAAATAGCATCAGATACTGTGCGTTTGTATGACGATAACAACAATTTAGTTGCAACTGAGGTAAACGACCAACTATTACCTACCGATTATGTGCAGTTTAACCAGGATGGTACTGGCAGCAGTGTTGAGTCCGGTGATAAAACCGACTTTACCTATAAAGTAAACAGTACCACGCTAAACATTGTAACTAAAAGCACCATAGTTAACGGCGTACAAGTTGATGGTGAAAGTGAGGATATTACCATAAGGCACCTTGACAGCCACACGCTGTACACCTATGAGGAAGGCGAAGAAACCCTTAACACAACTACTTTAAAGTCGAAGGAATCGATACACTTTACCAAGTAATACCCAAATGAAGCACAGCCGCTGGAAACGCGCTGAATAGTATCAAGTAGTTAGTATCAAGTATCAAGACTAAAAAAAACATCGCAAAGAAACCTTGATACCTGATACTAACTCAAAGAATCATTTCTAAAAACACCAAATCCAGCCAGCGGCCAAACTTAAAACCTACTTCTTTAAACCGCGCAACCTGTGTAAAGCCGAATTTGAGGTGAAGCTGTAAACTTACGTCATTTTCACTATCTACTCCGGCTATCATAGCGTGCATACCAGCGGCCTTGGCTTTGGTGATAAGGTCAGTTAGCAATATTTTGCTGATGCCACGTCCGCGCATATCCTTATGCACATAAACCGAATGCTCCACCGTAAAGCGGTAACACGGCCACACCCTGAAATGCCCGTAAGTGCCAAAGCCCGCTATCGCATCATCCGCCACAGCCACAATGACCGGGAACCCCGCCGAGAGCCGTTCATTGAACCATACCTGCCGCATTTGCAGGGTGTGGGGCTCCTCGCTGTACACGGCGGTGGTGGTGAGTATTACATCATTGTAAATGTCAAGGATGGCGGGTAGGTCGGCCTCGGTAGCGGTGCGGATGGTTATGGGTGGGTGCATACACAAATATATAGGATATTGCTTTATTTAATATCGAACACTGAACCCCGAATATCGAATAATGAAGTTTTAACTTCGGCGTTCAACATTCAGTGTTCGGTGTTGGATATTAGCTCTTCCTCACCACAAACCCCTCAATCACCAGCACATCAATACCCGTATTCAAAAAACACAGCACGGCATCTTCGGGGCTGCAAACTATCGGCTCATCCATGCGGTTGAACGAGGTATTAATCACCATTGGGCAGCCCGTTAATTCATAAAAGGCATTAATGAGTTTATACAGGTCGGGGTGTTGCGCCGCGTTCACGGTTTGCAGCCGGGCAGAGTAATCAAGGTGGGTTACGGCGGGTATTACCGAGCGGGCGTGGTTGATGCGTGCGAAGGCACTTTCTTCCAATCCGCTGCTTTCGGTATTGATGCGTTTTTCAGGCCGCACCTGCGCTACCAGCAGCATATAAGGGCTTGGCGCGCCGAGGTCGAAATATCCATCGGCATGCTCTTCCATCACCGCCGGGGCAAACGGCCTGAATGATTCACGGAACTTGATCTTTTTATTGAGGACGGTTTGCATGCTACCATCGCGCGGATCGGCAATAATACTGCGCGCGCCTAATGCCCGCGGGCCAAACTCCATGCGGCCCCTAAAGTAACCTATCACCTTGCCCGCAGCAATCTCGGCGGCTATTAACGGGTACAGTTCATCATCGATATAATGATGGTACTGCAAGCTATGGGCATCGAGAGTGCTTTTTATTTCATCCGTATTAAACTCGGGGCCGAGCAGAGCGTTATGCATAGTATCGCGCGCAGGGTTGGCAATACGTTCCTGCTTTAAATGCTCATGATGCACCGCAAGGGCAGCGCCGAGTGCCCCGCCGGCATCGCCCGCCGCCGGCTGTATCCAAATATTTTTGAACCCCGACTGCTGTAATATCTTACCGTTCACTACACAATTAAGCGCCACGCCACCGGCAAGGCACAGGTTATCTTCCCGGTAAGTTTCGTACAGGTTAGTGGTTAGTTTCAGCATGACATGCTCGGTAGCTTTTTGAATGGACGCAGCAACATCCATGTGAAACTCCAGAAGTTCTTCGCCTTTGGCACGTACCGGGTGCCTGAACAGCTTTTGGAAGTTGCTGCCCGTCATGGTAAGGCCGGTGGCATAGTTAAAGTACTTCATATTGAGGCGGAACGACCCATCTTCCTTTACATCTATCAGTTCCTTCAATATCAAAAAGGTATATGTCGGTTTCCCGTAAGGTGCCAGGCCCATTACCTTATATTCGTCGCAATTTACCTTAAAACCTAAATAATAAGTAAACGCCGAATACAGCAGGCCGATAGAATGCGGGAAATTTATGTGCTGCAAAGGCATAATAATATTCCCTTCGCCTTTACTCACCGAAGTGGTCGACCATTCGCCAACGCCATCAACAGTTAAAATGATAGCCTTATCATAGGGCGAAGGGTAAAACGCCGAGGCGGCGTGCGCCTGGTGGTGTTCGGTAAAAAGCAGGTTTTTCTTGTCGTATTTCCAATTTTGGTCGATGGATTGCAGGCCCTTTATCAGCATACGCTTAAAATAAAGTTTCTCCTTCAACCAAAGCGGCATCGCTTTTAAAAACGATCTGATGCCCATAGGCGCGAATGCCAGGTGGGTTTCCAGCAGGCGCTCAAATTTCAGAAAGGGCTTTTCGTAGTAAACAATATAGTCAACATCGCTCAGGGTTATCCCGGCATGTTCCAGGCAATAACGTATGCTATGGCCAGGAAAAGCCTCGTCATTCTTTATCCGGGTGAACCGCTCCTCCTGCACCGCCGCCAGTATATCGCCGTCTTTCAGCAAACAGGCGGCACTGTCATGGTAATAGGCCGATATACCCAAAATATACATCGCCCTATATTAAAATAGCGAGTAAATGAACGGTGCCAGCGCCGAGCCCTGCGCAATCACTAAAAATGTTGCCAGCAGCACCAGCACAATACACAAGGGCCACAACCAGTAACGTTTGCGCTGTTTTAAAAACCTGAAAAATTCTAACAGTACTTCCATATTAATGCGAATCAAGAGTCAGGAATCGAGAACCAAGATAGTTGAATTTCCGGCTCTTGATTACTGGCTCACTTAGTTATCTTAAAATTGGTTCTCCATGCCGCTTGTTTTTGCAGGCGTGTTTTCCCAATAAGTGTTGTTTTTATTGCGTTTCAATTTCAGTATATCCTTACCAAACAGGCGCATTACCAGGCTTAGCGGCGTTAGTATCACAAAATAAAACAATGTTAGCAGTACGTAAGTATTGATGATGCCCAGTACATGCCCTATTTTATCCCAAACCAACCGTAGCGGGTTTAGCCACAATGGTTTTATCAGCGCCAGCAGTAATAAAATTACGCCTATTGCAGCTAATATCCACCATGTATTTTGATGCCTGATAAATATACGGAAAGCTGCCAATACCAATAAAGCGATAGCAACAGTGTAACCAAATTTGCGGTTTTGTTGTATGTTGTTATTTGCGCCCATTATTGCCTGTATTTGTTGCTGTCGGGGCGATGCCAAGCAGTTTGTAATTGGCTGCCAGGCGAGTAACGGCCTGTTGATTTCCTGGCTGCGCTTTTAGTAATTGCTTATCGCTAATAATTTGCGTCAGAATGCTTTCAACCTGGCCCTGTTGCTCGTTAGCAAGGCCTTTTACATAGGGAAGCGCCTGGCCGGGCTTGTCGGCCTTAAGGCAGGTTTGTATAATTGCCTGTGCTATTTGTTGGCCCGGGCTAATTTCATACAGTTTTTTGTAATAAAAGGCGGCTTCATCATATTTACCTAAAATGGCATTCAGGTTGGCCGAAAAGCCACAAAACTCCTCGTTCTGCTGATATTCGAGCGACATAGCCTCCATTACCTTAAGTGCACCTTGTTTATTATCTGTTTGTTTATCCCGGCTATATATCTCGCCCATGGCAACCCTCCATTCCTCATGGCCCAATCCAACACGGCCGGCAAGGGTATCTTCAAAATTAGCTGTAAGCCTAAAGGTTTTGGGTAATGGCTGATTAAAGGGCCAGCCTGTTTTCAGCATCATTATCTGGTATGCCCCGCTTAACGAGTCCATGCGGGTTATCGGCATTTCCTTCCGCAATTCATCAAATGTCATTATTCTTTGCGCCGAATCGGTTATTAAATGCTGCTGCTGAAAGGCCTGGTAAAACGCTTCTGACATAATAGCGTATCCATTCAAATTTGGGTGTACATGCTCCAATATAGTTTCACTGCCGACGATGCCATGCGGCGAATATTGTTCGAATAACTTTTTGGTATCAACCAAATGTACAAACGGGTATTCAGTCGCTAATTTTTTGATGATAGTATTGATCTGCTCAGGCGCACGGAAACGTAATTCATCAAGTTCTTTTGCTTTATCGAAATCTTGTTTGGCGGTAATGTAATCTGCCTTTGCGTAGGCATTTTGGCCCTGCTTATAATAATAACTTGCCGAATTTGGCCCTGTACCATTGCTGATGAAGGGGGGCAAATCCTTCTCATTACTCACCACCGTACTTAAAAATACAGGTATCTTTTCGTCATTGAACAGGCTGCACAGCTCGGTCATGTTTTCATTAAACTGGTCGATGCCCGCCTGGTATTCTTTCGAGCCATAGCGAATTTCCTGTTTGGCGGCCATGCGCTTCATCAGGGTTTCGCGATCGTCTGTTTTTTTGGATGAAAATACGCCTGCTACTTTTTTTATGGTATTACTGAGTAATTGTACCAGTTTCAAGTCGCGTAGTTTAAGCAACGTTTCCACCAAAAAGCGGTTGCTGCCTACATAGCTGGTCGACCCAATACCCAAAGCGCCGTAATACTCATTATGGCCTGTGTAAATCATAACGGCATCAGGCTGATATTTGGCAAGCTGACGGCCAAAATCAAGTACAGTGTATGAATTTACAGCCGTTAAGGAGAGATTGATGATCTCGAAATTCCTGTCGGGGTACATCTGCATCAGCCTAAACTGTAGCCAGCGATGGAACGACCCATTATGAAAATAAGGGTAACCAATGGTGGTGGATTCACCCAAAACAAATATCCTGAAGGTATTGGGGGCCTTGTTAACGGTAAAAAGTTCGCTGTTGCCTTTGGTGGCGTTGGTGGTATCGGAAAAGAATTTATCAGATGCGTAATAGTTCATCTGCATAAACCGGTCGTCTTTGGCGTATTTTACAAAGAGGTCGGTATTGTGGCCGTAGTGGCAAAGCCGGAGCGTAAACTCCAGGATAACCAGTAATACAAATGGGAATAATATAGCCAGCACCTTAAACAGCAGCAGTTTTTTGCCCTTTGGCGCTTTTTCTTTACCTGTCATCTTCAAAATTATCGCCTTGAATGTTGGCGCGGTTTATAATTAGCTTAAAAACCGATGAAGATATAAAATTTTAGTACTTAATAGCAAGTACAGGGTATAAGATTTGAATAGTATCGCAACCATGTAGTCGCAGACTACATGCATAGTCGTTCGAAGTCTAAGACTTCAAACAGCGGGGTATCAAGATTTTCATGTTGGTGATGGAAAAAAACCTATCTGTTTAGTCCACCCAAACCGTTATCCTTTTGCCCTGTGCTTCCTCTACAAACATTATCCGGTGCGATGGCAGGCCGTACAGGCGCATATTTTTTTGTCCGTTGCGGAATGCTTCGATTATCAGCTGCTTCCTGTCGCGTGGGGTTGACCTGTCGGTAAGTGCAGCGGCCATAGCCCAGGGGCATAGTTGGCGGTTGCCCGGCAATTGCTCTTTCATATCCGAGATAGGCGGATAAATTCTCATCCAGAACGAGCCGTCGCGGTCTGAAATGATCTCCCTCCTGTCGCTTCGACTACCGAACGTACTAAGGATGGAAGATTGATTGGTTATTTCGATTATCTGATCTCTCATGGCTTTGATTTTTAATATGTTAACGAACAAAACCCTTGCCATGACGCCACGCCAACGTTTAAAAGTTACTAACTATCAGCGAGTTACTAACAATTGAAACATCGATTGGAGTAGAGACGTTATCTTATTTCGGCTTAAGTTGAAAAAGGTTATTTTGGAATAGGGTATAACGGCGTTTACTCACCCCGACTTGCTGCGCTCGTCGACCCTCTCTTCGCCTGCGGCGGAAAGAGGGCGTGGAAATTTGTTTTAATTATTTAGAAAGATGAATTGGTCTAATACTCTGCCAGCACCACAATATTTTCACTAACGGGCATTATCCTCTCCTTACCGCCCAAAAAGCCCAGGCCCACTACAAAACTAAACCCGCTTACAATACCACCCAGCTCCTGTATCAACTCACTTGCCGCTGTTACTGTGCCGCCCGTTGCCAGTAGGTCATCATGAATGAGCACATGCTGCCCTGGCTCAATGGCATCAATGTGCATTTCGATAGTGGCTGTGCCGTATTCCAGTTCATAAACCTTTTGCTTAACCGTATGTGGCAACTTGCCGGCTTTGCGAATGGGGACAAAGGGCACATTCAGCTTTATGGCCAGCATCAACCCAAACAAAAAACCACGGCTTTCAATCCCCGCTATCACATCTATTTTGGCACCTTTCAACTGCCCGGCAAAGGCATCGACAATGTTTTGGCACAATGCAGGATTCTTTAAAATTGGGGTTATATCCTTAAAGATGATACCCGGCTTGGGGAAATCGGGTATATCACGTATGGCTGCTTTTATCTGGGCTGCTATCATTTGAAACTGATGTAAGGCTCAATTTTAGTAATAATTTCCGGGGTTATGATGGCTACATTTTTAATATCATCCATCGAACCATATTTTCCATGCTGGTTGCGGTATTCAATAACCGCGCTGGCCTGTTTATAATCCAAATAAGGGAACTGGCGTAACGATGCGAATGAAATGGTATTGATGTTTATTTTAGTTATCGCATCGCGGTTTATCGTTAACTGGTCTTTTATTTCGCGGTATACCGTGTCATCAATACCATAAACTTCCTTTAACTGCTCCTTGTTATAATAGCCGCCTAACCTGTAACGGTACCGGATGATTCGCATAGCAAACGACGGCCCAACACCATGTACCTGTGTTAATTGTGCGGAATCGGCGCTGTTTAACTCAACGGTAGCGTCCGGCTTTAGTTTGTTCGATACGAAGGGTCTTGGCCCATTATTACCGGCGGGAGTTTTTAGCGCGGCAGTACTATCGGCTTTTTGCGCTTTATCAAGTAATGCGGCGGCTTTATCAAAATCAGTAAAATTTATTGGCTTATCTTTGTGGAATTGCTTGTATACATACGGCGCAGCTAACACCAATGCAATTAAAATTACAAGTATTACCATCCCGTTCCATTCTTTTTTGGTTAGCGACAGGTAATTTTTTAATCGTGATCTCATCCAGGTTTTAATACATGGGTAAATTAAATAAATTTGGAATATTAATTGACCATAAATACATCTTTCACCATAAATAATGAAGATAATAACCGCAGAAGAATTTGCCAAAGCCACCAAACTGGATAAACTGAAAATGCCCGGCCTGGCCGAATTGCTGATGGAGGTAATGAAAATAAACCAGGTGAACGAGCTTTTTGCCCAGGCCCAGCCCAAACAGGGCATTGAATTTATAGATGCTATTTTGGCCGGCTGCGGTGTTGAGATTGAATTTGACGAAGCCGACCTGAAGAACATACCCAAAGAAGGTGGTTTTATTGCGATAGCAAATCACCCTTACGGCGGTATTGAGGGCATGGTGCTGTTAAAAATGCTGCTGACGGTGCGCCCAGATGCCAAGCTGATGGCTAACTTCCTGCTTAAAAAAATACCTAACCTGAGCGATTATTTTATAGCGGTGAACCCGTTTGAGAACATTGAACACTCCTCAAGCATCAGTGGTTTAAAGAATACGCTGGAACTGCTGAGCCAGGGTATACCAATAGGTATTTTCCCGGCGGGCGAGGTATCGACCTTTAAAATTGAGACCCAGCAGGTAACCGACCGTCTATGGCACCCGGTGGTGGGTAAGATAATTGCTAAAGCGCGTGTGCCGGTTGTACCTGTTTATTTTCATGGCAATAATGGTTTGCTATTTAACCTGCTCAGCATTATTCACCCTGCATTGCGCACTGCGAAATTGCCCTCGGAGCTTTTCAACAAACAAGGCCATACCATTAAGCTGCGTATTGGTAAGCCTATAAATATTACCGATTACCCCGAGTATAACAATAGCGCCAAACTACTTAACTTTTTAAGGGCGCGTACTTACGCTTTAGGTACAGGGCTGGAGGAGGAGAAAAAAATATTCAACCCGCGCAACCTGTTCAAAATAAAAAAACTGCCTGAAGCTGTTGCCCGCGAAATAAAACCTGAAATACTTGAAAAGGAAGTTGATCCGCTGCGCGAAAATTACCGGGTATGGCAGGAAAAAAACTACGAGGTTTTTGTAGTGCCTACAGATGCCATACCAAATGTGATACGTGAAATTGGCCGTTTACGCGAGATCACCTTCCGTGAGGTAGGCGAAGGCACTAATAAGGCGGTTGATTTGGATGAATACGATATTTATTATCACCACCTTTTTATATGGGATACCGAAGCCAAACTGATAGTAGGCGCTTACCGCATTGGTTTGGGCGACGAGATATTTTATAGCTTAGGTAAGAAAGGCTTTTATTTAAATGAGCTGTTTAAAATAAAGGCGCAAATGATGCCTGTGCTTAAAAAGAGCATTGAGCTTGGCCGTTCATTCATCCGAAAGGAATACCAGCAAAAACCGCTGCCATTATTTTTATTATGGAAAGGCATATTTAAGTTTTTGATAGATAACCCGCGCTACCGCTACCTTATCGGGCCGGTGAGTATCAGTAATTCGTTCTCTAAATTCTCGAAATCCCTTATAGTAGATTATATCAACCGCAACCATTTCGACCACGATATGGCGCAGTACGTCCGTCCGCGTAAAAAATTTAAGGTCGATTTTTCAAAAATTGACACCGATGTATTAATGGCCGGTGATGAAAGCTTCAGGACTTTGGACGATCTGATATCCGAAGTGGAAACCCGAAGCATGAAAGTGCCGGTATTGTTAAGGCAATACATCGCCCTTAATGCCAATATCATCTGTTTCAATATCGACCCAAAATTTGCCGATTGCCTTGATGGGTTTTTGGTGCTTGATTTTAAGAAAGTACCTGCGGAGATGCTGGAAAAGTTAGCTAAGAACCTTTAGAATACGTCATTGCGAGCGATAGCGAAGCAACCTCGCACGACATGCGGCGAATATGCATTGTCGGCGACCAATACTGTGGGGTTGCTTCGCTATCGTTCGCAATGACGCGTTTGTTTATCTTACCAACTCCTCTTTTGATGGTAGCTTAGGGAACGGGTTATGCGGCTCGGTTTGATACCAGTACACTACCGATGATATTTGTGATTTTTGATCGAGGTAGGTTTGTCCAATATCCTTCCAGCCCAGGTCCTGCATGGTTATTTTCAGGTCGTTGTTAAACCGTACCGGGTCCATTACATGCCAGCGGTACATGCAGTAAGTGGGGTATTTATCCTTGCTGTCTTTATCTGGTTTTATTTCCTGCACCAGGCCAACATAAGGGTCGGTATAAGGTTCAACATCCTTACCGTTGGCAAAACCGTAGGAACCTAAGAAATAATCCTCGGTACCAGTACCGTTAATGGTTGGGAACTTGGTATCGCCATCCATAAAGAATTTAATTTCGCCCTCGCCCCACCACAGCCAGTTGGGTTGTTTCCAGGTCATGTAAGTGCCTACATATTGGCCGCTGCCTTTTACGTTATCTATCATAGTATAAACAGAATGGTAATCCTTGCTTTCGGGGTTATTCATCCTGAACTGCGCGTGGAAATAGGCATCATCGTCGGCCACCTTGGTAAGGGTATAATCTACCTGGTAAAACACGTAAAAATCATGTGGGTTCATGTTCTCGATGGTGATCTTGCACTTTTTGCGGAAAGGCATTGTCCAGTAACAGCTAAAGCCGCTGCCGGGGTTTACCGTAACCGGGATGGAATGTATTGGCGCGTATTTACCTTTGCCCATGCCAAAAAAATCACCTACGGGCACTTCTACCGATGGCTCGGTTTCGCCGTCCCAGTAAATACGCATAATTGCCAGCCGCCAGTTATCAGATGGCGTCATCCAGATATGTTGTATAGCCCCCTGCCCGTTTATTTCAGCTAATGTGAACGTTTCGCCGGATTTTATCTTAACACAGGGGTTCAGTTTCCAGCCCTGCCCCAACTCACGTGCCTGGTGCGCGGCTAACGCAGCATGATTTTTTGTACTGTCACTTAATTGTGCCATACCGCCTTTGCCTTTTTCACCGGTGTAGTTTTCAGGACTGATAGAGCGTGTTTCTGCTTTCGACAATTTCTGCAAGTTTCCCAGCGACATGCCGATGCCGTTAAAATTGCCCGCCTGCTGTGCTAAAACGGTTGGTGCAAAAGCCGATAAAATGAGTAGTAAAGCTAATCTTGTTCTCATAAAATATAATTATTGGTTATTGATTGGTTATTTGCTGATTAATTGATCCCTTGATGGCAGAGGTGGGAATGGGTTGTGCGGCTCCAACTGGTACCAGTAAGCAACCGACGAAATATTTGACCGCTGGTTGAGATAGGTTTGGCCATAATCTTTCCATCCCAAATCCTGCATTGTTATTTTAAGGTCGGTTTTAAAACGTACCGGGTCCATTATATGCCAGCGGTACATGCCTATTTTATCAAACTTCTGCTTATTCTTTTCATTTGGTTTGATAACCTGTGGTACGCCTACAAATGGGGTGGTGTATTTTGTGGTCGGATCCTCAGGGGTACCGAAACCATACGAACCTAAAAAATAATCCTCGGTGCCTGTTCCATTCACGGTAGGGAATTTCTTATCACCATCAATAAACATTTTTATTTCGCCCTCGCCCCACCAGCCGCTGTTATTCACTCCCCAGGCCATATAAGTGCCTACGTATTGGCCCTTACCTTTTACATGGTCTATTATAGTGTAGATAGAATGATAATCTTTGCTTCCGGGGTCATTGCAACGATACTGAGCGTGGAAATAGGCATCCTGCTTAGGTACTTTAGTAAGTGTATAGTCAACCTGGTAAAACAGCAGCATTGAGCCACTATTAAGGTTTTCCATGGTGATGCGGCATTTTTTGCGGAAAGGCATCGGCCAGTAACTATTGAAACCACTACCGGGGTTCACTGCTATGGGCACCGAGCTAACCTGTGCGAATTCATCCCAGCCCTGTGCAAAAAAATCTCCTACCGGCACTTCTACCGACGGTGTTTTTTCATCATCCCAATATATTCTTAAAATAGTGAGGCGCCAGTCATGGCTGGGGGTCATCCATATGTGCTGTATTTGGCCGGGGCCCGTAATTTCGGCTACAGTGTAAGTTTCGCCCGGCTTTATCCATACTGCCGGGTTTAGTTTCCAGCCCTGCCCCAGTTCACGTGCCGCATGTGCAGCTACTGCTTTGCGCCGGTCGGTGCTGTCAGTTAATTTGGCCATGCCGCCCTGCCCCTTGCGCCCATTATAATTTTCAGGGCTTATGGAACGTGTTTCGGCATCTGATACGCGCTGAATATTGCCCAGCCCCATTTGCAGCCCGTTAAAGCTGTCCTTTTGCTGGGCTGTAGCCCCGGAGTTTGTCCCCAGGGCCAAGCCAGCCACTAAACCAACTAAATATTTTATTTTCATAATTTGCAGGTGGTTGAAGGGGCAACCAACTTTAGCAAAAGGTTATAATTATGTGTATATGCCTTAAAAGCAACGGTTATACAAAAGAAAACAAATAATTGATTGAAATACTGCGAATAATTGGCGCATTCTGATAATATATTGTCATTTGACGTAAACATAATGGCAGTATTGGCGGCTTGCTGGCTTTAATATTAATTTTTTGCGGAAATTTTATTTCGCAGTGGCATCAAATTTCACCCTGATAAATCTTGGGCGATATATATCGGGCGAAACATTAAGCTGATTGAAAAAATCGGTAAAGTTAACGTTGTAACTGATCAGCAGTTCGCCGGGGTTCGACAGGCTTGGATGCGCCTTTGCATTATAGGTGATCACCTTTCCGTTATAACGGTCGGTATTATATACCTCGATTATCGGCCCGAACGGCCCATACGGACTTGCACCCAAACGCATTTATCACGGTCCTTATCGGCGTGGCTTTGCTGAATGTTTTACCTGCGGGTAACGTGACGCTAACTATACCTCCATTTTCTCCTTGTTCCCATAGGCGTAACAAGGTGCCTGTATTACCGTTTGGGTCTTCACCAAAAGCTGTAACGAGTACGCCTTTACGCGACACTGCAATACCTCTTTGCTGTATAGGAAGTTTTGTTCCCTTCCCGCTGGCTTTTACGGCCATCAGGGGTAATCTTGCCTCCCACGATTGGATGGCGAGGTTTTCTGTAGTTTCTACGCCAGGCTGAATACCCCAGATACGTACCCGTTCGCTCCATGATCCTTCTGTCCAGTAGGGGTAATTGGTATTCCACATATTGTTGTATAAGTTCACGAATATCGTAGGTTGCTTAGGGAAATAATCATAATCGTATTTCCATAGCCCGGGTTCGCCAAAACTTAGCAGGGGGCATCTATAGCACAATACCAACGCCGGATTTATCAGGTGCCCCAATAGATGCACCGCTTATAAATATCGGTTACCACCCACAATCTGATCTTTAACTAGGTCCATTGCACCACCTAACCGGCCCAGGATATATTTAGGTTGGTTAACTTTAAATGGAAAGCAAAGCCATCCACCTTCAGGCAGCGTATTTGGTGTTTTATTGTCGATGTTCCATTGCACATCCACATAAGCAAAGGCTTTAGGGAAGGTGAAACTAATGGAAACCGATTGGGCTATAGGGGCAGCTTTTATGGTTATAAGCGTAACTTTTATTGCTGTTGATGACCATATGGTACTCATGGACCAATCGCTTGGAGTAGTCGCTAAATAAGTAATATCTTCAGGCATGTTGGGTTTGATGACAGCTACACTTGTTACTTTCTAAGCCCTGTCGTCGTAATCTTTTGTTTGATCGTAGCTAAAGCGTTCATGCAAATATTGTCCCAGCACATATTTAGATTTTTGATCGACTAATTCCTTACCGGTGCTTTTTTCAATTAATGAAGTAATGCCGCCTTTTCGCATATCAAATTTTACAGTATAAAAAGCTGTGTTTAAAGTTGTACCGCTTTTCGTTGCGCCAGCTTCGGTTAATTTTGACCGGGCAATCACTTTATAACCACTGGCGGGGATATTTTCAGCTACCATCTTTTCTCCGTTCACATCAACTACGCCGCTGCGTATCCAGGGCAGTGGATTGTACACAATAACATCGCCAGCATTGGCTTTTATATTTTCTGCCAACAGTTTCATCCGTGCAGTAAAATTATTGGTAATAATACTATCGGTAATATTAATGTAGCGGGCTTTATCTCTAAAACTGGCTTCAAATCTTTTGTAGAAACCTGCTGCCCTTGCCTTTAAAAAAGCATCATTGTACAAAAAACGTGCTGAATCAGGCATCCTGGTTTTCCCATCGGGTGAAAAGAAGCCGTTGCCCGGTGTTTCTGCACCAAAAGTATGTTCGCTAAAGAGCATGCTGTTTTCATATGCTTTTGCCAAGGGCGTTGCTAATGGGGAAGTAGCAATACCCCAGCCTTTGAGTTGGGTGTTGAAAATGTCTAACGCTGGTTCAAACGGGCGAACATTCCTTGCTGTTTTTGACGCTTGAGGCATGGCCATTACACCATGTATCCAGGGGTCAACCATATCGCCACGGATAACAGGTAAATCAGGATTTTTGTTTAACAATACCTTTGCATATTCATCTAATGTGCTGAAATGTATTTTAACGTTTTTGCTTCTTACAAGGCGTTCCAATGTGCTATCATATTGCATATTTTCAGCACCGGTCCATCTTTTCACTTGCATTTCTAAGGATGATCTTGAATTCCCGTTTCTTATTTCTTCAACCTCCTTTGCCGAAGGAGGGCCTGAGTTGTCGTGACTCATCGTAACCGCCAAATAATTTTTTGCCGGCCAATCTTATGGCGGCGCCAAATCGGATCCATAGTGCGGGGTGTAATTGCAGAATTCGTGAGCCGTCGGGGCCTTCCCACCAAAATAGCTGTGGAAGTCGTATAGGCTGATCGGTATAATTACAGCCAAGTTGTAAAAATTTTATACCTGCATTATGAAGCAACGTAGGCAGGAACCAACTGTGTGCAGGCACATCGGTCATTTTTCCTGCAACAGACAGCCCATGGCTATATTCTCTCGTTAGTTCTGATGAAAAAATCAAGCTGCGCACGTAATCCTCCTGTTCCATTACATCCGATTCCATGTTGGCTGGTAACGCCTGTACACTTATTACACCTTCTTTAATCGCCTGCTCTATTTTCTGTTTCCGTTCAGGTATTTGCAAAGGCCCAAGTACATCGGCTTTCGTAAGCCAGCCATCAACTATCCATTTAAATCGTTCTTCAACAGGCTTTTTCCTGTCAGCATCGATTAAACGAATGGCATTGTCCATCATATCTTCCCGGTACTTTTTCAATACGGCTTCGGCCGACATCGTGTAGCCTAAATCAGAATGAGTTTTAAAAACTACCCAAATGTCAGTTACTATAGGTGCTTTTTTGCCTGGTAGTAAATTAGAATGCACCGGGGCTACCGAAATTGGCGAGTTTACAATTATGTTTACAATAATATCAGCAGTTCTTTCGACGTGTCAGAAATAGCTGGCTTATTAAATATGAGTGTGTCGGCTTTTTCACATTACTTCAAAAAGAGAACGCAAAAAACATTTACTCAATTTATAAATGAAACCAGGATTGGCAAAGCCAAGCGATTACTAATTGAAACCGACAAATCTATAGCCGAAATTGCATACGAAAGCGGGTACAATAGTTTATCAAATTTCAACAAACAGTTTAACGCTTTGGAAAAATTTTCTCCCAAAGCTTTCCGGAAAGGTTATGGTGTTCAAGCCTATTAAGATAGTAAATACCCGTTTATCTTTCCTAAATAATAAGAGATAAGCGCTTCTTTCTGTTCTGTTGCTGTTCGGTTTGCTGCGCGATCAGATGGAGATGTTCATCTACCTGAAAACTTAATTTGCCGACTTCTTTTTCCAGCTTGAATAATCCCGTTTCCAGGCCCCTTAATTTTGGGTAATCGTCGCTATCGTCCGTCAGGCGGATAAAATAATCAGTCAGCAGGCCCTACAGGAATGGCACTTCCAACTTGAAGAATTCCAGATCGGACAACCCACCGCCGGGCATTCGCATAATAATAGATGGTATTGACGGATAAAGGGTTTTGCTTTCCCACCCATGATTGATCAATAATGGTCAGGTACGTCGAACGGGCTCCAGCGGAGCGATCGGTAACCTGTTTAAAATACCTTCCACGACCTGCGGGATATCGGTGATCGCCCTTTCCGGGTTGTCCACGTCGCCCGTCCCATAGCCCCGCCAGATTACCTGGTGGTTCCGGCGCTCGATAAGGTCAATGATCAGGGTTCCTTCCTTGTAAGGAACCTGGTCAATATCGCTTCCAACATAAACCGGGAAGGGGGAAGTGTAATTGTAGTAAAAATAGCGCCCATAACGATTACGGATCACACCGCGATAAACAATGCCTGGGCCGTAGACATAAGCCGGGTAGTTGTAAATGCGGATGCGTTCCCTGACCTGGACCGAATAACGTACCAGCAGATCGGGATGGATAACTTGCAGGGTGAGCCCGCGCTTTTCCAGCCCGGCGGTAACCGCGTCCTTGATCTTTTCATCTGCGATATCATTGATCTTGCGGGAAGTGTCGGGAGATGGCAACCAGGCAAATGTGCGGTATTTATTAAAGCCCGCTTTAGAGCTTTGGATGGCATAATACTGGTAAGGAGAGCAGCCCGATAAGCCACTCACCAATAGTGCGAAAAACAAGATTAACTTTTTCATGGTCAGTGTAGGTTAGCGGTGGGTGATAAAAACCGGCAGGTTATTAATTTTGATTAGCAAATCTGCCGTACTGACCTTAAACAGGCTGGATAGCCAGTTCCTCCCGAACGCGCCCATGACCAGGCAAGCATTGGCTTGACGCAAGGTATAGTCGAACAGTTCGTCTGCTGCTTTACCGTGCAGGTCCTTAAAATTAATACAGCGGTAATGCGCCTTGAGGTATTCGTAGATTTTTCCCTTCTGTTCTTCGCTAAAGGCTGCGTGCTCATCCGCCTGCAACACAGTGATTTCGGCGTTGCGCAGTTCGGGGAATAAATAGGTGAACTGTTTAATCGCAAATACGGATGAAGCGCTTCCGTCATAAGCGAAAAGAATATTTTCAATCGGCTCTGAATGGTGTGCCGTGATCATCACCGGGCATTCGGATTGGGCCAACAGGCCCTTGACTGGTCCTGCAGGCATCTCGAGTGCAGAGGAGGCAAATAAAGCCGGTCCGGTAACAATGACATCGGCATACCGGCTTTCGGCAAGCAGCTCCTTTTCCGGCGCGCCCTGGGCACGGTGAACCCGGTAAGCCACGCCCTGCTCTTCGCAGGCAGTTTTAAACTGACGGATGTTTTCAGCGCACATTTTTAGCTTAAATTCCGTTTCCTGCGAGTCCGCGGGATCAATCGTCTCCACATAGGCCCCGCCATACGCGAATTTCAAGCCGGGTTTGTTTTCCACGGGCAGGTTTTCCAGGAAAATTCCGGCCAGTTCCGAACTTGTAAGCGCGGCCAGGTAGCAACCAAAGGCAAGGCTCTGCGGGTCCGGTTTTTCTGCATCGATTGCGATCATGATCTTTTTCATAGCGTTAATTTTTTAAAGAAAGCTTCCGCAAATGGTAATATCCACGAAAGCTTTCCTAAGTGTTGTGAGCAGGCTTTAGGCATCGGTTTAAATAAATTCCCCTTTGTCGTTCAATTTTATTTTCATGCGCTTATCACCATTTTCCAGCAGGAGTTTGAAGACCTTGTCAGCTGTTTCCTTCTGGTCGTAATAATGAACCTGGTAAACGTCTTGTGAAATACGCCAGTTAGGGAACCGTTTACCGACAGCTTCGCTTACTGCGGCCGGCAATTTGGTATTCTTGAATTTTTCCGCGGTGCGCAACAGTTTACCATCTTTATCATAAGCGGCAAGGATTTTTCCGTCCGGAATATAAAAGGATATATAATATCCGTCATAATCATCATTGTAAAATTCCGATTTCTTAACATCATAGGCAGCCGCTTTAAACTCCAGCATCCTGACGGGTTGTGACATTTCCCGGTTATCGGCAGCGTTAAGATATTTATAAGTCGAGGCAATGATCCTCACTTCAGGTAAAATGATCTGCGCAGATGATCGCGCTGCAAAGCCTGCTATGAGTACAGCCGGCATGAGCAATAATTTTAATTTTTTCATGATTTTAATTTTACAAAAATTAATAAACCAATTCCGGTTCTTCGATGGTCAGCTTGTTTTCTACCTGATAAACACCAGGCGCGGCCCAGGCTACATCCTCCGCATCTTCGCTTTCGGCGAAGGAACGCACTTTGCCAGTCAAAATGACCTTGCTGCCGATTGTGCTTACGTTTACTCTAAGCGCATCGAAGGTCGCATTCCTTTTGAAAGCGGTCATAATCTTTTGCTCCAGCTCAAAAGCGCTCAGCTTTGGTTTAATAGTTACCATGTTAATTACAGAACGCACACCTGAAAGATTTTGGATGGCTGTTTTAGCGCTCACACGCTGGTATTCCCATTCCAACTCGCCCTCGAGGGTAACGTTGCCATCGTCCACTTTAACTTTGATCTTATCGTCCGGAACGACTGAATGCCATTTGAGGGCATTAACCACGGCTTCCGCGATTTCCGTATCGGTCTTGCGGTATAACGGTGATACCCCGATCTGTATATCTTCGGCAATGGCTTTTACACCAGCTACTTTTTTCGCGGCTCTCTCGGCGCTTAACTTTTTAGAGAAAGAATCCACGATCCCTGATAGGGTGACGATACCGTTTTTTACAGCTACGCCGATCTCGGATGAATTCAGGAATGGTTGCCATTTCAGCTCGTCCATTACGTCTTTCTGGATTTGAATGTCAGTTTTCATAAGTTTTAATTTTTAATGGTTAAAAAATGAATTTATAATTCAAATCACCGGTTTTTAAGCCACGGCCGCAATGATAGCGGTCATGTATAACCTTGATCTAAAACACTTTGGCGGTCAGGATAGCCGTGCTTTAGCCTGCCTTTCGCAGTCGGCGCAGTTTTTCAAGGTAAAAGCTCACTTCGTCGTCACTTACCTCGTGAAAGTTTTCGTAAAAGGCGCCTACGCCGTAAAACGTTTCCGGGACCAATACCGCTACGACCTCGTCCACCAGGCCCGCCAATTTTCCGACAGCCTCCTTAGAGGCTACCGGCACGCCGATGACAATTTTGCCGGGCTTGCCTTTCCTGATCAGTTTGATGGTTCCCAGCAATGTATTGCCGGTGGCCATTCCGTCGTCAATCACAATGACTGTCTTTCCTGCTATATCTTCAGGGGCATGGTCGCCCATGAACTTCCGGTACATCTCCTTTAACCTTGCGCGTATAGCCAGGAGTTCACTTTGCACATAAGCATCCGGCACATCCTTGTGGGGCACTACAAAATAGTTCGAAAGGCTGGCTGCTCCGATGGCATATTCCTTTTGAAGCGGATGCCCGATTTTCTTGGTCAGGACAATATCCAGCGGAAATCCCAGCCCGGTAGCCACGATATAAGCCAGCGGCACACCTCCCCTGGGCACTGCTAAAACAACGCCGGGTTCATCTTTATACTTAATCAATTTAGCGGCCAGCAACCGGCCTGCTTCTGTTCTGTCGCGAAACATATTTTTCTTATTTAATGTAAAACTTTAAGGTTAAACCATAATGGCGGGCACATGGTCCTTAAACCAAGCCGTGGCCAATTCCCCGACCTTTTCCAGTTTACCGGGTTCTTCAAACAAATGGGTCGCATCTTCCACGATCTCCAAATGTTTTTCACACTGCAATTCCTGATATGCTTGCCGGTTAAATTCAAGTACCTGCGGATCTAAACTACCAACAATCAAAAGCGTAGGCGCTTCCACCGCAGGCAGGTCTTCCATCGCCAGATCTGGCCGGCCACCCCGGCAGACAACGGCAAATATCCTGTCCTGTAATTGGCTGGCCGCCTTGAGCGCACAGGCTGCGCCGGTACTGGCGCCGAAGTAACCAATGTTTAGGTCTTTTGCGGCAGGCAGCTTTTCCAGCCAAACAGTGGCGGCCACCAACCGCTCTTTTAGCAGGTCAATCGCAAAGCGGTTGTAATAATTTCGGTCTTCCTCCGGGGTTAGTAGATCAAATAAAAGGGTGCCAAAACCGTGCCCCTGCAGATAGGCGGCCACGTATTGGTTGCGTTTGCTGAACCGGCTGCTGCCGCTGCCATGCGAAAAAATGATGATGGCTTTTGCATCTTTCGGTATAAACAATTCACCTTTTAACCTTACACCCTCTGCGGGTATACTGACTTCGTTTTGATATTTTATTTCCATTGATTCCTGGGCTCGGGCCTGTAACTACCGCAACCTTGTTAACAAAACTAAAAGGGCAATTCATTCAACGCCATGATGTTAGTCACATAAATAATTGATTGCCATCAGGTAATGCAAACACGGAATGTCTTTACTTTAACAAATGAACACCAATTAAAACGTTAACTTATTATTCAATTTAAAGATGGAATACCTGAAAGAACGACATAAGCCACCGGAATGTACCGGAAGGAAGTGCGGCGTTACGCTGTATTCTGGTCTGGTGTATCTCTTACGGCAACCATTATGGAAATAATATGTTGACGGATTCAGGAATATAAAACCATAGCAGATGAAACATTACCTTGCAAAAGAAGTTCCGCTGGACGAACGGGGCATTGTAAATTCGGTGCGGCAATTTGCCCATCCATTAAAAGATGCGGCGGATTTGCAACCCCTGCTTGACCGCATCGGCGATGCAAAGATCGTCATGCTTGGCGAAGCCAGTCATGGCACCCATGAATATTATACCTGGCGGGCTCAAATCTCAAAAAGACTGATCAGGGAAAAAGGGTTCAATTTCATTGCCGTGGAGGGCGACTGGCCCGATTGCTACCGGCTGAACCGTTTTATCAAAGGCTATGGCACGGAAAGTAAAAGCGCATTTGAGGTTTTGCATGAATTTAACCGATGGCCAACCTGGATGTGGGCCAATTGGGAAATCGCCGCCCTTGCCGAATGGATGCACAAACGCAATGCCGGGCTGGCTGCCAATAAAAAAGCCGGGTTTTACGGGCTGGATGTCTACAGTCTGTGGGAAAGCATGGAATACATCATGCAGTACTTGAAAAAAACGGATCCGGCGGCTTTGAAGGTGGCTGAAAGCGCTTACCGTTGTTTTGAGCCTTACCGGAGAGATGAAGGCCGTTCTTACGCGCATGCCAGCGCTTTTGTGCCCAAACTGTGTCAAACCGAGGTGGTGGACTTATTAAAAGAGATCCAGCGCAAAATGCCGCAATATAATACCGATCATGAGAATGTTTTCAGCGCTGAACAGAACGCATTGGTCGCCGTAAATGCCGAGAAATATTACCGCGCCATGATTTCAGGAGGCCCGGACAGCTGGAATATCCGCGACAAGCATATGGCAGGCACACTGAACCGTTTGCTCGCCTTCCATGGTGAAAATGCCAAAGCGATCGTCTGGCAGCACAATACCCATATCGGCGATGCGCGGGCAACGGATATGGCTGCAGAAGGCATGCTTAACACCGGTGAGCTGGCAAGAACCCAATATAAAAACAAGAATGTGGTACTGGTCGGGTTTGGATCTTACCATGGGACCGTAATGGCCGGTCAAAGCTGGGGAGCGCCGATGCAAGCAATGCAAATGCCAGTAGCGCGTAAAGAAAGCTGGGAATACTTTTTGCACCGGACGGGTGATGAGAACAAGTTACTGATTATGCAAGATTTTGCCGGTAATGATGTGCTGATGGAAACCCATATTGGGCACCGTGCCATCGGTGTGGTTTACAATCCGCTGCATGAACGCTATGGAAATTATGTACCGACGATCGTACCCTTACGCTATGATGCCTTCATTTACCTGGATCAAACAACGGCTTTGCATCCCCTGCATATCAAACCCGATGGCAACCAGATACCGGAAACTTATCCCTTTGGGGTGTAAAAATGTGCTGCTTCATTTTCTTCGTCTGTAAATTGCAGCTGTGTCAGGGTGACTTTTCACCCAGCCCTTCGCCCGTTTTATTCCTGTTGCAATGGCTATTTCTTCAGTCGTGTTTCCGTCTTCGAGAATAGCATTGGCGATTTCAATGGCTTTATTCCTCACCACTAGGGGCAAGTTCTTCATCGAAACCGGGTAATTCTTTTCATCCCATGGCATGATAGTAAAATTAAATGGTGTTACTACTTAACCGGAAACATCTACCTGTGTAAGGTGTAAACAGTAGTTTCTGCTATTTATCCTACACAGGAGTAGGACGGCAAGCACTACGACCCAAACCAGGAAAACGCCGATATTGATCCGTTCCCATATGCCGATAAATGGCGTAGGCTGGTTCCTGCCTACAAGTGGGGCTTCCATGAAGGTCAGGGTGCCGAAAACGAGCAGCACCACAAAAGTGATGATGGAATAGATCCGGAATGACCGGCCAAAAGCTGCAGCCGCAAAACCTAACGCCAGCAGGAACAGCACCTCAGTCACGGCACCCAGGGTAATATGGAGCGTATCGGAAAAAGTTGCGCCGCCAGCGGCCAGTGTTTCCCTGAGGTGCATCGGTGCAAAGGGCCAGAACAGGCCGAGCCCGCCATAGGCGAGCAGCAGTCCGCCGGTTGCGCGCAACGGACGGTTGCCCGCTGCGGCACGCCAAACACCAACAGCAAATGCCATAACGAGTATGGTATAGGGCGCGCAGAGCCAGTCCCATAGCGTCCTGGTCGGTGCGTCGATGGCCGAGAGTTCACTCACTGTCTGTGAGGCTGAATGGTAGGCCGGCCATTGTGCTGGCACAATAATATTCACTACTGCATACAGCAGTGAGGAAAGGATACCGCATGTCAATAAAAATTTTCTGGCCATATCCGAAGTTTGTTGAGGAATAATAGACCCCGCCACCTTTGGGCGGGGCATAAGCCTCTCATCATTATGGCTTAATTTACCGCGATATGTTTGGCGGAAGGGCTTTTGGTCTGGTGGTTATGCGGCACCGTAATTTTCAGCTCTCCATCTTCATATTTAGCCACAATTTTTTCCGCTTCAGCACCTTCCGGAAGGGTAAAGCTGCGACTGAATGACGAATAGTTATATTCCTTGCGGGTATACTTCGTTTTTTTCTCTTCCTTGCTTTCTTCCTTTTCGCTGCTGATTGTGAGTACATCGCCGTCAACATCTATTTTAAAGTCTTCTTTCTTTAAACCGGGTGCGGACAACGATACCAGGTAGTGGTCCTTGTGGTCGGCAATGTTAACCGCAGGGACTTTCAGATCTTTGCCGAATAAACGGCCGTCTAATAATTCATTCCAGGGTTTGAAAATATCCTCGAACAATGCGGGCACCTTTTCAGTGAATTTGCTTACTGATTGTGTTTTCATAATTATTGATCTTTAATGAATAAATTTTTAGTCAAATTTAGATCGTCCTTCAAGGCAAAAGAACGATCCTTATCATCTGAATAGATGACCTGCATCAACAATTGATGAGCGGATCAGCCCTTAAATGACCGCCGTAAGGTAAACCCCTGTTTTTGAGCACCCAATATACACCTTTAACGTTGGCCTGCCATTGCGGCAGGAGGAACACCAGCAGGATTTCTTCAGTCAGGTCCATCAGGGTGGCCGCAGCAGTCAGGTAAAAGAACCAACGCAGCGGTTCAGGCAAAAAGAAAACCAGGATCAGAAAGGCACCTTGTAAGACAGCGGCGATCTTGCGGCAACGGTATGAAAACTGGTGAGCTTGCGGTAGCGGATCAGCGCCGCGGTATTTTGTGCCAGGTACAGTAAAACCATAGCTGCCGCCAGTAGCCATTCGCTTCGTAAAAAATCCGGTCGGTAAACGACGATCCCCAGGATCGCCACCAGAACGGTCATATCGTCTGCCACCGAGTCGACCCTTGCCCCAAATACGCTCAGCACATTGAACCTGCGGGCAAGGTAACCATCAACGGCATCGGTCAAAAAACTCAGGATGAGCAGGCACCTGAACAGGCCGAACTCCTGCCGGGCTAACAGGATCAACAGTGGCATTGCGGCGGTAAGCCGGTAAAATGTAATCAGGTTGACCAGCATAAAGGCTTTTTTGTGCTTCATTTCTCCAGTAAAATTAAATAAGCATAAACAAACGGTGCTGAACCCAGCAGGCTATCGAAGCGATCCAGCATACCGCCATGACCAGGCAGGATCGTACCGGAATCCTTAACACCCAAACTTCTTTTTAACAATGATTTGATCAGGTCGCCAAAAGTGCCGGTGATGACGATGATCAGTGACAGTACCTCCCATTCCAGCGTGTTGAAGACAGGGAAAAACCTCCCGAGCAGATATGCAATGGCTAAAGCTGTGGCCAGGCCGCCGGCGCTGCCCTCCCAGGTCTTTCCGGGCGATACCCTTATAAATAAGGGATGCCGGCCTATCCGGCTACCTACCAGGTAAGCCGCCGTATCGTTCGACCAGAGTAGCAGGAAGCAACCCAGCGGCAGCCCTAAATGATAGCTGCCTTCAGGACGGGTTAAAAAAGCAATGGCCAAAAACGAGCAGATAGGCAGTGTGATGGCCATAATTCCTAAAAAAGTAATGGCCAAACCCTGAAAAGGTTTTTTCGCAGGCAGGTATAGTGCTTCGACAAAAATGCCGAAAGCTATGGGTATCACCAGGATCAGCCATTTCCTACTGGTCAGGCCGGTCAGTGTACCAAAGCAGGAAAGGATCAGTACCATTGACAACAAAGCGGTGCTGATCTTCGAAGGCCTTACACCTGGTATTTCCAGCAGGCGGTAGAACTCCTGCAGGCTGAGCAGGTCGATCAGCAGCAGCAGTGCCACAAAGCTATAAGGGCCGAACCAAATGGCTGACAGGATGACCGCGACCAGGCCGGTCCCGGTAAGGGTACGCAGGGCGAAGTTAGTCATGGCTATGGAAGCTTTCCGGAAAAATGTTTTTCATGTCATGAAAGTCTATGCCTTGTAAGATCAGCTTTAATGGTTGCACCTGAAATGACAAGGATCACCTAACTTACTGACCGGCAGCAAGAAGTTGGCTGCTTTCACGCTATAACTTGGCTGCCGTATGGATACGTTAACGCACCTCACACTCGGCGCTTGTATAGGTGAAGCCTTTGCCGGGCGGAAACTGGGCAAACGGGCCATGTTATGGGGTGCTGTGGCCCATAGCCTGCCGGATATTGATTTTGTGAGCTCCTTCTGGCTGTCCACGCCGTCTGCTTTACTGGCGCACCGCGGCCTGACCCATTCTTTTCTTTTCTGCGCCCTGGCTGCGCCCATCATTGCTTTTGCCGCCGGTCGGTTACATTCCCGGCGGCAAATCAGCTGGGTGCAATGGACCTTGTTTTTCGTAGCGGTCATTTTGCTGCACGACGTACTGGATGCCTTTAATAATTACGGCGTGGGCTGGTTCGAACCTTTCAGCCAGTCACGCATTTCGTTTAATATGGTCTATGTTGCCGATCCGTTCTTTTCCATCTGGCCGTCTGTGGCCTGCCTGGCGCTACTCTTTTTGCGGCAAGGCCTGCCACAAAGAAAAATATGGTCCGCCGCAGGTTTAGCGCTGAGCAGCTTGTACCTGTTTTATTGCAGCTACAATAAATTGACCACCGACCGCGCATTCAGGGAGCAGCTCCAGGCACAAAATATCAGCTACATCCGGTATTTCACTACGCCTGCACCCCTACAAAGCTGGTTATGGTATGTGGTAGCTGGAAACAACAGTGGTTATTATGTCGGTTACCGGTCGGTCTTTGACCAGGAAAAGACATTGAAACTGCATTATTTCTCAAGAAACAGCCAATTATTGGAGCACATAAAGAATCAAGACAATGTCCGAAAGTTGGTCCGTTTTTCACAGCAGTTCTACACGGTAGAGCTAAAGAAGGATACGCTCCTATTCAATGACCTGCGTTTCGGCCAGGTTGCCGGTTGGCAAAATCCGGATGCAGGCTTCGTCTTCCATTATTTCCTGCAATACGCCGGGGCCAACAAACTGGTCGTCCAGCGCGGCAGATTCATGGGTTGGAACCGGGCGGCAACCAGGTCGCTGTACAAACGGATATGGGGAAACTAAACTTTCAGGTAATCAGCTAACAATTGGAGATAACCCCTGGCGAAACCGATACTGATCGCAAAAAACTTGCTCATTCTTCGTGTCAGTTGCACGCTGGAGCAGCACCTTTTGCCCTGACATTGGCCAGTAAGATTTATAAGTATAAAGGGCAATGTCGTCTGGTTTTGATCCTCACCCGGTAGCCTGTGGTATTCCTTATACAGCAGGTCCACTCAGGTCTTTCCGCCCATAGGCTTCGAAATCCATTCTCAGGAAGGCTAGTTCATCCAAAATATCCAGCGCCCTCATCAATTCAATACAGTCAAAGATCACCGGATCATCATATAAGAAAATATTCGCTGTATGCAGGTCGCTGACGAATCCCTTAATGGAACGTTCTATCATTGCAGTATTTCTCCAGAAAACAGTCCGAGTATTGAACGACCACAGCAAGGTGCAGAGCTGCAAAATAAGTTTTGCCGCCGCCGGGGTAGACCCAATACCGCGATAATCAGGAGGCTCTATAATTTATTGGAAAGATCAGCAAAGGTATCCGCTGATGCGCAAGTTCGCGTTTAGCGATGCTGTCGCTGAAGAGCCGTTTAAAAAAGGAGTACTGGTGATGGGTCATGGCCAGCATATCGGCCCCGGTTTGTTTACTGATCCGGTTCAGGCGGCCAACCACTTCTTTGCCTCTGATCTCCTTATAGGTAACGGGACGTTTCAGATTGGCAAGTTTTCCGTTAAACGCCGTCGCTTTCTTCGCCATCGCCTCATCCATATTCCCGTTGACCGCAACATGGACAATCTCGATCCGGAAATCCAGCGCGTTGCTTAACGCCTCCAGATACATTATTGCTTTCAGGTCTCCCGGTTCAAAATCTGTAGCGAAAACTACTTTATTCAGCTGGTCCAGCCTGGTATTCAGCGGTACGATCAGCACCGGGCAATTAGCGGTTTCGATGACCTTCCAGGTATCACTGCCAAAAAAAATATGATCAGCTGCGCAATCTGTGGAAGCCCCTATGGCGATCAGCTCAAATGTTTGTTCCGAAATTTCCGAACGCAGCTCTTCCTGAAGGCTTCCTTCGCAGTAATTTGCGCTGAGTTGTGGTTTATATTTGCCGTCTGTACCAATCATATAATCTTCCAGTTCTACTAACGCCTGCTGAAGTGCTTCTTTACCCTCGACAGGCCCCGCGATTGCCCCGGCGATCGCAGCTCCTCCGGCATAACCGGGCATGACCGGTATCTTGGGGTGACAGTGCCATAACACCAGGCCGGTATGCAGCTGTTCAGCAAACCAGGCCGCAGATTCAGCCGCATGAGCAGCATTTTTGGAAAGATCGGTCAAGACAAGTATGGTTTTCATAAGCCGGTTATTGTGCTAAATAGCCTCCATCAACGTTATAGTAAGACCCCGTAACGAAGGATGCCTTGTCAGAATTAAGCCAAAGCGCCAGCTCGGCCACTTCTTCAGGCTGACCCAGCCGACCCATCGGGTGCAATCCCTTGAGCAGGTTAATTGTTGTATCATCCAGGATGTCGAGCAAGGGTGTTTGAATATAGCCCGGGCCAATGGCATTGATGCGAACCCCCTGATCGGCATATTCCAGCGCGGCTGCCTCGGTTAAGCCGATCACACCGTGTTTGGCGGCCACGTATGCGGGTGAGCCTTTGGTGCCAACTTTTCCCAAAATAGAAGCCATATTCACAATGCTGCCGCCACCGGAATGGATCATGGCCGGGATTTGGTAATGCATCCCATAAAAGACGCCGGATAAGTTTATGGAAATGACTTTGTCCCAGCCGTCGATGGGATACTCACTGACTTTATTTAACGGACCGCCGATCCCGGCGTTGTTAACGGCGATATGAAGGCCGCCGAATTGCTGAACGGTTTGGTCAACCAGTTTTTTGTGCTCCTCCGGTATGGCCGTATCCGCTTTAACGAAAATAGCGTCGCCGCCGTTAGCCTTGATGGTGGACATGGTTGCGTTTCCCCCTTTTTCATCAATATCAGATACTACTACTCTTGCGCCGGCTGACGCATATAAAACGGCAATGGCTTTGCCAATACCTGAACCTGCACCCGTGATCAGGGCTACCTTGTTCTTAAGATTATCCATCGTCTTTCAATTAAGTAATGTAAAGGTACCGTACCAGGTCCGGCCGGGGAATGTTACTGGTCACATTCTGCCGTGATCTGGCTCATCTTTTGGTCAAAGATCAAAGCTGTAACGGACTGATAGCCGGAGAAAGGGATAGGTCTTGTCGATATCGGCCTCTTTTTTGTAATGGCCCTTTAAGGTAAAATAACCGGGCTCCGCGCAAAGTGAAAAAGCATCCGCGAACCTATACCTGAACTCGCTGGTTAAGGCATGCAGAAAATACTCCGATGAATTGCCGCTGAGTGTTTTCAGCCAGCCTCCGCGGTAATTCACGCTGTAAAAAAAGCGCTGGTCAAAGCTGATCTCGCCATTAAAACTGAACCCCGCGCCGGTGCAATAATCATAGGGCCGGCCCTGGTACAGGTAAGGGTCGGGCACGGCGGCCAGCAGTACCGGTCCTGCGCCGACCGCAGTCGTGATCCTGAGCTTGCCGGGCAGCCGGAATTCGGAAAATAAACTGAACCTTACGCTTTGACCGCTATAGGAAAAAGCCTCATTATCGATATAGTCAAAATTGGCCGTTAGCAAGCCGGTATGCCTGGAACTGTCGGTTAAAGCGACGCGCCACCCGGCTAAGGAGCCATAAATGCTCGCGACATTGACTGCAGTGCTGTCATCCCTTCCAAATTCTGCGTTGGCATAAATATAGTCGAACGGCTTTTTATAGTCTTCAAATGGGCTGCCATACCGCATTTTGATATGGCCGTACCAGCCAAGTTTACCGTCCCGGTTATTCACCTTAAAACTGCGCAAACCGACATCAAATTCCGCATTAATTTTTGTTGTATCGTTTGCTGCGGCATTTGCGGGCGCTTTACCCCATTTACCGTCCAAAAGCCGGTTCAGCCCGCCTGTTGGGTTCATCACCAGGGCGAGCACCTCGCTGACCTGCCTTTTAAACCCCCTGCTGCGGTTATTTGTCAGCCGGCTGGAAAAGCGGTGAAGCGTTTCGCCCAGCACAACGCCGCCAATGCTGGTATTGATAAAATCGTTGATGGACGGGGCTTGGGTTTCCCCTGCCGTCTCCCACACATAGCTACCCGCAAATGCGGCTGGAACCGATTGCCAGAAGCTATATTCATTGGAACGGAAGGCATTGAAGAAAATACTTCCATGTGCCGGGTGCGCGAACTGGTTAGTGGTAAAACCATCGTTATCCCAGTCCCAGCTGCCCGGGTTGATATTATATTTCAATGTTTTTAAGGTAATATGTGCCCAGTCTGCATTTGCCACGTATTGGTCATATGCCCAGGGAAAAACCTGCGCCGATGTCCATAACAGCAAAGCACGTCCAAAACGCTTGTCAGGCAAACTGTCCCTACCGGCCTGGGCAGCAGCGCGCGGAAGAAAGCTGCAAAGTAACAGGAGCATCAGCCCGGCTCTCATTTAATTACCTGCCAAAGCGGTAACTGTAACCGATGGTAACCGCCGCTGCCCCGGTTTCATTTTTACCATCCACGGCGCTTTTCTGGATATTCAGCAAGCCGTAATTGCCGCCGCCTTCAACAAACACGCGGCCTAAGCCCAATCGATAGCTCAGGCCGATATTTCCCTCGATCCCGGCGTTGAACTGGTGCAGGTTATCTTTAACATTTTCGGTATTGTCGAAGGAGTGTGATCCTCCGGGCATGGGCTGCTGACCCGCCGCATCCGCGTAGAACGGGCTTTGTCCGCTGGTTACCTGGTGGGCCGAAACCAGCAGGCCCACGAACGGGCCGGCGTCGACATACACCCGGAACGGCGATCCCTTCAGATCCCAGCCAAATTTAGCCAGGATGGGCAGCAGCAGGTAATTCAACTTAGCTTCGCTGTTATAATTGGCATATAAATACGGCGGCGCCTGACCTTGCGGGTACATCGCCGCTAACTCCTCTGGCGTGGTAAAGGCCTGAAGGCCATTCTTTTTACCGCCCTGGGAAGAATATTCCAGCATGGGCTGTATGGAAAAGAGTTTGGAAATGCTGAATTCGGCAAATAAGCCAAAGTCGGGGCCTAGCCTGGAACTATAACCCGTGTTCAGTGGATTCTGGTTACCGCTGCCTGCCGACAAGTTGGGAATGCTCAGGCCTCCGCGGAAACCTAAAGCAAATTGTTGAGCCCTTGCGCTGCAAGCAAGCAACAGCATGGCCGAAAAGCATATGAACAATAATTTTTTCATGGCTGGTTTAATAAGTCTGCCCAAAGATCGCTTAGAGATCTAGTTCAAAGAATGATGCCCGTCAGGTAATTAAGTGATTGAAACGCCTCGCTCTGTGTCAATATTTATAATGACAGGCGTCATTGTTTACATTCGGAAAAAGGGGAAGCTTTGATGGTAAATTTTGAACGGCTATGAGATACCATTGCTTTATCACCGATTATGACGGCACCCTGGCCAGTAATGACCGGGTCATGCCGGAAGCGGTTCGAGCTTTAACGCAACTGAAGGCCACAGGCAGGAAACTTATCCTGGTGACGGGCCGGCAGCTGGAAGAACTGAAAGCCGTATTCCCGGAATACGGCCTTTTCGACCGTATTGTCGCGGAGAATGGCGCAGTTCTCTATCGTCCGTCGACAATGGAAACGGAATTACTGGGCGCGCCGCCACCGCAAACATTTGTCCGGCTTTTACAAAAACAAAATGTACCTGTTTCCGAAGGACAAGTTATTGTAGCGACTTGGGAGCCGAACGAGGGGGCGATCCTCAACGCGATCAGAGCGACCGGGCTGGAATACCAGGTAATCTTTAACAAGGGTGCGGTCATGGTACTGCCACCGGGCGTAAATAAAGCCACCGGCCTTCACCATTCGCTCAGGGAATTGCAGTTGTCTGAACATAATGCGGTGGCGATCGGCGATGCCGAAAATGATAATGCGATGTTGCTGGCAGCAGAATGCGCAGTGGCAGTACAGAACGCGTTGCCCCAAGTCAGCAGGATTGCGGACTGGACAACTGATAAACCATCCGGCGAAGGTGTCGTAGAGCTCATCACCCGCCTCATCAAAGATGACCTTGCCGATCTTGATCCTTGTTTGTCACGCCATTACCTTAAATTGGGACATGAAATGGACGGTACCCCTTTTCAGATCTGCCCTTATGGTGAAAAGATATTGCTGGCTGGCACGTCCGGGTTTGGAAAAACCACGCTGGCGGCTGCTTTCATCGAAAAACTGGTCGCCAAGGCTTACCAGTTTTGCCTGATCGACCCGGAGGGTGACTACCAGGAGCTGCCCGGTGTACTCACCATCGGCAACAGCAGCCAGTCACCGCCGGTAGGCGAAGTGATCGACCTGCTGACCAAGGCGGAAGAAAATGTGGCGGTTTGTATCCTGGCCGTTCCACTGGCTGACCGTCACGACTATTTTAAGAAGTTATGGCATGCAATCGCTGAGCTGCGCCGCGCAACCGGCCACCCGCATTTTATCATTATGGACGAGGCGCATCATTTAATGCCTACGGAAAACAGCTCAGGCCCTGTGGAACTCCCGGAAGATTTTAATAGTTTTATGGCTATTACCACCCGTCCTGAACTACTGGACCGAGAACTGATCGAAAAGATCAATACCGCTCTGATCATGGGCGAAGTACCTGATCAAACCATGAGGTCCTTCACAAGCCTTATTGCTGAAGAAATAACGGTTGTCCCGGACCTGGTCTTAAAAAAAGGCGATGTCCTGGTCTGGCAAAAAAGCCATCCGCAACCTCGCCTGGTAAAGAGTGACACACCGAACGCGCTGCTCATGCGGCACAAACGCAAATATGCCGCCGGGGATATGGGCTCCAACAGTTTTTATTTTAATGGCCCGGCGCACCGGATGAACCTGAAAGCCAATAACCTGATACTATTCATCCAGATGGGTGCGGGTGTCGATGACGAAACCTGGTCGTATCACCTGAGAAGACATGACTATTCCAATTGGTTCCGGAATTCGGTCAAAGATGAACAACTGGCCTTGCGTGTGGAAAAAATAGAGCGCGAACTGCTCAGTCCGTATGCTTCGCGAAAGGCTATATTCCAGGCCATAGCTGAAAAATATACTTTGCCCGCTTGAAGAGTAAGCCTTAACAGCATTCCATCCTGTCAATAAAAATGGCATTGTCTTTTACCCTGGGGTGCGGTTCAGGTTTTTCAGCACCATAACCGAGGAGAACAGCGAGCTGCACCTCTTCTGCGGGTGGTATTCCGAGTTTGTGGTACACAGGCGTTTTTTCAATATATTTGGCAAACCCGACAGGACAAGTGTCCAAGCCCAGTGATTTCGCCGCCAGCATCATGTTTTGAGCACACATACCAGTATCCAGGCCTGCCCATTCATTGTCCCGGGGTGCGGTGATAAAGATCACAACTGGTGCGCCGTGAAAGATCGCGTCCTCACTATAGTGGCCAATCGGCCCAGATGAAAAATTCAACAGCGTTTTGATCGTTTCTAAAGGATGTTTCAGCGCGACTTTCGAAGTGATCTTCGCAATTTCATTTGAAAATGAAGCAATCGTATCCTTATGGGTTGCAATATAAAATTTCCATGGCTGCTGGTTCATGGCAGAGGGGGCCATCCGTCCCGCCTCCACTATCTTTTCAATTTCCTCATCTTCGGGCATATCCGGAAGATATTTTCTTACCGCTCTTCTTTCAAAGATGATTTTTAAGGTTTCGGTGCTGACTTGGTTATTAGCTATTACTGTTTTCATGGCTCAGTAGGTCCTTTCTTTATTAAGCAGGCTGAAAAATTTCGGGGAACAGGCCATCACCCGGGGGCGGGAAGTCATATGGCGATATTTCTCCGGGTCGTTCATCCGGCCGCACTTGCGGGTCTTCTGCCGGAACGGACGGCGTTACGGGTTCAGCCGGAGGTTTTACTTCAGGCTGCGGTGATACAACCGGTGTTTCTTCAGGCAGAGGTGCTTCACTATTTCGTTTACGGGTCATTGGCTGAAATTTTCTGATAAAGTAAAAGAAAGAAAAGCAGGCGATACATGATAACGATCAGTATCCGGGGTGATGGTTATCATCTGTAAGTAAGATTGCGGAGCTTAGGTTTGGGTGTTAAATGCAAAGACCATGGCAACAACGTTAACCATCACCACCTTACATCAGCTGCTGGATAAGCAAACCGGTAAATTCGCCAGCGCAGAAATGCAGCTGCAAAAGTACCTTCACGGCAGTGGCATTTGCCGGGGATTTGGAATTAGCAAAGGCAGCCGCCGTTTTCTACCAGATGGGGATCAATTAAAAAAAACATAGACAATCGCTTGACGCAACTCGCTAAATATGAAAATAAAATGCGAAAGCGCCGATCATATCACAGGATGAACGATGAAAAATAAGCAACCGATAAAGCCGAAAAACTCCGTTAAAAGAAAGATCAAACCTGCATTCAGCTGGGTTTGGGTCTACGTGATCATTTTACTGTATGTGATCTTATCGCCTTTATGGAGCGGCTCCTATAACGTGAAGGAGACCACCTGGCAGCAATTTTCAACGACTATATTAAACCGCAAGGCGGTAGAAAGGCTGGAGGTCGTCAACAAAGAGAGAGTTAACGTCTACCTCAAAAGTGCTTTTGCAAAAGACACGGCATTCAAAGAAGTTTTTACACCGGCCTTTGGCAAGGGGATCAGTGCGGGGCCGCATTATAGCTTTACCATCGGTTCGGTCGAAGCCTTTGACCGCAATATGGAGGAAGCGGAAAAAACATTTCCCACGAATGAAAAAGTGCCGGTGAGTTATATCTACCAAAGTAACTGGCTAATGAATATACTGAGCTGGCTGGTGCCTTTTATCTTGCTGATGGTGATCTGGAATTTTATGATGCGACGGTCCGGTGGCGGCATGCCTGGTGGAAGTGGCTCTTCGATCTTTAATTTTGGACGATCCACAGCCACTTTGATTGAAAAAGAAAGCAGCACCGTAACCTTCGCCGATGTCGCCGGGCTCGACGAGGCTAAGGTAGAAGTGCTGGAAATTGTTGATTTTTTAAAAAAGCCGGACTCTTTTACGAAACTCGGTGCCAAAATACCCAAAGGGGTGATCCTGGTGGGCCCTCCCGGTACCGGTAAAACGTTATTAGCTAAAGCGGTCGCCGGGGAAGCACAGGTTCCCTTTTTTTCTATTTCAGGGGCAGCCTTTGTGGAAATGTTTGTCGGGGTAGGCGCCTCCAGGGTGCGGGACCTCTTCCAGCAGGCCAAGGAAAAAGCGCCCTGCATAATTTTTATCGATGAGATCGATGCTATCGGCCAGTCAAGGGGAAGGGGCGCTTTTTTAGGCAGCGCAAATGATGAACGGGAAAGCACACTGAACCAGTTATTAACCGAAATGGACGGCTTCGGCACCAATACAGGGGTAATCGTTTTGGCAGCGACCAACCGGGCCGACATGCTCGATCCGGCGCTGGTGCGCCCGGGCCGTTTCGACCGGCATATTTATCTGGAATTGCCCAATATGAACGAAAGGGTCGCTATTTTTAAAGTGCATGTGCATGGATTAATGATGGCTGAAGGCATAGACCTGCGGGCACTGGCAGGCCAGACACCGGGATTTTCCGGGGCGGATATCGCCAATATCTGCAATGAAGCGGCATTGATTGCTGCCCGCAGAAAGGCAGCTAAAATCGAAAAAGAGGATTTTATGGATGCCATAGACCGGATTGTAGCCGGGCTGGAAAAGAAAAGCAAGATCATATCACCTGAAGAAAAAAAGACCATCGCTTTTCACGAAGCCGGGCATGCCGTGATCAGCTGGCTTCTGAAAAACGTGGACCCGCTGGTCAAAGTTTCCATCATCCCGCGGGGCCAATCATTAGGCGCGGCCTGGTACCTACCGGAGGAAAAACAACTGCGCAGCGAGACTGCATTTAAAGAACATTTATGTGCCACACTGGGCGGCAGGGCCGCTGAGGAAATTATTTTTGGCGAAATTTCCTCCGGGGCGCTGGATGACCTGGAGAAGGTGACCAAAGAGGCTTATACCATGGTAGTTTATTATGGTTTCAATGAAAAACTGGGTAATGTGAGTTATTATGATTCCACCCGCCAGCGTGACCTGGCTATTCAAAAACCTTTTAGCGAAGCTACAGGTGAACTGATCGACCAGGAGATCCGCAAACTAGTGGCCCAAGCCTACCTGGATGCAAAAACAATCCTGGCGGAAAACAAGGCATCGCTGGAAAAAGTAGCCGCATTGTTATTGAAAAAGGAAGTGATCTACAAGGAGGACCTGGAAAATATTTTAGGAAAACGCGGCCCGGAAGTACCACCAGTATTTTAGTAAGAGTGTATGCTTTAACTTTTTGAGTAAATAAGGCCTTATCAGGTTTCCTTTTCAAAAATTTAAGATAATGAAAGGTAATCGTCCCAGCGTAATCACAGGAACCAAAATCAGGTTCAAGGTTTAAAGTCAAAAAGCACATTTTTCATGCGCCTTTTCTGTTTAAATAGTTTTTTTAGCCTTTTCTTGGAGCGTGACCACGGTTTTGAAAAACGAAAATGCTTGGCAAATCATAAAAAATCTGCTTAAAACGACATTAATTAAAGGTTAAAAATTAAAAATTATACAATTAGAATAAAAAAATGGGAAACCTTATACCAGATTTTTCGTAATAATTCCAAACACAATTGATAAAAATATGCCAACCGAAAGCGAAATGATCAGGGAGATCTACCGGTATGTTAAAAAACAACAGGCCGTAGAAAAAATTGCAGATGACGAAGAATGGCTATCTGATGAGGAGGCCATGATATTTCTTGGGTGCAAGAAAAGAACACTTTATAACCTGCGCAAGGCGGGCAAGGTTGAATTTAAATGCCGCCCGGGTAAAATTGACAGGGATTTCAAATATTCGAAAGAAAGTTTACAGAAGTTATACGCATAAATTTTCTTTCGCTATTTTGAATAGCAACTATAATATTACTTAAGGTGATAATCTTCAAAAATTGCAGAGGGGTGCTAATTTATTGGCGCCCCTTTTTGTTTTGAGGGTATTCCTAAAAGCTCTATTGCTTTTTTTAAGTTAAATTTAAGAGCTACCACTAAGATTTTCTATATTTAACTATATGTACGATGACCTGCCAATAGTTAATAACCAAGCTGCCCATAATTTTGAAATGGTAATAGAAGGCCAGCGCGCTTTTATTGATTATATAAAACGCGATGACCTATATTTACTGGTACATACTGAAGTGCCGGAGCAACTGGCAGGAAAAGGCGTTGCTTCTGCTATGGTTGAAAAAACATTTAAATATCTCGATGCCCATCATTTTAAAATAAAAGCGTACTGCCAGTACGTCCAGGCTTATTTAAAGCGGCATCCTGAATGGGAGAAGCTGATCGTCAAATAATTTACACGTCACATATTAATATACCTTGTTTTAGCGAAGCTAATTTATCCGCCCTTTTAGGTATAAATTCCTGCGCTACATACCCTTTATAACCTGTTGCCAAAATGGCTTTCATTACTGCGGGGTAATATAATTCCTGTGTTTCATCTATCTCATTCCTGCCGGGTATGCCACCGGTATGGTAATGGGTAATATATTGATGGTTATCAGTTATGGTGCGTATCACATCTCCTTCATCTATCTGCATGTGGTAAATATCATACAACAATTTAAAATTCTCTGAGCCTACTCTTTTTACCAGTTCAACGCCCCAGGCGGTTCTATCACATTGATAATCTTTGTGGTTTATTTTGCTGTTTAATAGTTCCATAACTAATATAACGTTATGTTTTTCGGCTAACGATGTTAATTTTTTCAACCCTTCGGTACAATTATTCCATCCTTCTTCGTCTGTTTTGCCCCGGCGGCTGCCGCTAAAGCATATCAGGTTTTTATAACCGGCTTTGGCTACCAGCGGTATCATATCCGAGTAGCTTTTTATTAGCTTGTCGTGATATATCTTATCGCCAAAGCCATCGGTAAGATTTATCTCGGCGCCGTTACACATGGCAGAGTATAAACCATATTTTTGTAAGGTTGGCCAATCAGCAGGTCCCACCAGGTCAATGGCCTTAATACCTATTTCTTTTGCCGATGCACAAAGCTGGTCAAGCGGAATATCAGCATAGCACCATCTGCATACAGAGTGGTTAACATTGCCTTTTAATTTATGGTCAGTCATTTGTTGTTTAGTAGAATTTGCAAATAAAGGCAGCGCGCCTGATGCGCCAACTGCGGCAGTACCTGCAAGTATATTTTTTATAGCCGAGCGCCGGTTTTGCTGAATTGCCATAATTACATTATTTTAAAATTGTTTAAATATTCAATTTCTTCATTTCGCTTACAGCATGATCAACAGCCCGGGCTGTTAGGGCCATATAAGTAAGTGATGGGTTTTGACAAGCCGATGAAACCATGGCCGAGCCATCAGTAACGTATACGTTTTGTGCATCCCAAACCTGGTTGTGTTTGTTTAGTACCGATGTTTTGGGGTCATTCCCCATACGTGCCGTTCCCATTTCATGTATAGCCGCGCCAAGCGAATAGCCATGGTCATAAGATTTAACATTTTTAATACCCGCTATCTCCAGCATTTCCTGCGCATCGGCCATCATATCGGCACGCATTTTTGTTTCATTTTCTTTTATTTCGGCGTCAATTGCCAAAACAGGCAGTCCCCATTTGTCTTTATTGTTTTTGTCTATGTATATTTTGTTTTCGTAGTAAGGCAAAGTTTCACCAAAACCTATCAGTCCCATTGTCCATTGTCCGGGTTCGGCAAGCGCATCCTTATATTCGCCGCCAATATTCATTTCGGCGATATCCCTGCTCCAACCGTCGCGGCTTGCACCACCCTGGTAGCCAAACCCACGTAGATAGTCGCGCTTATCTCCATTAAAATTCCTGAAACGTGGAATATATATTCCGTTAGCCCGCCTGCCAAAATAATATCTGTCTTCATATCCTTCAACAACACCCCCGGCACCCGCCCTAAAGTGATGGTCCATCAGGTTGTGCCCTAATTCACCGCTGCTGCTGCCTAATCCATCGGGCCAAACATCAGTAGCCGAATTCATCAATACCCAGGTAGAATTTAAAGTCGACGCATTTAAAAATATCACCTTTGCATAGTATTCATAACTCTGATTGGTTTCGGCATCAAGTATCTCAACGCCCGTAGCCTTTTTGGTTTCCTTGTCGTAAAGTATTTGGGTGACAATCGAGAACGGCCTCACGGTTAAGTTGCCTGTTGCCATTGCAGCCGGCAATGTTGCAGATTGTGTACTGAACGCAGCACCGAACGGGCATCCCATAGCACACTTGTTACGGTACTGGCAATTGGTTCGACCGTTATGGGGGATAGTAATATTCGCGGTCCGGCCTATGATCATGTGGCGCTTGCCTTTATAATTTTTGTTGATGCGTGCCGCTACATCCTTTTCAACGCAATTCATATCCATTGCGGGTAAATAATCGCCATCAGGCAGTTGCGGCAAACCTTCAAGTGAACCACTTATACCGGCAAATTTCTCAACGTGGCTATACCAGGGTGCCAGGTCTTTATAGCGTATAGGCCAGTCAATGGCTATGCCATCCTTTAGGTTACCCTCAAAGTCCAGATCGCTCCAGCGATATGATTGCCTCCCCCACATTAAAGAGCGCCCACCCACATGATAACCCCTGAACCAGTCAAAGCGTTTTACCTCTACGTATGGGCTTTCTTTTTCATTGGTCCAATAGTCAAGGTTATTGTTTAATAAACCGGGATCGCGCACCAATACAGGATAGTCTTTTAGTATCTTCTGCGTTTTTTGGTTTCGGTCTTTAAATTCCCAGGGGGCTTTTGTAGCATTCACATAATCTTTTATATGTGTTATGTTCCTGCCCCGGTCAAACATAATGGTCTTGAGGCCTTTTTCTGTTAATTCCTTAGCAGCCCAGCCGCCGGAAATGCCTGATCCGATCACAATAGCATCATATACATTGTTAGCCATGTTGGTTATAATCGTTTTTTCTGAAAGAGTTAATTATAGTTTATTGCAATTGATCGCAAAGCAAATTACTGACAAAAACGGTCTTAAACAATTGTCAATTGTACATATTTTATTACAAATTATTTACCAAGCAGTATGGATCAGTGGGCCTTTTTGTTTATTCGTTAAAGAAACACTTGTATATTAGCCTATCTACAGGCTATAATAAGCTATCCGGATTGGGTATAAAATTCAGGAACGATTGAAATTTGGCATAATAATTTTTCATGTTCAACTGATAATAGAAGGCCCCTCTTCGTGAGCTTAGTTTGTCCTTTTCGGTAAGTTTTACCAATAAGCCGGTAGCTAATACCCTCTTGCTAAAATTACGTTTATCAATAATGGTATTAAATACGCTTTCATATAAGGTTTGTAATTGTGGCAGCGTAAATTTATTAGGCAAAAGCTCAAACAATATAGGGTGCAGGGCGGCCTTATACCGTATTCTTTTTTTCGCTGTTTCAACCATTTCTTGTTGGTCGAAAATTAATTTTGGTACACGTTTTAGCGGAAACCATTCTGCATGATAGTCATTGCTTAGCTGTGTTTCATATTTATGAATATCAATCAAAGCAAAATAAGCTGTGGAAACAGTTCGCTCTTTCGGATCGCGCTGCACTTCGCCAAAAGTGTATAATTGTTCAAGATAAACACCCTCCAGGCCTGTTAACTGTTTTAATATCCTATTCGATGCCTGGTCTAAACTTTCATTAACTTGCACAAACCCACCCATTAAGCTCCAGTTGCCTTTTTCGGGCTGAAAGCCCCTTTTTATTAGTAATATTTTTAAAGCCTCACCGTCAAAACCAAAAATTATACAGTCAACGGCCAATAAAAGCCGGGTTTGTTTGGAGTATTTTTGCATCCTCGCAAGTTATTGTTATAATATATAATGAAGTAAATGTTATACATTGCTAATATAAAGAATTAAAACAAATACCTTGTTTACCCCAAAAATGCGTTTTTAAGTGCTTAGAGCTGTTTTATAGCGCCATAAGTCTCATTGGGTCGCTTTCTTGTCAACAAAGCTCTCTCCCGCTAACAACGCGGGCACCTTTACCCACCTCACAAATTCTTTGAAAAATTTAATAAATAGCTATTTGGGGAGCATATTAACTGTCTGTAAGCGCTTTAGCTATTTGATGCATTATTTTCTATATAGATCTCAATAATAAAACTTATGAGCGACGCATCAAAAACACATCCGGCAAATTCGGAGCATGAAAGGGCAATTTTGTTGAACAACGCAAAAAGGCACTGGCACATAGCTGGTGCTTTTCTATATATAAATCGGAAGACAGGATCATTGACCTTACAGCAACTATTTTGGCAGTGCTGGTATCGTTTCATTTACCAAATCCGGCAACATTATCTTGCAGGCTATAGTCGGCAGCTTTAGCGGGCTGGCAACCTTACAGACTAAAGAGTGGACCATGTCTCATCCTCATCTTTTTATTGAATTACAAGCTAATTAGTCACCTTAAACATTGCTACCTGCCTTATATCTTTTGATGATGAGGCGGCCATTATTTTATAATCGCCAGGCTCGGTTACCCACTTGCTTAATTTCTCATTATAATAAGCCAGGCTGTTTACATCAATATTTAATGAAACCTTTGCAGTTTTGCCTGGCTGTACCAATACCTTTTCAAATGCCTTCAGCTCCTTCTCGGGCCTTAATACCGTCGTATTAAGCTTGCTTACATATAGCTGCACCGTCTCTTTCCCCGTGGCCGGCCCTTTATTTTTCAGCGTCAGTGTAACCTTTACTTTATCGCCGGGCTTGTACGTTTTTTTATCGGTGTTTAAACCCGAATAGGCAAAAGTGGTGTAAGACAATCCATAACCAAAGCAGTATTGCGGTTCTATCTTTTTGGTATCGTACCAGCGGTAGCCAACTAATATACCTTCCTCGTATTTAGTGGTTAAATTTTCGCCGGGGTATGTGTTTAATGCAAACGCGGGCGAATCATGTATTGAGGCAGGAAACGTGAATGGCAATTTGCCCGACGGGTCAACCACGCCCTTCAGCACATCAGCCAAAGCGTTGCCGGCCTCTGAACCGTTAAACCACGACCATACAATGGTATGGTTTGTTTCTTTTATCCTGCCCAGATCATACGGCGCACCGGCCATTACCACAATAATTGTATTTGGGTTAGCGGCGGTAACCGCGTCAACCAAAGCCTGCTCGCCAAAGGGCAGCTCAAGGCTTTTGCGGTCGTGTCCCTCGCTTTCATATTCGCGGTTTGAACCGATGCATAGAATGGCTACATCGGTAGTTTTGGCAAGGTCCACAGCCTCATCTATCAGGTGCTGATCGGGCTTATCGTAACCGGAATTTTTTTCATCAGAATTATTGGCTAAGTAGTTGGCTTTATAGCCTTGCGCGAATTTAACATCTACAGTTTTTCCAAATCCCGATGTGATGCCTGCTAAAGCAGTAATTTCATATTTTGCTTTTACCCCGGCACCGTAACCACCTGAAGCAAAAGTACGTGTAGCGTTATCGCCAATTACGGCTATACTTTTAATTTTCGCGGGATTTAACGGTAATAAATGCGCGTCGTTTTTTAGCAGGACGATAGATTCTGACGCAATGGCATACGCCGCCTTGCTATGCTCGGGTGTGGCAATGCTTCCTTTAGGGTGGTACTGGCTCATGGAAGTATGGTACATCAGCCATAATATCCTTCTCACTTTATCATTAATGGTTTTTTCGGAAACCAAATCCGATTTAACCGCCTTTAGCAACGGATTGGCAAAATACCATTCATCATAAGGTCCGCCCGATCCCATTTCAATATCAAGCCCGGCATTTGCCGCGGCAACGGTATGGTGCGTGCCACCCCAGTCAGACATTACAACGCCTTTAAACCCCCACTCTTTTTTTAGTATCTTATTCAGTAAAAAATCATTCTCCGAACACCAGTAACCATTCACCTTATTATAGGCCGACATAACCGTATAGGCATTTCCCTGCTGCACCGCCGCTTTAAACGCCGGTAAATAAATTTCGCGCAATGCACGCTCGTCAACTATGGTATTGATTGTACCCCGGTTTACTTCCTGGTTATTTGCCGCGAAATGTTTTATACAGGCCGCTACGTGCTGGCTTTGAATGCCTTTTACCGCCTGCACAGCCAATTGCGCGTTAAGATATGGGTCTTCAGAATAATACTCGTAGGTACGCCCGCAAAGCGGTATCCTGCAAATATTAAAGGCCGGGGCAAGCATAATATCTTTCTTACGGGCATTGGCTTCTTCACCTAAAACCACGCCGTATTTATGCGCCATTTCCGGGTTCCAGGTAGCGGCTATGGCCGAACCATTAGGTAAAAAGGTAGCAGAATCGGTTGTCCAGCCTGCCGAGTTCCAGTCGAAGCGTTTGATCTCCTCGCGCACGCCTAAAGGGCCATCATCGCAGGTTAATTCAGGTATACCCAAACGCTTCACCCCGCCCGAGGAAAATAAAGCGTTGCCATGGAGCATTCCTATTTTTTCTTCAAGCGTCATTTTTTTTATGATACTGCTGATCTTCGCCTGCAAGGCTGCTTCGTTTTTATCTTGTGCCGAAACATTACCCGCTATTAAAAGCGTGGCGGCAAAAGCCATTATATATTTTAGAAATACCGGTTTCAATTTCATGTTACAATTTATTATTATTTTTCAACCCAGGCAAAGCGGGGGGCATAACTGCCGGAATTGTATTAATTTTTGATCAATTAGTACCACAATTAAAATTTATGGTCTTTTCATTAGTCTATTTTTCATCAGCCACTATAAAAATAACCGACCGCGCCGGCGAAGCCACCTTTATGCCATCTTGTACCATTGAAGCCTTGGCTTTGAGCTGCGCATAATTAGAAGGGCCGCCCGAAACCGATGAAGGGCCATTGCCATTTATATAAACTTTGCGCGAAAATTCGCCGTTATCGGTTCCACCAACCAGTACATAATAGTAATAGCGTGTACCGGCAGCGAAATTTTTTATATTGATATTTACCGTTTGCGATGTCAGCCCCCTGTTCACCACCAGAATACCTGCCTGCCCGGAGCTGAACGATGAAGCATAACTGAATACATCTGTACTGCCCGATACCGTCGAACTAACCATCCTGTCGCCAAAATACTTTTGGAAAAAATACATGTGGTAAAATGCCGGGCGCGGGTTCCATTTTGTTGGATTATCTGGTTCATCGCCCTGGCTGAACATGCCCTGGTCATCGCCATTGTTCCAGCCGTTTGCCAGGTCCCATCTACTGGCCATCCCGAATTTATTTTTAAGCAGTTCGCCCAAAACCATATCCGCGTGGATGCCGGCTATGTTCGATGCCATTTGCTTTGCGCCCGATGCAAATATGTTCCATTCGGTAAGCGCGATGGGTTTTAATGATACATTGCCTTGCGTGGTGGTGGTATTCATCCAATCCATCACCGCCTTCGATTCTGTTACCGGGGTAGCCAAGATAGTCGCGGCATTTTCATTATCCTGCCCTGTATAATAATCATGCACGATAAAAAAATCTGCATAATTGCCTGCTGATGCGAACAGTCCCGAATTCCATGTTTTATCAGTAGGGTTCCACGAGTTTACCGGATCAACCTGCACCAGTTGCGCGCCTATCTCAATTTGCGCGCCCGTTTCTTTTGCAGCAGCACGCATAGAATCGGCAAATACTTTAAAATGCTGCCCATATAAAGCGCCGGTAATAATTTTGGGCTGGCTGTCTTTGTTTTGCGTTACATCTATCTGGTAACCTGCCTGCCAGGGGCCACCGCTTTCGTTACCTATCTCCCAGTATTTGGTACGGCCTTTATCATATCTAACCCAATCAGCTGCCAAATGCGCTGCTACCTGGTCAGGATGCGCGCTTGTGCCATACCGCGCATAGGCGTAATTTATGGTAATAATGCCCGTGCTGTTGGTTTGCTGCAATGCAGCGTAATAGTTATCTAATGAAAGCGTCCAGCTGGCTGTGTTATTCCCCAGCCAGTAACCGGCGGCAACACTGTTACCATTGGAATCATACAAATTAGCCGGTGCATCGGCAGGTATTACCCCGTTCCAGAAATAAACGCTCGAAATATTCCCGCCCGGGAAACGGAGTACATTGGGCGATAAATTTTTAATGCTGTTTATTAAAACCGGTTCCGTTACCATTTGCCCCATATACGGGTTGGTATTGTTGCCAAACAGGTATTTTGAAACTTTGGTAACTACGTTGCTATAATCAACATTAATGGTTACTGTAGTTGCTGCCGATGGCTTTGTGGTATCGGCATAAGCAGGCGCGGTAAAGGTTTTAGGAGCCCAGTCATCCAGGAAAAATCCTACGGTCGATACAATAGTTGGGTCTTTTTGGGGGATGATCTTGCCTGTTGTATCTCCCTCACCGGTAGTTACAGGAATTACTGGCTTATTGCCTGCGCCTTTTGAGCAGGCTGTTAATACAAATAAACCAATAACGTAATATTTAATATTGAATGTAGATTTCATAGTATTAGGGAAACTTCTTTGCTATTAAGCATAAAAATACCTGTGGCCATTTACGGCCACAGGTATAAATTACACCAACCAATTAATTAATTTTTACAACCCGGATATTATCTATCGCCATTGTAAATGCTGCAACAGGTGTTGTACCATCGTTTATATACCAAACATTCATCCCGTTATTACCACTTGAACCAATTAGATCTGTAATTGATGCTGCCGGGGTGCCGGTACCATTATTGGTTAAAAAGGTTGATAAAGGAACGGTAACGGTGATCCAGCCGGTTGTACTGAATGGCGTTATTTTACCTGCGCTGTTTATCCATGGCCTGTACCGGGCTATATAGGTAAACCCATAATTTACCGCTACAAAAATAGAACCGCCGGACCATGGTGTTGATTTAGGCACTGATACTTCGAACTTTACGGCGTAACTGGATAAACTGCTGTCTATATCTGCAGTGGGTACCCATTGGCTGGCATTCATATTTACTCCCCGGCCACCATTGTACCAGGCAAAATCATTGCCACTAAGGTTAGTCGCGGTAATCACGTTGTAATAGCCTGTATTACCGGGAAAATCAGTTGAACTGTTTTCTGTATTCGAGCCCCACGGGTACCCGTTTATGCTATCCCAATTTTGAAATACACCGTCCACAAAATCATGTACATTGTATATGGTTGATGCTGTGCCAGATGGTGTTGTAACACTTACTATACCCCCGGTATTAGTAACCCCGGCTGGTACAGCCAGGCTAATGCTGGTGCCATCATTTGAAGATGTGAAGCTGGTTACAGGCAACCCTGCATAGGTAAGGTTTTTGACAAAGAAGAAATTTAAACCCATCACCTTAACCGAATCGCCCGCTTCGGCTGCCTCGTCGGAAATACCGGTAATTGATGGCGCCGGGGCCACAATAGGGAACGAGAACGACGTTTCGCCATGTGTGGTTACGTAACGGATGGTATTTAATTCTTTTGACGGCACCGAAGGGAACGCGATAACCGGAGGTATCAGCGCGATAGCCGCGGTATCAGACGACCAGGCGTCGTTAAACGAGGCGGCCGTTCCGTCAAAATAAATATTAATGGCGCCTTTTAAATTATGCCCAGTGATCACCACCCATTGGCCCGTGCCTACCTTGCTTATCAGCGAGTCGCCGGGATGAGCGACATAATCGCGTATAGCTGTAATAACGGGCACACCTGTAGACGACGACTTATCTTTTTTACAAGCCGTTTGCGTAAGGGCCATTACAGCGAACACTACAAGCAATAAGCCGGTGTTGACATTGTAAAATAGCTTTTTCATAATTTTTTGTTTAAGAATGATATATAATAATTCCATTTATATTAATAATAGGGTACCGGTGCCTGCAATAACTTCGGGTCGGCCGTTTGATCATTTGCCGGTATAGGCAAAGTAAACGTAGCAATGGTTGGTTCTGAAATAAGCATACCATTAGCCGATGGCGTTATTACCCCGGTAGCCGGATTGTACGTAAACAGCGTTCTGGGCATACTGGTATTATCGCCATCTTTTTTTTCCTTGATCTGATCATGAAGTACTTTAATAGCCCCCGCCGGGTCATAGTACGACCGGCGGACCAGGTCAAACCAATACTGGCCCTCAAACGCTAACTCTATCCTTCTCTCTCTAAATATAATAGAATCAGTAAGGCTTGTTACTGTGGGTACACCAGCCCTGGTTCTTACCGCATTAAAATACTGTAACGCCTGGGCGTTGGATGTCGATGCATTATTACCCAGCAAAGCTTCGGCATAAACCAGGTAAACATCAGCCAAACGCAATACGGTATTGTGTTCGATAGATGACCACAGGTCCATTGTTGGCGAACTATTATCCGCCGCAGTGCCTACAATATGCTTTTTAACATTACAGCCGGTTGCTGTATAACCGCCGTGTGCTGCATCCAGTTCAGGATAATGGTCGCCGGTAAGCATATAGGTAGCTTTCCGGCGAATAGAATCTGCCGGGATATACAAGTTGGCCAAATCAACAGTTGGGCCAATAGCGCCGCCCCAGCCGCCGCCGCCGCTAACAAGGTTGCCACTTGGGGCAAATTGTGCCTCAATATCGTTACCGTTGCCATAACCAACGCCCGGCGCCCATTGAAAGGCAAACAGCGATTCCTGGTTATCATTATACTGGGTTTTGAAAAGGTTGTAATAGCTTGGCAAAAGTGTTAAGCCGCTTGTGTTACATACCTTGCCTGCAAAATAGGCCGCGCTGTCAAGGTCGGTTTGGTTGCGGGTACCGCTTTGGCCCAACCCTGCCCTTGTTAAATATACCTTTGCCAGCATACCTTGCGCCGACCACGTAGTTACACGCCCCGGCTGATCAGATGTTGGCAGGCTGGCAACCGCGAAACGCAGGTCATTGATTATAAATTTATATACATCGGTAACGTTATTACGCGGCACTAAAGGGTTGGCGGTTAATTTATCGTTATCCTCAATTATCGGCACCGCGCCCCACAATTGTACCAGGTGAAAATAAGCTGTAGCACGTAAAAATTTTAATTCGCCAAGTGCTGCATTTTTATTTTTAGCAGGTACGCTATCGGGCAATTGCGTGTTAATGGCTTTTATATTAATATCGCAGTGGGCCACTATATCAAAAAAGCCCTGCCATGCTTGAGTAACATAACTATTGTTGCTTGTTATTGAAAAACTGGCGAATTGTGCCAGGTCGGCATTATAAGGCTGCAGCATATTGCCACTCATAATATCGCCGATACCCAGCAACGGAAAGTTGTTCCAGTTAAACCACGGCTGAGCATATAGGGCAGCCGTAGCCAGCCTCATATCAGAGGTGCTTTTATAAAAATTGCTTGTTGTTATACCGGTTAAAGGTGGCCGGGTCAGGTAATTTTTTTTGCAGCTTGTTATCATTATAACGACAGCAAGCATTAGGAAAATATTTATTTTGATACTTTTCATAATTGTAGTTTTTTAATTATCCAGCGTTAAACTTGCTCCGATCGAGATAACACGGGGTTGTGCGTAATAGCCGTTGTCAATACCTGCGGCTAAAGGGTTCCATGAACCTATCTCAGGGTCATATCCTTTGTATTTTGTTATAGTAAATACGTTGGTTACATTGGCATATACCCGCAATGTTTTTACATGTATTGCAGCTAACAGGCTTTTTGAAAAAGTATAACCTAAAGCAATGCTTTTACATTTTAAAAATGAACCGCTTTGGATATACCGGTCAGAAAAAATCGTATTCTGATCGCCACTGCTTTGGCTTATGCGGGTAATGTTTGTACCTGGATTGGTGATGTACACGTTATTTATATCAGTTGATGAACCGGTCGGATCCACCAGCCCGATATGCGCATAGTTAAGCACAGCCGGGAAATAACCAAAGTTCTGATTTGGGTCATTTCCATTAACAATTACCTGGTCAAAAACCTTGTTGCCATATTCACCGGTCATGAAAACGGTAAGGTCAATGTTTTTATAATTAAACGTATTGTTTATGCCGTATTGAAATTTAGGCAAAGGCGAACCTAAAGCGGTTTCATCATTCGCATCAATTTTGCCATCTTTATTATTATCCTTAAAAATAACATCGCCTACCCAAACACCACCTGAACCGGGGGTTATAGGTATTGGCCCGCTGCTATTTTGCCATATTGCCGGGTATTTGGCAAAATCGGCAGCATTTTTATACAAGCCAAGGGTTTGATAACCGTAAAACTCACCAATAGAACCGCCCACTACTGTTTTGGTATACGTGCCATATATTGCCGGTGTACCTGGTGCCAGTGCCAAAACTTTGTTTGTGTTTTGTGAGAATATAAGTGTGGTTGACCAGTTTAAATTTTTCGACCGGATATTGGCGGTTGTCATTGAAAATTCGATGCCCTTATTACCAACCGAACCAACGTTAACATACGGGGCCAAAACAGCGCCCGGCGAATATCCGCCCGCAGCATAAGTACCCGAATAGTAAGGCTCGGTAAGGCTTAATAATAAGTTATTTGTTTTGCGGTTATAAGCATCAACCGTAAATACTATCCTGTTATTTAACAAGCCGGCGTCTAAGCCTATATTAAACTCTTTTGTAGTTTCCCATTTTATATTGGGGTTACCTGTAGTAGCTGTTAATTGCGAATTACCTGATAAGCCTGTTGCCACTGTGCTCAACGTTGAGCCATAAGCATATTCGGCTATGTTTTGGTTGTTCACTAAACCGTAGCTTATCCTGAATTTCAGATCGTTAATGGATTTTACATTTTTCAGGAAGCTTTCCTGTTTCAGTTTCCAGGCAAATGCGCCCGAATACGAAGTATTCCATCTGTCATCCGGCCCAAATTTCGACGAACCATCACGGCGAATGGTACCTGTTAACAGGTATCTGTCATTATAAGTAATATTAGCGCGGCCAAAATAAGCCTCCAATGCGCCATCGCTTTTTGAGCCTGCGTCAGTTGCGGTTGTAGGGTCGCCGCTGCTTATGGTGGTTACAGTATTACTTACAAAATTAGTACGGCTGGCTGATACAGAATTGCTGTTAAGTAGTTGCGCTTCATGACCTGCTGTGGCGCTAAACGTTAACTTACTTTTATCAAAGTAATGTGAGTAGGTTAAGTAATTGGTAACAGAATTATAAAAATTTTGCCCGCTTGTTGAAGTACCATTGTTTGGCGTATGCGGGGGCAACGCCCCAAAAACATAGGTCGGGTCGAAATAATCTTCATTAGCAAAATCAAAATTACCCGATACCTCGTTACGCAGGCTAAGGTCCTTAGTAAACTGAATTTCGGCATAAGCGCTTCCGTATAACTGGTACCTGCTTTTAACGTCGGTAACTATTGTAGCCAGGGCGAAGGGGTTGGTGCCATAAGCGCCGTAAATATTAGGGTCGCTGCCGGCCCAAGTGCCATCCGGATTTTTAATTGCCAGGTCTGGCGTTTGGTTTAATGCCTGTATAATTACACCTTGATTACTTGTAGCAACATTCTCTTTTACATGGGCCATTTCCAGGCTTGTACCAATCTTTAACCAATTGGTTGTTTTATTATCAACATTAACCTTAACAGTAGTACGTTTAAAATCAGACCCTAAAGCAATACCTTGCTGTGAAAAGTAATTAGCTGACAGGAAGTAGGTTGTACGGGCATCGCCGCCGCTAATGGAAATATTGTGGCTTTGTTCGGGAGATGTTCTGAACATCGCTTTTTGCCAATCGGTACCTGGCCCCAGGTATTGCGGGTTAGCAAATTGCGGCCTGAAATCATAACCAATAATGGCTGACTTTTCGTTCATAAAGGTGGCATACTGCGGCAAATCCATTGTATCATAATATTTGGGCAATGATTGCCAGCCGTAGTAACCATCATAGCTTATGTTTGGCGCGCCTGATACCCCTCTTTTCGTGGTAATTATCACTACCCCGTTTGATGCCTGAGACCCATAAATTGCAGTAGCCGAAGCATCTTTTAATATTTCAATTGAAGCTATATCGGCCGGGTTAATACTCGAAAGCGGGTTGCTGCCTTCGCTGGGGTTGTTTGAATTGCTCCCTGGGCCCGTAGTGTTGGGTATTTGCGCGTTAGGTGGTATCTGGATGCCATCAATTACATACAACGGCGGAGAGTTTGTAAAACCACCTATGCCCCGTATTTGTATGTTTACATCGCCTCCCGGCTGGCCCGAAACCTGCTGAACAAAAACACCGGCAACCCGGCCTTGCAAAGCCTGGTCGAAAGTGGTTGGATGCGTTTCAACTATATCCGGCGCCTTAACCGAAGATATGGAACCCGTCAGGTCTTTCCGCTGAACTTTACCATAGCCGATCACCACAACCTCGTCCAGGTTACTGGTTGAAGCTGCTAAGGTTACATTCATTACTTCCGAATTGCCTACCATTATCTGCTTGCCCTGGTAACTTACGTATGAAAATATAAGTACATCCCCTGCTTTGGCTGCAACACGGTAATCGCCATTCATATCGGTGGCAACAGCTGTGCTTGTTCCCTTAACCTTTACAGTAACCCCAGCCAAAGGTTTATTACCATCGGCATCAAGTACCTTACCGCTGATATGCCCGGTTTGTGCATAAGCCGTGATGCATAGCAACATGGCTGCCAGCAACAAAACACTATGTCTGATTCTTTTTAGTAAACTTTTTTCCATTTGATATAGAAATTTTAATAATTGATAAATAATTGGTTAAATAATTGATTGAAGTTTGGTCTATTTTTTATTCATAATTGGTTGGTTTATATTAAAGTATATGAGGGGTCAACATATAGGATGTTGATATTCTGATAGCTGGTAAGAATTATCATTAATTTTCTTGCAATCGATTGCCGGAATAGACTGTATCCGTATTTTTTACAATTGATAAGTAATAGTTTCATCATACAGGAAAAATTGATCACCCTGGTTAATTGGTGCTGGTTTTATAATTTGGCTGGATAAGTGCCTGGGCTAATTAATGCCCAATCTTTGGTCACCTATACCGGAAATGAAGGTATTAATGATAATTGCGGGGGAGTGGGACATTTGTAACTATTAATGTAACTAATGTTTATATTCATCTAATGAATTGTATAACAGTAACTTATGATATATTTTTCAGTATTTCAGCACATAAACACGGCGAAATTAATGCCTGTTTATCAAAACAATTGCAATTGTTTGTAAACCGAAAAACGCCATATACCTTTAAAATAGGCCTATGGCGTTATCGGGAGCAGGCCTAAAAATCAACCCGCGATTAATTATCGGTTAGGAGAGCTATGCAGGAAATATTTTAAAACCATAGGCAACCTGCGGGGCAGCATCGGCAGATAATTTTATAGTTAAAGCATCCGTGGTACGGCTAAAATCAAGCCGCTTGCCACTACCAACTAATTCTATGTGAGAAATTGAACCGGTATACCAGGCGCTGGTTGAGCTTAATGATTTGATAACCGCGTTTCCGTCAGATGGTAACCCTAACGCTATGGCATATAATATATCGCCCTTAGTTGTAAACCTTATATCGCTGCCCGAGAATGGCTTTCCTTTGCCCTCGTTAAACCCTTGTGCTGTTAAAGCTTTTGCCGATTCAGTTGCCGGCCCCTCGCCAAATATTTTCCAGGGGCGGGTACCGAAAATACACTCGCCGTTCAGTTTGTTCCAGGCGGTTATGCCTTCAACTACTGCAAGCTCTTCGCTATCAATTGCCCCATCGCCCCTAACAGGTACATTCAGCAACAAATTGCCATTCTTGCTTACCACATCAATTAAAGTATGGATAACCGTTCTGGCTGTTTTGTAACCTTTGTTATCAAATAATTGCCGGTCATAATGCCAATTACCTATACAGGTATCTGTTTGCCAGGGCAGTGGCTCAATAGTATTGCTTTGGCCGCGCTCAATATCCCACACCATACATTTACGCTGCTGTTCGTTTAATATTTTACCTGTCATAATAGCTTCCAGCTTGCCGTTATTCCTTTTCATATTGCGGTTGTAAATATGCGCGGCAATACGCAAACCCACATCACTTATGGGGTATAATGGCACTACTGTATCATCAAAATAAACCAGGTCGGGGTCGTATTTATTAATAAGGTCGATGGTGCGGTTAAAAAAACGCTCACAATACTTTTTATCAGGTACACTCGCACCGTTCGTCCAACCCCATTGGTCGCCGCCGTCCAAACCTACGGGGTGCCTTTGGGCATACAACTCTTGCGGGTCGTAGCCTTCCCACCAAGTATTTTTGCCGCTATCCTTTGTAATGTTTCCATCATAAGGCACACTGGCAAAAGGCCCGTTTTTATCGGCCCGTTGTGCTGTTTGGTAAAACATCCACGCGTGTGCCGCATGCACGCTTACGCCAAATTTCAGTCCGTTATTTTTAGCCGCCTTTGCCCATCCGCCAATCAAATCCTTTTTCGGGCCCAGGCGGGTCGAGTTCCAGCGCTGGTATTTGCTGTCGTAATTATCAAAATTATCGTGGTGGTTTGCTAACGCGAAGAAATACTTTGCACCCGCGTTTTTATACAAATTAACCAGGTGTTCCGGGTCCCAGTTCTCGGCCTTCCATTCATTTATCACATCCTTGAACCCGAATTTTGAAGGGTGCCCATATTTTTCAACATGGTATTTGTAATCGTCGCTGCCTTCAATATACATTATGCGTGCATACCAGTCGCCATGCTCGGGCTGGCACTGCGGGCCCCAATGCGCCCAGATACCAAATTTTGCATCGCGATACCATTCAGGTACTTTATAATTTTGCAGTGATTCCCAGCTGGGCATAAAAGGCCCTTGCGCTATGGTTTCGCCAAATTCCATATCGCCCAAAAAACTCCCGTTTTTACCAATGGCCTTTGTTACGGCTAAACCCGGTAAAGCAGTAAGTGCTGTTTTTAATAGTGTCCTTCTTTTCATAACCGCTCCAATTATAATTTCACTGTTATAGCTTTACCTGTATAGGTAATTGCCTTGTCTGCTTTTACAGTAGTGCTAATATCTGAACCATGCGAACCGTTAACCAGTACTACATTAAAAGTACGTTTTTTCAGCATCCCCGGAAAATCGCCTTTTTCGGGCGAAATAGTAAGCAGGCGTTTCTGGTCGTCCCAATTTAGTTTGAAGGTTGCATATTTACCATGTTCATAATTGTAGTTATCGTTCTCGTCCTCGTAATATTCAAACTGTCCGTTAGCACCCGCGTATATGCGCAATTCAATATTATCAGCTGGTTTTTCCGTGGCATATTGCATCACAGGCCCCATCGGGATGATCGACCCTGCTTTTACATACAGCGGCATAATGTCTATTGGCGCGGCGGCGGCTATGGTTTGGCCACCGGTATACACCTTGCCGGTCCAGAAATCGTACCATCTGGCAGCGGCAGGCAGGTAAACGTCGCGCGTACTTTTCCCTGCGGAAGCATTATCACCAGTATACAATTGTTCCGTAACAGGGTTCACCATAAACGCCGGCCCGAACATATACTGATCAGGGATATTATACACCCTGGTATCATTCCTGAAATCAAAGGCCAGGGAACGCATAATGGTATAATTATCCTGCGTTACCCTGCCGGCAAGCGAATATATATAAGGCAGCAGGCGGTAACGCAGCTTATCATATTTTAACAGAATGGCCTTTGTTTTATCATCCCAGTTTTTCGAGAACATAGCGCGTTCGCCTTTTCCGTGTATCCTGAACACAGGGCAAAAAACGCCAAACTGGAACCAGCGCGTAAACAGTTCGCGGTATTCGGGTTTCGACCAGTCGGGCGAACCCCAATCCAAGTGATAGCCGCCAATATCTGATGTCCAGTATGGTATACCCGATGCACAGGCGTTTATCCCCTGCGGCACCTGGTTTTTAAATGAGGAAAACTTACAGGTAATATCCGATGACCATAATGTAGCCGCGTTACGCTGCTCACCGGCAAAGGACTGTCTTATTAAAAAGAACGCTCGCTTGCCCGGAATATCCTTGCGCCAGCCCTGGTAAATACCTTTTGAATGTTCGAGCGAATAGGTGTTAAAATAATCTATCCCCCGGCCAGGCCAGTAGGTAGTTTGGCGGCGGGCATCAAGTAAAACGCCATTATCAGGTTCGCATTGGTCAACCCACCAGGCATCCCAGTCATACCTTTTTATCAGGCTATCCCTTGCCTGCTCCCAGTATAATTTTCTTGCTGCCGGGTTATGGGCATCGTAATAATTATCATAAGTATGTGTTACTACGTTGTTCCAGGTAATGTCGGTCATCCCGCCCATTTTTTTCAGTGCATCAAAATTGGGCGTACCTTTTCCAAATACAGGCCAAATGGAGATCATGGCATGTATATGGTCCTTATGCAGTTCATTTACCATCGCTTTGGGGTTCGGGTACCTGTCGGGGTTCATAATGTGCGAGCCGATAGGCAGCGGGTCCCAGTAATACCAGTCCTGCACAATTACGTCAAGCGGGATATGGTTATTGCGGTAATTATTTTTTACCGAAATGATCTCGTCCTGGCTCATATACCTGTCCTGCGACTGAAATAACCCAAACGCCCATTTAGGGAACATAGGCGCTTTACCCGTTGCGGTACGGTAAAGAGTGATGATGTGATCGAAATCGGGTCCATAAAAGAAATAATAGTCAATCTGCTTACCGCTTTCAGATACATATTTAAATTTGGTATTGTTATCTTCATTGCCATAAAACTTAGATGCTGAATAATTATCCCACATTAAACCATAACCCTTGGTTGATAACAGCACCGGGATAGCGCCGGTCATGTATTTTATAAGCATATCCTGGTCACGGCCCTTGTAATTTATGGATAATGAATCGGTTGGGTGGCAGCCCAACCCGTATAGCGTCTCATTGGCCGGCGAATTAAACCCGGTTGAACAGTTATATGTATTTATACCTGCGATGGTAGCGGCTTGCATGGTTTTGTTATCTGCTTTATCTTCTGCAGTTATAACTACCCCTTGCTTTGTTTGATAGCTTATGGCATTGGTGGCCTTATCAACCACAATATTTAAACGCCCTGTGGAAATAAAAATAGCATTGCCTTTATCAGCCACAGAAAAACTAACCGGGCTGCTCCACTTATTATTAACCACCAGCGATTCCCTGGTTTGAAATGCGTTGAAGATGGTATATTTTACTTCAATAATATCGGCGGCGCATACTTTTATTTTAAGCAAGCCCTTATCCAAATTAAACAAAACGCCATCGGTCTGTTTTTTAAAACCGCGTACAGAAGCGCGGACCGGCTGCATAGCTACCATGCAAACAAGCATTAAAAGCAGCATACACCGTTTACTAAATTTAAAATGTAAGTTTTTATATATCATAATAAGTTTTATATATAATTTTTAGGTTGAATGTTTAATTGTGCGCGGCTATATCGCCATAAAAAATACCGCGGCCATGCGTGCCCACATACACGCGGCCATATTTTTTGGGGTCGCCGGTTATTTGTAATATTAAAGCCCAGCGGTGCTGGTCATCATTAATGCGTACCCAGTTTTTCCCCTCATCATCCGAACGGAATATCCCGTCAACACCCTTAATTGTCCCCGCCAAATACAGTGCAGCATATTTTTTATGAGGGGCCGCTTTTCCAAACCCAAAAGCATGTACCTGCTCCACCCCGCTTATTTGCACGAATGGCTTGTCGACATTTGCTGTATGATACAAGCCATCAAAGGCAGGCAGCCACACATCACCCTCATTGCCCGGCGCGGCGTATAAGCGGTCCTGCCCGCCGCGTATATCGCCCCGGTTGCCACGCTGTGGCAAGCCATTCGACAGGTTTAATTCCTGTGGCTTAAAGGTTCTGCCGCTATCAGTACTGATAAAAAGCTTGCCGCCAAACAGGTCCATGGCGTAAAATTTGGCAGCATTTACCGGGTCGGCTATTACGCGGGTATTATTGGGCATGCCATCTATTTGTTTCCAGGTATTGCCACTATCAAAAGTTACATATGGCGCGCTGCGTTGCGGTGTCCATACCCATGAGTTACCCGAGACCGAAACGCTAATAAAACCACCTTTACTCAAGGGCTGCGGTGTATTTGTGATAGTTTGCCATGTTTCGCCGCCGTTTAAGGAGTAACCTATGTTACCGCCGCCAACCTGTGTGGAACCTTCGCCTACGCGCACAATTATCTTGCTGTTTTTTGCTGCGCAGGCCACTCCATTTGTATTTGAAAAATGCGGGTTTATAAAATTCCCTTCAGGTGCTGGTTTATCAAGATCATGATGAATAAACCCACCATAATCGCCAATAGCCGATATTAACGGCACCCCAACGGGCGGACTTAACAGCTCAAGCGCCACTGTTTCTTCAATACCCTTGTTTTTTACGCCCCATGTGGTAGGTATGCCTTTATCGGCATCGGTTAGGTTAAAAGTTTCATGCAAGCCATAACCGGTAGTAAATATGGCATGGTTGGAATTAAAAGGATCAATCTCAATATCAAACAGCCAGTGTATGCCTGTGTGGGCTACGTATGGCGCCAGTGAATAATCATATTTGCCGCCACCGCCGCCGGTAAATATAGGCCCCCATTTTTCGCCGCCATTTGTACTCCGGAAAATATCATCGCCCCCGGCTTTGCCATAACGGTGGAACGTGCTTACGATAACCGTCTGAGGGTGCTGCGCATCAACCGAAATCGCCGCATAGCCAAAACCCATTTGATCATCGGGCAGCGGTTTTATTGGTGTTATGTTTTTCCATTCACCGGTTAAGGTATTGTATTTATATACTGCGCCGTCTGTTACCATATCGGGGCCCGCGCTGCTACCATAAGTTATATAAAGCATCCCGTCGGCTGCTAATACGGCGTGGGTTGGCATCAATTCAGTAGGCTGCCCCTCAACCGGCGACCAGCTAACGCCGCCATCAGTGCTATGATACAAATTCTCGGTCCCTTTTTGCGATATCCCAGCATATATCACCGCGCTTTTACCACCAGCCCCGCTTTTGGGGTCGAACAACACAAATATTATCCCCGCTGGTTTCGGGCGGTACCTGCCGGTAGTGTAACCGGGGTTTGCTGGCACAAGCACGGGCGATACGCCATTCACATGGCTCCAGGCTACACCTTTATCATCACTTTTCCACAGGCCATCAATGCGCGTACCCATGTAGATAATATTGCCGTTGTTTGGGTCCACTTCCATGCGCTCGCCATTGCCCCGGCCGTTCTCGTTCCCTCCCATCCTGAATGGCACATCAACCCGTTTAAAAGTCGCGCCCCTGTCATCAGAAATAAGTATGGCGTTAGGGCCGGGCGAGCTGGTATAAGTGCCACAGGCCATGTACAAACGGTTTGGATCCGAGGGATCAAGCGCTATGCTTTCGACCCCCATCAGGTTATAGTCTGTATATGGCACCCAGTCAAGTAACGGCTGCCATGTTTGCAGATTAACGTTCCATTTATATGCGCCGCCCATATCGGTGCGACAATACATGAGGCCCTTTTCGGTTGGGTGATATACAACCCCGTCAACAAAACCGCGGCCGCGTATCTGCACGCTTTTCCAGCGATAGTGTCCAACATGAGTTTGCGCTATGGCCGGTATGTTTAAACCAACAAGGGCTATAAATAAAATTACTAACAGGCGTTTATTGTTCATCTCATATATGCGCAAACCCACAAGGCTTTAGCCCGCCGGGTAATGCTTTTTATTGATAATTTACTATTACAGTTTTTTAGAAATTGCTAAAGCGACCAGCAAAACCCTGGCTGTGCGATGTGAAGGTATAGAGTGATGAACAAACCGTCGGTAACATTTGTAACTATAAATGTAACAAATGTTTACACGGCTCAATGTGCGTTGATATTCAGGACTAAATTTGAAAAACCGAATGACTCTGCTTAGTTTTTTTCCTGCTGCTTACGCTTTTGCAACACAAACTCAGATGGCAGCATGGCATATTCTTCCTTAAACGACTTTGCGAAGTATTGCGGGGTATTAAAACCAACTTCATATGATACTTCGGCAATATTCATTTGGCTATGTTCCAATAAATGGGCGGCTTTTTTTAACCTTATTGAACGGATATATTCCACCGGCGATTTGCCTGTTAGCTGTAACAATTTTTTGTAAAGCGTGTTACGGTTCATGCCCATGTGCCGGCTCAGTTCATTAACTGAAAGCACCTGGTCCTGCATGTTTTCATTAATATAGGCTATAATATCTTTAATAAATTTCTCGTCGCCCGAAGGTATCACGGGTTCATTTAGTTGAACATCCAGCTGCCTTGTATACGTTTTTTTGAACGTAGCCTGTAGCCTCAACAGGTTTTTTATTTTTGAGATCAGTATCTCGAAATTAAAGGGCTTGGTCATGTAATCATTGGCGCCAATCTCAAGGCCTTTCAGTTCTTCTTCCTCGCCGATAAGCGCCGTAAGCAAAATTATGGGGATGTGCGATGTACGGCTATCGTTCTTAATTTTGCGGCACAGGTCCTTGCCGTTCATTTCGGGCATACTAATGTCGCTTACCATAATATCCGGGTGTAAAGCAAGTGCCTTTTGCCAGCCTTCCTTACCGTTCACTGCTTCAATAATATGGTAGTTTTCTTTCAGGTTATCTTTAAGGTAAAACCTGAAATCATCATTATCCTCAACCAATAATATGGTTTGTTTTTTATTTGTCTTTGATCCTGCAATTGCATCACCATTATTATTGCCCGGTGACTGTATTTCTTCCAGTTGGTCATTATCCGTTATATCTTCGGCTGCCGTATCATCGCTTGCCAATACAGGTAATTGAATCACAAAACAACTGCCATGGTCGGGTTCGCTTTCAACAAAAATGCGGCCCTGATGCATGTTTACAAATTCTTTAGTAATAGCCAATCCAATACCGCTGCCCTGGTTAAGCATGGAGCCGGGCAGGTTGTTTTGAAAAAAGCGTTCGAATATACGCTCATGTTTATCTGGGGGTATGCCTATCCCGGTGTCGATCACTTTAATTTCTATTATCCCGGCACCCGCCTTATCTTTTTCATTAATCATCCCCAACAATACGCTTACATGACCGCCCTTTGGCGTAAATTTAAATGCGTTTGATAGCAGGTTGAACAATATGCGTTCAATTTTATCATGGTCGAAATTTGTTTTAAGGCTTTCAACGTCGGTATCAAAAATAAACCCTATGCCTTTTTCATCGGCTATATCGGTAAATGAGAGGCTTATATCCTTAATAAATTTAACAATATCGCCGGGGCGGGTATGCAGCTTTAATTCCTGTACCTCCATTTTACGGAAATCGAGCAATTGATTTACCAGGTTCAGCAAGCGCCGGGCATTTTTCCTCACCATGTTCAGCTGCTGCTTTTGGTCGGCATCTGCCGGGTGGGTCAGCATTTTATCAACCGGTGCCATAATGAGCGATAAAGGCGTCCTGAACTCATGGCTCACATTGGTAAGGAACTTGGTTTTTAGCCGGTCTATCTCATGCATACGTTCCACTTCCATCCTTTCCTGCTCTATAATAAGCTGCACTTCTTTCTTTTCCTGCTCAATGGCAAATTGCCGCCTTATTTTTTGTATGCCGCGCTGGCGTATCAGCAACAACACCCCTATTATTACCACCAAATAAATAATGTAGGCCAATGGCGATTTCCAGAATGGCGGCCTTACCGTGATCTGTAAGGTGATATTATCCGTGTTCCAGGGGGCATCGGTATTAGTGGCACGTACCCTAAAAGTGTAATCGCCACCATCAAGGTTGGTGTATGTTGCTTTCCGTGTGGCATTGTTGGCAGTTAGCCATTCTTTGTCGAACCCATCGAGCTTATATTGGTACTTTACTTTATTTGGATTGAAGAAGTCGGGCGCTGCAAACTCAATGGTAAAAACATTATCGCCATGATTAAGGGTTATCTCATCAGTTTCGGAAATATCTTTTGAAAGGATAACATGGCCGTTAACCGGCTGATCGGCCACCACACTTTTATTAAACAACTGAAAATCGGTAAAAACAAGTCGTGGCTTATAAGTGTTTGGCTGTATGGTACGCGGGTCGAAAATATTGAACCCGTGGCCACCACCGAATATCATTTCGCCTTTACTGGTTTTCAGTGCTGCGTTTACATTAAACTCTTTGCCCTGCAGGCCGTCGGCGGCATCAAAATTTTTGAATTGAAAGTTATAGCCATCGCCCGCCGCGGTTAAAGCAATACGGCAAAGCCCGCTTGAAGTGCTTAACCACATCCTGCCGTCGTTATCTTCGAGAATGTTCAGTGCCGAATTATCGGGCAGGCCATTTTCTTTTACAAGCGGGGTAAATTTGCCGGTTTTTGTATTTAACACATCCACGCCGTCGCGGGTGGCTATCCACATCAGGCCACGGCTGTCCTGGGTAATGCTGTTCACATTATCCGTTAGCAGGCTGGTGTGATCATCGCTATGCATATAATGAACGAAATCTTTGCCGTTTTTCATTATTACATCGATACCCGAATAGCCACCTACCCAAACATTGCCTGCTTTATCCTGGAAAAGGGAAGATATATATGGTGACCTTATTTGCATTGAATTAAAAGGATGGAGAAAAACTTTTTTTGCCCGGTCGAACATGTCAAGGCCGCCGGCAAACGTGCCTACCCACAATCGGTTCGACGAATCTTCTAAAATATTCCATATCCTGTCGTCTGAAATACTGCCGGGGTTCTGGTCATCGTGGCGGTAATGCACAAATGTTTTCCCGTCAAAACAATCCAAACCACCGAAATAAGTGCCGATCCATAATTTTTGGTCGTGATCTATACATAAGCTAACTATTATATCGTTAGCCAGGCTGTTGCTGTTTTGCGGGTTATTTTTATACTGGGTGAATTTCCCGGTTTTTCGGTTAAAATATATCAGGCCCCCGCCATTGGTGCCTATCCATAAATTGCCTTGCTTGTCTTCAACAAATTTATCAACGTCCTCAAAGCTCAAGCTACCCGGATCGGAAGCAAAATGCCTGTACAGCGGGAACTGGATAATATTTTTATGATAGTAGCTTATCCCCTCTTTAAAAGTACCGGCCCACATAATACCCGTATTATCCTTATAAAGCATTACACTGTTTTGCTTTAATGATTTGGTATCATCTTCCCGGTTCAATAAGTAGGATACTTTAAACCCCTTTTTATTTATGATATTGATGCCCCCGTGGTCGGTAGCAACCCATACCAGGCCATCTTCGGCCTCAACAATGTTGTTAATAATGTTTGAATTAAGCCTTGCCCCTGCTGAGCTTTTATCAATATGCTTAAAAACATTTGTTGCCGGGCTAAAATAACATATGCCCATGTTTACACCATTGGCGTAAAACCAAAGGTCGTTATCCCTGTCAATGGTCAGGTAATAAGAAAGGGGCTTTTTGTTATTTAGTTCGTCTAAAACATTAGTGCGGTAAGTAATTTTATTGAGTTTGGTATCCAGCATTTCAACAGTACCGGTAGTATGTACAAACCAAATATTGCCTTTTCTATCTTCGGCAATATCAGTTAAATTATTACTGTACAATGAAGGCAAAGTACCAGTATTATAACCATAATGCAAGGTTTGCCTGCTGGCTGGGTTATACTTATATATACCCAGGTTTGCATATACAAACCAAAAATTATCTTTACTATCTTCCTTTATTTTAGTAATACCCACATTCGGAAGTTGTAATAATTTAAGCCAGGGCGATATGTCGTTCTCAAATTGTTCAGTAGCCTGATTATAGATGGAATAGCCGTTGCGGGTTACTATCCACAAGGTTTGCCCCGGGCCCTGGTAAATGCTTTCTATAAAATCATCTTTCAGCGAGGTTTTATTGTTGGCATCGTGCTTAAATATCTTAAAGCTATAACCATCGTACCGGTTAAGGCCGGACATGGTGCCAAACCACATAAAGCCTTTTGAATCCTTAAAAATGCAGTTAACCTGATTATGCGAAAGGCCGTTGTTAATATCGAGTTGTGAAAACTGGTATTGGTTTATCTGCGCAAAAAGCTGCGGGGATAAAAAAAAAATAATAAGCAGCAGTATATAAAATTTAACGCGCATCTGCAGTAAAGAAAATTGGTCACCAGGGCCTTTTTGCGGCTTGTACTAAGGTAATATAAATGTTATATAAACAAGTATCATTATAAAATGGATAAACAACAAAGCCCAAGCTATTCGATAAGATTATTAAAAAACATGCAGCCATGCTTAAACGATAAAGCGCTATTATTTATAGAAAATTTAACTTGCTTTTAAACAAAAACCTCCTCGTTTACATAAGCCTTCCTATATTCCTTTGGGCCAACATTCTTTTTTATTTTAAAAATGCGGTTAAAGTACGACAGGTTATTGAAGCCGCACTGGTAGGCAATTTCAGATATAGTGTCGGTTGAGGTTATCAGCATTTTTGAAGCCTGGCCTATCCTGATCTCATTTAATATATTTACGAATGACATCCCTGTGCGTTTCTTTATAAAACGGGCAACCGTAGCTTCAGACATATTTACAATTTTTGCTATCTCATTAAGGTTTACCTGCCGGTTGAAATTAGTGCTCAGGTGTTCAAATATCCGTTCAATCTTTTCGCTTTTCCTATCGTAGTTTTCAATCAGGTGACCCGGGTCGGAAAGCAGCGTACTGTTTTTTGAAATAGACAAGTCATAAAGAAGGGACAGCAATTCAAAAACGGAATCAAAACCACTCATCTTATTTAGCTTTGTTATCCTTTTTGATGCATCGGCAATGGTTTCCTGCGAAAAGAGTATGCCGCGCCTTGAATTTTCAAACATTCGTTTAATGAGCATCAGCTGGTTCCTGTTCAAAAATTTCTCGGTGAACAGGTCGCTATGAAACTGTATGGTGATCTCGGTAATTGCCTCACTTTTGCATTGGTGAGTGAACCAGGCATGGTACAGGTTCGGCCCAATAAACACCAACTCCATATCATCAATTACACCTTCGCTGTTCCCCACTACTCTTTTAGCTCCGTCGCCGTTTATTATTAAATTTAATTCATACTCGTCATGAAAATGCAGCGGGAAATCAAAACCTTTTTTTACTCTTGAAAATATAGTAAAGCAATCACTGTCCGTTAAAGGGGTGATCTCTTTCATTATATTCCTGACCTGGTTAGTTGGCATAAGCACTGTGAAAACAACAGCTGTGACCGGAAGAATCAGGCGGCTATTTTCTTCTTTAAATTTATGCTGAGGTAAAATTCTTGTTGTAATGCAAATGTTAACCTTTGCAACAAAAATGTTAATACATAAAATATTAATATTATGCAGGTGCCCTGTATATCGTTTTCAGACTAAAAATTTTGCCATACGTATTTATAATGCCCACTCATCGAGCTGGGCGCCAATTTTCTGCACATGCCCATCGCCGGGGCCGGTGAACGCGGTGATAAGAATAAAACTTGTTATTAGCATAATCCGGCCATTATCTCCCTTGGATTTAATCATACTACAGTCCAATTTCAGGAAAAAATAAATAGCTTTTTGTTATATCAACAGCGTTATCTAAAGCCCCTCTAAATCTTCCCCGGTAGGGGAGACTTTTAAAAAACCGTCCCTACTGGTTAGAGATTGGGCTTTACTTATAAAGGAAGTTTCAGAACTTATTTTTCCACATCATGCTCTCAACAGGGCGCGTGGTAGGGTTGCTGTATTTCGCGTTACCTTTTGTGTTATACATTACTTCAATATCGCCTTCAACAGCAAAATATATTAACTGGCCTATAGGCATACCGGCGTAAATGCGTACAGGCTGGGCACATGATATCTCTAGCGTCCAGGTATTGCAAAAGCCTACATCGCCTTTTCCCGCAGTAGCGTGGATGTCAATACCTAAACGGCCGGTGCTCGATTTGCCTTCAAGAAAAGGCACATGGGCATGGGTTTCCGTATATTCCAGCGTTACGCCCAGGTACAGGGTGTTGGGTTGTAAAACAAACCCCTCTTTGGGTATATCAAAATAATCTATCTCGTTATGTAATTTAGCATCAAGCACCCTATCGCGGTAGGTAGCCAAGTGTTTCCCTAAATGCACATCGTACGAGTTTGTGCCTAAACATTCGCGTTTAAAGGGTTCAATAATAATGGTACCTTTATCAATTTCCTCAAGGATGCGTTTATCTGATAATATCATTTCGACTGGATGTTATATGGCTAAATTATAATTATTTGACATAAGTTTGCCATCCTTTTTGCAATTTTACTTTTATGGCGATAGCATACTGGCACCGGGTTGATGATAATACAGAATTTGCCCTTTGGAAAATAGAGGAAGAAGCAACCGAACTGTATAATAAACTCCAACTCGACAGCCACGAGAAAGCTTATTTTGAAAAGATAAGCAAAAGCAAACGCCACTTACACTGGTTGGGTACACGTGTATTGTTACGCACCATGTTGCGAACCGATGAGTATATTGATTGCAAGGTTGATGTGCATGGCAAGCCCTATCTGGTTAATTTACCTTACCATATATCGTTCAGCCATTCGTTTAATTATGCAGCGGTGATGCTGAGCCGAAACGCGCCTGTTGGTATTGATATTGAGCTGGTAAAAGAAAAGGTAGAACGTATAGCCGAAAAGTTTATGCGCCCTGCTGAAATGAATTTTATTGAAGAAGCACATAAAATTGAGCATTTGTATGTTTGCTGGTGCGCCAAGGAAGCTATTTATAAATGTTACGGGCAAAAAGAGGTATCATTTGCTGATAATATTTTATTGCAGCCTTTTGAGTTTGCAAAGGCGGGTACGTTGCAGGCACGTTTAAATAAAGGCGAAGTTGATATTAATTATAAAGTTGAATACCTGCAATATGAAGATTATATGATAGGTTATGTAAAAGGGGATACTGATGAAACCATCATGGGGCACCGACACTAATCTAAATAATTGCCCATGATAGCTTCGTCACCATTAAAAAACAAATTACTTTGATGAAAAATAAACAGGTAATATTCCAGGATTGGGGATTGATAGATTACAAGCAGGCCTGGGAAAAACAGGAGCTGTTTTTTGACCAAACCGTAAAGCAAAAGATAGATATACGCAACCGCCAACCGGTTACGGTAAGTTACGATGGGGACGAAGCAGCACCTGAAGATATTACCCCCAATTACCTTATATTTTGCGAACACCCGCATGTTTACACACTTGGCAAAAGCGGCAAACCCGAGCATTTATTACTTGATGAACAGGGATTGAAGGAGAAAAATGCAACCTACTACCCTATAAACCGCGGCGGCGATATTACTTATCATGGGCCCGGCCAAATTGTAAGCTACCCGATACTGGACCTTGACAACTTTTTTACCGACATACACCTGTACCTGCGCACATTGGAGGAGGCTATAATTCTTACGCTTGCTGATTACGGGCTAAATGCTGGTCGCTACCCGGGCTATACCGGTGTTTGGTTTGATGCCGATAACGAGAACGCGCGAAAGATATGCGCCATGGGTGTACGATGCAGCCGATGGGTAACCATGCACGGCCTGGCGTTTAACATAAATACCGACCTTGATTATTTTAAAAATATTATTCCCTGCGGGATAGATGACAAGGCGGTAACATCGATGCAAAAAGAATTGGGCCGCGAAGTTGATATTTATGAAGTAAAAAAAATCCTTAAACACCATATTTCCGTATTGTTTGATATGGAGATAATAGGATGAGGGTTTTACAACTGATATTAATTTCGTTAATGGCCATGTCGGGGTGCACTAAAAAAGGAGATACGCCCGCAAAACATACCGTTACCGCTAAAAAGCCGGATACCACCGTTATTATAAAACCAATGCATACCGATACTATAACTTATTTAGCTTTAGGCGATTCATACACCGTTGGCGAAGCTGAGCCGCAGGAACAATCGTTCCCCTACCAACTTGCCGATTCATTAAGACTGGACGGTTATGTTAATACCGAAGACCCGGAGATCATTGCGGTTACCGGCTGGACAACGCTTAACCTGATAACAGCTATTAACAACCATGCCCCCTTGCCGCATACTTACAGCTTTGTTACTTTATTAATAGGTGTTAACGACCAGTTCCAGGGGGCCAGCCAAAGCGGTTACCGCATTAACTTTGTACAATTACTTAATACCGCCATAAGCTATGCCGGGGGAGATAAAACGAGGGTATTTGTGTTATCGATACCGGATTATGGTGTTACGCCTTTTGCAGGCGGGCAAGATGCTGTGATAGGCCCCGAAATTGATGCATTTAATGCGATAAATAGAGAAGAAAGCGGCAATGCCGGAGTAAATTACCTGGATATTACGGACATATCGCGTGAGGCTGCCAGCGACCTAAGCTTAATAGCGCCTGATGGGTTGCATCCTTCCGGCAAAATGTATACGCAATGGATTTCGAAACTTTTGCCGATGGTTGAGTCACGCCTGGGTAAAAAATAACTCCGATGGTATGAAAACATTACAGCTGTTATTGATAGGTATGGTAATGTTTGCCGGATGCAAAAAAGCCGAAAACAATCACTCCGGACCTCAAATGGTCCCCCTTCCCGATACCGGCACCCATCATTACCTGGCTTTGGGCGATTCATATACTATTGGCCAATCCGTATCGCCGGGTGATTCTTATCCTGTACAGCTAACCAATTTTTTGATCCGCAGTGGTTTCCATGTTCCCGATCCTACTATAATTGCTGTGACGGGATGGACGACTGACGACCTGATAGCTGGGATAGCAGGAAGCAACATCACCAATAACAAATATGATATTGTTACCTTATTAATAGGCGTAAATGACCAGTATGACGGATTAACACAGGAGCATTACCGCGCTAACTTTATCCACCTACTGCATACAGCCATAAATTTTGCCAGAGCCGACAGCACGAGGGTTTTTGTGCTATCGATACCTGATTATGGGGTGACTCCCTTTGGAAAAAGCAGGCAAAGTTTTATAAGCCCGGAGATTGACCAATTTAATACCATAAATAAACAGGAAAGCCTGAATGCAGGTGTTAATTATCTCAATATAACCGGCATATCACGTGAGGCGGCTACCGACTTAAGTTTGGTAGCGGATGATGGTTTGCACCCCTCTGGTAAAATGTATACTTTATGGATAAACCAATTAGGGCCAATGGTAGTGAATCGATTAATGAAACATTAACACTCAGGCAAGCTTATCGGTATATTTATTGCCAGGCCACCGTCGGATGTTTCTTTATATTTAGAGTTCATGTCCTGCGCGGTTTGCCACATGGTTTTTACTACGGCATCCAAACTTACTTTAGCATTTTCGGGGTTGCTTTGCAGTGCCAGTTGTGAGGCGGTGATGGCTTTTATGGCGCCCATGGTGTTACGCTCGATGCAGGGCACCTGTACCAGACCGCCTATCGGGTCGCAGGTGAGGCCAAGGTGGTGTTCCATGGCGATCTCTGCCGCCATTAATACCTGGCGTTGTGTACCGCCTAAGCACTCTGTAAGCGCCGCCGCTGCCATTGCCGATGATACGCCTATCTCGGCCTGGCAACCGCCCATCGCTGCTGATATGGTTGCTCCTTTTTTAAATATGCTGCCAACTTCCGATGCGGTATACATAAAACTAAGTATTTGTTCTTCGGTGTACCCATCGCAAAACGTAATGTAGTACATGAGTACGGCGGGTATAACGCCGGCAGCACCATTAGTAGGCGCGGTTACTACACGGCCAAATGAGGCATTCTCTTCATTAACCGCCAACGCGAAACAGCTCACCCAATCCAATATATTTTTAAAACCGCTGCCTGTTTGGCGAATGGCGGTTATCCATTCGTCAAAATTATTGTAGGTGTTTTCGCCGATCAATTTGCGGTTAAGGCTGGCCGCACGGCGCGATACATTGAGGCCGCCGGGTAAATTACCTTTAGTATGGCAGCCACGGTAAACGCATTCCTTTATCACCCTGAAAATATTCAGCGCCCCTACTTTTGTTTCCTGCTCGGTGCGCCAGGCCAGCTCATTTTCCATTACCACCTCTGATATTTTGAGGCCGGTTTTTATGCACCAGTGCAGCAGGTCGCCGGCAGTATCAATAGGGAACGGCAGGTCGACCTCACTTTTTTGCTGACCCTGTTCACCATCCTTAACCACAAAACCGCCGCCTATAGAATAATAGGTTGCTGATATGGCGTTATTGCCCATTAATAATGCCTGAAAGGTTACCGCATTAGGATGATAAGGCAGGCTTTCATTAAACAGGAACAAAAGGTCGTCATCAAACACAAAGTTTATTTCGTCGCCACCTGCCAGGGCTAACTTATGCGAGGTTTTGATGGAATTTATTTTTGAATCAATGGCATTAACATCAAAGGTTACCGGGTCATCCCCACTTAGACCAAGCAATATAGCAATATCGGTACCATGGCCCTTGCCGGTTTTTGCAAGTGAACCATACAATAATATTTTTATACCTTCAACCAGCGGCAATGCCTGCTGTTGTTCCAGTACTTGTAAGAATTGTTGCGCAGCACGCCAGGGGCCCAATGTATGGGAACTTGACGGGCCTATCCCGATCTTAAACATATCAAAAACGGAAATCTGTTCTCTTGGCATCAGTAAATTTATAATTGGTTTATATTGATTAAAGCTGATCAACCCGGTTTTGGGAAATTGATACCTGCTGCACCTAAATTTTTTATTATTTTTTCCTGTAAGGCTATTTTAGCGGTTAAATAATTAGCCGGTTGCAGCCAAACATTTATAGTAAATCGCATTGAATCAGATTCCAAACCGATAAGGCCTACGCGGGGCTCAGGCTTGGATAATAAGCCGTCGGTTGATTTAATAGCATCGAGCATAATTTGTTTAGCCTTATCAATATCGGCAGCATAGGCCAGTTTTACTTCAAAATCCAATCGCCTTTTACCTTCGCGGGTAACGTTAACTATCACTTCGTTAAACAACTTCCCGTTAGGTATTATTATGGTTTTATTATCCGCAGTAATTAATACGGTATAAAATATCTGGATGGACGTTACCGTTCCCTCCTGCCCCTGCGCTTGTATACTGTCGTTAAGCTCAAAAGGTTTTAATAGCAGTATGAGTACGCCACCGGCAAAATTTTGGAATGTGCCCGATAGCGCCAAACCCATTGCAACGGTAAAGCCACCGATAATGGTTGTGAATATGGTCATTTCAAGGCCAACAATATTCATCACCAGTATGATGAGCAAAACATATAATGATGTTATAGTAAGGCTGAGTATAAAGGGCTGTAGTGAAGAATGTACTTTATTCCGGCTCATGCGCAAACGCAGGCGCGTACGCAATATTTTTATAAGCCAAAGGCCTAAGAGCAGTATGATTAACCCGATCAGGAATTTAGGCGCGGCTGTGTAGATCCAATCGTACGCCTGATGATAAAACTTCGTTAGCTCCATAAATATGGGGCGAAGTTAAGAAGAAATTATTATTTGCCGTAGATGGATATAAAAAGCTCGGGGCCTTTAAAAAATAACCACTCAACCATTGTTGATTGGAAATGCCTTGTTTTTGTTTGCAGATGTTTCATTGTTGTGTTTTATTCAAATGCCATGCCTGAAATCTGTTGTATCAGAAATGTTATTCAAATTTACACACAAAACCATGCTTTTCATTAGTTAATCAATCATTTGATTAACTAATGACCATCCGCTTACATTGTAATGACTTAATTAGTGTAGCAAAGAAAAAACCCTTGTATGTTAAAACATACACGCCCCCCTCTAAATCTCCTCCGGTAGGGGAGACTTTAAAATAAACGCCTGATAGCTTTGCTATCAGGCGTTTTCAAATTTTTATTTTTTAAAGCCCTCCCTGCCGGGGAGGATTTGGATGGGGCTGATTACATCATACCGCCCATACCGCCGCCGCCCATTGGTGGCATGCCAGGTTTTTCATCTTCCGGCTCGTCGGCTAATACAACTTCTGTTGTTAATAACATAGCTGCAATTGAAGCTGCGTTTTCCAAAGCTACGCGGCCCACTTTAGTAGGGTCGATAACGCCTGCGCCGATAAGGTTCTCATATTTATCGGTACGTGCATTGTAACCAAAGTCGGCTTTGCCTTCTTTAACTTTTTGCACAACGATAGAACCTTCGATACCTGCATTTTCGCATATCTGGCGCAATGGCTCTTCAATAGCGCGACGGATGATCTGGATACCAGTGTTCTCGTCTTCGTTATCACCTTTAAGGTTAACCAAAGCTTCAACAGCGCGGATGAAAGCAACACCACCCCCTGCAACTATGCCTTCTTCAACAGCGGCACGGGTCGCGTGTAAAGCGTCGTCAACACGGTCTTTCTTTTCCTTCATTTCAACCTCGGTAGCGGCACCTACGTAAAGTACGGCAACACCGCCCGATAATTTGGCTAAACGCTCCTGTAATTTTTCTTTATCGTATTCAGATGTAGTAGTATCTATCTGCGATTTGATCTGGCCAACACGGGCTTTGATCTCTTCTGATTTACCTGCACCGTTAATTACAGTAGTGTTGTCTTTATCAACAACAATCTTTTCAGCAGTACCTAAGTAGGTTAAATCGGCATTTTCTAACTTGTAACCTCTTTCTTCAGAAATTACTGTACCGCCTGTAAGGATGGCAATATCTTCCAACATTGCTTTACGGCGATCGCCAAAACCAGGTGCTTTAACAGCAGCAACTTTCAGTGAGCCACGGATCTTGTTAACCACTAAAGTAGCTAATGCTTCACCGTCAAGGTCTTCAGCAATAATTAAAAGGGGTTTGCCTGTTTGTACTTGTTTTTCAAGGATAGGAAGCAATTCCTTCATTGAAGATATTTTTTTGTCGTAGATAAGGATATAAGGGTTTTCCAATTCTACTTCCATTTTATCGGCATTAGTTACAAAGTATGGAGAAAGGTAACCACGGTCGAACTGCATACCTTCAACAGTTTTAACTTCGGTTTCAGTACCTTTTGCTTCTTCAACAGTAATTACACCGTCTTTACCAACTTTACCCATAGCTTCAGCAATTAATGAACCGATGATCTCATCGTTATTAGCTGAAATTGAAGCTACTTGTTTTATTTTGTTATTGTCTTCGCCAACAGTTTGCGACTGTGCTTTCAGGTTTTCAACAACGGCAGCAACAGCTTTGTCAATACCGCGTTTCAAATCCATTGGGTTAGCGCCAGCAGCTACGTTTTTGATACCTGCAGTTACAATGGCTTGTGCCAAAACAGTAGCGGTAGTGGTACCATCACCTGCAATATCAGCAGTTTTTGATGCAACTTCCTTCACCATCTGGGCGCCCATATTTTCTAAAGCGTCTTTTAGTTCAATCTCTTTAGCTACAGTTACACCGTCTTTAGTAATTGATGGTGAACCGAATTTTTTATCGATAATTACGTTCCTGCCTTTAGGGCCTAATGTTACTTTAACCGCGTTGGCCAAAATATCAACACCGCGTTTTAAGGCGTCGCGTGCTTCAACATTGTATTTAACTTGTTTTGCCATGTTTTTTTTAATTTTTGATTTACTGAATTATTGATTTGTAAGTCAGCATTCAATAAGTCGTTCGTTAATTTAGATTTTTGAATAAATTACCGGGATGATTGATTCAAAAATTCAATCCCTCAATAATTAAATAATTGATTTACAGTACCGCGTAAATATCAGATTCGCGCATGATTAAATACTCCTTGCCTTCGTAGGTGATCTCCGTACCGGCATACTTGCCATATAAAACCTGATCGCCGGCTTTAACAGTTAAAGGTTCGTCTTTTTTGCCTTCGCCAACAGCAACGATGGTTCCGCGTTGAGGTTTTTCTTTAGCAGTATCAGGAATAATGATACCTGAAGCGGTTTTCTCTTCGGCAGGGGCGGCTTCTACTACTACCCTGTCGCCGATAGGTTTGATGTTTAATGACATAGTTATACTTCTTGAATTTAAATTTTATAAAATTTTATTTACTCCCTATTTTTGCACATCAATTGTGCCAAGCCGCCGCAATTTCTCACATTGGCATACAAACTGTTTTATTGTCAGATTAGGTTTTTGATACCGATTTATTGTTAACGAAATCTTAACGTGCAGATGCCATGATGTCAGTAACTATTTTAGCCAAAAAAGGCCCCGCTATTAAACGAGGCCTTTTTTAATATTTTAAGGGGCTCCTTATTTCTTAGGGGTTGCCGGAGCCGGTGTAGTTGGTTGCTGCTGCGCACCGCCTGCAGGTGCAGCATTACCAAACGGCGATGCTGATGATGCCGGGTTAGTTGGCGTTGAAGCCTTTTGGTTAGCTTCATGCTGTGCCGAGGTTGTTGCCTGGGTGCCGCCGGTTTTCATAATTACGTTTGTGGCCATAGATAATACCATTAAGCCAATGGCCAATATCCAGGTACCTTTTTCAAGGAAATCGCCTGTTTTTTGTACGCCCATCAATTGCGATGAGCTTGAAAAATTTGATGATAAACCTCCGCCTTTAGGGTTTTGTATCAATACAATAAAGCCTAACAGCACACACACTATAATAATGATTATCAATACAACTAAATACATTTCTTTTATATGTTAATTTGTTCTTTTTTCTAACTCTTCAATTTGGCTCGCAAAGTAACGGCTTTTTTCCGGGAATTTCAACATCAATTTTTTATAAGCAGCTATAGCCTTTGGATATAGCATTTGGTCGGTATATATCTGGGCCAGGGTTTCGGTTACCAGTTCGTCCCGGTCTTCCGAACTTTTCCGGGCCTTGTTCTCATTATCTATCTTATCGCCGCTTTGTGGCTTTATCTGGGGCACTTCCTGTATAAAGCGTTCAATAATGGCATCTTCGCGGTTTTTAGTGCCAAATTCAAAGGGTTTGTTGCCGGTGCTGCGTTCCAGTTCTTCTACCGAGGTGAGGTGAAAAATGTTTTCGTAATACTGCTGCTGCAATTCATCGGCCCCTGATGTTTTTTCTTTTTTTGGACCATCGGGTTTAAAATCAACAAAGGGTTGGTAAACGCCAGCGTGCTCCTTACGTGTTTTATCAAGCCACCACATAAAGCTGTAGGGCATTTTTTCGTCGTTGTATTTCGACAGGTTGCTGGTATCCTTATCTGCATTGTCAGGGGCGGCGCCTTGAATATCCTCCGGAGACGCAAAGTATTGCGTCTCTACGGGGAGGGCGGTGCTTTCATTAACATCAGCCGCTTTTTTCTTTTCGCCCATTGCATCGTCAAACGCGAAGAAATCTGTAGCGGCAATATTATTTAATATCAGCATTTCGGCCTCATCGTTCAGGTCGACCTTACGCTGATTAAATACAGCTTCATCTTTTTGACCGAAGGTATTGGCATCCTCCTGCTCATTTTCATCAACATATTCTTTTTCTGCCGATTCAATATTTATTTCAGGTACCGCATTCTTTCTGTTAACGTTTATATCATCAATACCTACAATTTCATCGTATATCTCATCATCGATCTGATGTATTACCTCAGGCTCTTCATCTAAATTTATAACCTGCTCAATAATGTTTTCCTCGTTGGTTGAAACTTCCACAGGAGACGCAAGATGTTGCGTCTTTACAGGAGTGGAACCGGGTGTATTCGGATCCTCAATCAATGAATTGGTAGCTTCCGGATGTTCGGTTCCATAACCGGGGTCTGCAACCAGCGGCGGTAGTTCTTCGGGCGCCGCTTCTTCGGCATCAGGGCCGGGGAGTGTCCGTTCAAAACCGTCTGTCCAGGGTGCTATCAATAATTCATCGTTACTTTCTTCTGAATGAAAATAAGCGCCTGATATTAGATTTTCAGGCTGGATGATCTGCGCGCCATTTACAATGGGCAGTGTTTCGGGATCTTTATTTAGTTTATATAAAACTTTCGGGTCATAATAAACCGCGGCCTGCTGTAAATTCTGGCCATCGGTAGTACAGGTTAATAGTGCATGTAAAATGCCGCTTTGCGGAAACTGTGCAATAAGCTGCTGCAAATTAGGCGTATGCGAGGCATTTTTATCGGCCGGATTGGCCAATAAATCCCATAAAAGGCTGGTATTGCTGTTGTTCAGTTGCTGCTCCACGTTGGGTTGAAACTACGAATTGCTTACCAATTTGCAAAGGCTTTGTTAAAAATATCGTCGGTTAACTGTTTTATGATAGCCGGGATAAGCGTATTTTGCTGCGATGCCGGGTCGCCGGTGAAATTTTGCGATTCGCTGAACGACTGTTCAAAACTGTTCTTCTTATCAGCATCCTTTGAGTTAACCGTGTATTTTACCTGCACTGTAATGGTTAAGGCCGAAGCACTTGCTATGGGTGCGGTATTTGAATTTGTAGCCTGTATTGATACTGGCGCAATGCTATAGCCGGTAATAGTACCCGTCATACTGGCATCGCATTCCTCGGTACGCACTATGCTGAGGCTTGTTTGCGAGCGTATCCGTGCCTTTAACGCTTCGGTAAAATCCTGACTAAGCGTTGCTATTACCAGGGGTGCATCATTTTCAAAATAGCCTATATTAATAGTTTTTAACCCTGCTGTTGAGGCACCGTTGAGTGATATTTTACACGACGGGACGGTAATTAAAACCAGGGCGCAAATTAAAGTACTAACCAGGAATGCTTTCTTCATTTTTTGATGCTATAAATCTAACTCTTTTATCTTCCTGTATAATGTTCTTTCTGATATTCCCAGTTCATTTGCTGCAAGCTTGCGTTTGCCCTTATGCTTTTTCAACGCTTTGCGGATAAGATCGGATTCTTTTTCAATTAATGAAAGCGATTCTTCCACTTCTTCGGCATTGTGCGTTATGCTATATGGCTCGGCCATATTTGAGTTATTAACGGGCTGTTGTAAGGTAAATTGTGGCTCGGGGTTCCCAGGCAGCTCAATATCGCGATAAAGCTGATTTATGACCTGCGGATTATTGGCAAAATTTGGCGATACACCTCCATGCTCCACAATATCGGCTACCAGTTTTTTAAGCTCGATCATGTCGCGCTTCATATCAAACAATACTTTGTATAATATGTCACGTTCGGACAGGTCTTCCTTGCCCTGGTTTTCAATGCGCATGGGCAGGTTCTTCCCGGTTTCATTCGGAATATAGGTAAGCAGGGTTGGGCCGGTGATCACACGGTCGGTCTCTAGCACGGCCAGTTGCTCGGCCATGTTTTTTAATTGGCGAATGTTGCCGGGCCACGAATAATTGATCAGTATCTGCTGCGCCTCATCATCAAGCTGGATGGGCGGTGTGCGGTATTTATCGGTAAAATCAGAGGTAAACTTACGGAATAGCAGGTAAATGTCTTCCTTCCTGTCGCGTAAAGGCGGGATGCGCAAGGGAACAGTGTTTAAGCGATAGTATAAATCTTCGCGGAAACGGCCGTTCTTTACCGCATCGTAAACATCAACATTGGTAGCGGCGATAACACGCACGTTTGTTTTTTCAACCTTTGATGAACCCACCTTTATATATTGGCCCGATTCGAGCACACGGAGTAAACGTGCCTGTGTACCGAGGGGCATTTCTGCAATTTCATCTAAAAATATTGTACCGCCGTTAACGGTTTCAAAGTAGCCTTTACGTTCGCCGACTGCACCGGTATAGGCACCTTTTTCGTGGCCGAATAGTTCGGAATCAATGGTACCTTCGGGTATAGCGCCGCAGTTAACCGCAATGAACGGGCCATGCTTGCGCGGGCTCATCTGGTGGATGATGTGCGAAAATACTTCTTTACCACTACCACTTTCGCCCGTAATCAATACCGAAATATCGGTAGGGGCAACCTGGTTAGCTATATTTATAGCCCGGTTAAGCAACGGCGAATTGCCGATGATGCCGAAGCGTTGTTTTATATCTTGTATATCCATGTTTTAATTATTGAATTAGTGACTGAGTGAATTAGTGAATGCTTAGCTAATTCATCAACTTTATCCAACTTAATTAATTACTGCACCAATAAGGGTGGCAGTTGTGCAACGCTCTATGTGCACGTTAACATATTGCCCCGGTTTGTAACTATCTCCTACCGGGAAAACTACTACGGTGTTTTGGTCGCTGCGGCCAGCGTAGTCGTTGTTTGATTTTTTGGAGAAACCTTCAATCAGTACTTTTTGCGTGGTGCCTACTAATGCCTTCAGTCGCTCGTGCGAATGCTGTTGTTGTTTGGCTACTACTTCCTGCAGGCGGCGGCGTTTTACTTCGTCGGGTATATCATCGGCGTAACGTTTGGCGGCCAATGTGCCTGGGCGCTCGGAATACATGAACATGTAGGCAAAATAAAATTGCACATAGTCCATCATGCTTAGGGTTTCCTTGTGTTCTTCTTCGGTTTCTGTGCAGAAGCCTGTTATTACATCAGTTGATATGGCACAGTTAGGTATGATGCGGTTGATTGCTTCTACCCGGTTCATATACCACTCACGGTCGTAAGTACGGTTCATCAGTTTCAGCACCCGGCTGTTGCCTGATTGTATCGGCAAGTGGATGTAGTTGCAAATATTGTCGTATTTGGCAATAGCGTAAAGCACATCGTCGGTAATATCTTTTGGATGCGAGGTAGAGAAGCGGACGCGGAGTTCGGGGCTTATCAGCGCCACCATTTCCAGTAATTGCGCAAATGATACACCTTCTTTGTTATGGTCAACCGGGTTAACACCGCTAACGTCTTCTCCTGATTCTAATATCTTGTCGAGCAGGTCCATGCCCAATACTGGCTTTGGGCTTTCTGCTTTAACTTTCTCAGTTTCCGCACTCCATTTGTAGCTGTCGACATTCTGGCCTAACAAAGTTACTTCGCGATAGCCGCTATTGAACAAGGCTGTACATTCTGCCACTATTGATAATGGCTCCCGGCTGCGTTCACGTCCACGGGTGAAGGGCACTACGCAGAATGAACACATATTATCGCAGCCACGCATGATGGATACGAAGGCGTTTATGCCATTGCTGTTTAAACGTACCGGGTTAATATCGGCGTAAGTTTCCTCGCGGGATAGCAGTACGTTTACAGCGCGCTGGCCGTCGTCAACTTTATCAATTAAACCGGGCAGGTCGCGATAGGCATCGGGGCCCACTACTACGTCGACCAGCTTTTCTTCTTCTAAAAATTTAGACTTTAAGCGCTCGGCCATGCAGCCCAGTACACCAACCACCATGCCGGGGTTTTTAACTTTGGCTACAGTAAATTCCTTTAGGCGATGGCGCACACGCTGTTCGGCATTCTCGCGGATGGAGCAGGTGTTTATTAATACCACATCGGCAGCCGTAAAGTCGGCGGTTGTTTCAAAGCCGCTTTCGGTTAAGATGGATGCTACTATCTCACTGTCGGAAAAATTCATGGCGCAACCATAGCTTTCAATATAAAGCTTACGGCCATTATTTTTACCGGCTACCGGGTTTAACAGTAATGCCTCACCCTGCCTGCTTTCATCATGTGTTTTGTCCGGGATTAATAGATCCATTGTGTATTTCAGAAATTAGCTTGCAAAAATACATAAATTTTCAATTATAGCGTGACATATTGTCATGGCTTTAACAAAATCTATATTTAGTTGTTATACCGTATATTACATAACATCACTTATGGAAAAAAAGGGCTCACGCCATAAAAGGTCGATACGCGTATGGCCCTTTGTATTGATAATCACACTGCTGCTCATTGGCGGAGCAGGTTACTATTTTTATAACAAATATTTGGCTGAGAACCGCTGGAAACCCATATTACAGGCGGAGTTGAAAGAATTGGTATTAAAATCAACCGATAGTTTGTACCATATTGATTATTCGGATTTTGATTTGGATATCGCTTCGGGGAATGCTACGCTTAAAGATTTTAAGCTGATACCTGATACAGCGGTTTATGAAAAGCTGGTAGCGCTAAAAAAAGCGCCCGATAACTTGTTCACTCTGAGCGTAAAAAAACTAAGCATCAGCAATTTAGGCGCAATGAAGGCCTACAAGGAGAAAATACTTAATATCAGCAATATATCAATTGAAAAACCCAGCCTTACTGTTGTGAACCAGCGTTTTGATTATAATGATACGGTTAAAGTGGGTAAGAGTAAAACCCCGTATGAAATGATCAAAAGCACATTCAAGCAACTGCATATCGATTCCATTTCGCTGAAAGACATTAGCCTGAATTATATAAATAAAAGCAACGCGGTTGAAAAGCATACGGCGCTGAAACATCTGAACATTGATATATCGGATGTGGTGATCGATTCACTTTCGGGTAGGGACACCAGTCGTTTTTACTATACTAAAGGCATCGATATAAAAATTGATGATTATAAAATTTTTACGCCCGATAGTTTATATAAGGCGGAAGTAAAACAGATCTATTTTTCAACTGCCAAACGGATGATCTCGCTTGACAAGGTATCATTCGTCCCGCGGTACACTTACGCTGCTTTTTATAAAACAAGCGGCGAGCCCGGCGATATTTATAACCTTAATTTTAAGCGGATAGATATTAATGATATTGACCTGCAACGATTTTTGCGCAACCAGAAATTGTACGCTGGAACACTTAGTTTGGCAAACGCCTCGGTAAAAATATATAACGATAACTCGTTCAAAGGCGCGAAATCAATAAAAACAGGGAAAGACCCCCAGCAGGCTTTGCAAAAGGTGGCGCTGGATATGCACCTGAAAAAGATCAACATTAAAAATACTTTGATAAGTTATACAGAAAAGGACGCAACATCGGGCTACGCGGGGGTCATCACCTTTAATAATACTTACGGCACTATTTTAAACGTTACCAATGATGCTGCCGCGAAAAGAAGGAACCCTTATATGGTGGCCCATATTTATTCGCGGTTTATGGACGCTGCTGATCTTAATGTGAATTTTAAGTTTAATTTGCTATCGAAAACCGGGGCATTTAATTACAATGGCACCCTGGGCGAACTTGATGGGCGCGAACTTGATAAACTGGTTAGGCCGCTGGCGCTGGTGCATGTACAGTCGGCCGATATTGATAAGCTTCATTTTAATGTTAACGCCAGTAATTATAATGGCAAAGGTCAACTGGAATTTTATTATAAAAATCTAAACATTCAGCTGCTAAAAAAGGTAGAAGGAAAGGCGGGGCTGCAAACGCAGGGATTTATATCGAAACTGGCGAATACGCTGATAATTGAAAAGGATAACCCGGACAAGAAAGGTAACTTTAGGCCCGGGCCCATTGACCTGAAGCGTGAACCATCGGTATCATTTTTTAGTTTTTTGTATAAGGCTTTGCTTGACGGATTAAAACCAAGCGTGGGCTACGACAAAAAAACAGAGAGTACGGTTAATAAAGCAATAATAAAGGTGAATAACCTGCTTGATAAAATTAAGCAGTTTAAAGAAGAACGGAAACAAAAAAAGGAAGAACGGAAAGCAAAGCGGGCAGCAAGGAAACAAGCCCGTATACAGGCTGATACAACTAAAACTAAATAATGGCGCGCAAAATTGTAATTAAGAAACATCATAAAATAGGGGCGGGCATTATTATTGGGTTAACAGCCATTATTTTGATATTGGCTTTACTGGTAAACCATTACTGGTCGCCGATATTGGCCAAAAAAGTGCGGAGCGTAGTGCTGGAGAGCAGCGACAGTTTATACCGCGCCGATTTTAGTGATGCCGAACTGCACGTATTACGTGGCAAAATAATTTTTTATAACATTACCCTCATACCCGATAGCGAGGTTTATAAACGCCGGGTAAAACAACACCTTGCGCCCAATAACCTGGTTACGCTGCATGTAAAAAAACTGGTACTTGACCATATACACCCGTTTACCCTTTATTTTAAGCATAAACTTAATATTGGGCAGGTTATACTAAGCGAACCCGAACTGGACGACAGCTACCAGTTAAACCATACGAAAGATACGGTAATTAAGGACAACCGCACAATATGGCAAAAAATGTCGAAAAGTCTGCATTCGGTGCATATAGGGCAAATATATTTGAATGATGTACAGTTGCGGTACAAAGATTATTCGGGTAACAAGGTAGCTATTTCTGAACTAAAGGAAATGAATTTGAGCGCCAGCGACCTGCTGATAGACTCGGCCACGCAAACCGACAAATCAAGGTTACTGTATTGCAAGGACATTGTAGCCGAACTGAATAATTATAAAGGCAAAACACCGAATGGTTTATATAACTATAAAGTTAATCATTTAAAGCTATCAACCCGTGCTTCAACTGTTAATGCTGAGGGATTAACGTTTACACCTGTTAATGCCGATAGTTTTTTTGACAAAAGCAAGAAAGACAGGTTTACCGTTACGCTTGATTCGCTGCAACTGGATCATTTTGACTACCTGAGTTACCACAAATACCGCACATTCAGCACATCAAAGTTAACCATTAAGGGCGGCCACCTGGCCCTGTTCAATAACCCTAATAAGGTTAATCGCCCGGAAATAGATAAAATAAACAGCTTTCCGACCGTGCGCCTTAGCCAATTAGGTACCGACCTGCGGATAGACAGCATACTGATAAGCCACTTCAATATCGCTTATAGCGAATACAATAAAAAATCGTATCAAACAGGCACCATACAATTTAACAACACCAGCGCTGTGTTTTTGAATGTAACTAATAATAAGGATGCACTGGCAAAAAACAATATCTGTACCGCAAAAATAACCTCGTATTTTATGGGTAATGGTAAGCTAAACACACAATTTGTATTCAATCTTACCGATAAAAACTCGGCCTTTAGTTATAAAGGCACCCTTGGTCAGTTGGAATTGCAAGCTCTAAACCCTGCCACCATGCCATTTGCTATGGTAAAGATACAATCGGGCGTATTACAAAAATTTGATTTTGACGTACATGAGGATAGCAAAATATCGAAAGGCAGGATAGCACTTTTTTATAATAACCTTAAAGTAAAACTACTATCGCCCGATACCAATATGAACGGTTTCAAGGGCAAACTGGTAGAATCGTTATACGCGAACATATTTATTATTAAACATGACAACCCTGATAAGCCGGGAGCTGTGCCGAGGACATTCACGGTAAAATATGTAAGGCCAAAGGATTCGCCGTTTTTTAAAACGATATGGCATACATTGCTTGCCGGAATAAAACCATCGGCAGGGCTTGATGATAAAAAAATGCAGGCCACCAAAGAGCAGTTGACGCAGCATGAGATAAACAAACAGAACAGGCTAAAAAAGCGGGCGGCGAGGAAGCTGCGAAGGGCGGAGAAGAAAAGGGAAAAAGAGTTGGAGAAGGGGAAATAATGTGCAGATAAAATCCTCTTTTTGTCTTGCTTAAGAAAACGAACATCTTATGATTTGCATGTCGCTCACCTGTCTGCCGTAAAGATTCTTTGCGGTCGCTCAGCATGACATAGTTTTTTTTGGCTAAAGCCTTTCCTTTGTTTTTTGTTCCATCCCATAAATGGGACGGCAATATTTTAAATCTTCCGATTGCCGTTGGCTTCAGCCAACAGATAATATAAATAACAAAATGGGCTTTAGCCAAAATGATGGCGGCATGTCATCACTGGGCCGGTTGTCATTTTCCCTTCAGAGTTGAGTCTCAATTTTATTACTCAGAATGACGAAAAAATGTATTACTGCAGCAATAATTTCAAGTTAAACCCAAACGTAGTGAACGAGGTATTGAAGCTTTGTGAGGTATATGGTTTGGTGATGTTGGCATCATAAAACATACTCATGGTAAAGCGTGTGCTGAGATTATAATCAATTTCGGGGCGGTAGGTGATATTGTCAGCACCTGATGATAGCTGAGCTGCGGTAACATCCGGCTGATAAATTAATGTTTTGGTGTTGCGCAGGGCAAATGCCAGGTTAAAAGTAAGGTCGTTCTTCAATATCAAATTATTAAACAAACCAAACGGGAACCTGAAGTTTTTGGCTTTGTAACCAAAGCTAAAGATAACATCATCCTCATTTTGTTGCGCCAACTGGCTGTTGAGCAAACTTAGACTCAATGCCCTGCTTTGCGCATATGACACGCTGGTGGTAACATTGTTTTTGAAACGCATATCGACACCTAATAATGGCGCAAACTGCTCAAAAATGGTGATCTGCGAAAACTGGTACAAGGGTAAAAAGTCGTTATTAATATCGCGCGCGGTTGTATTCCCATTGGCATCGGCCGTGTATTGCAGCAGCGTTGAATAACCCCCAACGTTATAGGTTGAGGAATAGGAATGCTTCAGATCGAATGAATCGAAAATATCGCTGAAGAACGGTATTTTGCTTAAGCCCCCGTAAGTTATTTGCCAGTTGGGCAAAGGTATTTCGGGGAATTGGTTAAGGCTTACTGTAGATGGATTTTTACCGGTGTATGCCGCTATGAAGGCTGGTACCTGCACATTTTGCGAGTTAGGCCCGTAACCATCTGCAAAACCGCCTGCAACACCTGTAGAATTTGGATTGAGTTTGCCCAGGCGCTGGGAAATCACATCACGGTCGTTCAAGAAGTTATTATAGGTGGCCGATGTATTGTTTATGCCACTTATTTTTGAGAATGCAGTACCAATGGTTATGAACGACATGCTGTAGTCGCCAGTGGTTGTAGGCGAAAGGTTCTCAAAACTATTGGCATCGGCCAGGTATTTAAAGTTAGTTTGATAAGTATGGTCCTGCGTTTTAAATGCCGTTAATATAATGCGCATGCCTTTAAATGGCTCAAGTGTGCCACTAAAATGCATGTCCTGGGTATACGTCTTTACGTAGGGCTGATTTTGCAGGGTGTCGCTTGAGATCCAGCCATTAAGAACCGCTTTTTGCCGCAGGTCTGTTTGGCTGCCTAACAGGAAGCCTATACCCGGCGAATTGTATGCAGGGTCTTCGCCAAATATGGTTGACTGTGGCAGGTAACCTGGCAAAAATGTGCCTTCGGTACGGGTAAAAGTTGCCGTTAAGCTTTTTATGCTGGTTAACAGGCCTATCAACACGTTCCCAAAACTGGCCGGCGCATCGGGTTTGGTAGCTTTTTTAAGGAACCCGAACTTATTGTAAAGCGTTATAAAATTCAATGTCGGGTTCACCATAATGGTGCGCGAGTTCTGGATACTATTACCCACATCAAACTGCGGGTCATTAATAGAGAAACCCGGTTCAGCCAGCCAGTTAAAGTGCGCGCTGTAGCTGGTGTTGGCGCTTATCCAGTCGAGGTATGGGATTTTATTGAATGGTACTGCGTAAGCTAACTGAATGGTGTGGTTATAGTTTGTGGTACGCCCAAGTTTAGCCAGGTTATTATACAGCGTATCGCGGTTTAACCCGCTTAAAGGCCCCTGCGGTTCATCCACAGTGGCTAAATTTGTGGCATCAAAGTTCAGCGTTAATGATTTTGTAAGGTTCCACCCTATGCCAAATATGCGGGTAATGGTAAAGGTGTTATTATACGTTGTTGGTATTGGTACAATATCGGCAGGGTCGTTATTACGCGGGGTGGTTTGTGAGTCGAACCTGTTAAAATCGATACTAAAATTTAACCGCGTAGGTGCCAGGCTGATGTTTATATCCTTAAATATATCCAACAAATGGTTCTTCACTATTTTTTCAAACGGACTAAAATAGCTAGGCTTATTACTGTAATTATAAGCTAACTGCAACCTGTAGGTTTTTTCAAAATCTATCTGCGTGTTAAAATCGTGGTGCTCATAATCGGTATAAGCATAAGTGGCATTAAAGTTTGATATGTCCCAAACGTGCACCGGCGCTTTGGTATCGGTTTTATCAATGTGCACATTTGTAAAGTTTATGCTCTTGCGCTGGGTGTAATCTTCCGACGCATTTTTTATAGAATCCCTCTGTCGTTGGCTGGTGGCATTATTCAGGGTTTGCTTTAATAATACATCGGGCTGGGCTGGGTCATACAAAGGGGTGCTTACCTGTTTAGATACATTTACATAAGTTGGGATATGCACCCCGCTTTTTGCAGGGAAGAACTTGCCAAGCTCCACGTTTGCCGATACGTTGTAAGATTGAGCATCATCCAGTGAACGGTCGCCAATTTTTGAATCAAGCGTGCCAAAACCGGCGGTTTGCTTACTTCCCGACAGGGTAATATCGGCAAAGTCGGCCAGTTTTACATCGGCCTTAGCAATAGCGGCCCAGCCATCGCGTTCATTAATATCAGTAAGGCGCAGCTCATCAAACCAAACAATACCCGATTTGGTTAAGCCGTCATCAGTTTGCGGCGAATTACCTTTATAAGGGTTACGCACGCCCAGCATAATGGTTGTTAAGCGGCTAAGATCGGGCTGGCCCATAATGGTAATTTTTGCACCGCCGATGGTAACCGTATAAGGCACGGTAAGCGGCCAGGGCTGCCCTTTGTATTTGGCGGCATCGCGGGCCAGTTTAGCGTTGGTAAGTAACGAAAGCTCCAGGTCGACCTGGTTAGCGGCGGGCCATACAGAGTTGGGGGCGCTGCTGCCGGGCTGTGTTACTTTCAGTGGTATCTCGTACTCGTAATAATTATTTACGTAGTCAATACCCAAACGCATAAAGGCGCTGATGTCGTTATCCCTTAATTGTTCGCTGGGAACAGCCTCGGCGTGGATAAACATTTGCAGATGCTTATAATTGCGGAGATCATTATTAAAGGTTTTGAACGCGGTTTGCGAATAGCCATCGGTAAGGTTATTCACCGTTAACGACAGCGATTGCTCATTTAATTTGGTATTGGCATTTATGCCGCTGTAATTGGTTTGGCGCTGTATGCCCGGCGGCACTACATATGGTATTGGCTGGCGGTTACCATTCTCCTCGATATTTACAGTACCCACAACCAGGGTCGAGTTGTCTTCAACGGGGTTTACTATGGCCGGGTCGGCTATGATGTTGGCCGGGTTGTTATCAGAATCATATGCGCGCCAATCGCTGCGCACCAGTTGCAGGGTAGCGAAACGCAGCACGGAGGTATCCACAAAGTGGGTCATATACATACGCATAAAGCGGATGGATTTGAAATCCTGTATACCGCCTACGGCTATTTTATTAGGATCGTTGATGGGGATACGGAACTGGTACCAGGTAAAAGTTTGGGTTGTACCGTTTGCCAGCTTTACAGTTGAGGTAACTTTATCGTTCAAATAATTCTGGCCTATAACCAGATCCTTAGGGCGCATGGATACCTTGTATTCAAAATACTCATCATCGGTGCTCATGTTGTTGTCGTGGTCGATGTCCTCCGCATCGGGGAGGGAAGTTGCCGCGGATGTTTGCTGGCCCGTGAGCGCTACCGACTGATCGGATGTTGGCGAGTTGCCTTCGGTGCCGTTGTATTTGGCGTAGCGGTCTAATATCCCCGCCCCTGCCTGGTCGAGCGCGCCGCCGCGATAGTATTGGTAATCATCAGATGAAGGGTCGGCGGCGTAGGCGTTGCCTGCAACCGGGCTTACTATCCTTTTTACCGCCTGCACCTGGCTGCCAAATTTTATACGTTCATCGGCATCGTTCAGCCCATCTAAACCAACATCCTGTAATGACCGTGACCCGGGATCGTTATCAAAAGCGTTAACCACGGGCTGTAATTTGGCTACGCGGCCCCAGGCTGTGGTGTCGACGGTGCTGTAATCGCCGTTGATGGGCAGGCCGTTCTCAATACTTTTGCGGCCGTCTTTTAATATATCTTCGGATATACTGCCGAGGTTAAAATACAAGTCGCCACCGGCTGAATTTGGTTTGCCTATAAAAGGGTCGAGTACCCAGAATTCAATGTAACCAATGTTGAGGTCTTCAAAATTGCTGGTTGAAATTGAACGGAATATCCCCCCCCATTTGCCACCAGGGTTTTGCAGCGTACCATCGGTGTTTAAGCCGTTGGTTACATAGTTGTAAGGACCGCGCACCATTGGGTAAAACGCGAGGTCTAATGTAGGCAACAGCAATGGTTCGCCGGTTACGGATTGCTGATATGGGAAAACCTCCGTTTGTAATACTTCGCGCACGTATGGCTTTGATAGCTCATTTCGTGAAACAGGTACAGTATTGGATGTATAAAATATGGGGTCGATATTATAAAAGGCCAGGCGGGCACGGTTATAACCGTAGCTCAAATCGTTGAACCGCTGCGACTCGGGGAAAAGCTGCGGGGTGCCTGAGATCTGCCAGGCTATAGCGCTTTTAAGGTCGATATCGGATTGGCTGTTTTCAAAATCATCCAAATATGCCGTACCGTGTTTTGAACCGGCATAATTTAACACGCTTGGCGTACCGGGCAGCAACTGGGCAAATTCGCCGCTGAAATTAACGGATGAGGGCGCTTTGGTATGGATGAATGGCAGCTTATCAACCAAACGGGTAAGCATCCTTGACGGCGAATTATAGTTTGCATCAAAACCCCAGATAGTGTTGGAAATGGATTCATCGCCAACCGCTTCGTTTTGTGATATGGGCTGCTCGGTCAAGTGCATAATAGTTGCACCTAACGACAGGTTATTATTTACCTTATAATCAAACCTTGAGCCGTATAACGATTTTTGCTGGACACCAAATAATTCGTTGTTCTCCAAATTCACGCTTATGGGCTGGCCCGATGACAGGATAGACTGGTTGAGTATGCGGATAGTACCCGCATTATAATCAACCGTATAGTCGTTGCCTTCTACCAACTTTGTGGCACCGGCCGTTACCACTACCGAGCCCTGCGGGATGTTGGTAGCGTTCAGCTGATACTCAGAGCCACCCTGCGAGCTAAAGGTACCCTGGATAACATAACGGTTGAACTGCGGGTAAAACTGCTGTGCCACGGTTTGGGTAGAATCATACAACGGCTGGTAAACATATGTATTTATTAAACTGGTTTCGCCTGGGGCAAATTTGGCGGCGAGGTCCTTCCCAAAGGGCTCTACCTCCGGGAAGATCAGCAATCCGTTTTTTGAATCGATAGTTATCCCCTCTAAATAATCAAAATAGCCATCGGGCTTTTTTTCATTCTGCTGGTCAAGGTTATCTAAACCTAATAATTGCAGCCATAACCTGCCGGTAGTGCGGGAACCTTCGCCCATTACGCCTTTTTCAATACCCGAAGTATTATCGAGCCTTGTTACCTGCATTTTAAAGTTGGTAGGGCTTATCTGGTACGCCCCCAGGGAATAGATGTTTTTCATCATTAAATTCCAGATGGGCAGGTTGGTTTTGATCAACGTATTTTTTAACAGCTTTACATACAGCACATTTGGTGTGTTGTTGTTTATAGGGCGGTCGCTCGAGAACTCACCTACCTGGTAGGTAACGCCGTTATAGGTGTATTGGTAAGCCACGGCAAGTACCTCATCGTTATTTAAAGGATAATTTAGCGAGATATAGCCTAACTGCGGATGGAGTGTAAAATCCTTATCCTGGACCAACTGGCGCGCATAAGTTAGCTTAGCATAGTTATCGCCTGCGCCGGAATTGCTAAAGTAAGTGGCTACGGCGTTTGAATTGGTTAAACGGGCATCGGCGGGCAGGTTTTTGAGCAGGCTGTTTGATTGCTGTGTAAAACCAGGTATATCGGTACCGGCAGGTAATGCAGAATAACCACCCCCACCCTGTACCAAACGTGTGTTGTAAGGTGCGTTTTCGCCAAGGTCCATAAAGCCTAATATATCCCTTGAATTGGTGGTTGCGTTTACGCGGTTAGTTGTCCAAACCTCGATTTTTGTAATGTTGATATTCGAACTGATAATAGGGATGTTGGCCATTGCCGCATCATAATTATTACGGAAATATTGCGACAGGAAATAGTGCTTATTAGCATCGTACTGGGCGGCAGTGGCTTTAAAATTACCAGTTTCGGCGCCATTGTTTATGGTAATGGTTTTTGATTGCGAGCGCTGTTGCGACATGATGGAAGTAACTTCGAGCTTGCCGAACTTTAATTTTGTTTTTACGCCAAACAATGCCTGCGTACCGGTTATAAGCGTGGTATTTAAAGGCATACTCACGGTACCGGCCTGTATTTCCTGTATTATATCGTCGTCTTTACCTTTGTAATCGAGCTTTAGTTGATTATCAAACTGGAACTGTGCGTTGGTATTGTAGTTGGTGTTAAAGCTTAGGTTTGTGCCAATGTTACCTACAACGTTGAGCTGTATCTGCTGATCAAAATTAAAATTGAACTGGTTACGCTGCTGGGTATCAAATAAAGGGTTTTGGTTTTTATTTAGCTGCCCGGCAAATGTAGCATTAGCCGACCCCTGCGCCTTTATATCGATATTCTCGCTGCCAAAAATGCGTTCGAAGGTGCGGCTCCGAATTTTTATTTGGGGGATAAAGCCCGGCTGCTGTGATTGATATGCATAGGTATCGGCCAGTTGTTTAAAATAATCGCGTTCGGTTTGTTGTTGTTTTAAGGCCAGGTATTGTGCAAAGCTAAGGTATTGTGGCGGCCGGTAAAGCATGTTGCCTACGCGTTCGTATAAAATATACTGGTTGGTGGCCGCGTCATATTCAATGGTGCGTACCATGTTCGGCGGATCGGGATCAAAAATACCCTGCCTTATGCGTATGCTATTTGATTCCTGTAAATTGAATGGCGAGGTAACAGTAACAGAATCTTTGTTAGCTAAGGGCGATTGCTGCGCAAAGGCATTGCCAAGCCCGCAATACGCAGAAATGACAAACACCAATATTACAACCCTACACGTAAAGATCCTGCTCAAAAGTTAAATCAATTTTAGACGTAATTATAAGTTTTTTAGGGCATATTTAATCAACTGTTCAACAGTTAATTCCGCATTATTTTTGTTTATTTCCTGCTCCAGTACCTTCTCGGCTGCATTTCGTGCAAAACCCAGCATCACCAGTGCCGACAGTGCTTCGTCTTTAACCGTTTTATTTAATGGCGCTGCTATCAACGTATCGGGGCCCTCTTTGCGCAGTTTATCCTGCAACTCCAATATTACACGTTGAGCTGATTTTGGGCCTATGCCTTTTATACGCTGTATCAATGCCACGTTGCCACTAATTATGGCCGCTTGTATCTCCGCAGGGGTAATTGACGACAACATCATACGTGCTGTATTAGGGCCAATACCTGATATAGATATTAAATGCAGAAATAAGCGGCGTTCGCCTTCATCGGCAAAGCCATACAGGCTGTGCCCATCCTCTTTTACGTGAAGCCACGTGTAAAGTTTGCAGCGTTCGGCGCTGCCGAGGAATGAGTAGGTATTTAAGGAGATATTGATGTGGTAGCCAACCCCGCCGGCATCAATTACCACATACGAAGGGCTTTTAAAAGCTAATTTACCATCAATATAAGCGTACATGTTTTATCGATATGAATTGTGATAATTATTAAATTTAATACAGCCGTAACGTTGGCCGGCATAGTTTCGTACCTACGGCACGAGATTATGATTAATATTTTTTCCTACTAAGGTTTAGCCCCTACGGGGCTTACCATAAGTTAAACGGTTATATGGGGTTTAACTGCCGGCGGTTTGCCTCACCCCGACTTTGCTAAACCGCTTGTCGACCCTCTCTTCACTGTGCTAAAGAGGGTAAAACACTTAATTGTTTTGCCCAAATGACACTGTGCATTTTGTGAATCTTGCACCCACATGTGCTTTGCATGGCGTATAAGATTTCTCCTCGCTCCCTTGCTTTACCCAGCCCGCTGCTTGTCGAAATGAAATTATTTTTGGTTCTTTTTTATTTCTTTACTGTGTTTGGTACTTCTGATTTTTCCTGGGCATCGACTACTGCTATGGTAACCATGTTCACTATTTCACGTACTGAACTACCTAATTGCAATACGTGTACAGGCTTTTTCAACCCTAATAATATAGGGCCTACTGCTTCGGCGCCGCCCATTTCCTGCAATAATTTATAGGCTATATTGCCTGATTCAAGCGTTGGGAATATCAGCGTATTGGCTGGTTTGCCCACTAAATTCGAAAACGGAAAATTATCCTGCAAAAGGTCGGGGTTTAGGGCAAAATTGGCCTGCATTTCGCCATCAACCAGCATATCGGGATATTTTTCATGCAGCACACGTACCGTCTCGCGGGTTTTCTCAGGCACTATGCCATCATTTGACCCAAAGTTTGAATAGGAGAGCAAGGCTATGCGCGGGCTAATATTAAACTGCTTAACGGTACGGTCAATAAGCACCGTAATATCAACCAGCTCCTGTACTGATGGGTTTACGTTTACCGTGGTATCGCCAAAAAATACAGGACCCTTTTGTGTTATCATCATGTACATACCCGCTACGCGGTTCACTCCGGGTTCGGTACCTATAATTTGCAAAGCTGGCCTTATGGTTGTGGCATAATCCTTGGTTAAGCCCGAAATCAGGGCATCGGCTTCGCCAAACTGCACCATGCATGCTCCGTAATAGTTACGGTTGCTTAACAGTTTTTTCGATTCGAACAAAGTGACCCCCCTGCGCTGGCGCTTGTTGTACAGGTATTCGGCATATTCCTTCATATGCGGGGCGTGGCCGCTGCGTATGTCGATAATTTCAACGTCATCCAAATAAATGTCGTTTACCTTCATCAACTGCCTTATCTTATCTTCATTACCCAATAATATCGGGGTTGCAATTCCTTCTTCTTTTACGATTTGTGCGGCCCGCAATATTTTATAATTATCAGCCTCGGAAAACACTACGCGTTTAGGGCTTTGCTTAGCCTTATTGGTAAGGTTACGCATTATTTTATCATCAATGCCCACACGCGCCCTTAACTCTTCAACATAAGCATCCCAATCTGTTATGGCTTTGCGGGCTACACCAGACTCCATGGCCGCTTTGGCAACGGCAGCCGAAACCTCGATGATCAGTCGCTGATCCATTGGCTTGGGGATGATGTAATCCCTGCCAAATTTGAGGCTTTTGGTATTATAGGCCAGGTTTACCGCTTCGGGAACCGGCTTTTTGGCAATACAGGCTATGGCATGAACGGCAGCAATTTTCATTTCCTCGTTTATGGCCGTAGCCCTTACATCAAGCGAGCCGCGGAAAATATATGGGAAACCGAGCACATTGTTTACCTGGTTAGGAAAATCAGAACGTCCGGTGGCGATGATAATATCCTTACGGGCGGCCACTGCAAGGTCATAAGCTATTTCGGGCTCAGGATTTGCCATTGCGAATACAATAGGATTTTTGGCCATCGATTTGAGCATTTCGGGTGTAACCACATTCCCGGCAGAAAGCCCGACAAAAACATCGGCATTTTTCATACCATCGGCCAGGCTTTTTATATCCTTGCGCGTGGTGGCAAATTGCATACGCATCTCGTCAAGGTCGGTACGTTCGGGGGTTATTAATCCATTAATATCGAACATCACCATATTCTCGGGCTTAACACCCAATGAGAGGTACATTTTTGAGCATGATACTGCTGCGGCACCGGCGCCGTTCACTACCATTTTTATTTTATCGAGCTTTTTGCCCTGTATTTCGCAGGCGTTTATGAGTGCAGCGCCCGAAATAATGGCCGTACCGTGCTGGTCGTCGTGCATTACGGGTATTTTCATCTCGGCTTTTAAGCGGCGCTCGATCTCAAAGCAGGTTGGGGCCGAAATATCTTCAAGGTTGATGCCGCCGAAAGTTGGCTCCAGCGCCTTAACAATATTTACAAATTCATCGGGTGTTTTGGCGTTTATCTCCAGGTCGAAAACATCAATATCAGCATAAATTTTAAACAACAGGCCCTTACCTTCCATAACGGGCTTGCTGGCCTCGGGGCCTATATTGCCTAAGCCTAATACGGCAGTGCCGTTGCTAATAACTGCTACAAGGTTACCCTTAGCGGTGTATTTATATACATCTTCAACATTATCGGCAATGCGTAAACATGGCTCGGCTACACCCGGGGAATAAGCCATTGAAAGATCGCGCTGCGAGTTGGTGGGCTTGGTTGGCACCACCTGTATTTTGCCCGGCCGGCCTTTTGAATGGTAATTTAAAGCGTCCTGTTTACGATTGGTTTTGTTATTCATTTTAATGAAGTTCAGCGCTCAAAATTACAGTTTTTTTTGTGAAGCCCCCTCTAAATCTCCCCCGGTAGGGGAGACTTTTTTGCCTTATCGATAATATCTCTATAAAAGAGGAATTGAAACAGGGCTTACCCGTGACTGATGATAAGCTTTTGACCCACGACGGGCTTGTGGTGCAAGTGGTTCCAGGCTTTCAGATCCTCTACCTCTACCCCATAACGGTCGGCAATGCTTGATAGTGTTTCGCCACGTTTCACTTTATGATAGGCAGGGATTGGGTCGGGCCTGTTTTCTTCGGGAGCGGGTACATAAGCCTTTTGCTGAACTACCGGTGTTGTAACACCCGCATTCAAAGCATCATATAAAGCCGCATAAGTGTTAGGGTTTGCATGCGGGATAATGAGCCTGCGCGGGTTAGCCGGCGTAGCATTTATAGCCTGCATACGGTATGCAGGATTTAACACCGACAATACTTTTATATCGACATTAATAACAGAAGATATATTGCTAAGCGATATATACTTGTTTACCATAACTGTATCGACATTTGTTGCAAAAGAACAAGCACGCGGTGTGATATTGTGCCTGTTATAATAATTCATTACATAGGCACAGGCGATGTAGGCCGGCACATAGTTGCGTGTTTCGGCAGGCAGGTATTGGCGTATGGACCAAAAATCATTGGCACCGGCTTTTGCCATAGCATTTTCCACGTTGCTTTTACCACAATTGTACGAGGCTATGGCCAGCAGCCAGTCGCCAAATTCTTCATAAGCATCTTTTAAATAAGCGGCAGCGGCGTAGGTGGCGCGCACCGGGTCGCGGCGCTCATCGATATAACCATCCATATTCAGGCCATATAATTTGGCCGTGGTTGACATAAATTGCCAGGGGCCTGTGGCGCCAACACGGGATATGGCGTTAGGATCGAGTTTTGATTCAACTATGGAAAGGTATTCAATTTCGGTAGGGATACCAGCGGCACGGAATATCTTTTCGTAAATAGGGAAATAATATTTTGACAGGCCGATCACCTGGCCCATTTCTTCGCGGTTTTGCGAGTAGAGGTCGATATAATTTTGTACATACTCGTTATAATCAAGCGGTACATCTTTTTTTATAGAATCAAGGCGGCGCTCAATAGTTGTTTGGTAACCTGTAAGCGGCAATGGACTTGCATTATGCGCAAAGGTTGTATCGTTTGTTTTTTGTGAGGTTGTGCCTGTTTTTGTTGCAGCAGGCGATGCTTTAACAATTTGTAATGATAAAAGACAGATAATTAGAGCGAGAAATCTCTTCATTTATTAGGGACTTTAGGGTATTGTCGCTACCCGGTTTCTACTAAAATATTAAATTTTTATAGCTCCAGGAAATATTTGGAGAAATTTAACAATTCCTGCTCCTCAAATTGCCTGGTCAACAGTTGTAAACCTAACGGTAAACCCTTGCTATTATTGCCAACTGGCAACGATATTGCGGGTACGCCTGCTAATGATGCTTGTACGGTAAAAATGTCGGAAAGATACGTTACAACGGGATCTTTTTCTTCTTTTCCGATGCTAAAAGCAGGCTCGGGGGCGGTTGGGGTCAGGATAAAGTCGTATTCCTGCAATATGCTTTCAGTTTTCTCCCTGATAAGGCGGCGTATTTTCTGGGCCTTGGCGTAATAGGCATCATAATAGCCGGCGCTTAGTACGAAGGTACCCAGCATAATCCGCCGTTTTACTTCCTTGCCAAAACCTTCGGAGCGTGAACGACGATAGGTTGATTGCAGGTCGGTAGCGTTGGGGCTGCGGTAACCATAGTGCACGCCATCAAACCGTGCCAGGTTTGACGAGGCTTCGGCGGTGGCTAATATGTAGTAGGTTGGTACTAAATAGTCAAGATATTCAAAGCTGATGGGCTTTACGGTGTGGCCATCGGCGCGGAGCTTATCGATGTATTCGCTAAGCGTAGCTTTTATTTCGGAATCGACACCGGGACTGGAGAGTGACTCCTGTAAATAGGCTATTTTCTTTTTGCCGGGGGCGGTTATATCAGCGCTGAATTGGGTTACTTCTTTCGATGACAGGGTGCTATCGTAATCATCGCGGCCGGCTAATATTTCGAGCAGCAGGGCGGCGTCTTCAATTGAGCGGGTGATGGGGCCCGCCTGGTCGAACGAAGATGCGTAAGCGATGATACCATGCCTTGAGATGCGGCCGTAGGTGGGCTTAAAGCCAATAACCCCGCAAAACGACGCAGGTTGCCTCACTGATCCGCCGGTATCGGTACCTATTGCGGCGTGGCACATGTTGGCTTGTACCGCTACTGCCGAGCCCCCCGATGAACCGCCGGAAACCCGGGTGTTATCGGCATAGTTTTTTACCGGGCCATAGTACGAGCTTTCGTTAGTGGCGCCCATGGCAAACTCGTCGCAGTTGCAACGGCCAATAATAATGGCATCTTGGGCTAACAGGCGTTCGACGATGGTGGATGAGTAGATGGAGGTAAAACCATCCAATATTTTTGAGGAGGCCGATACCTTGTGGCCCTTATAGCAGATATTATCTTTTATGGCTATTACCATGCCGGCTAGTTTGCCTGCAGTACCCCGCTTTAAGCGTGCATCAATATCAATGGCGCGGGATAGTGCTTCGTGCTCAAATACTTCGTTAAAAGCATTTAAATGGGTGTTTTGCTTTATTTGGTCGAGGTGATTTTTTACCAGGCCCTGCACCGTAATTTCACCGCTTTGCAAGCCGCCCTTTATCTGATCTAAAGAGGTATAGAATTTAGCCATAGGGCGAAAATAAAAAACTTATCGGGAGGAACAATTTGAAAATTTGAAAATGTGCCGATTTGAAGATAACAGCACATCAGAATACCCGAGGTCAGTTGGGTATGGTAGAATTAAAATGAAATTTGAAGATCTGAAACATTTTATTTCAAATCTTCAAATGCAAGATCGCCGAATTATTCTTTTGGCTTATCTTCAGTATTGGTGGTAGTGGTTGTACCGTCGCTGTTTGAGGCGTCTTTAAATTCTTTTACTCCTTTACCCAAACCACGCATAAGTTCAGGAATTTTTTTACCTCCGAATAATAACAGTACAATGAATACTATTATGATGAGGGTGATTGGATTTTCGGCTCCACCAAAGAAACAGATAACGAATGCAGGAATCATATTTTTAAGCTTTTATATTAGATTTATATTTACTATTTAATTATACGTAATTTATTACGCCTTGGTTGACGATTCCTCGTGGGGTTCAATTGGCGTTTCCCTTAAATGCTCAGGTTGGGTTTTCACAGGCTCAACTTCGGCTGTGCTGCTTATTTCCGAAACCGGCATAGAGTGGGCAGGCGGTTCAAATTTTGGTTTTTCAGTTGCTGGTGTGAGGCTTTCATTTTCAGCTACAGGGGCTTCACTTTCCGCGGCGGGCTTTTCCTCTACTTTCGCAGTTTCGGCCTGTTGTGTTTTCTTGGCTTCGAAATTATCGATCTGGTTGGTAATTTCACGCTTTACACCTTCAGAAGCATCTTTAAAATCGCGGATACCTTTGCCAAGCCCACGTGCCAATTCGGGGAGTTTGTCGCCACCAAACAACAGTAATGCCACCAACGCGATAAACATTATCTCACCCGGCCCAAACTCAAAAAATAACAACACCGAACTAAACATACACTTTACACTTTATACTTAGGGTTACAAATATAAACATTTTTAATATCACAAGCTTTCGTCCTGATTAATTAGGAGTGAGCCATGATTTTGGGTCGAGGTAGTTGATGCCTTTGGTTAATTCAAAGTGCACACTTGCATCGCCCGTTGTTGGGTCGGTAGCTACCGTGCCTATAGCTTGTTTGGTGCTTACCTTTTGCCCTTTTGATACGCTTGCCGATTTAAGGTTTGAGTACGCTGTAAAATACTCGCCATGCCTTATCAGCACTAAGTACGTGCCACTTATATCCATTACTTTTACCACATCGCCATCAAACACAGCCCTTACCGGCGAACCGGGGTTACTTTTTATATCAACCCCCAGGCTTTCGCTCACAATGCCTTCGTTTTTATAACGGCCGAAACCCTGGGTTATAAAACCATTGGTTACCGGCCATGGTAAACGCCCGCGGTTGCCCAGGAAGTCGTTCGATAGCCTGGCCGATTCGGGCGTTGCATTTAACACTTCGCTCCTGCTGGAGTTGGCATTAATGGCCTTTGTTTTCGGCACCACTACATCCCGGTTCTCGGCTTTGGCTTTCGCTGCGGCTATACGGGCAGCCTCCCTTGCGGCGGCTTCCTGCCTCCGCCTTTCTTCTTCTATCTCTTTACGTATGGCTGCATCTATCTCCCTGTTTGTCTGCGCTATTTTCCGTTGCACATCGCGCTGCTGTTGTTTTAGCTGCCCTTCCTGTTTTGAAAGGCCGACAAGCACCTGTGCCTGGCTCTTTCTTTCGTCTCCCAGGGTTTGTTCTTCTTTTTCCTGGTCTTTCAATAAATCGCCTTTTTCCTTCTTGCTTTTATCAAGCTCGTTTATCTTTATGTGCAGGTCCTGCTCGGTACCTTGTATATATTCGGCCTGCCGCTGGCGGTAGGTACCAATTTGCTGTAAATATTTTAAACGTTTATAAGCCTGGTTAAAATCTTTAGCAGCAAAAATAAACATCAGCTTATTGTAAGCACTTTGGTTACGATAAGCAAACAGCACCATAGCGCCGTATTCCTTTTTTAGCTGCGTTAACTGGTTCTGTAAACTATGTACGGAATTATTGCTCTCGGAGATTTGGTTATCTAAATTTCTTATTTCGGAGTTGATATTACTTATCTTTTCTTCGCGCAGGTTGATCTGTGCCCTTAACAGATCGAGCTGTTTTTTGGTCGATCTTTTATCATTGGCGGTTTGCTGGTATTCCTGGTTCAGTTGCTGCAACTGCTGGTTTAGTTCCTCCTTGCGGCGCTTTAGTTCGGCGCTACTTTGAGCATGTGCGCCGACGGCTGCGAAAACGAGTGCAAAAAAGAATAATATTTTTAAAAATCTCATCCTGCTATTAAGGGTAGCCCCTATGGGGCAATAATTATTGTTCTTTCTTCTACAAAGGGGTTGACCCTATGGGTCAATATCATTAAATTAAGCGGAATCGGTGTTTATCTGTCAACGGTTTACTCACCCCGACTTTGCTTCGCTGGTCGACCCTCTCTTCGCCTGCGGCGGAAAGAGGGTATCTGTTGGCTTATCGCTTTTCATTTACTCACCCCGACTTTGCTTCGCTGGTCGACCCTCTCTTCGCCTGCGGCGGAAAGAGGGTATCTGCCGGCTTATCGCTTTTTATTTACTCACCCCGACTTCGCTTCGCTGGTCGACCCTCTCTTCGCCTGCGGCGGAAAGAGGGTATCTGCCGGCTTATCGCTTTTTATTTACTCACCCCGACTTCGCTTCACTTTTCCACCCTCTCTTCGTCTACGGCGGAAAGAGGGTAAAAAATTCTTATTAACTTAATTATATTGCTTTAAGGCCATTTTTAATTTTTTAGAAAAAGCCTATGTCTTCGCAAATATATCGGATATGTTTTTAATACCGCCCGCTTAGCCTTAAAAATAAAATTTAATTTGACAGTGAATAGTCATCGGGTATATTGAAGGGATAATCCTGCGGAAGATTAAAATCAACTTTAACATAATGCAGGTTTACCTGTACCTTCCGATTTTTAGCTACCGATGCTATGGCGATCAGCGATGGCACTTTCTGATTGCCGGATACCATGAAATTTGTATCCCTTACCTGTAACGACTGGCCCTGGCTATCGTTTGTTAAATTGGTTTGGGTAACTTTAAAATCGGTACCCAAAGCCAGTTTGTATATTACATCCTGCAAATTACCGCTTAAATTAACTGTGTTGGCCATCTCCTGGTATTTGGTACTATCGTTCAGCAACATAGGTATGGCATTGCCTACCAATAACGCCTGCAACATAGTATAGTTAACATGCCTGTTAGTGTATTTGTAAATAAAGCTGAACGGCTTTTTAAGGTAAACACTTTGCAGGCGGTTGATGACCAAAATACTATCAGGGGTTATAAGGGCCCTTGCCACCTCAATACCCAGCAGCGCGGTTACCGATACCCATATTTTTTTATTGTTGCTGATGCGGATATTAAGCGTACAATCATTGGTATTACCGTCAATATTTAAGTTGGTTTTGGCTTTGGCCGAAAACGAATTGAAGCTTACCTGCTGCGCCCGGATAGCATTGAGCTTACTTTCCAAATCGTTCTTCTTAGGTTTTGTTACCGGGGCCGGCGGGCGGGCTGCTACAATTTGTTTTTTTGCCTTACAGCTTACTATAGCCAACAGGCAGCAAACTATTAATATTTTATTCAACGTATTTTCTTTCATTTATTTTTCGGTCTAAAACAGGCGATCGCTCACCAAACGACTTTGCTTTTTTCCAGCTTTCGACTGCTGCATTTGTATCGCCTAAATAAAACATAATGTCGCCATAATGTTCGGTTTGTACCGCGCTGTTTGTTTTATCGTGCAGTATGGCTTTTTCTATCCAAACTTTTGCATCGGCATACTTTTTTTGCTTGAACAATATCCAGGCGTAAGTATCTTCGAACGACGCGGTGTTAGGCTGCAACTCATTTGAGTGTGCCGACATTGTTGCCGCTTTATCCAAAGCCTCATTTCTTAACGATAAATAATAAGCATAATTGTTCAGGCAGAACGCATTATCGGGATTATAGGTCAATGCCTTATCGTACGCTTCGTCAGACTTTTGATCATCTTTTAATTCGTGGTAACAATCACCCAGCGATGTATAGCTTGTTGACAAAAGATCTTTATCATCCGCCTCAAGGTCGGTAGTATTTTTTATATAGCTTAATGCCTCCTTATAATTTTTCTGCTGCAAATAAGCCACCCCTACCAGGTAATTCATCCAGGCTGAGTTAGGGAAAAGACCAAGCGCGTTTTCACCATCCTTCAGGGCTGCCGCAATTTCAGACTGGCTCACCTCTATCCGTACCAGCTGTTCATATACCTCGTACTTCTGGCCATTTAGCTGCAGCGCTTTGCGGTAAGCATCCTCGGCATCCTTTAACTTTACATTTTGCGACAGCATATCGCCATATATGGCCCATGAACGGTAATCGCCGGAATTGGCTGTGGTTAATATCCTGCTTAATTCCAACGCGCTGGCTTTGGCATTCGGGTCGGGGAATTTTGGCAGATAGCCTAAAATTATCTTTAGTTTTTGATCGATCACCACATCCGGGGCAGCGAAAGCCAGCGTTATGTGGTAATAGCAACGTTCATAATCCTTTTTGTTACGATAAATATCGGCCAGGGCCAAATGCACCTGCCCTGCATTAGGGTTAATGCTTTCAGCAGCTTCCAGTACCTTCAGCGCCTTATCGGGCAGGTTGTTTGAGTTATAAATTTCGGCAAGCAGCAGGTAATACCTAATGGTACCGGGGTTTGCCTTTATCATATCCTGTATATCGGAAGCAGCTTTATCAACCTTGCCCTGTTTAAGATATATTTTTTGCCTGCCGGCGAGTATATCATCATCAAGCCCGGTAAGTTGTTCCAATTGATCGTATACCTGTAAGGCGGCATCGTATTTGGCTTCGATAAAATAGGTGTTGGCCTTATCAAAATAATATTCGGGCTTATCAGGGTCGAGGCGTATCAGCTGGGTAAATACATTTTCGAGCAAGGGGATGTTATTTGTTTTTTCATAACACTCCGCAAGGCCCAGCCAGTACCATTCATTATCAGGCTTAATAGTCACCGCTTTTTCAAGCAGTCCCTGGGCATCAGTATAATTTTCTTTTAGTTTTTTAAGGACGGATAGCTGGTAAAGCGCCGCATCATTATTCGGGTCGGTTTGGAGTACGCGGTTAAACAGTTCAGCAGCCTGCACATAGTTTTCGATAACCTTGGCATTCATGGCCGAAAAGAAAAGCTGCTTCACCATGAGGCTGTCGAGGCCGGTCATGGCGCGGGGTTGGGCTACGGTGTTGCCATTACCGGTTGGTTTACTTTGCGCTAAAGCAAATGCGGGTAGCAAACATATTCCTATTAACAGCCTTAGTTTCATTTTCTTGCCTTTTCCGTCGTTATCCTATCGTTTTATTAAGTTTCGTACCTACGGCACGAAATTTCCATTCTTTTACAAAGGTTTAACCCTATGGGGTTGTTTGTTGGTTAGCAGCGGTAATGAACGCGCTACGTTACTCACCCAGTCTTTGCTTCGCTCGACCACCCTCTCTTCGCCTGTGGCGGAAAGAGGGTGAACTGTATTGTTCCCCTTTAACTTGTACAGGGCTCGGTTATTAATTAGCAGCGGTAATCAACGCGCTACGTTTACTCATCCGGTCTTTGCTTCGCTCGACCACCCTCTCTTCGCCTGTGGCGGAAAGAGGGTGAACTGCATTACTCCCCTTTAACTTATACAGGGCTCGGTTATTAATTATCAGCGGTAATCAACGCACTTCGTTTACTCACCGGGGTCTTTGCTTCGCCCGACCACCCTCTCTTCGCCTGCGGCGGAAAGAGGGTGAACTGCATTATTCCCCTTTTAACTTGTACAGGGCTCGGTTATTAATTAGCAGCGGTAGTCAACGCGCTACGTTTACTCACCCGGTCTTTGCTTCGCTCAACCACCCTCTCTTCGCCTGTGGCGGAAAGAGTGAAAATTATTAACTAACCCCTGTATGTCCATAACCACCAACGCCGCGCGAAGTTTCATTTAAAACTTCCACTTCCTGCCAGTTTACGGTTTCGTGTTTTGCTACTATCATTTGCGCTATGCGGTCGCCGGTATTTATTTCAAAATCTTCGGTCGACAGGTTGATGAGCAGCACTTTTATTTCGCCACGATAATCGGCATCAATAGTACCGGGCGAGTTTACAATACTTATACCATGCTTAAACGCCAGGCCGCTGCGCGGGCGTATCTGCGCCTCAAAACCTTCGGGCAGCTCGATATGTAACCCTGTTGGGACAAGTTTGCGTTCCAAAGGTTTAAGCATAATACTTGTTTCCAGGTCGGCGCGCAGGTCCATGCCCGCGGCGTGTATGGTTTCATAGGCCGGAAGGCCGTTTTTTGATTTGTTTATTATTTTGATGTTCATTGAGCCCCCTCTAAATCTCCCGCGCTGGTTAGCGGAGCGACTTTTTTGTTTTTTTGATAATTTCTTTTTGGCCTCATCCTAAGTGCTTCTCCCAAGGAAAAGGACTTGAAAAAGTATTGTTTTTTACCTTTTAAATATAGCCTTTAAGTTAGCCCATTCAAAATAAAATGCAAGCGATACATAGCTCAATAAAAGCGCATCGCCTATAAATATATTGTGGTTAAATATGTAGAACGATAAATAAACCACTATGACTGACGAAACAATATAGGCCAGGTTTTTTTTAAGCTGATATGGAATGGGGTAATTTTTTTGTCCCCATACGTAGGAGAGCACCATCATTACTGTATAAGCGATAAGCGATGTCCATGCCGAAGCCATATAGCTGTATTTTGGTATGAAAAGCAGGTTAAGTACAATGGTTAATATAGCCCCGATGCCCGAGATGTAAAGCCCGTATTTTGTTTGGTCGGACAGTTTGTACCAGATGGATAAATTCATGTAAATGCCCAAACTTACATAGCCAAAGATCAGCGGTGGCACTACAGATAAACCCACCCAGTAATTTTTGTTAGGTATCCAATATTTAAGCACATTAATATTAGTTATCAAAGCGATGAATATTACGCAAACTGTTATCACAAAATAATCCATTATACGGGCGTAGGTTTGGCCTGCATTTTTATTTTTGGCGTGATTGAAAAAGAACGGCTCGGCGCCGAGGCGAAAGGCCTGTATAAAAATGCTAAGGAATAACGATAATTTTGCGCAGGCGCCGTAAATAGCCACATCATGCAAACTCCTATTTGCAGGCAATAGCCAGCCCAAAAGAAGTTTATCCGCATTTTCATTTACCAGGAATGATAAATTGGCTATAAGTATCGGCCAACTGTATGCGTACATATCCAGCAGCATTTTTCCGTCGAACTTAAAGCTGATACTTAATAACTCAGGCAGCAAAAGTAATAACGTGGCTACGCTTGATATTAATTCGGACATAAAAACATAACCCACCCATCCCTGGTTATACCATTGGCTTAGCCAGGCCGAACCAATTAAGTTATTTTTTATCCACCAGGGCAGCACCAAGATAAAAATGAGGTTAAACCCTATAAAAATGAGGACACTGGCCAGTTTTATATAGCTATACCGTCCGGGCCTGCCATCAGCGCGTAACTTGGCGAAAGGGATAACACACCATGCGTCGATAACTAAGATCGCGATAAAATAATTTACATAGCTTATATAGTCGGCATGGGTGGTGCCTTTTGCCGCATTCAGAGTGCTTTTACTGCCAATATCAACAAAACTGGCAATGTGGCCCACAAAAGGCAGCGAAACGAGCAAAAATAAAATCGTTATGCCAAAAACCGATGCGAAGGCATTATTATATACCCGCTGTTTATTATCGGCATGTTTATTTAAATATCTGAAAAAAGTAGTTTCCATACCAAAGGCCATTACGGCATTTAATATAGAAACATAGCTATACATGGTAGTAATAATACCGTAGGCACCCAGTTTAAACGCCCAGGTATAAAGAGGTGTGAGCAGCGAGCCGAGTACCCTGCCTAATACAGTAAGTACGCCGTATACAGCAGTTTGGCCCGCGAATTTTTTAGCTGTTGACAATAGTGTATGTGTAATTAAGCAAAGAACCAGTTACCATAAAAAGTTCTTTTTTACTACTTCAAAATTACGATAGTTTTTCAATTCGCCTTCATGCGATTCAACAGAAATTACTTCGGCGTGTTCGGGGCCCTCGTTGCACCAGTCTAAAAACATGCCGAGGGTGGCGTTGTCGGCCTCGGCGGCAATGAGGACATCACCGTTATCGGCATTCTTTACATAGCCGCGCACGCCAAGCTGGTCGGCCACGGCTTTGGTTGATGCACGATAGAATACGCCTTGTACTTTGCCTTTGATGGTTATCTCAATGTGTTTCATTTTTTGAGTTGAAAATGTAAAGTTAAATGTTGAAAGTTTAGTTTGGGGATTTTTGTTTCAATCAGGCACAGGTCAGCCTGCGCTCTTCTTGCCGCACAAGACTTTGCGCCAGTTTTTGTTGGAAAGTGTCCATGCTGTTTTCTAACCACCTGATTTACTGCACTACAATGTTCCACCCTATGGAACACCTGGCAAACACCAATTCATTGTTTATCAATGATTTATGTGTTCAGGCCTGTTCCGGTGCGTTTCGGTGCGTTCCGGCTTGTTTTGGTAGTGTTTAGGTGGTGTTTCAGTGCTGTTTTGGCTATGTTTCGGTGTTTCTTTTTTTGTTATATCCGCCGGAACGGTACTATTGTGATCTTTTTTACGGTTAGATGAGTCGTTTTACCTTTGATTCGGGGGTTAAATTCATACCATCCAGACCGGTAATAAGGTTGAGGCCGGGGGTTTTGCCGGGCTCAAGGGTACCTCTTGTGGCATCAATGCCGAGAAATTTGGCGCCGTTTATGGTGCCCCACTCTACCAGTTTTTCGGTACTTATGGCTTTGAACTTTTGCTGAATGGTTTGCATTTCGCCCAGTATGCTAAGGCCATGGTTCGAGGCCATGCTATCGGTACCGAGAGTGATATTAAAGCCCTGGTCGACAAAGAGATTGATCTTAGGCAGGCGGTTCTCGATATACAGGTTGGCGTTAGGGCAAAAGCACCAGGTTATTTTGCGGTCGAAACGTTTGAGGAAGTAAATATCTTTTAAATTGGTACAGGTATTATGCACCATTAAAATATCCTGCCTGTTAGTAAGCAACGGGATAATAGATTGCATGGAATTACGTGCCTGTGGTTTAAAATGGCTAATATCCATACCGAAATATTCGTACAGTTCGATAAATTTACCCATTTTATAGCGAAAGAACTTGTTCTCGTCATCGCATTCCTGGTTATGGATGCTTAACAGATTTTGATGGTCCTCACAGTATTTTTTTATCAGCCTGAATAATTCCTTTGATACCGAATATGGCGCATGCGGGGTTATGGAGCATGATTGCGGCTTGAATTCATCCAGCAATTTTAGGCCATTATTAAAAATTTCTTCGGCCCGGCCAGGCAAAAAGCCCAGTAGCTCAATAAATGTGTGGTAATGTATTTTGCTGTTCGCCTTTATTTTTACTGTGGCATTGGTGTTTGCAATGTCGCCTACAGCAACAATGCCGTTCTCGTACATTTCCTTGTCGGCTTGCGCAGCCATATCGATAATAAGCTGTGCATCAGCTTCGCGGTGCTTTAAAATATCTTTTATAAAATTAACCAACCCTGTTTTGGTGGTTATTTTCTCTTTCATGTGCGACAGTTCCAAATGGCAATGTGTATTTACAAAACCAGGGCATATAATGCCGCTTAAATGTTGAGGCGGTGGCTGGTTGCCTTCTGACTGGCTGTCGGTAACTGAAATTATTTTTCCTGCATCATCAACGGTAACTACTCCGTTTTTTATTGGATCGGCATGGACTGGGAAAACGTAATCGGCTTTAAAACTTTTCATTATTATAAATAAGCATCTTCTACAAACCCCTTTTAAGAATACCAACCCGTATTATCTATTTAAAAAGACAATTAACTTAAAGTTATTGTTTTTTAATTAATAAAAAGAAATATCTTAAAAAAGCTACTATTTTAATTTCCTTATCTTTGCGGCGTGAACGCGACAAAAGATAAAATTGACATCCGCAGCCTTAGCTTACCGGCTTTGCAACAGCATTTTGCCCAAATGGGCGAAAAAAGCTTTAGGGCAAAACAGGTTTACGAATGGCTTTGGCAAAAATCATGTTTCTCTTTCGATGTGATGAGCAATATTTCAAAAGAACTGCGTACTAAGCTGCACGAAAATTTTGTGATTAACAATGTTAAAATTAACAGTTCACAGTTTAGTGCCGATAAAACTATAAAAAATTCTTTTATTTTACACGATACACATTTGATAGAAGGTGTTTTAATACCTACGCCCGGCCGAATGACGGCCTGTGTATCATCGCAAGTGGGCTGTAGCCTTACCTGTAAATTTTGCGCTACAGGCTATATGGAGCGCAAACGCAACCTTAACCCCGATGAAATTTACGACCAGGTAGTGCTCATTAGTCAGCAGGCTATGGAAAATTACGGGCAGCCATTAACCAACATTGTATATATGGGCATGGGCGAACCACTACTGAATTACAAGAATGTAATGGATTCGATAGAAAAGATAACTTCGGAAGAAGGGTTGAATATGGCAGCCAAACGCATAACAGTTTCAACAGCCGGTATAGCCAAAATGATAAAAAAACTGGGCGACGACCAGGTAAAATTCAACCTGGCGCTTAGCCTGCATGCAGCCAACGATGAAAAGCGCAACACCATAATGCCAATAAATGAGCAAAATTCGCTTAAGGCATTGGCCGAGGCGCTGAAATATTATTACGCCAAGACAAAAAACCCGGTAACCTACGAATACATTGTGTTCGACGGGTTTAATGATACGTTACAGGATGCCATTGAACTGGCGCGCTTTTGCAAGCACCTGCCCTGCAAAGTGAATATTATTGAATACAACCCTATCGCTTTTGCCGACTTTATTAACGCGGGTGAAGATAAGATAGAGATTTTCGCCGATTACCTTCGCAGCCAGGGCATCAATACCAACCTGCGCCGCAGCCGGGGCAAGGATATTGACGCTGCATGCGGGCAGTTAGCTATTAAAGAATCACCCGCGGCTTCATGAAAAAAATTTGATCCTAATCTTTTTGCACACGTAATAAAAACGTGGTGAAATGCACATTATTTGAATGATTGAATATCCGAACATCAATATGAGGCTTTAACCAATGTAATTCCTTCCCCACCCGTTTATAGCCGTTTGCAGGATCATCATACTGTTTTATCACGTCTTTTAAAAACCTATCGGTTTGGTATGTTATAGTATACTGAAAACACAAACCATTTTTACCCAGGTAAAACTGTGCGATATTAATGTCGTTTATCTTACTGTTTGCTTCGGGCAACCTATAACTTAGCTCCTTATGCACCGGAACTGCGAAATAAGCGCTTACAAGCCGGTCGGCTGTTACAATGCCGCTTTTTTGCTTCATAAAGGCCCTTACCTGGCTTTCGGTGCTATTTATAAATGAAGGATAAATGTGTTGTGCCTTAACTTGAAAGGCGGATACGGCCAACACAATAATAAATACTATTTTTTTCATAAGTGTATATTTGAGGCAACTAAGATAGCATATGAATATTTAATATATTTCTGAATGTTAAATTTCCGCATTACATTCATAACGTGAAATTATCACAAACCTATATTGCAGATTTTACTGCGTTATTGTTCCCACAACTGTGCCCGGCCTGCGGTGAAAGCTTGATGGCTGGCGAACATGTTATTTGCACCGATTGCCACTTCAGCCTGCCATTCACCAATTTCCATTTACAACCCGATAATATTGTTGCAAAGCAGTTTTGGGGCAAGGTGAATTTGGAGGCTGCTTACGCATTATATTATTTTGTCAAAGGCGGAAAGGTGCAGAACCTGATGCATCATTTTAAATACAAAGGGATGCAACAGATAGGTGTTGTAGCAGGGAACATTGCAGGCGCCCAACTGGTGAAGAACGATATATTTAAAACTGTGGATATAATTATCCCAGTACCACTGCATAAAAAGCGCCTTAAGCAGCGCGGCTATAACCAAAGCACCTGCTTTGCTAACGGACTATCCGAAAAATTAAACGCAGTAGTTGATGAAACCAGCCTTGTACGCGCCAAAGCAACCAATACGCAAACCCACAAATCGCGCTTTTCAAGGTTTGAGAATATGCAGGAAGTTTTTGCCGTTATCGGTCCTGAGAAATTAGCAAACAAGCATGTGTTGCTGGTGGACGATGTAGTAACCACCGGCTCAACATTAGAAGCCTGTGCCGTACAGCTATTAAAAATTACAGGATTGAAATTGAGCATCGCCACCATCGCCTATGCGGAATAGGTGTCTGCATCTCAATGGAACATAGTCCTGCTAGGCTTAGGAATTGATTTATTAGATCCGAACTGATATTTCCTACGTTTTTTGAGTTAATTTTGCTATTTAATGGAAGCATACATTCGCGTTCCCGAAACAACTAAAGCGCAACCACAGCTTAAGTGCGGAGATATATCCTTTGTAAATTACAGCGATAAAGGCGGCACTTTTAAAAACAGGGTGATATTTGATTGCTTTGCGTTTAGTTTTGTACAGAATGGGCAGAAGCATATCTATCGGTCAGGAGATAATATATTACTTCAAACAGGCTACGCCATGCTTATTCCCGAAGGCAATTCCATTATTGCTGAACATAGCCTTGATAATGACCCTTATAGTAGTTTTCTCATTTTCTTTCCCGGGCAATTCGGGCGCGATTTTCTTGCCTTACAAAAACCACATTCAAAAAATCGCCGTGTACAACAATTGCCCTATCTCCATTTCAAACTTAATGAGTACTTGCAGGAATATGTTAAGAGTATGAAATTTTTGGTACAACACCAATTACCCTTATCGGCTGAACTGGCACAACATAAACTGGAAGAATTACTTTTGGCGATATATGAATTGATGCCCGCGGAATTGATCTCGGTATTCTCTGATAATATACGCGAATTATCGCTAAAAACGCTGGTCGAAAATAACCTGCTTAACAGGCTTGATCTCGATGAATTATCTTTTCTCGCTAATCGCAGCCTGTCATCATTTAAACGGGATTTTGAACGCGCCTACGGCGTTTCACCACAAAAATATATGCGCGAACGAAGGCTGGAGATGGCCTGCGCCGAACTGGCAAAAGGTAAACAACCCGGCGAACTTTACCTGGCTGCAGGCTACGAAAGCCTTGCAAACTTTTGCACTGCTTTTAAAAAAAAATATAGCCTTAGCCCCGGCGCATATCGCCAACAAAACAATCATTGAGCTTTTTGCAAAACCAATTGAACGTTTTGCAAAAACTTACATGTTTTAGCTGCCGCGATATTTGGAGCATGAAAAAATCAGTAATTATTTTTATGGCCCTGTTGCTATCGGGTAATGCCTGGGCGCAAACATTCACACTAAAAAGCGCCAACCTGGGCGGGCAATTCACTAATGAGTTTATGGCAGGTAATTTTGGATGTAACGGTGGCAATATTTCGCCTGAACTTGATTGGACAAACGCCCCTGCCGGTACAAAAAGCTTTGCCGTTACCATGTACGACCCCGATGCGCCAACCGGCAGTGGTTTCTGGCATTGGGTTATTGTAAACATTCCTGCAAACATAACCCGCCTAAAAAAGGGTGCCGGTAATATTACCAGCAACCTGGCACCTATTGGCAGCCTGCAAAGTATCAATGATACAGGTACACCTGGTTACCAGGGTCCTTGCCCCGGCACAGGTGAAGCGCCACACCATTATCTTATTACCGTATATGCTTTAAATGTATCACAATTGGGTACAACAACTAACAGTACCGCAGCACTCACCGGCTTCTTGCTTGGTAAACAGGTATTAGCTAAAGCATCGCTGGTGATTTATTGCAAGCAATAAAAAACATATAAGTGTTAACTGTACCTTATACCATCAATACCCGAAACAAGATGATTGCATCTAGTAACATTACAATTGAAATATTGAAATTTAGTATCGCCGTTATATACGGAGTAGGAGAACCAGGATCAAACGGATTTCCTTGGATTTACAGGATTTATAAGTCTATAAGCTTAACATAATCTTGACTCCTGACTTACTTCTGGTACCTCGCCAGTTTTTCGTAAAGAGTCTTAGGGTCGAATGGTTTCAGGATAAAATCGTTCATGCCGGCTTCGGTCATTTGGGTAACTTCGCTGCTCAGCATTGATGCGGTTAAGGCCACAATGGGTAATTGTTGAAAATATGAATCGGAATTGGCGCGCAGTATCTGGGTTGCTTCAAGGCCACCCATTATAGGCATATGTACATCCATCAGCACTACATCATATTCTTTATTGGCTATGATCTTATCAACGGCTTCTTTACCGTTCTCCGCAAAATCAACCGTGGTGCCCCATTTCTGCAATACTTTGTTAACCAATATCCGGTTTATCTGGTTATCATCAACTACAAGTACACTTAAGCGCAATCCTATTTCCATTTTATTATCGTTATTAACTGAATTGTTATCGGCTTTGTTAAACGTAATAGTGAACCAAAAGGTTGAGCCCTGGCCCAAAACACTGTCAACATTTATCCGCGAATCATGTAGTTCAATTAATCTTTTGCTAATGGCCAGTCCTAAACCGGTGCCTCCATATTTGCGTGTAGTATCTGCTTCGGCTTGTTTGAATGACTCAAAGATGGTGATTATTTTGTCATTTGCAATACCTATTCCTGTATCTGTTACCGCAAACCGTATGCGGATGTTGTTATTGCTCTCCTCTAAAACTTTCAGGTCTATCGTCACACCGCCCGTATCGGTAAATTTAAGCGCGTTACTAACCAGGTTCAATAACACCTGCACCAGCCTTGCACTATCGCCTATTACAAATTCAGGCAAGGCATCCTCAATTTCATGTTTAAGGTAGATATTTTTTTCTGCTGCTTTATATTGCATCGAGCTGGTAATGCGCTGCACCATCTCACGCAGGTTTACATTTGCCTTTTCAAGTTCAACGTTGCCGGTCTCAATTTTGGTAAAATCAAGCACATCGTTTATCAGGGTCATTAAATTTTCTGCCGAAAACTTAAGAATGCCCAGGTTCTCTTTCTGCGATTCTGATGCAGCATCATCTATCAGCAAATGCGACATACCGATAACCGCATTAAGCGGTGTACGTATCTCATGGCTCATAACCGACATAAACATATCTTTGGCACGGTTTAATTGCAGCGCTTCTTCTTTAGCAGCTATCAGCTCCATTTCCACCCGCTTTTTATTGGTAATATCAATAATAACCTCAATATATTTATCAACCTCGCCGTTATCGCCCAAAATAACCGAGTTGATAACCGATATCCATAACGGCTGCCCGTCTTTGCGATAAGCCAGCAGGTCAACCTCAAACGATTGTTTATTGCGCGATAGTCGGCGCGCCCTTTCAATTATTGCAACATCCGTTAGCTCGCCTTTAAGGGTATCGCCCAAATGCCTGCCTTTAACATCACTGATATGGTAACCTGTTATTTTTTCAAATGCGGTATTTATCCATTCTACTTTCCCTTCCCTGTCGTTTATAACTACACCGCTTGTGGTGCTGCTTGCCACAAGCGATAATAGCTTAAGTTGTTCCTCGGCTTGTTTGCGTTTATCAATATCAACAAATACACCTACCTGGCGTTCCACTTCACCCGCGTCATTAATCAGGGGGTTATTTGAAATAGATGCCCATATCGAGCTTTTATCTTTTCTGTAAATTTTCAGCTCAACTTCATAGGGCCTGTTTTCTTTTACAGCACTTACGGCTTCAGCCAATACTTTCAGGTCAGTATCAGGTCCGGAAAGTTTGTCGCCAAACACCTTACCCCGCATTTCTTCAAGCGTATAACCTACAATGCGCTCCATCGCATTGTTCATCCATATAATTATTCCGTCCTTATCGCGGATGAGCATGCCTGTAGATGTTTTGCGGGCAGCGAACGATAATATCTCCAGATCTTTCTCCGTCACTTTGCGTGAGGTGATGTCAACCAGCAGCCTTATATATTTTTCAATATTACCGTCCTTATCATACACTATTGAATTGATAAGTGAAAGCCATATTTTCTCCCCATCTTTTCTCCGGGCTAAAATATCAACCTGGTATGATCGCTTTTGCTCAATAAGGCGGTTGTATTCCTCAACACCGTCGGTTTCATCGGCCTCAGCTATTATTACATCGCGCAGGCGTTTATGTTCTACATCGGCAAAATCAAACCCCGTTATATCGTAAAAAGCGTTATTGGTCCATATCACTTTATCATTGGCATCGCTTATTACCACGCCGTTTATCATTTTACTGGCCACCAGCGAGAGCTGCTCCAAATCGGCCAAAATCTTTTTCTGATAAGTAATGTCGCGGCCGCTGGCATACCATTTCCCATCCTTGTTCACAGCACACCAGCCAATCCATTTTTTTTCGCCGGTAGCAGTTACCGTTTCGGTCTCAAGGTCGAATGAATTATGTGTTGCCAGGCCTTTTTCAATAAGTGGTACAAATTGCTCCCGGTTGTTACCTACAACAAATTCCCATAATGAGCGCCCAATGGCCTGTTGCGGTGTATAACCCAAAATATCAATAACCGCGTTATTTATCAGTTCGATTTTGGCGTCCTTATCGGCGATATAGTGTATAAGGGGCGAACTGTTGAATAATGCGTAAAAATCCCTATGTACGGCCAGCGATTCTTCAAGCTCTTTTTTTTGTCTGCTGAGCACCATCCGCCCCATCACTTCATCGGCAAGGGTGCGCAGGGCATCACGCTGTTCGGAAGTAAGTTTCCGCGGAATGCGGTCGATAACACATAATGAGCCCAATCGGTGCCCGGCAGGGTCAATAAGCGGCGCACCGGCATAAAATCTTATATCAGGCGAGCCTGTTACCAGCACATTGTTTTTAAATGTATCGTTCTCAAGGGCATCAGTAACCTCAAGAATCTCATCGGTAAGTATAGTATGATGGCAAAAGGCATCGGCCCTCGGCGTTTCACCGCGCTCAAGGCCGACCTTTGATTTGAACCATTGGCGGTCGGTATCAATTAAACTGATAAGTGCAATGGGCACCTGGCAAATGTATGATGCAAGGCGTGTAATGGCATCGTACTCTTTTTCGGGCAGCGTATCAAGTACATCGTATGAATTAAGCGCCGCTAAACGGCTATCTTCATCAACAGGAAAAAGAGGTTTGTCTTCGATCACTTTTTATTAATCCGACCCTTTGTACAAGGGATACGCTTCCATTAGTTTATGTACCTTTTTACGAACTTTATTTAAAGAATGTTCATTATCAGGATTAACAATTACAGCGTCAATTAGTTCTACAATTTGTTCCATTTGTTTCTCTTTCATACCACGGGTGGTGATGGCAGCGGTACCTACACGTATACCCGAAGTTACAAATGGCGATTTATCGTCATAAGGCACCATATTTTTATTTATGGTGATATCTGCCGCAACCAGCGCGTTCTCAGCGGCTTTACCGGTGACGTTCTTATTACGCAGATCGATCAAAATTAAATGGTTATCTGTACCACCCGAAACTATCTCATAGCCAAGTTTGGTGAAAGCCGCAGCCATAGCAGCAGCGTTTTTCTTAACCTGTACAATATATTTCATGTAGCCTTCGCTCAATGCTTCGCCAAAGGCTACAGCTTTGGCCGCTATGATATGCTCCAGCGGGCCACCTTGTATACCAGGGAAAACAGCCATATCCAATAAATGCGACATCATGCGCACTTCGCCTTTTGGCGTTTTTAATCCCCATGGGTTTTCAAAATCTTTACCTAATAATATCAGGCCACCGCGCGGGCCGCGCAGGGTTTTGTGTGTGGTGGTAGTAACAATATGGCAATGCGGCAGCGGATCGGTTAATAACCCGCGTGCTATTAGGCCGGCAGGGTGCGAAATATCGGCCAATACCAGAGCGCCTACTTCGTCGGCTACCTTACGTATAAACTCATAATCCCAATCGCGCGAATAAGCAGAAGCGCCGCAGATGATCATTTTGGGTTTTTCTCTTAAAGCTACTTCTTTAAGCTGATCATAGTCAACATACCCTGTATCTCTTCTCACCCCATAAAAATGAGGCTCATACAATTTACCTGAGTAATTAACCGCCGAGCCGTGGGTTAAGTGGCCGCCATGTGAAAGATCAAATCCTAATATTTTATCACCAGGCTGCAAACAAGCCAGCATAACGGCAGCGTTAGCCTGTGCACCTGAATGTGGCTGTACGTTAGCCCATTCGGCATTGAACAATTGTTTGGCACGCTCAATAGCAATGGTCTCGATCTCATCAACCACCTGGCAGCCGCCATAATAGCGTTTACCGGGCAAGCCTTCGGCATATTTGTTGGTAGCAACCGAACCGGCAGCTTCCATAACCTGGCGGCTTACAAAGTTTTCAGATGCTATAAGTTCAATACCTTCTTCCTGGCGTTGTTGTTCTTCGTCTAACAGCTTAAAAATTAATTTGTCTCTTTTCATTGTGGCGTTTAAAATCGCCGCTAAGATAACAAAAAGGTAAAAGGTTAAGACTGAAAGGTTAAAGGTTTTTTGATTTATCGCGAATTATTACTTTGATGTTTAGGTTTTTGCCTATTCGTTTCTTAAGCTTTTTATAGGGTTTGCCAATGCAGCCTTTATAGTTTGTAAAACTATCAGCATCACAGTTATAATAGTTAGCAACGCGATAGAAAACACAAATGGCGACATGGAAATATTGATCTTATAGGCATAATCATCCAGCCATTTTTGCATAATGAGATAAGCCAGCGGGCAGGCCACAAGGCAGGCGATAAGTATCACGCCTAAAAAGTCCTTTAGAAATAATCCTGTAATCCCCAATATGGATGAGCCCAGTACTTTGCGTATCCCTATTTCTTTCGTACGTTTTTGGATGCTTAATGATATTAGGCCCAAGACACCAAGCAGTACAATAATAATAGCCAGCACAGTAGCCATGCAGGCGGCTTTTTTAAGCTGAATTTCATTACTGTAAACCCTGTTCAGGGCATCGTCCATAAAATGAAATTCAAACGGCGCACCGGGCAATACTTCGCCCCATTTACTTTGTAAGGCAGCAAGACTTTGCTGCATGTTGCCTGCTTTAAGCTTGATGGAAAAGTAACGATAAAAAGGCGAGAAATTAGTATTTTGAAAAGCGATAGGCGGTATCTTCTCCTGCATCGACCCGAAATGAAAATCAGCCGTAACACCGCAAACTGTATGCTCTGAACCCAGCACCACTATGACCTGGCCCACCGCGTCGGCCGTATTTTTCCAGCCCAATGCCTTTGCTGCAGTTTCGTTTATCACTACTTTATCCGAATCGGCAGCATGATCAACCGGGTTAAAAAACATGCCCGCCTTTAATGGTATGCTATAAGTAGCTGCAAAATAGCTATCGGTATTTAAACTCCATGAGCTTATCGCCTCTGCCGGGTTACCCGCCTGCCTGTACATGGGGCTGCTGCCGGCGGTTATCCCATCAGGAATAACAAACGACAATGAAACACTCCTCGCTTGCGGAATTTCCGCCAGTTGGCTGCGTATGGCTTCCATTTTTTTTACCCCTTTATCGGTCCAGTCCCGCGGTAGTTGGGTGTAGATCACGTAATCCTTATCATACCCCAAGTTATTGCTAAAAAACAAACTCACCTGTTGCGATATGATCACCGCGCCTATAAAAACAATTGCAGCCGTAGCAAACTGGAATGCCACCAATGTTTTACGGAAAAGTATATTTTCTTTTACCGCGTTCAATTTTCCTTTTAATGACTCGATAGACCGCAGTGCAGACAGTACCAGGGCAGGGTATATCCCTGCCATCAGCCCTACCAACAGAGCGAACACAAATGGCACCGGTATAAAATATGCCGGGAAATCCCAAAGCGCTATCACCTTCTTACCCAACACAGTGCTAAAATATGGCGCTGCAAAAATGTAAATAGCCAGCGCCAGACTGGTTGCCAGCATTACCATTAGTATTGATTCAGCCAAAAATTGCCATATGAGTTGCTTGCGTAAGCCACCCATTACTTTGCGTATGCCCATCTCCTTCATCCGCCCACCTGAGCGCCCGATACATATATTCACAAAGTTGACAACCGCCATGAACAAAATAAACAGCGCGATACAGGATAAGGTCCATGTCATTTTTTTGATCAGCCCGTTATTGGCAACCAGGTTATAATCCTTAAGGCCCACCAAATATGGCGTAAGATTCCTCGCTATTTCCTCGGGCGCGTTTTTGCGTAACAGATCTGCCATGGCAGCTTCAACATGCTTAGGGTCGGCGCCTTTTTGCAGTTCAATATGGTCTACCGCGCTGGCATTACCCCAATCGCCAAAATCCCTGAAGAAGTTTTTGGTATTGCTTTCGTTGAAAAAGAAACTTAATTTATCATTTGGCCCTATATCGGTAATGGTGTTCCGCGAAAACGGCGCCAGTACACCGGTTACCGCAAAATCATGGTTATGACCGGCATAATCATCAAAACTCATTGTTTCGCCTACTACATCCGTCCTGCCAAAATATTTCATGGCTATTGCATCAGTTATCACAACCGAATACGGTTCATTCATTGCCGTTTTTGCATCGCCATAAAGCAATTTGAAGCCATACATAGTTAGCAAAGTGCTATCACCTACTTCCATATGCTCATGGAAATGCTTGTCGCCCTTGCTAACGTTGGTGTAGGCCGGATCGGAATTGTAATAATTGGCCACCAGGTTGGGATAATTATCCTTCAAAGCCCTCGACAATTGCGCTATGGAGTAAAACTCTTCACCCATATTCGGATCGCGCCATTTGCTCATGATGATGTATTGGTTATCCACATCACGCAACTCATGGTTCACCTGCAATTCGCCCCAAACATAAGCACCAATAAGCAGCGTAAATGCGACACCTACCGACAACCCGAAAATATTGATGAACGAAAAAATCTTGTGTTTCCACAAATTGCGCCAGGCAATGGTGATATAATTTTTAAGCATGGGAACGGAGGGATTATTTGTACTAAAAATACAAATAGAATTTGTGAAAAAGTGAAAATGGGGTTATTAAATAATTATTTATAACCTTAGCATATACTTTACAATAGATTATGCAAAAGCGATATGTATATTAATTTTTGATGACTGAATTATGAAGTTACCACCAATATTTTCGCCAATAAAAACAGAACCCCAAAATACCTAAAACCATTACCAGCAAGTAAATGCAAAGCCCCATTTGTTGCACCTGGGTTTCGTAACCTTTGTCGATCATGGCGCGCCATATACCAGTGTCATCCTTGAAACCAAGCGCCCATTGCCCAAAGTTCCAGGCAATGTGTAACCCTATTGGCATGGCAATACCCTTAGTGGACAATGAGGCAATACCAAACAGTATCGATCCTACACCAGCGCCCAGAAATGCTTGCACCCACGTCATTCCCCCTAAAACATGTTCCAAACTAAATATAACGAAAATAATAGCCAACGCCGGCCAGGATGCCATTACCCTATCAAGGCTGCGCAATGGATAGGCCCGGAATGCAATTTCCTCCCTGATAGCAACCAACATATACAGTATAAATGCAGCCACAATTTGCATAGCAGCAATTTTGGGCGAAAGCACCAAATGTATATGGTTGTTGAGTAAAATTAAAATGAGTGGTTGCAGAATGGCCATTACTAAACCGATAATAAAACCAACCGAAACCCGCAATACAGTATGTTCGCCCGGTATAATTCCGATGTCTGTCAACTTAATTCGTTCCCAACGAACAAATAAAAGTGTAAGGCCAATGGTAATTAAAACAGCTAACAATAGCTCAACATATGAGCCCAGATTACCTAAACTTTTTGTAATTACGGAAGTAAAAGCTAAAGTGATGGCGCAACTCAGGCAAAATAATAATACCCGGCCTAAAGTTGCCCATTTGTTGGCGCGTGGTGATATATTGGTTAATGTTGACATAAATGAATATTTTCATGCGCAGGGTCCTCTGCGAGAGACCCTGCGGGGACGGGAAATGATATTTCGATATAGATAATTCTCTACCTATTGGAAAGCAACGGCTTTATTCTCCCTTCGCCATTACCTTAAAATTGTTATACCCCAGCCCCACCTGTATATCTACCAACTCCTGTTGTAACATCTCCAGCACTGCTAAAAAGTTATATACAAAATGCACCTTATTATCAGAGTTTTGGGCGATGGCTTTAAAATCAAGCATCTTATTAATTTTTAGTAACTGGTTTATAGCTGCCTTTTGCTTCTCGATAGTGTAGGGATATTGCACTATGGTATGCGTAACCTCGCGCGAACGCTCCTCGTAATTGCGGGTAAGGCGCTCATAAACCATCATCAATTTATATAGGCTCAGTTCCTGTAGTTCCTCGCCAGGCAGTGGCACCTTGTCTACCTGCTCCAGGTCGTGAATAATGTTACCACGTTTCTCCTGCTTAAAACGTTCATCCTCATAGGGCCGCAGTTCTTCGCATACTTCTTTAAATTTCTTGTATTCGATGAGTTTGCGTATCAGGTCCTCCTTGTGGTCTATTTCATTACCTGCTTCGTCAACCTCAATACGCGGCAGCAACATTTTAGCTTTGATGCGCATCAGTGTAGCCGCCACAAAAATAAACTCGCTGGCAATTTCCATGTTCAGGCTTGTCATCTGGTGCAGGTAGTTCAGGAAATCATCGGTAATGCGGGCAATAGGTATATCGTGTATATCCAGTTCATCGCGCTCGATAAAAAAAAGCAACAGGTCAAACGGCCCTTCAAACTGTGGCAGTCTTATCTCGAAGCCTTCTTCTGTTGTCATAGCTTCAAAAATAAACTAAATGAGGCAAATTATCATCATAACGATGGGTTTAAAACCTATCGTTATGATTGCTTATTTACCATTCGCTTTAGTAATCACCTTAAATAAAATTGTAACCTTTATTCCCTCTGGTTGTTAATGATAAACAATATTTACATCAATATGCCCCATTTTTATAATAAAATCCATTACTTTGTAAGTTAAAATATTGTTACCGATGGCAATGCAGGTACCGGCCGGAAATTTACTACAAAACATAAACTACCCCTCTGATTTAAAGCAACTTAATGAGGACCAGCTTGAGCAGGTGTGCCAGGAGCTGCGCCAGTATATTATTGACGTAGTATCGGTAAACGGCGGCCATTTTGCCGCCAGTTTAGGTGTTGTGGAATTAACTGTAGCCCTGCAATATGTCTTAAACACCCCCTACGACCAGCTAGTTTGGGACGTTGGCCACCAGGCTTACGGCCACAAAATACTCACCGGCCGCCGCGAAAATTTCCATACCAACCGCGTTTATAAAGGCCTTAGCGGTTTCCCAAAACGGTCTGAAAGTATATATGATACTTTTGGCGTTGGGCATTCATCAACTTCTATTTCGGTAGCATTGGGCATGGCTGTTGCCTCGCAATACAAAGGCGAAACCGACCGCCAGCACGTAGCCGTTATCGGCGATGGCGCCATGACTGCTGGTATTGCTTTCGAAGCGCTGAACCATGCAGGTATCGAAAACTCGAATTTGTTGGTTATACTGAATGATAACAACATGTCAATCGACCCCAATGTAGGTGCTTTGAAGGAATATCTGACAGATATTACCACCTCAAAGCCTTATAACCGTTTTAGGGACGACATTGCGCATGTACTGAACAAACTATCGGCTATTGGCCCCGATGCTTTTAAAATAGCCAAGAAAATAGAAAAAAGCATTAAAGGTACCCTGCTTAAACGCAGTAACTTTTTCGAGGCGCTGCAATTCCGTTATTTTGGACCAATAGACGGGCACGATGTGAAACACCTGGTAAAAGTATTGAACGACTTGCGCGATATACCTGGCCCGAAACTGTTACATTGTGTCACCACCAAAGGTAAAGGTTATGCTTTAGCCGAAAAAGACCAGACCAAATGGCACGCTCCCGGTTTGTTTGATAAAATAACCGGAGAGATCAAAAAAACTAAATACGATAAACCACAACCGCCAAAATACCAGGACGTGTTCGGCCATACCATCATTGAACTTGCCGAAGCCAACCCTAAAATTATGGGTATTACCCCGGCAATGCCATCGGGCTGCTCATTGAACCTGATGATGAAGGCTATGCCAAAACGCGCGTTCGACGTGGGTATTGCTGAGCAGCACGCCGTAACTTTTTCGGCTGGTTTGGCTACACAGGGGCTTATTCCTTTCTGTAATATCTATTCCAGCTTTATGCAACGTGCGTACGATCAGGTGATACATGACGTTGCCATACAAAAGCTTAATGTAATATTTTGCCTCGACAGGGCCGGTGTTGCCGGAGCCGATGGGCCGACACACCATGGTGCGTATGACCTGGCCTATATGCGCTGCATACCCAATATGACGGTATCGGCACCGATGAATGAGGAAGAACTACGGAACTTGATGTTCACCGCACAACAGGACGATATGGGACCATTCGTGATACGCTACCCGCGCGGTAACGGTGTTATGGTCGACTGGCAAAGGCCAATGAAGGCCATACCGGTTGGTAAGGGCCGTAAAATATGCGATGGTGAAGAAGTGGCTATATTATCCATTGGCGCTATTGGCAACGAAGTGGTAAAGGCCACCGCTGAATTAAACACCGAAGGTTACTACCCCGCCCATTACGACCTGCGTTTTGTAAAGCCACTGGACGAAGCTTTACTGCATGATGTATTTAAAAAATTCAACAAAATAATAACCGTTGAGGATGGCTGTTTAGAAGGCGGCATGGGCAGCGCGGTGATTGAATTTATGGCCGATAATGATTACCACGTTCATGTAACACGCCTGGGCATACCCGATAAAGTAATTGAACACGGCGAACAACCCGAACTATGGGCTGAATGCGGTTACGATGCCAAAGCAATAGCTGAGAAAGTAAGAGCTTTAGCAGGTGAACGGAATGCGCATACTATTGCATCTTAGGAAGGCATAAGTCCGTAGCCCAAAGTCCTGAATCAGATTTTAACTAAAGACTTTGGACTCAAGGACTAATCAATGCGTTTTATAGCTCGCCAGATCATCATATATCTGCCTGAATGAGCTGCGGATACCAACTGTTAACCAGGTAGTTTTGTCATTGAACTGCGCGTTCTTTTCGTCGCGGTAAGTACCAGTAACTTCAAGACGCAGATTGTATTTTGGATTTAATACATAAGCTATTTTACCCTCAAGAAAATACATATTGGTAGTGAGGCCCTGGCCTATATAATTCCCTTCTGTTTTTGCGGGGTTGGTATAATCCTGGAATGGATCTTTACCATAATTTAAGCCGTTAATATCAAGCCCGTAATGCCCGTAATCGGCTTCGCCTGAAAAATCAAACCTTTTGTAGCTATAATTTAGCAGGCCCACCAATTCGCGGTAGTTTGCACCCCAGGGCTGCGCCAGGGGTTCGCCGTTGGCGGCATAGTTAATTATCGGGCCGCGTTCTGAATAGGTATATGGTTTAACGTTATTGGTTTCTATCAAATAATTTAAACCGTTAACCCCAAACATATTTGCCCCACGGAAACCGATCTGGTAGCCATATTTATTGCGCGAGCTGCCATTATCCGTAAAAAATTGCTTGGCCTGGAATTCATCCAGCAAAAACTGGCCATAAGCAGTTATGCCGTTGGCAATTTTATATTTACCGGTAAGCCCTATCACCGCATTATCAGGCGAACCATTCGAGGCCTCAAGCGGGCGCAGGAAAGGAACCGGGTTTAAGTAAGTAACGTCAAAGCCCCGACTATGGCCCTGATCGTCCTTATCATACCATATCACCGAATCAAAGAAACCGAATGAAAGGCGCTTGCTTACGTTCCAGTCGAGGTAATGGAACACCCCCCATTTGCCGCGATTGTTGCCGAGTGAATCCAGATCTTGTGGGTCGTTAAAATGCGCCCACATCACCATATATTTTACGTTACCTAAAGTGCCCGTCAGTTTCAGGAAGGGATATGAGGCGGCATAATCAGATAATAATATCGAACGGTAACCATCGCCGATAAATGTTTTATCCTTACCTGCCGTAATATTTAAATATTTTACGGGTGTGAATGACGCTACAGCGGTAAAATACTGCCAATCGTAATTATTGTAGCCATACACCTTTGCACGGGCCTCGCCGGGTATCATGCCGGTTTGATTAATGTAGGTCGACTCGTATTCAGGGAAATTGCCCTGGTTACCGTACCAGGCAGCATTGTAGTATAACTTATTGCCAACAGTACCGCCTATCTGCGCGCCATACGATACCAGCGATGTATTTTCCTTGCCATCTGAGTAATTTTTGCCTATAGTAAAGTTGGGCAACAGGTCGGCATAAAACGTACTATTGGGCGATTTAATATCAATCAAATGTTCATTAAATAGCTTGTTATATAAACTGCTGTGTTTGCCGCTGCCGCCATAATTCATTAATGAATCGTAATGAAATTTCAATATCGAATCATCAACAAAATAAGGTTTCATGGAGCTGTGCTCGCGGGTTGAGGTTGAGTAAACGTCAGCATCAAGCTTTTGATAAAACTGGTATGAGTACGGCTGATATTCCGCCTGTGAATACGCCGCCGCTGTTATAACCAATAACAATATGGTGATACTAAATACTTTTCTCATATATCAATAATAAGTTATTCCCTGTAATTACTCAAAATAATTAAGTGTTTTAAAACCGCCCTTCTTCAAATAATCATCCTTTTTAACCAGGTGCAGGTCTGATTGAATCATATCGCTAACTAACGTCTGCAGATTATATTTAGGTATCCATCCCAGCTTTTCTTTTGCTTTTGTGGCATCGCCTATCAATAACTCAACCTCTGTTGGCCTGAAATATTTGGGGTCGACCTTTACTACTGTTTGGCCAAATTTTAAAGTGTCGGCATTTAAGCTAAGTTCCTCAACCTTTTGCTGGTCAATATCAATTATTACACCTTTCTCATTCTCATCCTTACCACTGAATTCGATCTCGATCCCTAATTCCGCGAAAGCCATTTTTATAAATTCCCTAACCGTAGTGGTAACACCCGTGGCAATTACAAAATCTTCGGCGGTATTTTGCTGTAGCATCAGCCACATCGCCTCAACGTAATCTTTTGCATGGCCCCAATCGCGTTTTGCTGAAAGATTACCCACATATAGGCAACTTTGTAAACCCAGGGCTATTTTAGCTGCCGCCCTGGTAATTTTACGGGTAACAAACGTTTCGCCGCGCACAGGGCTTTCGTGGTTAAACAATATGCCGTTACAGGCATACATATTATAAGCTTCGCGATAGTTAACCGTTATCCAATACCCATATAATTTAGCTACCGCATACGGTGAACGCGGATAAAACGGGGTGGTTTCGCTTTGCGGCACAGCCTGCACCAGTCCATAAAGCTCAGAGGTTGATGCCTGGTAAAAACGGGTTTTCTTTTCTAATCCCAATAACCTTATGGCTTCCAATATGCGCAGTACGCCTACTCCATCGGCATTGGCAGTATATTCTGGTGTATCAAAACTAACTTTTACATGGCTTTGGGCACCTAAATTATATATCTCATCGGGTTGTATTTCCTGAACCAGTCTTATCAGGTTGGTTGAATCCGTCAGATCGCCATAATGGAGTTTAAATTTCACATTAGGCTCATGCGGGTCATGGTATAAATGATCAATACGTTCGGTATTAAACGAGGACGCCCTTCTTTTTATGCCATGTACTTCGTATCCTTTTTTCAACAAAAACTCGGCTAAATACGCGCCGTCCTGCCCTGTTATACCGGTTATTAAAGCTGTTTTCATTAGTAATATTATGCAATACATATTATATTACAATATTATCAATTTAATTGCAAAGGTGGGTATTGTGACGGAAAAAGATATGTTTGTTCTATTTGAATATGGTTGACATTACAATTCGTAAGGAACGAATAATTTTAAGGGGTTTTAATTTTTAATTTCTTTTTTAATGATATAGTTGCACTTGCAACATTTTCATCAAGTGCGATCACATCGGTATTACTAAGAAACTCGATCATTTTAGCTTCTTCCCCATGCACACCATTATAACCTGATATTTCAATTTTAGTAATTATTGAAATTCTTAATTTTTCATCAAAAATCAAGTCAAGGACTTTAAGCTGATTATGTTTAAATCTTTCAGCTACATAATCTATCAAGACATTACTGTCCATAAGGTATCCCATTCTGATCTGCTTTGATTGATATGATCATGCATCGATTCAGAGCTTTTTGCAGAAAGAAACCCCCGCAATTGAGAAGGCTTAAGCTTGGGCTGCTTTTGAGTTTTTTCTTCTTTAATCTCAAACGCTATAACTTCGATCAATTTACCCACAAGATTGTCTGGCAAAACTATCGTCAAGTCATTTTTGTCCGATTTTAAAATAGTACGTACCATAATAAACCAAAGATATTCATATATAACAAAACACAAACGCATATGTAAGCCTGTATAGCTAAAATCCAAAATCAAACTACATCCCCGCCACCTGGTCTTCCAATTCCCGATACCAGTCTTCGCCATATTTACGTATAAGCGGGTTTTTCAAAAATTCATGCACACGCACCTGCAGCTCATCGCCAAAAGTACATGCCGGGCTGCAAATGCTCCAACGGTCGTAGTTCAGCACATCAAATTCGGGGTATTTGGTTATCCGTATAGGGTATAAATGGCATGATATGGGTTTCTTCCAGGTAATATCACCATTCTCATACGCTTTTTCAATAGCACATTTGGTTATGCCATTCTCAAAAATTACGTAGGCGCATTCTTTATTTACATCAACACATGGGGTGGTATAGTCGCCTTCAAAATCGGTGACATGGGTGCCTACTTCTTCAACGGTGGCAATGCCTTTGGCGGTCATGTAGGGTTTAACTTTCGGATATACTTCCTTCAAAATATCCAGTTCATCAGCATTTAGCGGCGCACCGGAGTCGCCTTCCAAACAGCAGGCGCCCTTGCATTTGTTCAAATTACAAACAAAATTTTTCTTCACCACATCTTCGTGCACCAGCACATTGCCAACTTCTATCATAATTAATTTTTTAACGGGTTCAACGGATACTTAAGGCCTTTTGCACCAATCAGGTCCATGGTCAGGCTGCCTACCACTACCTCAACATGGGCTTTTACGGGTATCCTGTTGTTATCGTCGGTTATCCACAAATATAATTTACTATCCTTTCTGAAAATACGGCCGGGGATAATTGTCGGGTTAAATTTAAGACAATTAAATGTACCCATACTGCAGGTAACTTTTTCTTTGCCTACGTAAGTTATCCCAAGAGCGTTTATACCATCATCTAAAAAATATTTCAATTCAAATCTATCTCCTACATGCAGTTTCGAAACATCAATGTTACGGGCAAAATAATAGGCCGAAACAAAATCAAATACTTTCCCTTTAAACGGAAAGGTGCCCTTTGCAGCTGTTATTTTATTCGTTTCATGGTCAAAAGTCACCTTATCACTATGTTTCCAGCTCCCTTCGTGTCGGTTCTCGGCATAGTAATATGGTAGCAGGGTTTTTTCATCCACAAAACTTTCATAGCGGTTACGCACCTTGTAAAATATATCGAACGAGCCTGCTGTGCGTCCCTCGGCTATAATATGCAGCGCCGGGTGCCCGTCGTATTTTATATCGGTATTTTCAACCCGCAGGTCAGCTTCAGCAGCGGTAAAAAATCCATATTTTAGCTTATAGCTTAGCTGCTCACCTGCCTTAAAAACAGGCTCACTAACCACGGGAAGTTCCTGCGCTGATGACCTTAGCGCTGACAGATTGAAACAAACGAAAATTATCAGGTAAACCTTCAGTTTTATATTCATGTTAATTTTGAGCGAATTTGCAGTTGATAGTTTAGCCTGTGATCAAAATTCAGGGGCACAACTACAAACGAAGATCGAAAGCTAATCTTTTCGCTTATAAATAGGCACTGTTGAACACGGTTCGCCAAACATCAGGCTTTTAGCAATAGGGGTCAGTTTTTTAGTTAATTCAACATATGCCGAAACCGGTACCGGTATATCGCCACAGCCCTTTAAAACGATACGCTGATCGCGATATTGTTCAAAGTCGGTTTTAGCAATTTCTTTAACAAACAAAACAGTTTCCAACACATCGGCATCACCAAATACCACTTCTTTGGCATAAGGTGCCAGGCGGTTAGCCAGCAGCATATAAGCCCATGCAGGTACAATAGCATCGGCAGTACAGGTAACAGCAACAAACTTGCCTTCATACTGCGCCCAATCATGCCCTTTTACAAACTCGCGGAAATCCTTCTCACGCAATATCAGCTCCATGTACAGGTTATCTTTTATATCGTATATAACACGGTCACCAGGCTGATAAAATGCGGCGGGGTCTAAAGTAACCAGGCCGCTTTGTGCTACCTTGTTAATTATATTTTCCTGTATATCCATTTCCTTTAAATAAAAATCCGGGAACAACACTAAGCTGCTCCCGGATACAAAAATACTTTATAATTTGCTTATAAGAACTTGGCGCGGTAATCTTTTACATTCGCCTTATCTTTCAGCGCGTCAAGCACCTGCTGACCTGAACGTTGTAACAGCGCCTGGCCAATTTGCTGTTTTTGCCTTACTGCATTTACAAGCGGTGCCGGATTGATAAAATTATCAACTACAAATACATAAGCAGCGGTTTGACCCTGAACAGGTTTTGACAGTTTATTAGGCTGCGAACCAAAAATAGCGCCTACTACTTTATACTCGGCCGATGAACCAGGGATAACCGGGTTTGCAAAAACTATATTTTGCAGTGGCATAACTGCTGCACCTGCCTTTTGCGCTACCTGCTCAATGGTTGATGAACCATTTAATGCAGCCTGCAATTTATCGCTAAGCATTTTGCCCTTAACTGCTATGATCACCTGTGGTGTTATTTGTTTTTTAATAGCGTTAAGCGGCAATATGCCTTGTGGGTTAATTTGTGTTAAACGGGCAACAATGTACTGGTCGCCTACGGTAAATACCTGGTTCGAAACATCGCCCACATCGGCTTTATAGGCCCATCTCACTACCTCACGCCCATTGGTTACCGGTCCGAAAGCCGATGATATTCCGGTAACATTATCGGCAGGTTGAACTTTTAATCCTGATTTACTTGCTTCCTGATCAAAGTTATCGCCACTTAGTGTACCTAAGAACGCCTGGGCCTTGCTGTAAGCTGCCGATTGTGTTGCAGCACTCGCTGTTAGTTGTTTATCAACTGTGGCAACCTTTACTACTTTCGATGAACTTTTTTGATTCTCTATTTCAATCAGGTGTACGCCAAATTGGGTGGTAACAATTTTAAGGTCGCCTTTTTTGCCGTTAAATACAGCTTCATCAAAAGGTTGTACCATCGCGCCGCGGCCAAATGTGCCCAGGTCACCGCCTTTTTCAGCCGAACCTTTATCAACAGAATACATTTTAGCCAGTTCGGCAAATGATTTTCCGCCCTGTATTAATTTTTTAAGTGAATCGGCTGTTTTCAACGCTTTATCAACGCCTGCTGTGGCGGGTATCAATATATGCCTTGCCGTTACCGAATCGGGGCCTACAACGGCGTCAACCAATTTTGATATTTTGTAAGCGCCATTTGCAAGATAAGGGCCGTAAACAAAACCTTTATCAGCGCCGAACATTACAGAATCTACTTTAGGATCAAGCAATCCTTTATGCTGGAAAACAATGGGGGCTTTTGTGTCGGAGTTTACCTCAACAAAAAGCGAATCGTTAGTGCTGGCCTTAAATTCAGGCACGAGCTTTGCCACCTGTGCCTTTATGGCAGCCGAATCGTCTTTTGATGGCGACGCGTTGAACGAAACATATTCAAAATTCCTTGATTCTGCAGGATTTTTAAATTCGCCCTTATGCTCATTGTAATAGCTTTGATAATCCTCATCAGTTGGGGTTACCTTATTATCAGGTATTGATGAATAATCAAGCTTTACATATTTAAAATTAACCAGTTTGTTTTTGGCTTCGTAATCATCTTTGGCATCAAGCGAGTTAACATACAAGCCATTGCTAACCAAAGCCAGGTACTTTTCGTTACGTTTATTGTCCCTTAACTGGTCAACAAAAGTATCCCATCTTTTCGCCATGGCGGTATCGGCCTTTGAGGTAGTGATGTTGGCCAAAAAGTTATTCAGTTTGGCCCGGTCAATCTGGCCTGTTTGCGGGTCGCCAAATGCTTGTACAATTTGTGGGCTTGGGTTATCGCCTTGTATCAATGAGTGGAGTTCATCATCGCCAACTGTAATACCAAGTTTATCAATTTCTTTGGCAAGTATTTTCTGGCTCAGCATATCGTTCCAGGTAGTTTCCTGTATATAGCTGGTAATTTGCGGCGTTATCTCATTTTGGTGTGATTGCTGCTGAAAATTGGCGGTATTCTCCTCAACTTTGGCGTTAAAATCCTGGTAAGCTACCTTATCACCGTCTACTTCACCTATTGTAGTGCTGTCACCATGAAAAAACGAACTGCCGTAGTGTATTACTTCACCGGCTATAAATGCAAAAAGCGAAAACCCGATGACGATCACAACGATCAGCCCCATCCGGTTACGCAAAAAACCCATTACTCCCATAAAAAATTTTATATAATATTAATAGTACTCAAAAAAGAGGCGCAAGATACAACTTTTAGCAAAATTTTTTAACACAAAAAAAATTACTTAAAAATGTCATTATTATTGAGTTGGCGCATCGGTCACATTTAGGATCGCTGTTGATTGCTGAAGGGTCCAATGGTGCAATTTATCATCACTTTGAAAACTGGTGCCGTTCATAACATTCCCTTCGGCGGTAGTAATATGTACCAGCTTAGTTGAATGTATTGTTTTTGTGGTCTGGTCCCATATCAGTTCATCCGATCTGAATATATCGCCCTTGTCGTTTTCCGCCACTACGTTTTTCCTGAATTGTATCTTCTTATCCACATCGCTTTGTATGCCTGTGTCGGCGGTTATGCTTCCTGCCTTCACCAGGTTCTCAAAAATTACAGCGTTTACGGTTTTGGGCATCAGGTTATAGGGCTTTTTGCCTTCGTACTGCAATAACAGTGGCGCCAATATGCGGAATTTAACTTTGGCCGAGTCGCTGAAAATAATATCAACACCATGTATGGTATCAACGTTCAGGTTCACCTGGTTGGCCGATAGTTCGCGTACCTTGTTCAGGTCATTTTCGCAAGCCGGTAACAGCAGCATGCCTGTAAGGAGTGCTGGCCAACATATTTTTAACCCATGTTTTGCCACACTTAGCATATACGCGGGTTATTGAAGTTTATACTTTCTAAACCATCCGCTATCGTTAAGCGTGAAGGCTAAGTGAAAGTTAACATAATTTTCTTTTACAAGGCCGTTATTCAGCGTGCCGCGTTTGCCTATTTCGGCTGCGAAATTTATTTTGTAAAATGCAAGATGATCTGAACTTGGCCTTAATGGCAAACCTAAACCAAATGTAACCGCATAGCTTTTAATATTGGTATTTGCATTGGTTGCAGGGTCATTTACAGTAATGTAAGTTTGGTCGTATATAAATCCTAAACGGTAATCTATTGTTGCCCAATAGTTGTTTAATGCGTTGATATTAGGGGTTATCTGGCCGCCTATATTATAGGTTTTGCTATCCTGCAGCCCCTGGTTAACACCGCCTATGGAAAAGGTAGACCAGTTAGCCATTGTATACTCAGCTCCAATCATATATTTGCCATCATTAACAAAAGTTAAACCAAAGTGGTTCACTTGCGGCAGTTGTAACTTAGTTTTTGGATTTTTTGAATAGGTAAGCGTATCCAAAGCTGGGTTTTGATTCCCGCTGTTATCATAGGTATACTGGCTAATTAAATAGGTATATTGGGTGTTTAATTGCGTATTAGCCGATGCCGAATAGCCTAAAACAATATGTTTTGTTTGATTAAGATCGATGGTGTATTGCGCGCCGTAATCATAATTAATGCCACCTGTTGAATAGGTATTTTCAACGGTTGAATTTAAGGTGCCAAACAGGCCTGGTATTTCGGTTGAGCTGAACTGCTGCGTTTTGCCGAATATATACGAAACATTGCCCCCTAACGATAAATGCCCTATGCTAAAGCCATAACCTATGTAAGCTTTTGTTAAACCACCGTTACCACTGTATATGTGATTAACAGCGTTGGTATCGGCAGGTGAGCCTGTACCAAAATTTTTCTGGGATGTTTTATAATTGTACCCTACCTGGCTATAAGGCTGTATACCAAAGCTAAATGCCGACTTTTTGCTAATTGGAAAAGCAAATGCAACATGGTTAAACCTAAAATTGCCATTAGTTTGCTTTAACTGCCCGGTTTGGTTTAAAGTAAGCATACTGCCATACAAACCAATGTCGATCACTGTTAAATGTAGTGATGAGTACGATGCGGGGTTAACCGGGTTTATATTATAATACCAGGCCCCGCTTGAACTGTTTATAGCGGCGCCTAAACCGCCCATGCCAATATTTTGTGGTAATGCCTGTGAATAAAGCTCGCCTAAACCGTAGCGCGAATAAGGTGAACTTGTAGTAGCAGTTGATTGCGCCCTGGCCTGGATAACAATAATTGCAAGTAAAAATGTTATAAAAAATCTGGTAAATTTAATCATTATGCTTTTGTATAGCTGCGTTTAATCCTTTAAGAACCAGCTGAGGCTCAATTTTTATATAGGGGGCAAAGATGCTATTTTTTAACAGCGTATCAAAAAAAATACTGTCGCCCCCCGTTAGTATAATATTCAGTTCGTTTTTATCGTGTTTGTAACTTTCAATAAAGCCTTCCATCTCATATTTTATTCCGTTCTGTACGCCCGAGGTTATGGCCCCTTGCGTATCACTGCCGCTTACATCGTCAAAACCGGCATCTTCATTCAGCAAAGGCAAAGCCCCTGTATAATAATTCAATGCCTTATAACGCATATTTAAGCCCGGCGATATGCTGCCGCCAAAATAATTTGCCCCGACGTCAACATAGTCATAGGTTATGCAGGTACCTCCATCAATTACCAGGTTATTTTTTTGGGGATATAGGTAATTGGCTCCAATAACCGCAGCTAAACGGTCAAGCCCTAATGTTTTTGGGGTAAGGTAATGGTTATTGATACCGGTGGTCATTTCAGCATTAAAATAAATTAAGCGTATCTTCTCTTTTAATACTGTTTCCCATTCCTCTTTTTCTTTTTTTACTGATGATATGATAGCCCGGGTTATGCCATGCTCATGCAGTAAACTATCTATTTTTTCTGTATCCGGCTGCTGGTATCGGTTAGTGTAAACTAGCTCATCCTGTTTAAAAACAGCAATTTTTGTATAAGAGTTACCAATATCAATAACCAAGTTGGCCATCAGGCTTTTACCAATGACAATATCGATTCAAAAATCGCGAGTCCGTCCTCGTTAGCCAACAAACTATCGGCAGCGCGTTCAGGATGCGGCATTAGGCCGAAAACGTTGCGTTTCTCGTTACATACACCGGCAATGTTTTCTAATGAACCATTAGGGTTTGCATCAGCTGTTACCAAACCAAATTCATCGCAATACCTGAATAATATCTGGTCGTTAGCCTTTAACTTCTCCAAAACATCAGGTTCGGCAAAATAATTGCCTTCGCCATGTGCAATCGGTATCTTCAATGCACGTTGCGGATCGATCTGCGAAGTAAGCATTGAATTTGATGTTTCGGCCTTTAAATAAATATTGCGGCAAATAAACTTGCGGTTTTGGTTATGCAGCAGCGCGCCGGGCAATAGGCCCGATTCGGTCAGCACCTGGAAGCCATTGCAAATACCCATCACATACCCACCGTCATTGGCAAATTTTATTACTTCGGTCATGATAGGCGAAAAACGGGCTATAGCGCCTGAGCGCAAATAATCGCCAAATGAAAAACCGCCGGGCAACACTATAAAGTCCACACCCTGCAGGTCATGGTCTTTATGCCATAGTTTTACAACCGGTTCGCCGGTTAAACGTTCCAGTGTGTAGATGATGTCTTCATCGCAGTTGGAACCGGGAAATATTACTACTCCTAACTTCATGTTACAAAACTAACATAACGGCTGAAATTAGGACGAATTTAATAGTTAAAAAGTGTTAAACTGGAAGTAAATTATACCTGCTATAAGTAAAAGATACAGTGTTTCGTAAAACCATTTTTTACCTGCATATAAAAAATAGTAGGCAAAAAACACCGCCACAGGCACGGCACATAGCAAAAAATGATTCAGAATAAAGCGTTCTTTTACATAAAATGATAAGCCGCCAATTAAAAACACCCAAAATAAAAGCTGGAATGATTTGCGCACCTGCACATAACTTTTAAAAAAGTTTTGTCGTACGGTAATGAAACAAAGCCCCAGTATTAATATTACCGGGATAAGTATTAAGTAGTTATAATAATCGATATTAATACTGTCTGGGAATTTTGTGCCCAATGGCAGCCATATGCTATAAAACCGGCTAAGCTGCCCCTGCATATAATAAATAACCGCCAGGAAGAAAAATATGGTGGCATAGCCGATGATCCCCGTCACCCACTCGCGCCAGTTGAATGGCCTGAATATGATAAGCCCTATCCATATCAGCAAAAACAAGTAAATAAATGGCAGGTAAATGAGGGTTCCGAGCGCCACTATCATCCCTACATCATAGGCATTTGATTTGGCATCTTCGCCTTTATAAAAATCAAACAGCTTAAACAGCATCCATATCACTAAAAAATTGCACAGCAGTGGCGGACTAATCACCAAAAAAGGTGTAAACAAACCCGATACGGTTACGTACATGAGCGCCGGTAAAAAGGATGGTTTGCTTAAAAGGTTGTCGCGGTTTACCAGGTAGTTGAGCAACAGCGCCTGTATATAAACCAGTATTGCAGCCAAGAAAACATTAACCCCCGGCGAAAAAAAATGCTCGTAATTTAACGGAACCAGTGTGCGCGCAAAAGGTTCAACAAAAGTAAATTCAAGGTTTGCCGGGGCATTAACCATATACCCAACGCGCAGCGCGAACAATATAATTGCCAGCCACAAAGCGTTAAGCGGGTTAAACCTTCTGAATATACCTATCATTATAAATTATTGCGTGGACAATATTAGCAGAAAAATACTTTATGATGAAATGCTATTGATCTTCAACTAAACCGGCTGCCGATTGCCAACCAGCAAATGGTTTTACTGTAGCATAGTTTGGGCCGCCATTTTTCCCGGTACCGGGTACGGTTGTTATTAAAACAGGTGTTGAGTTAGTACTTTGTTGCTTTACTATATCCCAGGTAATACCAGTTAGCGGGATTTTGAGCCGGCCACCCAATTCGCCTGCCTGCCCTGCATACTTACCAATATCGATATAGATGAACCGGCCTGCTACCGGCCCTTGTACAAACGGCCCCTTGAAATCAGGCCCTGCATTTTTTTGGCACTCGCCTTTTATTTCAATAGTGAATTCAAAAACTATATCTGTTGAACCTGAGTGTTGGGTGCCGACAACCTCGTAGTTATTCCCTGAACCTTTTTGCAGGCCATAATCTATTCCTGCAGGCGGTTTTTGTAAAGTGATCTTAAGTATTACTTCCATATGCTGACAAACATAATCCTAAGTTAAGCCCTTGCATATTTTTTCACCATATCATCCACTATCCTTGCGGTTTCATCCGGAAAATCTACGGGTATATACTTATCGTCATTTAGCCAGTTGCTGAGGTGCGTATCAAAATGTTCATCTATCTCATTCACCACCGGCACACCCAGCCGCGAAGCCGATAACGCATTGCAACGTTGTTCATACTGCCCCGTCATAGGTATCATCATCACCTTTTTTTGCAGGAACAGTGCTTCCGCCGGGCCCTCGAAGCCGCCGCCGGTTAGCAGCCCCGCGCTGCTGGCCAGGCTTTTGTTAAATTCTTGATTATTCACCGGGAATATCTGCACATTGCCTTCACGGTAAGGTACCTTTTGGCGTTTAGAAAAGATGTGCCATTCTACATCAGTTTTGCTTAAATGCTTCAGCAGGGTTTTATCGTTATAAGCTGGCAGGTAAACAGTGCAATGACCCAGGTTCGATGTTTCCAAATTCCGTATCTCGCTGCGGATGACAGGCGTATGGATAAAATCAGTATAACGCTCAAAGTGAAAGCCAATATGGTAAGTTGTGGGCGAATAGTATTTAAACAGCCATTCAGCATAGTTCCATTTATCGGGCCGGGGGGTGTCGGGCGATACAAATGAACACTGGTGACTTAACGACACCGATGGTATTTTCTGTAACCGGCAGGCCCAGGCACTTACAGGTTCAAAATCATTAACAATCAGGTCATATTGCTTTAGGGGAAGGCTATGCATATCCTTCCAAAGCCGGGGTAGGTTCATTAGTTTGAAAGTTGCCCAGTTATCAACCCCTCCCTTGGTACCGAACACAAAGCTAAATCCATGAAATTTATACTTAAGCGGTTGCGCGAGACTAACCTCGGCCTGGGTGCCGCTTACCAGCAGGTCGAGTTCGCCATATTGCTGCAATAACGGTACAATCTCCCGCGCGCGACTGATATGCCCATTGCCTGTACCTTGTATGGCGTAAAGTATTTTCATTTAGATGTTGGAAGGTTGTAAAGTTGGAATGTTTAATGAATACCACACTTTCAATACTGCAACTTTACAATAATTCTTTTGAAATGTTTTAATGAACCTTTCAACATTGTGTTATTGGGACGCCGCAGGGTCCTCTGCGAGAGACCCTGCGGGAACTTAGTCAGCCTTTCAACATTGTGTCATTTCAGTCTCTGCAGGGTCTCTCATAGAGGACCCTGCGAGAACTTAAGATGCCCGGTTGCAAATTGTACAAGTAAACAAGCAATCCATGCTCTTTAGTGAGGCATCCTTACGAATGGAGGATTGGCAGGAAATGGTTAATGCCTTTACTAAAGAAAAAATACCTGTTAGCATTGAAGCTTATCGTTTAAAAAGCTATATAGGCATACCGGAAGATTAAAATCCTCACGCCGATTCCTGCCTAAACCTTTCCAGCAAAGTCCTCACATCCAATTTGGCTTCCAGATCTTCGGCATCAGTTTTATCTTCTTCGTCGGTATCCTTTATAAAATCTTCGGGGCGATATTGAAAGATGTTCCATTTCTTATCGTGATATTCCAGCGCGGTAAGGTTCTCCACCCAATCGCCTGAGTTGAGATAAATTACGCTGCCGCTTTTTTCTGTCGATTCAATTTTCCTGATCTCGGCCTGGTGGATGTGCCCGCAAATTACATAGCTGTAATGCTTATCAACAGCCAGGTCGGCGGCGGTTTGTTCGAACTGGTTAATGAATTTTACAGCATCCTTAAACTTCGCTTTCACTTTTTTGCTAAAGCTCATTTTTTCGCGTCCAAAGGCAGTTAGCAACCTGTTGGTGATACTGTTGAGCAATATCAGCGTATCATAACCCACTGCGCCCAGCTTGGCCAGCCATTTGGAGTGCTGCATGGTAACATCAAACACATCACCATGAAATATCCATGCCTTTTTGCCATCGACATTCAGCACTAGTTTATTCATCAGCTGGAAGCTGCCCATGTTAAAATCGGCAAACTTGCGCAGCATTTCATCGTGGTTACCGGTTAAGTAATACACCGGGATGCCTTCGGTAACAAACTTTAATATGCGGCGCACCACCTTCATGTGCGCCTCGGGCCAGTATGATTTGCTGAACTGCCATATATCAATAATATCGCCGTTCAGTATCAGCATTTTGGGTTTTATGCTTTTTAAATACTTGAGCAGCTCCTTGGCGTGGCAGCCATAAGTACCCAAATGCACATCAGATATAACTACTATATCAACTTCGCGCTTTGCCATAAATGTTTGGGGGATAATGTTCCTTCCGGTAAGTGAACCGGTAATGTGTGTGGTGTTGGGGGTGGCAACTATTCGTTGTCGTCTTCTTCATTAACTTTAAGTTCGTAAGGGCTAAAATAGAATACCACCAACAAACACAGTATGCCAATTACAACCAGGTATGAATATTGAAAGTCCATTTTTTAGCCTTTTTACAAAATTACAAGCCGAACATTATTTTAATATTAAGACTGCATTAATTATCAAAGGTTTAGCCCTGATAATTATTAACAAACCCGTGAATTACAGCATAATTATTAACAGACTGAAAACCACTTTACAAGCCATCTTAAATTATACCACGAAAATATATTCTAATATGAAAATGAAGTGAAATCAGGGTTGCGCGAAAAGTTTCTCCAATAAGCGCTAATTCGCCAGCATTCGTGAAATTCGTGACAATTGCTTCAGGTGGTGCTGTAAATGTATGCGGATAAACTTTAGCCACTGAGGGGCATTCAGCATACCCAAACGGGGGTGTTTGGAGCGGTTTTTCAGCGGAACATTGTGGATTGAGGGGAAGGCATCTTCTAACCGTTTACGGCATTTAACAATCAGGTTTTTGGCTTCTTCTTTACTGATTTTGGTAACCGGCATTTTTGATGATACTTTTTCCGGTGCCTTAGTTTTTACAGGCGGAAAACGCTGCAGCAGCAGCACATATCTTCCCCAGAAATTCAGGCCGCTTTTAGTTGGTTTAGCGCCCGCGGTGCATCTGTCGATAGCGATGAACGACATAAGCGTAGCCTGCATAATATGTGAATAAACCTCGGCGCAGGACCAACCGCCATTTTTGGGGGTGATGTCAAACTCATCATCAGGAATAATATCTAACTGCGACCGGTAATTATCCAGCACCTGGTTCAGTAGCTTATATTCTTTTGCTAAACTCACAAAGTAAAGGTAAGCTAATAAATGTTTATCACAACCTTAAATCAGGTGCATCAGTTCTTTCAAATTATTAATTTGTACCTGCACATCATCGGGCTTTGGGGCATTGTGCGGGTTAAAATAAATGGCATCCATGCCAAAATTTAGCGCACCGCGTACATCAGCTTCGAGGCTGTCGCCTATCATGATGCTTTCTTCCTTTGTCGCACCAGCCAAATCAAGCGCATGCTGAAAAATGGCAGGGTCGGGCTTGTTAACGCCAATAACTTCAGATATGATGATGTTTTGAAAATAGCCGCCAATGTTTGTACCCGCTATTTTTATTTCGGTGGATTCCTGGAAACCGTTCGAGATCAAATGCAGGGTATATTTCGATCGCAGGTATTGCAGCACCTCATGCGCATCGGGGAACAGGTTGGTTTTGGTAGGGCAAAGTTTCACATAATCATCTTCAAAACCGTGGGGTATCACATCCGGGTGCAATCCCAATTCTAAAAAAGTAGTACGAAAACGCGCTTCGCGCAGATAATCTTTGGTTATCGACCCCACATGGTATTGCGCCCAAAGCTGGTGGTTGTTGCGGGTATAGGTCTCGATAAATATTTCCGGTGATTCCAGGCCTGTTTCTTTAAGCTGATGAATGGCATAAAGTTCGTGCAGTGTTTCCTCGGCGTTTTTGTCGAAGTCCCAGATGGTGTGGTCGAGGTCGAGGAAAATATGGCGGTAGTTTTTCATAGCGATGAGCAAAATTACTATAAAAAATAAATATGTCATTTCGAACGAGTCCGAAAAGGCTGTGCGTGGGCTGGCGAGGAGAAATTCTTATGCGAGCCATCATGTCTTATAAGATTTCTCTTCGCCCCTTCCCGAAGCCCGCCCTTCGCTCATCGAAATGACAATAGTTTATTAGTTATCGAAATTCAAAACCCCTACTGACATACCCTTGTCACTCCGCTGTAATTACTTTGCCTTTACCTTCACAGGGCAAACTCTTTTAGTGTATTATTTGTATCTTTATAAGTTCCTATGGATTTTAATTTAACATCACAATACCAACCCACCGGCGACCAGCCCGAGGCCATACGCCAACTGGTTGAAGGTGTAAACAATGGTGATACTTACCAAACTCTGCTGGGGGTAACCGGTTCGGGTAAAACTTTTACCGTTGCCAATGTTATACAGCAAACGCAGCGGCCTACTTTAATATTAAGCCACAACAAAACGCTGGCGGCGCAGCTTTACGGCGAGTTCAAACAGTTTTTCCCGGAGAACGCGGTAAACTATTTCGTTTCCTATTACGATTATTATCAGCCGGAGGCGTTTATTCCATCATCCAATACTTATATTGAAAAAGACCTGCAGATAAATGATGAGATAGAGAAGTTGCGTTTGCGCACTACTTCGGCATTAATGTCGGGCAGGCGCGATGTGATCGTGGTTTCGTCTATTTCCTGCATATACGGTATGGGTAACCCTGAGGATTTTGCTAATTCAGTATTTAAGTTTGCGGTGGGTACGCGCATTAGTCGTAATGCTTTTTTGCACCGCATGGTGGAGATATTGTATTCACGCACCACGGCCGATTTTAAGCGAGGTACTTTCCGTGTTAAAGGTGATGTGGTTGATATTTTTCCGGCTTACATGGATCATGCCTACCGGGTGTCTTTTTTTGGCGATGATATTGAGGAGCTCAGCACTTTTGATGTTACCACAGGCAAAACGCTGGAAAAAATGACCCACATGGTAGTTTATCCTGCCAACCTGTATGTTGCCCCGCGCGAGCGTTTCACCCAATCCATTTGGGCCATACAGGAAGAACTGGAAATGCGTAAAAAGCAGTTTATTGATGATGGCCGTTTCCTTGAGGCTAAACGACTGGAAGAAAGGGTTAATTACGATCTGGAAATGATACGCGAGCTGGGCTATTGCTCGGGTATTGAGAATTACTCGCGCTTTTTTGATGGACGCGCGCCGGGTGCGAGGCCGTTCTGTTTGCTGGATTATTTCCCGGATGATTATTTGATGGTGATTGACGAGAGCCATGTAACTGTGCCGCAGATCAGGGCGATGTATGGGGGCGACAGATCGCGGAAAATATCGTTGGTAGATTATGGTTTCCGTTTACCTGCTGCTCTGGATAACCGCCCGCTGAACTTTCAGGAGTTTGAGCGTCTTGCGCCGCAAACCATTTATGTAAGTGCTACTCCCGGCGATTTTGAACTGGAGAAATCGGGTGGTGTTGTGGTAGAACAGGTGATAAGGCCGACAGGTTTGTTAGATCCTGTTATCGACATTCGACCGGTAATAAACCAGGTTGATGATCTGCTGGATGAAGTTGACCGCACTGTAAAAATGGGCGACCGCGTACTGGTAACTACCCTCACCAAGCGCATGGCCGAGGAGTTGGCAAAATACATGGACAGACTGGGCATTAAGTGCCGTTACATTCATTCCGAAGTAAAAACACTGCAGCGCGTGGAGATACTGCGTGGTTTGCGTTTGGGTGAGTTTGATGTGCTGATAGGTATAAACTTGCTTCGTGAAGGTTTGGATTTGCCCGAAGTTTCGCTGGTGGCGATATTGGATGCGGATAAGGAGGGCTTCCTGCGTTCGGAACGCTCATTGATACAAACTATTGGGCGCGCTGCACGTAACGACCGTGGGCGGGTAATTATGTATGCCGATAAAATAACTGATTCGATGCAGGTAACCATGGACGAAACCAATCGCCGCCGTGATATACAAATTGCTTATAATACCGAACATGGTATTGTGCCATTAACTGTAGGCAAATCGCGCGAGGAAATTATTGAGCAAACATCCGTTGTGGACTTTAAAGGTGGCGTACAAAAGGCCTATGTTGAAAATGATGTTGCAACACTCGCTGCTGACCCTATCGTTCAATACATGACCAAGCCCGAGCTAAAAAAATCCATCGAGAACACTAAAAAAGAAATGCTCGCGGCCGCAAAGGATATGGATTTCCTGTTAGCCGCCAAACTCCGCGATGATATGTTCGCGCTGGAAAAAATGATGGAGGAGAAGTTTAATTGATTTGAAAATGCGATGATTTGAAGATTTGAAAATTAACACCGAACGGCCGTTTTCAAATTGTCAAATCTTCAAATTAATGTAACAATCATTGGCATCCGTTCGTCATAAAAATACCGTACATCATAACAAAACAAATTCAACGTTATTAATCTTATATTTGTACGCTTAATTTTAATGCCATGGAACTTATAGATTTCCTGCTCGTAGTAATTGCAGTATTATACATTATCAGGCTGATAGCGCGTATAGTTATACCCCGTCTTTTTCAAAGCTTAATGAATAAAGCCCAGCAACAGCAACAAAATCACCAGCAAAACTACAATCGCAATACCAATACAGCCGGTAAAATAAAGGTTGATTATATTCCCCAAACGCCAAAAAGCAAGATCCCCGACTCTGAAGGTGATTTTGTTGATTATGAGGAGATAAAATAAAATGCTGCCCGAAGACCTATATAAGCGCAGGCATTACGGCACACCGCAATCTATTTTACTTATAATGTATAATTATGTGATATTTGCAGTCGCAATATCGCTATTTGCCTCATCCGATACAGTAAACCCGTTTTTTTGGGTGGTAATCGGAGTATTGGCTATCTATAATTTCTTTGGTATACGTAAAGACCGCGAACAATATAACCGCATCCGTATCATAGCTTATACAATTAGTGTAGCTTTAATGGTGGCTGTATTCATACTCGTACGCTTAAAAGTACAAAATCACTAAGCACTCGCTTTTATAATTCCATTTCTCATTCAAATTTCTATTTTTGAGGATTATATCCATTTAAAAAATAGAAATGAATAATTGGTTCAAGCGCAATAGTATCCATTTTATTATTGTTGCAATTTTAATAGCGCTTTCATACGCTTATTTTTTTACGCCTTTAATGCAGGGTAAGGCGCTTTCGCAAAGCGACGTAGTACAGGCCCAGGGCTCGCAAAAAGAAATAATGGATGTAAGGGCCAAAACAGGCCACGCGCCGCTGTGGACAAACAGCATGTTTGGCGGCATGCCTACATACCAGATATGGACGGAGTTCCCTACAAGCGTCACCACCTATGTAATTGAAGGATTAAAAGCTTTGTTCCCCAACCCGGTTGATACAGTACTGTTATGTTTATTAGGTGCTTATCTGCTTTTTTGCGTACTAAGGCTTAACCCGTGGCTCGCGGCAGCAGGGGCCATAGCCTTCGCATTCTCATCATATAATTTTATTTTGATAGATGCCGGGCATTCCAATCAAATATTTGCCATAGCCTTTTTCGCGCCCATTTTAGCGGGTATTATATTAACCCTGCGGGGAAAATACCTTATCGGCGCATCGCTTACGGCTTTATTTATGGCCATTGAAATACGTGCCAACCACGTGCAAATGACCTATTACCTAATGTTTGCTGTTATTATACTGGTAATTGTTGAATTGTATAACGCCATAAAAACCAAACAGCTCAAAACATTCGGCGTAGCTATCGCTTTCCTGGCAGGGGCCACCTTATTGGGCGTGGCGGTTAACGCAGCAATGCTTTGGACAACATCGGAATATGCCGCCGAGAGTAACCGCGGGCAATCAAACCTTACGCAGCATACTACTGAACCAAGTACAGGCTTGTCTAAGGATTATGCCTACGGCTGGAGCCAGGGTGTTGGCGAGTGCGTTACCTTTTTGATACCAAACGCTTATGGTGGCGAATCGGGGCTTACATCGTTAAATCTTCCTAAAGCTGCCGTTACGCAGGCATTTATTGCCAAAGGCGCGTCAGAAGAACAGGCCGAAGGCGCGGTGCAGCAGTTAGCCAGCATGGGCGTTTCGACCTATTGGGGCGAAAAGCAATTTACCAGCGGGCCGTTTTACTTTGGGGCGGGAGTGTGTTTCCTTTTCATACTGGGGTTGCTTATTGTAAGGGACAGGATAAAATGGTGGCTGCTGGCAACGGTAATTTTAACTATGCTGCTATCGTTCGGTAAAAACTGGCCGCTTGTGTCCGACCTGTTTTTTAATTATTTCCCGATGTACAACAAGTTCCGCACGGTTGAATCCATACTTGCTGTGGCCGGACTCTGCTTCCCGATACTGGCATTTTTGGCCATACAGGAAGTAATTAATAACCCTGATAAGAAATTCATCCTGAAAAAAGTAATGCTTGCCCTGTATATTACCGGCGGCATTACACTGGTACTTCTGGCTGTGCCCGAAGTATTCTTCAGCTTTAAAAACTCACAACATCAAACACTCATAGCCGCGCTTACCCAGGCTTTACAGGGCAACAGCGATTTTGCTAACAGCATTGCCAATGGCCTTGTTGCCGACCGTATATCGCTGTTCCGCGCCGATGCTGTACGCTCGCTGATATTTATAGTATTGGCATTTGGTATACTGTGGCTATACCTGAAACAAAAAATAAACTTAACACTGGCAGCAGTTGGTTTTATATTAGTTACTTTGGTTGATATGTGGGGCGTGGACAGGCGCTACTTAAACGATGCTAATTTTGTTGAGAAAGAGGATTATACGCAACCGATAAAAGAACGCGAGGTAGACCAGTTCATCCTGCGCGATCAGGACCCTGATTTCCGTGTGCTCGATCTTAGCCAGGGCAATCCGTTTACAAATGCAGGCACATCGTATTTTTATAAAAGCATAGGCGGGTACCACGCTGCAAAGTTAAAACGCTATGATGAGCTGATAGATAACCAGTTTAGCAAATCAATGAACCATGATGTTTTAGATATGCTGAACACCAAATACATTATCACTGCCGACCAAAAAACCGGCGCCGCAAGCATGCAGGCCAATGCAACTGCCTGCGGGCATGCATGGTTTGTTAGAAGCATAAAATATGCCGACAACGCCGACCAGGAAATGCAGGCCATCAGCAGTTTCGACCCTAAAAATGAAGCTATTGTTGATAAACAATACAAAAGTTTGATAGATGGCAAAAGCCTGGGCATTGATACAAATGCTACTGTGACCCTTACCAGCTATGAACCTGAGCATTTAACGTATCAAACCGGATCGAGGACAAACCAGGTAGCTGTATTTTCGGAAATATATTATAAAGAGGGCTGGAAGTTTTTGGTTGACGGACAGGAGCAGCCTTATTTCCGTGCTGATTATCTTTTACGCGCGGCTGTTATCCCGACAGGGAACCATAAGGTTGAATTTGTGTTCCACCCAGCATCGTACTATACCGGCGAGGATATTTCACTGGCGGGTTCCATCCTGTTAGTAGTTGCGTTAGGCGGTGCCGCTTATGCCGAAAATAAAAGGAAAAAGCCGGAAGTGAAGAAGAAGGCGTAATTAGAAAAAGAGTTATACAAAGCACTTGTTTTTGCAAAAAGAACAAGTGCTTTGTTATTAATTATGGGCTGTCATGCTGAGGTACTCGAAGCATGAGCATAAAGGCCTTTGCCCGCATACTTCGAGAGCCTCAGTATGACAGCCGCGCTCAATCGTTCGTCCTTCTGTTCCTCAGCCAGTACCAGCCTAAATTAAACGCGATAACGAAATGGTTAAATATAGTGGGCATTAACCCGTAATGCCGTTTCATAATATCAAAGCGCTCTTCCAAACTTTGGCGGTGTTTCTTTTTCGACATGCCCCCTACCAGGTATTTGGCTACGTAACGGTTTACGTTTACTATCTTTTTAGCTTTTTTTGCCGCGCGGATTATCCAGTCGATATCGGAGCTTAGCTGGTACCGGCGGTCGTACGGCTCAAGCAGGGAGTGTTTGATATATATGGCCTGGTGACTAACGCTCATGCCGTATTTAAAGCTTCGCCAGGTAAACTGTTGAGGCACTTTATGCCTCCTTTGACCAAGGTTTTGACCATCTGCATCCATCATTTCTGTTTCGCCGTAATATATATCTGCATCATCGCCTGCCGAAAAAACGGCTGTAACTGTATCAGCCTCATAAAACTCATCTCCCGAGTTCATGAATATTACATAATCGCCCGTAGCTGCCGCGAGGCCTTTGTTCATGGCATCATAAATTCCTTCGTCCTTTTCGCTTATGAGTTTGGCTATGCGGTTTTCGTATTTTTTAATAATATCGAGAGTGCCATCATTCGACAGGCCATCGACAATAATGTATTCAATACCTGCATAAGTTTGACCAAGCACGGAAAGCATAGTGCGCTCGATATCGCCTACATTATTGTAAACAATGGTAATAACCGATAATATGGGTTTTGTGCCTGCCATTTATTTTAAAACCGATTGATAAACGTCCAAATACTGTTGCGCTACTTTCGCGTTGTTAAAATCATTCAGCACTTTATCACGGGCATTTGCCTGAATTTCCTTCGCATTATTGATGTAAAGCATTTGGCTTATTCCCCTGGCCAAATCGGCAGCAGATTCGAATTCGGCTAAGTAACCGTTTTCGCCATGAACAACCATTTCGGGTATACCACCTACGTTAAAAGCCACCACCGGCGTTCCGCAGGCCAATGCTTCCATTACAGTATTGGGTAAATTATCCTCAACTGACGGTAGCACAAACACATCGGCAAGACTATAAACCTGTGCCAGATCTTCAGGTAAACTGATGATGTCAAGCTCAATCACCTTAAAGGGTATTTGCTTTATATCAAAGTGTTTGTTTTTACCAAATATTACTACCTCCACCAAATTAGCATCGGGGCAATGCGTGTTGAAACGGTTAAGGGCATCAACCAAATAATTTATGCCTTTGCGCCTGTCGTTAATATTGGCAGCGCCGAAAAGTACCACATGCGCAAATGGGTTAATACCCCATTCCTCGCGCATGGTAATTTTATCCATCGGCTTAAAAACATCCGTATCTATCGGGTTGGGAATGGAAGTGATATTAAAATCCTTTATTAGTGAACTTTGCTGCGCCACACTTGCCAGCCACGCACTGCAAGCCACAAAGGTTATGTTTCTATTGCCGCTGTACATAACGGCTTTACGTAACCATCCGCTGTGCGAAATGTCATCAGGTGAAGGATTTTTTAAAAAATAGCAATTACCGCATTCGTGCTTAAAGTAATCGCAGGTGCCGGAATAATGGCAGCCGCCGGTAAACGTCCACATATCATGCAATGTCCAGATGATGGGCTTGCCGGTATCCACCAGTTCTTTCAGGTCGGCAATGGATAAAAACCCTGAGTTTGTCCAATGGATATGCAAAATATCAGCCTCTTGCACCAATGGCTCATCCTTAATACTTGTGCCTGCATTGGCAGTTGAAAAAGCAAAACGCACCGATTTATCGCGCTCATGAAAAAACATAAAAGGTAATCGTTCATATAAAAAATTGAACTGTGCCTTTAAGTTATCCCAGGCATTTTTTACTACAGGCTTTACACTATCCTCATTGGTTTTTTTGTACTGAACCAACAGGTTCGCATCAATATTTTGCGAACGGAGCGCTTTTAGCAGGCGCAAACAAGCGGCCGGCGCTCCGCCCCCGGCATCGGATGTATTGATGAGGGTGATTTTCATTCACACAAGTATAGCATTATTAGCCTATAGCAGAAAATTTATGTAACGACCTTTTCTGTAGAGTCGCGATACTTCGCGTCTCAGGTTACATAATTGTTTAGGAGATAGGCTACAGCTTCCCACATAATTGTTTAGGAGACGCAAAGTATTGCGTCTCTACGGGAATAATATGCCGAAAAACTTTACTTTTGGGTGCAACAATATAACGACGGACGCAAAAATCCATAATGAACCCATTTGCTTATTTATTCCAGGACCGGCAGGCAAACCGGCAGAATTTTAAAGGGCAACTGGTTTTGTTTTTATTCAGGCTGGCACAGTTGGTGAATAGATCCATCATAACAAAAATCATCCTTTACCCTTATTTGCTGTGGTACCGGTATGTGGTGGATTGGGTTTGGAACATTGAACTGCCGCGTAAGCTTACTGTTGGTAAAGGTTTGTCGTTATACCACGGGCATGCATTGGTGATAAACCAGGGCGTTGTTATCGGCAAAAACTGTGTATTACGTAATTCAACCACCATAGGCCACAAAAAACTGGGGGATGGTAGCTTTAGCGCCTGTCCGCGTATTGGTAATAATGTGGATATTGGCGCCAACGTTTGCATTATAGGCGATATAACCATAGGCGATAACGTAATTATTGGCGCGGGTGCCGTGGTAACAAAAAACATTCCCGGCGATTGTGTTGTTGTTGGTAACCCTGCAAGGATATTGGAAAAGAAACAGGCTGATTAATGGAGAATAATTTAACCGACCGCGCGTTTTGGAAAGCTTTTTGGGAATCGAGAAAAAACCTTATTTTTTATTTAAAGCCTGATTATGTTTTTGGCGATATACTGGGCAAGCTGATTGATGAAAAAAATATAAAGAACGCCATTGAACTTGGCGGATTCCCGGGTTATTATTCTGTTTACCTGAAGAAATATAAACAGCTTGATACCACGCTTTTTGATTATTACATACATCCGGGCCTTATAAAGCAACTGCTCGAAAAGAACGGGTTGAAGGAAGGCGACATCAACATCATTGAGTCGGACTTGTTTAATTATCAGCCTGAGAAATTGTATGACATGGTGCTTTCGTTTGGTTTGATAGAACATTTCAGCGATACCTCGGCCATCATAAAAACCCATCTGCAATTTTTAAAACCCGGCGGCGTACTATTTATCACCCTGCCAAATTTTACTGGTGTAAACGGCTGGGTGCAGCGCAAATTTGATAAGGAGAATTACGACAAACACTATATCGACTGCATGAACCCGGCGTTATTAGCCGAAGTAGCAAAACAACTGGGATTGAAACAAGTGGAATCATACTACCACGGGCGTTTTACCGTATGGCTGGAGAATAAATCGGAGCAAAGTTCGATAGCCAAAGCCGTAGTAAAAGCGATATGGGTTGCGGGCAAAGTATTTACCAAAATTGTGCCTGTTGAAAGCAAAACGTTATCGCCTTATATTGTTTTGAAGGCGATAAAATAGCAACAAAATATATAGAGGTATATGATAATAGCCGAAGCAAGGCCTGGCTTTGTACTATTTTGAGGTGTCTCATTTGTGAGACAAATGATACAATAAGCAGTGTTTTTTAGCGAAAACAGCATAAAAAACCGGGTTAATTCTGCTGTTTTTAAGCATTTTGTGAGCAAAAAACAGTGTTTTTTGCTCGTTTTTGAGGGTAAAAATGAGTGTTTTTTTGCCATTTCTGGTCTAAAAACGCTTATTTTGGTTGTATTTTGGGCATTTTTCAATCCATTTTCAGGGGGTGTCTCAAAGTGTCTCATTTCAAAAATGATACAGTTCAGGATTTTTTTACAAAGTATTTCACCCGAATCTGCCGGATAAACACCAGCCCGCGTTTCAATAAACTACCTTTACGGTTGCCGAGGAAATTGCGGATAGCATGATGTGCCTGCTCATTTTCCTTTATTACAGTTGGGAACTTTTTAACCTGTTTTTGTGAGATAGTGGCCTTGTAGGTGTTCTCCACATTTGAATGTACACCGGTGCCATCGTGCCCTATATTATGCACAAGCGATCGGGATGGGTGTAAAGCCAACCCGCTCTTTAAAAATATAGACGCGTACCAGCGTATGGCCCAGGAGTTGTTTTTCCCGGTTTTAAATTCCAGCATCTGTTTCCAGAAATTCATAGTACCGTCAATCGAAAAACGGTTGATCTTAGGCTTGTCGAACTGTTTGATGAGTAAATCAATATCAGGTTCAAAATCCTGCCAGGCCCGCGCCCAGGTTGCCCAACCCCAGCTGGTGGCAATGCGATAGAAGAAGGTCTCGGGTAGTTTTTTATCGGCCAGATCGAACATATAGGCGCCAATGTGCATTACTTTTTCTTCGCTGGCATAACGGGTGAGCGCCTCGTTAAAATATTCGAGGGTGTAGGGCGATGATAGTAGGTCATCTTCAAAAACTATTACTTTGCCGTATTCATTAACCAGTTGTGTTACACCTTTTATGATGGAATTTGCCAGTCCAAGGTTTTCTTTGCTATTGATAATTTTTACCGATTTGAACCCGCTTATTTCCTTTACCAACTGCCTAACCTGCTCTATCTTTGGCTCATCGGCGGGGGTTTTAGCGCCATCTGAGAACACGAACAACCGCGATTCATCGGCCAGTAAATTTTTCTGCAAATAGCTTAGCGTGCGGCGGGTATGTTCGGGCCGGTTGTAAACAAATAATGCAATGGGTGCAAGGTTCTGCATTTATTTTTGGAGTAGATATAGTACAGGTTGAATTATTATTTCTTTTTCAGCACATAAAAAACGCTTTGCGGCGCGATGCGCTCCAATTTTTTTGTAGCGTGATAGTGCAAGTTCCAGGCAAAGGCTTTCGACAGCCATTTATCAAACCATATATAGCTTTTATGGGCGAATATCTGCCCTTTAAATAACTTTTGCCATGTGCGCTGGAAAAATGCCGTCATACAAAAGCAAACGCCTTCGTTAACTATTTCCATACGTTGCTCTTTAAATATTTTTCTGAAAAGCTTTAGCGGGATGCCCCGTTCATTACGGGTAAGACCCTTTCGGGGTACTGTCCAGTCGCCCATTGATATGATGGGTTCGCGCAGCAAAATATAGCCACCGGGTTTGGCCACGCGGCATAATTCGCTTAATATAAAAGATACGTTGGGCGTATGATGAATAGTACCGAAGCAGGTAACCAGGTCAAAATAATTATCACGGTAATCCAGCTTGCCGCTAACAGCAGGTTTTACATATTTAGGTATTACATCACCCAATTTAGCCGACCGCAAATTATCGGATGGCTCAATAATATGCAGATTGGTAATATTATCAATTATCGGGAAAAACTCATGCCCCCACGCAGCGCCAAAGCCTAATACGTTTTCAAACTTCTTGTCTTTTATATAGTTAAAGCCATGCAGCTTATTCAGGTCATGGTAGCCATAAATATATTCGGTGGCATCCTTGCTGCCCAGGTCGGCATAAGCTTCCGTTTCCTCGTTATACCATTGCTGTATCTGGTTCAGGTCAAAATCATCGCCATAAACAACATCCCCCGAAATATATTTATTATCTATCATATTAATTCGTGTGCAAAAATAACATATCCCGCTTAAAATCAGTCAGACTTAAACGCCGTTATTTTTATATAGTATATTTTATGCTAACTATTCCGTTTTCAGCACGGTAAATTCGGTGCGCCTGTTCAATTGGCGGCCATCAGGGTTATCAGTTCCATCAGGCATAGAATTTGGCGCAACGGGGCGCGATTTGCCGTAGCCGCGTGCCGTTATGCGTGTTTTATCAATGCCGTTTGCAATAATATAATCCACACATGATTGCGCCCGTGCCTGTGAAAGATTAATATTGTAGGCATCGCTGCCGATGGAATCAGTATGCGAGCTTAACTCGATTTTTATTTTAGGGTTATCATTTAGCACCTTCACCAATTCATCCAGCACTGTTTTCGATTCGGGCCGCAAATCAGCTTTATTATAATCATATAAAATATTTTTAATTACTATAGGCTTGTTAACCTCAAACGGCTGCAGGCAATTGTTATCGTTCAGCAGGGTATCCTTATTTAGTTTATCATAATTTGCTATCGCGATGGATTTGGTAAAGTAATTGGACTTTTCAAATATGATGCGGTAAGGCCTTTTAATATTCACGGTGAAAGCGTATAAGCCGTCGTTACCCGAAATCACCTTATTCAACATCCGCCCCGACAATGAATCAACCAGGCTTACTCCTACACCCGGCAATGGCTGCTGTGTGGCACAATCTACCACGTTCCCTTTTATGGTTATCGGATTATTAAAGCCTTCGAACAAATTCAGGCAACATTCCGACTCCCGGTCAGAGCTGATATAGAATTTACCGGGCATAGTGTTATCTGGGAAATAATAAAGGTCGTCTTTTGATGAATTCATCGGATACCCCATATTTACAGGTTCCGACCATTGGCCCATATCGCCAAAACTCTCAAAAAAATCAAAACCGCCCAACCCAACAAAACCTTTCGAACTGTATATTAATTTTTTACCGGCCGCGTCGTAGTAAGCAGCCTGTTCGTCATCAGGCGTATTAATAGTACTGCCTAAATTATTTGCATTGGTAGGGTTGCCATCTGCGGCAATATCGCTCTCCCAAATGTCATCGCCGCCCTGCCCGCCGGGTTTGTTTGATGTATAGAATAGCTGTTTGCCATCAGTGGTTATAAATGGCTGCATACTATCAAATCCTTCGGTATTTACATAATTGCTTAATTTTACGGGGAGACCCCATTGGCCATTTTTAAAAATGCTTACAAAAACAGCCATAACCACTTTCCCCTCCTTTTTGTAATTTCCGGTAAAGTACAAGCGTTTGCCTGATCCATCGATAGATGGTGTACTGTACGACACATTTTTCCCGCTACCACCAAATTTAATAACAGCAGGAACGGCATTCGCTTTCAATGTCATGGAATACAATTGATTAATCCCTCTTTTATCAATACCTGCCAGGCTTGAGGATGTAAAGTAGTAGCTGGTATCGTGCATTATCATGGCGTAGTTACCACCATCAATATTCCAATCTTTTTTTACGCGACTAACTGCTACTAACGAAGGATATTTATGCTGTTCTATCGCAAAGCGGCAATTCAATATCTCTTTGTTAGCTATATCAATGTATTTTTCATCGCCCTTATATTCGCTAATAAATTGTCGCAGCTGTTTTATAGCTCCGTAATGATCACCTGCTGCCCTAACGCATATGCCGTACCAAAGGCGCGATAAGGGATAAGCAGCAATATCATTCCCGTCAATTAACTTATAATACCATTCCTGGGCATTTAAATAATCTTCGTACAAACGGTACGATTCGCCCAACTGATAATATAAATAAGTAAGGTCGGTAGTTTTTTTGCTGACGTTTTTTTTTGTTTGAGAATAGAACGGTATCGAAATATGAGCGGATGGGCCGCCAATGGCTTGTTTGTAGTATCCTGCCGCCGCAACATAATCCTTGTTGTCGAAAGCCTTATCGCCCATCTTCCTTAATTGCTTATTATATTGCGCAAACGTTGCCTGGCCTATAATGATCAATAAGAATATGATAGCCGATCGTTTCATAGGGTTTGTTTTAAAACCTTGGGCATACAACATCTCGGTTAACAGAGTAACCGGGGAAAACATAACTTAATGACAGCTCGATACCCCCCTGTGAGTTTGATGCAACGTTCAGATTTGATATATTAATATCATAGCTAAGGCCCATGGTTAGGTTGTTATAGTGATAGCCTACATCCGCAATCGCCGCATCATTAAAACGGTACATGGCGCCTATAATAAACCCGGCATTTTTGTCTGATTTAAATTCAGAATAAATACCAATATCTTTCTCCTGCGCTTTCTGCTGTTTAATGTAGATGAAGTGTGGGGTAAGGTCTAAAAAATCATCCAACGACAAACGCACCCCGCCATGCACCGTAAAACGCATAGGCAATGTACTATTGATGCCCTCAGTGGCAAACTTGTCTTTAGGCTGTGTAAGGTGCGATAAACTTATCCCACCAAATACATTCGCCTTGTTGTTGGGATTACCATCAAAATAATATATGCCCGTACCTGCATCAAAAACCGTGGCTCCCGTGGTAGCAAACTCCTCAAAACTTGGGATGTTTGGGTCGAAACCTGTCAGCGGGTTATACTGGTCGTCGAGCTGAAGATGGGCAACATCAAAGTTGCGGTTAATAATACCCGCTTGTAACCCGAAATGCAGCTGCTGGTAACCATCTGCCGATACGGTTATGCCATAACCAAACGAACCATAGGCGGCCAGATAGTTAAATCCCACGCTTCCCGCCGACTGGTCAAGAACATTAAAACCCACCCCAACCTGGTCAGTAGGACGAAAATCTGCCGATAACGCCGTAGTTTGATAGGCATGATTGATAGTAGCCCATTGGTTTTTATAGTTTGCCGTTATCCGTGCATCACCATCTATCACACCGGTTAAAGCCGGGTTCAACCATAAGGGGTAGGCATAATATTGTGAAAAATGAGGGTCGACCTGTGCTTTTACCTGGCATACGATCACTAACTGTAACAGTACCGCCATTATGATTAATATCCTTTTCACCTTAATAGCGTTATTGTTCCTTTTTTAAGTAAATGTTGCCCGTCGTTCATTATAGCCTGCACAAAATATACGTACACACCTACAGGTTGCTTAACGCCTTTGTAAGTGCCGTCCCATCCTACGGAAATATCCGTTGATTTAAATATCATTTCGCCTAACTGGTTATACACATAGAATATCATGCTCCTTATATTATTACTATGCACATACACTATGTCATTTTTTCCATCGCCGTTGGGTGTAAATGCATTAGCTACATAAATAATATCATTTTTACCATCATGTGCAGTTCCCGTTACAGCAGTCGAACTGCCGCTAAGCTGGCAGTCAGAAGTACCAGTAGCTTCAACTATTATGGTTATGGTTTGCCCTTCCTGCAAGCCTGTTATGGCATGGGTTAATCCATTACTTCCCGAACTTGGCGCGGTATAAGTAGCGCCATTATCTATACTCACCAGGTATCCTGTAGCTCCCGTTACAGCATCCCATTTAAAAGTGATGCTTGAAGATGTGGTCTCATCAACCGATACCACCGGGGCAGCAAGCTGTTGCAGTACGGCCACTGTGGCAACTGCGCGCGATGAAGAAATACAGCCGGTAACAGTATTTACCGCTTCGGCATAATAATTTGTGTTGCTGCTTACAGCCGGTGCGGGAAAGCTATTTCCTGTAGCTAATATTGTTCCGCCAGTGGCATTTGCATACCAGTTTATGGTAACATTAGGCGAAGTGCTTGACGCAGTAACAGTTGCTGATGTATTTGGACAAACCGATGCACCCTGGGCGCTTATATCGGGTTGAGGGTCTACAATAACATCAACCGCGGTTCGCGGCGAAGCACAGCCGCCGGCATTAACAACTTCAGCATAATAAGTTGTACCTGCTGTTAAAGCTGGGGTTAAATAACTGCTGCCCGTAGCTATCGGGGTACCGCTTGTTGATGTAGTATACCAATTGTACGTTAAGCCTGCCTGCGGATTATTGATATTGATGGTTACCGCGTTATTAGCGCATGTTTCCAACGGGTTTTTCACAATAGCAGGCGCGGCAGGTGGCGGTATAACATTTACCTGTACGGTTGCCAGCGAAGCAGCCGGACAGGTACCGTTCACAGCCTCGATATAATAGGTGCTATTTGCGTTTATAGCATTGGTAACATAGTTGGTGCCTGTAAACAGCAAATTGGCTTTTGTGGCCGAATCATACCAATTATAGGTGATGCCCGCTTTTGCATCGGTAATAGTTAGCGTAGCAACACCGCCTGGACAAACGGATAGCGAAAAAGGAGCCGGTGCCGATGGGATCTGATTAACATTTACCTGCACCGCTGTGCGTGTTGAAGTACAGCCTGCTGTATTATTTACCGCCTCAACATAATAGGTAGTATTATTTATTAAAGGCAAGGTGTTAAACTGTGTACCGCTTGTTAAAAGCATACCGCCTGTCGCTGCATCATACCAATTATAGGTTATACCTGCCAATGGGTTTGATATAGCTAATGTTACGGGCGAACCAGAACATATGGTGGCAGGTGCTTGCACGACCGGGGCCGACGGAATAGGGATAATAGTTATATCTACTTCCGTTCTTACACTTAAGCAGCCGGTGCTGTTAACAGCCTCTACATAATAAGTAGTATTTGGCGCAGCGGCGGTTTCAGAGATCGTGCTGCCTGTAGCTACTGACGTACCACCCGTTGCCACTGTGTACCAATTATAAGTTAAGCCTGCCTGCGGGCTTGTCACCTTTAACACGGCTGTTGACCCATCGCACGCCACCACCGGCGTAGTTACCGCAGGGGCAGCAGGTACCGGGTTAACATTTACCTGTACACTGGTTAGTGCTATTGCAGGGCATGAACCATTGTCAGCCTCTACATAATAAGTAGTATTAGCACTTATCGGGCCCGTTACATAAGTAGTACCGGTAAATAACAAATTATTTTTTGTGGCCGAATCATACCAGTTATAAGTGATGCCTGTTTGGGCATCGGCTAATGTAAGGGTGGCGGTGCTGCCGGGGCAAACAGATCGGGTGAAAGGGGCAGGGGCTGCAGGCAATGGGGTAACGGGTACTTGTACAGTTGTGCGGGTTGACGTGCAGCTCCCTGTGTTGCTAACTGCCTCAACATAATATGTGGCGTTCGCGGTTAATGATGGAATGGCGAACTGGATGCCGGTGGCTATCATCGTACCGCCTGTGGGTACATTGTACCAATTATAGGTTAAACCTGCCTGCGGATCAGTTATTCTCAAAGTTGCAGGTGAGCCTGAGCAAGTGGCAGCGGGTACTTGTACAACAGGCGGCGTTGGGATCGGGATTATAGTTATATCTACTTCAGTCCTGGCGCTTACGCAACTATTGCTGTTTACTGCATCAACATAATATTTAGTGTTTGGCGCGGTAGCGGTTTCTGAAATTGTAGGGCCTGTGGCTATTATTGTGCCGCCGGTTGGCACGTTGTACCAGTTATAAGTTAATCCTGCTTGGGGATTTGTTACGCTCAACACGGCTGTCGACCCATCACACGCTATAACAGGGCTTACTGCCGCAGGAGCAACAGGTAATGCGATAACATTTACCTGTATACTTGCCAATGTCGTACTTGAACAGGTACTGCTAACTGCTTCAACATAATAAGTGGTATTGACATTTATAGGGCCGGTTACATAACTGGTACCTGTGAATAATAAGTTAGTTTTTGTAGCCGAATCATACCAGTTATAGGTTAAACCGGCTTGCGGGTTAGGCAATGTTAGTGTAGCCGTACTACCGGTACAAACTTGCTGTGTAAACCCTGCCGGTGGGGCAGGCGGAGCCACGATGCTTATTTTTACTATGTTACTGTTGGGTGTTGTACAAGTTCCCGAGGTTAGGACACGCTGGTAATAAGTTGTAATTGTTATTGCAGGCGGATCATAGTCCTTTGCTGTAGCACCCGTAATATTAGTGAATGTTGTACCATCCTTCGAACTTTGCCATTGGTAGGTGTAAGTTCCGGTGCCGCCGGTAGGGGTTGCGCCAACTATAGCCGCTGCATCACCGGTTGTGCAAAAGGTGGTAACTGCAGGAGCTGTGATCGTATTACCGACTATAGCAGGGAGAACAGTAACATCATAGTATGAATCGTAGGCAACGACACCGGCAGTAGTAGTTTGGCGGCGGTAACTATAAATTACATTAGATGCAGTAGCATTATTTAGAACAGACGTTTGATAATCTTTACTGTTAATTGTTCCTGTTGCACTAACCCAGGTGCCATTTTGTGATACCTGCCATAAATAACTATCAGGCACGGGGCTTTCAGTAGTACCTGTTAAAGAGGCCGCAGTACCGGAACATACAGTAAGAGGAACTGGTATAGTAGAGAAAATCACGTTAACCGTATAATTTAATGTTGAGCACGCACTGGTAAGCTGATAAGTTACGCCACCAGTAAAGTCTTCGGCCTTACCCGAAGCAGGCTTTAATGTTACGCCGGTAGTATAAGCAATTGTTGGTACTAAGGCAGTAATATTGGTACCGGCAGGGACAGTAACGGTAATACTTAATTTTGTTTGATCGATAACCGCAGGTGAACTTTGTTGAGGCACAGAAAAAGCTGTTATCTTATCAGTTGCAGTTGCTGTGCCTTGTACATATTTTCCTACGAAAGAATCTCGTGCCGGGCTGCCTCCCGTACTTTTGGCTGTTAGTGGATAAGGCGTACAAGCAGATGCACTAAAGTTAACGGTTGAACAAAAGCTTCCGGTGAATATAACGTCATTATTATTATCAATGCAGGTATTACGCCCCAAAGATTGGTCGCAATTAGGGCTGCCACCACTAAAGGCCCATTTATAATTTAGGTCATCGTCATATTTAGCAAGGAAGAAATCCCGTTGGCCGTGATCAGAAACCAAGCCGGTGGTGGCCGGAGACGGGTCAAAGTCGATCTTACCACTAAAATACCCGGTAATAAAAATATTATCATCATGGCTAGCATGAATGGTATAATTAAATATGCTGCTACCTCCTCCTCCAATATCTTTAGCAGACTGAAAAGTACCATCAGACAGATACTTTGCTAAAAACAGGTCTTGAGAACCGGTGGGGTTAAGCACAGTAGTTCCATTAAATTTAAGTTGGGAACTGAAGGGGCCATCAGCTATAACATTACCTTGTGAATCAATACCTATATTTATGTTATTGCCAACCAATACACCTGCAAATGTTTGTACCCAGATCAATTGCCCGGCAGTTGTATATTTTGCTATATACTGCGCGTTGCCATTGGCATTAGCAAAGTGTGCTGCCCCTAATGGATTAAAATTATCATTCCCTTGAAAGTGTCCGCCGACTATAACATTCCCCTGGCTGTCAACCTCATCAAATACTTCCGAATCCCCCGGATCAAATATGTTAATTTTCCAAAGGACGTTACCATTAGGATCATATTTTACGGTTAAGCCATTAAAATCACTGCCTCCGGCGGTAACTGTTTGGCCGCTTACTTTTACACTTGATTGATAGCGTACACATTCAAAAATATTACCCTGGCTATCAGTAGCTACGTGGCTGCCATAATCAGTACCCCCGCCACCTATAGACCGGGCCCACACAAAGCCACCATTGGCATTATACTTTATAATAAAAGCATCATAATCGCCGGCAGGTGTTAAAGTAGTTGTCCCGGGGCCGGGGTCAGCATCAAAGGCTGAATTAAATTGCCCAGTAACAATACAATTCCCGTTTTGATCAATAGCCATTGCATTTACCTGTGTATAAGCACTCCCACCAACATCAATTGCCCATATCAAGGCCCCATTGGTGGTATATTTAGCCAGAAACAGGTCAAACTGCCCTTTTGCGGTTAAATTATATACAGCGGCAGAAGGGTCCATATCGGCTGTACCGCTGAAAATACCCGATACGTAAATATTATTTTGTTTATCAACCTCGATCCCCGATGAGATACAGCTTGAATTTGGCCCTCCTATATCATCAACCCATTTAGGCACATCGATCTGGCACTTAGCCATTAGGGGCATCAAAAAAAGTAGGGTGATAATAAAAGTTCGTATGAACTTAAACATTTAGATAAGGTGGGGGTTAATTAGGCTCTTCTATTTAAAATTTTAGACTAAAATACAAAAACAAACCCAATTGTATACTATTATTCCGTAACAATATCAGTTATTTCAAAAGACCAGATCTTTTTAAGGTTCTGTTTATCTTATCGTCCAGGTCTTCGGACACTTTAAAAATATAGGATAAGAATATATAAACAGCTGTGGTAAAACCACTTCTTATAACTATATCAGCATATACATTTGGTATTCGCCATAAATAATATCCTGCCAAATAAGTTATAGTGGCAATTACAAAAACCATTAAATGTTTATAGGTAAAAGGCTGCATTTTAAAGCGGTATTTAATATAGAACCAAGTGCAGAAATTAATACCGGTTATGGTTATAAGATAAGCGCCCGCTGCACCTGCACCCTGGTATTTAGGTATTAAAACATAAGTTAATAATACGCATACAATGCTCCAAATGATCACCAGCCAGGTTATGAGCCGGTATTTATGTGAGGTTGTAACTATATAGGTATTCAACCCACCCGTGATATCAACCAGGAAGCCAAGACATATTAATATTAGCACATTAAATTGATCTGAATATTGTTTGCCGTTAAGCAGCGATAGCAAATTGTTTTTATTTACTAGTATGCCTATAAATATCAGGCAACCTACAACCATTTGAATAATGGAAGTCTTATAATAAACCTCGGCAATTCCGGCCATGTTTTTTGACTTCCATGAGTCGGCTACTATTTGGTAAGTTGTACGGCTAAGCGCCTGTGCAGGTACATTAATCACCGCGCCTACACTTGAATATATACCATACACACCCAACACCTGCAAACCAGCCATAGCGCCCAGCATGTATTTATCTACATTTTGCAGCATAATATATATTGTAGTGGATAAAAGTGTAAATAGCCCGAAATTGATCACCTCGTTCTTACTTATAACCAATTCATTATTCCCAGATCTTTTATTACTGAATTGACCCGAAATCATTAAGCTGATCAGTAACGCGATACAGATGAGCCCATTAATGCCTACATAAAATATAATAAATTGTTGAAAGTTGATCAGCCCGAAGGCTAGAGCCACCATTGCCACAGTTGTTAACAGGCGTAATACTACTTCCTTTAAAACCGCCGAATATACCGACCTGTAAATAACTTTTCCAAATGCTTCGAGGAAATTAAAAAAGATGGTGAAAAAAGAAAGCGGCACCAGGTAGTAATAATACTGTATAAATAATTTACCCTTTTGGGCATAGCTCGCTACTATAAGCGGTTTGAAAACAAAAAACAATAATGTTGACGTGACAAAACCTAATAATGCTAACCAGCCTGTAAAACGTAAAAAGTTATTATGGGTACGGTCTTCCGTTCTGAAAAAAGGAAAATACTTTACAATGATACTCGGCACCCCCATTGATGCCAATAATGAATATAAGACAGAAAGAGTGATAAGCAACGTGAACAAGCCTATCTGCTCGGTTGTTAAAAAGCGTGGATATAATAATATAAGGTTTACAAAACCTATCGCCTGCCCTAAGTAGGATACAACGGTATTTTTATAAGCCTGTTTTTTTACAATGCCCATTTCGCGCTATCTAAATCTTTATACCGATGCGGCCTGTATAATCTATCCTGTTTAAGAGTAACTGCAATTTTTGCTCTTCAATATATTCATCAACTGCTTTTCGGGCACCTTCCCAATGACCATAATCATCAATAATGATAACCCCACCCGGAACAAGCAACGGATAAAGATATTTTAGTTCATGGGCCGTTGATTCATACCAATCGGTGTCTAAACGCAATAGCGCGATTTTTCCTGGCATTGTACCCGGAATACTATCCTCAACCTTGCCTTTAACATAGTGCACCTTGCTTGCAGGGTATTTTAAAGTGCCCACATTTTGCTGAACTTCTTCTAAAGCTGAGTAACACCAAACAGATGTCGGATCTTCTCTCTCAGTCGTATTCATTAGTTCATCAGCAGTTGTACCCGTAAACACTTTATCAGCTTCTGTAGGTTCAGACATGCCTTCGAAGGTATCGTATAAATAAATTTCGCGACTAGTATCCTTTGCATTAATTAAGGTGTCAATAGCAGCCATTGTACTGCCGCCACGCCAAACACCACACTCAACAATATCACCTTCAATATTATTTTTAACCAGGTAATTTACTGCGTTAACCAATGAGCCTATACGCTCGGGCGTGGTCATTGTATATGGCTTAACACGGCGATAAGTAGCCAAAGTAGCTTTGTCAAAATCAGCGGGCAAGCCATCCACAACAAGGCGCTCATCCGGCTTCACAAGTGCGTACCCAAATTTCTTTAAGAAAGAATGTATCGTTTTTCGTAGCATATTTTTTAGTTCTTATTTATTGCCCGGTTGATCAGGTCAGTTAATGTAATTATCCTGTCCTTTATCTCGTAATTTTCGCGAATATACGCAGCTTCTTTTTCGCCAAGCTTTGATGCAAGCGTAACATCTTCCGCAATTTTTATCATATAAGCAGCCATACCTTCCACATCATATTCATCTACCAGGTAACCTGTTTCGCCATTTATTACTGCTTCTTTAATACCTGCATGCAAAGTGCTCACAATGGCTAATCCTGATGAACCCGCTTCAAGTATAGTTACGGGCGTGCCCTCTTTATCGCCATTCGCAGCGGTTACAGAGTGCTGTACAAAACAACGTGTTTTTTTCATCAATTCCTTTACCTTATCTGTTTTTAAAACTCCCGTTAATATTATACTGTGTGCGAGACCCAGTTCAGTTACCAGCCGCTTGGTTTCTTCAAATAAAGGACCATTGCCAATCATCCAGAGTTTAGCATCGGGGAACTTTTCATTTACCAACTTAAATGCTTTGACAATTGATGCCGGTGATTTTTTTTCAACAAAACGGCCAACTGATAAAAAGTTTCTATGCGACTGTGAAATGTCCAGCTTAGGAAAAGTTTCGGTATCAACTCCGCATGAGGCTTTAACTATTTTTTTGGTAGGGGCCCCGAGGCGTTTTAATTCTTCAACCATATCGTCCGATACCGCTATAAGCCAGCTGGCATAGTCAAACGCTTTTTTATATAAGTTTATATACTGCGAAACTGTTTCCCGATGATGTACATCGGCTCCATGGTAATGTATGATAAGCGGCACATTTGCATTTTTACAAGCTTTAGTAACCATTGCACCCACCATTCCATATTCCGCAAATACAATATCAATTTTCTGTGCCTTAAAATAGTTCACCAACGCGTTTGTTCTTACGCTGATATTTTGTTTTTTGAATATTTTTTTTTGAATAAGATAGCTCAACATTCCCAAAACCGACCTGATGAGAAATTTTCCTTCATCATCATAAACCGGGAAAGCACCACCATATAGTACTTTCTTATTTCCCGGCAGGCGGTTTATATGCTCCTGTATAAAGGTTTCGGAAAATGCATCCTTGTTGGGCTTTATAATGCATAGATTGAACTGCTCCATTAATTTGCATTTGCTGGCTTTTGTGCAATAACCACGTATAATGATGCATCCCTGTCACGTTGCTGTTGCGAGTTCATTTTATCAAACAAACGTATGAAACTTTGCATAACCAAGGCTATAGGTGGCTTTAACGCTTTCGGAGTTTTGTTGCAGATAGCATCCTGAAAAAGTTGAATCCCACTTGCAGCCAATCCCATAATCCCATGAAAGGTTTTAATCTTAAAGCCTTCGGCTTCGACAGTTTTTCTTAAGCCTGCACTGGTCCAGCGCCAGTAATCGTTTGGTGTGGGATGATAAAACCAGTAGCCATGTGTAGTTAAAATAATACTGCCCCCCGGTTTTAATATGCGGTAAGCTTCTTGTAAATAACCTGATGGAGTATCAACATGCTCCAATACCTGGTTTGATAATACTATATCGGCATAATTATCCGGCAATGTGGTTTTGCTATCAAAACCGATATGGTGCTCGGCTTTTGGGTTCATCTCAAGATCTACCCCCAGATATTTGCCCACTTTAGGTTCAATAACTTCGCGATAAGGCATATCACCACAGCCAAAATCAACCAGTAACAGATTTTTATTATCTGCAGTAAGTTCGTTTATCGTTTTTATAGTCGCATCTCTTAATTTGGTGAGATGCACATAACGCGTATGAAATATATTAGGATTAAGCCGGTCGTTACCTTTCATTCGGCGAATTTAATTGTTTTTTACTGAGGATTAAAATAGTTAAAAATTAGGCCGCTGATCAGCATAACAAACAAAAAGAGGCAAACATCAGCTTGCCTCTTTTAAATAGTTGATCTGAATATTTACTGCGATTGAAACTTCTTCGCGTTTATCCTTCTTTCGTTCTCATTCAGGAATATCTTACGCAGGCGGATGCTTTGTGGGGTTACCTCAATATATTCGTCGGCTTGTATATATTCCATGGATTCTTCCAGCGAGAATTTAATGGCAGGCGCTATACGCACATTGGTATCGCTGCCCGATGCACGCATATTGGTTAACTGCTTGCCTTTGGTAAGGTTGATAACCAAATCGTTATCGCGGATGTGCTCGCCTAGTACCTGGCCCTCGTAAACATCAACTCCCGGATCGATATGGAAACGACCGCGATCCTGCAATTTATCAATAGCAAAAGCGGTAGTTTTACCTGCATCCATTGATACCAGTACACCATTTAAACGGCCAGGGATCTGGCCTTTCCATGGCTCGTATGCTTTAAAGCGGTGTGCCATGATAGCCTCGCCGCCTGTTGCAGTTAATACGTTGTTACGTAAACCAATGATACCACGCGAAGGAATATCAAACTCCAAATGCTGTAAGTCGCCTTTCGGCTCCATTACTAACAGGTCGCCTTTGCGCTGGGTTACCAGTTCAATTACTTTACCTGCAACATCGCCGGGTACGTCAACTATCAGTGTCTCTATAGGTTCGCACTTAACACCGTCAATTTCTTTTATGATAACCTGTGGCTGACCAACCTGTAACTCATACCCTTCGCGGCGCATGGTTTCGATCAGTACTGATAAATGGAGGATACCACGGCCATAAACCAGGTATGAATCGGGCGATTCGGTTTCAACAACCTTAAGCGCCAGGTTCTTTTCCATTTCTTTATATAAACGATCGCGCAAGTGGCGTGAGGTTACAAATTTACCTTCTTTACCAAAGAAAGGCGAAGTATTGATGGTGAACAACATGTTCATTGTCGGCTCATCAATGTGGATCGTTTCTAATTGTTCCGGTTTATCAAAATCGGCAATGGTATCACCAATGTCAAAACCTTCAATGCCTACAACTGCGCAAATATCGCCGCTGCTTACTTCGGTAGCTTTAACTTTGCCTAAACCTTCAAAAGTATAGAGTTCTTTTATACGAGATTTTACCACCTTACCATCGCGTTTAACCAGCGACACCGGCATGTTCTCTTTTATAGTACCGCGTGCAACACGACCGATAGCTATACGTCCAACAAACGAAGAATAATCCAGCGAGGTGATCTGCATTTGTAAAGTACCTTCATTAACAGGTGCTGGCGGAATATTTTCCAATATGGCATCCATCAACGGGAAAATATCGGTAGTCGGCTGTTTCCAGTCAGTGCTCATCCAGCCCTGTTTTGACGAACCGTAGATAACCGGGAAATCCAGCTGATCTTCAGTAGCTTCAAGGTTGAAGAATAATTCAAATATCTGTTCGTAAACTTCTTCAGGGCGGCAATTTTCTTTATCCACCTTGTTTACCACCACAATTGGCTTAAGACCTAAAGCCAAAGCCTTTTGGGTTACGAAACGGGTTTGAGGCATAGCGCCTTCAAAGGCATCGCACAACAACAAAACGCCGTCGGCCATTTTTAATACACGCTCAACCTCGCCACCAAAGTCGGCGTGACCAGGGGTATCGATAATGTTTATCTTAACATCCTTGTACCTAACCGAAACGTTTTTTGAAACGATGGTAATGCCACGCTCACGTTCAAGGTCATTATTGTCAAGTATCAGTTCTCCCGTTTGTTCGTTGTCCCTGAATATTGCACAGCTGTGCAATATCTTATCAACCAAAGTAGTCTTGCCGTGGTCAACGTGTGCGATGATCGCTATATTTCTTATTTTTTGCATGAAAATGCGCCTCTAAATTTGGCGCAAAGGTAAGCTTAATATATGAGATTAGGAAGAGAAAGCAAGTATTTGAGAAAGAATGACAAATGATTTACCAGAGAAGTTGGATAGGATAAGATTCAAAATGCCGGTCTTTAGATATTATAGAGATATTTTCGGCTATGGCTTGCGAAACGATCAGGCGGTCGAAAGGATCTCCATGGTGATGAGGAAGTACGAGTAATTGTTTAAGATGACCGAACTCTATTTGGAGAATATTAAATTTATTACTTTCAATAAACTTAATTAACGCGTCATAAGCAACAGTTAATTTTAATTTATCGTTGCTTATTTTTATTGCGATCTCCCATAAGGTGACAATACTTACAAGTTTAGCATGAGTATTGTCTTCAATAATATTTTTTGCAGTTATCGATAGTCTGTTATCTCCGTCAACATACCATAAAAACGTATGCGTATCTAAAAGATAATCCATTACATATAATCCTTAAATTCTTCCATAGGATCGTCAAAATCATCCGACATATAAGCGATTATTCCTTTACCGCCACCAAAGCCTGGTTTAATTCCACTATTCAAATTTTGTTCGATTTCAGAATTTGCTTTAGCTATTAAAAAGTCCACAAAATCCTCCACCTCCTTTTTTTTGTCGGAAGTGAGCTTTTCTATCTTTTCTAAAAAATCCACGCTCATAACAATGCTAATTTACAAAAACCATTCCTATTTCCCAAACGCCCAAACCAAAAACTTAGGCATGGCTTTGGCCCAGGTTTCGATACTGTGGCTACCACCTACTACTTCAACATAGCGTATATCATCGGGGCGCTTGTAGCCTTTGGCTTCCAGTTCTTTTATCAGATCGATGGTATCATCAATAGAGTCAATAATACCGTTACCATTACGGTCGGCAGTTTCATCGTTAGTACCGGTTTGCAGCCAGAATTTTAAATCAGGTTTGGATTTTATATTTTTTATCATGGCATGGGCTATGCGATCGGCATCGGTATAACCCTTACCCAGTTCCTTACTTCTCCACCACAATGAACCCGAGAAAACACCAACTCTGTTGAAAAGATCGGTATTATTCCATGCAATATCCAGTGCCGACAGCCCCCCTAATGAAAATCCTGCAAATGCGGTACTTTCAAATTTTACAGCAGGAAATAATTCCGCTATGGCAGGCGATAATTCTTCTTTAATAAATTCGGTATATAAATCAGCTTTCGACCCGCGTTTTTTATAATCAGGCTTACCGGCTACGCCGTATTCCTGCAGGCGCTCTTCACCGGCATGTATGGCAACAATAATTGTGGGGCTTATTTTGTTTACTTCGCAAAGGCTTTGCAGCGTTTGTTTCAACCCGAGGCTTTCGGCTTCCTGCCCATCGTTCAATAACAATAAATTTAATGGCTGCGTGGCGTCAATTTCTTCAGGCAGCAATATATCACAAACCACTTCGCGTCCAAGCACGCCAGAATTTATAGTTATTTTGTCTTCGCTTATCGTCATTTCAGTAGTAGCCCACCCCCAATACATCTTGTATTCAAATTAAATTAAGGTTGCAAAAATATTCTTATTATTTGAAGATTTGATAATTTGATAATTTGAAAATGGAATTTGACCTGTCTGACACAAATCAAATTGTTGAAATTCAGTTATTTGCTATTATTTCTTACCTATACAGATTATAATCTTCAAATTTTCAAACCACCAAATTTCAAATTTTGTTTTCAAATTAATTCCCTAACTTACATCCATTAACTATTTTCATTTTGACTGAGAAATATCACCGCTGGTATTCGCAGAACTTAAACCAGGATATTGAAATGCTGGTTTTTGGCGACCACGGCTTTCCCGTTATTTTGTTCCCCACCTCGCAAGGGAAATACTACCAAAATAAAGACGAAGGCCTTATCGATGCCGTGCGTTGGTTTATTGATGAGGGCCTGGTCAAAATATATTGCCCCGACAGTTTAGACTGGCTCACCTGGTACAACAAGGGCATCCACCCTGCCGACAGGGCGCACAATTACGCCTGGTATGATAAAATGTTATATGATGAGCTTGCACCCTGGGCCATGCATGAAACAGGCGTAAATAAGGTAGCATTGGCTGGCTGTAGCTTCGGCGGTTACCATGCAGCAAACTTCGCTTTAAAACATCCCGACCGCTCAGGCCACCTGTTTAGCATGAGCGGCGCTTTTGATATACGGCAGTTTACAGATGGTTATTATGACGACAATATTTTTTACAATAACCCTGTAGATTTTTTGCCCGGAAGTAACCAATCCGAATTTTGGCACATGAATATTATACTGGGCACTGCCGAACATGATATTTGTTTGGGAGATAATATCAATTTGTCAAACATTTTGAACCAAAAACATATTAATAATTGGTTGGATGTCCGCCCTAACGCCACACATGACTGGCCTGTTTGGCGCGAGATGTTCCCGCATTATTTATCAACCATAAAATAACATTTGCCATGAGAGCAGCTTTGTCCAATTTTTTACGTGATACCTCCTTAAGCAATATCACGTTAGGTGCGTTTGAAACTTTAATGAAAAAAAGCAAACGTACACCCTTTTTCACTACCGCTTACAACAGCATTTACAAATTTAAAAACGTGAAACTACAGGTTAAGGAAGCGCTTAACTTCGATGTGGCGCTACTAAAATTTGAAATGCGACTATTATCCGTTGTTGTATTTTACTCAAACGAGGAGAAATATGAAGATGTGGTAAATTATCTTATCGAGAAATACGGCGCACCGGTAATTCAGAGTTCTGATAATAAATTTCACAAAAACCTTTATACCTGGCGCGAAAAAAATTACAGGTTGCAATTAGTACCCAAGCCCGATAGTTATACAGGTTATACTGTGAAATACGAGTACAATTACTGAATACATAACCTATCACACCATGAAAAAAATAGGCATTTTATTTGGCCAGGAAAATTCATTCCCGCAGGCATTTGTCGATCGCATTAATCAAAAAGCAGAAAAAAACATCAGTGCTGAATTTGTGCGTATTGATAAAGTAATGCAGGCCGAGCCGCTGGATTACTCGGTGATCATCGATCGGATATCGCAAGATGTGCCGTTCTATCGCGCTGCCATGAAAAACGCTGCTATTTGTGGTACGGCGGTAATTAATAACCCTTTTTGGTGGAGCGCCGATGAAAAGTTCTTTAATAATGCGCTGGCGGTGAAAATAGGCGTACCTGTACCAAAAACGGTGATACTGCCATCTAAAGATCTGCCTGATGATACTACCGAGCGTTCATTCCGTAACCTGGCTTACCCGCTGGATTGGGAAGGCATATTCAATTATGTGGGGTTTCCTGCCTACATGAAGCCCTTTGACGGAGGCGGCTGGAAGGAGGTTTACCAAATAAATAGCCTCGACGATTTGTGGGATAAATACAACCAAACTAAGCAGTACGTAATGATGCTGCAGGAGGAAATTATTTTTGATGATTACTTCCGTTGCTATTGCATTGGCGGCAAGCATGTACGTATTATGCAGTACGAGCCGCGCAATCCTCATCATTTGCGATACGAGCATGGCAAGGCCCCGGCAGAAAAGAAACTGCTGGAAACGGTAAAAAACTATGTAATAAAACTGAACAAATATTTAGGCTACGATTTTAATACAGTTGAGTTTGCTGTTAGGAATGGTATCCCCTATGCTATTGATTTCTGCAATCCGGCTCCCGATGCTGAAGTAACCAGCGTGGGCCAGGAGAACTTTGACTGGGTGGTGGAAACAGCGGCAGATTACGCTATTGAGCGCGCAAAAAAACAAAAAGACGACCGGGATAACCTTACCTGGGGGGACTATGTAAAAACAGGTGCAGCGAAAGAACATCTGCTATCATCAGAGAAAAAAGTAGAGAAGAAAGCTGATAAAAAAGAAGTGAGCGCCGGCAAGGTCGACCATTCAATAACTGATGAAGGGAAAGTGAAGACGGTGAAGCCAAAGGCGGTGAAAAAAGCCCCGGCTAAGAAATAAGATACTGTCATGCCGAACTTGTTTCGGCATCTCACAAGCAAGCTCGCCAACATAATTGGTAAACTAATCAAATGGGATGCTGAAACAAGTTCAGCATGACAAACAATTTGCTATTATAACCCTAACTAATTATGAACGAATTTACCTTAGGTGTTGAAGAAGAGTTCATGGTGATTGACCCGGTTACACGGGAATTGCGGTCGCATGAGCAAAAAATTGTTGAAAGCGCCCAAAAAGTGCATGAGGACCAGGTAAAGGCTGAAATGCACCAGGCTGTAGTTGAGGTAGGCACGCACATTTGCCGCAACACCGACGAAGCCCGAAAAGAAGTGACCAAACTACGTGGCACTGTGGCCCAACTGGCCGGCGACATTGGTCTGCGTATCGGCGCTGCAGGCACACATCCCTTTTCGCATTGGCAACATCAGTTGATAACCGACCATCCGCGTTATTTTGAGATTGTGGATGAGATGCAGGAAGCTGCACGTTCAAACCTCATCTTCGGCTTGCATGTGCATGTGGGTATACAATCGCGCGATCTGGCGGTGCATATCGCCAACCAGGTACGGTATTTTTTGCCGCATGTTTATGCCCTATCAACCAATTCGCCGTTCTGGGAAGGGCGCAATACAGGTTTTAAATCGTTCAGGACTAAAGTATTTGATAAATTCCCCCGCACAGGCATACCTGATTATTTTGCCAGTATAGAGGAGTATGACCGTTATATCAAACTATTGGTAAAAACTAATTGCATTGACAACGCCAAAAAAATATGGTGGGACATCAGGGTACACCCCTTCTTCGAAACCATTGAGTTCCGCATTTGCGACTGCCCTATGCTGATAGATGAAACTATGGCTTTTACGGCGCTATTCCAGGCCTTGTGTGCAAAGTTGTATAAGTTAAGGCTGCAAAACATGTCGTTTATGACCTATAACCGGGCACTTATCAATGAAAATAAATGGCGTGCCGCACGCTATGGCATCGATGGCAAAATGATAGATTTTGGCAAGGAAACCGAAGTAAACACCCGTGCCCTTATATTAGAATTGCTTGATTTTGTTGATGATGTAGTAGATGAACTCGGCTGCCGCGAAGACCTGAATTATGTGCATAAAATACTGGAACATGGCACAGGTGCCGACAGACAACTGGCAGTTTACCAGCAAAATAGTAACTTTGCCGATGTTGTTGATTATATCACATCGCAAACGTTAAAAGGAATATAGAGCAGCCCCACCCAAACCCTCCCCGGTAGGGAGGGTTTTAACAATATAATATTAAAATAAAAGTCTCCCCTACCGGGGGAGATTTAGAGGAGGCTTATGACATACAAGCAAAATATAAAAGTAGCTATACTCGACCTGTATGCCGGAGTGGCAAATGAGGGCATGCGCGGATTTAAGGAAATATTAGCGCGTTACCAGGAAAAGAACAACCTGGATATGACCGTAGAAATATTCGAGGTGCGGAATAATTGCGAGATACCAGGTACTGATTTTGACATTTATATTTCAAGCGGTGGGCCAGGTAGTCCGCTGGATAGTGAGGGTACTGAATGGGAGAAAAAATATTTCAGTTTGATAGAACAATTGGAGCAGCATAACCAATCGGATGATCCGCAAAAGAAATATGGTTTCTTTGTTTGCCATTCCTTTCAGCTGATGTGTCGCAGATACAAGCTGGGTTATATTAATGAACGCCGTTCGGCATCATTCGGAATACTTCCGGTACATAAAACCGGGGAGGGGCGGGATGAGGTGATATTTGAAGGTCTGGGTGACCCATTCTATGCGGTTGATTCGCGTAGTTGGCAGGTAATCAACCCTGATGAAAAACAATTTATCAACCTGGGGATGCAGCTATTGGCTATTGAAAAGATCCGGCCACACGTTGATCTTCCCCGAGCCATGATGGCCATAAGGTTTAGTGATTATTTTATCGGAACGCAATTTCATCCCGAGGCCGATGCACAGGGTATAAAAAACTGGTTGCTAAAGCCTGAAAAGAAAAAAGAAGTGATTGACGAGCACGGCAGTGACAAATACAATGAAATGCTGGAACGCCTTGACGACCCCGATAAATTAATGCTCACTCAAACTAACATGATCCCTAATTTTCTGGATGAAGCGGTTTTGAGTTTGCAAGACTAACCATATTGTAATTACGAGGAGGTACGACGAAGTGATCTCATCGCCTTTAGCAAAGCGACGATATTGCCGCGCTATCGCTCGCAATGACAAATATTTTTAATAATTTCCATGAACCCATCCATCCGCAAAACATACAACGCCAATTTCACATCTGAGAAATACAACCGTTTCCTGAAAAAACTGAATGATGCAACACGGGCTAAGGTAGAATTCAGAGTGGCGGAAACTCCCGTGTTTTTGACAGATGATTTTAGGGACAAACTCATTACAGCGGGTAGTGATATTATTAAAACCGTCCTTCAGCCTGATTTTAAACAACTAACCGAGCGCGCCATTCCTGAAAAATGGCGGGTGGCCAATGAGAATGACCATCCGCATTTTATTGCTTTGGATTTTGGGGTTTGTAAGGACAAACAAGGCAATATCGTACCAAAGCTAATAGAGTTGCAGGGTTTTCCTTCATTATATGGATTTCAAGCATCTTTGGGCGATGCCTATAAAGAGATATTTGATATATCTGACGATTGGTCGGTTTATTTTAGCGGCTTAAATAAAGAGAGCTATATCAACCTGCTTAAAAAAACCATCGTTGGCCCATATCAACCGGATGAAGTGGTGTTGATGGATGTAAACGCCCAGAAGCAAAAAACTGCTGTTGATTTTTACATTACCCAAAATATGATCGGCACACCGGTAGTGTCATTAAGCGATCTGCAACAGGAAGGCACCAAACTATTTTATGAGTTAAATGGCGAGAAGAAATCTATTAAGCGCATTTATAACCGCCTGATATTTGATGAAATAGAAAACGACCCGGGCATATTTGATAAAGTAGTTGATATACGGCAACCTTTTGATGTGGAATGGATAACCCATCCTAATTGGTTTTATCGTATCAGCAAGTTTACCATGCCCTATTTAACCGGCGACTATATCCCAAAAACACAATTCCTGCACCAGATTACCCAAATACCTGCCGACCTGCAAAACTATGTACTTAAACCATTGTTCTCATTCGCAGGGCAGGGAGTGATAATTGATGTTACCGAACAGGATATTAAGAATATAAAAGACCCCGAAAATTGGATATTACAGGAAAAGGTAAAATATGAACCCGTGGTACAAGCCCCTGATGATGGCGTAAAAGTTGAAATAAGATTACTTTACCTTTGGCCGAATGGCGATGAAAAACCTACATTGGCTATAAACCTGGCCCGCTTAAGCCGGGGAAAAATGATTGGGGTGCGTTACAATAAGGATTTTGACTGGGTTGGTGGTACCGTGGCCTTCATGCCAAAGTAAAGCTTATACTATTTATATAGCCTGTTCGTTAAAAATGTATTAAATTTGCGACATGAACATCCAGGTGGTTATCATATTGATCCTCTTCGCCGGCGCCATAGTTTATGTGGGCCGAATGATATATAAAAGCCTGTCTGCAAAAAAAGGCTGTGGCAGCAATTGCAAATGTGGTGTTGATTTTTCGAACATTGAGGCGAACAAAACGCATAAATAACTTCATTTATACTATCTTCATACCAACCAATTAATTTTTCCCCTAAAAATTATTTACTGAATGTCGGACAAGCAGGTTTTTCAAGCTAATTCAAAAGGGAGGTGGCTCCGCTTTAAATGGGTTAGCCGTATATTATTAATAGTACTTGCAGGCGCTATTGTGGCTGCTGCTATTGCTATAACCTCTAAGCAATATCCAACGCTCCCTAACTTAAATGAAGCACCCAAAGCCTTAACCAAAGAAGGCATCGCCGCCCTGAAAAAAACGGCCAAATACAAAAAATTCAAGTTGCAGGTTAATGAAATTAAAAAACTTGAATACCAAAAACATCTTCATCAGCTCAAGCAGCCTAATAATAAAGACCGTATAAACGCTGGTTTCTACATGGCCTGGGACCCGCAGGCCTACAACTCATTGGTTGATCATATTGCACGGCTTGATTTGGTGGTAAGCGAGGGCTTTACCATTACACCAAACGCCGATACGATAACTGCTAAAATTGATACCGGCCTTATCCACCTGCATAAAAAATATAAAAAGCCGGTGCTTATTTCTATTTCAAATTACATAAATTACAATAGTACCACCGGCGATTTCGACACTAAAGATGTTGCCCGAATTATAAAAAGCAAGCACTCGCGTACAGCTTTTATAAACAGCATTGCAGCACAGCTAACCAAATATGGTTTTAAAGGCATCGACCTTGATTTTGATAATATTGTTAACCGCAACACGCCCGATTATCTTGAGTTTGAGAAAGAATTGTACACCTCGCTTCATGCACAAGGTTTTATGGTAACACAAAATGTGGTGCCCGAGGATGAGCAATACGACCTTGCAAAATTGCAACATTATAACGATTACCTGTTTATAATGGCTATTGATGAGCACGACGAGAACAGCCCGCCGGGCGAACTATCAGACCAGCATTGGGTAGAGGAAATATTGGATAATGTGTGTTCGAAAATGCCGAGCGAAAAAGTGATCCTGACCATAGCGGGCGGCGCTTATGACTGGCCATCGGGTAGTGTAGGTAAGGCTATAGGCTACCAGCAAGCTATCAGTACGGCACAGGAAAATCAGAAACCTATAACGTACGACCCATCCTCGGCCAACCTGCATTATAACTATAACGACCAGGTGGGAATGCCACATACGGTTTATTTTACCGATGCTGCTACCAATTTTAACATCATCCGCATGGCCGATGATTGGGCAACCGGCGGCGTAGCCTTGTGGCGCTTAGGATCAGAAGACCCGCGCTTATGGACATTCTTCCAGAAAAACCTTTCCATTGATTCGCTGCGGAAAACCGGCGTCGATATAAAAAAGCTTACCGATGTAGGCCTTAACAACCGCATTTCCTATACAGGTGATGGCGAGATCCTTGATTTGGTTACTACACCGAAACCAGGGCACATTAAGGTCAGCCTTGATACAACTGATTTTACCATAACCAACCAGCAGTATATTGAGCTGCCTACCAAATATGTTATACGCCGTTATGGATATGCCCCGGGAAAAATAGTGCTAACTTTTGATGATGGCCCGGATCCTGATTATACCCCCCGGATACTGGATATATTAAAACGCGAACATGTGCCTGCGGTATTCTTCGTGGTAGGCTCAATGGCAGAAAAGAACATACAGATACTTCGGCGCGAATTTGATGAGGGGCATGAGATTGGCAACCATACTTATTTCCACCCTGACATATCTACCATAAGCCTTCAGCGGGTAAATTTGGAACTGAATGCCACACGCCGCATTATTGAATCGGTCACCGGGCGCAGTACCATACTGTTCAGGCCGCCCTACAATGCTGATGCCGAGCCTCAAACACTGGCCGAAATTATCCCGGTAGCCGAGGCGCGCAAACAAAGCTATATCACCGTTGGCGAATCCATCGACCCATGGGACTGGTACCCCGGCGTTACTGCTGATAGTATTATTGCAAGGGTTAAGGCACAGAAAGATGCAGGTTCATTTTTATTATTGCATGATGCCGGCGGCGAAACACGTGAAGAAACGGTTAAGGCACTGCCTGAGATCATCCATTTTTTCAAGAGCCACGGCTACCAGTTTACAACCATAGCCGATGTGCTGCACAAAAGCAAAGCCGAATTGATGCCGCCGATAAAGGATGACGCCAACAGCGGTTTCGTAGGCTTCTTTTACCAGATATACCTGAACGGCTCATTCTACACCAACTGGTTTTTAATATATCTGTTTTTAACGGCCATATTCCTGGCACTTGGCCGGGTAGTATTGATAGGTATATTGGCCCTAAAACAAAATGCTGATACCAAAAAGTACAGGGCTTTAAAGCAGAATGATATTAAACTCCCCGCTGTAAGTATTATTGTACCGGCTTATAATGAAGAGATAACCGCAGGCAAAACTATTGAAAGCCTGTTGAAAACGGATTATCCCGAATTCGAGATAATCTTTGTGAACGATGGATCGAAGGATAAGACATTTGAGGTAGTAAATAATGCCTATGGGCACCATCCTTTGGTGCAGGTGCTGGATAAACCTAATGGCGGTAAGGCATCCGCGCTAAACTTTGGTATAAGCCATGCTAAAAACGCTTTTGTGGTATGTATTGACGCAGATACACAACTGAAAGAAGATGCTGTCTTTCACCTGATGACCTATTTTACCGATGAGGAAATAGGCGCGGTAGCGGGTACTGTAAAAGTTGGGAATGCCAACAACATGATCACCAACTTCCAGGCGATAGAGTATATCACGGCTCAAAATATGGACAGGCGCGCATTCGACCTGATCAATAGCATAACCGTTGTGCCGGGGGCTATAGGTGCATTCAGAAAAGCTGCCATATTTAAGGCAGGCGGCTTTACTTATGATACCCTTGCCGAAGATTGTGACCTTACCATGCGCATACTAAAAGCAGGCTATATTGTAAAAAATTGTGCCGAAGCATTTGCGTATACCGAAGCACCGGAAACGGTAAGCTCTTTGTTAAAACAACGTTTCCGCTGGAGCTTTGGGGTAATGCAAAGTTTTTGGAAAAATAAGGACGCCTTGTTTAACAAAAAATATAAGTTTTTTGGGATGATAGGGATGCCGAATATCCTGCTGTTCCAGATCATACTACCTTTATTCTCGCCCATTGCCGATCTGATGATGGTATTCGGGCTTCTTGGTGGCAAACCCGGCAAGATACTGTTGTATTATGTAGCCTTTATTTTGGTTGATTTTGTGGTAGGTATCATCGCATTCTGGATGGAAAAAGAAGATTACAAAAAGCTTTGGTACATTATCCCGCAGCGGTTCATTTGGCGGCAACTGATGTATTACATCCTTATAAAATCCGTTCGCCACGCGCTAAAAGGTGAGCTAAAAGGTTGGGGAACTGTAAAACGGACGGGGACTGTTGTGATGAAGGAAACGAAATAACCTGAAAATGTGCTGATTGGAAAATTTGAAGATAAATAGCAAGAAGCTACATTTTCAAATCAAACCCTTTCAATCAAACATACCGCGTATGCCACAACGCCTTCTTCGCGGCCTATAAAGCCTAATTGTTCGTTTGTGGTGGCTTTGATGGATATATCATCTTCGCTTATGCCGGCTGCTTTGGCAATGTTGGCTTGCATAGCCGGAATATGGGGGTTTATTTTGGGTGCTTCAAGGCATATCATGGCATCAATATTACCTATCGACCAGTCTTTTTCTTTTAACAGTTCTACTACATGCTGTAATAATACCAGGCTGCTTATCCCCCGCCAGCGTTCGTCTTTATTTGAAAAATGGAAGCCTATATCGCGCAGGTTAGCGGCACCTAACAAGGCATCACAAATGGCATGTAATAACACATCAGCATCAGAATGACCGTATGCACCTGCATGATGTTCAAGGGTTACGCCGCCTACTACAAAGGGGTGGTTTTCTCTTAACTGGTGTACATCAAACCCAAAACCTACTTTCAGCTTTCCCACAATTATTTAGTACCTCCAAAGCTACCCGATAAGGTAAAACGTAAAGTGTTGGCCAAAGGGCTGTTTTGCTGGCTGGCTGCCAGGTATGAAAAATCGAAACCAAAATCCTGGTATTTAAAGCCTACACCAAGGGTTAGGTATTGGCGGCCACCTTTATCAGGGCTTTCATAGTAATAGCCTGCCCGTAACGCAAAAGTGCGGTTGTACCAGTATTCGGCACCTGCCGAATAATATATCTCCTTAAATTCCTGGCTTAATCCCGCATCAGTAAACGACTGGAAAATACCGGCCGGTACCGAAACGCTGCTGTTAGGCTGGGTTGGCACCAAAAGTTTATTCAGGTCGAGGGTTAAAGTAAATTGACTGTCGTCGGAATTCCAGGTATTGGCTGCACCGATTTTTAGGTTCGTAGGCAGGTAAAAAGCGTTCCCGCCTGTTGAATAACTGATCTTTGTACCTATGTTTGAAAGATCGGCACCAAGGGCAAACTGGTTTTCATCAATGCCGCCCGTTTTATAATAAAAGGATACATCAGCAGCAAGCGCGTTACCTGCTTTTTCGCCTTCATTGGGCGATGATGCCGAACCGTTTGATAAATTTGAGTGGATATAGCGAACTGTTAATCCCAATGAAAAAGTCTCGCCAAACTTACGTGCTATCGATCCATCGATAGAAAATTCAGAAGGTGTAAAATTACCTAATGAACCACCCTGGTTATCAGTTAAAGCAACGCTGCCAATATCAAAATAGCGTAATGATGCACCAATAGTGTTTCGGTCATCAACTTTATGGGCGTAACTAAGATACGAAAGGCTGATGTCGGGTACCAGGTTACGTAACCAGGGACTGTAGGATATGGAGACAGCATTATCAGACTCTAAAAAAGCCAGTTTCGATGGGTTCCAGTAGTTAGCATTTACATCGGGCGATATGGCTACGCCGGCATCCCCCATTGCGCCTGATCGCGAGTCGGGAGAAATATTTAAAAAAGGCACGGCAGTAGCTAAGGCGTTGGCATTGCTTCCATTGGTATTTACTACCTGCGCGCCTGCAAAAAGGGGCATTAACAAAACAATCGGGAGAGCAACCTTCGTGTAAAAAAACTTCATCTAAGCGGATTTATTTTATACAATAAATATACCAACACACTTTTCATTACAAGCTTATCAATAAGTTACCTGTAAACCAAAAATATTTTGATAAATGTAACAGAACTCCGGCTGTTTACGTTTAAATGTGAACAAGGGTTTATATTTTATTCCCTGCATGTTTTTAAAATTAGCTTTTTATTCAATTTTTTTTAAATTTACACTTCATAAAATCCCATATAACTGTAAAAATATGAAAATAGTTTTTACTAAAACTGCGTTAGTGTTGTTAGGTGCAGTAGCCTTGTTTAGCAGTTGTTCAAAGCATCAGCAATCAGAAAAAACGGGCATCCCCTATAACGACAGGAACAATGGTGGTTACGTAAAATTCCGCCAAACCCATCCATCGCCAGGCCCGGGGCTTGTGCCAATTGAGGGTGGTACATTTGTGTTGGGCGGCAGTGCCGACCAGGACGTTACTTATGATTATAATAATGTACGCAGGCGTGTAACTATTCCCTCCTTTTATATGGATGAAACGGAAGTATCAAACCAGGACTGGCTTGATTACCTGCACTGGATAAACATTACTTTCCCTGATGACCATGAATTATACTACAATGCGGTGCCCGATACGCTGGTATGGCGCAGCCCATTGTCATATAATGAACCGTATGTGCAAAACTATTTAAGGCACCCGGCATTCCAGGATTACCCGGTTGTTGGTGTTAGCTGGGACCAGGTACAGGATTACTGCCAATGGCGCACCGACCGTGCCAACGAATACATATTACAACAAAGAGGGCTTTTAGCAAGTGCTAAAGATAAACCTACAGGTAAAAAAGGCGCCCCTGCAGCAGCTTCAACAGCAGGTAAAACACCATTCAATACCGATATGTATTTGAACGGACAATACCAGGGTGCAGGCATAGACGGCAAAAAAATGCTTCCTAACCTTAACCCTAATGCGGCACCCGGCGCTAAAGGCAAACCTGCTTTAAGGCCTGCCCGCATGGAAGATGGTATATTAAAACAAGCATATCGCTTACCTACTGAAGCCGAATGGGAATACGCCGCATTAGCTTTAGCCGGCAATACCCAATTTGAAAATATTAATGACGGCAAAATATACCCTTGGAATGGCTTAGGCGTTCGTTCACCAAGCAGGAAAAACCGTGGTATGATACTGGCCAACTTTAAACGTGGCGAAGGTGATAACGCGGGTGTTGGTGGCTACTTGAATGACAAGGCCGATATTACGGCACCGGTACGTTCATATCCGCCAAATGATTTTGGCCTGTATAACATGGCAGGTAATGTAAACGAATGGGTACAGGATACTTATCGCCAAACTTCATTTGAAGAAGAAGAGGATTTTAACCCTTTCCGTGGTAATGAGTATTCTAATAAACGCCTGGCCGACCCTCTTAAAGGGGTTTATGCCAAAGACAAATATGGGCACCCTATAAAAGATCCGGCTACATCACCTAAAAAATTAAAATATAGTGAACTGATAGCGCAACAGCAAGCACAGGCAGCAGCCACCGCAGCTGGCGCTAACGGTACCACCCCGCCTGTTACCGGTGTAAAACCGCCCGCAAGCACACAGCCTTCAGGCTTGTCCGCTGCATTAGCGGGCAAACCCTATAACCCCGATCAAAGAGGTTTTGCCGATACCGTTAACGCGGCATTATATGGCACAACCACATTAGCTAACGACCATTCGAAAGTTTATAAAGGGGGTTCATGGAATGACCTGTCTTACTGGTTAAACCCGGCTGCACGCCGTTTTATGAACGAGGATGACGCAAGCGCCGAGATCGGTTTCCGGTGTGCGATGGACCTTGTTGGTGCGGCTGAAATTAATCCTCAAGGCAAACCACACTTCAGTGTAAAGAAAGCAAAAAGGTTTAAAGCCAATTAAAACTTTAAGTTAAAGGACAAACCTAAAAGGCGAAAGGTTGAGCTATGATAGCTACCTTTCGCCTTTTGTTTTTGGCTTAAAGCAGAAAGACTAAAACGGAACACTTGCGTTTAAAGCCCCCGCCTTATGTTTCCGGCTTATCAATTGAATTGCAGCAGCACCTGCCCTTTTTCCACCTTATCGCCGGGTTTCAGTTTTACTGTTTTTACTACTACATCAGCTGGCGACTTTATAATATTTTCCATTTTCATGGCTTCCAGTACAAACAGGTTGTCGCCTTTTTTTACTTCGTCGCCTTCGGTAACCATTACTTTTAACACCAGGCCGGGCATTGGCGCTTTTACTTCGCTCACCTTCGCACTGTTTAAACTGCTCAGGCCCAGTTTATCAAGCAGTACATCATATTGATCTTTTGCACTAACCGTATATATATTGTTGTTGACCTTGATCTCGGCAGTTTTTTCAGCTGCGTTAAAGCTAACCACTTCGGCATTATACGATTTAAACTGATCAATAATATGCCATGATGAATCATTTAGTTGTTTAACATCGGCATCATTTTTCTTATTGTTGATGGAGAGTCCGTCGTCGTTGCGGCCGGTTTCGAAATCGTATTTGCTGTTGACTTTTATTTTATACATACCGTTTATTTTTTATCGTTGATTAGAACGATTTTGGGATTCCGCTGATACTTTGTCAAATACTTATCAATTTGCAACCCGCCCAATATATGTAAAATCAGCGAAATCATACAAATCAATAAAAATCAGCGGTCAACGATTAGTAAATATATACTGAATTAAATTAGCGCCCATTTTTAGGGCTTTTAGTCGGGTTTCCTGCGTATCTCCGGCATAGGTGCCATAATCTTCCCAGCCGTTGCCCAGGTCGCACTGGTAATCATAAAAACACACCAGGCGGCCCTTGTATATCAGGCCAAAGCCTCGTGCGCGTTTGCCGTCATGCTCATGTACCTTTGGCAAGCCATTTGGAAAATCATACTTTTGGTGATAGATGGGGTAATTAAGTGGTAATTCTACAAAATCAAGTTCCGGAAAAACCTTTTTCATTTGCGGCCTAATGAATTGGTCGAGACCATAATTATCACAAATATGCAAAAAGCCGCCGCCGGTTAAATAGGTACGCAGGTTCCTGGCTTCCTGGTCACTGAATATCACGTTGCCATGCCCCGTCATAAATACGAACGGATAGTTGAACAATTCAGCGCTACCTACGTCAACCACTTCATCCTGTAGCTGGAAATTGGTCCTCAGATTATCGTTACAAAATTTGGCAAGGTTGGGCAGGGCGGTGCGGTCGCCGTACCAGTCACCTCCACCGTTATATTTAAGCTTGGCCATTTTATAGGTAGGCACGCTAAAGCTGCTCATCAGAAACAGCATCAGCATAGCGCCTGCTATATAAATACCCTTGGTCATTTAGCGGTTTAAAAAGTTTATTTCAAAACAAGCCTCCAGCGCCGCGGTTTCGGTGCGCAGGCGGCTTTCGCCTAAAGTTATGGCTTTAAAATCATTATTTAACGCTTCGTCTATCTCTTTTGGTGTAAAGTCACCTTCGGGGCCTATCAATATTAAATATTTTCCTTGCGGAATGATGGTATCTTTAAGGTTAAGCTTCTCCCCTGCATCACAATGTGCTATAAATTTTTGCCCGTCGAAATTCCGTGCCAGCAACTTAGCCAAAGGCTCCGGCTCATTCAATACCGGGTGATAAGCTTTTATAGATTGCTTTATGGCCGAGGTAATGATCTTATTTAGCCTGTCGGTTTTCGCTTCTTTCCGCTCGGAGCGCTGGCAGATGATGAGCGATATTTCATCGATACCTATTTCGGTGGCTTTTTCTAAAAACCACTCTAAACGTTCTATATTTTTTGTGGGGGCTATAGCAATGTGCAGGTAATGATCGCGCTTATTGAAACCTTGTATTGCCGATGTTATTTGTAATATGGTACGTTTGGGATGCGGGTCTTTTATTTCTGCGGTGTATAACCCTCCGCGGCCGTCTATTAACTGCATTTCATCGCCCATATTTAACCGCAATACCCTGATGGCATGTTTGCTTTCTTCTTCGCTAAGAAAATATTGGGCGTGTGAGGGGTCTATATCGGGGGTATAAAATAGCTGCATTTGTTGTATGGGCCGTTCCATTTATGTTTAGTTTTGGGTAGCGCAAATGGAACGGCCGGTAATTATACTTAAATGTGTATGGGCCTGTTATCGGTAGCGGCTAAGCAGGCTTCGCGCATAGCTTCGGTGTACGTTGGGTGCGCATGGCTGGCACGCGTTACGTCCTCGGCTGACGCCCGGAATTCCATGGCGATAACGGCCTCGGCTATCATATCAGCGGCACGCGGACCAATAATGTGTACGCCTAAAATTTCGTCAGTAGCAGCATCAGCCAAAACCTTAACAAAACCATCCAGATCACCGCTGGCCACTGCCCTGCCCGCCGCGCGGAACGGGAAAGAACCTGCCTTGTATTTTATGCCTTGTTCTTTTAACTGTTCTTCGGTTTGGCCAACCGAAGCAACTTCGGGCCACGTATATACTACGCCTGGTATCAGGTTATAATTAATATGCGGCTTTTGCCAGGCAATTTCTTCTGCTACTAAAGTGCCTTCATCTTCGGCTTTGTGTGCAAGCATGGCCCCGCGGATAACGTCGCCTATGGCATACACACCTTTAACACTGGTTTCCAGATGCTCGTTTACTGTAATTTTCCTGCCTCGTTCTTCAACGGTAATGCCAATCTTATCCAGCCCTAAATTATCTGTATAGGCTATACGGCCCACTGCTACCAGGCAGTAATCGCCTTTTAATTCTTTTTTATCGCCGTTAGGGGCATCAAAAGTTACAGTAACTTCCTTGCCCTTTACAGTGGCGCCGGTAACTTTATGGCCGGTATAAAACTCCATGCCTTGTTTTGAAAGCACACGTTGCAACTCTTTGCCCAAGCCCTTATCCATGGTTGGGATAATGCCGTCCATATATTCAATTACCGAAACTTTAGCGCCTAAACGCGAGTAAACCGAACCCAGCTCAAGACCGATAACCCCGCCGCCTATCAATATGAGGTGCTTTGGAACTTCGGTAAGGGTCAACGCTTCGGTTGAGGTGATGATGCGCTTTTTATCTAACTTAATAAATGGCAGGCTTGATGGTTTTGAACCTGTAGCTATGATCACGTTAGTACCGGTTATCTCAACTTCGGTACCATCAGGTTTTTTTATGCTGATGGTATTTTTATCCTTGAATGAGCCGATACCCTGGTATGAATCAATTTTATTTTTTTTGAAAAGGAAAGCGATGCCGCTTGTATTTTTAGCAACAACGTCTACTTTGCGTTTCATCATTTGTGCTATATCAACCGATAAATTATCAAGGTTGATACCGTGAGTTTTGAATGAATGCGAGGCGTTATAATAATGTTCAGATGAATCAAGCAAAGCCTTTGAAGGGATACAGCCCACGTTAAGGCAGGTACCGCCAAAGGTTGAATATTTTTCGATACAGGCAGTTTTTAAACCAAGTTGGGCACAACGTATAGCGGCAACGTAGCCACCAGGGCCCGAACCGATAACGATAACATCATATTGCATAGTTGTATAATTTGCTGCAAAGTTAAGCATTATCAGTTGCTAACAAAGCGGATTAATGTTTCTGTAAAGTCAATAATATAAGGTTAAAATCACCTATGTTTTTTGCATTTATATACCCATCTTTAATTAATTTTAACACTTTAACTGAACTGACATCTCTTAAAATGAAATTAAACCGATTTTTATTAATCCTTTTGGGGATATTCTCCCTCAATGCTCACGCCCAACTGGGCCAGCCCAAAGAAACTTTCACTAAAGCCGATACTCTGCGTGGTAACACCCACTCACCTCTGCGTACCTGCTACGATATTAATTACTATCATTTAGATGTGAAGTTCGACATCGACCATAAATTTATCAGCGGCAGCAATCTTTTTAAATTTACTGCTACACAGGATTTTACCAAACTACAGTTCGACCTGTTTTCGAACCTAAAAGTTGAAAAGGTAGTATACAAAGGCCAGGAAGTGCCTTTTAAGCGTGAGTTCAACGCCGTATTTGTAACTTTCCCGCAACCTATAACCAAAGGCAGCAGTGATGAATTTACCGTGTATTATTCGGGCAACCCTACCGAAGCAGTTAACGCCCCCTGGGATGGCGGTGTAGTTTTCACAACTGATTCCACCGGCAAACCATGGGTAGCAACTGCCTGTCAGGGCATAGGTGCCAGCATATGGTGGCCTAATAAAGACCAGCAAGCCGATGAAGTAGATAGCGCCCTGATCAGCATAAGCGTGCCTAAAGGATTAAAAGATGTATCGAACGGCAGGTTGCGTAAAGTAACGAATCTGAAGGATGGCTATACCCGTTTCGATTGGTTCGTGGCTAACCCAATAAATAACTACGACATTGAAGCCAACATTGGCGACTATACCCATTTTGGCGACAGCTATGACGGTGAAAAAGGGAAACTGACCATTGATTATTGGGTATTGCCTTATGACCTGCAAAAAGCAAAAATACATTTCGGAGAGAATGTAAAACGAATGTTGAAATCGCATGAGCACTGGTTTGGCCCTTATCCTTTTTATGAGGACGGTTACAAGTTGATCGAAACCCCATACCTGGGCATGGAACACCAAAGCGGCACCACCTATGGCAATCACTTTGTAAACGGTTACTGGACCCGCGACCGTGGCGGCATCGATTTGTCAAACACAGGTTGGGGACTTAAATGGGATTACATCATCATCCACGAAAGCGGACACGAATGGTTCGGCAATAACATCACCTCAAAGGATCTGGCTGATATGTGGATACATGAATCTTTTACCGATTATTCCGAATCATTATTTGTTGAAAGCTATTACGGCAAACAGGCCGGGCAGGAATATGTGAACGGGCAGCGCAATGGCATAGCTAATGACAGGCCAATAGTAGGCCCATACGGCGTAAATAAAGAAGGCTCGGAAGATATGTATGCCAAAGGTTCGGTTATCCTTAACATGATCCGCACCATTATTAACGATGATGAAAAATGGCGCCAGGTACTGCGCGGCCTTAACAAAACTTTTTATCACCAAACAGTAACTTATAACGATATAACCAGCTATATAAGCAAAGAATCAGGCATCGACCTGTCAACTGTTTTTGAGCAATACCTGCGTACAGCAAGCCTGCCCGTTTTACATATATACCAAAGCAGAAATAAAATATATTGCATGTGGACAGGCTGCGTTCCCAATTTTAGCATGCCGGTACGGATAAGGGTAAAAGGCGGCGAGTATAAATTCTTTAACCCGGGGTCATCAAACCATAATGGAGTAGTGAGGTCGCGTGCAAGGGCCGCTGAAATAAATCTCCCGGGCGTTAATATGGATAATATTGAGGTAGATACTTTTAATTATTATATAGGCGTATTAAAAAATCAAATGTGATTTGAGTTAGAAAAAAATTCGTCCATGATGCAACCTGTTATATATTATGGCGTCATATGTATCAAATAATACAAAATTTTTAAAGTCATGAAATCAATAAATACAATTTTATTATCCGCAGTGCTATTAACCGGCACTGCTTACGCCTACGCTATGCCTGCTGCAACTGTAAAGGTTAGTGATGCAGCTAACGAGGTACAGGACCGCCACCTTTCCGGTTTTAACGCAGTTGAAATAGAAGGTTCGGTTGATGTATACATTGTACAGGGCCAATCAGAATCAGTAAAAGTGGAAGCCCCTTCCGAAATGATAGACCATATCATAACCGAAGTGAATGGTTCAACACTAAGGATACGCGACAAGAACAGTTCGGGTTGGCATTGGGGCAACTGGGGCAACCATAAAAAGGTTGCGGTGTATGTTAGTATACGTGAAGTACACGAGATCGGCATTACAGGTTCGGGCGATGTATATTTTAAAGATGGTATCACGGCTAACAACCTGCGCATACGTGTAAGCGGTTCAGGCGATGTACTGGGCAAGGTTGAAGCTAAAAATCTTGACTGCAGCATCTCCGGTTCAGGCGATATGAAGTTGGTGGGTCGGGCAGATCAGCAAAATATAAGTGTATCCGGTTCAGGCGATTACAGCGCGCGCGGGCTGGCCACTCAAAATACTGCAGTACATGTATCAGGCTCTGGTGATGCGAACATTAATGTAAGCGGCAACCTCGAAGCTGCCGTTTCAGGCTCAGGCGACGTTACCTACACTGGCGGCGCGCAGCATGTGATGAAATCCAAATCAGGCAGTGGCGATATCAGCGGTAATTAATAGCATAAAAAATATTATTCTAAAAGGCTTGGTTTAATTAAACCGGTCCTTTTCATTCAATTACATCATATTCCTTTCCCCTCTTTATGTCTAAGGCAAAGAGGAGGGTCGACAAGAGTAGCGATCCCGATAACTATCGGAACGAGATGAGTAATTGCCGAACACGAACCATCAAACAAAAGCGCCCTGCTCAAATTGAGCAGGGCGCTTTATATTTCTTCAAGTCCTCCCCTCGGGGGGAGGATTTAGGAGGGGTCTTATTCGCCTTTTTCAGCGTTTTCTTCGTTGTCAGCAGCTGGTGCTTCTTCTTCAGTAGCAGCAGGGGCTTCAGTTTCTGCTTCAGCAACCGGTGCTTCTTCAGCAGCAACTTCGGCAACCGGTGCTTCAGCTACAGGAGCTTCGTCAACAACTGGTGCTTCAACAACTTCTTCGGCAGCAGGTGCAGCAGCGGCTTTAGGAGCAGCGGTAGCGCCTGCCTTGCCTTTACCACCACGGCGGCGGGTTGTCTTTTTAGCAGTTTGTGCATTATCGCCACCGTAAACAGTATTGTAATCCACTAATTCAATTATCGCCATTTCAGCGTTATCGCCTAAACGGTTCTCTAATTTAATAATACGAGTGTAACCACCCGGGCGGTTAGCGATCTTCTCAGCAACATCTCTGAATAAAATGCTAACGGCGTCTTTATCCTGCAGGTAGCTAAATACGGTACGGCGTGAGTGCGTAGTATCGTTTTTTGATTTTGTTAAAAGAGGTTCAACATAAACGCGTAAAGCTTTTGCTTTTGCTAAAGTTGTAGTAATGCGTTTGTGAAGGATAAGCGAAGTGGCCATGTTGCCCATCATCGCTTTACGATGGCTGTTGGTACGGCCTAAGTGGTTAACTTTTTTTCCGTGTCTCATTGTTTTTTGTTGTTTGTGGCACGTGCATACCGTTGGCGAACTCTTAGTTCAAGCCTCGGAATTATGCCGATGTTAGCGACTGGTTAATTAGCGACCGGAGCTTAGTCATTATTATCACTCCGACCTGTAGTTATTAAATGAGAGAGGTTAAAGACTTAAGTAGCCTCTAACCTCTTTCAAATATTATTCTTCGTCTAATTTGAATTTAGACAGGTTCATACCAAATGATAAACCTTTTGATTTAACTAGATCTTGTATTTCAGTTAATGATTTTTTACCGAAGTTCCTGAATTTTAACATGTCAGCAACGTCGTATGAAACCAGATCGGCCAGGCTGCGGATGTCGGCAGCTTTAAGGCAGTTCAGGGCACGTACTGAAAGATCAAGGTCAACCAATTCGGTTTTCAGGATCTTACGCATGTGCAATATTTCTTCATCAACTTCTTTTGTTTCTTCCTTAGCCTGTGCTTCCAGCATCATGTTCTCATCGCTGAACAGCATAAAGTGTTGGATCAGGATCTTAGCTGCTTCTTTAAGCGCGTCTTCAGGGTGTATCGAGCCATCTGTAGTAATATCCAGCACTAATTTTTCATAGTCGGTTTTTTGTTCTACACGATAGTTTTCAATAGTGAATTTCACATTCTTTATAGGCGTGTATATCGAGTCGATAGCTATTACACCTACATTGGCATCAGGATTTTTATTTTCCTCGCTTGGAACGTAACCGCGGCCCTTATTAATAGTAAGCTCAATTTCAAGCGTTACTGATGGGTCCATGTTACAAACAACAAGCTCAGGATTTAAAACCGTAAAGTTATTTGAGAACTTGGTAATGTCGCCGGCGTTGAAAGCATCCTGACCATTGATGATCACAAATATCTTTTCGCTGTCGCCAGATTCGCCGGTTTTCTTAAACCTAACCTGTTTCAGGTTCAGGATTATTTCGGTAACGTCTTCAACAACGCCTTTAATGGTTGAAAATTCATGTGTCACGCCTGAAAAACGTACAGAGGTGATCGCATAACCTTCCAACGATGAAAGTAAGATACGACGCAGAGCATTACCAATGGTTACACCGAAACCTGGTTCTAACGGACGAAACTCAAACGTGCCATCAAAATCAGTTGATTTCTGCATGATAACCTTGTCTGGTTTTTGAAATGCTAAAATTGCCATTTATATCCTTTGTTTTTTGTTTACTAATTGATTTGATTAAACCACAAAAATGATTGGCAGTATTTGCCAACCATTATGTGTTATAATATCGTTATTATTTAGAGTATAACTCGACGATAAGATTTTCCTTAATATTTTCAGGGATCTCATCTCGGTTTGGATAGTTAAGGAACTTGCCTGTTAAATTAGCAGCATCCCACTCTAACCAGCTATACTTGTTGATCTTGCGGCCGGCAACTGAAGTTGTAATAGCCTCAAGTGATTTTGATTTTTCGCGAACCGAAACAACATCACCTGCTTTTAACTGGTATGAAGCAATATTTACTACTTCGCCGTTAACGTTGATGTGTTTGTGGCCAACCAACTGGCGTGCTGCCGAACGGGTTGGGGCAATGCCTAAACGGTAAACCGCGTTATCAAGGCGAGCCTCTAAAAATTTCAACAGGTTTTCACCGGTGATACCTTCACGGGCCGAAGCACGGTGAAACAAGTTTTCGAACTGGCGTTCTAATACACCATAAGTGTATTTAACTTTTTGTTTCTCCTGCAACTGGGTTGAGTACTCTGATTGTTTACCCCTTCTTTTAGAAACGCCATGCATTCCTGGTGGGTAGTTCTTTCTTTCAAGCGCTTTGTCCGGACCGAAGATCGGCTCGCGGAAACGGCGCGCAATTTTTGATTTGGGGCCTGTGTATCTTGCCATTTTTGTGTTGTTTTAAAGTATCATTCGGCCTGTAGCCGATGAATCTTAGCTTTAAAAATCTGTTAATTAAACTCTTCTCCTTTTTGAAGGGCGGCAACCGTTATGCGGAAGCGGGGTAATATCTTTTATGGTTGTTACCTCAATACCGGCAGTTTGCAAAGTACGGATAGCCGATTCACGACCAGCACCCGGGCCTTTTACAAATACCTCAACCTTACGTAAGCCTAAGTCATAAGCAACTTTTCCGCAATCGGAAGCAGCTTGGCCCGCAGCATAAGGGGTATTCTTTTTTGAACCTTTAAAACCCATTTTACCAGCAGACGACCATGATATTGCCTGGCCTGTTTTGTTGGTAAGGGTAATAATAATGTTGTTAAAAGTAGCGTTGATGTGTGCTTCGCCAACCGGCTCAACAATCACTATACGCTTTTTGGTAACTTTTTTAGTTTTAGCCATTTTATTTTTTTAATTATTGATTTAATGAATTACTGAATTGTTGATTTATAATTCGGACTCATTAACCTTTTTATAATTTTTCTATTCCTAATGATCAAGGTCTTCCATAAGTATTAACTAATCTCTAACCTCCAATCACTAATCACTATTTAGTAGCCTTCTTTTTGTTAGCAACTGTTTTACGTTTTCCTTTACGGGTACGTGAGTTGTTCTTGGTGCGCTGGCCGCGTAATGGTAAACCTTTACGATGGCGTGTGCCGCGGTAACAGCCTATATCCATTAAACGTTTGATGTTAAGCTGAACTTCAGAGCGTAAAGCACCTTCAACCTTTATCTCGTCATTAATTATACCACGTATTGCGGCTAATTGATCGTCGTTCCAATCCTGTACCTTAATGTTAAGGTCAATGCCAGCTTTGGTTAAAATTTCCTTAGCGGTTGAACGGCCTATTCCGTAGATATAAGTTAAACCTATTTCTCCTCTTTTGTTATTTGGTAAATCAATACCTGATATCCTTGCCATATTTTTTATTTGTGCTTTTACGTAATAACCGAACGGCGGGCCACCGTTGTACGGACCATTACAATTCTTTTAATTATCCCTGACGCTGTTTAAACTTCGGGTTCTTTTTGTTTATAACATAAAGTTTCCCGTTGCGGCGGATGATCTTGCAATCAACACTGCGTTTTTTAATGGATGCTCTAACTTTCATCTCGTTTATTATTTATATCTATAGGTTATTCTACCCTTTGTTAAATCATAGGGGCTCATCTCCAGTTTCACTCTGTCGCCAGGTAAAATTTTAATGTAATGCATACGCATTTTGCCCGATATGTGCGCAATGATCTCATGTCCATTCTCAAGCTCAACCCTGAACATTGCATTTGATAATGCTTCCCGAATTGTCCCGTCCTGTTCAATCGAAGATTGTTTAGCCATATTTTACTGATTATTACTTAATTATCACCCCTAAAAGCGGGATGCAAAATTAATAAAAATATTTTAATTATTTATTTTTTCTTTTAAAACATCATCGATGTATGAAAACGACGATAAAATGTCCACTTTCCCCTTTTTCACAGCTACTGTATGCTCATAATGAGCTGATGGCTTTTTATCGCTGGTTGATACTGTCCAGCCATCGTCCCAAAACTTTACACCGGCGCGGCCTGCGTTTATCATTGGCTCAATGGCTATCACCATCCCTTCTTCCAGTTTAATGCCTGCGCCGCGTTTGCCATAGTTTGGCACTTCGGGTTTTTCATGAAGCTGCAATCCAACGCCATGGCCTACCAGTTCCTTCACTACGCCAAAGCCATGCCTTTCGGCATGTTCCTGCACCGCGTAGCCAATATCGCCAATGCGCATGCCTGCTACGGCGTTTTGAACGCCACGGTCCAAACATTCACGGGTAACCCGCATCAGTGTTTTTACAGTCTCGCTTACTTCGCCAATGGCAAAGGTAAAAGCTGAATCACCGTAATATTTATTCAGGATAACCCCGCAGTCAACTGAAACCAGGTCGCCTTCAACCAAAACATGTTTCCCCGGGAAACCATGTACCACCTGGTCGTTAAGCGATATACATAACGAATATGGGAACCCATGATAATTTAAAAATGCAGGAACCCCTCCGTTATCACGGATATAAGTTTCTGCAAGTTTATTTAATTCGATGGTTGTAATCCCCGGCCCGATAACTTTCGCTATCTCGCCAAGCGTTTTTGAAACAAGTAAAGAACTTTCTCTTATGAGTTCTATCTCTTCGACAGACTTATAATTGATCTTTGACATGCTGCTGATTTAGATAACCGACGACGTTGAGCTGGCGCCTGACGGCATACTCGAACGTCCCTTAATTCTTCCTGTTTTCATTAATCCGTCATAGTGGCGCATTAATAAATGGCTTTCTATCTGTTGTAAAGTATCTAAAATTACACCTACTAATATAATAAGCGATGTTCCGCCAAAAAAACGTGCGAACATGCTGCTTACACCTATTGTAGTGGCAATAGCCGGTATGATAGCTATTACAGCCAGCGCTATTGAACCCGGAAGTGTGATCTTTGAAATAATATCGTCAATAAAGTTAGCGGTAGCCTGGCCCGGTTTAATACCCGGTATAAAGCCGCCGTTCTTCTTCATATCGTCCGACATTTGTTTCGGGTTAACAGTAATAGCGGTATAAAAGTAAGTGAACAATATGATCATTACTGCAAATAACAGGTTGTAGCCCCACGAGGTGTACCTCGCTAATGACATTACTACCGGGTTTGTTGCTATGCTTGGGAAAAGCGATGGTATATATGCCGGTATAAACATTAATGCCTGCGCAAATATAATTGGCATAACGCCTGCCGCATTAACCTTTAAAGGTATATACTGGCGTACGCCGCCATACTGTTTATTACCTACTATACGTTTTGCATACTGCACTGCAACCTTGCGGGTGCCTTGCACTATCAATATAGTAAACATTATTATTAAAATAAACGCTACAAGCTCAACTATAAAGGTAACAAGGCCGCCCTGGCCGCCTGTACGTGTTATAAATTCGGTAACGGTAGCGCTTGGCAACTGGGCAATAATACCTATCATTATAATTAATGATATACCATTGCCAATACCTTTATCGGTAATACGTTCACCCAACCACATTACAAATAATGTACCGGCGGTTAATACAAATACGTCAACTATTCCAAAAAACGGATCAGGCAACGTAACCTGCGATTTTAGGTACCCCATAGCCTGCAAAGCAGTAATACCAATGGTTAAATAACGTGTCCACTGGTTTATTTTGTTCTGGCCGCTTTCGCCTTCTTTTTGCAGTTTAGCAAAGTACGGCACTGCTATGCCCAACAATTGCACCACAATGGAAGCCGAGATATATGGCATTACACCCAATGCAAAAATTGATGCACGCGAAAAAGCTCCGCCCGCAAACATATTTAACAGTCCTAATATGCCTTCTTGTGCATGTGCGTTTAGTGTTGCCGGGTCTACACCAGGTAAAACAACAACACAACCTACACGGTATATTAAAAGAAATAAGAGTGTGTTGGTTATACGCACTCTTAAATCCTCGATTTTCCAAATATTGGATAATGTGGTGAAAAAATTCTTCATCCTAAAATTATAGCTTAACTATGGTACCACCGGCTGCTTCAATTGCTTTTTGCGCTGTGGCAGTAAATGCATGTGCTTTAACTTCTAAAGTGGCTTTCAGTTCGCCGCGGCCTAATATTTTAACTAAGTCGTTACGCGATACCAAACCATGTTCTTTCAGGGTAGCAAAATCAATTGATTTAACTGAATGCTGCTCAACCAGTTTTTGTAAAACATCAAGGTTTACACCTACATATTCCACACGGTTAGGGTTTTTAAAACCAACCTTAGGCACACGGCGCTGTAATGGCATCTGGCCACCTTCAAAACCAACCTTGGTTGATGTACCTGAACGTGAACCGGCGCCTTTATGGCCACGGGTTGATGTACCGCCACGGCCCGAACCTGTACCACGGCCAATTCTTTTTCTATTTTTAGTAGAACCTTCTGCAGGTTTAAGATTACTTAAATTCATGATATTAAATATTTTCTACCGCTACCAAATGATTAACTTTTTTCACCATCCCTATGATAGCCGGTGTAGCTTCAACTTCAACGCTATGGTTTATTTTACGTAAACCTAAAGCTTCGATGGTTTTTTTCTGGCGCTCACTTCTGTCGATCACGCTTTTGATCTGTGTTATTTTGATTTTTGCCATCACTTTATTATCCGTTAAATACTTTACCTAAATTAACGCCGCGATGTTGTGCTACAGTATAAGCATCGCGTAATTGCGATAATGCCGATACGGTTGCCTTAACCACGTTGTGCGGGTTTGATGAACCTTTTGATTTTGCCAATACGTTGTGTACACCTGCCGATTCTAACACGGCACGCATAGCACCACCAGCAATTACACCGGTACCGTTAGCAGCTGGCTTTATAAAAACAAAACCGCCTGAAAACTTACCAATTTGCTCGTGAGGTACAGTACCGTTAATGATAGGTACTTTTACCAGGTTCTTTTTAGCATCATCAATACCTTTAGCAATTGCTTCAGTTACTTCTTTCGCTTTACCAAGGCCATAACCTACAACACCGTTCTCATCACCTACTACTACGATAGCAGAAAAGCTGAATGTACGGCCACCTTTGGTTACTTTGGCTACACGTTGTATGCTTACCAGGCGGTCTTTTAATTCGATCTCGCTGGTTTTTACTCTTTTTATGTTGATTGTTGACATTTCCTGTTTCGATTAAAAGTTTAACCCACCTTCACGTGCACCTTCAGCCAGTGATTTAACACGGCCATGGTACAAATAACCATTCCTGTCGAAAACCACATCTTTAATACCTGCTGCAACAGCCTTTTCAGCTACCAGTTTGCCTACGGCTACTGACTGATCTGATTTTGTACCATTGGTAGCAACAAAATCTTTTGATAAAGATGATGCCGATACTAAAGTTTTTCCTGTAACATCGTCAATGATCTGGGCATAAATACCTTTATTGCTCCTGTATACAGACAAACGCGGACGCGCTGTTGATCCTGAAAGGCGCTTCCTGATGCCTTTTTTGATCCTGTCTCTTCTTGATAGTTTAGCTCCCATGACGATTATTTTTTAGATGCTGATTTACCTGCTTTTCTTCTCAATACTTCGCCTACAAACTTAATACCTTTACCTTTGTAAGGTTCTGGCGCACGCAGCGAGCGTATTTTTGCGGCTACCTGCCCAATCAATTGTTTATCAATTGATTCAAGGATGATAGTTGGGTTTTTACCTTTTTCAGCAGTTGTTGTAACTTTAATTTCTTTTGGCAATTCAAATACCCAGTGGTGAGAGTAACCCAACACTAAGTCTAACGTATTACCTGTATTGGTTGCGCGGTAACCTACACCCACTAATTCCTGCTCAACTTTGTAACCTGTAGTTACACCTGTTACCATGTTATTTAAAAGCGCGCGGTACAAACCATGTAACGCTTTGTGGCGTTTTTGATCTGTTGGGCGCTTAACTACCAGTTGGCCTTCTTCCTGCTCAACTGTTATATCTTTATCCACCGCCTGGTGCAATTCGCCTTTGGGGCCTTTTACTGTAACCACATTCTCAGGTGATACAGTAACAGATACGCCCTGGGCCAATGCTATCGGTGCTTTTCCTACTCTTGACATTGCTTAATTTCCTCCTGTTAATAAACGTAGCATAAAACCTCACCGCCAACATTCTGTGCACGAGCTTCTTTGTCGGTCATTACACCTTTTGAAGTCGAGATGATGGCGATACCTAAACCATTTAATACTCTTGGCATATTATCCATGCCTGCGTATTTCCTCAAACCTGGTTTACTTATACGTGCGATGCTGCGGATAGCAGAAATTTTAGTTATCGGGTGGTATTTTAATGCCACTTTAATGGTGCCTTGCGGGCCATTTTCCTCAAACTTGTAGTTCGCAATGTAACCTTTGTCGAAAAGCACTTTCGTGATTTCTTTCTTCAGATTTGATGCAGGAATTTCAACAACCCTATGGTTGGCCTTAATAGCATTCCTTACTCTTGTAAGATAATCTGCGATTGGATCTGTATTCATTTTTCTATTTTATGGTAGTGGTTTCCTTCCCGTAACATCCGGGGCGACCTTCTACCGGTTAATTCTTAAATTCAAAAGTTAAAATTCAAAATTCAAAAGCTTTTTGACTTTTGGTTTTTGAATTTTGACTTATCTTTTTACCAGCTTGCTTTCCTTACTCCCGGGATCTTGCCTTCCAATGCCATTTCGCGGAATGTAACACGCGAAATACCAAACTGGCGCATATAACCACGTGGGCGGCCGGTTAATTTACAACGGTTGTGCAATTTTACCGGTGACGATGCTTTTGGCAGCGCATCTAACGCTACATAATCGCCGGCTGCTTTTAAAGCGGCCCTTTTTTCAGCATATTTAGCTACTAATTTAGCACGTTTTACTTCACGTGCTTTTATTCCTTCTTTAGCCATTATTTAGTCTGATTTTTAAATGGTAATCCAAATTGTTTCAGTAATTCCAAAGCTTCAACATCATTGGTTGCTGAGGTTACAAAGGTAATATCCATACCTTGTATTTTATTTATCTTGTCGATATTTATCTCAGGGAATATGATCTGCTCTGTAATACCCAGTGTATAGTTTCCACGGCCATCAAAACCTTTATCGTTAATACCCTTAAAGTCACGTATACGTGGCAGGGCAACAGCAATTAAGCGGTCTAAAAACTCATACATAGTATTATCGCGTAAAGTAACACGTACGCCTATTGGCATATTTTTACGCAATTTAAAGTTCGAAATATCCTTTTTTGATTTTGAAGATACTGCCTGCTGACCGGTAATGGTAGTTAACTCAGTAATGGTGTTCTCGATAAGCTTTTTATCGGTAGTAGCACCACCTACACCCTGGTTAATAGCAATCTTTTGCAATTTAGGAACCTGCATAACGCTTTTGTACTGAAATTTATCTTTCAGTGCTGTGCGGATCTCTTCCTTATATTTTGATTTTAATCTCGGTGTGTAAGTCATTACTTAATTTCCTCCCCTGATTTTTTTGCTACTCTAACTAATTTACCGGCATCGTTCAATTTGCGGCCTACGCGGGTTGCTTTACCCGATTTTGGGTCAACCAGCGCAAGGTTTGAAATATGAATAGGTGCTTCTTTTTTTACAATACCACCGTTAGGGGTTGCAGCATTAGGCTTAGTATGTTTTGATACCATGTTGGCACCTTCAACTAAAGCGCGGCTATCGGCCACTAATACTTCAATTACTTTACCCTGCGTACCTTTTGAATCGCCGGCTATAACTTTAACCAGATCACCCTTTTTGATCTTTAATTTTGCTTTCTTTTCCATGTTATAATACCTCCGGTGCTAATGATACAATTTTCATAAATTGTTTCTCACGCAGTTCCCTTGCAACAGGGCCGAAGATACGGGTACCCCTTGGCTCGTCCTGGTTATTTAATAACACTGCTGCGTTATCGTCGAAACGTATATATGAACCATCCTTACGACGGATCTCTTTTTTGGTCCTTACCACTACTGCTTTTGATACAGTACCTTTTTTAACGTTACCTGATGGTAAAGCGCTTTTTACGGTAACCACTATCTTATCGCCAATAGAAGCATATCTTTTGCCGGTACCACCTAATACGCGGATAACTAAAACTTCTTTAGCACCGCTGTTATCGGCTACATTTAATCTTGATTCCTGTTGTACCATCTTATTTAGCCCTTTCTAAAATTTGAACTAATCTCCAATTTTTGCTTTTGCTCAACGGGCGGGTCTCCATAATCAATACGGTGTCGCCAATACCACAGGTATTAGTTTCGTCATGAGCCATAAATTTGGTAGTTTTTTTCACAAACTTACCGTAGATCGGGTGCTTCACCTTACGCTCAACAGCCACAACTATGGATTTTTCCATTTTGTTGCTTACTACCAGGCCGGTACGTGTTTTTCTTAAATTTCTTTCCATTTCTAAAAAATTAATTCTTTTCAGAAGCCGGCGCAGCTTTGCGCTTAGTTAATTCAGTATTTAAACGAGCAACATCCTTACGTACTTTTGTAATACGTGTTGGGTTCTCAATAGCCGAAACCGCGTGAGCGAATTTTAGCTTAGTAAGATTAGCCTTCTCCTCGCCGATCCTGGCAACCAATTCTTCAGTTGATAGGTCTAAAATTTCTGAGTTCTTCATTCTATTCGTGTTATTAAGTTGTGCGTTGTAAGTTGTGTGTTGCAAGACTTTTCGACTTTGAACTTACAACTTTCAACTTAAAACTTTATTTATGCTTCTACGTAATCCCTACGTACTATAAACCTTGTTTGTACCGGCAATTTTTGTGCTGCTAAGCGCAATGCTTCTTTAGCAACGTCCAATGGTACGCCTTCTGCTTCAAAAATGATCCTTCCGGGGCGTACTACCGCTACCCAGTATTCAGGGGCACCTTTACCTTTACCCATACGTACTTCCGCTGGTTTTTTGGTTACAGGCTTGTCAGGGAATATCCTGATCCACACCTGGCCTTCACGTTTCATAAAACGTGTAACAGCAATACGGGCAGCTTCGATCTGGCGGCTGGTGATCCAGGCCGGTTCGAGTGATTTTATACCGAAAGATCCGAATGAAAGTTCAGCGCCACGAGTAGCGTTTCCCTTCATCTTGCCTTTTTGCATCTTTCTGAACTTCGTTCTTTTTGGCTGTAGCATTTTCTTAAGCTTTTATATCAAACTGATATAGTATTCTACCTTATTTATTATCTTTTTCCTGGGCCACCCGGACGGTTGCCACCTGGGCGACCTCCACCTTGACCACCTGGGCGGTTACCACCACCACGGTTGTTTCCGCCTCTGTTCCTGTCGTTGCCGCCGCCTCTGCGATCACCGCCGCGTTCGTTGCCGCCTCTGCCACCATCACGGCCGCCGAAACCTGCTGCTGCGCCTTCAGGGCGTCCGCCTTTACCGCTTGCGCTGCTGGTACCGCCAATGTTTGGCGATAGGTCGCGTTTGCCATAAACTTCGCCTTTGCAGATCCAAACCTTAACACCTATTTTACCATAGGTAGTTAATGCTTCAGATAATGCGTAGTCGATGTCTGCACGGAAAGTATGCAGAGGAATTCTTCCTTCTTTATATTGTTCACTACGTGCCATTTCCGCACCGCCTAAACGGCCGCTGGTCATCACCTTTATTCCTTCAGCACCCATTCTCATGGTTGAAGCAATAGTAGTTTTCATGGCACGGCGGAATGATATACGTGCTTCTAATTGTTTTGCTATGCCTTCAGCTACTAATTGCGCGTCAAGCTCAGGGCGTTTGATCTCGAATATGTTGATCTGAACTTCCTTTTTAGTAAGTTTCTTCAGCTCTTCTTTTATCTTGTCAACTTCCTGGCCGCCTTTACCAATTACAATACCCGGGCGTGCAGTATGGATAGTTACAGTGATACGTTTTAACGTACGCTCGATAACTACTTTTGATACACCACCTTTGTTGATACGTGCTGAAAGGTATTTGCGGATCTTTTCGTCTTCAACTAATTTGTCGGCATAGTGATTGCCACCGAACCAATTAGAATCCCAACCTTTGATGATCCCTAATCTGTTACCTATTGGATGTGCTTTCTGTCCCATTTAATTAGTTGTTATCGTTTTTACTGTCCACAATCAGTGTTACATGGTTTGAGCGTTTGCGGATACGGTATCCCCTTCCTTGCGGTGCAGGGCGTAATCTTTTCAATTGGCGGCCACCGCCTACTGAAACCTCTTTTACATATAGTGCACTGTCTTCAACACGTTTGTCTTCGTTTTTTGCTTCCCAGTTTTTAATGGCTGATAACAATAATTTTTCAACGCGTATTGCAGCTTCTTTATTTGTGTACTTCAGGATGTATAACGCTTTCTCAACGTTCTCTCCGCGTATCAGGTCAACCACCAGGCGCATTTTGCGTGGTGAAGTTGGGCAGTCCTGTAATTTAGCAACAGAAGCACCGCCTTTAACAGCTTTCGCAGCTTCTTTTTGTTGCCTGATCAATACAGACTTTTTTGTTTTAGTTGTTGCTTCCATGCCTTATTTTTTCTTTTCTGCGTGACCGCGGAATGTACGGGTTGGGGCAAACTCGCCCAACTTATGACCAACCATGTTCTCTGTTACGTACACCGGTATAAATTTATTACCGTTGTGTACCGCGAATGTATGACCAACGAAGTCAGGAGAGATCATGGAACGACGTGACCATGTTTTTACTACTGATTTCTTATTTGAATCATTTAGCGTCGTAACCTTTTTGTCAAGGTTATGATCTATGTAAGGTCCTTTTCTAATTGAACGTGCCATTATTATTTCTTCCTTCTTTCAATGATATAACGATCCGATGTTTTCTTTTTATCGCGGGTTTTGTAGCCTTTAGCTAATAAACCTTTGCGTGAGCGTGGGTGACCACCTGATGCACGGCCCTCGCCACCACCCATAGGGTGATCTACCGGGTTCATTGCAACACCACGAACGCGTGGACGACGGCCTAACCAACGTTTACGGCCGGCTTTACCTAACACCGCGTTTGCTCTTTCGCCATTTGAAACAGTACCGATAGTAGCTAAACAAGTAGCCAATATCATACGTGTTTCGCCTGAAGGCAATTTAATGATAGCGTATTTGCCGTCACGTGCCGAAAGCTGTGCGTAAGTACCTGCACTGCGTGCTATGGTACCACCTTGGCCCGGGTTCAATTCAATGTTGTGAATTATCGAACCCAATGGGATAGTTTTTAATGGTAACGTGTTACCAACTTCAGGTGCTGCTGTTTCGCCCGAGATAACAGTTTGTCCAACTGTTAAGCCTTCAGGGGCTATCATATATCTTTTTTCACCGTCGGCAAAATGAAGCAGTGCTATACGGGCTGAACGGTTAGGATCATACTCAATAGTTGCAACTTTTGCAGGGATGTTAAACTTATCACGTTTAAAGTCAATTAACCTATATGCTTGCTTATGGCCACCACCCAGGTAGCGCATAGTCATTTTACCGCTGTTGTTACGACCGCCCGACCTTGTGTTGGCTGCTACAACTAACGACTTTTCAGGAACGTTAGTAGTAATGTCAGAAGTAGAAGTATCTACCCTGAAACGGGTTCCGGGAGTAACCGGTTTAAATCTTTTAACTGCCATCTCTTATTATATATTGCTGTAAAAGTCTATTGTTTCACCGTCTTTCAGCGTAATGATCGCTTTTTTATACGCTGCAGCACGGCCACTAACGGCGCCTGCTTTAGTATTGCGGCTTTTTAATTTACCAACGTACCTCATAGTGTTTACATCAGTGATGTTCACACCGTACATTGCTTCGATTGCTGCCTTTATCTGGATTTTGTTGGCCCGTGGGTCAACTATAAAAGCATAGCGATTAAGCTTCTCAGTAAGCTGAGTTACTTTTTCGGTAAGTAGGGGTTTTCTTAAAATTTCCATAATTACTTAGCTAATGCTTCCTCCAAAGTTTTAACAGCACCTGCGGTTAGTAAAAGTTTGCCGGCATTCAACACATCATAAGTGTTTAACTGGTCGGCAGTAATAACTTTCGCTTTCTTAAGGTTCCTGCTTGATAAATAAACGTTGTTATCGGCAGCGGCCAATACTAATAATGTTTTCACATCAGTAACATTAAGGTCAGCTACCATTTGTACGTAGGTTTTGGTTTTTACCGCATCGAATGCGAAATCCTCTAACACTACGATATTGTTATCAATCGCTTTATATGATAAGGCCGATTTACGTGCCAACGTTTTAAGTTTCTTGTTTAACTTGAAACTGTAATCGCGGGGCTGCGGACCGAATACACGGCCACCACCATTAAACAATGGTGATTTTACGCTACCTGCACGGGCACCGCCTGTACCTTTTTGCTTATATAATTTGCGGGTTGAACCTGCAATTTCATTACGCTGTTTTGCTTTGTGTGTACCTTGGCGCTGGTTAGCTAAAAACTGCTTAACGTCAAGATAGATAGCGTGATCATTTGGTTCAATACCGAATACGGACTCAGGAAGCTGCACCTTGGCACCTGTCTCTTTACCTGATAGGTTTAATACTTTAACTTCCATCTTATTTATCCACTATTACGAATGAACCCTTAGCTCCCGGAATGGAACCTTTAACTACTAACAGGTTTTGCTCAGGGTAAACTTTCAAAACTTCTAAGTTTTGAACTTTTACGCGCTCATTACCCATTTGACCCGCCATGCGCATGCCTTTGAATACACGTGAAGGCCATGATGACGCTCCCAATGAACCCGGTGCACGCAAGCGGTTATGCTGACCGTGAGTTTGCATACCCACACCACCAAAACCGTGACGTTTTACAACACCCTGAAATCCTTTACCTTTTGAAGTACCTACCACGTCAACAAAATCTCCGGCGGCGAAAAGCTCAACGGTAACAGTGTCACCAAGTGCTTTTTCATCTTCGAAAGTTTTGAATTCAACAAGCTTGCGCTTTGGAGCAGTACCGGCTTTTTGGAAGTGGCCTTTTAACGGGCCTGAGGTGTTTTTCTCTTTTTTGTCGCCATATGCTAACTGAACAGCAGCATATCCGTCGGCATCCTCAGTTTTAACCTGGGTTACCACACAAGGGCCAGCTTCGATCACAGTACAAGGGATGTTCTTCCCTGACTCATCGAAAATGCTGGTCATTCCTACCTTTTTACCAATAATTCCTGACATTTTCTTTCTTTTATTTGTGCCCATCGAAGCAGTAGGGCTTCGTTCAAGGCATATTATCCCCCGTTAAGGGACGGCAAAGATAGATATTTTATATTAATTGTCAAATAGAGAGTAAGTTATTTTTTTATAAAAGTTTTGAGAGGGGATTTCAGGATATAAAATATGGCCGGATATTACCCTAATGCCATTAATTTGCGCTACTACTTAATAACTTATTCAATCGCGCATACACACTTATTTCTCCTTGCGGCCCTGCTAAGCTATCAGTTACGACACCTGATTTATCTATCAGCATATGGCGGGGAATCCAAAATCCTTTTTTTAAATATACCTCTCCCGGTTTCTTTCCCGTTTGTCCGTATGAAAACCGCTCATGTATATCTTTATTTAACCTATCGTAATTTAATATATGGTAGCCAGTCAGTTTATTTTGGCCGATAAAACTTTTCCAACTTTTGTTGTCTCTATCGAAACATATATAAAGTATCACCACATCATTTTTTAATGCAAAATCACTAAAGGCTTTAATATCACGTTGTTTTACCAGTTCGGCTCTGCAAGGGTAGCACCAGGTGGCCCATATATCAACATAAATAACTTTACCTTTAAATTTACTAATGAGGCCATTAAAATCAACCGTGGTATCGGTGAGATAATGAATATTACTCTCTTTCAATGTTTGTGCCCTAACAGGTGAAACAAACAACAAGCATATAAGCGATACGATCGCAGTCGTGGTTTTAATTATTGTCATTGTTTTTATCACTCCATCATCAATCTCCGTATCAGTTCCGCACTTTGCGCCTTCCCCTCTTCCAGCCGGTGACTAAAAAATGATTGCACCTCATTAAAGTGTTTCTTATATCCTTCCATATCGCCAAAATTGATGATAGACGACCATTCCCTTACAGCTGAATGAAACTCCAGGTCATCACCCCTGATGGTTTTATCGTACAAGGCTGTTTCTATCGATTCTTCCAGTAATTGTTCATCCTTAAATAAATATTCAGCAATGCCAAGCCGGAGGCGGAACGGTGGTGTTTGGCAGATCAGGTTATCATACGGGTTTACACCTAAATGGTACCAGGCATCAACCATGCTTAATATACTCAAGTGTGAGTTTGGTTTTTGCATATCGGTGTGTTGTGAGAGCGAAAATTCCTTCATCACCCGGTCGTTCAGCATAATAGGTTTGCGGCTTTCATGGAACACAAAATCACGTGCCCGGTACAAACGGTCGCGGAAAGTAGTTTCCTCTTCTTTGATCATTAGCTTGAATAATTCCGATTCTGATTCGGCATAGCGTTTCACCTGCTGGCGGGCATAAGGATTCAATATAGCCAAACCTGCATAAACGTGGGCTTTATAGCTGAATATGCGCAGTGTGGTTAATATCTTCACGTTATCAATACCACCTATATAAGATGCGTTCTCCCACGGGAAAAATCCGGCCGACTTCCACGCAGTGCCCATGCTTTCAAAACCTACGTGGGTTACGGCCTGTGTATCGGCTACTATTTTGTCGTGTTCGTGGTAGTCGGCCATCTCTACAATATCTGTTTCTACTGCGGTAAAAAGATCGAGCATCCGTTTATAGGCGGCCTTATCAGTGCGGTGTGGTATCAGGATCAGCTTTTGGCCTTTGGGCTCAAAACCGGGGCCATGCATGGCATGGAAAGTGATTATCCTGGCATCGGCAGGCAGGTACTTTTCAAATATGGCTATTTCGGGGGTTTTAACCGATGTTTGCCCGGCAACTATGGCACCATATTTAGTGGCAGGGCCATATTCGGCGGCTACCTGCTCCAAACGGTCGGCCTCAACTGAGTAAATAATGAGGTCGTTAGTACGGGCAACGTCCTTGCCATTATCCAATATTTTAATGCCTAAAGGCGACAGTTCCTGCTCCAGTATGTCGTGATTTTCGGGCAGATCGCAACCCGATACTTTATAGCCCGCTTTTGCAAAAGCCTTTGCATACAATCGGCCCATATCGCCTAAACCTATTATACCAATATTCATAGCGCTAATATAGTTATGAACATCAAAATTTCGCATGAAAGCCTATATTCGCTCACATAAAACATCTTTTTACAAACAATATTCCATAATTATCCGTGTTTTATTAATATTGTTATGGTAAATTTACGCTATGAAGAAACCGCTTTTCCTTCAACTGATCGTTATTCTTATTGCCTGTTTTAGCCTAACGCTGCATGCGCAGGACTCTGCAAAGAAAACAAATGCCGCCAAACTCCCGGCTAAAACCACTGCTAAACCACCGGCCCTGAAACCCACCGGGCTCCAGGTTCCATCTGCTTATCATTCAAAATATGGCACTGACACCGCCGGCCAAAATATCAACACTGATAAAAGCCTAAGCGGCCAGTACAAATATTTACTTACTAAAGTTTACAACTATCAGCAGCCATTATTAGCGGCTTTTCATAAAAGTATAATGGATACTTTGGTACAAACCCGCCATGCATTAAGGGATACCAATGCCAAATTAAAAACTGCCAACAAAACAATCGACAGCCTTAATAACGGTATAAAAACGAGCAACCAGAGCTTAACTGAATCAAACGCCAAGGTTAACGCAATAGATTTTATAGGTATGTCGATGCCAAAATCGACCTATAATTTAATTATGTGGGGGTTGGTTATCGCGTTTGGTGCTATTGCTGCCGTGGTTATAGCCCGTTCGGGCTCCCATTCGCGCGAGGCCAAATACCGCACCCAGTTGTATAATGAGTTAGAGGAAGAATACCGCGTTTACAAAGCCAAAGCCAACGAAAAGGAAAAGAAACTGGCCCGCGAACTGCAAACCGAACGTAACAAACTGGACGATATATTGGGTAAATCTGATAGCTAAAGCTGTTCATGAAAGCCTATCTTTTTGGCTGGAACCCTACCAAGTTTAAGTGGGCCGACCTGGATGATGATATTGCCACCCTTGCTAAAACCGGCAAACTGGAAGACAACTGGAGCGTGGTAAGCCACAAAACAATACAGCCCGGCGACCGTGCCTATATTATGCGCCTGGGTGTTGAACCCAAAGGCATATTTGCATCGGGCTATATCGCATCTGAGCCTTACCTTGCTTCGCGAAAAGGCAGAATTTATCACCGTATTACTATTTCGATGGATGTATTGCTCAATCCTGACAAACAGCCCATCCTCACCCTTGATATTTTGAAAACAGGCAACCTCGCTGCCCAAACCTGGACGCCGCAGGCATCGGGTATATCCATACGCCCTGAACTAGTTTATGAGTTAGAAGGTGTGTGGCTGGATTTTTTGGAGAATACAATTGAGCTTTAGAATAATAATCCCCTCCCTTGGAAGGGGGGTGTAAGACTGCAAAATGGCAGGGAGAGGTTTGTACGATATTACATGTTCGCTAAACCTCTCCCTCCACCCTCCCAAGGGAGGGAATTGCACTACCTCTGCTCTATCTTTTTTGTATATTGCTTTTATGAAAACTGCATTTTTACTTTGTACGATAGCAGCGCTTACTCTCTTCAGCGCCTGCTCAAACAAAAAAAGCATCAGCGCCGCCGCAGATAAAACGTTGCACTCCTTATTGGACCAGCATGATTATTTTAAACTGGAAACCAAACTAAAACAATACAACGACAGCCTGGGCGATGATAAACGGCTTTATTTTAAGTCGTACCTTGATAATGCCTTTAACCACAATTTGGATTGTATTACCGATGTTGACGATCTTCTGAAAAATTATGCTGCTGATTTTCCCGATTCGGTTAAGGTGCAGCTAAGCCGCCTGCAAAGCGACAGTTATTTTAAAACCTACCAATATGCTAAAGCAGCGCAAACCGACAGCGCTATATTAAAACATTATGCAAGGGGCTTATCAAAAGATGTAGTTGATGATATTAAGAACGATATATTATCACGGGGGGCCTTAAAAAATACAGCGCCACAACAAACTATAATTAAAACCAACATCACCATTCCATGGACACGCGATAAACTTGGCCTTATTGAGATACCTGTAACATGCAAGGCTTTAGTCTATAGTGGTATATTTGATACCCGCGCCAATATATCAACCATAACAAAAACCTACGCGGCCAAATTAGGGCTGCATATTTTACCCGTTACTTATAACGAAGGCAGCGGCGCAACGGGCATCCAGTTTAAGACAGGTATGGGCGTAGCTGATGAATTAAATATTGGCGGCATTACAGTAAGAAATGTGGTGTTCCAGGTTATGCCCGATTCCATATTGTATATTTCCCAGGTTAAATACCAGCTGAACATGATCATCGGCTTTCCGGTTATTGAGCAAATGAAGGAGATTGATATTTATAAAGATGGCCGCATGGTGATACCTCAAACACCAGTGCAAACCAGCTTGCATAATTTCGCACTGGATGGGCTTGATCCCGTAATTGCTTTAAAAACAGGTAATGATACACTGGCATTCAACTTTGATTCGGGTGCGGCGAGCTCCGTTTTTTATGCAGCCTATTTTAACAGGTATAAAACAGCTATACTAAAAAATAGCACCAAAAAAACAGTAGGCTTTGGCGGGGCAGGCGGGGCGCAGAAAAAAATGGTGTATATACTGCCAAAGGTTGATCTGGCTGTTGGCGGTAAAGCTGTAACGATTGACAGCATAAGCGTGCTCGATGCCAAAATTACTCCCGCCGAAAAGCTCTATGGCAACATCGGCCAGGATTTTACCAATAAGTTTAACGAAGTGATATACAATTTTAAGTATATGTATATGAGGGGGGAATAAATCAGCTTTGGAATCTTATACCGGCGCAAGTCTTATGCGCCGGGTAAAGCAAAGGATGACTTGTGCCTGTGCAATTAAGCACAAGTGCACTATATTAGAGCGGTTTTCTCAAACCTTCAAGCTCCCCCCAGAGCCATAGTTTATTCTGAGCGAAGGCTCCGTACCGGGTTAGCCACAGCTGCCCGGACCGCCTGTGCGCTTACGGTTAGCAAGGTAATAACCATCGCCCCAACACAAGCGGCAATAAACACCCACCACGAAATTTCTGTATGGAACTTATAGCCCTTTAGCCAGTTGTGCAGGTAATACCAGGCAATAGGGATAGCTATGACGCATGAAATGGAAACCAGCAGCACAAACTCTTTCGATAGCATGGCCCAAAGATTGGCAACCGAAGCGCCCAATACTTTGCGGATGCCGATCTCTTTAGTACGTTGCTCGGCAATGAAAGATGCCAGGCCGAACAAACCCAATGATGATATAACTACGGCCAGCATAGCAAAGAACGACGCCAGTTTCCCTATGCGCATTTCATCGGCAAACTTATCGGCATAATCGTCAACAGTGAATTTATATTCAAACGGGCTGCCGGGGTTATAACGTTTAAATATCGTGCCTATTTTGTCAATAGCGGCAGGTACTGACGATGAGGGCTTTATTTTTATAGTGATAACATTTGCCCAGCCGGGGTTAAGGAAAAACACCGTAGGCATTACCGGGAAATATGGCGAATCCATTATCATATCACCTATCACGCCAATAATTATCATTTTTTGCCCATTGAATTTAATAGTTTGCCCAACCGGGTTTTTAAAACCGATAAGTTTTACCGCGCTTTCGTTAATAACCATAGCCGATGTATCGCTTTTAAATTCGCGCGAGAAATCGCGGCCTTTTAAAATATGCCAGTTAATGGTTTTGCCAAAATCCTGTGTAACACCAATGGTTCCAAATAATGGTGTTGATGACGGGTCTTTACCCGCCCAGTCGAACCCGATCTGGTTACTCCAGGTGCCGGTTGTGGGGCTGGATGATTCGGCCATGTTTTCTACAGCGCCCGTTGCCAGCAGATCGTTGCGGAGAGCATCGTAGTGGCCGTACAGGTCGGGGGTGTTCATCATGATGGTGATGAGTCCCTCACGGCTGTAACCTACCGGGCGGTTTTTGGCATAATCTATCTGCATAAATACAATGATAGTGCCGATGATGAGCGCTATGGAAATGGTGAACTGCAGTACCACTAATATCTGCCGCGGCAATGCCGAGAAGCGGCCGGCCTTGAAAGTGCCCTTTAAAACCTTTACCGCGTTAAAGCCTGAAAGATAGAATGCGGGGTAACTGCCCGAAATAAAACCGGTGAAAGCGATAAACGCCAATATGATGAGCCAAAACCATATATTGGTAAAGGGTATGCCCATTTTTTTATCGGCCATTTCATTAAAAAAGGGCAGGAATAAAAGCACCAGCACTATTGAAAATACAAATGCCATCACCGCCATAATTACCGACTCGCTTAAAAACTGTACGATCAGTTGTTTCCTTACCGAGCCTATGGCTTTGCGTATCCCTACCTCTTTAGCGCGTTTTTCAGACCTGGCAGTGCTCAGGTTCATAAAATTGATACAGGCCAATAACAATACAAACACGCCGATAATGCCGAACATCCACACATAACTTATGCGGCCGCCTTTTACTTTGCCGTTCTCGAACTCATCATACAGCCGCCACCTGTCCATTGGGTGAAACACTGTATGTTCATTGCCATCTTTGGCATATTGCCGCGTAATATTTTCGAGTTTTTTGGTGAGCGCGTCAAAATCTACACCATTAGCTTTCTCCACAAACATTTGAAAACTATGGTTCTCCCATTGGGTTTGGGCACCCTTTAACCAATTCTCGGTCGTAAGGTATTTATCCCACGACATAAGAATATGTGTATCATTGAACGTAGCATTGCGGGGAATATCTTCATATACCCCGGCCACTTTCAGGTCGATCTTATTATTGATCTTGATGGTTTTGCCTGTGGGGTCAGCATCGCCGTATAATGCCGTGGCTGTGGATTGATCGATGATCACAGAAAGCTGGTCTTTCAGCGCGTCAATATTTCCCTTTAACATATGTACAGCCAGCATACCCGGGAACGCAGGCTGAACCCACATGCCGCTTTTGGATATTTTCTTATCGGGGCCGCTGCTCAGTATAAACCCCTGGTTCCACGAGGCAAGCGTTACATTTTTAAAATTAGAGCCGTACTTGTTACGCAGTTCAGCGGCGAGAGGTATGGCTATGGCATGGCCTGTACCTGTTTCCCCGTTAAAGGTTTGGGTAACCATTACCTGTGCAAGTTCCTTATGTTTTACGAAATAATGGTTATAAGTAAGTTCATCCAGCAGCCACAGGCCTATGAGGATGGCAACAGCCATGCCAAGGGCAAGGCCCAATATATTGATTGAGGAGTAAACCTTGTTTTTTAACAGGTTACGCCAGGCGATTTTGATAAAGTTTTTGAGCATAATGAACCAGTTAAGCGCTTAAAGGTTGGTATTTTTTATAAAGACACGGGTTAAAGGCAAAACGTTGCAGGGGGGATGTGTTTATTTATAGATTTATTATCCGTTCGTCATTATCCTTGTAATATCGAAATAAATTTTTCTAAATTCAGCTGATTGTACACCCTCGGAGCTTATACAGCTTTTGATGTGCAGAAAGAAAATGTGAAACGGATAGAATCAAAACAGTATGTATACAACAGTTCAACTTCAGCAAGATTTCAGAAAATCATTAACAGAAAAGAAATGGTTTCAAGAAAAGAATCCATTATTCCCACAATATCCTATACGGCCCCATCTCCACTTTAGAGAGGAATATTCTTATAACTATTTAATGGGTATAGAATATAATGGCGTTTTCATATATCAAAATATGATAGATAGAAGGCCGCTTAACTATAAGACTTTTATTAATTATAATGACCTTTTTATCGAAATAAAAGGCCATCCTGCATACGATGGCACATATAAGGTGCTACTTAGTAATGTAGGCGTTTATTCTGATGATAAAATGGAATTGCAACAATGTACCGATAATTTTAAATTAACGCTGTGTGGCTACACAGGGAATTTTGAAGGAAGTATTTTTCAATAAAAATCGATTATTGGAATAATATCTTAATTTTTATTAAAAGGTTAAAAAAAGAAACCAATCATCTGTAATCAAAATCGCTTATATATTTGATTACCTATTGCATGAGATTGCTTCGTTGCTGTGCTTGCTCAGCCCTGCTCGCGCCTCGCAAAGACGTGATGGGTAATTCACAAAAAAAGCCACTCGTTTCCGAATGGCTTTCAAACCTTTTTTAAATTTCTTATTCAAGAGATATCGGATCTTGCCTATTATCCCAAAAGAAGAGAATTTCGATTTCAGTTCCTTTTACTTCATAAAACATAGAACAGTTCCCATGAATTACACCACGCCTGATGTTTTGATTTGATCCTACTGCTTGAAAAGCAAATGGTGTGCGTTCAATTATTTCTAATATCCGATCCGTTCTTTTATCAAAATCCGCTACTACCGTCTCTCCCCATCTAACCCTTATTTGCTCTTTTATGGCATCAGAAGTTTCAACTGCATAAATTGAAAACTCAATATGATATGTCATTTATTATGAAGCATTTTTTTTCTGAAATTTTCCAACGACATTGTACGGCCTGCTTTAAAATCGGCCTGTCCCCGGGCGATACCATCCAGCACGTATTGCGGTAATTCTTCGTCATCGTCTTTAACAAAATCTATATCTAAAGCTTCCAAAAAAGCTTTTACCACTTTTTCCTGTTCATCTGTCGGGTGTATCACGTAAGTGCTCATACCCAAATATAATAAATAAACGTCCAAATATTCAAAAACAAAAAAGCCATCCGTAAAACGAATGGCTTTTTAATATCTGATCTTCCGGTACTATCACACCTTGATCTCAACTTCAACACCGCTTGGCAATTCAAGCTTCATTAAAGCGTCAACAGTTTTTGAGTTCGAGCTGTAGATATCCAATAAACGCTTGTATGAGCATAATTGGAATTGCTCGCGCGCTTTTTTGTTTACGTGCGGTGAACGCAATACTGTAAAGATTTTCTTTTCAGTTGGTAACGGAAGTGGTCCGCTAACTACAGCGCCCGTAGGCTTTACTGTTTTTACGATCTTCTCGGCTGACTTGTCAACCAAATTGTAATCGTATGATTTTAATTTGATCCTGATCCTTTGGCTCATTTTGTTTTTTGTTTTATAACCAACCCTAAGAGCTATTTATTAGGATTGATCGGTTTTCTATTTATTTGAAAATTTGAAGATTTGATAACTTGAAGATGATTATAATTTTCAACTCTTCAAATTACCAAATCATCAAATCAATTTACGCGTTTGCTGCAGCTCTTTTGCCTTTTGCTTTGGCTACAACTTCTTCCTGTACGTTACGTGGTGCTTCAGCATAGTGGTCGAATTCCATGGTTGAAGTAGCACGGCCCGAAGTGATGGTACGTAACTGGGTTACATAACCAAACATTTCGCTCAATGGTACAGTTGCTTTAATTACCTGCGCACCTGCACGTGAATCCATACCTAACAGCTGGCCACGACGACGGTTCATGTCACCAATAACATCACCCATGTTTTCTTCAGGGGTTAATATCTCAATTTTCATGATCGGCTCAAGCAATACCGGTTTACATTTTGGCAATGCTTCGCGGTAGCAGCTACGTGCAGCAATTTCAAATGATAAAGCATCTGAATCGACAGCGTGGAACGATCCGTCGAACAAACGAACTTTCATGTTCTGTAATGGGAAGCCGGCTAATACACCATTGTCCATTGCAGCTTTAAAGCCTTTTTCAACAGAAGGGATAAACTCACGTGGGATAGAACCACCGCTTATCTCGTTTACAAACTGTAAGCCTGGTGCGTTATCATCGCTTGGCGAAATATGTACCTGTATATCGGCAAATTTACCACGGCCACCGGTTTGTTTCTTGTATGTTTCGCGGTGAGTTGTAGTGCCTGTGATAGCTTCTTTGTACGCAACTTGCGGAGCGCCCTGGTTAACCTCAACCTTAAACTCACGTTTCAAACGGTCCATGATGATATCAAGGTGAAGCTCGCCCATACCTGAAATTACGGTTTGGCCGGTTTCTTCGTCTGTTTGTACACGGAAGGTTGGATCTTCTTCAGATAACTTAGCTAAAGCCATACCCAATTTATCAACATCGGCCTGTGTTTTAGGCTCGATAGCTAAACCAATAACCGGCTCAGGGAAGTTCATCGATTCAAGAATGATCGGGTTTTTCTCATCGCAAAGGGTATCGCCTGTTTTAATATCCTTAAAGCCTACTACCGCTGCAATATCACCTGCACCTACGTTAGGTATAGGGTTTTGCTTGTTAGCGTGCATCTGGAATATACGGCTGATACGCTCTTTGTTTTCTGAACGCATGTTATATACATACGAACCGGCTTCCAGATTACCTGAGTATACGCGGATAAAGCACAAACGGCCCACGAACGGGTCGGTAGCAATTTTAAATGCTAATGCTGCAAATGGTTCTTTTTCTGATGGCTGGCGTAAAACTTCTTCGCCGGTATCAGGGTTGGTACCTACAATACCTTTGTTATCCAAAGGTGAAGGCAATAACTCCATCACATAATCAAGCATGGTTTGTACACCCTTGTTTTTGAATGATGAACCGCATACCATAGGAACGATCTTAGCATCCAAAACAGCGGCACGCAAAGCATCCAATATTTCGCGCTCGGTGATCGACTCAGGGGCTTCGAAGAATTTCTCCATCAAAGTCTCATCATAATCAGCTACTGATTCAAGCAGTTTTTCTCTCCACTCGGTAGCTTCCTCGATCATATCATCAGGGATAGGCACTTCGGTAAAGGTCATACCTTTATCATGCTCATTCCAAACAATACCTCTCCAGTTAATTAAGTCAACCACGCCTTTGAAGTTTTCTTCAGCGCCGATTGGTAACTGTAACGGTACTGCGTTGCTGCCTAACATGCTTTTTACCTGTTTTACAACATTTAAAAAGTCGGCGCCGCTGCGGTCCATTTTATTTACGAAACCTATACGGGCAACGTTATAGTTGTTGGCAAGCCTCCAGTTAGTTTCTGATTGCGGCTCAACGCCGTCAACAGCACTAAAAAGGAACACTAAACCATCCAGTACACGCAGCGAGCGGTTCACCTCAACGGTGAAATCCACGTGGCCGGGGGTATCGATAATGTTAATGTGGTAGTTATGGCCACGATATTTCCAGTTAACGGTTGTAGCAGCCGAAGTAATGGTGATACCACGCTCCTGCTCCTGCGCCATCCAGTCCATGGTAGCCGCACCTTCGTGTACCTCGCCTATTTTGTGGCTAACGCCCGAATAGTAAAGGATACGCTCGGTAGTAGTGGTTTTGCCGGCATCAATGTGAGCGGCAATACCTATGTTTCTTGTATATTTAAGATCTCTTGACATTATTATCTTTTTTTGATTTCACCGATTTGTTTTTTGATTACACCGATTATGAAGTGTAAACATAAATAATCGGTGTAATCGTATTATTAAATCGGTGTAATCTAATTTTATTAGAAACGGAAGTGTGAGAACGCTTTGTTGGCTTCGGCCATTTTGTGCGTATCTTCTTTTTTCTTCACTGCTGCACCTTCACCTTTAGCTGCTGATATGATCTCGCCTGCTAATTTCTCCATCATGGTTTTTTCGCCACGACGACGGGCATAGCTGATCAGCCATTTCATACCTAAAGCTACTTTACGCTCCGGGCGAACCTCGGTAGGTACCTGGAAGTTTGCACCACCTACACGGCGGCTTTTAACTTCAACAGCGGGCATTACGTTATTTAAAGCTTTTTTCCAGGTTTCTAACCCGTTTTCGCTTGTTTTCTTTTCAACTATTTCAACTGCGTTGTAAAATATGGTGTAAGCGGTTGATTTTTTACCATCATACATCATATTGTTAACAAACCTGGTTACCAAAATATCATTGAATTTTGGATCAGGAAGAAGGATTCTTTTTTTTGGTTTTGACTTTCTCATTGCTTGCTATCCTCCTTTAATTATTTCTTTTTACCCTTTGTAGGTGCAGCCGCAGCTTGTCCTGGTTTAGGGCGTTTAGTACCATATTTACTACGACGTTGGTTACGACCAGCAACACCTGATGTATCTAACGCGCCACGGATGATGTGGTAACGTACACCCGGTAAGTCTTTAACACGACCACCGCGGATCAATACAATTGAGTGTTCCTGCAAGTTGTGGCCTTCGCCAGGGATATAAGCGTTTACTTCTTTACCGTTGGTTAAGCGCACACGTGCAACTTTACGCATTGCTGAGTTTGGTTTCTTAGGGGTAGTGGTATACACGCGTGTGCATACGCCTCTTCGCTGTGGACAGCTGTCCAACGCTGGCGACTTACTCTTGTCAACCAGAGCTACTCTACCTTTTCTAACTAATTGCTGAATAGTAGGCATTCTTTTCTTTTTGTCTTTACAATTTTATCCTTATTTTAAGGACTGCAAAGGTAGGTACTATTTTTCTGATATTCAATAGGGTGGGTGAATTATTTTTGAGTGAGTAGTGGTCTGTTGATTAGGTGAGTAGTTAAATGGTTGTCTGAACCATGATCTTCCTGATTGAAGGATGGAAGGATTTACTTTTCGAGCGCCAAAAAATCAAGGTAATCTTAAAATCCTCTAAATCATGGTTCAGACAAAATTGTTTGAAAACCAACGCTATTGCTATTATAAAAGTCAGCCCCTCTTTTCGCTTATACTGCATAGGCCTTAGCCTGGCATTGGCCACAGGTCGGTATCCGCTGCAATCGGGTTTAGACAAGGCAATGTATAACCAAAAACTCCAACTCTCAATATCAAGTACTGGTTTAAGAGTTGCGTAGCACCCTTAAATCCTGCATGAAAACAAAGACTCCGTCTGGATATTTGAGACGGAGTTTTTATAAAGTAACTATCTCTTAAAAATAACATCGTTAATTATTACAAATCAAAATAATTAGTGTAAACAAAGCCGGACAGAGTCCTTGATCTATAGTTAGATTTAAGAGCGCTACGCAACTCTTAAACCAGTGTGGGGATCACTAATAATTATTGCAGTTATCTTTTCTATTTTGTGGTAATATTCACATTAAACTTCCCGTTCGTTACAGTTCTGCTTGTATTATAGAATGGACCTGAGATAAGAACGCCGCTAAAAACGCCCTGTACATTGGAATTGTTGATTGATGTAATGGTAATGCTTGTTATGTTAACACCGCTTTCATCAGTGCCAAATGTAAATGCGTTAGGTTCTCCCTTCCAATATACAATATATGGGAAAGTAGTTCGGCCTGTATTAGTTTGTGAAGTTATTGAGTAAGTACCTTTTGTAACCGGGCTGTCAGAGTTTACAGAGAATGATAGCCCTTCACGGCTTGCACCTGAACCTCTCAATCCTGTAACATTAATAGTATATTTCGGATCATTTACATTAATAACTGTGTCTGCTTCTAATGAATCAGTAAATGTTTCGTTCACTCCATCAATGGTTGCAGAAAGTGTATTTGTAGGTTTTGGGGTGCTTCTATTTGAGTCTTTCTTACATGAAAGAAAAAGCAATAACAGGCATGCGGGAAAGAATAAAAACTGTTTCATATCAATTGTGACTAAGTCTCCAAGCTACAAATATACATACCACCACAATATTCTGGCAACAAAGTCTTAGTTAATAAACGTTATCTTTTACCAAGCTGCCATCAGCGCAATCCCAAAATCACCCAAAAATCAGCGGTCACCTTTTCTCCACCCTATCCCAAAACCCGCCAAAACTATTCATCCTAACATTTTCTTCCTTAAAAAAGTCACCGGGGAAGCCTAACGATATGGCGCTTACTTCATCCAAACGCTTCAGTTGCTCATCGTTCAAAACAACATCTATGGTTTTTAAATTATCATGCAACTGTTCAATTTTAGTAACTCCTACAACTGGTATGCATGAAAATCCCTGTTGCCTCATCCATGCCAGCGCCACGTTGCCAGGCGATGCGCCCAATTCATCGGCTATGGACATTACTACTTTGGTAATATCTTCGGCCTTTTCGCCGCGGCGGTTGCTTTCGGGTTTTATACGACCCTGGCCGCCGGTTAGGTATTTGCCGGTCAATACGCCGCCGCCTAATGGCGCCCAGGGGGTAACCGTCATGCCGAAGTGTTTGGCCATGGGTATCAGCTCGCGTTCGGGGGTGCGCTGTATCAGGCTGTATTCAACTTGCAGGGCAATGAGCTGGCTCCAGCCCATCAGTTCGGCAAGGGTGTTGCCTTTTGCTATAATCCAGGCGGGCGTATCGCTGATTGCGGCATAGTTTATTTTGCCCTGGCGCACCAGGTCATCGAGGCCGCGCATTACTTCGTCGATGGGTGTTATATCATCCCAAATGTGCAGGTAAAGCACATCGATAAACTCCGTCTTCAGGCGTTTCAAGCTTTCCTCAACGCTACGCATCATATTTTTGCGGTTATTGCCTGATGCATTTGGGTTGGTCATGTTATCTTTCAATGAGTACTTGGTGGCCAGCACAAAATAATCACGGTCGTGGTGACTGATGTAATCGCCGATGATCTTTTCGCTGGTACCGAGTTTGTACACGTTGGCAGTGTCGAGAAAATTGCCGCCTGCATTGGTAAATTCGTCCATAATAGCAAAGCTGGTGTCCTTATCGGCACCCCAGCCCGCTTCGGTGCCAAAACCCATAGTGCCCAGGCAAAGTTCAGATACTTTAAGGCCGCTGCGGCCGAGTAGTTTGTATTTCATAGAGCCCCCTCTAAATCTCCCCCGGTAGGGGAGACTTTGTTTTTAGTTTGTTATTAATTCTTTTAAAACCCTCCCTACCCGGGAGGGTTTGGGTGAGATTGCTTTTTGCAAACAATATTAACCCTCTTTAAGTTGTAATAAAAATATATTTTACCATGAAAATCATCACCCTGCATAAACACATAAATATCGATAGCGTTTACAATCATCTGAAACAAAACCTTAATGCCACCTTTAGAAAACATAAGCCATCTATCATCGATTTTACTGTAAATAAAAATGCCGATAACAGTATTGATATTACGCAACCGGAAATGTACGAGGGTGTATTATATCATATCGAACCCGACGGCAACAATCTAAACATTACCCGATCCGAGCATTATGTTGACGACGTAAATTCGCTCACGCTTGAAAGCGCTATGAATGAATTGTTTGCTGATCTTTCAGGCAAAAGAGGAACGGATCTGGTACAGGAGGGGTGAAGCCCCCTAACCCCCTAAAGGGGGAATTTTTGAATAACCTGCGGATTTTTTAAACTCCCCCTTCAAGGGGTCGGGGCGCTCAATCTATCCAGCTAAACTTATACTCCAGCATGGGGTTTTTCATCCTTTCAGCAACCCGAAGTAAGCGGTCAGGAAGGTTCATGATATAATCACGGGCTTTTTCGCCGGTTTCGTTCAGATCGGTTACGTTGGTTATTTTCCAGTCTTCGATCAGCTCCTTTAGAATGTCGACATAATCAATAGCCGTATAAATGCCAAGGCGTTGTGCCGCATCGGTAAAGTGACCAAAGGTTTGGCCTATCTTTAAACCAACCTCGCGTAAAAAGTGGGCCGGCATAACAATCTTTTTGCGCATCATATCCTCAAAAGCCAGCATAGCTTCGTTCGGGTCAACTTCGAACACTTTTTCAATAAAATATTTATAAGCCTTGGCATGGCGCGCTTCATCGGATGCGATCACACCGCACATTTTTGAAAGCAGCGCATCGCCATCTTTTTTAGCCTGTGATGCCACCCTGCGGTGCGAAATATTGGTAGCCAGTTCCTGGAACGAGGTATATATAAAGTTACGGTACGGATCGTGACCTGTACCAATATCAAAGCCATCGGCTATTAAATATTGGGTAGATATTTCCATCATCCGCATATTTACCCGGCCTGAAAGATAAAGGTATTTGTTCAGCAGGTCGCCGTGGCGGTTTTCTTCGGCTGTCCAGTGGCGTGTCCATTTCATCCAGCCGCCTTCTTCATTGTCTGATACACCCTGAACCATGGTTAACCATGATTCATAGCTCGGCAATGCTTCTTCGGTAATCGTATCGCCAATTAAAACAGCCACCAGGTCGTATGAGAGGCCCTGCGCGCTTTCCTGCAGTTCTTTTATTTCGCTGAAAAAAGTATCGCGCGAAGCATCCGGCAAAAAATCCGTAGGCTGCCAGATCGTGTCAATGGGCTTCAAATATTCATGCATTTTTTCAAGCATAAATTTTTCGATGTGTACCATTACTTCCCGTCTTTTTTCAGCAAAAAATTCCATATTTTAACTCAATGTGGTGCAAATGTACTCAAATTTAGTATAAATAAAATATATCATTTTGCCATATAGCCAATGGCGTTTTTCATACAATCGGGCAGGTTTTTTATGGATGGCATACCATTAAATATAGAAAACGAAGTATTATAATCCCATAAAATACCGGGTATATCCAACGCCTTTAGCGTTTCTCTCATAGCCTTTATATACCTGCAACGGCTGTCGGCATCGGCATATTTATTGTACACACCATATTCGCCGCACAGTATGGGCACATGGTACTTATTCGCCCAATTCTTAATTATCATCAGCTTATCTTTAATTGATCGCTCGTTGCCATCAACAGGGTACTCCTTGTAATTGCTTTCGCCGGGGGTGTTCTTTGCCTTAGGGTTAAGCTTGGGGTAATGTTCCCCATTATATGGAAACTCCACCCCAGTTGTAGCCTCCTGGTCGCCTACCCATGCGGCACCCTGGTGAGTAAACAAAAAAGGCTCATAAAAATGAAAGGTATATATAACATTGTCATCGGCCAGCCTAACGCTACGGCTCAATTCATATATACTGTTATAATTTGATGCCCCAATTATCAATGTTCGCTGCCTGTCGATATTATGTACGGCGGTAACTATATTATAAGCAGCATCATGCCATATTTGGGGGTTCATGTGCGGCGGCTCGTTATACAATTCAAAAAATAAATTATCGTGGTTTTGGTTAATGTAGCGTTTGGCTAAAATAACCCACAGCTTTATTATATTCTGTGTTTCAGTAGCATAGTTGCTATCGTTCAGGTTACCGTAGTGGTTATCAAGTATCAGCTTAAAGCCGTACTTATTGCATTTGCCTATCACAGCGTCAACACGGGCAAGTACTTTTTCCAGGGGGATGTGTTGTGATTCAAAAAAAGCGAAAGCTATAGGAAGGCGAATTGTTTTAAAACCCAACTTTGATAATAATTCCATATCTTTCCTTTTTATTCCATTACTATCAATTATACCGGGCGTCCAGGTTTGTTCAAGCCATGATATGCTTATGCCGTTGTTTAAACTTTGCGCCCTTTTAAATGCCGTTGCCACATTTACCTGCGGATTTGGATTGCTTTTTGCACTACTGCAAAACATAATAACCGCTAACAACGTAGAAAACCTAATTATTGCCGAAAAACTATAACAATTTTTAACAGTCACTTTTTTGATTATTTAGGATATAAACAAGTTAACGCGTTAAGTCCTTATACTTACTAATTTTAGAACAACTATAGAATGTTTATTCAAATTACTAAAGAAGAGCTTGCAAAACAAGTAGAAAAGAAAGCCTGGTACCAAACCAACATTATCATATTTCCGCTTATAGTATTATACCCTGTTTTTAGTATAGTTGATTTTATATACGCTAATGATATTTTTTGGGAATTTATTATTATACGCCTTATTATAAGCGTATTAATATATGGCTTACATAGCCTTTTCGAACGAAAAAAATATAATTACCGCATACTGCTGCACATTGCCTTGCTGCTTATTTCGGCTACGCAGGCCGTGTTGTGCACACAGGTAAATGTTGAGCAATTAAATATATACTTTTTATTATACTCAGTTATCATCTTATTTTTTAACCTGCTGGTTTTTTGGGAGCCTGTTAACTCCGTTATTCAAACTTTGCTGGCCTTTTTGCTGTTGCTTATATTTTTTAACCTGCTTAGCGATTATCCTTTAGACTTGTACGTGAGCAACGGCGGCGAATTCTTTTTTATAACCGCGGCTATTTCATGCCTTATACCGGCAACCCGTTACAAGGTTATTGAGCGTGATGTACGGTCGCAGATCATGATCGAAAAATCAAATGAACAATTGAAAGACCAGAACCGCGACATCAACGAAAAGAACAATATTATTGACATGCAGTACGAGCAGTTGCGTAAGCTCGATGAGCAAAAGAACAGCTTTATAAACATTGCCGGCCACGACCTGAAGAACCTTATCGGCTCTGTGATCATGAGTAATAACATGATAAAGGAAGAAGCCGACAGGCTAAGCGACGACCAGAAAGAATTTGTAGGTTATATTGCCGAATCGGCCGAGAAAATGCAGTACATGTTAAACAAACTGATGGACGTAAAAGAAATTGAATCGCCCGAGATGAGCTTTAACATGGAGGTATTTGATATAAATGTTGAAGTAATGCATGTGTTTAAAGGCCTGGTTGAAACCGCCAACATGAAAAACATACACCTGCAGGATAACATATTAAAGCTGCCTTTAAATGTAAGGTTGGATAAAGTATTTGTGGGCCAGGTGTTTCAGAACCTGCTTTCGAACGCTATTAAATTTTCACAAACCAATAACAACATAAAGGTGGTTACCAGCCTGCACCGCCAAAAATTTGTATTCGAAATTATTGACGAAGGTATAGCCATTGGCCAGGAAGAACTGGACATGATGTTTAATAAATTAAAAACCCTGAACGATGCCACCGGCTCAAAAGAGAGCAGGCTGGGTTTGGGCCTTTCAATTGCCAAATTGATGACGAAGGAGATGGGCGGCGAATTAACTTACCGCAGCGATGATAACGGCAACTATTTTAGAGTAGAATTTTACGTTATAAACTAATATTTACACCCGATGAATAAATTTTTTAGCTTTTTAGCACTGGCGTTACTATTATGTACCGCATCGGTAGCGCAGCAAGCAGTTATATCGTTTAAAGCCATGGGGCATGAGGACGACCCTATATACGGGATGAGTGGCTCTACCTCTTACTTCTTAAAACTCGACCCTCAGTATGAGATGAACGGCAGTAAGCTGGTTTTATTTTTTGAACCTTCGCAGGCATTGCTTAAAGATAAATCGTTCATAAATATTATTATTAATGACAAACCTGCATATAGCAATAAGCTTTCAGCTGATTCGATACAAAAAATAACGCTTAACTTAAACCGCGACGATATATCGAGCGGGCAGTTCCTGAAGATACAGATAAAAACGCTGGCTACCATTACTGATGATAAATGTAAGGACCTAGATAACCCTGCCATGTGGATAAAGGTTAAGGATTATTCATACCTGGTGCTGAACAAGAGCGACAAGAACTTTTTCGGTAATGTGAACATCAGTAATTGCTTTGATTCAAAAAAGGCCATAGTTTACCCGTCAAACCCTACTTTAAAAGATCTGAAGGCAGTTGCATGGGCGTATGCCAGGCTTAAAAAAACCGGTATAAATAATGTAATGGTTTTTGAAGACGGCCAAAAACCCGACAGCGTTAAAAATTACATTGTTGTGGGTACTATGGATCAGCTTTCGGCAGCCGAACGCGCCCAGGTAAAAATTACCCCGCAAGCCGGTGAAGGCTTGTTTTACCTGCATAAAGAAATTAAAGTTGAAACTGATACCGTAACACATTTAACGGCTGTACGGAATGTGATAATGCCGGTTAAAACCACCGTAACAGCCAAGGTTCCGGTAGAGGTTTTATACGTTACCGGCGGCGATGATGCCGGATTTGAAAAAAGCATAACCGCTTTGGGTAACCTCAACATCTTAAATTCGTCGTTCGGCGATTACCTGCTGATAAACGCAGCAGAAAATACCTTCTTTAAAACTATTGACGAAAACCGTTCAAAGCTTTCATTAAAACAAATCGGCGGCTCTACTAACTTTATGTCGGGCATAGGCTCGCTGAAAAGTTCGTTCAACTTTAAGAACAGCGATTTTAGCTTCACCCCAAAAGAAATTGAGATACATTTCCAGGGAACCTACAGTGCCATTGTACCCGGCGACCGCGGCTTCTTTAACATCTACCTTAATGGTTCGCTTATCAGCAGCCAAAAGCTGGATGTATCGGGCAAATTAAGCACATCGGTAACCATTAACCGCTATCAGCACCATAAATACAACACGCTTGAGGCCGAGTTCAGGTTCTATCCAAACAATGGTAACTGTAAAGATGCCTTCACCAATTTCTTCTCTGAAATTGACGTAGACCAGTCATACCTTGAATCGAAGAATCCGTTTATCTCGAACGACCTGAGCTTTTATCAATACCCGGAAGCATTTAATGCCGGCAACACACGCATTGTAGTTTCGCAGGATATTGCCAAATATGCAGGCGCCGCAATGGGCGAAGTAATTTATGAGTTGAACAACAACATCAACGCCAATAATTTCCCTGAGTTTGTTTATTCAAAGGATTTTAAAGATAACGACCTGAAAAAATATAACGTGGTGGCATTTTTATCAAGGGATGATAAATTCCTGAATGATAACACCTTCCCTGATGCGCCTATTAAATTCAACAAAAAATTCCGCCTGTATAACAGCGATAACAACAAGATAGTGTACGCGCTAAACGATAGTGTATCTAATGGGCTCGCGCAAATATTTTATGGGCGAAGCAATAATGCCACCCTGGTAATAACAGCAACCGGCAACCAACTGGCCGACGCGTTCCTTGCAGCCTCACGATCAATAACCGAGCAGCTTTCAACACTCTCAAGCAACGTATGTATATCGGATGTTAACCAGAACAAGTATTTGTTCAACATTAATAAATCGAGCGAAAACCTTGATTATATCGATACCAAAAGCCCCCTTACCCGTTTTTGGGAAAGCTATAACCTGTATATTTTGTTAGGTATATTGGTATTGATACTGCTTTCATTCCTATACGTTCGTTCAAGGATACAAAGGTCGCAGGAGATATTTAACGATTAATTGCCCAGCAGGTATTAAACCGTTTATAAGCTTTGGCAGTTATGCGGCTGCCAAAGCTTATTCAAAATTCAATTATAATTTGTTAACTAAATAAATATGTCGATCCCTGAGCTTTTGGTTGGTAATGGCTTTATTACAGCAGACGATAGGAAAAAGATCGAGAATTTATCGGCTAAAACCGGCGCGTCGTTTATTAAAACCGCGCTTAATTTTGGCTATTTGTCGCGTAAAAACTATGAACGGATATTGGTTGATGCCGATTATAAGATTGAACAAATACGCGATCAGCCTTTTGATACAGAAGTATTAAAAAAGATAGACCTGAAATTTGCCGACGACCGTATTGCCCTGCCGCTGCGTATAGAAAACAATAAGGTAGTAAGCATTATGGCCGATCCGTCGGACGAGTTGTTTACCGACTTTATAAAGTTTACCTATAATCTTGAACCCGAGATCATCATAGCATCAGACCTGGATATACTTTGGTTAACCCATAAACTTATTGGCGAAAAATATGTAAAATCAGCCGTTTACGAGTTAATGAACAACGACTCAGAAAGTTCGGCCATAGTTACATTTACTACAGGGCAACTGGTGTTTGTTTTTGTTATCATTTGCTTATCGGCAATAGGGCTGGTGGTTAGTTTTAAAAATACATCCATCTTCATCAACGTACTGTTAAGTATGTTTTTTTTGATCGCCATTATATTCAAGCTTTTTTTGGCATTGGTTGGCTCAAGGTTTGAGTTGTACCAGGCCGTAACTAAGGACGAAGTAAAAGAGATAATTAACGATGAATTGCCCATCTACACTATACTATTGCCGGTGTATAAGGAAGATAAGCTGATAAAAAAGCTGATATGGAACTTGCAAAGTATTGATTACCCCCGCGAAAAGCTGGATATTAAACTGGTAATTGAGGAAGATGACGACAAAACATTAAACGCCGTTCGTAACCTCGATTTCCCGGCTATATTTGAGGTGATAGTAGTGCCCTTCCACATGCCTAAAACAAAACCGAAGGCTTGTAACTATGCGCTGCATTTTGCTAAAGGCAAATACCTCACTATTTACGATGCAGAGGATATTCCTGATACTGACCAGTTAAAGAAGGTAGTGGCCCTGTTTGCCAAACTGCCCGACAATTATATTTGTATACAAAGCGCCCTCAATTACTTTAACCGTAACGAGAACTTCCTTACGCGTATGTTCACGCTGGAATATTCGTATTGGTTTGATTATATGCTGCCTGGCCTCGATACATTGGATATCCCTATACCCTTAGGTGGTACCAGCAATCATTTTAAACTGGATAACCTGGTTGAGTTAGGCGCCTGGGATCCATTCAATGTAACCGAGGATGCCGACTTAGGTGTACGCGCCTATGCAAAAGGGTATAAGGTGGCCATTGTAAACTCAACCACCTACGAAGAAGCCAACAACGAGCCATTTAACTGGATACGCCAGCGTTCGCGCTGGATAAAGGGGTATATGCAAACCTATTTGGTACACATGCGTAACCCGGCTAAACTGTGGCGCAAACTGGGCTGGAAGGGTTTTTTAGGTTTTAGCTTTTTTATTGGCGCTACACCCATTACGTTCCTTATATATCCGTTATTGCTTACTATATTCATTATCTATCTTATTTTCGACCTGTCGGCCATACGTACTTTGTTTCCGGATTGGGTGCTGTTTATGTCGATATTTAATTTGATGGTGGGTAACGTGCTGATGATATATGTAAACATGATGGCCGTATTTAAAAGGCGGTTTTATGAGTTGATCTTATTCGCGATAGCCAACCCTGTGTACTGGTTAATGCACTCTATAGCTGCCTATATGGGGCTATATGAGTTAATTGTAAAACCCTTTTACTGGCAGAAAACTAACCACGGTATTAGTAAAGTTAATAACCCTGTAAACGTTGTAAAATGAGGCATTCACGTTCATTTTATTTAATAATGATCACCCTGGCATTGGCTGGTTATTACCTGCTGTGCGGTATCTATTTAAATAAGCTGGGTTACAGCAATGCCGAATCACTGTTTTATATTGAAAAAGCCAAAATAGTATTTGGCGGTATGGGCGACAGGCTTAAAGTGATGGGCCTTACAGCCCCCATATTTCCGTTTTATGCAGCAGCTATTTTTACGTCTATCAGTTACACGTTCGCGCCGGTAATAGCCTCGGCAATTGGCACAGCCATACTTTTTTATATAATGGCCGATGTGCTTACACGCCGTTTCAGCGATGATTTTTACCTCATGCTGTTAGTGATATTGTTTGTGCTGCATCCCGGTATATTGTATGTGGCCTGTTCGGGTAAGGGTATTTATTTGTCGCTGATATTCTTCTTCCTGTTCTTCCTTAACCTGATAAAATTCTATAAATCAAACACAACGTTCCACATCTCCATTGCCAGTATATGCCTGGTGATACTGGTATTTTGCGATTATAAATTTATTTGGTTAACGCTGTTCTTTATCCCGCTGATATTGGCAATTGCCATACAAAGCCTTAACCTAAGCGAGAAGGAATCCATCTTCAGGCTGTCGTTAAGCTTTAACAGCCCGTCGTTACGGCGTAAGCTCATCAGCAAAACATTCGCGTTGTACATTATTATTTTTATACTGCCCATCGCATCGGTAATAGGCTATAAACTGTTGAACCTTACCCATGCCAATGACCTTGATTACTTTCTCGAGAGCCCCTACGCTACCTGGAACGTATTGAGCGATAAACTGAATTTTAACGACATTATCAGTCACCGTGCGCAAAACGAGCTTCCGCAGGAAATATCACTCTTTATATCAATAAAGGCGTTGCTGTTTTGCCCCATGATATTATTGGCTGTGTACCTTTTCAGGCGCAGTACTTACCAGATATTAACCCTGCTAACCCCTTTCGCTTTCATTGAGTTTTTGCATATAAAGTACGAAAACACCTTTTTAGCCTACGAGTATTATATGTTGTTTTTAATACTGGCACTGTTGTGCATTATATTCAGGGCACATAGCGTTTCCCGGCAAAAAACCTATAAAATACTGCTGTGCATACTTATACCCGTACAAATATTTACCGGCTACCTGTACCTCTCCAGATCAATGATAGGCGAGGAAAAAAGCTTTATAAGCATACTGTTTAACCGGCAACCAAGCGACGAGCAAACTGCCAACCGCGACGTAGCCTCATTCATCAACGGCATACCCCCCACTTCAAAAATACTTATAGACGATGCCATTGCCTACCCCATTGTTGCCTATGTAAAACACATTAAGCAACTCACCATGCCCTATCAGGACGAATACTCCAGCGCCATTGAGGCCCCCGAAAAATATGACGATTACATACTGGTTGCCACCGCAAAAAACATTGCCACCGGCTACACCCAGCTTAACGATAAGTATGTAGCCTACATTGAGCACCTTAATTCGGCGCTTTATTTGCGCGTGGTTTATGAGGGTGATGATTGGATATTGTACCAGATAGCGGCGAAGTAGAAGCGGATATTTATAGATATTCCCAGGTTCACTTTACCTGGACGGCTAATAAATTGCTGATTATATATTTTATATATTATTCTAGATTCACCGAATGAAAATTGCGCCAACCATATTAGTATTATGTATTATGCTGGCCGGTTCGGTCTTGGGCTGCCAAAATATCAATACTCCTGTTATCAGATCGGCGTTTGGAAAAAGCCTTGTTCAAAGGAAAATAAAGGGTACTACTTATTACCTGTCATTACCAGCAAACTATATTATAAAAGAAAATACCGAGATCGATTTTTCAGTGTATTATTTTTACTCATCTGATACAACTGACAAAAAATCTTTTCGTGGTGGATTTTATTTAGGGAATGCACCGAACGGTTTTGGCCGGGATTACGATAGTTGTAAGGTAGAAAAACTACATTCACCTTTTTTGGGTATGGACAAGGTATGGACAGTTTACAATTGTAACGGACATTTTTCAGCACAAATAATTACCGATAGCAAAAGCGGTATGGATTGGGCGCGATATATTCATGCGTTTGGAAAAGCAGATTCAAAAACTGAAATAAATAAACTACTTGAGGTTTATTCAACTCTAACAAAAAAGTAAAAGTGCCATAATACATAATTCGTAGTTCCCAACTACCAGCCACTATGCAGGCATTTACAACTACATTAACTACAGTCAACAATTGGGGATAACTCCCTTGTTTTTCCTCCAACAATACTATAAATTTTGCGTTATTAGCCAATAACCCCAAACACACAATGGAAAACAACAAGCCAACCCCTATAATTTTAGGCGCAAATGATGGCACAAGCCTGTCGGTAGTAGGCGATACTTACCGCATCCTTATATCGGGCGCCGAAACTGGTGGCGCATTTGCAACTATAGATATGCTCATCCCGCCCGGCGGTGGCCCCGGCCCGCACGCTCATCCTAACTTCCAGGAATCATTTTTTGTAATTGATGGCGAAATAGAAGTAAAGTCGGAAGCCGGCACTTATATAGCTACCAAAGGTTCGTTTGTAAGCATCCCTAAAGGTGGCATCGTTCATTGCTTCAAAAATAAAAGCGACAAGCTGGCACATTTGTTATGTATGGTAGTCCCTGCAGGACTTGAAGAGTTGTTCACTGAAATAGGCAAACCTGTACTATTCGGAGAGTTTTTGCCGCCACCTGAAATGGATCCTCAAAAGATACAAGAACTGCTGGCTATTGCTGAAAAGCATGGCCAAAAGGTCTACCCTCCAGATTATTTGGGGTAAGGTTCGGCATAAAATCGTGTCTCACTTTGAGACAGCCGTACAGCTAACAGCTATGAATTTACCTGTTAAAAGTGGGTTTTTTACTTCGTTTTTGCTGATAAGAGCCTGTTTTTAGCGTGATTTTGATGAAAAAAGCGGCTAAAAAACATATTTTTTTCATGATTTTGGGTTTAATTTAGCTCTATTTTGGTGTATTTTGAGCGATTTTAAATGATTTTGAATTTGGAATTATGCTGGTAATGAGCCGGTTGCGTTTATGTATGATTTACACATTTTGAAGGTGTCTCACATTGTCTCATTTGCATGAGTGAGACACAGCAGGTATAAAAACAAGAAAGCCCTTGTGTTTCCACAAAGGCTTTTCCTGATAAGATTTGGCACCGACCTACTCTCCCACATTTTACTGCAGTACCATCGGCTCTGGCGGGCTTAACTTCTCTGTTCGGAATGGGAAGAGGTGGACACCGCCGATATAGGCACCTGAATTTCTTTT